>BNJU01001347.1_pt1 | contig 490452 bp, 882 predicted proteins | sample 8539281 | NCBI WGS metagenome assembly BNJU01 (sample SAMD00202456, study PRJDB9452) | human saliva metagenome | isolation source: human saliva | place: Japan
AATTCCACTTTCATATGCACTGATGTTTATAGTATCTGCCTTTCTGATGGAATTGAGTTGGTCAGCGATGGAGCTTTTTAAGTAGGATGTTTGCAACACAACTTAATAGACTGGAATATATTTCGGATATACCTTCACTTGATGAGGGCGGAAAAGAAATTTCTTTGAACTCATGACATTGAATTGAAAGATGTTTGTTTCGGCTATGGAGAAAGGGAGATTTTTGAATAATATAAACTTGCAAATAAAGTCTAATAGCAGTTTAGCCATTGTGGGTGCTTCAGGTTCCGGGAAAACAACGCTATGTAATCTGATAGCAAGATTTTGGGATGTAAAAAAAGGTGAAGTTCTTATTGGTGGACATAATGTTAAGGATTTTACTTCTGAAAGCCTTTTAAAAAATATCAGTATGGTATTTCAGAAGGTGTATTTGTTTAATGACACGATTGAAAACAATATAAAATTTGGAAATCCAAACGCAACACATGATGAGGTGGTGGAGGCTTGCAAGAAAGCTTGTTGCCACGATTTTATAACAAGCCTTAGTGATGGATACGACACTGTTGTTGGTGAGGGTGGTTCAACTCTGTCGGGAGGAGAAAAACAAAGAATATCTATTGCAAGAGCTATTTTGAAAGATGCACCAATTATTATTCTTGATGAAGCAACTTCAAGTGTAGATCCTGAAAACGAGCATATGTTAATTAGTGCAATTAAGGAATTAACAAAAAATAAAACACTTATTAGTATTGCACATAGACTATCTACAGTAAGAGAAGCAGATCAAATTATTGTCATTGATAAAGGGAAAATTGTGCAACGAGGCAATCATAAGGAACTAATTGGTCAAGATGGAGTATATAAACATTTCATTGAAATTAAAAAACAATCTATTGGTTGGCAAATATAGGTGATGAAATGGGAGATGTAGTTATTGATTTTGATAATGTAAGTTTCAGTTATGGAACACAAACAGAAGGGAGTCTCAGAAATATAAATTTCAAAGTTAAAGAAGGAGAATTTATTTTGCTTACTGGTCAGTCTGGTTCAGGGAAAACAACTGTTACAAGATTGATAAACGGCTTAATTCCACATTTCTTTGAAGGGGTTTTAACTGGAACTGTGAAAAGTGTTAGGAAGTGATATAAAAACTATTACTCCCGGAGAACTGGGTAAAAATATTGCTTCTATATTTCAAAATCCACGAAGTCAATTTTTTACAACGAATAGTACCAAAGGAAGTGGCATTTGCTCTTGAAAATTATGGAATAGATAGAGATGAAATGATAGATAGAGTGAATTGTGCATTTCACGATTTTGAAGCTGAAAATCTTATGGATAGGGATATGTTTTTCTTTATCTAGTGGTGAAAAACAGAAGATAGCTGATTATAGTCTGCAAAAAGCTTTGAATCCCAAAGATTTATGTTTTTGACGAGCCATCTGCTAAATTTAGATATTCATTCAATTATTAAATTGAAAAGAAAATTATGGAGATGGTTAAAGAAACAGGGACATACAGTAATTGTTTCAGAGCATAGATTGTTCTACTTTAAAAATTTAGTAGATAAATGCTTGATAATGAAAGATGGAAAAATTGATAGAGAATTAAAGAAAAATGATATTGATAAACTTGAATGATTCAGATATTAGAGCGTATAAACTTCGAACATTTAAGTTAAGTAATATTAAATATGAACTAAAGGATAATCTTATTGTTAATAAAGCAAATGCAGATTTTTAAAGTGGAAAAATTTATCTTTTTCCTATGATGTCAATCATTCTGTTTTTGAGTAATTGTAATTTAGAAGGGAATTTTTGGTGAAACAGTAGCTATAGTTGGACACAACGGAAGTGGCAAAACGACATTAGGTAAAAATAATGTCAGGATTACTAAAAAGCAAGAAGTGGACAATTTTTATTGAAGGTACTTTACGAAGCAAAAAGAGTTATATAAAAGTGTATATTTTTGTAATGCAAGATGCAGATTATCAACTGTACTCCGATTCTGTTGTTTCTGAGTTAATGCTCAGTTCTATGAATAGTATTAAGCAAAATGATGAGAAAAATAGAAAGATGCGATGACTTTATTGAATATTTCATCATTCAGAAATAGACATCCGCAAAGCTTTATCAGGAGGGCAAAAGAAGGAGTTACTATTGCAGCTGCAATAGCTTCAAACAAAAATTATGATTTTTGATGAGCCAACCAGTGGACTTGATTATGAGAAATATGAAAAGTCGTATCTGAAGCAATTAATACTCTTTCGTAAAAAGGGAATACTGATTTTTTTGTTATTTCTCATGATTTAGAGTTTTTAAGTAGAGTAGCAACTAAAGCAGTTTTTATAGAAAATAATACTGTTAGCAAAAGGATCAAATTTAAAGAAAAAGTGGTGAGTTTGAAACAATAAAAGATTTTTACTACAGAGTGAGGGATATGAAGAATGAGCAAATCTTGTAAACAAAATGGAATAAGATATGATCCAAGAATTGTTGTTACAAGTTTTAATTATAGGGGTTTTTAGTATTTACTTTGACTGGTAAAAAGTATGAGTTCTACTTTTTTGTCAGTATTTTGCATATGGAATGATAAGCGGCATATACAAAAACTTGTTTTAAATTTTTTTAGCTTTTATATATAGTGTTGTTTATGGTAGCGGAAATAAGTCCATTATTTATTTCAACTACAATACACTATTTTGTCCTATGTTTTATAACATTGACTCTGCAACTATAAATATGATTAGAACAAGTGAAATATCTGAAGTATTAGCTTCCTTGCAAAAATATGAAAAATCCTATATTATATAAACCATTCCATTAGCTGTTATATTTAAGATTTTTTTCCCACTCTAAAAACAGGATATTACTTGTATAAAGCAGGGAATTAAGACTAGAGGGATTGATATTTCTTTCCTTGGATTTTTAAAACATCCTTTTAAAGTTTATGAAATGATGTTGATTCCTATGTTAATGCGAATGTTATGTACTGCAACTGAGTTGTCGTCATCTGTTGAGACACGAGGACTTGGAGTTTCGTGTAAAAAAACTAGTTATACAGAAGTCAAATTTCGTATGCTTGATATGTTATTAGTAATAATGATGGTATTTTTATCTAGCTATCATCATTATGAAAAATAAAAAAATATTTAAAAAAACAAGGAGAATAATTATGGAAGAAAAAAAGAAATTTCAAATTAAAGATTTAATTATTACAGCACTAATGGTGTTATGCTCACAGGTTTTATATAGAGTGTTATCTTTTCTGTTCATATCGCCATACACAATGCTATTAGTAGTTCCGATATGGTCAATTATTGAGCAATTGCTCTATTTCTTAGTACCGGTAAAAACAAAAATCCATGGATGATTTTTATTATTTTTGTGTACTTACAAGCATTATAGGTTTTTATCCACCATATATCATTAGTTGTATATTTGCCGGGATTATAGCTATGTTGATTGCAAAAACAAAAAGGGTTGGCAATTATAAAGGATTAACAATTGGATATATGATATTTTGTGTTCTTGCCGGCTTTTGGTGGAATGTATGTACCATTTCTTTTTATGCAGATCAAACACTTAAATCTTTATGAAAAATGTTTGGGAGCGAATATTTAGGTACATTAACTAAAAATTGTTTCTCCTATAACTACAGCAATAATGCTTATTGTAATAGCCATTTGCGGATTGATTGGAGTAATTTCTAAGAAACTATTGAAGAAACATTTTGAAAAAGCAGGAATGATTTAATCAATCTTTGTTTGTGAGGGGAAAAATGGATTAAATAATGGAGGTAATTGCTATGTATTATTTAGGGTCTGTTATTCATAGAAAAACGATAGACCTTTTTGATACTGGTACTACCATAAAAATCAAATTTAAAAATATAAGGAAAGAGCAAGTTTCTTTCATTTTAGAGGACTTATTATGCCTATGTGAGCAGTCCTCCTTTTTGTCTAAAAACGTAGACAAAAAGAAATGGAGGAAATAAAATGTCGAAAAGAATATTACCTTTCATGTCAATGGACAAAGGGTTAAAGTCAGCGAGCAGATATATAAAGTCTCACTGGCGAGAAAAAGAACACGACGATTGTTCTGATCACCGATATAAGGCATAGTACCTGGAGTGATATGAAGATTATCTTGTGATTCAGAGGTGCTGTGGTATACTTTATTTTGTTGTAAAGATTCAGATGTTCACAGTCGAGAGCAGAAAGGAGGACAGTCATGAGGCGTATGATGAATGAAGCGAATCAAACGGTAGAACATAGGTTTCAACAGAGGCATGATCTGTCCGCTATTATATCTTCTGATGATCCCGGGATAAAAACAGCAGACATGCTGACTGATCAGCCTCTGTAGGGATGCAGGGCCGCTTTTTGCGTGCAAGGAAAGCAGTCTGAAACGGAGGATTTATTTTGATATCAGTAAAAGGTAAATATGCAGAGGCACAGATCATGTGTGCGGAGGAACCTGAGCAATATGCGACATCTCAGATCAAAATGATATGTGACAATGAAGCATCAGCAGGCGAGTTATCCGGATTATGCCTGATGTACACCTGGGTAAGGTGGGGACCTGTAGGACTCTGACATAAATGACAGTGACAGACAGGATTCTTCCGGCACTTGTAGGTGTAGATATCGGATGCGGAATACTGGCAATCTGTGTGAGAAAGATTAAAAACGACTTCCAGAGGCTTGACAGTGTAATCAGAAATGCAATTCCCACAGGTTTTCAAACCAGGAAGAAGATCCACATACTGCTGATCAGTCAGAGTCTGATGGACTCTGCGTGCAGAACCATATCAGAAGGCAAAAGGCACTGCTCAGTCCCCGGTACTCTGGGTGGCGGGAATCACTTCAGAGCTAGATCAAGATGAGACCGAGTGCAGCATTATTATTCATACGGGTAGCAGGCATCTTGGAAAGAAGTGGCAGATTACTATATGTCTGCCGGTCAGAGGAAACTTAAGGACAAAGAATCGATGTGCCATAAGGAAATGACCTGGATTGAAGAGGATTTGATGGAAGATTACCTTCACGATCTTGCGATCGTTCAGGATTATGCCTCATTGAACCGCTGCATCATTGCTACAGAGATTATGAAGGGGATGAAATGGAAGTGCCAGTCTGAAATGTCCTGTATCCACAATTATGTGGATCTTACAGCCGATGTACCGATTCTTTAGAAAAAGGAGCGATATCTGCAAAGCCGGATGAGGATGTGATCATTCCCATAAACATGAAGGATGGGGTCATCATCGGAAGAGGAAAGGGCAATGCTGAATGGAACTATTCCGCACCTCACGGTGGCGGGAGAGTGCTTTCCAGGGAGGCAGTTCAGACCTCCACACCGTTTCGGAATTCAAGGCGGAGATGAAGGGAATATATTCGAGCTGCATTGGCAAAGGAACGCTGGATGAAGCTCCTTTTGCTTATCGCAGAAAGGAATATGTTGAGGATGCAGTGAAGGACACCGTTACGGTGGAGAAGGTTCTTTCACCCGTCTATAACTTCAAGGGAGGTGGAGGAGCGATGATCCTGCAGCTTAGTTCGGGATGGGACCGGTCGAGTGTAGAGTTGCTGTCGGCGGAATATGCTGGCTTTCATAAGTGAGTTTCTGATATGGAGATGGTGACCTGCACAAAAGGTGAAGTAGAGGGCTCTATTCATCGGTCATTTTATCATCTGATTCGGATTTATCAAAGCTTGAAGGTGTACAATGGAATGGATATGTAAGAGCAAACAGCGTCCGGGGCATAAGAGAAAGAACTGGTTTATTGACGTAAGTGTGATCCGGAAGTTACGGCGTGGATGAAAGCATCTTTTGATAGCGATATCCGGATGATTCACCTGCGTGGTCCCGTGGTCAGAAATATCGTAAATACAGGTTGAAACAGGAGTTAGAATAATCCACCCGCCGACAGGGATTACAGCTTTTTCCACAAGGCAGAGGAGCCAGTTCGCTAATAAACAGGATGCATTGAAAGTAGTTGGCAACGATCTCAAGCAGATGAATGCTGATTGTGTAAACAGGCAGATAAGTGACTGCATGGAGCAAACATGCTCGGATCACAAGAGGAAATCCGGTCAGGATTTATGAGGAAATGAATTTAAAGCTTATCATGCAAGCCCGAGCTGAACCTCTCAAAATGCCTGCAGCGTGCAGCTGAACATCCGCAACGCAGGAGGAATCAACCCTCCTATAACCATGGATATCCGTTCATTCTAAAAATCTCAGATCCTTGAAAAATCTATCTATTATCATAAAGAGAGGACTGCATGCAGTCCTCTTTATATACAGAAAATCATAAAAACAGTTGACATTTGAACTGAGTAGTATTATAAACCAACTGATAACTAGATTACCGATAATATAATTATCAAAATGATTCATCCGCTATAATGCGCAAACCAAATATTCAAGGGGAAAAATGATGAATGGAAGAAAAGAATGTAAAACTAGATGGAAAAGATTTAATCATGATTGGTATTTTCACCGCAATATATTTTGTTGTTGTCTGTTGCGATGTTTGGGATGATACCGATTCCTGCTTTACGTTTTTGTACCGTCTATCGGAGGTATTATTTTTCGAATTGTTCTATCAAGGTGAAAGAAATTCGAAATGATCACAATATGGGACTTTAGTTAGGCCTCATTATGCTGTTAACCGGCATGGGATACGTTCCATTATTACAGGAACGACTCTTTGGTTTTTCGGCTGATTTATTTATACAAAAGGGAAATTTGGGGCGCCAGGTTAGTTGTCTTTGGTAAATGGTTTCTTTAGCATTTGGTGTTGGGGAAACCATCATGAATTGTCTCAACCCGGATGCATATTGTCAACCGTCATGTATGGGAAGCGATATATTACGCGGTACGAGTGCTATTTTCACCCACATGGCGCTGATATTGTTGCAGTTTGTTTTGTGAGTGGTATATTTATGCACTTTTTGGGTGAATGCTGTCGCTGAAAAACATTTAAAAGAGCGGGAATTGCAATGAACAGAAAAGTAAGCTTGATCCCAGAACAAAACTATTTGACTTACAACCGCTTTAGTTGTGTTGAGCTGATGGGGAGGAGAAGATTCGCATGCCTTTTCGAATGATTTTAACAGCCGTGCCGTTTGTTTTGCTTCTCTAGAAAAGAATATTCCCATTGTCTGAAAAGCTATATAGGGCTGTTGAGAGTTATTGCATTCTATATATCTTATGTCTGGGACAACAGCTTATTGGAAACATTAGCTATCGTTGTTGGCAGTATTCTTTTCAAGAATGATACCCGACAATAGCAATTGCTTACTATGCAGAAAAGACAAATCTAGATCAGTGAGCTGCAGCCGGAATGGAAAATGCATGTTTCTGAAAAATAATCATCCCCATTAACTGTTGTTTTTAGGTTTTTACCAACGTTAAAAGAAGAATTTTCAATCCATCGATGATGCAATGAGAATGCGTGGATTTAGTTTCTGAGGAAAAACATCGAAAGTTTTTGAGTACAAAATGATCCCATGCTCATCTGTTCCGTGCGAATTGGCGAGGAACCGTCATGGCAAAGGATCACAAGAGGACCAGCTTCAGAAACCGCGTACCAATATTTGTAAGATTGATTTCGATTTGGATTATGCCTTTTGATCTGGTGCGATAGTCGTTAGACTCACGATGCGCTTTTATAGGAGCGTAAGGATGAGATAAAAATCACAGTTACTTACTGCCGCCGAACCAAACCATAAGGCATTAAAAGAGATTAGTTTAACGATAGAGGATGAGAATTTGTTCTTTAACAGGAGAATCGGTTGTGGAAAAACAACGCTTTTAAGGTGATTAGTGGGCTTATTCCCTACTTTTTATGATGCAAAACGTAGAGGAGACATATATGAGAGGTTCCCAAACGCAGAGAAGTCTACGATTACGACCTGGCAAAAGATGAGTTGGCACTGTTTTTCAAAAATCCAAGATCTCAATTTTATACCCTGTGAGGTAAAAAGCGAGCTTGTATTTGATGCGAGAATGAAGGAATTCCGAGGAGGAAATCAATCATAGACTGGTTGAGACGGTGAAAAGATTTTCATCGAAAACTATTAGACAGAGGAATGTTTGAACTGTCCGGTGGAGAAAAGCAGCAGGTTGCCTGTGCATCCATAGACATGGAAAAGAACCAGAATCATCTTGCTTGACGAGCCATCGGCAAAATCTTGATTACGAAGCCGTAAAAAGACTCTAAGGAACCAAATCTCATATGGAAAAAGCAGGAAAGACGATTATTGCTTCGAGCATAGGATTGCTTACTCGGGAAATGTGTGACAGGACACTATTATTGAAAACATAGGGCGAATATTAAGAAATCTTGATAAAGAAGAATGAAAAATCACTGAGGAAGAGGTAAGAGATTCTCGATTCGAAGCTTTGTTGAAAAGAACTTTTCAAATGAATATCCATGAAGCCACGGATTGTGATTCTATATTAGACTTAAAAATTATAAACCAGATATAGGGCGACAGAATCTTGAGGCAGACGATGAAAATTGCTGCAGGGAAAATTACCGCTCTGATCGGACGTAACGGAGCGGGAAAGACCACTTTTTAAATTGCTTTATGTGGTATTAGAAAGTGCAAGGGTGATTTGGTATCAAATGGAAAACCTCTTTGATTGAAGCAACGAAGAAAGAGGATGTTTATGATCATGCAGGATGTAAGTCACCAGCTATTTACCGAAAGCGTACTGGAGGAAGTTTACTGGGAAATGGAGGAAGAAGATAGAAATCGTGCGCTTACAACCTAGAAAACTGATTTAAGCACAGTGAGGAAAGGCATCCGTTCTTCCCGGAGGTCAATGCAGCGGGTTAGTGATAGCCAGCATAGCCGGAGATCATGATATCATTCTTTAGATGAACTGACACAGCGGTCTGGATTATAAGCACATGGTGGATATAGCAGATTTTACGAGAACTTCATCCATGGGAAAGACGATTATTGTGGCAACGCATGATGAGAGTTTATCGAAAGTTGTTGCAACAGAAACATGATCATTTGATATCCTCCTTCCGGGATGGGATTGCCAATCATCTATATCAAACTAAGTCATTTACTAAAGATATAAAGGAGAGAGAGATGTCAAAACCGAGATACAAGCATTAGATCTGAGGCTGGAAAAGTGCTCGTAAAGAGTTCATGGAAAAGGATTTATCAAAGCTGAACTAGAAAACAATCTGTGAGAATGCAAAGATTACAACAGAGTGGCGGTAAAAACAGTATCAAGGAAGAAGAGCTGTTTAGTGCTGTCGTAGATGAAGCAGGTAGCACTAGATCAGTTTTGTTTCGAACAACGGATGTGGACTCTTCTCTGCGAGCGACGAAGAAGTGAGAAATACATGGATTATGAATGAGAAATATCTCAGATGTGTTCCGAATCCTATGGGATATTCGAGGAAGAATTTGTATTACTAGAAAAATCTGCTGGAACAGTGCATGAGAACTTTCGGCATGATTTTGTTTATCGCATGACACGCTATATACGCAATATTATGAAGAGGCAAAAGAAATATTGCCAGCGGGATTACGGATCAGAAATGCATGTTCTCTGTACGGTATTCTGGGACCCTATTTATGAGCCTTTTCATTCATAAGATGTCTTGAAAGAAATCGAAGAGCATTGTAAAGTTCTATGCAGATTCCCTGGATTGAAAAGGCAGTAGGAATCATGGATTAGTATAGTTTGACCGTCGAAGACGGCTTAAAACGAGGTAATTGTATCGCTTTGCGAGTGATACTGGCATGAATAAACACAAAGGTTAGCAAAACTAATCAAAAGGAGGCGACAATGTTTAAAGTGGCTCCCTATATGGGAGAATAGAAGAAATAGCACGATCCGAGCAGTCATCGCGAGTGCATCGGGATTGTGGCAAAACACGATGCCCTATTTATTCCCTGTATCAGATGATCTCTCCGTTGGACAAAAGGGCAATCGATCAGTTTGGGATATTTGATGCCGAGGGTGTCGAGTACTTTTTATCGGAGATGATTTATTCTTCGCCCATGTGAAAAGGACTGATCTTTCCCAGTATCAGCATACAAGCACACCTGGAAAATTCTAAGAACATCTTCACAGGGGAAAACTGAAAACAGTCTCTCGAAATGTAGAGAGCCTTGGTACCAGCAGCCGTATAGCAGGTATTTACAGAAGATATTGATATGATCGAGCTTTTGACGTGCTGGCGTGCAATTCCGGAAGGGATCGCCAATACTTTCGATTCCGCTTGCACATCCCTCGTTCTGATGTTTGTAGTGGATTACCGCTGAGCTTTTGCTTTCCTTGTTCCCATCCTCGTAGGAATCTTTACAAGGGTATGATGATGACAGCGCAGCAGTTCCAAAATGGATGTCACGGATGAATCCGCTGCCGTGATGAATAACACGATTGCTGAATATGTAAATGAATGGAAGTGGTGAAGGTATTCAATAAGGATGACGATTCCTATAAAAGATTCGGAGAATGGCCGTAAAAACTACAGAGATTTTGTACCCTTTATGGTACAGAGCTTGCTGGGCCCTGGATGGCGATGTATTCCAGTGTCTTTAGCGGTGTCTTCGCCCTTTCTCTATCCTTCCGGTAGGCGGCATTTTGGGTTATCAGTGGAAAGTCTTGCTTTAGATAAACCGATTTTAGTGCTTTAGGCGTTCTTCGCAGTCGGTCCGTCTTTTGTGTGAAGGCGATGCATTATGCAGGAAATTTCGCAGCTAAATTATAAAATTGCTGAGCGAAAAGCTGGTGGATAAACCGGCGCTTCAAGAGGGGAGTGCAAAAGTCGTATGAGAATAGGGATGTTCAGTCGGAAAATGTCAGATTCGCTTGGCGGAGAGAAAGAGAGGTTCTGCATGCAAGTCTGGAACTTAAGCAGAAACGCACAAACCGCGCTTTGTGGGAGAATCGGGAAAGCGGGAAAGTCTGACGACTGGCGAAGCTTTTTAGTGCATTATTACACCCTAAGATGGGAAAATCCGATTGGCGGACAGGATATCACAGATTTGTCTCTGGGCGCTGAACAATGAGGTTCTTATGTTGCGCAGACAATTTTTATTTAATACAACGCTTTATGAAAATATCCTTATCGGAGTTCGAGGCGAAAGAGAAGAGGTACTGAAAGCGGCAAGCAGAGCGCAGTGTGATGAATTTCCTGAGAAGAATTCCCGATGGAATAGAGATCGCGGCGGAGACGGCGGAAAGCAACCGTCAGGTGGGGAGCGACAGAATTTCCTTGGCATGCGATTTCCAGCGATGCGCTGATCAGGAGCTTTGGACGAGGTTACCGCTCTTATGGATCCTGAGAATGAAGAAAAATTAAATGCTGCTCTTGATGAAATTACAAAAGAATAAGACGGTGCTTGTGATTGCGCAAGCCAGACTTTCCACGGTAAAAAATGTGATAAGATTTGTGATAAAAGACGGAAAGTATCGCAGCCGATAAGCATGAGAAGCTCCTTTGGAAGAACAGTCCTCGAGTATAAGAAATTTCTGGGCTGCCTCTGTAAGTGGCAAAGCATTTCATGGAAGGATATTTATGGAGGAGAAAAGCATGCTAAAGATACTGTGCGGAATCGTTTGTATGACAGGAAAATACCGTTCCCGAATCAGAGCTTCGTATACTTCTTTCATCAAGAATTATGATGAAGGCACCGCTAATCTTCAGCTTTTATGGGCAATCAGTCTGTTTATGAAGGGGCAAATGCAGAAAAAGAGTATGTCTTTATCTTGAATCGGTCTTGTTCTTTGCATAGCAGTGAAGCAGTTTTTGAGACATCACGAATGTTCTTCAATCTGCAACAGGATATGAGGTGTTTGCGGATATGCGAATGAGACTGGAGATCATTCCCGGAAACTTCCGATGGATACTTTACAGAAGGAAATATGGGAAAAATAAGCACAGTTCTATGTACAGACATGGTGTTTATTGAAGAGTGCTGTATGACTGTTTTATCGGAGCTGGTAACTTTATGATTTCAAGGTCTTATGACGCTCATGATGTTTGCCATGGATGTACGATTAGATAGCTGCTCTGACAGTGATTATCGCTTTGTCATCGTTGGAAATTGTATGATGAAAACGACCCTGCGCATTCCAGGACTGAAGCAGGAGGGAAGTGAATCGCTTACTGAAGAGGTTTTGGATTTTACTGAAGGAATAGGGGATTATCAGTCCTTTAATATGTTAGAGAAAATCCAAAAGTCTTTCCGCCGAGTTTGATAAAAGCTGTAGGGAGAGTATCGATTTTGAGAAAAGCATGGGCCCTCGCGAGAGCCTTATATCCTTACCTACAGGGATTGGTACCTCCTTCATGCTTGCTGTAGCCGGCCTGTTGTACGTGAAGGGAGAAATGGCTGGACGATATGGTGGGAATGGTGTTGTTCTTATTTGATCTATTTATTCCATAGAGAGCTATTATGGTCAAATCACGACTTACGGCAACAGCGGCCTCTTTAGACAGAATAGAAGAGGGTTTTTCAAGGAAGAACTGAAAGACGTCGGTGATCAGAGTTTTCTGAAAGTACAAAGGGAGACAGAAAATGATTCGCTTCTAGGAGTACAGCGATGTAAGTTTTGGCTATACAGGAAAGAATGTGCTGAATCATATCTCCTTAGCATGAAAAGGGGGAAAATGACGGCTCTTGTAGGACCGTCAGGTAGTGGAAAAATCTACCATTGCCCTCTCTTCTTGCCAGATTTTGGGACATCCGTGAGGGAACGATTGCTTAACGGCAAAGACATCAAGAAAATGATTCCTTGGGTAGCCTGATGGATCAAATCAGCATGGTGTTCCAGAGGGTTTATCTTTTAAGGACACAATCTACAACACATCGCCATGGGTCGACCTGATGCTACAAGGGAAGAAGTAATAGAGGCGGCAAAAAGAAGGCAAGATGCTATGAGCTTATCCGCTCGCTTCCGGAAGGATTTGATACGGTAATCGGGGAAGGCGGCGCCTTTCTGGTGGAGAAAAGCAAAGAATTTCCATTGCCAGATGTATCCTGAAGGACTCGCCCATTGTTATTTTAGATGAAGCAACAGCAAGTGTGGATGCGGATAATGAACGGGCTATCCAGGAGGCGATTTTCGAACCTGCAAGAATAAGACCCTTCTTGTCATTGCGTCATAGATTAAAAACCATAGGACGTGACCAGATTCTTGTAGTATCGGACGGAAAGATTATAGAGCGCGAAATCACGATAAACTCATGAAAGAAGACGGCATTTACGCACGAATGGTCCATGCACAGGCATCTGTAAAAGGAAAATGAGAAAGATGACGCTGAGAGCGTCTTATCCTACCAGAATAATCATAGCCCGTCGTTTGCTGGAGTTTATGGTAATAGCCTCTGTGCGAGAATGCACAGAGGCTACTATAGCCTCTCGGTCGTAGCTGGATGGGCTACAGGTCGTGCCTAGTTTTCCGTTTGTTAGCTTCTTTTATATACCTGCTCGTCTGCGCGCGTGCCGGAAATAACGATGATTTTCTTCACGGTATCTCGTAATATTCGACTTTATAGACGACTCGGATGCCGAGTATCCCGGAATGTGTCTTTCATGCAGGTTTTGTGAGGAATTGGTTCCACTTTATTTCCGAGAAGTTTCCTGACCGCCTTTGTTGAACAGAGCAGGTTCTCACTTACCGTATCAATTCCCTTGAGGACGATAATCTGAGCCTTCGATCCAGCTTTTTCAAATCCTTTAGCTTCTCTTCCAAAATATTCTATCTGCCACCTTCATTCCATCAACACATCCCCGGCGGCAGCAAGATCGCCTCGCTGATACCAAGTTCAGACATCACTTCTTCACGGGAATACGTGGAAGAATCTTCTTTAGACGCGTCTTGTTGCCTCAAGGAGCAATGTATCGTCTTTCGATTTCGCTGAGACGTTGAAATTCAGAAGGAGACGGATAATAGCTGCCAGCTGGTTGTTTTTAGCACGATGAGCTGGTTTTGCAGAAGACGACCCTGGAAGCCTGACCGCGGTACCGCGTAATGGAACAAGATCGAGAATATCTGCTGTATGCCATAGGAATTACCTCATTTGTCTCTATTATAGGCATGTAGACGAGAATCAAGATAAACATTATTAAATAACGACAAAAGTATCATAATAAATCGATATCGTATGTATTGTCGGAAGAGAGGCGCTGCTCTTCCATACATTATCCGGATATAGATAGGAATGAAGTTTTCACAAAAACAATATTGAATGAAGACCGGGACCTCGGAAAGGAGCTCTTCTTCCGATTTATGGATATCGAATGGGGATTTGCGTGAAAAATACTTTTACGAATGGGATTTGCGCTGAATTAGCTTTTCTTTATAGTGAAGTGCAGTAGGCGATTTTCTCTGTTTAAAAGAATCAGGAAAATAAAAACAGAAAGCAGAAATACGTGTCATTGCATGGTCAATTGTTTTGGGATTTTTCTATATGAAAAATGCAGATTGGAACAAACAAAACTCATACAAACATCTTGATTAAAAGCTCAATTTAGAATATAATCTGTTTTTATATAGATGAAAACAATGTTCCATTCTGCAAAAATCATGGAGTAGATATGCTGCCAAGAAAAGCAATATGTTAATGAGTTGATGAGATTAAAAGAGAACAAGAGTTAAGATTATTACTGGTCTAGACGAAGTGGCAAGTCGTCTTCTTTTTGACTTGTTTCGCCAGCAACTCTTAGACGAAGGAGTTGTTCAGGAACAGATTATAGGATACAGTTAGATGATGCGCAATATGAAATATCGAGATCCACTCTCATTTGGATGAATCTATTAGAAGTCCAAATTACAGATGCAAAAAGGTATTTTATGTATTTATCGATGAGATACAGCTGGTTTCAAGTAAAGAATCCTATGTGGACAATCAAGAAGCAAAGATTAGTTTTGTAGATGTGGTTTTGGGCTCTTTGAAGAATAAAAATGCGGATGTCTATGTGTGACCGGAAGTAACTCAAAGATGCTTTCATCAGAATGCTTAGCTGCAGTTTAGAGATAGAGGGATGAGATTAGGTGCCACTTTCTTTTTGCTGAGTTTAGGATGCTTATGAAGGAGATAAGCGAGGCCTACAAAGAGTATTACACCTATGGCGGAATGCCGATGATTTTGGAAATGGATACGCATGAACGGAAAAGTAAATATCTTCGAGACCTATTTGAAAGAACTTATATTGATGACATCATGGAGAGATAAGATCAAAGAACGACGAGGAGGTACTGCACATATCTTGATATCCTGGCATCCGGGATTGTCATTGACAAATCCCGGTAAACTAGTCCAATACTTTAGAGTGAAAGAAATATATCCCTTGCACCGATACCATTGATAGATATGCGTTACTTTTGAGGACTATCTGCTCAAAAGGCAAAGCGTTGATGTGAAGGGAAAATATATCAAGACACCGTCCAAATACTATTACTGACTTAGGGTTACGGAATGCCAGACTTGATTTAGACAAACTCGAGGAAACACATTTGATGGAGAATGTTCTCTAACGAGTTATACGGCGAGGTTTTGATAGATGTCGGAGTCATGTAGAGATTGCAACTATGGAAGAGGGCAAAAGTGCGGAAACAGTTAGAAGTGGATTTTGTGTAATAGGGAAAATGACAGGTACTACATCCAGTCGGCACCCAAGCATTGCAGATCCGAAAAGAAAAAGCAGGAAATCGCATCTCTCCTCAGAATACCGGATTCTTTTTAAAAAGATGGTTGTGGTCGAAAGACTATTTAAAACCTGTGGAAAGATGATAATGAATCCAGTATGTGGGGATAGAGCATTTCCTTAGGGATGAAAATATCCTTGTGGGATGAAATCAACGAATTCCCCCATTGGCATGATAGGAGCATGCATGAGAGAATTTAAAAGCATATCTAGCTGTATGACGGCAATTTAGCTCATCCATAGCACTCGGGCCCCTCCTCCCAAAGGGATAGAGGAAAATCCATTGTCAGGGAGAAATCGTGAATCCTACTATTATCGCTGGTGGGCTTTTGGTTCTGGGATATTAGAGCACAAGATATTTTTCAGTATAGTGCCGTGGCGCAGAAGGATCCTGCTTTCTGCCCAGGGGATAGGCTAAGAGCGGATAGCACTTTCGGCTTGTAACGGATGTTTATGCAGGCTGGATATATTTTCAAACTGCTTTGACGGGAGAAATTTTTACGGGACTACCAATGTGGATATAGGCGTCAAGCTAAGACAAAGCCCCTTTTGTAAAAGTGAGGCAGGGAGATGAGATTAAAGTGTATCGGCGATGAGGGCTGGAAGAGCTTGCACAGTAAGGAGATTTCGGATGGAACTTTGCTTACAGACATCTTGATAGAGCGCCCCGTGGAAATGCCGGATCGCTGGATTCGAGCTCTGGGAAATTGCGCTGCTTCATCAAAAAATGAAATACAAATTCCACCTGGAAGGAATGCAGGTACAGGCCTTTTATTGCAGGGGCTTCCGCCTGTTACCGGAAAGGAACAGATCTGGATGGCTTTGCCCCACCAAAACCGGTGCAAAGCTTTAAAGCTCAGGAAGAAAAGGACAGTGTATATATCAGCGGCCTTAGGCTTAGCGCACTGAAGCGTCTCATGAGCCATGTAAACAGAATTAACTTTTATGCTCCGGAAGGGGCTGCTCCCGGGCAAATGATGGTAGAGGTCGCATGAGCAGTGCAAGCATACACTTGAGCCTTTACGGCGAAGAGCTATGAAGGCTATTCGGGAAGGGGCTTTGCTGGAGGCGCTTTCAGACTTAGAGACTTTTGGAATGTGCCGACAGAATCGATAACGAATTGAAGTTTGAGCCCAAAAATTAAACTTGAAAATATCTCTGCATCCTGGGCTTGGATAAGGAAAAATGTTCATGATGCCATGGAACTGCTTTGCCGTTTTCAGGAAAGCTGGGCTTTGATGTCCATGAAAATGCATTTTTCCATAGAGAGTCTCCGGATGACCCGTGACAGAGTCCAGGACAATCTGAGACTGGTAAACGGCACTTTGAGGAGGACACTGTCTTTGTGGAGGATTCCTTTGGTATGTGAAGTCGGGAGAGACACTCACAGAGTGATTTACCCGGAAGGATTCGGAGTGGAAAATGCAAAATGCACTTTGTACGTGGTATTTAAAGCATCGAAACAGTAGGGGCTCTCTGGCAAACACATTTTCTGCAGTGAAATTAAGACAGGGACTGTAATCTTAATCAGGCAGGAAATAAGATCAAAGATTAAAATAGATAGTGACAAGCAGATAGTCTAAGGAATCTAATTCAGCGTAGTATAATCTAAGAGCCGACCAGCGAGCAATATAATCTAAGGACCGTAAGTCGATAGGGCGACAAAGGATATCATTCGGCTGAAAAGCAGATAAAGGAGTTTACTATGGCAAGCAAACTGGAAAGGGCTGTTGCAATCTACCGTCTTTAGGGCTATGAGGAAACGCTTAGTGAAAATATTTTAAGCCTCGATAGGAACAGAGGAAGAGCAAGGGATTGCTAAAAGGGATGGGCTAAAATCCGGAGAATGGGCAAAGAGTCAAAACAATTATCCGAGAACAGTACGCTTTGCTCCGGTTGTGGATGTGGATTTGAAAAGACTTGCTGTTTTTGCTGTTCGCATCGGTGTGGAGGCGAAGAGGGCGGCAAATGTGATAGGCCGGGGAGATGAAACTTCGCTTCAGGCAATTATGGCTAGAGGTGAGAACTATGCAATCCAGTTCATTTCCGCTGCCGAAAGTGGTAACAGGAGGGCGTGGGAGCACTCTCTCCGTCCTTGGTATGCTTTGCTCGAAACTCTCCACAGGATGAATCTTCCTATTCCGGAATCCGTGGAGTATATGAAGGACTGGGTAGCAGCTTCTTCGGTGATATTGCTGGGGACGAAAAAAGATTATCTCTTCGATGAGAACTTTACGCTGGAGAAGGAAGAAATTCTTGGAAGATTTATAGGCATATCGAAAGGAATTTCCTAAATATGCTGCGAGACTGGCCCTTTTCCCGATTTGCTTTTCTTTGAGGAGAGAAGCATTTGTAGTCAAAAGAAGCGGCAAAGAGATATCTTTGATGCGCTGTATATTGCGAAAAGACCAGCGACAGAAAAGCATGGGTAGAGCTTTTTGATAAACTTGGCTGTGCAGAAAAGAGTTTCTGAACGAGTCGGAAAATCTTATTCTGCTACTGGGACTGGGAGAGTCCTCTTTTAGAGCGATTGCCCTCGTTCTGCTTGAAAATCTTTCTGAGGACCTTTTGTATCCGGTTTTGATTGCACTCTGCTAAGGTCAAAGAAAACAGAAGATGTGCTTTTCCATTCTGTTAAAACGAGAGAAGCCAAAATCTACAGATGATTTTTGCTGAATGGCTTTACCTATATTTGCAGGATGAAGATAAGAGCATTGCCGGTCTTGCAGAAAAATTGGCCTTGTCCTGGGGACTGGTGGTGGAACAGGGAAGAGAGCAATAAAAGCATTGCTGGGCTTATGGAGAGAAAGCCCCGCTTTGGGAAGTTCCAAAGATTTAGCCGGAGGAAACGACGAAGCTTAACGACATGGTTGCCCTGCTTTCCGATAGAAAGGAGTGCGTGGAAGACCTTCTTTTTGAACAGTTCCTTGCTCTGGCAAACCGCATTGCATACAAAAATCCTGAGGAAGCCAAATGAGTCTTCTGAATTCCTACAGCAGTGCTAGCACTTTATGGACGCTGGGAAGATGGGCAAGAGGAATAGAAATCAAGCCGGTGGAGGAAAAGTCGGCAAAAGATTTTGGCAGGGGAGAAAAGAAATTGTAAGGATAGAGTATCAGGAACTCTAACCATGTGAAGAGAGCTTCTTTTTCGATACCATGGGACAATGGCCCTGCTTCTCAGCACCCCAAGCTTTGAAGACTTAAAGCATTTCAGTAGAGGATTTGCTGGAGCGATTAAGCTCTGTACAGCGGGAAAAATTCTCTATGTATTGAGCCGATTTACAGCGATGTGACACGGTTGGATATGGAGACATTTTCACAGGAAGATATAAGCAAATGCAAGGAAGAAAGCAGCAATGCGTGGAAAAGCTACAGGAGCTTGACGAAAATCCAGCTTCCTCCGGAGAATTTTTGCAGGATGAAGAGGAAAAAGATATTCTATTAGGAAATTGATTGCAGATTATTTGCAAGACCCTATGTAGAACCGGTGTTTTTCCGGGAGAAACGCCCTATTGAAGGTAGAATTAAACATGCCGAAAAAGCCTTAGGCACTACCTTATGAGACTGTCTTACAGTCATAACGCTGTTTTCGATTTTTCCGAATTGGGGAGATTATTCCCCTTACGGCGGTGCATAGGGATTTTGAAGTTTATCATGGACAAGGCATCATTCTGCGACAGCTGGCAAGAAGGAGAAAACCCTTAAGCAAAGGGGCGCTGATGAACTGGATTGCGGTATTTGGGAAGCTCAGTGATGAAAATGCGGAGGAGGCACTGAAAGCAAATCGAAGCCTGGGAAAAGAGGACTTTTGCTTCCGGGCTATGGGATATTTCCTATCTGGATTGGAGTGGCGGGGACTGTCCAACTCAAAAATCTTGCTGTTGCCATGGACTTTATGTGGCAAATGAGGATGCTGAGTTTGGTGTGGAAGGCAGCCTGCGACACAGTAGAGCAGTCCTGAAGATGCCCAGAATCCTGGCGGAACAGCGGGAGATGTAAAGTTTTAAGAGATTATCTGGATGAGGTGGTTCTTGCGGTGAGCTTTGCGCCTAAAGAAGCACTGAAATGAAAGGCTATCCCATTTTCGCAGGAAAAAGCGGCTCCTCGAAGGCGGTATTATGCTAAAAGGAAATCCTTTGAGAGATTGCTTTCCATGAGAGACAGAGCAGATACAGAGTGCTAAAAACGCAGGAACAAGAGAGAGATCAAGGAACTATAGAAAATACATCTCAAAGTAAAACAATAGCTTACGTAGAGCCCCCGCCCCTCGCAGATTTTGAGAAAAATATGAGCTGCTTTTACCGGAAGGAAAGAACTCATAGAAGACCATGTTACATTTTCGGGTCAAGGCCATAGAACTAAGAAAAACGAAAAAGTTTTTCAATTCGACGTGGATTTGCCGGAGGATTCGGACTGTTCCTATCAGGTGGTTATTGCCGGATGGTTATATGGTTTAGCTCACGAAGGACGAGTTTCAGGGAAGAAGGTGAGACCGTAGGGAGACCGAAACGCAAAAATAGACGCTGAAAAGAAGTATGGCTTCATTATGATAAGGAAGGGAAGATTGTAGTCAGTGAATTTAGAAACTGGCGAGGAGAGATAAATCCCTCTGGAAGGCGAAGCTACGCCCTCATTCCAAGCTGTTTTTAATCTTTGCAGTGGCGCTCCTGGCTCAGGATGGAGAGCATTTATGAGCAAAGAGTTTGTTTAAAGAATTGGTCAAAGCCGGTACATTATCTTTAAAGACAGTGAGGGAAATTACAAGGCTGCTCTTAAGCTATGAAGAAATCAGTCCTGCAAAGCTTAGTGCGAATCCTGGAAAAGGAAGGCGAAGTCTTAAGCATTTGCTGGGAATGCTCTGGGAATGTATAAAAGATGCGGGAGTGAAATGGCGGAAGGCGGAAAACCGCCTCTTTGGATCAACCGGATTTTAGATCTTTGCATCTATTATGGAGCATATTTAAAGGAAGCCGCAAAAAGAGGATCTATTTCGAAAGAAGATGCCCCTGGCCCGGACTTTTGAAATGGCAAACTGCGGTGCAAAAGTCTACCGCGGTTAGCAAGAAGGCGCTTTTTCGAAATCTTGGGAATCGACTAAATGCAGATTGAACAAAATAAAAAGAAGACGTAAAGCATGGAATTACTGGATTGCTTAGAATAGAGAAATGATGTTCCTCTATCGGTGTCCCCCTTTTAATGAGGTGGACAATGTTATCCTTGCCTATTTGTCCTATATTGATTTTGCTACGTTACGGCAGGAATGGGATGGCTTCGATGATTTAAAGGAGTTGTTTCAGAGCTTTTGCGAAAAAGTATTCCATGGAAGAAATCGGGAAATCAGGACAGTTTACGGAGCGAGCGCCGCTATTGCTACAAAAAGATGATGGAAGGAGCACGTTTTCATGATACAAAAGTTGGGTATTATGTGAAGGATTTTGACAAAGATACGGTAAAAGCAATTTGCTGCCCTTTTGCTTTTTACTTCCGGATGGCACTAACTACGTTTCTTTTCGAGGACAGATGAGACCATTACCGGTTGGAGAGAAGATTTTCTCATGAGCTGCCAATCGAAACCGCAGGCTCAAGGAGGCGGTGAGCTATTTCAATAAAGTAGCTAAATCTTTAGAGGTAAAGTTTATTCTGGGAGGACACTCGAAGGGCGGGAACTTCGCCATGTATGCGGCAGCCTTCGTGAGGCTGAGTACAAGGAACGTGTTGTAAAAGTTTATAATAATGACGGCCGGGCTTTCGAGGAGATTATTCAGTCTCCGGAGTTTCAGGAGATACTGCTCAAAATTCTTACCATCGTTCCTCAGAGCTCCATTATCAGGGCAACTTCTGTCCAATCCCGCAAAGCAACATGTGATTCACAGTACGGCAAAAGGGCATTTTGCAGCATGACGCCATGACCTGGGAAGCGGAAAAGGATTCCTGGTCTCTTCAGAACTGGATGAGCTTAGTGAGTACACGAAAACTACCTTGGGAAGCTGGCTGGAAAGCATGGATGATGAAACCAGAGAATCCTTTGCACTACAGCATTTTCCCTGATTGAAAGTACAAAATCGGAGACCTTTATAGAGTTCTCCGGAAATTTAATGAAAAAACATGGAAACCATCTGGAAGGAGATGGGCAAGCTCCCGGAAGATAAGAAAAAAAGAAATTATGAATGCTTTTAAGCAAGTTGATAGAGAGCAGTAAAAAGCCGCCGTTTCCCCAGATTAAAAGTGGCGGGCAGACGGTAATCAGTCAACTACAGAGTAGCGGACAGGCACTGCTAAGCCAGATGCAAACCGGCAGTCATGCGACCATTACTCAGGTGATGGGAAAAGACACAGGAGGAGGGAGGAGGATTTAAGATGAACGAAAAAGAAGAAATACTATTTATGCAAATCAGACTCATCAGATTGGCAGCAGAAGAATGGAAACTTTCCATGGATAAAGTACTTTCTTTATTTTAAACAGGCGAATGTTCTAGACTATATAGAAAAGGCTTATGGAATCTTCCATTGCGAGGGAGACGAGCAGTGTTGCAGGATATGGAAGAATATCTTGATGCGAAAGGATTAAAGATACATGCTTGAGGTTAAAAAAAGCCTAATTCTTTATCATGGAAGTTATTGTGAGGTATCGAGACCGGACTTATGAAATGTGCCAAAATGAAGGATTTTTGGACAAGGGTTTTACCTTATAAGTTCTAAAAGAGCAAGCAGAGAGTTTTTGAAATTATATAAAGAAAAGAAGAAAAACGGAGCATTTTCAATATGATCATCAACACAGGACAGCGAACGGATATCCCCGCCTTCTATTCCGAGTGGTTTGCAGAACAGACTGAAGGAGGGATTTGTCTGCACTCGTAATCCATACAATCCGAATCAGGTAAACCGGTACCGGCTCGATCCTTCTGTGGTGGATGTGATCGGATTTTGCACCAAGAACCCGGTACCCATGTTTCCATATATGGAGCTTCTGAAAGACTATGGACAATACTGGTTTGTTACCATCACCTTACGGACGGGATATAGAGCCGAATGTGCCGGACAAGCATCTTCTGTTAGATCATTTCGGCATCTTTCAGATATCGTCGGTATGAATTCTGTCGGATGGCGATACGATCCGATTTTTCTCTCCAGAAAATATACGGCCGAATATCACTTACGGGCGTTTGAACAGATTGCAACTGCGTTGGACGGTTATACAAATACAGCGGTGATCAGCTTGTGACCTTATCCGAAGGTGAGCGCAATTTTCCGGAGGCGACATGAAGTAAAGAAAGCGGAATTATGCTGGGCAGGGGCATTCATTGAAAGTGCGGGTGCTCACGGAATGACGCTGAAACCCTGCGCAGAGGGCAATGAACTTGCTGCATACGGAGCGGACTGCGATGGATGTATGCGGATCAGCGATTATGAAAAGGCCATCGGTAAGCGGTTAAATGCTCGAAAAAGAAATGTGCAAGAGCAGAATGTGCCTGTTATCTCACTTGTGATATAGGAGCATACAACACCTGCAAGCATCTTTGTAAATATTGCTATGCGAATGCCGCACCTGAAAAAAGTAGTGCGAGAGCAGGCAGCACGATCCTAAATCTCCGTTTCTGATCGGAAACATAGAAAAAGACGATAAGATTCATGATGTTCCGCAGAGGTCGTGGATAGATGAGCAGACGGTCTTTCAAGTCGAGGGAAAATAAATGAGACCTATTTGCAAAGATACAAGGGAGTTCAGAAAAACGAGGAACACCTGAGTATACGAGATATTTCCGGATCCGATATATCAGAAAGGCAAAATCCTCGAGTATTTACAGGGATTTTAATCCAGACTGTGCTGCTGGTATGAGCCTTAAGGACGAGATAACCGGGCAGACTACGGATAAGGGCGTCTCCGGCTACTCCGACGAGGAGGGCAGCTGGTATTGGGACGATCGAATGGTCTATCACTTCGAAAAGTACAATATGCGGCTTTCCGAGGTTTCCTCGATTACGCTATTAAGCAATAAGACGGTTACAACCTCATACGTTAAAACGGCACCTCGCCTCCGGGCTGGGTACCTTTATTGGTCTATAATCCGAGACCTTAAAGGTGATGATTCGTGGGACGATGGTAAACTCAAAATAACCTAAATGCGAAAGGATCTTGAAGGGAACGATACGCGGAGGCACATGTATATGGCATCTAAGAATTACCTATTTTCGTTATATCCAAACTTTCCACGTGATTTTTTGATTCAAACAAGAAAAGATCCTGATACGTGTAATGGAGAGCTGTATAGCGATTTATTAACGGTGTTTTTTGGCGATAAACAATTAAAATCCTAGGATTAGCTTCGGTAAAGAAAGAGAAACAAAAGTATCAAGGTCGGTTCTACTACATTATTTGTTAATAAGGGCAAACATTTGCTTTCTTCCGATTATAGGAGCCTCCATATATTGGGCAATAGAAGCAGGATTAAACAAAGAAGAGAGTGTTCAATTTTCAAGATATCCAGAATATTAGGAGGTCATATCGTTTTTCCAGAGGAAATGGTACACCAACAATAAATCAGGCGAGAGGTGGAGAAAACCCTATTATGATAGATTTGATTTAACGCTATCATGGCGTTAAAGAAGTGGTATTTAGGTGATGCGAGATACAAGGACTCAGAGAGCGATAGAAAGAGGGAAGGATTGGTTTAATCTTTTGGCAGGGAATAGAAGGGTTCTAATTTCATCCATCATTTGGAAGATTTCGTTTGAAGATGATAAAATTATAGATTTAATTGATTCTGATTTAGATCAGGTATTCGTGCAGAGAACTTAAGACCGAGAAAATAGATATACCGAAAGGATAAGGAGGTTATAAAGATACTTCCGAAATAGCAATCAGATTGTTAGGAACAGAACAACAATACTGGAAAGGCTTTTAAAAGGATAAAAGAAATGGAAACCAATCCGAAACTACGAAGGAGGATCATACTGATGTGTCTGCAAAAGATATTTCAATCAGAGGCTGGATATGTATTTGCCATTTGGGATCAGTAAGAGTAAAACAGAAGGATAAATTTCAACATGAAAATTGTAGAATATGGAAAACAAAACTAGAGACGTTATCATGTCTTCACGGTGGTGGATTGTCGTGGTGGAATTACAGAACCGAGGCAGAAATACTAAAAGATCGTTATCATGTTGTACTGCCGATTCTTGATGGTCATGCGGGCAGCGATGATGATTTTATTAGCATCGAGAAGAATGCAAGTCGAATGATCTCGTTTATCGACAAACAATATGGAGGCACGGTTCTTCTTATTGAGGTTTGTCCCTCGGTGCGCAGGTACTGTTAGAAATGCTGATACAAAGGGAGTCATATTTGTCAATACGTCATTAGAGAGTGCATCTGTCATTCCTTCCAAGTGGATAAAGGGTTTGATCTTGCCAACTGTGTTTCTCAGAGTTATAGACTGATTCGCAAGAAATGGTTTGCAAAAATGCACTTCATTATCTCCATATACATGAAGCTTTGTTTGAAGACTATCGAGATACAGCGAAGATTTCAAAAAATAACATGATTGCATTTCTGGAAGCCAATATATCTTATGAAATGAAGTCTGGATTACAGAACGCCTGCTCCAGAGTACGTGTAGTTATTGGAGAGAAGGAACAGCCCAGGATGCTCCGTTCAGTGAGCAGTTGTATAAGGAATGCCTGGCAGTTGTCTTGAAATAAAGGCAAGCTACATCATGGAGAGTATTCCATCAATTCATCCAGATATGTATATAAAAGAACTTCTCGACTTCGTTCAGACTTAAATAGATTCTCACTCAGTGGGGGCTTTCAGATCCTGTGGCTATACAGCGTGGGCACAAAAATGTTGTTGCCATTGTGCGTGTTCATGTTCTTGTATTAGATACAATGGATCTTAGAACAGATCTTGGCGATGTCATAGTGCAGCTTTCGAAGTTTCAGAAGAGGGTGCTCAATATCTATTTAGATAATTTTCTAAATTTCATTGACACCCCTCTTGGCAAGTAGTACACTGTTATTTAGAGGTGCTTCTAAATACAAAATGAAAGGAGACGTTGGAATGGCTTTTGCAGAAACCTTTAAAGCTTTGTCGGATCCTGTGCGACGACAGATTCTGGAACTGCTGAAAAAGGACCCTTATCAGCCGGAGATATTGTTTCCACTTTGATATGACCGGTGCGACCTGTCCTCACCATCTTAAAATCCTGAAACAAGCCGATCTTTGTTTTTGAGAGTCGAGAGAAAAATTTTATTTATTACCAGTTGAATACATCCGTGTTAGAAGAAATCATGCTGTGGATGTCACAGCTGAAAAGGAGGAATCTTAGATGCTGAAAGAAAACAAAAGAACCTGGATTATTGCAAATATTGTGGTTGTTCTCCCGTGTTAATCGGTGTAATTTTCTGGAACCGTTTGCCTGATGTGATGGCGACCCATTTTGGAATGAATAACGCAGCCAATGGTTTCAGCAACAAGGCAATGGCAGTGTTTGGATTACCGGCATTCCTTTTGGTTGTGCATTGCTTCTGCGCGCTTGCAATTGCTCGCGACCCGAAGAAGCAAAAATATCAGCGCCAAGATGTATCGGCTTGTTCTGTGGATTGCGCCTGTGATTTCGCTGGTCGTTGCAGCCGTAATGTATCCGATGAACCTGGGATATCAAATGGACATTACATTCTATATGGTACTGTTTGTAGGTGCATTTTTTGTCGTGATTGGAAACTACCTGCCAAAAGCAAGACAGAATTACACCATCGGAATCAGAATTCCATGGACGCTTGCAAATGAAGAAAACTGGAATCGAACGAATCACCTTGCTGGGATCTTTGGATGATTGGCGGAATCGTTATGATTTTCATTTGCTTGACGCGGATTGTTGGGGTGGAATGGCTGATCGGTGTCCTTCTGATCATGGTACTGGTGCCCATTATTTATTCTTATTGGTTGCACGCTCAAAAGGGTCTATAACTTTTGCACTTCAAATCGGGTAAAAGGGTAGACTCCATTACAATTACAAGCCATTATAGAGACCATGAAGGAAAGGTGATAAAGAAGGGAGAGCAAATCGGTGGTGAAGGTTTATTGTTATAGCTGTTGCACAACCTGCAAGAAGGCTTTTGCAGTGGCTGGATGATAACAGAATTGAGCATGAGGTCATTGATATCAAGGAAGACCATCCGGATGAGAATGCGCACAGAAATATTATGAGATGAGTGGTCTGCCATTGAAACGCTTCTGGAACACCAGTGGCATCCCGTACAGAGAGAAGGGACTTTCCAGAAAGCTACCAGATATGAGTGAAGAGGAGCAGCTGGCTCTGCTGGCAACGGACGGTATGCTGGTCAAGCGCCCCTGTTGATCGGCGATGATTTTGTCCTGACTGGATTCAAGGAATCAGAATGGACGGAGAAACTGTTGTGAGTGAGCGATGGAAATATCACTGTACCTGCTCGACATGTAGAACATAGCCATGATGGAAAAGTAAAGTGTGATAATATGGCTTAGAACAAGGGCTCACCATAGTGACCTTGCAGAAAAGGAGGATGAGGCGGAGCTGGTTATTGGCTGGGAGTTGATTAGGGGACAGGGCATTGTGCCGAGGCGGCAAGAGAGCTACTGCGTCATGCTTTTTCGGATCTGAGCCTGTTCGCATCTGGTGCGGCTATCTTTTGATGGCAACGAGAAATCAAAGCGTGTTCAGGGAAAAACTTGGGTTCAAGCATCAATGGACCTCCGGGGATGTGCCAGTGTCGCTGTTGGGCGAAACAAGAAAGGAACATGTGAGCCTACTGACGAAAGAAGAATGGGAAAGCTTATTACGCTGTATACACTGTTCATCAGCGCTCAAGACGCACGAAAGTTTAGAGTAAAAAGGAGAGGAATACCTGATAAAACCAAGCAGTAGGAGGCAGAAATATAAAAAGGTGAACAGTGGTGCATAAAGAGCTTCAGGCTTCCAAGAGTCCTACAACGGTATCTATTTCCCAGTGGCCGCATTCGATTCTGAGCGAAGCAACTCAGGGCGTTCATCTATACTGATCCAAGAATGCGCTTATTCTACGAACTTTATGTGCTTTTGTGGTCCTTCTCAAAGCCGCAGGAACATCGAATGGTGTAATAGGCAGATTCCCAGCCCATAGCTCAGAGTATAGTGTCTTTGTACAAGGGATTTTATCTGCTGCAAATAGTTCGTGTTTTCTTGCATAACCTACGCAGGCATCAAGTGACCATTTGCGAGTCTTGATCTGTTTAGCAAGCCATTTGACGAATTCTGAGTTTGAACTCAAGCTTATGAGGTTTATGGCAACGTGAACGATTGATTTCGAAATTTTGCTGTCCACGTTTAGCAGAATGCCCAGGATTACGTCCTCTTGTGCCATTGCGCTTTTCCTACACCCTGCGGAGCTCGTTTAGAACTGCAGAAGGGAGCAACCAATGGTTTCGGCAGTTTTACGGAGAGAATAGCCAAGTTTATTAAAGATACGAATACTGCACCTGTCCTCAAATTTTAGGTGCTGACCCCTTTGCCCTATCAGGTGAATGTAGTAGAATTAAGTTGGTCCATGATGTTGATTCCTTTCGTGAATTTAGTGTGGTAACTTAATTCTACCAAAGAATCCGTCATGGATTACTTTTTATTCAGTTGTTCGTTGATTTTACAATTAACCTCTGTAACAAATGGAAAGAACCGCTACATGGTAGGCTGGAACCTATTCGAGAAAAACTGTAGGGACAGCGGTAGACACCCATGGGCGGAAACATTTTTGGTTCACTGAACTGGTTCAGCGCGAAGACGGTACACTCGGAGTGAGGATGCCGGATACGATTGAACAGTCTTTACGGAAGAAAAGAATGGCAGAACTTTATGGATCGTTACAACAGAACAGACGGAGATCAGTATTATCTCGATGAACGGTCGGTTCGATTTACGAAAAACCTGCTAAGGTCAGCCTAATGGTAAGCGGAAAGATCATGCTAGTTTATGTAAATGATGTGCATTGGTTTCCAGATGTTATGAGATCGCTTCTGGTTCAGTGGAATTTTTACAGAATACGGAGAAATCAGGGCAAAGGGAACAAGGCTGTTGGTACAGAAATATTGACATTTATCTTTAGTATGTATCATGAAAAGGGTAATAATCTTGTTATTTTCGTTCGGATGATTGTCTGAATTTCCTGATGTTCATGCTGAAAAAGGGAATAGATATAAAGATGGACAAGAGGAGAAAAATATGTTCTTTGGAGAACTTGAGAATATTTTTTAGCTTTAGGAACGGTTCTTCCCATGCATTACATGGGAGAACCGTACGGGAGAGAAGGAAAAAGGCGGTATAGCGAAAAGCGAGCTGGGACCGTCAAGAAAAGGCTCACCCTGTGTGCCTGAGATAGCAGCGGGAGAAACAGTGACACTAGCTGAGATAATAGGACCGGGCATTATTCAGCATATTTGGATGACTGTGACGGATCGTACCAGTGAGAGAAACAGATATGTTCTGCGGGATCTTAGTCTCGTATGTATTGGGATGATGAGGAAACCCTGTCTGTAGAAAGTCCTCTGGGGATTTGTTTTTGCTGTGGATTCGGTGTGTCTTATCAGGTGAATTCGCAGCCCTAGTAGTAAATCCCACCGTGGATTTAATATGTATTTTTCCTATGCCTTTTAGAGAAAGGCAAAAATAACAGTAGAAAATCAGTGTGATGAAGCTATTCCTGCTTTTTTTTATCAGGTGGATTATTGTCTTACAGATGAGATTACAGATGACTCAGGATATTTCCATGCGCAGTGGAGAAGACAGCATATTACAGAGAAGGGAAAAAGATTAGTGATTTCTGGATAATATACAGGGTAAAGGTCAGTATGTAGGTACATATATGGCACTGACTACGCTGGAACGTTACTGGTACGGGAGAAGGTGAAGTTAAATTTGCATTGACGGAGATAAGGAATATCCTACAATCTGCAGTGGGACAGGAACAGAAGATTACTGGTGGAGCCTGGAGTTTTGCTAGCAGGAAGAAGGAAAGACAGTAGAGCAGATGTTCTGTACACCTTATCTAGAGGGTACCTTTATTCCTGCCATGACACATTTATACATAATGATTACCATAATGATGACCAGATGCCGCAGAGAAGCTTCTACAGATGGCATATCGCAGATCCCATTCTTTTTAAAGAAGATCTTAAAGTTACGGATACAGCAGATTGGTGTATACTATGGTGGATTATTTGAGCGTCAGGATGATGTGGCAACTCGTAGTCTACTGGTATCAGGCAGAGCCGCATAGGAAATTCCCCGAAGTTTCAAGAGAAAGAGCGTTGGCCAAGATAAAATGCAAAGATTTTTGGATTTAAAAATCTGGTAGTGAAGTAAAGGCAACCGCTCAAAGCAGAAACAAAAGAATAGATGATATATAGGTATGGTCAGTCCTTTTAGCGTTCAAAGGTGCAGGAAGCACTCTGTAGAATGCGCAGCCATTTACGGCAGGAAATGATCATAGGGATTGAGAACTCCCAACAAGCAGAATCGATAAGGGTGAGCGGTAGCGGCGCCTCTTATCATTGCTTGCCAATATTATCTTGAAATGGAGTTAATCGATCCATTTGAATCCTCTTTTCTGTATAGCGCTAAGTACTTGTTCGAAAAATATATTATTTTTATGATACGATGCCTACTTAGCATAAGAGCAGGCTTTCCTTTTCTCTTTGCCATTTGAATGCATCGTTTCAGGATAAAACTACCAAACAATACCCACAATGTACTACTAGTCAGCAGAATGAGCATCACTTCATATAAGGAATATTGACCAAAGAATACTTAATAATTGTGTTACACGACGTAAGAGGAATAATTCTTGTAACAGAGTAGGTTTTGTCAGTTGGGATGGTATCTGTCATTAAGAGTGTCCCACCTCCAAAAGGAGTGTAATGGCACCGATCCGTTTGAATAGGATTGTAAGGCCTCCTACATACAGTCCAATTCCCAAACATTCCTATCGTGCAGATTATTATTGCTATGATACCTACAATGGTTACTGCCACTTTAGTATCAAAAACACGGGATATCAGAATAAGTACTGAAATTGACAATTAGCTCGATCAAGATGGAGGAGACAGTTCTGCAAAAAGCAGAACAATCATATTACAAGGTGATTGAAGTTTTTCGGTAAAACGTACCTCGTCAGTGTCTAGCTGAAATGCTTCCAATACTGGAAGTGAGCTGTAATTGCAAGTGTCCATGCAAGGTATCCAAAAAGAACCATGCTCTTTGTAATTTTACGTAATTGTACTCTGACGCATATGTAGATCCTGTTTTTGACATAAGGAAAAAGCTAATAAAACGGAAAAACGAGGATATCAGAGAAGACAGAGAAACGATAGCGCAGAGTACTAGATAACTCTAGTTGAATTACATTGATAAAGGCTTTTAGGTTATTTCGTATTTTCATCCATCAACACCATCCATATATAGATTCTATACAGAGCTATGAACTTCTCTGGTGTTAATCTCTCACAGGATTTTACAATTCTCCTGTCCTTTAGAAAGTGCAATTGATCAGAAAAGATCAGTGATAAAGGAAGAATCTCTGCGATGCCATAATGATAATTCTTTTCTTTTTTAATGGTTTGGAGGATACTTAATACTTCTATATTCGCAATATCAAGTCCCTCCGATGCCTCATCGATCATAAATGCATTTTGCATCCATCACAACGGCAGACATAATTGAGACCAGTCGTTTCTGTCCGAAAGATAGTTCTTCGATTACTTTATGCTGAATTTTGTCGTATATTGGGAAAAGCTTACGGCAGCTCTCCAACCCATCATGCAGAACGACTATATCCTTATATGCCTGAAATGTCCAATACTAATTCTCTTATCTCTTTGTCCACAAGCTCATAAGCGATATTTTTAGGATGGTACTACCAAAGCTGTTAAGCCATCCCCACAGATACTGTCGCAAATTATTTTGATTTACTCTATACAATTAGACTGATTTAGAACAATTTGCTCTAGTACTTCAGGTATCACAACATATCCATTGTCCAGTATAATTTTTATTATCTTTCTCCCAAGAATATATAAGAAGCCATCTCTATCGATTTTCTTGTGAAAAAATAGTATTTGTTTGAAGTCATGGTGACAAAGTTAAATAAGTAGATGGCAATGAGGTGATTTTGAGATAAAATGCTTGCATAAAACTAATATAGTTTCGGAGGATAGAATGTTAGAAAAATTTAAAGAATTTCTTTACTCGAAAAGATGAGTCTAAGTCTGAGAATCAAAGGAATAGTGAGAATGGGTCCGAGCGCCCCCTGATTTACACTGATGGTAGAAAACTATGCAGTTGTAGAGGGGATTGTTTTTTCTGTAGAAGGCCAACTCTTTGGAAATGCTAAAGAAGGGGAGAAGGTTTATGCTCTGCATCGTGATGGAACTATTTCATCTAACGATTATGAAGATAGAAGAAAAGTACGACATTTGCGGAACAGGTAGAGGAACAAGAGGAAACACCGAAAGCCAAGGGCAGAAGGGTAAAGCTCTTTTTCTCGAAAAGAAGCCCTTTCTCCGGACTGGCAATATGCAGTAATCACTGGATATTCCCTATCAGATTGAAGCAAATGTACATCAAGCGGTGGAGAATCCCTATCTTTTAGGCTTAAGTCGTGTGTTTTTGAAAGACAAGGAGAGGGAGAATTTCTGAATCTCTTTTAGAGAGCTGGTGAGAAGTCATTACCTGTGTGAGCGAGAGACAGACGGAAGCCAGCCAATGGGGAAAAAGGATGGTCTGTAAACGTAAAGGCAGGGATGATGAGCTCACCATTCCTCATCGTAACGATGGATCGGGGAGAATCGGCTCTTCCGGTGTTTACGGATTGGTTTGCACTAGGCGCCATGGATCAGCAGATGGAGGCTTTTGAATCAACAGAAGGAGGCAGGTGAAAAGAGAAACCATGATTGCAGGTTTCTCAAATTGTTTCCATGCTTACTATGGGAGAAGGATTTGTGATCAATCCCTGCGGATCGCAGTTCTATGTAAGCCCGGAGCTAATCCATAACCCGATGAGTTCGCCGGGATACCAAAGTGAGTTTGGGAAGGAAAGTACAGTCCGTAGAAGTGAAGAAGGATGGGAGGTTTTACTGATATCCAAAGGAGAATGAAGAAGTGGAAGCTTTATACAGGAGACTTATATCTCTTGCAAAAGACACATCTCCGAGATTGCAATGCTGGATATGTTTTTAAAAAGGGATGAAAGCGGAACTACTTTATCTGATTATTGTGGACATGCCGGAGGAGCATTGTCATGAATGCTTTAAGGAAATCTATGAAAGCTGTCGGGATCTTTTTGCATCGGGTTCTAGTATGGATTTTGTGACTCAAAAGAGGAGATTTTTGCAAAGGGGCAAGGACTGAGGAACCGCTTTATCTAAGGGATTAGATATTTTCTTAAAATAAGAAATATTTTAGACGCTAAACACTTTTGGGAGTGCTAACTGTGCGGAAGAACGATAGAAAATAGGAGTGAATTGTGAAAGTATGAGAACAAAAGGAGATGCGATTGTCTTTCGGTCTATCCTTTCCGGATAGCTACTAGATCGTCCTTTCCGTACAGCGGATTGGGAGTTGATTCGTTTTTGGGAAAAATAAAAAGCCTTTTTGCTTATCTACGAAAGAAATGGTTTTGTGAACCTGAATGTGAAGGTACATCCGAATGGCGGGATTTTTGGAGGAGAGTTTACCTGCGGTGCAACCTGCGTATCATCAGAATAAAGAGCATTGGAAACACTATAGTTTTAGATGGTAGTATTCCTGAGGAAGAGCTTCGGAGAATGATTTCGAAAGCTACAGCCTTATTTCCGATTCTCCCACAAAAGGATTTACGAGGCGGTGAAGAAGATTCCCACGGGCAAGTAGCCACCCTATGCTCAGGTTGCGGAGATGGCGGAAATAAAAAGATGTCCCGGGCCGTGGGTAATGCCCTGCATAAGAATCCGATCCGGACCATATCCCCTGTTTTCGGTTGTGAATTTAAGGGGGAGCTGCTCCCTGCCTTTGCCTTTGGGGGGAGAGGACGAGCAGAGAAAAACGCCTGGAAGAAGATGGGGTGGAAGTGAAGGACGGAAAAGTGGATTTAAAGAAGTATGGAATGGGGACTTAAAGAGATAGAGAAAGTAAGATATAGGAAAGCCTGATAAGAAAATGCTAGAATCTTTGTATGCTGAATATCAAGAAAATCAAATCATCCTTCATGTGGATATGGACGCTTTTTATGCTTCCGTGGAAATGCGGACAATCCGACTCTGCAAAGATGAGCCCCTGATTATCGGTGCGAAACCCACGGAGCGGGGAGTGTGGCACCTGCAAACTATGAAGAAAAATACGGAGTTCGTTCTGCATGAAAGAAGTAGAATCGAAACTATATCACAAAAGCTTTTTCAGGGAAATGGAGATGGGCACGACCTAGCCTCATAGTTTACGGGTATATCACAATGCCATGATGATTGCCCAATGGAAGGGCAGGGAGAAGAGGAAGTGATTGCGCTTTCCGCCCTCCTACATGATTGCGACGATCATAAACTTTTTCCATACGGAAAATAATGCCAATGCCAGATGCTTTTTGCAGCAGGAGGGGCTTTCCGAAGAGCGAATTGAGGAAATATGCAGAAATATCAATTCCGTTTCTTTTAGCAAAAATAGAGGAGAAAGTTCCGGAGACCATTGAGGGAAAAATCGTGCAGGATGCAGACCGTCTGGAAGCGATTGGCGCTATCGGTATTGCTCGCTGCTTTCCAGTTTGACGGAAGCCACGGTAGAAAGCTTGAGAATTCCATCGAGCATTTTTATGACAAGCTTTACTGATTTCTAGGAGCTGAAACACCCTTCAGCACGAAAGAAGATGGCGGAGAAAAAGGGACAAGCTCATGCAGGATTTTTCTGAAGGAGTGGGGAGAGGAAATGAAATTAAAACGTTGAAACTGTAAATAGTTTAATTTTTTTCAACTTTATTTTCTAAATAATTCCGAGTGAGTTCCAAGACGGTAGAGCATAAGGACAAGAACGTCATTTTGAATTTCGTATACTAACAACCAATCCGGTTCAACATGACATTCTCTTGTTCCCTTATACTTACCGGATAGGTCATGGTCTCGATATTTTGCCTCTAATATGCCGCCTTCTGCTAGAATATTTACTACATCAAAGAGTTTATTTAAATCTTTATTCTGTTTTTTTAGCGAGTTTAATATCTTTCTTAAACTGATTAGTGAACTTTGACTTCGTATTTCATACTTCCAAAGCCGCCTTGAGATCATCCATAGTTTTATAGGATTTTACGCTACTATCTAAGGCAATACGGCGTCCTTCCTCGATAGCAGCAACTGTCTCTTCATTTGGAGTATCCAGTTTTAAAGAAAAGGGAATCCCGTTTTCACGGATAGTTGTTCTAAGAAACATATTGATGGCGGTAGTCATATTCAGTCCCAGCTCGGAAAATATTTGATCCGCCTGCTCTTTAATATCCTTATCGGTTCTGATGTTTAAATTTGTTGTTGCCATGCAAAGTCCCCCCCAATCAGATATTTCTACATTGTTATTTAACGCATTGACTTTATGATAGAATACATCAAAATTCGTTTGTTATCAATACAATGTCATTATAAAACGAAGCAATCAGTTATGAATGAAACAAGAGTTTTCCTGAAGGAGTGGGGAGAGGAAGTGACTTTGAATTACTAATGGAGGTCGCTAAAAATTATTTATATCCTCACCAGTTCATCTAAGTTTCTTCGACCATAAAGTATGCGAGAACATAGATGCTATTTCGTTTATATCAGGAAAATAGCATAAGACGTAGTTTCCACAAGAGACTTTCTTATTCCTCTATCAGGAAGAAATTCATTTTCCACAATTCTACCAATTTTAGGCACAGAACAAATAGAAGCGATTACTGCCTCTAAATCCTTTTAAAAAGCTTAGGCTAGCATCGGGGTTAGGAAAGTTCAACGGAATATAGGATAGAATTTCATCCAGGTCTGATTTCGCATTTTTGGTAAAACGATACTGATCTGTTAGAGATCATATTTCTTTTATTTAGTCACGGTGCAATCTATTGGAATCTGTAAATATAAGGAAAATAGAGCGAATCCCGTGCAGACTCTGGATAGGATTCATCTTCGTTAGAAGGAGCAACACATCAATGTAGGAAACTTATGCTGTCCGGTATTTACATGGCAGAACTTGAAAATAGGGACCGTAAGCCTCACAATTTATCGAGAAAAACAGAATGGATTTACACAGGAGAGGAGCTTTTATTTGCGCAATTTCTTGAAAAATATGCTTTAGTGCTTCTGATTGGGGAGCTTTTTCGAAGCAGTGGCAATTAGCCTTTGGCTCACGAAGCATAATCTTTTTTTATCTTTTCAACTTTAGTTATATCGGAATCTCCTTTATCCTTAGGAATTTTTCTGCTCGGAAGAAAATATCCCTATGCCCAGTCGTGTGGTACAGCTTCTGGTCGGGCTCTATATGCTTGTTTATTTAGGGCTTATCAACCGGAAAAACATGCAAATTGAGGGATTTTGGTACTCACTTGTTCACCGGCGTTTTCGAGGCTATTATTCATTATGCGGTGTGAAAACTTTGACCCTCTCATTTTCAGGGAGAGGCTTCTGCGGTTATGCCTGTTGGACTGCCATGGTTTTGGATTTTCTGCCCTATAAGACGAGAGCCCTTCCCGGAAAAATTTCGGATGGATTCGTTATTCGACTTTTGCTTTATCTTTCCTCTTTGTTTCCGCCCTGTTTCTGATGAAGGTGGGAATCTGGAAAGGATTATGTTTTGGGCTTTCCTTATCGGAAATCTCGCCCATTATCTTGTGGGGATTGCTCTTTGCCTTTTCTTTGCAAGGATAACCGAGCATTTTGCAAATACATCTGCCCGGTTACCGTATTCCTTAAGCCTATGAGTTATTTCTCCTTGGTGCGCATTCGTTGTGATGAGAACAAATGCATTTCCTGCGGAAAATGTAAGAGAGTTTGTCCCATGGATGTGGAAAATGACGGATAATTCCAGGAAGAGAAAAACGGGACGGACTGCATCCTTTGCATGGAATGTGTAAAGGTCTGCCCTGAAGGGGCGCTGTAAGGGAGAAAAAGGATAGATTAGGTGAGGCCGGAAATATGAAGATTTTTATTGTAGAAGATGAAGAAAATATCGTAAGGCTGTTAAAGGATGAGCTTATGCAGTGGGGGTACACGGTAGAATCCGTAAAGGATTTTTCAAAAGAGTGAGCGATGAAGTGGAAGAGTGTAATCCGGAGCTGATTCTTATGGACATCAGCTTAGCCCCTGTTATAACGGCTTTTACTGGACAGAAAGAACTGTCAAAGTTTTCCCATGTTCCCATCCTCTTCTTTCGTCCCACAGCGAGTCCATGGACATGGTGCAGGCCATGCACCCGGGGCGGATGACTATATCGTGAAGCCCATTGATCTATATGTGACAAGGGCGAAGATTCAGGCGCTACTCGAAGAACCTATGAATACACTCGCAGTGCAGGACAAGCTTTCTTTTTCAGGGATTGCAGCTGGACTTAGCGAAGGCATCTCTTCAGGGAGAAGGCTGTCGATCGACTTAACAAAGACAGAACTGCTCATCTTGGAGTGCTTGTTCTAGTCAAGGGCGGAATTTCAAAAAGAGAGAAATTATGAACCATTGCTGGCAGGGAGAGGATTTCCTGGATGACAACACCCTTTCCGTTAATATCACAAGCTAAGAAAAAGCTTTCTGCCGTGGGTTTAGAGGATTTGATTCAAACGAAAAAGGAATTGGATATTTTTTTAGCGTTAGAAAAGTAGTGATTAAAAAGGAGGCGGAAAAACCACGATGCAAATAAAAACCGGATACCGGCGTATCTCCAAACAAAATCGGATTTATTAGGGGTTTTTCCTGCTTTTGCTGTCCCTTTTCGGAGGATCTTTGGGCATTTGCCCCGGAGTTATTTTGTTTTAGGGGCGGAGCTGAGCGGCTTTTTGCTCTTTGTCTATCTTGTCCTTAGCTACTTTTCCTTTGTCCGGAAGGAAAGCTGGGAAAAAGCCTTGGAGCGGATAGAAATGGAGAAAAAGGAAGAGGAACGCAGGCGGATAGAGGAAAAAGGAGCTTTCGAGTATTTTCTTCTCTGGGTGCATCAGATTAAAACGCGATTACCGTGTCGAAGCTCCTTCTTCGAAAAACGGAGAGTGAGTATAAAAAAGAAGCTCGAGGAGCAAATGTTCTATATCGAAGAGTACAGCAATATGGCGATGAACTATTTGAAAATGCAGAACCGTTCCGCCGATATGGATATTCATCCGGTGGATTTGGAAGCCTGTTTAAAACGTTTATTTAAAAAGTACGCTCCCATTTTTATTGAAAACAACTTTCCCTTCATTATGAGGGGCTCTGTACGGATGGCAACGGAGAAAAAGGGTGGAAGTAATCAGCGATGAAAAATGGCTTTCGATTCTCTTAGAGCAGCTTCTTTTCCAATGCTCTAAAATACACGAAAGAAGGCAGTATCAGCTTTTCTTTTGACCGAAAGCGCCTCTTCGGATACAGGATACGGGAATCGGGATTCCCTCTTCCGACTTAAAAGAAAATATTTGACCTGGGCTATTCCGGCTTTAATGGCAGGGACTACGGAGAAATCCAGTGGACTGGGACTCATATGGTGCAGAAGATTGCCGGATTTTTGCAGATTTCCGTATCGGTGGAATCTACCGTGGCGGTGGGAAGCTGCTTTACTTTGCGTTTTCCAAACCTCCAATCTTACAATTCTGTAAGCTTTATCCATATTTTGTCATCTTAAATAAAGGCAAAATCGGATATTCGTTTTTATACTTCTTCTTGTTCCAAGCCTTCCTGATGAGGCAAGGCAATGTAGAAGGGAGTATAAAACGAATGTCCATTTTAGAATGTAAAAAACGTCAAGAAAATCTATCAAACCAAGAATCTTACAACGGAAGCTCTACGGGATGTGAGCTCTCCGTGGGAAAAAGGGAGTTTATCTCGATTATGGGGGAGTCCGTGCAGGAAAGACCACTCTCTTAAATATCCTTGCCACCCTGGACAATCCCAGCTCCGGTGTTCTTTTATTAAACGGAAGGGACATGGGGAGTCTCAAGAAAGAAGAAGTTTCCGCCTTTCGAAGAAAGGAGCTGGGCTTTTGTCTTTCAAGATTTTAACCTCCTGGATCAGTTCAATAACAGGGACAATGTCTTCTTCCTCTTGTAGTTATCGGAAGAGAAAGAAAGTCTGATGAAGGAGCGTTTAGCAAAAATGCAGGGGATTCTGGGAATAGAGGAGCTTTTGGAGAAGTATCCTAGGAGGTATCCGGCGGACAAAAGCAACGTATCGCCATTGCCAGAGCCATGATTACAAACCCCTCTCTCCTGCTTGCGGATGAGCCTACAGGCGCGTTGGATTCCGCGTCTTCAGAGATGATTTTGCAGCTCTTCCATAAGATTCATGCCGAGGGACAGACTATTTTTGATGGTAACCCATTCTCTCGAGCCGCCTCCTACGCCGATAGAGTCTTATTTATCAAAGACGGCGTGGTTTTCCATGAGATTTATCGTGGAAATGAGGAGGGACAGCGTGATTTTATGGAACGCATCTCTGAGGCACAGCTTGTACTGAGCAAGCAGCAGAATGCGCTTTCGCCCCTAATAGTCCTTACGATAGGCAAACGGAGATGACAACGGAGATGGCGCAAAAGGATGCTTTCACAGAGAGAAAAGGAAGGAGGAATAGGTATGCGCTTTTTTATGGTAAGACGCTTCGCTCTGAAAAATCTCCGGGCGAAGCGGCTTTTGAAATACCTTTGTATTCTCTTCCGGGATTATGGGAATGCTTTTTCTTTTGTCATGGCTTTACTGGAAAAATCATTACGTAGAAACCCGTCATAGGGATTTGCCCTTTTATCCAAGTCGGTACGATTCTTCTTTGCATTTTACCTTTATTTTTTTATCCAATATGCAGTCAATTTCATGTTGAAGAAACGGAATAAGGAGTTTGCCCTTTATGGCATTTTGGGCTTGGAGAAGAAGCATATAAGGAAGATTATTGCCATTGAATTTTTCTGCCTCTTTGCTTTTTATCCTGGTACTGAGCATTGTGGGCGGATATCTCTTTGGAGCAATGGTCTTTCTCATGCTGAACTTCATCATGAAAGACGTGGCGGGGAGTTTGATGGACTTTCCCTTTAGCTTTTACTGCCCTGTTCTATACTACGGTTTTTGCTCTTTGTCCTCTATCTTTTTCACCTTGCTCCGAAGCAGTTTTCGGATTTCCTTTTCCACCCCGATGGAGCTTTTACAAAAAGGGCATAAGGGCGAAGGGGAACCGAAGTCGAGAGTGATTCTTTCTCTACTGGGCTTCCTTTTCCTCGGGATCGGTTACGGGATTGCCCTTTTGATCCAAGGATTACTATCTTCCTTTTAATTATTTTTCTGGCGGTATTGGCAGTGATACTTAGTGACTTATCTTTTGTATACTTCTTTTTCCGTTCTGATTTTGAAAATGGAGAAAAAGAGCCCTTCTTACTATAGGCCTGAGAAGTTCTTAAGCATCAGCGGACTTCTCTATCGAATCAAGGGAAATGCGATTTCTCTGGCAAGTATTTCCATCTTGAGTACAGGGGTAATTTTGAGTCTTGCCACCACCATTTGTATGTACGCAAATATTCAGAATAAGGAAACAATTTATTTTCCAGAGAATACAGTATGGAGCTTTCTCCATTGTCCTATCCGGAAAAGGAGGGAGAAGACTTGAAGCAGTCTTTAAACCAAATGGTGCTGGAAAGCGTGAATAGGCCTGCCGAGGTAGAGGGCTTATATAGTATGGTAACGCTTGCTACCGTAGGCTAGTGTAGAGGAGGGCAAAATTCTTCCCTGTGCAAAGGCAAGAGAACATGGCGAGTGCCAAAGATCCCAATATGATTATCCTTTATGATTTAGCCGGCTACAATGCCTGTTTTCAAAAAGCACATTACTTTAGAGAAAATGAAATCCTGCTTTGCAACAATAGAAATACAAGCAAGGAATCAGGCAGTTTGAAAAATTGGAGACCTGTGTTTCGGGTTAGCGCCATTGAGAATCTCTTACCGGTGGACATGGTGGCGTTAGGAAGCTACGGCATTGTGGTACGGGATCTTGCCACGATGGAGTATATAGAAAAATATTTACAGCCGAAGGAGCATATCGGTGATGCAACGACCCTGAATTTAGCAATCATTGGAATCTGAAAGTGATTTCAGGGAGGCATATCAGCCGAAGTACACTGCCTTAAAGAAACAGCTGAAGGCGTTTTTCGGAAAAATTTCAAGGAAATTATCGGTATTCGGTAGAAAATAAGGAAGAGTATCTGCAATCGCAATATGAATTAAACGGCGGATTTTTATTCTTAGGGTGCTGATTGGCATCATTTTCCTGACAGGCACTGTATTAATCAGCTACTACAAGCAAATCAGCGAGGACTATGAAGACAGAGAAAAGATGCAGATTATGAAGAAGCTGGGACTTTCCGACTGTTTGATTCAGAAGACAGGAGCTTCTCAGATTTTTTATGGCTGTTCTTCGGCCCGCTAGCAGTGGCAACCCTGCACTGCCTTGTAGCTTCCAAGATTGTTTTCAGACTGTTGGGACTTTTCGGTGTGGGAAGCCTTCCGCTATATGCCGGCTGTTTGTCCGCGGTACTTCTTGTCTTTGCACTGATTTATCTCGTGATTTTTAAGCCGACCAAGAAAGCCTACACGCGGATTGTGGAACAGAGAAAGTGAGGAAGAAAGAGATGAAGGTAATAGGAAAGTTTTGAAAATTCTGGGAAAAATTGTGCTTACGTTGACAGCTTTTCTTATTGTCTGTGTTTTGTTTTATTTTGGGAAATTAAAGTTCGAGGAATTGCAGGCTCACCGTGAAATCAAGGAGGTTCAGGCGGAAATGAAGCCCCTCTCCGCAGAGTATATACCGGAGAATATTTCTATTCTTTTCTATCGGAGAGGCTGCTCATGGCTGTAAAGAAATGCAGGAGCTGAAGCTGTCTGTTTTCAAGGAAATGGTGGAGAAACGGGGCTTTACGGCATTTGCCCTGGAAGCGGACTATGGGGAGTGTGGAAATTAACCGCTTTATTCAAGGAGGAGAAGGAAGCGTGGAGGAATGGTACAGAAATTGCCTTTCCCATTTACCATACTAAAGAAATGGCAGAGCTGATTTCCTGGATGCGGGAGTGGAATGAAAGTGCTCCGAAGAGAAGAAGGTGCGCTCACGGCTTTGATATGCAGGATTCGGAGGAAGCTATACCTTTTAAAGGAATACAGCTTGTCTCACAAGCTGACGAACGAAGAGGAGTTTGAAAAAAATCTGGACTGCATTAAGGATGAGAATTTCAGCTTAAACGAAAAGAATGCCGGAGAAGTGATCGCCTTTTTGGACAGCCTAAAGGAAAAGGCGGAGAAGAGTTTGGAAGAGGCGCAGACGGAGAAGGGAAACGCAACGGACAAGCAGGACGCTACAGAAAAGCAGGGCCTCAATGACAATCAGGATAGTACAGAAAAGAAGGAGTTTCAGGAGCGGCAAGATTTTCGATGGAGTTAAATATCGTCCGACAAGCCGCGGAAACTTGGCTTTCCAAAGAGAATTCTCTGTCCTTCGGGACCGGGATATGGAAGAAAATGTAAAGAAAATCCTGGAAATAGAGCAAAAAATCGGTTCCGGAAAGCTCGTAGTTTCTGCTCATGACGGACACATTCAGAAGGAAAATCCAATTTATAACAGCATGGGTGTGCTTTTGACCAAGGACTTCGGGAAGTCTACTATGCTATCGGAACGGATGTCTGAAGGTAACAGACAATATCAAGGTGCTTGGAGAAGCGAAGAGAACAGTGCAGAGCTTTGTTTCCGCAGACCTTTATGGCGGCACAGGCAAGATTTGCGAAGGGAAAAGCAATATGCCTTGTATTTTTCAAGCATTACAGACGAGAAAAGTAAAGTCTATCAGCTGATTCATACGCCGATGGAAATGTTGCAACTGGGAGAGGGCTACTCTTTCCTTCATGCGATTTTTTGCCGAATTCTTATCGGGTGAAGGGGGCTCCCGTTCAGCGCTACGACAGCATGATTTATCTTTACGAGGGGAATCCGATAGATCCCTTTGGAGGAGAAATAATTGCCGGTGAGGTAGAGTATTTCTTGTAAAATAAAAAAACAAGGCGAAGGCAACCTGTTAGGGTATGCAATATCGTAATATGCAAAAGTATGTTATTGCATATACGATATTGCATTTTATAATGTTTCTGAGAGTATCGATTACGTGCGATGTATATTTTAAGCCCGTAGATATGGTTTTGCGGTCTATGGAGTAGTAAATCTTTTGCTATCCGATTCGTTTTGATTATCTGCGATATCCCGAGTTCTGGAGGTGATTTTATGCGCTTTTATAGGAAGAGTATTTGAATTAAGGGAATTAGAAGAAGAATACGAGAAAGACATTTTTCGCTTTTATCGGTTATTTATGGGAGAAGACGAGTAGGAAAACTTACCTGATTAAAAGAATTTTTAAAAAGAAAAAGAGGTTATTATTATGTGGCATTGGAATCCAAATGCACTTATCAACCTGAGCCTTTTGTCACAAGCGATCTATGAAGCTTGCGGAATCTAAAGGGACTTCCGGATTTTCAGGATTTTGAGAAAGTCTTCGCTATTTATTTGCCTACGCAGAAGAACATAGAATCATTTTTGTCATCGATGAGTATCCCTATTTAGCCCAAAGTGCAGAGCATATTTCCTCCCTGTTGCAAAAAGTTGATCGATGAGTATAGGAGAGGAGCAAGCTCTTCTTGATTTTTGTGCGGCTCTTCCATGAGCTTTCATGGAAAATCAGGTACTGGCTACAAAAAGTCCACTATACGGACGACGGACTAGCCAGTTAAAGGTTCAGCCCTTTGGCTATTTGGAAGCAGCAGAGTTTGTCCCTTCCTATAGTTATAGAGATAAGGCAATAGTCTATGGCATTACCGGGGGATTATGGAATACTTAAGCTTTTTTGATGAAAATGTAGATTTAAAAAGCAATATTATTCGTAATTTCCTGAAACCCAGCGGAAGATTATTCGAAGAGCCCTGATAATCTCTTAAAGCAAGAGCTGAGACAACCCAAGCTTTACAATGATATTCTTTTTGTGATTTCGGCAGGGCAAGCAAACCAAATGAAATTGCAACAAAATTAAATATGCAAAGCGGGGGACTCAGTCATTATCTGAATTCTTTATTGGAGCTTGGAATCATTGAGAAGAAAACACCGGTTTTTAGACCGTAAAAGTAAGCGCCCTATTTATCGGATCAAGGATACGATGTTTCGCTTTTTGGTACATTTTCGTACAGAAAAATTTGAACTTGCTCAATATGGATTTGGGAGAACTTGTATACGAGAAGCAGATTGAACCAAAAACTCAATGAATATATGGGAGCTATATTTGAACAGATTGTCATAGAATATTTTGAACAAAGACTGCGAAAAAGGAGAGTTGGACTTCCTACCGGAAGATTATGGAAACTGGTGGGGAACGGACAAAATCAGAAAGAAGGAATCCGAAATAGATTTACTTTGCTTTTTGATGGCAAAAGACAGCTATTTATTTGCCGAGGTAAAGTGGAGAAATCAAAAAATAGATGCGGCGATTTACCAAGAATTATTGGAAAAAGCAAAGCCATTTCCTGCGAAGAATAAAAGCTATTGGCTGGCCAGTCTTTCCGGATTTGAAGACTTTCCTGTTGAGAAAAATACGGAGCGAATCACGTTAGAGGAAATCTATGAGATAGGACAACAAAGCCTTGACCCCTTCTATTCAGAAAGCAATATGCGTTCACTGAAAAAATCTATAAAGGAATTGCGTGAGGGTAAAGGAAAAGCGCATGAGCTTATAGAGATGGATGATGAGATAAGAATACAAGGAGATGTGCAATGACTTCGATCGGTATTATCAAGGCAAGAGCAAAAGCTTAATCAGATTGTTTCAGAGGTAAATGAATCTTCTCAGCCAATCACGATTACCAAAAATAGAGGGAAAATGCGGTATTAGTCGGTGAAGAGGATTGGGAAGCTATTCAGGAAACTTTGTACTTGAATAGTATTCCGGGCTATGAGCCAAAGTATTTTTGGCGTCAAAGGAAGAAGATTTATCGGAATGTACAAGTTACGATCCTAATGAGGAGTGGTAATGTATTTGATAAAGTTCAGTAAAATGGCTTGGATGTGGACGTATTATGAAGGTCTCCTCCACCTCCTGATAGGGATAAGCCTTTACGGAGTGCCCGGTAGCAGGGGCAGTCTTCGTGGTCGTTAATGACACCGCAGGCCTGTAAAAAGAATAGACAATGACGGGGCCGGTATATTGAAAGCCCCGTTTTTTTAAATCCTTACTGATTGCCTCGGAAAAGGGCGTTTTTGGCCGGCATTTCCCCTTTTCGTGCCCCTGATAACAAAGACTTTCTTTTCCCCGGAAAACTTCCAAAGGTATGCATCAAAGCTCCCTCTTCTTTTGCAGCGCTAAAAAGCCTTGGCGTTTTGCATCATGGCTCTGATTTTTCGCTCCGAATGAATCATATTTTTCGTATGCATGATTCTTGCAATATCTTCATCCGTGAATGCTGCGACTTTTTTCCAGAGAGAAGTCGGAAAAACAGCTTCGAAGCGTTTCTCTTTTTCGAAGAATCAAGGCCCAGCTAAGACCTGCCTGCATGGATTCCAAAAGCAAAGTATTCAAAGAGCTTTTGATCCTCATGGTGGGTACGCCCCATTCCTTGTCGTGGTAGGATATCATTTCCGCACTGCTATTTTTCCATTGACAAGCCATACGCCTCCTTTCTAATGGATTATAGCAGAATCGATTGGTAGCCTGTCTTTGTTGTGTAGAAAAATTTTCATTTTTAGACTATTTCGTTTCCCTGCCCGTCTATATAGGAGAAGGCAAAAGAACGGATACGGAAAGAGAGGATGATGATGAAGAATAGGATGAATCAGAGATTGGTAGCGGTCGTATTGGGCCTGTCCATGGCGTTAGTGGCTTTGTAAAGGCGAGCCTTTTCCCTACAGAGGAATCGACGCAGGGGTAAGATGACAGAGACGGGTTCGAAAAAACAGTCCTTCGGAAACAAAGAAACAGGAGAAGGAACCACTTTTGACCGGGAAGAGACACCGATGGTAGGAGGCTGGAGTATAAACAAAGGACATTTTTCTCCGGAGGAAAATAAAGACGCCATGAAGGCGTTTCATAAAGCAATCAATGGTTTAACCGGTTATTACTACGAGGTGGTCGCCGTTTTGGGATCCCAGGTGGTGGCCGGGACGAATTATGCATACCTTTGCAGGGGGAATGTGGTTGTTCGGATGCAGAGCCTACGTATCTGATCCTGTACGTTTACGAGAATCTCATTGGCAAGGCCAGGATTCTTGGCTCGCAATCCCATTTTCACAGGGAGACTTGGAGGGAGTGAGCGGAGACTTTAGTCTGAATACCGGAAAGACGGAGCTGTAAAGAGAATGCGGCTGTCTCTGCCGCCTTTGAAAAAGCAGTAGTGAATCTTGCTGGTGTGAGCTATGAGCCGATTGCCTATCTTGGCTTGCAGGCAGTGGATGGAGAGGACTGACCTATGCTGTCTTATGCCTTGAAAAGGCAGGAACAGCTTCTGCGAAAACAAAGTTGAGCATGATTACCATCTATGAGGATTTGGGAGGAAAGGCGAAAATACGGAGCACAGAAGATGTGGAAATCGGCATATCATGATGAAAAATGCGTCCCCTATTGCCGACCCAATGCAGGAAAAAGGAAGGACGAGGATTGAGGGATATGGAAGACCAAAAAGATTATCGACTTGTATTTTTCAAAGGAAGAGATTGCACTTCGGAAACCAAAAGTAAATACAGCTGATTGCTTATTTTTTTGGCTACTCTAAAAACCGGAGAGCAGAAATATTTTTATGAGAAGATATTGGTTTATGGATTCCGTAGCGGAGATTACAGAGAAATCCGGCTCTGGGCTTAGTAAGGTGAAAATGAGTTTAAGCCATACAAGAGAGCACCTGAAGCTTTTTCTTAAAGCAGGAGGGATATCGTTTATGAAAGAAGACAGCAAGCGACTGCTTCGGGGAATGACGGAGGTAAGAGATCAATATATCCTGGAGGCAGAGGTTTTTACCAAGAGAAAGAGGATCCGGGCTTAGCCAGAAAGTGTAAAAAAAGGGGAAGAGGCAAAGGAAGAAAAAGAGTGCACCGAAAAGAAAGAATTGATAAATAAAAAGAGGAGCAAAAATACAGGACGCTAAGAAGAAAAATACTTACTCTTCCTCGGGTTTTGGGAATTTCCCTTTTCCATAGCAGCTGCCTGCATGGTCCTTTTCATCAGAAGCCATACGCATGCTCCCAAATCAGGTAGCCCCGGCTCTTTGTCATTAGAGGGAACACAGGGAGAGAATTCCGACGGTGCAACAATGGCAGAAGAAGTAGATTCTTTTGCAGAAGGCAAAAGAACTTACCGGTTTCGATCTGCGTATCCCGGAAGGAAAAGAGCCTTTTACGAAAAACGTTCACGGTGATAGGGGACGACATGATAGATGTAAAGGTATTTTGCAAGAGGAGACCTCTGCTTTGGGATACGATATCCGGAAGGCTAGAGGAGAAGGAGATATCAGCGGAGATTATACCAAAATAGCGGAAAACGCAGGAAGTAGACTTGAAAGCAAGAAAAGTGACTTTAAAGGGAGAAGCCGGAACCTATTCGCTGGCTTTATGGGAAGAGAAAGGCTTCAGTTATGCAGTAAGAGCAGGGGAAAAGCCAATGACGAAAGAAGAGATTCTGGAGATCGTCGGTGCGGTAGATTAAACAATGCGGAGAAGGGAAGCAGCTTCACGTGATCCTGTCTTTTCCGGCGGATAAACCGTTTTTCGGACGGTCGATTGACAGCAAATGAGAGTCAACTTATACTGAGCAGAATATATCGTAGGAAAAACGGAAGGAAGTAAGGAGCAAGTAAGCAAGCAAGGGAGGGAGAGCAACAGTCTCCATACTGGGAAAGTAAAATATTTTACGGAGTAACATCATGAAAGTAACGTATCTAAACCACAGCGGTTTTTTGCTGGAATTAGAAGACTGCTATATTATTTTTGACTATTACAGGGGAGAATTGCCGCCTCTCAACGCGAAAAAAGATGTGTTTGTTTTTTGCAGTCACGTTCATGGGGATCATTATAATCCGAAGATTTTTTCCATGCTTGATGTGCAGGGGATGAGCTATCAGGCGGTATTGGCAAACGATATACGGGATAAAAAGCGATTATCGGAGATCAAGCACAGCTTTGTCGAAGCCGATAAAAGCTATCCGCTGGATCATGAAATTCAGCTTGAGACCCTGCTTCCAATGACAGCGGAGTTGCCTTTATGCTAAAAACAAAGGAAGGTTCTATCTATCATGCCGGGGACTTAAACGATTGGTATTGGGAGGGAGAACCGGAAGAAGATAATCGGAGGCTCCGCGAGATTTATCACAGGAGATTTTCGCGAATCAAGGGTAGACATTTTGACCTTGCCTTCGTTCCCCTTGATCCGAGACTGAAGCGCACTACGCTGACGGGATTCTGTATTTTTCTTGAAAATGTGATTGCGATGCCATATTTCCGATGCATTACTGGGGCGAGCCCGATGTGATTCAACGCTTTCTTACGGAATATCCTAAGTACCGCTCACGGATCAAAAACACGGAAACAGCGAAAGGAGAAAAGCTATGAAGTTTAAGATGATTCACGAGAATTTGAATGTATCCGATTTGGATCGTTCTCTTCGATTCTATGAGGAAGCCCTCGATTTACATGAGGTGAGACGAAAAGACCAGCGAGGACTTTGATCATTGTGTACTTGAAAAGCGATATCGGTGATTTTGAGCTGGAACTGACTTGGCTGAAAGACCACCCTCAGGCTTACGACCTGGGAGAGTGTGAATTCCATCTGGCATTTCAGGCGGATGACTTTGAAGAAGCGCACAAAAGCACAAGGAGATGGGATGCATTTGCTTTGAAAAATGAAGCCATGGGCATCTATTTCATTGAAGACCCGGATGGCTACTGGCTGGAGATTTTTGCCATAGGTTACTGATTCGGAGCGGACAGAGAGATTGTTTTTCAGAGCACTGTCGTGATGTATCTTGAGAATATAGCCCATGTATTTGCAGAAGGAAGTCAGGGCGGATTTTTGTGTTGCATACAGATGAGATAAAAAAGTATTGCCTACGTGGTTAGATTATGCTAACATAGCTATTGAACGAGTGTCGGTCAATAATGGATTGGTGGTGATGATTTGTCGAATAGAGTTTCGAAAGCTCCGGAGGAGAGAAAGTAGGAATTCATAGAAGTCGCAACGAGGCTTTTTGCGTCAAAGGGTAGAGAAAGTTTCCGTGAGAGATATTCTCGGAAGTAAATGGCGCCTCGGGATGTTTTTATTATTATTTTAAATCCAAGGAAGATATATTTTTAGCCTGTATGGAAGCTTATTTTTCAGAGAGACTGAAAGTAAAGGTGGATTTACTGAAAAACAAGGATATCGCTTATGAAGAGAGAATAAAAAATCTTGAGAGAGCTTATTACCAAGATATCCGTAGTTTTACGCATAGCTTGATTTTTCAGCAGACCATTCTATAACGGATAATTCCTACAGACTTTGGGAATTAACGCATTACATCGGACGTTTTGTAGAGGACTATGCCGATTTCATTTTGGAAGGAATGGAAACGAAGAAGATAGAAAATCATATCGGTGTAACAAAAGAAAATGCAAGGGAGATTGCCGCTTTTATTCTTTATGGAGCAATAGGAGCAATCTACAGTGATGCAAAAATGGGAAGGATGAGCACAGTCCTGCGAGTGTATTTCAAGTGATTGGCAGGATATTTGCTTAAGACACAAAAATTTATTTTTACGTGGACTTTAAATCATCATTTATAAGACAGAACAAGGAAAACATGGAAACGTGTTTTTCCTTGTATTCGTTTTTAGGATAACGAACGAACTCGTTCGGTCGAAAAACGGGCAATGCGTCAATAAAGAGGAGGTAGATTCATGAAGGATAAGAAGAAGTCAATAGAAGAACTTGTGAGTTTATGTGGCACGAAGAAGGGAAGCCTGATTGTCGGAAATATTCTGATTGCTATGGGAGCGATTCTTAACATTTTACCCGTTTTACTGACCTATAAGATTATTGTGAGCCTGATGACGAAAAAAAGGAGCCGCGGAAAAACCTGATGTTCTATGCTCTTTATGGCATTTTAGCGGTATTCGTAGCCTATCTTTTACCTATATCGGAAGTATTTTCTGTCATACGTTTTCCTATAGGATCATTGCCGATTTAAAGAAAAAAATAGTATCCCATATTGCCACCTTACCCCTCGGCTATTTTACCGGAGAGCATAAAGCAAAGCTGAAACAAGTCTTAAGCTCGGATATGAATCAAATAGAAGGATATTATGCACATCAATTGCCAAGTCTTGTTTCTACCTTGGTTCTCATTCTGTTCCTACTCTTTTTCATGTTTTCGAATGAATGTGGTTTTTCGCTTTTGCTGACTCTTACTGCAATTGCTGTCGGACTCATCATTCAGTGTCCATTATGGTGAAAATTGTGAAAGCGGGAGGACTCGCGGAAAATTTCAAGATACTGGACCGAATTAATTCTGCAACAAATGAATATGTGAAAGGGATGCCGGAAGTAAAAATCTTCGGAAACAGTACTTCCTATTTCAAAAATTATGAGAATGCGGTCAATCAGTATAGACAGTTTACCGAGACTATGACGGCAAGAATCAGACCGGGGTTTGTAGCCTTTCGGGTTGTCATTCTTTCCGTGGCGACTTTTCTTGTTCCGGTCGGCATTCTCCTCCTTACTAAAAAACCAAATGACATGGCGACGATTAGGACAGTGCTTTTTCTTTTTGGATTGTAGCACCGGCGATGAGTGTTCCGTGCTTAAAGCTTTAGGATTTTGGGAAGGAATGAATTTATTGGAAGATGTTGTACAAAGAGTTTGGGATGTCCTCGTAGAAAAAGAATTAGCAGAAGGGAAGTATACAGAAAAAGCTGAAAAATTATGACATTCCTTTGAAAAAGTCTGCTTTTTCCTATGAAAAGGAGCAAGTCTTAAAGGATATTAGTTTTATCGCAAACAAGGAGAGCTTACCGCTTTGGTCGGTAAGCTTCCGGGGCCGGGAAATCAACAATTGGAGCTTTGATTCCGAGATTTTTATGAACCAACGGAGGGGGTGATTAAACTTGGAGGAGTGAACATGCAAGAGATGCCCTCGAATGCATTGATGGGAAAAACGTCTCTTTGTCTTTCAGGACAATGACTTACTTTCTGATACGATTTTTCAAAATATCGCTATGGGAAATAAGGACTGCCGAAGGGAAGAGGTGATAGAAGCAGCTAAAAAGCAAGATGTCATGATTTTTATCATGAAGCTTGAGAAAGGCTATGAAACAATATTGGGCAAGGGAAATACTTTATCCGGTGGAGAGAAACAAAGAATAGCCGTGGCAAGAGCGATTTTTAAAGGATGCACTGGTTTTGATCTTGGATGAGGCGACAAGCTATGTGGATTCTGAAAATGAGTATCTCATGCAAGAAGCTTTTAGCAGAGTTGGTAAAAGACAAAACGGTCATCATGATTGCCCATAGACTTGGCACGATAAAAATGCACAACAAATCTCGTTCTTTCTGAAGGGCAAATTGTGGAAAGAGGCACGCATGAAAGCTTGATGAAGAAAGAGGAGTTTATCGGAAAAATGTTTTTCGATTTTTGATGAGGTGAGAAGCTGGAAGATGAAGCAGGAAGGAGGATGGTATCATGCTTAAAAATATTACGTTAGAAAACCGGAAACGCTTATAAAGCCTGTTTTGCTGAGTACTTTATCTTCGATTTCAATCTGATTCCTTTTATTTGCTTGGTCCGGATTGTGAAAAGTCTCTTTCTATCGAGTCAAAACGGAAAGATAGACAGTGCCTCGCTGTGGAAAATATTTCGCTTTGATGGTATTATTCTTTCTTCTTACTTTATTTTTGAAAAATCTGCAACAAAGTATACTTATGAGTCCGGCTATCAAAAAGACGGCAGAGGGACGAATCAGGCTTGCAAATCATCTAAAAAGCTTGCCTCTGGGATTTATCTCCGGGAAAAGTTCTGCAGAAATTTTGGATACGTTAATGCATGATTTTAGCATAGTGGAAATCGCCACAACGCATCAGGCACCACAATTTTTTTCAGTTCTGTTTTTGTTGCTCTTATGTGTAATCTCTTTTTTTCACTGTAGATATCAAAATGGGAGTTGCAGCATTCATCGGCTTTCCTCTTTCCATACTGTTTTTAAGCTTGATGCAATATTTTCAAAAAAAGATGCTTTTAAAAACCGAAGTGTCAAAGCGGAATGAGCAGGATGCTTTTGGAGGAATATTTAACTACGGTAAAAACGGTAAAAAGCGTATAACTTTACTTCGGATACGGTAGAAAAGCTTCATCAGACTATTAAAGAGGCGGAGAAGAGTAATATAACAAACGAAAAGGGGATTGGTTCTTTTATCACTATTGCCGGCATGGTATTACGGGCGGGACTCCCCTTGATGAGCTTAGGTAGGACTGACTCTCTTGTTACATGGAAGTCTTAGTCTGGATAAATATCTTTTATTTTTGTTTGTCGGAACAAGAATATTTGATCCGTTAGATCTTGCTCTCGTAAATTACGCAGCTTTTACAAATTGCTTCCGTGTCAGGGGAGAGAATCAGGAAGCTGTTGGCAGAGGAGCCGATGACGGGAAAAAGAGAGACTGAATGCGGGAAACACGATAGAGCTTAACGATGTTTCCTCTCTTATGAAGAAAGAAAGGTAATTCAGAATCTGTCTTTACAGATTAAAGAGAAGGAATTTCTGCGCTGGTCGGAAGCTCGGGTTCCGGTAAAACTACTTTACTCAAACTTTTGGCAAGATTTTTATGATGCAGGAAGGAAGAATTCAGATTGAAATTGCGATATTGCAAAAGCGTCTCCTGATGAGGTTCTTCGGAAGTTTTTCCATTGTTTTTCAAGATGCCCGACTTTTTAGAGATACTATTTATAACAATATTCGGTTTGGAAATACATCGGCAAAGAAGGAGGATGTCATAGAAGCGTCCAAGATGGCAGGGGCGTATGACTTCATTATGCGAAAAAGAAAATGGCTTCGAAACGATGGTGGGAGAGGGAGGTTCCACTTTGTCCGGGGAGAAAGGCAACGTATATCGATTGCAGAGGGCAATATTAAAGAATGCGCCCATTATATTATTGGATGAAGCCACTGCGTCACTGGATCCGGAGAATGAAGCAGCGGTACAGAAGGCGATTTCAACTTGATTCAAAATAAAACCGTTATCGTAGTGGCGCACAGGCTAAAACAATGTTGTGGCTGCCGACAAGATTGTGGTTCTTCAGGAGGGAAGGATTGTAGAACAGGGAAAGCATGAAGAATTGCTTGTTCAAGGAGGAATGTATAGAGAGTTGTGGGACTATCAGGAGAAAGTAAAGAATTGGCAAATTACGAATACAAGCCCTAAACTCTCATAAACCGCTTAAGAGCGCTCAAATATGTTTATCGGGTGGTCAAAAGCAGAGAGTCGTAATTCTATCCGCCTTACTTTCCAAGAAGAAAATTTATTTTTGGATGAGCTGACCAGCGGACTCGATTATGCAAGCATGAAGGTCGTTGCAAAGAACATCAACAAGTTTAAAGCGGAAAAGAATCTGATTTTTAATTATCTCCCATGACATGGAATTTTTAGAGGAGGTATGTGATAGAGGAATGCTGTTCTTGCAATAAATGCCTGTTCAATTGAGGATCCCGTGTCATAATAAGGTATGTGGCAAGGCTGCAGTGATTGTAAACGTGAATGTTGGAAAAGGAAACAATGAAACTACTTTTTAACCGCATTTTACCCCTTTCGACGGGGAGAAAATCGAATCCGGCCCTGGAGGCCAGTGAAGCTGGTGCAAGACAGGATAGGATGACGTTGAAGTGGTGAAGGTCGAGGTGCGGACTGTTTTTAGGAAGTCCATTCAGGTCGTGACGGAAGCGATCGAGAAGGAGGAGCCGGACTTTATGCTTTCGATCGGACAGGCGGGAGGAAGAGAGATCACGCCGGAGAGAGTCGCCATCACATCGATGATGCAAGGATTCCGGATAACGAAGGAACCAACTGATCGATGAGCCTATTTTTTTCCTGACGGGCAAACGCTATCTTTTCCACGCTCCCGGTGAAAGCCATGGTGGAAGCGATCAGAAGGAAGGACTGCCTTCTTCCTTGTCCAACTCTGCGGGTACCTATGTTTGCAATCACCTGATGTACTGGTGTCTTGTATTTTTGAAAAAGAATTGCCAAGTAGGAAACGGTCAGTTACAATACAAAGACTCCTGCCTGCTAAATGATGGTGAAGAAAAAGACAGGCAGTGAAAGCGGGTTTCATCTCATGTTCCTATCTCCCGGAGCAGACAAAGAATCAGAAAAATCTGCCCTCGTTACCGCTTTTAGATATGGTAAGAGGACTGAAGCAGCCATTTGTGCGATTGCAGAAAATGAAGTGGATTTGAAGAACTCCCTACGGATGCGAGTGCTAGACAGAGAGACGAATGCAAACGAGGGAGACGCGCAAAGGAAGTGTCTCGAAAAAGAGCAAGCGCAACGGGCTAGAAACCAAATTTTTGCTTTCCCGTTGGTTTGGAAAAGCGTGTATAATCAATTTGTTTGCAGATCAATAGGAGATGAGGTAGGAATGGGACGTTTTAAAAATCAACTATTTTCAAACGATTATTTTTGGGCTTTGCAGCCTTGATTTTGATGGGCGCTTTTACTCATGCTGCCGATCTCCAGCAGAACCCATCTCTATACGCCCTTTCTGGAGCGCGCTTTACTTTCCACCTCCGCTTCCTGCGTAACCGGCTTGATTGTATGTGACACCGCCACGCACTGGTCTTTTTGGACAAGCGATTATCCTGATATTGATACAGATCGGCGGGCTGGGCGTTGTTGTCACAGTGACCTCCCTCTTTGTTTTGTCGGGCAAACAAATTGATACGCGCAAAGAAAAACCCTTTGCCAATTCCATCTCCATTAGCTCGCAAGGCGAAATTCTGAAAATGTTGATTTTTCTTCTGAAGTGGACCGGGATGATTGAGCTGTTGTTCGCCGGCCTCCTGGCGACGCAGTTTATTCCTGAATTTGGTTTCCGGCGGGGAATTTGGTATGCGATTTCTTTCACTCTGTATCCGCCTTTTGTAATGCCGGTTTTGATCTCATGGGGTAAAGGAACCCTTTTCCTCTCTCACCGATTATGCAGGAAATCCCGTTGTCAATTTCAGTATCATGAGTTTGATTCTGCTTGGCGGTTTGGGATTTCTGACATGGAAGGATATGGCGGAAAAGAGGTGGATTTTTCATCGTTACCGCTTACAGAGTAAGCTGATTCTTTTCTGCAACGATCCTCCTCGTTCTTCTTCCGGCTCTTCTATTTTTGTGGAGTTTCGGGGAGGTCGCTCGTAGAACGGATCCTTGTTTCTTTTTTACCGCAGTCACCCCTGAGAACGGCAGGGTTTAATACGGTGGATTATACGAAGTTTTCCGACAGCGGACTTTTCTTGCAGATCTTATTGATGCTGGTGGGAGCGGCGCCCGGCAGTACCGGCGGCGGGATGAAAATCACCACGATGAGTGTGCTGTTACTCACTTCCGTTGCCATCTTTAAGAACAGTCTACGGACGGAAGCCTTTGGAAGGACCATACCCGGGGATGTCATCCGCAATGCGACCACGATCGCTTTTATGTATTTGAGCGTATGTATGTTATCCGGCATGTTTATCAGTTTGTATGAAAAAGTTCCGCTGTTAAGTGCCTGTTACGAAACTGCCAGCGCCATTGCAACCGTAGGGCTCACCTTGGGGATCACACCATCCCTTCGCCCCGTTTCTCATCTCCTGTTAATCGCGCTGATGTACATCGGGAGAGTGGGAGGACTTTGTTTGATTTATGCCGTCTTTCCCAATGCCAATCCGGATAGGGGAAGCCTGGTGGAAGAGAAGGTAAATGTAGGGATAGGGGAAGCCTGGTGGAAGAAAAAGGTAAATGTAGGATAGGAGTCAGAGATGAAACAGATCTTGATTATTGGTTTGGGACGGTTCGGTTTTACACATTGCCAAAAAGCTGCAGGAAATGCATATTCAGGTGCTGGAGTGGACAGCAATGAAGAAAGAGTCAAGGTTGCGCTCCCTTATGTGACGAACGCGGAAATCGGGGATGCGACCAATCAGAAGTTTTTGGGATCTTTGGGTGTCGCCAATTTTGATGTATGCATTGTGGCGATCGGCAATGATTTTTCTGTCTTCCCTGGAAACGACTTCTTTACTTACAAAGAACTGGGCGCAAAAAAAAGTGGTTGCGCGGGCGGCCAGAGATCATGAAGAGAATTTTTTTGCTTAGAAACGGTGCGGATGCTGTTGTTTATCCCGAAAAATCCATGGGGAATCTGACCGCCATCCAGTGGAGTTCGGAGAATGTGCTGGATTATATTCAGGTCAGCAAAGATTTTGCCGTATTTGAAATTGAGATGCCAAAGGACTGGGTGGGCAAATCCATCGGTGAAATCGATGTCCGAAAAAATTTCAAGGTCAATATCATCGCGGTAAAAAGTAAGGATGCAGTCAATCGTTTCCTTGGATTCGGATTATCGTTTTAGCGAAGGGGAAAGCCTGTATATCATCGGGAAAGATAAGGATATTCAAAGGTACTTTCATACGCTGTGAGAAGCGGGAAGGTGACAGTAAATAGATGTCTCCCGGTGGAGGAAGCGGCTGATCGGATGGATAGACTGGATCACTTCATCAGGGTAGGAGACTCACAGCAGAGGAGGTCTGTTTCGAAAAATAAAACGGACGCGAAGGAAGGCTCTTATCTGGAATAATCCTTCAGGTTTCAAAGACAGCGATTCTTTGGCGGTCGGTAGCGGGCATTCCGATGAAGATACAGCCATAATTGTAGCCGGTGGCTGTTTTCTGATAGCGAACGATTTGGCAGAATGACATGCAGGACTTCTTTGGTCCAGATGGTCAGAAAAAGCTTCGTAGATATCACCGATGGTCAGCTGTCTGTCGCTGTTGAGCCCAGACCGAATTGCGAGCAGTCTGTGATGTCAATGGTGGCAGATTCCGGGGAAGCATTCGACCCAAGCGGCTTGATGATGATTTTTCCGTTCAGATCCAGTCTTGCGCTTTTGCGTCTCTCATTCATTGTTTCCACCCTCCTGAATAATTTCACAATGAAATTGCAGGCAATATGCCAGTGCTCCACAATATTATGACAACTGAATCGTGAAAATTGCACTCTTTTTATTCAATGATACAGGGCATTTCATCAGGACAATACTTTTTAAATCGGCAAAAAGAGGGGTAGGAAATGCGGATGCAGTCTTCATCCGGTATCCGGGCTCCGTTCGCCAGTAGAGCGGCAACCGCGAAGCTGAGGGCGATGCGGTGGTCGTGATGCGGGTCGATCGTTGCACCGTGAAGGGGGCGAGATTGGCAGGGGTGTCCGCAGATCCTCATCCCGTCCTTGCGGGACTGCACATCTGCACCCATTGCTTTCAGGTTTTCACAGGTGGAAGCGATGCGGTCCGATTCCTTGACCCTCAGTTCCGTCGCATCCTGTAATACCTATCTCGCATTCACTAAGAGAAGCGATCACCGCAAGCAGAGGAAGCTCATCAATCAGAGTGAGATGATTTTTCCCAATCGTGATTCGTCCATCAGTATCTCCGTGCAGTTGCGAATATCTTACAATGAGGTCCGCATAGGGTTCACTGCCAGAACTGCATTGTCGAGCCGGATCTCGCTCCCATCCGGTGTAAGATCTGAAGAAATCCGGTTCTGGTCGGGTTGATTCCCGACATTTCGGATGCGAATTTCGGAGCCGGGAACGAGGAGAGCTGCTGCAATGAAGTAGGCAGCCGATGAAAAATCACCGGGGATGCGAATTTGAGAAGCGGAAAGGGAAGAACCCGGATGAAGCAGGGTGAGGATTCTTCCATCCGACAGAGGGCGACATCTCGATCTTTTGCGCTAAGATCCGGGAGCAGGAGCTCCGTGTGATTGCGAGAGAGTGTTTTTTTCTATAATAGCGGTGGCTTCTTCACAATAAAGACCGGCAAGAAGAATACAACTTTTGACCTGGGCGGACGGAATCGGAGACTCGTAAGTGATGCCGTGCAGTTCTTTGCCGTGAATCAGAAGAGGCAGCAATCATTACGGTTTTTGCTGATGATGTCTGCGCCCATTTGCTCTAGTGGATGAAGAATTCTTTTCATCGGTCTGCGATTTAAAGACGCATCCCCGCCGATTTCGGATGAAAAAGGTTGAGCGGCCAGAATGCCTGTCATGAGCCGTGTAGTGGTAGCACTGTTTCCGGCATCAAGGGGAAAGATCAGCAGCGTGCAGTCCATACAGTCCCCTGCCGTGAACGAGCAACCGCTCTCTTCCTCTTCCATTTCAATGCCAAGAGAAGATAAACACCGTATGGTAGAGAGACAGTCGTCTCCTTTCAAAAACCGCGGACCTCGGTTTTACCCTTTGCAAGCGAGCCCAGGATGATGGCACGGTGGGTGATGGATTTATCCCCCGGTACCGTAATCGTGCCTTTGAGCGGACGAGCTGCTTTTTGCAAGGTAAGCATGAGGATTCCTTTCAAAACTTTTCTAGGGGCTGCAACGCAACCGGTCAAACAGGAAAACGGACAGCCGGTGAAACAGGCGAGAGAAAGAGGTTTACTACCTGCATGGATGGATTTACATGCGAGTCTTACATGCTTCGATGTTCCAGAAAAAGATACGGCTTGACCGCTTCCATTAAATGAGAGAAATGATCGAAGTTGAGAGACTGCGCACCGTCAGGAGAGCGCCCTGGGAGGGGCATGATGAACTTCGATTTCCAGTCCGTCCGCACCGGCTGCAACGGCGGCTTTTGCCATCGGTTCGACATAGCGATAGTTTCCGGTTGCATGAGAGGGATCCACAATAACAGGGGAGGCGGGTGCGATCCCGAAGAACCGGTACGGCAGACAGATCGAGCGTATTCCTGGTGGCATTTTTCGTAGGTGCGGATGCCTCTTTCGCAGAGAACAATATGGGAATTTCCTCGGACATCATATATTCCGCTGCATTTAACCATTCCTCAATGGTGGCACAGAGACCGCGTTTCAACAAAACGGGAAGGCCGGATCGTCCCATCTCTTTTAGCAGAACAAAATTCTGCATATTTCGGCAACCGATCTGGACCATGTCCACATATCTTGCAGCTCTTGCAAGAGAATGTTCGGAAACCACTTCCGTCACGGTGGCAGGCCAAAGGCATCGGCTGCCTGTTTTCATGAATTTTAGCCCTCTTCTCAAGACCTTGAAAAGAGTAGGGAGAAGTGCAGCTTTTATAGGCTCCTCCCTCAGAATGGTGGCGCCAGTCTGTTTCACCTTCTCTGCGATTTTCATGATTTGTTCTTCCGATTCAATGGCGCAGACCGGCAATCACGGTAAAGGTTTTCGGACTGATCCGGGTCTTTTCACCGATTAGAATCGTAGAAGAACCCGGATGAAGTTGAGGATGGACGAAGAATCCATGAGATCCATCTTTTGTTACGCTCCTTTCTGAGTGATACAGGTGGCATTTGATACTTGTATCATTATAATGGGAAGAAGTATATTCTTCCATAGGGAATCTGACTAAGGAAATCCGTCATCGAAACCGATATATGAAACCGAGCCAACTGGACCATAAGGGGGACCATTATGAAACCAAGGAACTTCTGGAAATATCTAAGGATACTGCTCATCATTTTGTTCATCGGCCTGGCGGGTTATAACCTGCGGGCGATCGTGTTAAATGAGGGGGAAAATGACGAAGCCAAATCTGAATATGCGACTTTGGCTAAGACGATGGTCAAACCGGAGACAGCTCCAAAAACGAAAGGAGAGAGAAACCGAAACAGGAGGAGGAAGACTACCTGCACTTATCGATTGATTTTTCAGGCACTCAAGTCCCGCAACAAGGATTTTGTCGGGTGGCTGTCCTTCCCGGCACTGGATTTAGTCTATCCGGTCTGCCAGGAAAAAGTGGATCAGTACCTCTATGTGACTTTTGACGGGAAAAATTCTTCCGGATGTATCTTTATGGACAAGGATAGCAGTGCCACTTTTGACGGTAGAAAGCGACTTTATCTTTTGACACAACATGCGGAACCTTTTCCATGTTTGGCTCCTTAAAAGACCCCTGTTAAGAAAGGGAAACGAGCATCTTCTGGAAAAGAATCATTATCTTTATATTTATACTGAGGAGAAAGTCATCCGGTATGAGATCTTTGCGTATTACAAGTGCAAAGGCCGGAAGCAGTATCTATTCTTTGGTAAAGACCGATGAGCAACATGATGCTTTTTCTAAAAATGATCGAGCAAAGAAATGTTTATAAGAACCATCCGACAGGCGACTTTGGTCAGCGTCCGAAATCTCTACCTTATCGACCTAGCTTTGGCAAGGCCGGGGAGATACAAGATTTCTGGTTAGCGTATCAGCAAAAGGAATGGAAGAACCAATAAAGGCGAAGTAATGAAAAGCAAAATAAATAATCATATTTGCTATTGAAAATTTATTTAACAGGTGATATTATGATTCTTGAAAAAGAAAGTAGTAAATCTTTGAAGCAATGGAGGCTAAAAATGCAAAAGATAAAAAAAGGATTTTATCGGGGGTACTTGTATTTTGTATGGTCGGTGCTTGCATGGCCTGTGGGCAAATCCAGAAGGGCAGCCTTCCGGATCAGGCAGCGGTCAGGGAATTTGACGCCAACCAGACGGAAATCTATATTGACGATAATGCCATTGCCCTCGCAGAGCAGATTCCTAGCAGTGAAAATATGGATCAGGCGGCGCAGACGGCTTTTGCCCTGATGAATCAGCAACGCGCTGCGGCGGGATTAGCGGCTCTTGCCTGGAATCAGGGGCTGGCGGATGCGGCAAAGGTGCGTGCGGGAGAAATCATCGTCTGTTCGCACATAAGAGGCCGAACGGTTCCTGACTGGTGGACGGTGAACAGCAAGATCACGTACGGCGAGAATCTGGCGAAACTCTATCAATCGGCGGACAGTGTCACGGCGGCTTGGATGGCTTCTCCGACCCATAAAGCCAATATCATGGATGCAGGGTTCAAAACCTGTGGAATCTCCATCGTTGAAAACGGCGGTAAGTGGTACTGGGCACAGGAATTCGGCTATTGAAAAATCTTGCAGAGAACAGGAGGGCAAACTGCAAGGTAGTGGATGTTCCCTCGTTGGTGCTTTTTTAGGAAGTGCTGCACAGATAGAGTAATCTTGAAAAGGTGCGTTTCTAATGTATTTCCCGCTCCTGTTGAACAGGGGGCGGGAAAATTTTTGCGCTTTGGGTGTGGGGGCGGATGGAAAAATAGTCTTTGCAAGGCGAACAACTTCGGGCTAAACTCAAAAACCGGGTCATTTGTGAGGGCAAGAATTTGCCGGAGATTCAAACAACTTTAGCGCGAGATCATCGAGGGGAAGGATAGAAAGAATGCGAAAAATGTTTGAAACAAAGAAGTTGGCAGCCATCACACTCATCATGGCGGTTCTGCTCGTCATGGGGGGCATGTTCCGGTCATAGCGCACAGGAGTCTACCTCCAGTTCGTTCACGTACAGGAATCGGTGGCAGGTGATAGCGCACTGAATCGACGGTACGAGATAGCGCACAGGAATCAGCAGTAGGAGACAGCGCAAAAGGAATCGGCGGCGGGGGTTAACGCAAAAGAGGTGACAGGGAATCCGAAGAAGCAGAGATACAGCAGAGTGGTGGCGCTGTCTCATTCCATTGCAGACATGTGGCTGCTCGCAGGCGGGCAGTTAGCGGGAACAACCGATGATGAATTAAAAGCCTTGCAGGATGCGGGAAAGGACGGATCAGGGATTGTCTCCGTGGGAGGACTCATGAATGCGAGCGCAGAGGCGATTGTTGCGCTAAATCCGGATCTGGTCCTCTTGTCCGCGGACATCCCTTCTCATAAGAAGCTCAGAAGTACCCTGGAGGAAGCGGGATTTAACGTCCTTGCGGTCAATATTGACGACTTTGAAGATTATGACAGGGCGATGAAGCAATTCACAAACGATACAGGGGACCATGCTTCCTATGAAAAATGTGTCGGCGGTCGCAAAGGAGATTTCCGATTTTAAAAAGAATCACAGGCTTGCGGGAACAGCCCTGTTTATGCAGATTTCCTCTACCAAAAACAAGGTACTGAAAAGAGATAATTTCGTCGTCCGGATGGGGACGGATCTTGGACTTACCAATGTGGCGGACGATGACTCAGGGTTGACGGAGGCGAATGTAGAGAGCCATACTGGAATTGAATCCGGATTATATTTTTCTGATTCCCATGGGGATCGAAGAAGGCAGAATCAATCTATGAAGAAGCGTTTGCGCAAAAAGACGGGTGGAAAGAGTTGTCGGCTGTGAAAAAACATCATGTCTATTCTTTGCCGAAGGATTTATTTCGTTACAAACCAAATAACCGGTGGGCGGAGGCCTACCGGTATCTGTACTCAGCTGGTGAATGATCAATAATGGTTGAGAAGTGTGATGGATAAGAAAAAGGGGAGACAGTCGGACGCAGATGCTAGAGGGTTGATCCTGACGGGTATTCTATTCCTTTTGATTGCCTGTTTCATGGGAATCTTTTTGGGCAGGGTAAAGGGGACGAACCTGATCACCTTTTCGATTCGTTTGCCGAGGACGATAGCCGGAATTTTCTGCGGGGCGGGGCTGAGTGTGGCGGGTCTTTTGCTGCAGTCTTCGTTACATAATTCCCTTGTGTTCTCCGGGAATCATAAAGGATCAATCAGGGAGCAGGGGTGTTTACCTTTTGCTGGCAGGTCTTCTCTGTCCGTCTCTACCGCTTGTGAGAGGGCTTTTCTCTTTTGTGGGGGCACTTTTATCGGTGGCGCTCGTGTTCGGCATTACCGGCATTGCCGGTCGTCAAAAATCCACGGTGATTCTTGCAGGAGTAGCGGTTTCCAGTTTGATGAGTGCACTGATGCAGGGAATCATTCTTTTTCCGGAAGCCGTGTGTAGATAAGATCAGCTTTAATTTGGGAGGACTTTTCACCATCAGCCTGTCGCAGCTTTTATCCTTTGATGGCGGTGACTATGATTTGCTTTGCCCTGGTCTGCGTTTTTGCGATACGGATTGAGATGCTGACACTGGGAGACGAAGTGGCAACCGGTCTTGGCATTCATGCAGGCAGAACCAGGGCGCAGACGGTGGTATTGGCGGGGATTCTTTCAGGCGCCGTCATCAGTGTGGCAGGACTGTTGGGGTTTATAGGATTGATCGTACCCAATGTGGTGCAGAATGTCATATTAGAAATTTCAGGATGCAAATTCTGCCTGCATGCTGTATGGGGGCGCTTTTGACCATCTGTGACAGCGGGCAAGGTTCCTGTTCTATCCCATGAGGTTCCGTTGATTGATCATGTCAGTCATCAGGGCGCCTTTCTTTGTTTCTACTGATGAGGAGAAAAAGGATGGGGCATGAATGAATTTTGCATATTCAATATCTTCGTACAGGGTACGGAGAAAAGGCCGTTAGTGGAAAGTAGAAGACCTCGAGATTGGAACAGGAAAGATTGTTTCCCTGATCGGAGAAAAACGGATGCGGAAAATCCACCTTCTTAAAGGCATTAGTCGGACTTTTACCTTATGAAGGCCGGATTCAAATGAATGGGTGAACTGTCTTGATCTTTCTACGAAAAGAAAGAGCCAGGCTCATCAGCTATCTGCCACAGCATCTTCTTGCGCCGGAGATGGACGTCTCTCAGTTGCTGGCACACGGACGTTATGCAAGAGGAGGAGATCTTCCGTATGGAAGAAAGGGCGATCAAGGGCATTGCAAAATAGGCTCTTTTGCACAAAGGGTGTAAGGAGTTTTTGGAGAATTTGCCGTCCGCCTCCGGGAAGAGGACAGACAGATCATGACAAAGGCCTCCTGAGATGACGGGAATAGACGCTCTTCAAAAACACACTGCTGAGGAAGCTTTCGGGAGGAGAAAGGCAGCTGGCTTATCTTGCCATGACCATCGCCCAGGATGCGGATCTTCTGCTGTTGGACGAACCCGCCACCCATATGGACATTCGGCACAGACTGCGGCTTGGTCAAATCTTGCAGGAATTAAAGGCAGAGGAAAGACGGTCTTAATGACCACACATGATATTGCTGAAGGATTTTTCCGTTTCGGATGAGATGATCGTGATGCAGGAGGACACTTTATGATCAGAGGATCACCGGAGGACTTGTGTAAGGAAAAAGAATTATTGAGAAGATATTGGAATCAGCCTGATGGAAGGATCCTTCTGAGGAAGCTGTTTTCCAATATAAACTGGCCAGATAAGCAAGAAAAAGGAGGAAGGAAATTGGGATACCTATTGGATGAGACGGGGTTTTTACATCTGATTGAGAACCTGAAAAAGTCGTACCGAATTTTTGCCCCTGGTGCTCAAAAAGAAAGGCAGGGACGGTATTTAGACACCGATGTGGTGTTGTATGACGAGGTGAACGAAGCGGGAGAGATCGAATTATTGAAGAACCGATTATGCTTTCAAAAAGAAGCCATGACACCGTTGTCGGAGACTCTGTTTTTTTTCACAGAGAAGGAGACCAAGCTTGCCGATATAGATGAGAGGCCGGTTCTGGTTTTCCTAAGGAGCTGTGATCTGCATGCGCTGAGAAGGCAGGACGCCATTTATTTGCAAAACGGAAGAGAAAAAGGATCCTTTTTATCAGAGGAGGAGAGGCTCTCAAATTCGTGTTGATTGGCTGTCAGGAGGCGTACGAGAACTGTTTTTTGTGGACATGGGAAGCAATCAGACGAAGGAAGGCTATGTGTTCTCCATTGACAAGACGAAGGAGACCTATCGTTTTCAAGTTTTGGATCCGTCCTTCCGTGACGCTTTCGTTTCCCTGTCTGCAAAAGAGGAAGAAGTGACTTTTTATGTGACGGAAACCAAAACGAAGGTGGAGGTGCCGGATGAGGTGCCCTGCTTCCATCATCAAGCACCCTTTTGTGCAGGATGAATATACGACTCGCTGCATCGGCTGCGGTAGATGCAATTTTGTCTGTCCTACCTGTGCTAGCTTCTCCATGCAGGATATCTTTTATACGGATAATGGGAAGGTGGGAGAAAAGGCGCAGAGTGGCGGCGTCCTGTATGGTCGACGGTTTCACGGACGTGGCAGGAGGAGGACAGTACAGACGCATGCAGGGAGAGCGGATGCGCTTCAAGGTGTTGCTACAAGATCAGCGACCATAAAAAGAGATTTGGTGAGAAAATATGCGTGGGTTTGTGGGCGTTGTGATGATGTCTGTCCGAGTATATTTCCTACTCCCAAATCATCAATAAAGTATCGGCTGCCGTAAAGGAGGAAGCGAAGAATGAATAATGCGTATATCCCCTTTCCTTCCGAGATTCAAGAGGTCATCAGACATACCAAGAAGGAATATACGTTTCGGATGCACTTTGAAGGCGAGGTGAAACCCGGACAGTTTTTGAAGTTTCGTGCCGAAATACGGGGAGGCACCGATCTCCTGTGAGTGGAATTGGAAAAAGATTATGTGGATTTAACGATACGGAAAGTTGGCCGTGTCACGGGAGAAGTGTTTGAGAAGTATGAGGGACAATCTCTCTTACTGCGAGGACCTTACGGGAACGGATTCGATGTAGATCTCTATAAGGGGGTAGAAACCGTTGTAGTGGCCGGCGGTACCGGCGTGTCCGGTGAGAGAGAGTGATCGAAGCCCTTTCAAACCTTCCGGATGCCTCCGATAACATAGCCATTGCGGGCTTCAGAAGCCCGGAGGACATGCTCTTTCGAGAAGATCTGAAAAACTGGGAAAAGAAGATCCATTTGATTTTTAACAGTGGACCAGGCACCGGAAGGTTACGATGGCAATATCGGTCTGGTTACGAAATATATTGCGGATCTGCCGCTTCGGGAACCGGAAAAAGCCAGGGCGGTAGTCGTCGGTCCGCCTCCTATGATGAAGTTTACGATCATCGAACTGCAGAAAAAAGATTCAAGGACGAAAAACATCACCGTTTCCTATGAACTGCAAGAGATGTGCTGCTTGGGGAAATGCGGACACTGTCGAATCAATGACACCTATATCTGTCTGGACGGACCGGTGTTTCAGTATACGGAAGCCAGAAATATGGTGGATTAAGGAGAAAACAAATGGGAAAACTGGATATTCATGTACCCGATTTAAAAACATGCCTTCCAAAGGGTGTCGAAAAACAGAGGACAGACGGCTGCCAGGATTCGTATTCCGGGAGGGCGGCCGATACCAAGGTTTTACAAAAGGTCATGATATTGCCAATCGATATGGAGATGGCACGGTCAATATTACCAACAGGCAGGGAATTGAAATTCCGCAGATTCGTCTGGAAGACGTGGAAGCGAAAAAGGAGATTCAGCCGATTATCGACCATTATCAAATTGTGCAGGGAAAGAAGGAAACGGGCTTCGATTCTTCCGGAACCAGAAATATCGTGGCCTGTCCGGGCGCAAACTCTGTCCGTTCGGGAATTATGATACCAAGCGCTTTGCGCTGCGGATCGATCATGAGATTTTTTTCCCAATGATCGTCATGTGAAGGTGGCTTTCACCGGGTGTTCTAACGACTGTGCCAAGGTGAGAATGGATGACTATGGTATTATCGGCATGACGGAACCGCAGTACAATCCGGATCGCTGCGTGACCTGCAAGCAGTGTGTGAATATGTGTAAAAGGCGTTCGGTAGGAGCTTTGTCCGTGGTCAATGGCAAAATTGTGAGAGATACACAGAAGTGTGTGGGCTGCGGTGTCTGCATTACTGTCCGACCAGAGCCTGGACCAGAAGTAGAACACTATTTTCCGAATTGTTCTTCTGGGCAGAATAGGGAAAAGAAATCCTCGCCTTGCAGAGGACTTCATCAAATGGGCGGATGAAGAGAGTGTAGTCAAAATCATCAAAAACGGCTATGCTTATATTGAAGAATTTATTGATCCCAATGCGGTAGAGCATAAGGAGCATATCGGATATATTGTTGATCGTACGGGGTTTGAGAAATTCAGGAATACATTCTGCAAGGAGTGGAATTGGGAGAAAAAGCAGAGGTGGCAAGCCCTATGTACTGGGGTGGCAAGCACTATAGTACATTCGGGCAGTAAATAGAGTTTCTTGCCGGAGGGTGAAAGAATGGGGTCTTCCCTTTTGGCACAGAAAGACAAAGGAGGGGTTACATGCAAGACTATGTGAAGGTGTATTCCAAGCGCTTTCGAATGTGTTTTCACGGTGATTCCGGGGCATTTCATGACGCCGAATTCTCATATCAATCATTACATTGATATGACGACCAGCGAAATCACGTCAGTCGGAAGCAAGAGCAACGGCGGAGGCGCTTGCCTTTGATTATGTCGCTTCTACGGTGGTGGATACCATTATCTGCATGGATAACAGCGAGGTCATTGAGCGTATCTGGCGGATGAACTGACAAGGCATGGGATTCAGTCGATGAACCATCACAAGACCATTTACATCATGACACCGGAATATGATTCTTACGGACAGATGATTTTTAGAGATAACGTAAGGAAAATGATCAAGGACAAGCATGTGCTCCTGTTGCTTGCCAGCACCACGACGGGGAAGACGCTGCGAAGTGCCATTGAGGGAATTCGTATTACGGTGGCGAAATTACAGGGGTTTCTGCCATTTTTTCTACCGTGGATACAGTGGCGGGAATGCCGATTCACCGACTGTTTTCAAAAGAAGATGTGCCGGAGTATATCACCGCTTCTGCCGATCGTTGCCCGATGTGCAAAGAAGGGATGCCGATTGATGCAATTTGTAATGGTTTTGGCTATAGCACCGTGAATAGTTGAGTACCATTGGTTGACTTTCACAAAGATACGAGTACAATTGAAAACATAATTGATCATTGTGTATGGGTTGTTGCGGGAAGTAGAAGGTTTACTAGAGGAGGAAAGGCAATGGCAGCGAAAAAGAGCAGCAAAGCGAACATCGTGCTTCAGTACGGAGACAGATCCATTTCTTACGATGAACTTGTTCAAAACATGAAAAACAAATGGATCTATGATTATAAGAGAGAGATTTGAATTGAAGGAAATGGAACTCTATGTAAAACCGGAAGAAGACCGCGTCTACTATGTGATTAACGAAAGCGAAGAAAACGGGAGCTTTGGACTCTAAATAAAAACGATTGGACCTCGGGGAGCCTCTGCCATCTGTCATCGGCAGGGCTTTATTTTTGTTTGAGTGCCCGGGGACTCTTTCTTTCTCTTCCCACGGGAGGCGGCAGAATCCGGTCTTTTCCAATCCACCATATTTCGTGTAGAATATCTCCAGTAGGTTCTGAAAAATACAAAAATATGGAAAGAGACAGGCAGGACATTTGAACTGCAACGAAGCAGAGCATCTTATTCTGAGTATTTGAATGACCGGATGGACAACTGGCAGTTGGAAGAGTTCCTTCATCATCGTCAAAACTTGCCCAGATTGCAGAGAGGAACTGACGATTCAACTCTTGGTTAAGGTCGGTCTGCAAAAAGTTGGAGGAGAGTGGCGATTTCAATCTGATCCGGGAGATGAACACAGGATGGAAGAGGCGGAGCACCGTCTGAAGGTCAGGAATATTTTACAAAATATTTTCATTTGTGCTCCAGACCCTTGTTCTGGTCTGTGCTGTTGTGATGATTTGCTTGCCGGGCGAATATTATGAGCAAAGTTTTACTGATTGACGGTCACAGTATCTTAAAACCGGGCTTTTATGGACTGCCCGATTTAACGAATGCAGAAGGGGCACATACCGGAGCAGTGTACGGTTTTTGACCATTCTTTTTAAATTGTTGGAGGAAGAAAAGCCGGATTATTTGACGGTTGCCTTTTGATGTACATGCTCCGACCTTTCGCCATGAAATGTACGGAGGCTTATAAGGGTACCAGAAAGGGCATGCCGGAAGAATTAAAGGAACAGGTGCCACTGCTAAAGAAAAGTTTTGGATGCGATGGGAGTCTGCAGAATCGAGCAGGCAGGACTGGAAGCAGACGACATCCTGGGGAGTCTGGCCAAACAGGCACAGGCAGACGGCAATGAGGTCATCCTTGTATCGGGAGACAGAGATCTGTTACAGATTGCGGATGTGCATATTTGCATCTATCTGCCCCGCACCAAAATGGGAAAGACAACCATCGAACATTATTATGCAAGCGATGTGCAGGAGAAGATCGGACTCAGCCCGGCGCAGTTTATCGAATTGAAAGCCTTTGATGGGGATATGGCAGATAATATCCCGGAGTTCCTAAAGTCGGAGAAAAGACGGCGCTTTCTTTAATGCAGACCTATGGATCCATTGAGGAATTTATGCGCACCTGGAAGAAATTTCCAGGAAGGCGGTGCGAGAGTCGCTTCTTGCAAATAGAGATCTTTGCGATCTGTCCTTGCGGCTGGCGACTATTCAGACGGACTGTGGAATCGGTTTGGATTATGAATCGGCAAAGGTACACAATTTTTTCACAGAAGAGGCTTATACTCTATACAAGAGGCTGAATTTTGAAAAATCTACTTCACCGTTTTTGAGACGGAAGACAGCAGGGAAGCCAGATCCTGCGGATGCAGCGCAGGTAGTGAAGATTGCAAGCATAGAGGAGGCGGATCGGGTTTTCAGGAGGCCAAAGAAGCTAAGGTCGGCGGATATTTTTTCCTGGGAGAGAAGAACTTGCAGGAGGAGTCGAATGTCCTTTGTCTTGCGCTTCATTTTGAGGAAGAGAAGACCTACTGCCTGGTTTGTGGCAGAGAACTGACAACGGCGTATTTAAGGGAAAAGATGGAGGATCTGGCGGATCATTCGGACTGTATTCTCAGCGCCTTTTGATACCAAAAACACATGGCAGTTTTTTACCCCGCAGGAGATGAGGCAAAAGGAGGACATACCAGGCAGTGTGAGTACCGGACGGGTGCTGAAAGTCTTTGATATTCTGATTGCCGCCTATCTGCTAAATCCGTTAAAGAATGATTATACGGCGGAAGACATTGCCTCAGAATATCTCTCTCCAGTGTGCCAGTTTTGATGAACTCTTTTCATCCCTGCCTCTTTCGGATATTCCGAAGAGGAGCTGCTTGCCCTATGCGGCAGGTCAGGCAAAAATCGCCCATCTCGCACTTGCAGTGCTGGAAAAAGAAGTTATTGGAAGCGAAGGAATGGTCTCTGTTTACGGAGATTGAAATGCCGCTCACCCTATATTCTCTACGAAATGGAGCGGAACGGCATTCTTTGCAAAAGAGATGCGCTGCAGGAATATGGAAACACGCTTGGAAAAAGCATTGCCGCATTGGAAAAAAAGAAATTTATGAGGGAGCAGGGGAGACTTTTAACCTCAATTCGCCCAAACAGCTCGGGGAAATCCTGTTTCAAAAACTGGGTCTTCGGGTGGTAAAAACAAAAACCGGTTATTCCACGGCTGCAGATGTGCTCGAAGAGCTCGCAGTGAAACATCCGCTGGTACGAAAGATTCTCGAATACCGGGCGCTGGCAAAATTAAAAAGCACCTGTGCTGACGGGCTTTCCGCTTTTATTGAAGCGGATGGCGGATTCATACGATTTATCATCAGACGATCACAGCGACGGGGCGAATTTCTCCGCTGAGCCGAATCTGCAGAATATTCCTATGAGGACCGAGCAAGGGAGGCTGATTCGGAAAAGTCTTCGTGCCACAGGGGATGGATATTTGTGGATGCGGATTATTCCCAGATCGAATTGCGGATTTTGGCACACATGTCGGATGATGCCGGCTTTGATGGAAGCCTATGAGGGAAGGCCGGATATTCACCGGATGACAGCGGCCAGGGTTTTTCATAAAAGTTTTGAGGATGTGACACCGGATGAGCGTAGAAATGCCAAGGCGGTTAATTTCGGGATTGTTTACGGCATCAGTTCTTTTGGTCTCTCCAATGATCTTCGCATTTCCAGAGAAGAGAGGAAACTTATATGGATAAATATTTTGCCACCTATCCCGGAGTGAAAGAATACCAGGAGAAAGCAGTAAAAGAAGCCAAAGAAAAATGGCTACGCCTCTACCTTATTCCAAAGAAGAAGACCAATGCCGGAGTTTGGAAGCAGCAATTTTATGCAAAGAAAATTCGGCGAACGGGTTGCAAATGAATGCACCGATCCAGGGAAGCGCAGCGGATATCATGAAGATCGCAATGATTCGCGTCTTTAAAAAGGTTGAAGAGAGAACTTCCGGACGCCAGGATGTGTTTACAAATTCATGATGAACTTCTTTTAGAAGTTCCGGAGAAGGACAGAGAAAGAGCGGGAGATTCTGTCTTATGAGATGGAGCATGCAGCGAAGCTGAGGTAAGGCTGGAAGTGGACCGCCATGAGGAACAGACTGGTATGAGGCAAAATGAGAAGAGCAGGTGAGCGCTTATAGAAAATCATCGGCATCACCGGAGGCGTAGGGTCCGGCAAAAAGCAGTCTTTTACAATATATTGGATCAAGGTATGACTGCAGAATTCTATTTGCCGATGCCATTGCAAAAGAGCTGGAAGAGCCGGGAGGCTAGTTACGAGGATCTGGTCTGCTTTACTGGGGAGGCAGGATTTTGCAAAGAGAACGGGAAGATTGATTCCGTTCGAATGTCGGAGCTGATTTTTCATAACGGGAACTTGCTTTCTGAAGTCAATCTGATTCTGCATCCGGCGGTCAGGGGAACCATCCAATCGGAAATCGAAGCGGAAAAAGAGAAGGGAAAGGTGCGGTTCTTCTTTATTGAGGCAGCGCTTCTGATTGAATGTGGCTATGAAGAAATCGTGGATGAAATATGGTTCATTCATGCGCCAAGGGACGTCAGAGAAAAGGTTACAGAAGGAAAGAGGATACAGTGAGGGGCGAATAAACGGCATCTTTGCCAACCAGTTACCAGAAGAAACTTTTTGCACACGCAGACGTTAGTGATCGAAAACGGCGGACATTTGCAGATGCCTGCCGCCAGGTGGATGAAAAATTGGGGGAGAGAACTTGATTACAAAGGAGCCAAAAGAGGAAAAGGTGGTGTTCGGTCTGGATATCGGTACCAGAAGTGTGGTCGGTACCATTGGATATCAGCAGGAAAAACAAGTTCCATGTCATGGCGCAGAAGGTGAAACTGCATGAAACCAGAGCCATGCTGGACGGCAGATTCATGATATTGCAAAGGTTTCTTCCACCATCCTTTCGGTCAAGGGAGGAACTGGAGAGGAGACGGGAATTGAACTGACGGATGTGTGCATTGCCGCTGCAGGACGCGTGCTTCGGAACGGTGCAGGCTCTTTATGAAGAAGAGTACGAGGAAGAAAAAATATCATCACAGGAAGACATCTATCATCTGGAGTCCCGTGCGGTGGAAGCTGCCTATGCCGAGTTCGTGCAGAAATACAAGAGCGATGAGAAATTTTTCTGGTAGGATATACGGTCAGGCATTTCTATATGAACGGCGCACCCATTGTGAATCTGAGGGACACAACCTCTTTAAAGGCAGGCGTGGATGTCATTGCACCTTTCTTCCACAGGATGTGGTGACGGTTTGTATACGGCTTGTGAAAGGCGGGGTTGCATGTGGCGAATCTGACCCTGGAGCCGATTGCGGCGATTCGCGTGGCGATTCCCGGAGAAGTTCAGAAGCCTCAACATGGCTTTGATTGACGTGGGAGCAGGGACTTCCGATATTTGCGTGACGAGTGAAGGAACGATCATTGCTTATGGAATGATTCCCGGAAGCGGGAGATCATCTGACGGAAATCATTGCTCAGAATTGTCTGGTGGACTTTCATACGGCGGATCAGATCAAGATTGAGGGAAGCACGAAGCCGACTGTGACCTTTTACGATGTCATGGGCCTGGAGAAGACCATCACGGCCGAAGAAATTCAGAACATGATCCATACCCAGGTGGAGTTAATGGCGGATCAGCGACCGAGATGATCCCTGCAGCTAAATGGAGACAGACCGGTGCAGGCGGTCTTTTGTCGTCGTCGGCGAGGCGGTTGTGTACCAGGGTATACCAAGGCAATCGCCGCCAGGTTGGGAATACCGGAAGAGCGTGTGGCGCTTCGGGGGGAGGAAGTCATGAAGAATATCATCTTCCCCGAGCAGGATGAGGTGGCGCATGATTCTCTGATGGTGACGCCGATTGGAATTTGTATCAGTTTCTATGAAGAAACCAATAATTTCGTCTTTGTATCTTTCAACGGAATACAGACCAAGATCTATGATAACGGCAAATTGACAGTGGCGGACGCCGCCATTCAGGCATCTTTTCCGAATGAGGATCTCTTCCCGAAAAGAGGAAAGGAACTGCATTTTTCCGTAAACGGAGAAGAGAGGACGGTCAGAGGAAAGGCGGGAGAGGCGCCGTCATTCGAGTCAATGGCAGACTCTCTTCCATTCACACGCATATTCATGCCAATGATGGATTGATGTGGAACGCTCTACGGCAGGAGAAGCAGGACATTTAAGAATTGCCTCGTTAGCCGAATATATCGACAAGTTGCATGTGGAACTGGATGGCAAGATGGTGGAGTTGCCCCATTTCGCCACGGCAAACGGGGAGCCGAAATCGGAACTGTATGATATTCAGGAGGGGACTCAGGTACAGATCAAGGAATATGATACGGCAGGACAGATTGCACAGCTCCTGGATATTCCGCTAACGCCTGAAGTGGTGGTCTTTGTGAATCATGAGCGTGCGGATGCCGATACCAAGGTCTATGAGAATTTTCAGCTAAAATTTGGAAATCGGGATGATCTGATCATGGACGCTTACCGGAATTTTTCCGGATGCGGAGCAGGAAGAAGACACAGAGGAAAATGTCGGAAGACTCTGCTGTCGTGGAGCACAAAGCGGCAGTGAACGAGAAGGCAGAGGCATTTCACCAGGCGACGGGAGGCGTGTTTGACCATCAGGGAGGAGCCCGGTCCCACGCTTTCAAGGATCTGCATGTGATTGTCAATGATTCGCCGATCACACTGCAAAGGAAACTGGAATATATTTTTGTCGATGTATTTGATTATATTGATTTTGATCTCTCAAAGCCGGATGGCAGGAGTATCGTCACACAGTTAAATGGCAGTACCTCTGAATTATATGCAGGTGTTGCAGGAGGGATCGGATTGAGATCTATTGGGCGAAGAAATGAGATTAGCAAGCATTGCAAGTGGTTCCAACGGCAACTGTATCTATATCGAAGTGAACAAACGCATATCCTCATTGATGCAGGGGTCAGCGGCAAGAAGATTGAAGAGGGACTGCACTTGCTGGATCTGGATCTATCGGATATCAATGCCGTTTTTAACCCATGAACATAGCGATCATGTGAGCGGTCTTTTTCCTCTGTTAAATAAGAGAGACATTCCGGTCTATGCAACCGGAGGGACACTGCAGGGAATCCGGAAGTACGACAAGAAAAATACGATGGAGGAGAGGAAAATGACGCTCATCCATGCGGATACACCGGTTCTATGCGGTGATTTGCAGGTGGATCCTTTTGCCATTTCGCATGATGCACTGGAACCGGTCTGTTACCGCGACCTGTCAGGGGAAAAAGGTCGCAGTCGCAACCGATCTGGGTTGCTATGATGATATTTAGTGGATCGGTTGCAGGGGATGGATGCCCTTCTACTGGAAGCAAACTATGATCTTCGCATGTTACAGGCGGGGCCCTATCCGTATTATCTGAAGCAGAGGATTTTAAGTGACAACGGGCATTTGTCCAATGATGCCTCTTCCCGGTTGCTGATCCGGCTCTTACACGACCATCTAAAGGGGGTTTTGCTGGGGCACTTAAGTGAGCAGAACAACCTTCCGGAACTGGCTTGAGAGACGGTACGGGTAGAGATTGAAATGAGTGATAATGCCTATCATGCCGGAGATTTTCACCGGGTTGCAACCAGATTTGCTCCCTCAGAAATCCTCACAGTTTGAAAGGAAGATGCAGATGCAAAAGGTGATTGTGACAGTTGTTGAAAGGATACCTTTGGTATTATCGCCAGAGTTGGTGCTTATATGGCGGAAAAAGAGAATCAATATCCTCGATATTACGCAGACCATTGTTTTCAGGATATTTCAATATGTTGATGATTGTGGACTGCTCCAAGGTAGACCCTTAGCTTTTGACGATATGGCGGAGGGACTGGACTAAATCGGCAGAGAACTGGTGTGACCGTGAAATGCCAGAGAGAAGAAATCTTTGAAGCCATGCATCGTATCTAAGCTCTTTGTGAGGAAAAATTCAGGCATGATGAATCAAAAAGAAATCTTGAAACCAATGAGATGATTGAGAAGAAAATCTCGATGTTCGAACCATCACGATGGGTATCAGTTTGTTCGACTGTGCCAGTGAGGATCCGGCTGCCTTTTGGACAAAAGAGATTTATGATAAAAATCTGCCGTCAGGCGGAAAAATCTGGTTAAGCGTAGGAAATGAGATTGAAGAGAATTCGGTATTCGATTATCACTAAACGAGTTTCCGTTACGCCCATTGCTCTGGCTGTGGAAATTGCAGGAAAGAAGAAGATTATATCCAAATTGCCCGCATGTTAGACCGCGCAGCGCATACGGTCGGAGTGGATTTTATCGGCAGGGTATTCTGCTCTTGTCTCCAAACACATGACAGGAGCGGATCGGATGTTAATCGAATCGATTCCGCAGGTGCTTTTCGCAAACCGAGCTGGTCTGTTCCTCTGTCAATGTCGCTTCGACCAAAACGGGAATCAATATGGATGCGGTCCGGCTTCTCGGGAAAACAGGTAAAGAAAACTGCCGAGCTGACAGCCCAAAAAGACCTCGATTGGCTGCTGTAAGTTGGTGATCTTTTGCAATGCGCCGGATGATAATCCTTTTATGGCGGGGGCTTTTCACGGAGTGACAGAAGGAGATGCCGTCATCAGTGTGGGGGTTTCCGGCCCCGGGGTCGTCAAGAAGGCGTTGGAGAACGTGAGAGGAGCTGACTTCGAGACACTTTGCGAAACCATCAAGAAGACTGCGTTCAAGGTCACACAGGGTGGGCAGCTGTAGCTGAAAGAAGCCTCTTCCCCGCTGGGTGGGTGCCGCTTTGGGATTGTCGATCTTTTCGCTTGCGCCGACACCGTGCCATCGGTGATTCCGTTGCGGAAATTTTGGAGGAGATCGGTCTGGAGAAGGCAGGGGCGCCGGGCACAACGGCAGCGTTAGCACTCTTAAACGATCAGGTCAAAAAGGGTGGAATCATGGCCAGCTCCTATGTAGGCGGACTCTCCGGTGCCTTTATCCCGGTCAGTGAAGACCGGGGATGATCGAAGCGGTGGGCGCGGCGCCTTACACTGGAAAAAGCTGGAGGCGATGACCTGTGTTTGTTCGGTGGGTTAGATATGATTGCCATTCCGGGAGACACTTCGGAAGAGACAATTTCTGGACCATTGCAGACGAGATGGCGATTGGGATGGTGAATCAGAAGACGAGTGCCGTGCGCCTGATTCCGGTGATCGGCAAGGGGCGTAGGAGACAGGGCGGAATTTGGCGGTCTTCGGATATGCCCCCATCATGCCGGTCAATCTTTTTCGTAACGCCTTTGTGAACAGGGGCGGTAGAACTCCTGCTCCGGTCCACTCGTTTTAAAAATTGAGATTTCATTTTGATCAAACAGATAAAGGGACTAAAGTGAGCATTAGATTCAGGAAGAAAAGCGGGTTTGGAAGATACAATCCGCCAGAATGCCAGAAGAACCAGAGGCCTTCGGCAGGAAAAACGGAATTTCCAGAAAACAGAAGCGCAAGGGAAGAATTTCCCTGGCTCTTTTCTTTCGCCGTCCCTTTTGGGAGTGCTGACTTTTTTTCTGCTTCCCTTCTGCGTGATCATCTTTTATGCTTTTGTGAACAATCCGATCCAGAAGGAATTTGTCGGGATCCAGAACTCTATCAACGTGTGGGATAACAACGCCTTAAGAGGGCGGGATGGAATACACTTCGCTTTTCTTTACGGCAGTGCTGTCTCGCTGTCATGCTGTCTCTCTTCTTGCGGTGATTATGGAATCGCAAATCGAATGAAGAGCCAGTTTCGAACCTTCTTCTAACGCCGATGATGGTTCCGGTTGCATCGATTGTCCTCGATCTGGCAGGTGCTGTTTTCATTATAACGGCACGATCAATGAGGTGCTCTATTCACTAAGCCCTGATTGATGCTGCCCATAAAATCGACTGGTTTAATACCTGCATGCGCAGGTCATCATTGTAGTCCTGTTTCTTTGGAAAAATCTGGGTTACACATGATTCTTTTCATGGCGGCACTTTCTTCGGTTCCGCAGGATGATTGAGGTAGCAGAGCTTGAGAGCGCAACTAAAATGGCAGATTTTCTGGAAAAATCAGAATGCGTTATATTTCCTCAACCATTCTTTTTGTAACGATTATGTCGCTCATCAATTCATTCAAGGTGTTTCGGGAGATTTATTTGCTCACGGGGGATTATCTATGAATCGTTATATATGCTGCAGCATTATATGAACAATGTTTCAATCTTTTGGACCACTAGGCACTGTCCACCGCCGCCATTATCATGTCTGCAGATCATTATTGTACTGGTATTTATTGTGTTCCGTTTTGAAGATGTTTACGGCAAGGATGTAGAGGGCTGATGTTTCATCTCATTTATAGAAGGGGAATATGAAAGAAGCGATTATCGAGCGTGCGCCGCAGAACAGGTGGCTGGACGATCCGGTGGAAAGGGCAAAAAGAGAGGAAGAGCGCTTTCAGGTGCAGATTCCTCAGAGAGCTCACCAAATCGGAAAAAGAGAGCACAGGAAGCAAATTGCGGGTACACAAGAGGAAGCTGCGAATCGGAAAGATCGAAATCTGGGCAGGAACGTTTGCCTGCGCTTTTTTCGCAGTTCTTTTCCTGTTACCGATCGTACTGACCTTTACCAATCTTTTTATGTCGGTTTCAGAGATCAATGCCAACTACGGTGCGATTTTTAAAACATCGGATACGGGCAGCCATGTTTTTGTTGAAAAACCGTGAATTTGAAATTTATTCCGGACATGGTGACCTTTGCGCAGTATTTCACAGTGATGTTTAAATCTCCCGCCTATTTGTTTAAATTCTGGAATGCAGTCACTTTATGGATGCCGATCGTGATTTTTCAGCTGGCGGTGGCGGCCCTGGCATCTTATGGTTTTGCCAGATATTCGGGAAGGTGAAAGAAGTGATTTTTGCCTACATCATCCTGATGCTGATGCCGTATCAGGTAACCCCTAGTGCCGAATTATCTGATCTCAAACTGGCTGCATTTAATCAATACCAGATGGGCCATCTGGCTGCCGGGATCTTTTTCTCCCTTTGCGGTTTATCTTTTAACCAAATTCATTCGGAGAATCCCGGTTTCGGGTGATGGAAGGGCGGAGATCGATGGAGCGGGGAATGGCAGGTGTTTGTCTGCTCGCCGCTTTGTAAAAGCGGGTTGTTTTCCATCGCCATCTGATTTTTATCGACCACTGAATATGGTGGAACAGCCTTTGATTTTGCTTTCCGATGAAGAGATGCATCCGCTGTCGGTGTTTCTTTCTAAAATCAATTCAGGGGAAATTTCGCTTGCGTTTGCGGTTGCGGTGATCTATATGATTCCCTCCGCCTTCATGCTTTTTACATGGAGAGGAGCACTGGTGGAAGGGATCACTTATCAGGGCGGCACAAAGGGGTAATGAAGTTGAGAAAGGTCTGATCCAGTTGAGAGGGGTCTGATACAGTTCAGCACAGAGAAGTCTGATACAGTTTATTACAGACAGGTCGATCCTGTCTGATGGGTAGGAGGAGAGAGATGGAAGAAGTGAAGGCACAGGCACCGGGAACGAAGGACCAAAAAGCGCGGTGCAGGAAACAGAGGAGCAGAAGTTTCGTAGAAGGAAGGATCATCTCAAGAATGCCATCATTGCTTTTTGGTGATTATGTTGATTTTGACGCTGCTTTTCGAATACATTTATGAATTATACATTGCCGGAAGTGGCGACCACTCAATATTACGTCCGGTTCGATTTCTCCGCAGATCAGGGGACCGGCACGCTGAGTGCAGACGACCCTTGTAATGATGGTGACGGAGAACAGAACCATCGCTTCGGTTGCACTCAAGGTGGGAGCTGAGGTGAAGAAGGAGATACCATTTATTATCTGGAAGACGCCAAATCGGACGAGATCAAAAACCAGAGAAGGCGTTGGAAAGATGCGAGAACGGCGTATAAGAAGGCTCTTTTTACCGGAGACATCGATGATGAAACCATTACGGATGTGCGGAAGGCAAACAGAAGAGTTTAGATTCCCTATCAGCTAAAAGAGGCAAATGATGCCGTAGATGCGGCGCAGACGCTTTTAGATATCGATTGATGATCGATTGCGCTTCACCGAGGCGGGGCGCACTGCACAGGCCGATCGAGGCCGAGGACCTTCTGACGCCGGAGCATGAAGCGGCGCTAATCACGCAACAGTTAGCGAGGGCGGAAAGAGAGGCGGATCAGGATCGCATTGATCATTTAAAAAGGCTGCAGGAGGACCAGGCGCGCATCAAAATCCCAGTTAACGACTTATGCGGCACAGCTCGTCGAAAGATAATGAAAGAAGCAGGCGACCCTTACCTATATGCAGACCTGTGCCAAGAAGGATCTGAGAAGGCGCAGAAGGACAAGGAAGAGGTCACCAAAGGGATCGGAAACCGAGATTGATCTCAACAGTCAGAAGGAAAACATCGCCAATCTCGAACAGGATCTGGCAGAAATGAAGAAAAAGCGATCGGAGTCGACGATTGATGCCCTGATTGACGGAACGATTTCTTCGCTAGCCCTTTTCTGCGGGACAGCAAACCTCTGCGGATACGCTGGTGGCGGTGATACAGAGGGCGGGACAGGTACATGACCTTCAGCTTTACGGTCAAAGAACAGGCGCAGAAGCTTCATGTCGGAGACGAAGCGCAGCCGCAAAATCCTTGGCAGTACACCGAATTCTCTGCAAAGTTAAAGTCCATCTCACCTGACCAGGAGAACCCTACAACCATGCGGAAGCTGACTTTTCTCGTCAAATCACCGGAGGTGGAGAACGGGCAGTCAGTGAGTGTGAAGATGGAGAATCGTCCGAGGATTACGATATGGTAGTACCGAATTTCTTTCCATTCGTGAGGGACAATAACGGAAAGTTTGTCCTGATCGTTTCTTCCAAATCGTCTCCGCTCGGGAACCGTTATATTGCCAAGAGATTGGATGTGGAAGTATTAGCCAGTGACGACACCAAGACCGCCATCAATGCGGTTTTGGAGGACAGCTATGATACCTACGTCATCACGACCAGCACAGCCCCGTAAAGGCGGGAGATCAGGTGAGACTCGTCGAATGCGGATGCTTACAAACCTAAATTTCCTGGCAGAAATCATCTGTCCGGGAAACAAAAATACAGCTTCTGACAGCAGCTCTTTTCCTCCTTTATGTGGAGCATTCTGAATGCTTTCGTATGTCGCTACAGAATTTCTCTGCCGGATCAGAATGCGGCGGCGAGATGGTCCAAAAATCACGATGTGTACAAATCAGCATCTTTTTACGGAAGACCAGAAGATTACGGAAGACAGTGTAAAAGAGCTGGCCTGAAGCTCACGCAGGCTCTGACGGAGCAGGCAATCGGCAAGGATGAGAAGAAATCTTCCGGAAGAGAGCTGGTGATGGCATACAGTGCGGAAGGACAGATTACCCTGAATCGGGAAGGAAAGACGCTGACGGTAAATGCGGTCGGTGTCGGCGGAGATTTTTTCCTCTTTCATCCCCTGACCCTCTTAAGCGGTCAATACCTGAACACAAGTCTGGATATGAAGGACGGATCGTACTGGATGAAGATACGGCCTGGCAGCTATTCGCTCTTCCAATATCGTGGGGCAGACCGTGGAAATCGGAGGCCTTCCCTTTTACATCCGGGGGGTGGTGAAAAAGCCGACCGGAAGGTTGGAAAAGGCAGCCGGATTATCGCAGAGCCTTGTCTTTGTAGATTATGCAATGCTGCAGAAGTATGGCAGCTTCGGGGAGGCGGTTTTTGTCCCGGGACGACGATCACCGGTGTTGCTCCAGCGGGTGATACAGGGGGAACGGACAGGTGGCTCTGCCCGCGGCATCCTGGCTTCTTCACTGAGGAGGTAAGACTGATCCGTGGGTCGGTGCTTTGGTGCACACAGAGTATTACGGATCTCTCATTCGCATCTCGGTGGTTGCGACAGGAGAGTCCTCCTGTCAGTGCCGTGAGCAACAGTGAACGGCGGAACGACCGGACGGCAAGCGCTACCGGACGGGCGGTGGAGCAGGAACGGCGAGCGCTACCGGACGGGGAGTACAGCGGCAGTGCCACGGGTCGGCCACCACAGATACCAGCAAGTGGGACAGGTGCTACCGGCACGGAGGAGCGAGCTACAAGCACCTCGGAATCCGGACAGGCGAGCACGGGCAGCACCACCGGAGGTTCCACAAGCGCTTCCGGCTGACCAATGATGCGGGCAGCGCGGTGCAGGTACGAGCGGCGGTTCGGGAGGTTCCTCCAACCCTTCCGTTCACGCTCAGTCCGGGACAGGGAGGTGGTAGTGATTCCGGAAGCGGAGAGGCAGTACACCGGAAGCAGAACCCGTCGAATCAACTGCATCGAAATTTGATGCCAAATCCTGTGGACGGTTTTTGCAAAGGACTGGTTCTGGCACAGGCAGGGTATGATCCTGCAGATGCGAAGATTGTGGACTACACGGTACGCTTTTCGCAATACCGCCCTGATGAAGGTAATCGGTGAATATGGCACAAGATCCATGCAGCTGATTTCATCTCATTATCCTTATTGGGAAAATATCGCTAGAGGACTGGAAGAGGAACTGGCTTTATTTTCATCTTAGAGTGCCTGTTGCTTGCTTATCCGGCCTTGGTGCTCTGTGCCTTTGTGGTGTCGCTACAGAAATAAAACCTGGACGACGGCGCAACTGGTAAAGAAGGTGCAGGATAAGATCTATGATATCCAGGCACGCAGAGCGGAAAAGAAGAAGAAAACGGATGATTCAGGGTATAGCGAAAGATCTTATAGAGGAATGCACTCGGTCAAAAACCGGAGAGAAAGGAAGGGAATGAAATTTCAAAAACGTTTGCTTTTCGGGAATTTTAATTGCGTCATGGCGCTGTCCATGGCGGCCTGCGGTTCTTCCGGAGGTGGCAGTACAGGAGACAAGAAGGAAGACGGCGCAATCAAGGATCAGGTATACCGAAACCGTTGTCCGATGAAGGACACAGGGTGCTCGCCAATGATATCAGCACTCTGTCCCTATAGCAGGAAGGATCTATTTCTTTGCCACTCATTATGATTATGACCAGAAGAGCGGCATGGCTTCCGATGCTGAAAATGTGATTGTTCACATGAAAGAGGACGGCACGGATGTCAAGAAGGTAGAACTCCCCAAAGCACCGAAGGGGTATGAGTATTATTATCCGGCAACCGCTTTTGACCAGGAGGAATGCCTATCTGGTAATCGATAAGACGCCTGCTTATGAAGACGTAAAGGAAGATCCGCATACCAGTGATGCCGGAGATTCCGGAGATGCCTCGGGAAGGCAAATGGGTGCAGGACGAGTATTCGCTCGTCGAAAACTGGATCCGTCCGCAAGCAGCTCTTTTCCGTCAAGCTGGGGGAAAAGGCGCTCAAGGATCCGAATATCGGCACCTATTATACCAATAGCCTTCTTTATCTGGAGGGGAAGGGACTGCTGCTTTCGGATTTAACGGGAAATTACATTCTGAGTGACCAGGACGGCAGTCTGAAAAGCACCATCTCCCAGTCAAAGGAGGGAAACAACAGCGATCAGCCTACGGTGGACAAGGAAGGCAGGCTATCGTTATGATACGTCAGACGCTTCCACAGAAACGTTGAGCAGGCTGGAATATGGAGACGTGGAAGGAGGAAGGAGAGCCTCTGAAGCTGACGAAGGAGATGCGGAACTCAGTTACGCCGCCTGGTGCCGGGGACGGGGACGGATTATGATTTCGTGACCATGGGAGCGAAATGAAACTGACCTCTACGGTTGGAATTTCGGAGATAAAACGGCTCATAAAATTTGTGATTTTGTTTTCCTCCAACTTAATGACGCAGACAGTGGACAGCCTGATCTCTCTAGGTGACGGTAAATTTCCTCATTCGATATGAAAGCACGGAACAGTCGGCTTCTTCCGGTGAGAATGGAGAAGGAGATCCTTCCGTAATCTCTCTTTAACCAAGGTGGATCCGAAGGATGTGAAGGACAAGAAGGAACTCATCATGGCCTATAATGATTGGATGAGTGCCAACCTCGCGCTGCCGTGATCAATTTTTAATAAGAAGAATGACCAGTACCGTATCCGCCTCAAAGAGCTATACAACGAATACAATGAAAAATACAGGAGTCGGTTCCAGCCCGTTAAACAATGATATTATTTCGGGAAATACGCCGGACCTGGTCGTCATGGATGCCAATATGCCAAAAGAAAGCTATTATGCGAAGGGCATCTTTGAGCCTCGATTCCCTGTTTTGAAAAAGAGGGTTCCTGGACAAGACCAAATATTATACCAATGTCTTTGATGCCTATCGGTCCAGAGGAAAGATATACGAGGTCATCCTTCTTCAGCGTTAATACGCTAGCAGTAAAGAAGAAATATGCCGATAAGATGAAGCCTTGACGATTCAGACCATGCAGCAAATGGCGGATGGCATGCATGTTTCTTACGACAAGCTATTTGGGTTCAGTGTCCCGCGTGATTTCTGTTCCAGATGCTTTCTGATGTTTAACGCCGATCGTTTCATTGATTGGGAAAAAGCAGAAGGCGGACTTCCAGAATGAGGATTTTATCAGCTGTTAGAAGTGAGCAAGAAATTCTCGAAAGATACCAAGAATGACGATTATGATCCGGATCAGGAAAAACTGGTATTATCAGGATAAGTCCCCTGCTGTATCCGCTTTTATCTGGCGGCGGCCGATTCTTATCAGCATGCCAGATACGGCGTATTTAGAGAGCCGATCGCCATCGTCGGATATCCGAGGTGGACGCGCAAGGGGCGCGAGTTCCATTTTCGAGCAGATCAGTCTTGCCATGAGTGCCACTACCACTCAGTAAAGATGCCTGCTGATTTCCTCTCGTCCCCTGTTAAAAGACGATTTCCGAAGCAGAGCGGTTATACGTTGCCGGTTTTAAGGAGTGAACTGATAAGGGTTGGAAAAAGCTATGAAGCCGAACAAGGGGATCAGGACGCAAAGGGCGGCGACGTGATGTATTCCAATGGTGGAAGTCACGGGTGGATACCACCGGGATGAAACCGCTCACCCAGGAAGATGGGATCAGATCAAAGGGGCTGATTGAAAGCGTCCATCAAAAGAGGGAATTGACCAGCGGTGATGGACATTCTCCTGACAGAAACCTCAGCCCTATTTTTGCCGGACAAAAGAGCGCCCAGGATGTAGGGCGAAGGTGATTCAGAGTAAGGTACAGACCTATATGGAAGAGAACTCCCTAAGGTTTTCTCCAAATGACAGATAGAAAGCAGGAAAGTAATATGACAGAGAAATTAAAGGTTGCCGTCCTGACGGCACAGGAATGGTAGGACAGGATTCATCACGATTTTGGAAAACCATCCCTGGTTTGAAGTGACTACGATTGCAGCTTTCTCCGCGCTCTGCAGGCAAGACTTATGAGGAGGCTCTGCAGGCAGGTGGAAGCTGAAGTGCTGATGCCGAAATGGTATCGTGGTCAAAGACGCAGGATGTAGAAGGAATCGCAAAGGATGTGGATTTCGCTTCTCGGCAGTCGATATGTCAAAAGGATGAGATCCAAGCGATCGAAGAGGCTTATGCAAAGACGGAGACGCCTGTCGTTTCCAATAACAGTGCGCACAGGTGACGCCGGATGTCCTGATGATCATTCCCGAGATCAATCCGAACATGCGGAGGTCATCGCCTTTCAAAGGGAGAGGCTTCACACCAAAGGCGCTTTATTGCAGTAAAACCGAATTGTTCCATTCAGAGTTATAGCCCCTGTTCTGGCTGCGTGGAAAGACTTGAACCTTATGAAGCAGCGGTAACCACCATCAGGCAATTTCGCGTGCCGGTAAGAACTTTGAGGAGTGGCTGAAATGGTCGGAAACGTCATCCCTTTATTTCCGGAGAAGAAGAAAAGAGTGAAAAGGAGCTGCGATTTTGGGCATATCGAAGGGGGACAGATCGTTCCCGGCAAAGAGCCCCCTGATTACCTGTCAGCATTCGGATTCCGGTTTTGTACGGCCATACGGCTGCCGTCTTCCGCGTTCAAAAAGAGCGCAGAGAAGGAAGAACTCATCGAGAAGCTTCATGCCTCTTTTCCGGTGTGCCGCAGCTGCAGCTTCCCAGTGCGCCGAAGCAGATGATCCGTTATTTGGAGGAAGAAGATCGTCCACAGGTGACCAGGGACGTAGACTACTGAAGGAGGATGGGTGTCTCGATTGGCAGAAGTTGAGAAAAGACAGCCTGTTGGATTGGAAATTTGTCAGTCTGTCTCATAATACCTTAAGAGGGCAGCCGGCGGTGCAGTGGAGTGTGCGGAGCTTTTTGTGCGCTTCACTCATATTGAGAAGAAATAGTTTGGGACTTTATTGCGGGAAAAACTCGAGTGTCGCAGCACAGTCTGCATATAGTGCACTGCGTCCTCGCTTTTTATACGAAGAAACGATACCTGGAATCGGAGAAGGAAGTTCTTACCTGGTGCGGGGCATCTGCAGACCATGAGTTATCGGATGCCTATGACTCCCAGGTATAAAAAGGTGGTCATTGGATACCATCCCCTTTATCCCGCAGGTCTTTCGATATGAGGTGATCGACAGTGTCAGAAAGCAGTTTCAGATTGTGGCATCTCTCTCAATCGGAAGGATGTAGATCTGATTTATATCTGTACGGACTCCGGAAGAGAGGGAGAATATATTTACCGGCTGGTAGATCAGGAAGCGCAGGTGCAGAATAAGGTAAAGAAGCGTGTATGGATTGATTCACAGACGGAAGAAGAGATTTTACGCGGGATCCGGGAGGCAAAAGATGATTCTGCCTATGACAACCTGGGAGCAGCTGCCTTTTGCGTGCGAAAGAAGATTATCTGATGGGCATCAATTCCTCCCGCGCCTTGACGCTAGAAGTACCGAAGAGTCATTCAGGACTATCTGAAAAATTGAAAAATGTGTGGTTTCGGTAGGGCGCGTCATGACCTGTGTGCTGGGCATGGTGGTGAACAGAGAGGGAGATCCGGAACTTTACCAAAAACACCTTTTATCGGATTGACGGCGAGTCTACTCTAAAGACGCAGAAGGGAGAGGCAAAAGAAAAGGGGGCCTCTTCCGACCAGGAGGGATGCAGCAAGGAGACAGATACAGGAAGGGTCACCGCTTTTGAAGGTCATGGAGGAAGCCGTTTTTCAGTCCCCTTCTGTACAACGAAAGAGGATTTCAAAAGAGGCAGACGGCGCAGGAGCTGGTAAACCATTTAGAGCCTCTCTGCCACGGAAGCCATTCTGCAATCCGTTTCCAGAAAGCAGGAAGTGAAAAATGCCCTCCTTTATAATCTGGCGGAATTGCAAAACGACTGTTCCAAATATTTTAAGATCAGTCCGATCAGACTCTGCGGCAGCGGACAGGAGTTATATGAGCTGACGACCTATCCCAGAACAGATGCATCGGGTACTTTCCAGCGCGGTGGCAAAAGAAATTGTGCACAACATTTCCGGGCTACAGAACTACCCGCAGACGTCTCTCTTTGCTCGGGCGATCCTGCAGCACGCTTCCTATAAGGGAATTGAAAAGACACGCTATGTAAACGATCAGGCAATCACCGATCATTGATGCCATTATTCCAACCGGTCAGGGACTGTCCGCACTTGGCAGCTGTTCGCCAACGGTGCAGAAGGTTTACGAATGCATCGCCAGACGTTTCCTTGCTATTTTCTATCCGCCTGCCAAATATATGAAGTGCTTTCCTTTGCGGTGAAGGAGGAACATTTTTTTTCCAACTTTCGGATTCGGGAATCAAAGGGATATCTTCACGTCATGGATTATTCTTTTTGAGGAAGAAGAAAGTCAGATCCGGCGCTGTTTGCAACAACTTTCCCGTTTGAGAAAGGGAATGCGCGTCCATTTGACAAAGTTGGAAATCAAGGAGGGCGAAACCTCTCCTCCCAAACGGTACAATTCCGGTTCTATGATTCTGGCAATGGAAAATGCCGGACAGTTTATCGAGGATGAGGAACCAAGAGAACAGATCAGGGGCTGCGGCATTGGGACGAGTGCGACCAGGCGGAAATCCTGAAGAAGCTGATGTCGATCCGCTGTTTGCACCTGGATAAGAAGACGGTCATCACGCCGACCCAGATGGGGAGATGGTGTATGAGGCGGTGGCGCTCTCCATGAAAACCGATGCTAAACCTGGCTCTGACCAGAAAGCTGGGAAAAAGGGACTCAGCGGAGTAGCAGAGGGCAGGATCACGGAAGACGAATACATGAAAAAAACTGGATGATTTTTGTCAGGGAGGCGACATTTGTGAAGGGAAGGATTACAGCCAGATCCTCTATTCCCGCTTTGAGGGCATTGCAAGAAATTACAAAAGGCAAAGGAGACCGGCGTCAGGTCCGTTTGATCCCAACTTCAGAGGATCTCCTGACCCATCACAGAAAGAAGGCAGAAATGCAGGAGTATTGTATTAAAGAACTTTTTAGTCTCAGTGAAACCATTGCAGCAGAGATCTTTGAGGAGTGACCTACCCATGGGAGGTTTTTGCCAAAGATCAAAGAGTTTATTCTTAAACTGGGACCGACCTGAGCGAGGAACGGTTTGAAAAGAGAGAGGAAAAACGTATGGGTGGCGAAGTCTGCCACCGTGTTTGATTCCGCCTATCTGGGAGGGCCCTGTATCATCGATGAGGAAGCGCAGGTCAGGCAGTGCGCTTTTTATCAGAGGCAGTGCCATTGTGGGAGAAAAAGGCGGTGGTCGGCAACCTCGACGGAGTTAAAAACGTGATTCTCTTCAATCAGGTACAGGTGCCGCATTACAATTATGTCGGTGATTCGATTTTGGGTCTTCATGCACACATGGGGGCAGGTTCCATCACCTCAAGTGAAGGCGGATGATTCAAACGTTGTGATCAAGAACGAGAACGATCAGGTGCAGACGGGGATGCGCAAGGTAGGGGCGATGCTTGGAGATTTTGCCGACATCGGCTGTAACAGCGTCTTAAATCCAGGAACTGTGATCGGTAAGAGAACGAGCGTGTATCCGACCTCCGCATGTGCGTGGCTGTATTCCGGCGGATCATATCTATAAGGATGCGGATCACATCGTCAAACACAGATAGGCGCCTTCTATCTTTTCTTTGACCACAAAATATGTTTTTAATGGATAAGGTTCTAAAAACGTCGTTTGCACAAACGGCGTTTTGTCATATCTGGACAAACAAAGTTTTCGAGACTGAAGGAAGGAGATTTAACACATGATCTACACAAAGAAGGTCGAAGATATGCAGTGTCCATCAGGACGTGCACTATGGCTGTGCACCCATTCCGGAAGAGGCCAAATGGGTACAGGCAAAAGAGGTAGAGACATTTCCGGGTTCACCCATGGGGTGGGCTAGTGCACCGCAGCAGGGGATGTTGCAAGCTGTCCTTAAACATTAAGAACAGTATCATCGAAGAAGCACTGGTGGAAACCATCGGATGTTCCGGTATGACGCAGTCAGCCGCCATGGCAGGTGAAATTCTTCCGGGCCTTACTGGTTTTAGAAGCTTTGAATACGGATCTGGTTTGTGATGCCATCAACACCGCGATGAGAGAGCTGTTTCTGCAGATTGTATACGGACGCTCTCAGTCCGCTTTTTCCGAGGACGGTCTGGCAATCGGTGCCGGGTTGGAGGATCTGGGTAAGGGCTTCCGCTCGCAGGTCGGAACGATTTATTCTACCAGAGAAAAGGGCCCCCGCTATCTGGAAATGACGGACGGATATATCACCGACCTCTGTCTGGATAAGGACGACAACATCATCGGATACAAATTCGTGAATTTCGGAAAAATGGAAGATGCGATCAAGGCCGGCGAAGATGTGAATACCGCATACGAGAAGGCGAAGGGACAGTACGGTCGCGTGGATGATGCGGTAAGAACCATTGACCTCGTAAGGAAATGATTTCGGACAATAAAGGAGGAAATGAGCATGGCTTTGTTTGAGTCATATGAAAGAAGAATTGATAAAATCAACGGCGTACTGAAGGGCTACGGAATCGATTCCATCGAAGAGGCGAAGAAGATTACCGAGGATGCCGGATTTGAATGTTTACGACCTGGTAAAGGGCGTACAGCCGATCTGTTTTGAAAATGCCTGCTGGGCATACACGGTCGGAGCTGCACTGCCATCAAAAAGAACTGTCGTAAGGCAAGTGAAGCGGCTGCGGCAATCGGCGAAGGACTGCAAAGCTTCTGTATTCCCGGCTCCGTTGCCGACCAGCGTAAGGTGGGTCTGGGACACGGAAATCTCGGGAAAATGTTGTTAGAAGAGGACACCGAATGTTTTGCTTTTCTTGCCGGGCATGAATCCTTTGCGGCTGCAGAGGCGCCATCGGTATCGCAACCAAGGCCAATAAGGTACGTACCAAGCCGCTGCGCGTCATTCTGAACGGTCTGGGCAAGGATGCAGCGAAGATTATCTCCCGTATTAACGGCTTTACCTTTGTGGAAACGCAGATGGATTATGCAACCGATACACTGAATATTCTCTCCCGAGACCCCTTATTCCACAGGGAGGGCTGAAGGTCAAATCGTTTATGGTGCCAATGATGTCCGCGAGGGCGTGAAGATCATGTGGCAGGAAAAACGTGGATGTTTCCATCACGGGCAATTCTACGAATCCGACCGTTTCCAGCATCCGATCGCAGGCACTTATAAAAAGGGAGCGTCTGGAAGCAGGAAAGAAGTATTTCTCCGTGGCATCCGGCGGTGGCACGGGACGTACCCTGCATCCGGATAACATGGCGGCAGGCCCCGCTTCCTACGGCTTTACCGACACGCTAGGAAGAATGCACTCCGATGCGCAGTTCGCGGGTTCCTCTTCCGTACCGGCACATGTGGAAATGATGGGCCTGATCGGCATGGGCAACAATCCGATGGTCGGCGCAACCGTTTCGCTGCGGTTTCCATCGAAGAAGCGGCGAAGGCAGGCAAGTTCTAAGTCAAGACAGGCTGAGGGCAGAGGTTATCTATAGAAACGATCCGCACGCGGATGTGAAAAATGTGGTAGAAATACAAAAGACAGTCGGTTTGCCAGCCGGCTGTCTTTTTGTAGAGATGCACTCCTGCAAGCTTCGTTTGTATATCCGTTTAGCAATCTGTCAGAATCCTCCTCCACGCTTTGGTCAGCTTCTCCAAAGACCAGAGCCGGCATTGGCGGGGCTAGTGGAAGGCAGGCAGATATCCCTGCCGGTTGGTCAGGGGCAGACAGTATTTCGATAAATTTCGTGTGATCCATTGGTATAAATGGAACGGATGGGAGCGGCTTGCAGAATGAGATTCAGGTCGTTCGGAACCGCATTTTTGATCGATGCGTCGCTGGCACCGACAATATCGCAGGCATGAATCGAATCCCAGCAGGCGATATGGTGTCTTTTCAGGAAAGCCTGTTTCTCCGGGATGGTGGACGCCGTTTTGTCTTGAAAGAGTTCTGCGATCACCTTCCAGGAAACGGTTCTGCGGATGTCCGTAGAAAAAGCCGGATTCTCTGGACTTTGGGGAGGGAAAACTGCCGAGAATCAGGATATTTGAATTTTGATCATAGAACGGCGAAATCAGGTGAATGAGGTGATGATATTCCGGCATGCTTGCTTTTCCTTTCCCCTTCTTCGTGACACAATCTTTTCCTCCGAAAGAATGATTATAACATGATCTTTTTGACAGACATCCGGAATATGCCAAAATGAGCCCTGAGAAAGAGGATCGCAGCTTTGTTAAGGGGAGCAGCATGAGATTTTTGATTCAGGTGGTGACACAGTCGGAAGTGAGGATTGCAAATGAGGTCAAGGGAAAAATCGGCAGAGGATCTCTGGTTTTTCATTGGAATCGGCAAAGAAGATACGAAAGAAATTGCGGACAAGATGATTGCCAAGCTGTTAGGACTTAGAATCTTTGCAGATGAAAACGGGAAAACGAACCTGGCGCTGAAGGATATCGAGGAGAACTTCTGCTGGTCTCCCAATTTACCCTTTATGCGGATGTCAGACACGGGAACAGGCCGGGTTTTACGAATGCGGGTGCGCTACAGGAAGCCAGAGAACTTTATGAATACATCATCGAAAGATGTAGGAGCAGGTATCAACTGTGGAGACAGGGAGTTTTGTGTGCGGACATGAAGGTCCTGCTGACCAATGACAGGCCCTTTACCATCCTCCTGGACTCGGAGGAAATCCTTCCAAAGAAGGCAAAATAACAGTTTTTAGGATTCCGAGGGTGGTGAAAAGACAAGATACGGGATACAGAAGGTGGTGAAGAGACAAGATGCGCAAGCTGATTGAGATTCAGGAATCGGGAGAACCCTTCCGGTGGTGTTGGTGGAGTCAATACCGGAAAAAGTGACCGCACTTATGCCGATGAAAATGCAGGGAGTTAAAAGAAAAGCTGGTACGCGCCTGCAACATGGAGGCGGTGGATACGCTGGTGCAGAATGCCCAGGTGCCTGTGCAGGCTACTTTGCTGGGCTCAGGTAAGGTGGAAGAATTAAAGGCAGTGCTTTATGCTTCGCATGCAGGGAGGGTTGTATTCAATGAAATGCTGACGCCGGCACAATTCCGGAATTTGCAGAAGATCCTGGATGTGGAAGTGATGGACCGGACCAGGCTGATTCTTCGCATTTTTCCGACCGTGCCAGAACCAGAGAGGCCAGACTGCAGGTGGAATATGCCAGACTGCAATATTTGATGCCAAGGCTTACCGGAATGTGGACGCACTTTGGCAGGCAGGCGGGGGGAAGCGGAAGACTCTCCAATAAAGGTGTGGGAGAGACCCAGCTGGAACTGGACAGGCGACATATTGAGAGGCGGATGGCTGAGCTTAGAAGAGAGTTGAACCGGATCGACCAAGAAAGGTCGGTTCAGCGGGAAAAGAGACTCGGCCACCCTTCCGCGGATTGCGCTGGTCGGATATACCAATGCGGGAAAATCGACTCTGATGAACAAGCTGTTGGCGCAAGGTTCCGCCTCTTTTGCAGAAGAAAAAGCAGGTTTATGCGCAGGACATGCTCTTTTGCAACACTGGACACAACGATTCGGCGCATCGACATCAAAGGACGGAAGCCGTTTTTGCTTTCGGATACGGTTGGATTTATCAGAGACTCCGCCGGATCTGGTGAAGGCCTTTTTGTCCACGCTGGAGGAGGTGCGGGTGGCGGATCTGTTATTGGAGGTGGTGATTTCTCCGACCCGGATTATGAAAGCAGGATGGAAGTGACCAGAAAAAAACGCTTTTACAGATTGGGCGGGAACCATTCCCTACGATTATGGTGATGAATAAAAACGGACCTGGTTCTGAAAAACGGGGAGAGCGAGGATCGTCCGGAAGGGAGGAGAATGCAGATCGGAACATTTTCGATGTGGCGCTTCCTTATCAATCCGGCGATAAGATCTATATGAGCGCGGAGAAGGAATCAGGATCACGGAGCTGTTAGACCTGATTGAGAAAAAGGGAGGAGCAGCGGATCCCTTTGCTTTCCTGATTCCTTATACGGAAGCAAAAGTCCTCTCGGAACTCACTCGTCTGGCGGTGGTGGAAACATCGGAATACCTGGAAGAAGGCGTGTTTTATGACGGGAAAAATCAACCGCAGAGAGGCGGGGCGCTACAACCAATTTGAAACAAAATTGAAAAAGGTTGAAAATAGGACTGGTCAATCGTGAAATTTCGTGTTAACATATCGAGTCGGTTCTTTTTATCGACAGAGCCATCTCATCGAATGGCTGATGTCCGGGAGTATAGCTCAGCCGGGAGAGCGTCCGCCTCACACGCGGGAGGTCACGGGTTCGAGCCCCGTTGCGCCCAGATCTGAAACCCTTGTAAACAGTCTTGTTTATGAGGGTTTTATTGTACAAACGGTTTACTTTTTCAGGGAGGCAGGTATGAATTTTCTCGAGGACACATTTTGAAACATGGACAGAGTGCGTCCCGGAGCAATCTTGAAGGTGGATTCTTTCTTGAATCACCAGTTGGATACGGGAGATTCTGGATCGGATCGGCGAGGAATTTTATGAAACCTTTCAGCATGAAAAAATCACGCGGATTCTGACGGTGGAAGCCAGCGGGATTGCCATTGCCTGCATGACGGCAAGGTTTTTCCATGTGCCGGTGGTTTTTGCCAAGAAAGCCAAGAGCAAGAACCTGGACGGAGATCTTTATACAGTGTCGTTCATTCCTATACCTATGGAAGGGATTATGACATTACGCTTGCCAGAAAATTTCTGACTTCTGAGGATACGGTGCTCCTGGTCGATGATTTCCTGGCCGTAGGCAAGGCGATGAACGGGCTGTTGGATATTTGTTCGCAGGCGGGAGCCAGGGTGGCCGGTATCAGGTGCGATTGAAAAGGGTTTTCAGGAGGGCGGTAATCATTTTAGAGAGGCCGGATATGCGGTACGCAGCATCGCGATTATCGATCAAATGAGGGATGATGGAAGCATTGTGTTCCGGGAACAGGATGGAAACCGATGAGTCATATTGCAGAGAATTTGCAAAGGGTAGAAAAAGGATCGAAGAAGCTTGCGTGCGTGCAGGCAGGGACAGGGGAAGTCACCCTGATTGCCGTTTCAAAACGAAACCGGTATCGGATATTCAGGAAGCGATGGCTTGCGGCATCACGGTCTTTGGCGAGAATAAAGGTACAGGAACTAAACAGAAGACGGAAGAAATTTCTGTTCCGTTGCATTGGCATATGATCGGTCATTTGCAGACCAATAAAGTGAAATACCTTCCGGGGATGGCGGAGATGATTCATTCGGTGGATCGTCTGGAACTGGCACTGGAGGTCGACAAGCAGGCACAGAAACATCAGATGGTGATGGATGTGCTGCTGGAAGTGAATGTCGCAAGAAGATACCAAGTTTGGACTGATGGTAGAGGAGACGGAGCCGCTTCTCAGACAGCTTGCACTCTTAAAGCATCTTAGAGTCAGGGGACTGATGACGATTGCTCCTTTACGGAGAATGCGGAATCGAACCGCAGGTATTTCCACGTTAAGAGAACAAAGAAGAACTCAACCGAAAGGAGATCCTGGAGGGACAGATGGACGTTCTTCTATGGGCATGACGGGAGATTACGAAATCGCCATTGAAGAAGGGCCACCCATGTTCGTGTGGGAACCGGCATTTTTCGGAGAAAGAAATTACTCGATTTCATAGATCGCAAAAGCGGGATGTGACGATCGCATCCCGCTTTTGTCGATGCATCTTACATTGGTGATCCGGGAATCAAACGATTGTAGAAACCTTTTGATCCCATAAGAGATCATTCTCCCACTTCAATTCTGGTTGACTCTTCTTTTTCCGGAAGAGCTTCTTTTTGGGAATGGAGACCGAGCACCCCATTCTTGTAAGAAGCCTTGATATCTTCCGGTTTCAATCCTCTACATGGAAGGAACGGGTAAAGGAACGAGAGGTACGCTCTCTGCGGATGTACTTGCCTTCCTTTTTATCCTCATTTTTCTCTTCGTGGCTTGCGGAAATTTTGAGGGTGTCTTTTTCCAGATCCACGTGGATATCTTCCTTCTGGAAGCCAGAGCTCCGCTTCCAGCGTATACCGTTTTCATTCTCTGATGACATCCGTCTTCATGGCATCTGCCTCTGACAAACTAAAAATTCCCTCCAAAAAGTGATTCATCATATCGTCCATTTCCATGAACGGGTCGTTATAAGTTTTCACATCGTTATCTCTTTTTCCAAAAGCATAGGCATTAACATTGTCTTTTCCTCCTTATATTTGAATGATCTATATTCAGAAACTGAGATTGATTTGTTTTCCTCTCTCAATTCCTATATATGTTATAGCACAAATAGAACAGACAATCAATAAATAAAATATAATTAAAATATAAACTAAATACAAAGCGTCAGCTGCAGGGTTTATCCCCTGTCATCCCGATCGGTTTTGTGCTATGATTATTGGCGTTTGGTGTATGGGCGGGGGTGCATCCGCGAAAGAAGAAAGCTGCCGTGGTTCGCAGTAGTGCTTGATGAGAAGCTGCGCATACAGAGATCGGAAGAGGACATGGCAGACGGCGTGGGGGAAGGAGACAGCTTTTCATGAGAGAGAATCGGCTTTTTCTGGTGGTACCCTGTTACAACGAAGAAGAAGTGCTTCCGGAGACGGCAAAGAGGATACGGGAAAAATTCAAAAACTGATCGCTTCCGGATTGATTGCCGAAAAACAGCCGTGTTCTTTTTGTGGATGACGGATCCAGTGACAGAACCTGGGAACTGATCGGGAACTATCATGAAAAGGATCCACTTTATCAGGGCATTAAGCTTTCCCGAAACAGAGGCCACCAGAATGCACTGATGGCAGGACTGATGACAGTTCGTACACTTTGTGATATGGCGATCTCTATGGATGCCGATTTGCAGGACGATGTAGACGCCATTGACAAAATGATTTTGAAATTTCAGGAAGGTGCGGATGTCGTCTATGGCGTGAGATCCAGTCGGAAAACGGATACCTTTTTTAAGAAAACAACGGCACAGACTTTTTATCGTTTAATGATACGATGGGCGCCCAGACCGTCTATAATCATGCGGATTTCCGCCTGCTCAGCAGACGGGCGCTGGTCGGACTCTCGGAGTTCCGTGAGGTCAATATGTTTTTGCGCGGGATGGTTCCGCTGGTGGGATTCCCCTCTGATGTGTCTATGTGAAAGAGCGGAGCGATTTGCCGGAACCAGCAAGTATCCGCTGAAAAATGATTCGCTTTGCCATGGAGGATTACTCTCTTTCGACAGAGCCGATTCAATGGATCACGAAGCTTGGCTTTTTATCTTCCTGGTCAGTATTGCTTTTTGATTTATACGCTGGTTCAACATGCGACAGGCCATACCGAGGTCGGCTGGTCTTCGACCTTTATTTCCATTTGGGCCATCAGCGGGCTGATCATGATTTCTCTGGGGGTTCTGGGAGACTATATTGGAAGAATTTATTTAGAAACGAAAGGCAAGGCCCCGTTACATTATCGAGACTTATCTGAAGGATCCGGATAGAAGTAGATCTCATCGACCCGGCAGTCGGCAGAAGGTGAGAGTGGTTTGACATCCGTGCGATGATTGTCATGTAGGAAAAGAAAAGGATGAACAATGGCAGAAGATAGACAAAGTCAAAATGCAGAATCAGAATCCGGACAGCTGTACCCACGAATGTTCCAGTTGTGAAGCAACTGTCCTTCTCGAGGTGCCGCACCGGGAGTTTTCAGGTCAATGCCGTTGCGGTACCCATATTAAAAAGATCATCGGGGTGGTATCCGGAAGGAGGCGTCGGAAAGAGTTTTGTGACCGACCTTTTGCGGTTGCGCAGTACAAAAAGCAGGTTTCCAGACAGCCATTTTGGACGCGGATATTACGGGACCTTCTATCCCTAAAATGTTCGGTGCGGTTCCTTCTAATCAGGTGACAAAGGAAGGTTATATGATTCCTGCTGTATCGGCTTCGGGGATCAAACTGATGTCTTTGAATCTTTTGTTAGAAGATGAGACACAGCCGGTGGTTTGGAGAGGGCCGGTCATTGCCGGAGTCGTGAAAGCAGTTTTATCAGGAAGTCGTATGGAATGAGGTGGATGTTCTGTTTGTGGATATGCCGCCGGGAACCGGAGATGTGCCATGACGGTGTTCAGTCTCTTCCGGTGGATGGGATTATTATTGTGACGACACCGCAGGATCTGGTTTCCATGATCGTGGAGAAGGCGGTTCGCATGGCAGACGAGATGAAGATCCCGATTCTGGGTGTAATGGAAAACATGAGTTACATGAAGTGTCCGCATTGCGAGGGAACTTCTTTATCCCTTCGGACAGAGTCATATTGAGTCCTATACGGCCAAAAATGGTGTGGCGCTCCTTGGCAGACTCCCGATGAATCCGGAGTGGGCGAGATGTTGTGACGAAGGTAGAATCGGGAGATTGAGACAGGAGAACTGGAAAGTCTGATGGGAATCTTGAAAGGACAGCTGAATGAAGTTTAAGTTTAGCAAGAAGCAGATGACCTGAGGAATGACCGCCTTCCTTGTGATCGCAGCGGGAATCCTGTTTTATTTCCTGGTCTTTGAATTCAGAAACATTATCAAAAGTATCCAGGGAATCATGGATTCCATCGCCCCCGTCTTATACGGGGTAGTGATTGCCTATATCCTGTCTCCGGTTTTGAATTTTATCGAGCACTATTTGTTAAAACCGATTTTCAATCGTTTTGGCGCTTCGACTTCCCTGCCTTTTTTGACGGCAGACAAGAAATTCAAAACCATGCGTACGATAGCGGTGACCCTGTCCATTGCCACATGGATCGGACTGCTCGCTGTGGTTATCTTCTTCCTTGTACCGCAGCTGATCACAAGTGTCATGGAGATTTCGCGTAACATTCCGAGGTATATCAATAACGTCAACCATTATATCAATACCTATTTGGCTTCACAGCCCAAAACGCAGAAGCTGGCGATCGACCTCTGGAATTCCTATTCCGACCGCCTGTATGAATTTTGGAGACAGACGGTCATTCCGGCGCTGACGGATATGCTGCAGGTATTTTCCCAGCAGCTTGTGACCTTGTTTGCGGGCTTATTTAATTTTTTCATCGGTACGATCGTTTCGATTTATCTGCTCAATTCAAGGAGCAGATCTGTGCCCTTTAAAAATCTGCTACGCGCTGTTCAAAGAGAATCAGGCCAATGAGATCATTTCTGCGTTCCGTTATACGCACTATACCTTTATTGCCTTTATTACGGGGAAACTTCTGGACTCTATCCTGGTAGGGGCTGATTTGTTACGGCGGTATGAGGGTGATACAGCTGCCTTATCCGGAATTGATTTCCGTGATTGTCAGGGTGACCAATCTGATTCCCTTTTTGGACCGTATATCGGAGGAATCGAGGGGCGCTTCTGCTTGTGTTAATCAACCCGGTTTCCGCGCTTTATTTTTGATTTTTGAAGCGATTTTACAGCAGGTGGACGGGAATATCCTCGGCCCCTATATTCTTAGAATTCCACCGGGCTGTCCAGTTTCTGGGTGATCTTCTCCATTATGTTTTTGGAGCACTCTGGGGAGCTGTGGGATGGGTGATTGGGTACCTGTTTTTTTGCTGTGGTTTACGCCCTCTTCCGAAAAGTATCGGATGCACTGCTTAGAAAACGAGGGTTGACGCTGGAGACCGGTGTCTATGAGGAGCTTGCCTATATGGAAAACGGCGAAATGAAAATTTTTGGGAGACCAGGCAAGTATGCGGTTTTAATGCGAAGCGTCCGCAGATCCAACTGGAAGAGACTGCTTCATATCGGTAAAAATTATCTGCGGATGCCAAGAAGAGAACCTTTTACCGGGTGAGAGAAATTTTTTTCAGGACAAAATTTTTGCATGGAGCAAAGCAAGACAGAAAGAAGGAAGTATGAGTAAAAAGAAATGGACTGGTCAAACATCGGATTTAATTACTGGAAAAACAGACTATCGATATGTTTCCAATTTTAAGGACGGAAAGTGGGATGAGGGTTGCATTACTTCTGATGACCGGATTGTTTTATCGGAAGATGCAGGTGTTTTGCAATATTCACAGTCCTGCTTTGAAGGACTCAAGGCCCTATGAAGACGCAGGATGGCAGAATTGTCACCTTCAGACCGGATCTGAATGCCAGACGCATGCATGACAGTGCCATTCGTTTGGAGATGCCCCTTTCCCGGAGGAGAGGTTCCTGAGTGCAGTGAATCAGGTGGTTCGAGCAAATGCGGACTGGGTGCCTCCTTACGGACACCATGCGACGCTTTATATCCGTCCGAATATGTTTGCCACCAGCCCCGTGATCGGGGTGAAGCCGGCAGAGAATATCAATTCCGCATCTTTGTGACACCGTGGGATCCCTTACTTCAAAAACGGTGCCAAACCGATTGTGGTGAAGGTGTCGGATTATGACCGGGCAGCTCCGCACGGAACGGGAAACATCAAGGCGGGACTGAATTATGCCATGAGTCTGTATCCGATTGTGAAGGCGCATGAGGAAGGTTTTGCTGAAAATGTTTATCTGGATCCAGGCACCAGAACCTATATCGAGGGAGACAGGGGGAGCCAATATTATTTTCGTGGACGCAGACGGAAATCTGGTCGTTCCCAAATCCTATACGGATTCGATTCTGCCTTCTGTGACCAGACGATCGATCGTAACCGTCGCACAGGACTATCTGCATTTGAAGGTGGAAGAGAGGCCGTCAGGCTGGATGAAGTGCAGAATTTCAAAGGAAATGGGACTCTGCGGGACAGCCGCTGTGCTTTCGCCGGTCGGCAAGATCTATGATCACGGCAGGAAATCTGCTTTTGAAAGCGGAATGGAAGAGATGGGACCTGTGACAAAGAAGTTATACGATCTTTTGACCGGCATTCAGATGGGAACGGAAGAGGCGCCCGCCGGCTGGATACATGAAATTCCGATGGATTAAGATCTTGTGGTCGGGAAGAGGGAAGGATATCATTCTCAAAAGAAATGACCTGATTCTTTTTCTGGTCCTGATCGGTGCGGCGCTTGTGCTTTCGCTGGTACTGTACGGGAAGGAAAATGGGGGCGGCATTGTGGTCGTGCAGGTGGACGGAAAAAAGACGGCGTCTTACCCTCTGGACCAGGACAGGGATGTGATGATTCGTGTACCGGGAGGGGGATATAATCATCTGATGATTCGAAACGGCGAATGCTATTTAACAGGTGCAAATTGCCCAGATCAGCTGTGTGTTAAGCAAGGGAAAATTTCAAAAGATGGGCAGAGCATTATCTGCCTGCCGCATCGGCTGGTGATTACCGTCTGGAAGGGAGAGAAGAGCGGTGTAGATACCGTGGCGCAGTGAAAAAACGGCGACCGGAAGAGGATGCAACCTGCGATTCTATGGTGGCTTGCTTTGTAATGAGGAAAAAAACGGTAGGGGTGAAAAAAAGCGGGGAGAAAAACCGGAAAAATGACGAGAACCGGGCTGTTACTTGCAACAGCCCTTGTTTCATCCTATATCGAAAACACTGATCCCCTTCTTTTTCGGGATTCCGGGGATGAAGCTCGGTCTTCCGAATTTAGCCGTTCTTCTTGCGCTTCTCCTTGACGGATGGAGAGAAGCACTTCTCATTAATGTGCTGCGCATTGTGCTTTCCGGTTTTGTTGGCAACCTCTTCTCGATTCTGTTCAGCCTGGCGGGGGCGGCGATCAGTTTTTGTTGTGATGATGTTCTTAGTGAGACGGAAGATCTTTGGAATTGCCGGTATCTCTATTGCAGGAGGGGTGTCTCATAATATCGGACAGCTCCTGATTGCCGCCTTTGTGGTCAAGACAAGCGGTATTCTCTATGATGCACCCCCTTTAATGGTTGCCGGTAGCATTACCGGTTTCTTCATTGGGATTGTGACTGCGGGGTTGCGCCTTATTTAAAAAGGCAATGGATTAAGGGCGAAGAGGGTGCGGGTCGAGAGCAATCGGGTAGCGAATGGAAGGAAGAGAAAAAGGTTTACAGGGAGTGGAGAAGTGATTGCGTTTGTGAGCGGAATTTTTATCGGATAGTACAGAAGATGCTGCAGTGGTGGATGTTTCCGGAGTTGGTTACCGCGTGCTGGTTTCTCCCGGAACGTTGGATAAACTCCGGCAGTGGGAACACCGGTGAAACTGTATACCTATTTCTGCGTGCGGGAAGACGCTTGCTTTTATACGGCTTTCTGACCAAGGAGGAACTGGGACTGTTCAAGCAGCTGATTACGGTTTCCGGCATCGGACCAAAGGCAGGGCTCTCCTACTTTCCGTCATGAGTGTGGACGATCTGCGTTTTGCAATTTTTCTGCGGATGCGAGAGCGATTGCAAAAGCTCCGGGAGTGGGAAGAAAACGGCAGAACGGTTGGTATTAGAGCTAAAGGACAAGATCGGAGCGCCCGGTGTGCTGCCAGATGCGAAACTTACGAAGGGCAGGAGGCCGGATGGATCTTACTCCTTCCGGAGGCGGATCTGCCAGAGATGAGGCAGTACGCGCACTCATTGCACTTGGCTATCCTGCGCAGGATGCGGTCAGAGCAGTCAGAACCGCTGCGGATAAATGTACGGAGGAGGCAGATACGGAGCATCTTCTGTCTGCTGCGCTGAAAGAATTGATCTGATCATGGGGAGGATAAATTGGACGGTAGAGCAGAAGACAAACAAAAAGAACGATTCGGACGGGAAGCAGACCTGTAGAAACCGCCTTTTACCAAAAGAAGATGTCGGCTGGAAGGTTCACTCCGTCCGAAAAACCCTAACCACCTATATTGGGCAAAAAGATCAAAGAGAGCCTGGATATCTATATTTCTGCGGCAAAAAGAGGAGACAGCTAGACCATATTCTTTTTACGGACCGCCTGGTCTGGGAAAGACCACTCTTTCACAGATTCTTGCAAATGAAATAGGGAGTCCATATCAAGATTACCAGTGGACCTGCCATTGAGAAGCCGGGAGATGGCGGCCATTCTTAACAATTTAAAAAGCGGGGATCTGTTGTTTATTGATGAAATCCACCGCTTGAACAGGCAGATGAAGAGGTGCTGTATCCCTGCCATGGAAGATTTTTGCCATTGACATCATGATCGGCAAGGGCCAAGTGCCAGGTCCATCCGGCTGAACTTCCCAGATTCACCCTGGTGGGGGCAACCACCAGGGCCAGTATGCTGTCTGCTCCTCTGCGTGACCGCTTTGGCATTGTGCACGAATGGAATTTTATGAGGTGGAAGAACTTTGCCAAATCATCGAACAGTCGGCGAACGTCCTGCAAGTAACGGTTCAAAGGAGGGAGCCATGGAGATGGCAAGGAGAAAGCAGAGGACGCCCAGGCTTGCCAACCGGATTTTGAAGCGGGTACAGGATTATGCGGAAGTGCGTTATGATGGAATCATCACGAAAGAAGTCGCCGAAGAAGCGCTGGATCTAATGGGGGTGGACAAGATGGGACTTGACCACACCGATCAGAACCTGTTGTTAACCATGATCGAAAAAAATTCGACGGCGGACCAGGTGGGACTGGATACCCCTGGCGGCGGCGGTAGGAGAAGATTCCGGCACCATAGAAGATGTGTATGAGCCCCTACTTTTTGAAAAACGGACTTTTAAAACCGAACGCCAAGAGGAAGAGTGGCGACACTCCTTGCTTATACGCACCTTGGTCTTGCCATGCATCTGAATCATGATTTATAATAGTTCTGTATTGGTTGGGGGAGGCAATAATTTGTGGGGGAGGCATTTTGAATGTCAGCAAAAACAGACACCCAGGTTGTCATCGGCGGCAGGATGTATACAGTCAGTGGCTACGAGTCGGAAGCCTATTTGCAGCAGGTGGCTACTTATCTAAACAATAAAATTGTCGAATTTCAGAGACTGGATGGATACAACAGGCAGAGCACGGATTTGCAGCATTTTTGTTGCAGTTAAATATTGCAGATGATTACTTTAAAGCCAAGAAACAAATTTCTCTGATGGAGGAACAGATCGAAGAGAAGGAGAAGGCACTTTACGATATCAAGCATGAGCTGATTACCACCCAGATGAAATTGGAGCAGGCGGAGCAATCGAACCAGGATTTGACTCAGAAATTGAGCGATCAGGACAAAAAGATCATTCAGTTGGAAGCAGAACATAAAAGCGGTCGCAGATCATCATAGAGACAGGAGAGACGGGAGGGCGCAGTCTCCCTTTTTTATATCCCGGTGTCGGGCAAAATCACATCAGGAGCCCTGTCTATGGACGGGTAAATTCTTGTAAGAGATGTCCTGGGACGTTTTGTTCTGTGTTTTGATGTGCAGAATCATCACCGTTTGGAGAAGTTGACAGGAGACGTATGCAACTATTACAGCAAGACAGAATCAGAAAAACCGGAGCTGTTAGCTCCTGCAGGATCCTATGAGGGAATGATCGGCGCCATAAACGCAGGGGCAGATGCCGTGTATTTTGGAGGCAGTCTGTTCAGTGCCAGGGCTTTTGCGCAAAATTTTTAGTACAGAAGAGGCAACCGATGCCATTCGTTATGCGGCGCTTCATGGGTTGAAGACCTATCTGACGATCAACACGCTGGTGAAGGAGCAGGAGCTGACAGAACTGATTCCTTTTTGACCCCTATGTAAGAGCAGGTCTTAACGGTGTGATTGTGCAGGATCTGGGTGTTTCTGGCACTGGTACAAGAGAACTTTCCCGAACTGGAACTACATGCCAGTACGCAGATGGCAATCAGCGGAAAATATGGAGCCTTGCTCTTAAAGCGGCTGGGCTGCGTACGTGTCGTGCCTGCCAGAGAACTCTCCCTTACAGAGTTAAAGATCATGAAAGAGGAAGCGGCGTAGACCTTGAGGCTTTTATCCATGGCGCGATGTGTTATTGTTACTCGGGACTTTTGCCTGTTTTCCAGTATCATCGGCGGAAGGAGCGGGAACAGAGGGAGATGTGCGCAGTCCTGCAGATTGCCCTATCATCTTGTAGAATCTTCTGAAGCGGGAAGGTCCAAAGAAAAATCCGGGTATCTGCTTAGTTTAAAAGACTTGTGTGCACTGCCTCTTCTGCCCGAGCTGATGGAAGCCGGAATCGATTCTTTTAAAATTGAGGGTCGAATGAAGAAACCGGAATATACGGCGGGAGTGACCGCGATTTACCGGAAATATATTGATCTTTACCTGGAGGATCCGGCTTCTTTCCATGTAGCAAAAGAGGATCTTTCGAGGCTTTCGTCTCTTTACATGAGATCCCAGATCGAAACCGGATATTACCACCGCCACAACGGCAGAGGAAAATGGTCACGCCTCGCAGCCGGGATACAGCGGGAGCAGCGAGACACTGCTAAAGGAGATTCGAGATCTTTATTTAACAGGAAAAAAGACCATCCCGGTGCAGATGACCGCCCGTCTGATCATCGGTAAACCTGCGGAGTTGATCCCTGAAAACCGTGGCAAACGAGCATTCCCTCCGGGCAATGGACGAGGTTTCCGCTTCCGTCAGAGGGGAAGAAGTACAGGAAGCCAGGAAGGCGCCGCTACAGGAAGAGCAGGTGATCCGGAGCCTGAAAAAACTGGGAGGAACGAATTTTTCACTGTATCTCCTGCACGGTAGAAGGGCTGACAGAAAATCGCATCGGGCGTGTTTCTGCCTTCCGCTGCGCTGAATGAACTGAGGAGAAGAGCGGTCGCTTCTCTGGAAGAAAAGATTCTTTTGCAGAAGGACAATCCAACCTTACCTGTGGAGAGGAAGGAAGTCCCCCTTCCTTCTTTTCATGCGGGAAATGAGATCGTCCGCAAAGCGAACCTCCATGTCAGTGTAGAGAGTGAGGAACAGCTGTCTGCGCTGATGCGCTCCCTTTGAAGGCGGATCGTATTTCCATTGGGAGTACTTTCCCTTCTTCAAAACCCGTCCCTGATTCAGAACATCAGGAGCTTTTTACAAAGAGCCTCCGCAAATTTTTGCCGCGCTCCCTTTATGACGAGAGAGGAAACGGAGGTGGATCTTAAGGATCTGGACTTTCTCTTGCAGCTGCCGATCGACGGATTTGTCATCCGGAATCTGGAGGAACTGGCGTACCTGCTGGCAAAGGGAAGAGAAAGAGGCAGGACAGAGAAAGAGGATGCTGCTTGCAGATGCGTCTCTTTACTGCTGGAATCACCGGGCAGTTCTTGCCCTTCCGGTGGATGCCTTTACACTTCCACTCGAGCTTTCTTTTTCATGACTGGGGACGGATGCTTGCTGCATTGAGGGAATTCGAATCGAGGAATTCGAATCGAGGGAATTCTGAATTGAGGGAATTCGAACGGAAGAGCAATTTCCCCAAAAGGTCTTATGAGATTCCTGTATACGGGAATGCACCGATGATGGTCAGTGCAAACTGTGAAAAAGACGGTCTCCGGATGTTCCGGCAGGAGGAGGATGCTATAGGGAACGGATTTTCATGAAAGATCGGACGGACAGACAACTTCCCGTGACATGTGAATGCAGATACTGTTATAATATAATAGAGAATGCCCTGCCGACCAGTCTGCACAAACAGCTTTTCGCCATTCGAAAATCTTTTCCGGATGCGGGTCTTCGTCTTGCATTCACAGGAGAGCGGGAAGACGAGTGAACGGGTCTGCAGGCTGTTTCATGAGGTAGAAAGCGGAGAGAGCCTTCTTCCGGAGAAGAGACTTTTGCCTATACCACAGGCAGATATCGCAAAATCGACTGAATAGACCACTTTGTTGCGGCGGGAGAGAAGAGATCCGTGAATATTTTCATTACGGAGCTGTCAAAATATTTGATTGCCATTTTGATTGTTCTATATACGCTGGAGAGTTTCTTTGCTCTTCGGTACCGAAGTGAGACGAGAAGAGAAGGTGTCTGTTTTCGTCAAACGGTTTTCATCGTGGTCATTCAGTTTCTTTTTTTTGTCCAGATTCTGACCAGGACGGGAGACTTTAAGTATCTCTTCTATTATGCGGCACAGCTTTGTGATTCTGTTTGGACTTTTGCTCTCTTTCCGGATGCTTGTGCTAATAGCAGTCGCTTCATCCTGAATCAGATGGGATTGCTGCTGATGACAGGGATGACGATTTTGTTGCGTATTGATGCCTATAAAGCAGCCAAGCAGTATTTCGTGATTTTTCTTTCTCTTGTGGCGGGGATCCTGGTTGCGACTGCAGTGTATTATTACGATGTATTGGAACGGATTTACTGGTATTATGCTCTATCGGGATTCTGGCGCTGGGCATGGTATTCTTCTTTGTAGAACCACATACGGTTCTGAAATTATCCGTTTCATTGCAGGGGTTGAGTTTTTCAGTCCTCCGAATTTGTCAAGATTCTGTTTGTGTTTTTTTCTGGCAGGGGGCGTTCGCCAGGGCTTCGGATTTCCGTCAGGTGGCAATCACCGGATTTGTTGCGGCGATTCACGTTTTGATTCTGGTTTTATCAAGGGATTTAGGAGCGCATTGATTTTCGCCGTTGTCTATACTTTATGGTTTTTGTTGCCACCGGAAGGTACCTGTATTTGTGCAGTTTTGCAGTCCTGGTATTCTGGCGTCGGCAGTTGCTTATCGGCTCTTTTTCGCATGTCCGGGTTCGGTTTGAAGTGTGGAATAACCCTTGGGTGAGGATCGATTCTTCCGCTATCAGATCACACAGTCTCTCTTTGGGATGAGTGCGGGAGGATGGTTTGGGCTGTCTGTTCGGTGGCATGCCCAAATCCATTCCGTTTGTAGAAGACGATTTTATCTTTTTCTGCGATCGGAGAAGAGCTGGGGTTGATCTATGCGATCTGTCTGCTCTTTGTCTGTCTGTCGGTTTTGTTCATGTTTTTATGGGAGGCCGTCAGGCTTCGCAATTTGTATTTTAAGCTGGCAACGGTCGGAATGGGAGTTACCTTTTCTGTTCCAGGTGTTTTCGACGGTCGGAGGGGGATCCCAATTTATTCCTCTGACCGGAGTGACATTGCCGCTGGTGAGTTATGGCGGATCCTCCATCCTGGCATCAATGCTTACGTTCTCAATTTTTGAAGCCATCTGCCGTATTCGTGCGGATGAACATCTGGATGCCATTGAGCGAATGAAGGGTCGTGCCAAAAGAGGACAGAGAGGACGACGAGGAGTGAAGAGGAAATTATTTGATCCGATTGCAGTGACAGGGATCCTCTTTCTTTTTGCTGTTTCTGGCTCTTGCGTTTCACATCGGGAGTTATTCCTATCAACACCGCATGGAGCTGATGAGCAACAGTTATAATCAGCGCCAAAAGATTTTTCTGGCGCAGAATACACGAGGAAGCATCTATGCGGTGGACGACTCTGTTTTGGCAAAAACGGAAACGGAGGCAAACGGGACGGAGAAGAGAGTGTATCCGTACGGAGAATTGTTTGCCCATGCGGTCGGTTATGCAGATTTTGGGAAGAGTGGAATTGAGGCTTATGCCAATTATTATTTGGTTCGTTCGGATATTTCGCTCAGAGAAAAAAATGGCCTGTGAGGCTGGTCACAAAAGAATCCCGGCAACGACGTATACACGACCTTGCAAACCCCTGTATTCAGAAGGCTGCACTTGCTGCGTTAGGCGGAGAGAGAGGAGCAATCCTTCTGACTGAGGTCAAAACCGGTAAAATCCTCGCCATGGTGTCCAGACCCGATTTTGATCCGAACACCATTGAGCAGACATGGAAGAGGATGAAGGAAGAGGACAAAAACACACAGCTGCTAAACCGGGCGACCATAGGGGCTTTTTATCCGCCGGGATCTACATTTAAAATCGTGACGGCGCTGGCTTATCTGAGAGAACATGACAATAAATATCAGGATTATCAATATGATTGCCGGGGCTTTTTTCGATTGGAAAGGATACCATTCGCTGTTTTCATGGGGAGCGGCACGGTCATGTGAATTTTATGACTTCTTTTGCCCTATCCTGCAATTCTTCTTTTGCGAATATAGGCGTGCACCTGGATCGGGGAGGTTTTCAGCGCACGCTGCACTCCCTTCTGTTTGGGCAGTCGCTTCCTTATGATCTGCCCTATTCCAACAGTTATGCAAAGGTGAACAAGGATACGACCGATGCGGATTTAATGCAGGTGGCGATCGGACAGGGAACGACGCTGATGACACCACTGCATTTGAATATGATTACGAGTGCGATTGCCAATGGGGGACCTTGATGAAGCCATATTTTGTAAATGAGGTCAAAAATGCGGACGGGGAACGCATTCGTTCCTTTGCACCGGAAAACGAAGGTCAGCTCCTCGGTAGCACGGAAGCGGAAATCATGCGTTCTTTGATGGCGGATGTGGTAGAGGAGGGTACCGGAAGAGGGCTTAGGGGGCTCTCTTATACTGCGGCGGGAAAGACCGGAAGTGCGGAGTACTCCAGTCTGACCAAGGACTCTCATGCCTGGTTTACCGGCTTTGCGCCGGCACAGAATCCGGAGGTGGCAATCACCGTCATTTTGGAGAATGCCGGTACGGGGGGAACCGTTGCGGTTCCGGTGGCAAGACAGGTGTTAGATGCCTATTTCCGTCGGTAGGGAAATGGACTACCATATAGAGGTGGATTTGCAGTAAGGGAATTTGATTTATGTAATTGTACGGGAAAGGGAGAAGACCAGAAAAAAATCCCATCAAAAAGCAATGCTTGGCTAAGTTCATGCTGGATGAAAGACAAAGAGCAAACACGGATCATGACTTCAATGAGAAGGTAAACTTGAGGGGAATGGGGATGAAGCAGATCAAAAGGGTGTTGAAAGCAGTCTGTTCTATTTGGCTATGTTTGTTGTTGGCGATCTTTTCGTATCAGGTGCCGGTGTTAGCGGCGGTGGAGGTGGCAGCTCATCTAACCGGGGTGGAGCTCGTGATCATAGCGGCGTGGCAATGACCGAGCAGACCAAGGGAGGATATTTTCAGGTACATTTGGAGTGGAATGCCTTCCACCCTGCATCAGGGGATTTTTCAATATCACGGTGCCGCCGGAGCTGGATTTAACCACGCAGGACACGCATCCGCTTACGTTTGCGCTGAAGGATGAGAATGAAAATGAAATTGCGGAAGCCACGATCACGCCGGAAGCTCCAACCTCTTCCGGGGCGGCGGCAATCTGAAAGTGGTATTCAATTCTGCTGCAGAAGGGAAAACAAATGCACACGGAAACATCCACTTTCAGGCCAAATTTAACGAAAACAAGGTGCAGGTCAACCAGGAGAATTCCATTCCGTTTCTGGTCAACGGAAGGACGGATCTCTCCGAGCGACACCAAGATCAAAGTCATTCCGAATACCGTGATTCCTCCGGACCGCGTGATCGGCAAAAGTGCGAAAGCCGCATGGTGGTATTTACAATGAGGCGAGATGGCAGATGGCGATCAACGGCGGAAAATGAATTTAAAGGGAGTCAAGATTACGGACACCATTCTGACGAGGAACGGAACGTATTTCGATCCGGACGATGCGGCGACAGCGGCGAGTTCCATGCATTTTTACCTCCGAAAGGTCACCTACGGAAGCAACCCGCAGGTGCCGGATACCTGGAATGACGGTGTGGTCGATGTGAGATCGATGGTGACCTTTGATGCGAATAAGCACTCGTTTACCCTGGATCTGGGAGACATCGGGACACAGGGCTACTGGCTGGAATACAAAACCAGCGTCCTGTATGGGGACAATAAGCAGAAGAATTTCGCCGAACTGACGGCGACGAATGTGACGTTTGCAAATCCTGCCGTTACCGAAGGCACCTGGCAGTATAACACTTCAGGAGGAGGAGCCACCGAAAATCTTGCCAATCGGCTAAAAATCCGGAAGATTGACGCAGTAACAGATGATCTGATTCCGATTCCGGGAGCTAAATTCAGCGTGAAACGAAATTCGGACGGAACAGAGTATACGCTGGAAACTCAAATGGGGGGGGTCGCGGTTTCCGGTCTGATCGGAGCGGGCGATTATACGGTAAAAGAGATTGTACCCCCTTCCGGATACGAGCTGGACGAGACCGAATACCCGGTTCATGGAGTGCATCCGATGGCGCTGTGTTCAATTCCTATGACATGCCGAAGAAAGTGGATATTACGGTTAAAAAGCTCTGGAAGTATGCGGGGGTGCGGTGGATTTTTCCGGCGCCGGTTCCTTCGATCGAGGTGGAGCTTTATAACAGCGGGGTAGCGACAGGGAGGACCCTGACGCTGGATGAAACCAATCATTTCACGGATGTCTTTGAAGAACAGAGCGTCGTATCGGGAGGGCGTCCCAACCACTATACGGTCAAGGAGTTGAACGAGACTGCAGGTACGGTTACCTTAGATGGGCAGCCCCTATGATGTGTATGTGGCGGGAAGTGAGAACAGCGGGTTTGTGGTCACCAACCTTTCCCGTGTGCAGCCACCTGCACCACCCTCCCATGGCCATGGGGAGGAGGTTCCGCACGCATTCCGGCAGTTCCTCTCCCGGAACATCGGGGGGTACCTGGGATTGCCGGCGTACCGGGAGCAACCACCGAGCACCCGGAGGCGGACCCGTGGCGCCCGGAGCACCCGGATCTGTACCGGGAGTTTTGCTCGGAGCAATCGGAACACAGGAACGGTTCCCGGGGCAACAGGAATGGCAGGCACACCTGAGGGCGCCACCAAGGGGAACCCCAAAAGGGCGCAGAGAAGAAACGAAGCCCCTCGACAAGAAAAAAAGACGGCAGGAGCGTGCAATCAGCGCAAAGAATGCCGGTGAAAAAGAGTGCCGAGAGAAAAGTGCCGGTAAGAAGAACGACTGCACTCTTTGCCGGGAGAACGAGCAGGGCGAAGAGAAATAAAAGTAAGGGAGAGCCCGGAGACATCAGGGGAGGAGCAGAAGGCAAAAGAAGGGAAAAGAGGCGGGAGATCAGCGCAGGGTTCGCTCCCCGCAAACTGGAGAAAGGGAGATCGGACCGCATGTATTTGGCTTTTGTTATCTTTGATGGCGGCACTCTCCTGTTATTTGATCAGAGGCTGCGCCATCTGGCGGATGGATGGAAGGCAAAACAGGAGCGATGATAGAACACCCTTTACACACGAATGTTTCGAACAAGCAGACCGGTTGCGTACAGAAATTGATGGGAAGACGGCTCTTTATTGTCTCATCGGCTCTCCCTGTCGGACATTCTGCCTCTCCGCAGATGTATAATGAAGCGTTTTCGCAGATGGGGCATCCATGCGGTTTATCTTGCCTTTGACATTCAGGAAGATCAAATCGCGGAGGCCATTTCTGCGGTGCGTCTCCTGGGAAATTCAAGCGATGAATGTGACGATGCCGTGCAAAACAAAGATTCTCCCTACTTAGACGATCTGTCGATGGAGGCGAAGCTCTGCGGTGCCGTTAATACCGTTGTAAAGGAAGGCGAAAGATTAAAGGGATATATGACCGATGGCGTAGGTTTTGCGAAGAACCTTCTGGTACACGGATGTTCGATACGGGATAAAAAGGTGACTCTTTGCGGAAGTGGCGGTGCGGGCAGAGCGATTCAGATGCAGCTTGTCAAAGAAGGGCTCGTGCCCTTTCGATTTTCAAACGGAAAAATCATACCTTTGCTGCACAGGAAAAATTTGCTGCGCAGATGCATTCTCTTGCAAGCAGCTGTCGCATACAGGTCTTGGATTTGGCGGATCAGGAGCTTTTTCAAAAGGAAGTGAAGGATAGTGATCTGTTGGTGAATGCGACCAAGTGGGGATGGCGCCGAAGATAGAAGAAAGTATCCTTTTAGAGAATTCCTGTTTCACAAGGATTTGACCGTTGCAGACATTGTTTATCACCCGGATGAGACACGCTTACTGAGAAAAGCAAGGAAGAGGGGTGTAAAGTCATTGGAGGAAGGGGATGCTTCTGAAACAGGGAGAAGAAGCGTTTCGGCTTTTTACCGGTCTTTCCGTGACCTGGGAAGAGAGGGATGATGGGTAACGATCGGTGTGAGGGGCAAATGAGAAAGAAGGCCTCAAATCATTCTTTCGATTGCGCAAGAGACAGAGGAAGAGATCGTCCGGGTAGCCAAAGCTTGGGGGAGACGCATGAAGGTAGAGTGCTGTAGCGGAAGCGACTGCTACGACATCGTAGAATGGAGGGCGGACCACTTTGCGCAGGTGTTTCATTTTGCAGCAACAAGGAAGGTCCTTTTGCGTCTGCGACAGATCTTTTCGGGGAAACCGATTCTCTTTACCTTTTCGTACCGGGGAGGAGGGAGGAGAAAAGGAAGCAAGCACGGAAGCCTATTTCGACTTAAACAAAATGGTCTGTGAAAGCGGACTGGCAGACTTCATAGATGTCGAAGCTTTTGCAAAGGGAGATGTGGCAGAAAAAGTCATTGCCGTCGCGCATCAGCAGCGGGTCAAAGTGATTGCTTCCCATCATGATTTTATGAAAACACCCACAAAGAAAGAAATCTGCAGGAGGTTGCTTTACATGGAGGCTCTGGAAGCGGATATTCTCAAGATCGCCTATCGGGCTTGTACCGGAGAAGAGGTGCTAAGACTGATGGATCTTGCAAAGGAAAAGAGAAGCGTCCGGTAAGACAGCCCTGATTGCGCTTTCCATGGGAGAGCAGGGGAGGATCAGCCGTATGATCGGAGAATGCTACGGCTCTTTTGCTACTTTCGCATCTTCAGGAGAAGCCACTGCACCGGGACAGATTCATGCGGTCGAGATGTACCGCCTGCTGACTGGGTTCCATCGTATGTTGCGACCGGGGAAAACGGGGCCTCCGAAGTGGAGGACCAACCTCTTCTCATCGGTTTCATGGGCAGTGGCAGAGCTCAGTCGCAGCCTATCTTCACAGACTGCTTGCAGGGGGTGATCTGGATATGGATAGGGAGATCGAGAAGAGGAGAGGGAGGACCATCACCGACCTTTTTGATGGAAGGCGAAACCTGCTTCCGGAATCTGGAAACCGCTCTTTTGGAGGAGGTACAGGAAGGAGACGGCACCGTTGTTGCTTGCGGAGGAGGTGCTGTTTTGCGTGAGAGCAATGTGGATGTCATGAGAAAACGTGGAAAAGTGGTATGGCTGGACACCCCTCTTCTCACGGTTTTTCATAGAACAAGGAGACCATTCCAGACCTCTTTTGGAAAATAAAAGGACGCTTCGGGATATTGCAGAGATGATGGAGGAAAGGAGACCTTACTATGAAGAAGCGTCGGATGTCAGAGTTGTGACCGAAGGAAAAAGCATACCGGAAATTTGCGAAGAGATTGTACGAAGTGTCCCTGTTGCAAACTCAATTGGATATAGGGAAAAATGATTTCCCTGTTATAATGTGTTTGCAGTTTAAGCGGCTTTTGGCTGAAATAGACAGGAGAACTATGGCAACCAATGATGGGGTATTGTGCGTTTTAAACATGACATTATGACGGAGGTCTGTCGACTGGCCTGGGAGGGCGCACTCACGACGGACAATCGGGAAAGGTTGGTTTATCAGGTGATTCCGGGACCGAAGCCAACCTATAGGTGCTGTGTATATAAGGAAAGAGAGATTGTCAGACAGCGGATTCGCTTGGCTTGTGCGGAGTCCGTGGAGAAGGATCCGGACAATCGGAATGTGGTGCAGGTGATTGAAGCAGCTCGTGACGCATGTCCGATCGCTTCCTACACGGTGACGGATAATTGTCGTTTTTGTCTGGGGAAGTCCTGTCTGAATTCCTGCCATTTTAATGCGATTTCCCCGGGACCGTTAAAGATGCATATTGCACCGGATCTCTGCAAGGAATGCGGCATGTGCCAAGAGTTGTCCTTATGGTGCCATCGTGCATCTGGAAAGACCCTGTAAGAAAGCCTGTCCGGTGGAGGCGATCACCTATGATGAGAACGGGCTCTGTCTGATCAATGAATAGAAATGTATCCAGTGCGGTCACTGTATTCATGCCTGTCCCTTCGGAGCCATCGGTTCCCAAAAACCCTATCTGGTGCAGATTATTGAAGCCATCAAGGCAGGGGAAAGAAGTCTATGCTATGTGCGCCCCGTCTACAGAGGGCAGTTTGACGATAAGATCACGATGGCAAGCATCGGAAAGGCACTGAAGGCACTCGGCTTTTACCGATATGGTGGAAGTCGGACTTGGCGGAGACATGACCGCTGCCTATGAGGCACTGGAATGGTCGGAAGCCCGCAAAGAGGACGGAAGATGACGACCTCCTGCTGCCCTGCCTTTAAGAACATGTTAAAAAGCATTTTCCGGAACAATATGAGCAGAACATGTCTTCTACCGTATCGCCCATGTGCGGGGTCTCCAGGTATCTCAAGCACATTCACCTGGCCATGTCACGGTCTTTGTCGGTCCATGCACTGCCAAAAAGGGAGAGGCGGAGGATAAGAGTGTGACCGGAAACGCAGATTATGCGATCACCTTCGGCGAGTTCCGCGCACTGATGCGATCCAAAAGACATCGAGTTGGAGGCGGATGAGGACGCCCTATCAGGAGGCCTCTGTCTTTGAAAACGCTTTGCCAGCAGCGGAGGCGTGGCAGGAGCGGTGATCGAGTGCATGCAGAGAGAGGAGAGGATACCACCGATATCAAACTTCTCAAATGTGCCGGTGGCGGAGATTGCAAGAAGGCACTGCTAATGTTAAAGCTGGGCAGGATGCAGGAAGACTTTATGGAAGGCATGATTTGTGCCGGCGGTTGCGTGGGTGGTCCTCGAAGCATAAGACGGAGATGGAAATCACCAAAGCCAGGGCGATGCTCCTTTCCAAGGCGGATAATCGTAAAGTGCTGGAGAACCTGAAACACTATCCGATGGATCAGTTCTCCATGTTCCGAGATGGCCATCTGGGAAACACACCGGAAGATATCTGCGACGCGGATCACCAGAATAAGGTTCCTAGCGAGGAAGTAAAACAATGATGCAGCGATTGCAAGAAGCAATATTCAGTAAGAAAGCACCGATCGTCGTGGGACTGGATCCGCAGCTTTCCTTTATACCCAAACGGATTCTGGAACCCTGTCTGAAAGAGTTCGGGGAAACGCCGGAGGCGGCGGCAGAGGCGTTTTATCGGTTTAATGTGGAGATCGTTGATGCTGTTTCCGATCTCGTTCCTGCGGTCAAACCGCAGATCGCCATGTATGAGATTCTCGGGATCCCCGGCCTGATCTGCTATGAGAAGACGATACAACTGTGTAAAAATGGCCTACTCGTGATCGGTGACATCAAACGAGGAGACATCGGTTCCACTTCTCTAGCATACGCAGAGGGACATTTAGGTGGCGTAAGGGTAGGGAATACGTTTTGCAGGGGCTTTGATGTGGACTTTGCAACCGTCAATCCTTACCTGGGGAGCGACGGGGTACAGCCCTTTATTGATATCTGCAAAAAGGGAGGATAAGGGAATTTTTGTTCTTGTCAAAACATCCAATCCGTCCAGCGGGGAATTGCAGGACAAGCTGACGGAGGGTAGGCCTCTCTATGAGCTGGTCGGTTCCTATGTGGAAGAGTGGGGAAAGCAGCTGCGAAAGGGAGATTTATCGGAAGTAGGAGCGGTCGTCGGCGCCACCTATCCGGAAATGGGGAAAACGCTGCGCGAAATCATGCCCCATGCCATGATCCTGGTTCCCGGTTACGGGGCGCAGGCGGAAGCGGAAAGGATTTGGTTCCTTTTTAGAAAAGACGAAGCGGAGCTATTGTTAATTCTTCCCGCGGTATCATTGCTGCGTGGAAGAAGGGATTCTATGGCGATCCGGAGAAGGAAGAGGTAAAAGAAGCGGCAAGAGGGGCGGTTTTGAAATGAAAGAAGATATCGCATCTGCCTTGTCATAAAGAAAGGTGGTCAAGTGGAGCGTTATAAAGAAGAATTTATTGAATTCTATGATTGCATCCAAGGTGCTCAAGTTCGGAAGCTTTACCTAAAAAGTGGAAGAGTTTCGCCCTTTTTATGAATGCGGGCGCCTATGTGACAGGCGGACAAATAAGGAAGCTTGGCGCTTTTTATGCCAGAGCCATTAAAAGACAGCTATGGGCTGGAGTTTGATGTCTCTTTGGACCGGCCTACAAAGGAATTCCTCTTGCGGTTGCAACTGCCTGCGCCATCAGCGAGCTGTACGGAAAGGAAGTCCGCTATTGTGCCAACCGTAAGGAAGCAAAGGACCATGGAGATAAGGGAATTCTGCTAGGATCCTCCTTACAGGATGGAGACCGCGTGGTGATCATCGAAGATGTCACGACATCCGGAGCCTCCATGGAGGAGACGGTACCCATTTTACGGGCACAGGCGAAGGTGGACATCAAGGGGCTGATCGTCTCTCTCAATCGCCAGGAAAAGGGACTGCATTCCGATCGAAGTGCGCTTGCAGAGATTCAGGAAACATACGGGTTTCCTGCAAGTGCGATTGTTACGATGGAGGAAGTCATTCAATATCTGGACGGCAGAGAAGTACAGGGAAAACTCCTGATGGATGATGTCATGAAAAAGCCATTGAAGATTATTATAAAGAATACGGAGCTAGATAAGATGGAAGAGAAAACTTATAAAAATCATGAGCGGAAGCGGAGTCACGAACGTCATTATGGGAATCAGCGCAATCGCACTGGGCGCTATCGCCGGTGTGATGTTGATTTATAGCGGGGTGAAACTGCTTTTCGAATCGTCAGGGAATTACTTTCTGATGAAAGAGCAGAGGCAGGAGACAAACAAAATCGATGATCTCCTCCGGGGATGCACTCTTCAGGACACGGGGGCTTACGGCGAGGGCAATCAGGAAGAAACCTGGTTGCAGAAGGTACAGGAGAGTCTCCCGGGGCTTTCGCATGTCGAAGTGGAGGTTAAGACCTCGATCAGAAGAAGCAGATATATTTTTACAGACAACAAGCATCCTTGAGGGAATTTTTCCACACTGCTCGGTCTTTTTGCCTTCGTTCTGCTCTACGGGCGCCATTGATCTGGCATACCAGGGCGGAGGAAGAGCGGGAGCAAGAAGTGTGGCGGCGTTTCTCCTGCCGTCGTTTTTCGATTGGGGAGAGTTGTTTGGCATCTTATCCAGGTTGGAACAGGATATCTATCCTTCTTTCCGAATTTAGGGATTGCATTGAACGCAGTCGTTATAGCGGGGGAAATCGGGATGATTCTTTTAGGACAGTTGATGCACTAGGAGATACAGAATGTATCAGAAAGGAAGAAGATGGCACAGGTAGAGATTGTGATGGGGAGCGATTCGGATCTGGCTGTGATGTCCAAGGCGGCGGAGGTGTTAGATCAATTTGAGATTTCTGCGAAATGCGGATTCTTTCTGCACACCGGGAGCCGGATGACTTTTTTGCTTTTTGCCAGCGGGGCGGAAGAAAGGGCTGCAGTGATGATTGCAGGAGCCGGCATGGCAGCGCATTTGCCGGGAATGTGTGCGGCCCTCTTTCCCCTGCCGGTGATCGGGGTACCGATGCACACCACGTCCCTAGGGGGAAGGGATTCTCTTTATTCGATTGTACAGATGCCTTCCGAATTCCGGTCGCTACGGTCGCCATTAACGGAGGCGCCAATGCCGGAATTTTAGCGGTGAAGATTCTGGCAACTTCGAACCGAGTCTCTTAGAGCAATTAAAGGGATATGCGCAGAGGCAGGCGGATGCGGTCAGAGAAAAAGATCTGAAGTTGCAGGAAACGGGATATCGTAACTACGCGAAATAAAGGCGGATCAAGTCAAAACAGGATCCCTGAAGGAAAATGAGGAAAGTAAAGAAAAGAAAAGTAAAGGAAAGCAAAGGAAAACAAAGGATAATGAGGGAAAATAAAGGAGGAAATGCCATGGGACTCGATTATAAATCTTCCGGCGTAGATATCGAAGCCGGTTATAGATCGGTCGAGCTGATCAAACAGTCTGTCAAAGAAACAATGCGACCGGAGGTATTGAGGGTCTTTGGCGGTTTCTCCGGCGCTTTTTCCCTTCAAAAAAATCAAGGAAATGAAGAGTCCAGTGCTCCTGTCCGGTACGGACGGCGTCGGCACGAAGTTGAAGCTGGCTTTCTAATGAATCGGCATGACACCATTGGAATTGACTGCGTCGCCAGTGTGTGTGAATGATGTGGCATGCGCGGGGGAGAACCGCTTTTTCTGGATTACATTGCCTGTGGCAAGAATGAGCCGGAAAAAGATTGCCCGGATTGTGAAGGGGATTGCGGATGGCTGTGCACAGTGCGGAGCTGCTTTGATCGGGGGAGAGACGGCAGAACATCCCGGACTGATGCCTGAAGAAGCATGATGATGGGCAGGCTTTTGCGGTTGGCATTGCAGAGAAAGAAGAAATCATCGACGGACATGAGATCGGGGAGAAAGACGTGTTAATCGGCGTTTTCTCCAGCGGCCTTCATTCCAATGGTTTTTTCTCTTGTCCGGAACGTTTTTGATATGACGAAGGAGAGCCTTGCACACTACTATGAGGAACTGTCTGCTCCTCTTGGCGAAGTCTTGCTGACACCCACCAAAATCTATGTCAAAATGATGAAGCAGTTAAAAGAGAATGGAATTCGGGTAAAGGGATGCAGCCATATCACGGGAGGCGGATTTTATGAGAATGTCCTGAGAATGTTGAGAGACGGGGTAAGAGCCGTCATCCACAAGAACAGTTATCCTGTTCCCCGATTTTTCATTGCTGCAAAAAGGCGGAATCGATGAGAGAATGATGTATCAGACCTTTAACATGGGACTGGGGATGGTTCTTGCCGTGGATCCAAAAGAGGCGGAGAGGGCGCTGCAGGTGATCAGGGAAAGCGGGGAACAGGGAGCTTTTGGTTGGAGAGATCATCAAAGGCGAAAAAGGAATCGACTTATGTTAAGATGTGCGGTCTTGGTTTCCGGTGGGGCACAAATTTGCAGGCGCTGATCGATGCAAGGAAAGAAGGACGCCTTGCAGATACGGAATTTGTGCTTGTTTTTCTCCAATCGGAAAGATGCGTTTGCGTTACAAAGGGCAAAAGATGCCGGTATTCGGTCAAGTCTTTTTCTCCGAAAGATTTTACAGATCGAAAGAAATTCGAGGAAGCGCTCTATGATCTGTTGTTACAGGTAAGTCCGGATTTAATTGTACTGGCAGGATTTCTGTTAAAGGTTCCGGATTCTATTGTGATGCATTTTGAAAACCGGATTATCAACATCCATCCTTCCCTGATTCCTTCTTTTGCGGAGAAGGAGCCTACGGAATTAAGGTGCATGAAATGGCACCGCAAAGGGGAGTAAGAGTGAGCGGCGCAACGGTGCACTTTGTAGACAAGGGCATGGATACCGGTCCGATTCTCTTACAAAAGGCAGTGGATGTCAGACAGGGAGATACGCCGCAGTCTTTGCAAAAAGAATCATGGAACAGGCAGAATGGCAGATTCTTCCGTTGGCAGTTGATTGGATTTCCAGAGGGAAGGTGAAGGTGAATGCACAGCACCGGGTCGAAATAGAGGATGAAGATCAATAGCCGGTATCGGATAGAGACGGAAGATGAGGATGAGAAATGGACATATTAATTGTAGGCGGCGGAGGAAGAGAGCATGCCATTGCGATGGCACTTCGCAGAAGTCCGAAAGTGGGAAAAACTGTACTGTGCGCCCGGTAATGCCGGAATTGCAGAGATTGCCGAGTGCGTTCCGATCGGACCCATGGAGTTTGACAAGCTCCTTTACTTTTGCAAGGGAACATCGGATCGATTTGACGGTGGTGGGGATGGATGATCCTCTGGTTGGCGGAATTGTGGACGTGTTTGAAAGGGCGGGACTTCGTATTTTTGGACCGAGGAAAAACGCAGCGATTCTGGAGGGAAGCAAGTCTTTTGCCAAAGATCTGATGAAAAAATACGGCATACCGACAGCGGCGTATGAGAGCTTTTCAAAGCCGGAAGAGGCCTATGCCTATTTGGAGAGGGCGAAGATGCCTGTCGTTCTAAAGGCAGACGGGCTGGCGCTGGGCAAGGGAGTCCTGATCTGCCACACCTTAGAAGAAGCAAGGGCGGGCGTGAAGCAGATTATGGAAGAGAAGAAATTCGGGTCGGCAGGCGATCAAATGGTCATTGAGGAATTTATGACCGGGCGTGAGATCTCCATGCTCTCTTTTGTAGACGGGAAAACGATTCGGCTCATGTCTTCCGCACAGGACCACAAGCGGGCGCAGGATGGAGATCAGGGGCCCAATACCGGTGGAATGGGAAACTTCTCCCCCAGTCCCTTTTATACGAAGGAGGTCGATCGTTTTTGCAAAGAGAAGATCTACCAAAAGACAGGTGGATGCCATGCGGCAGGAGGGAGAGAATTTAAAGGCGTCATCTTCTTCGGACTCATGTTGACAGAGGAGGGACCAAAGGTTCTGGAATTCAATGCCAGATTTGGGGACTCGGAGGCCCAGGTGGTTTTGCCAAGACTCAAAACGGACCTGGTGGATGTGATGGAGGCCTGTATGGACGGAACGCTGGCGGATCTTCCGGTGACCTTTGAAGAGGATGCCTGTGTTTGCGTGGTACTTGCCAGCAAGGGGTATCCCGTTTCTATGAAACCGGTAAGGTGATTCACGGGTTGGATGCTTTTTGCGACAAGGAAGACGTGTACTGTTTCCATGCCGGAACAAAGCGGAACGAGAAGAACGAAGTTTTTCACAAGCGGCGGCCGTGTACTGGGGATTACGGCAAAGGGAAAAAAACGTTGCAGGAAGCCAGAGCAAAAAGCCTATGAGGCAACAGAATGGGTGACCTTCGAAAATAAATATATGCGTACGGATATTGGAAGTGCGATCGATTCTTCTGAATCACCGGTTTTTTTCGTGAAGATGAAAGCGGAATGTAGAAAATGAGTAGTAGCGCCGGATGGCATTTTATATTACAATGAAGCATTGAAATCATAGATGGGAGTGAAGAAGAAGTATGAAGAAACAATCAGGAAGAGTGATCACAACTTTAGCCGGAGGTACGCTGGCTTTTTGTGCTGGCACTGGGAAGTGCGAATCCGGCTTTTGCAGCCAGTGGCAAGGTGAAATACAGTTCGAGGGTGAGGCAGAGCGCAGATTCGAACAGCAAGGCAATCGGATCTTTTAGCAAGGATGCAACCGTAGATCTGCTGTCCCAGGTAACAGATGCCAACGGTCAGGTTTGGTATCAGGTCAATGTAGTGGGCAGGGACCGGATACATCAGGGAGATTTGGTTTCACGACAGATACGGTGCCAAAGGCTTCCGGTACAGGAAGCGCCTCTACTACCAGCACCCAGGCGGCCGCTTCTACCCAGACAACGACATCCTCCGGCAGCGGAAATTTTAATGTTACGGATACGGGGAGCAAGGAAGCCTATATTTCTGCAGGAAAAATTGCAATATTCGCAGTGACCCCGGTGTTTCCCTATTCTTCCCAGGGGTCGCTGTCAAATGGCTCTTCTCTGACGATCACCGGCGAAACAACCGCTTCTGACGGAAAGAAATGGTACCGCATCAGCTATAACGGGAACACCGGGTATATTCGTGCGAATCTGGTGACGGAGGGGAGTTCACCTACCCAGTCGGCAAATACAACGAACGCTTCTTCTGCCAATACACAGAACACTGCCAATGCGTCGAATACCGCAAATACATCAAACACGGCGAATACCACCGGTGACACGGATAGTACCAACGGAAGTACGGCTTCTCAGGAGGCGGAGGCCGCCGGAGACAGTTCGGAGAATGCGGCAAGCGATGCTTCAGCCCAGGCGCAAGCTTCTGCAGATGCGCAGGCTTCTACACAGACAGAGGATCCGGATGCCGGAAAACAATATACGATTAAATATGAAGCGGATGAGAGTGGTGCGGAAGTCGCATGGCTATATGATAACAATGCGGCAGGCACCCCCTAGAATCAAGGTAGAGAATTTGTTAAGTGCCTATGCAGATTCGACCAGGCACAGACGCTGGAAAAAGGTGAAACTCTTTAAAATCCTCATCATTGCGTTGGCGGCCGCAGTCCTGCTTCTGTTAATCCTTCTCATCGCAACAGCGGCACGCTTCCGCCGTTTTGCCGAGGGCGTTGAGGATGAAGACGGGTACGAGGAGGATCGAAGAGGTCGAAGACGTTCTCGAAGGAATCCTTCGAAGAGGATGAGGACGAGGAAGACGACGAAGACGAAGAAGATGAGGATGAAGAAGACGAAGAGGACGACGAAGAGGATCAGGAAGACGACGCAGATGAGGATGAAGAGGACGATGATGGAGATTCCTATGAAGATGATGCGAGGAATCAGTAGGTTTCTCCGGCTGCCGGTTCGAAAACCCGCTCCCAGAAAACCCAAGAATTTCATGGTCGGCGGGGATGAAGATGACATGGAATATGGGTTCCTCAGACCGAAAAGAGAAGTGATTGACGGATATCTCCTACTGTTATATAATACGTATAACAGTAGGAGATATTATCATGTTGATAGAAATTGATTTTAACAGCAGTGAAGCGATTTACACGCAGTTATGCAATCAGATTATTCTGGGCATTGCTACAGCACAGTATCATGACGGAGATCAGCTTCCCAGTGTGCGGGCGCTGGCCGAAACGATCGGCATCAATATGCATACGGTGAACAAGGCTTATACCATTTTGCAGCAGGAAGGCTTTTGTCAAAAATTGATCGCAGACGTGGTGTGGTGATTGCGGTGGATATCGATAAGCTGGAAGCATTGCAGGAGACAGAACAGAATCTTGCCATTGTGCTGGCACGCGCATTCTGCAGGGGGTGAGTAGAGAGGAAGTTCACGAGTTGGTGGATCATCTCTTTGACAACTGTAAGGGCATCGTGTACAGGAGTAGTGTCTTTTATTTCTCTACGGAAAGGATTTTATATGGAAACAAAATATACAGATAAAGCAAGAAGTTTTTAAAACAGGCGCGTAAGACGGCGCAGACATTGCAGTTGAACTATGTCGGGACAGAACACATCTTAATCAGTCTGGTGAAAAACGCAGCAGTGTGTGGCGTCCAGGATTTTGCAGGACAATGGGGTCAGCGAAGAAAGACTCATGAATATGATCCGGGATCTGATTGTGCAGGACGGGCGGTAGCTACCCTGGATGCGGATGGATTTTTCTCCACGGGCGCAGAAGGTGTTAGAAGAGGCAGAACGTTTGTCGAAGCGCTTTCATGCGGATCGCATCGGCACGGAACACATTCTGTTAGCACTCATCAAAGAAGGTGAGAAATGTTGCGTTGCGGCTGATTTTCACCATGGGCGTGCAGATTCAAAAGGTCTATGCGGAGACGCTCTCGGCGATGGGAGAGGATCCGAGCCTTGTAAAGGAGGATCTTGGGCAGCAAAAGAGCGGTGGCAAGAAAAAGGATCCGTTCTTGAAAAATATAGCAGAGATTTGACGGCGCTTGCAGAAGAGGAAAGTTGGATCCGGTCATTGGAAGAGAAGCCGAAATCAGGCGCGTGGTACAGATTCTCAGCAGGCGAACGAAGAACAATCCCTGTTTAATTGGAGAGCCCGGGTCGGTAAAACGGCGGTGGTAGAGGACTGGCAAGGCGCATCGTATCGGGAGACGTGCCGCTTACCGTCAAAAACAAGAGGCTGCTCACACTGGATATTTCCGGAATGGTGGCAGGCAGCAAATACCGCGGAGAATTTGAAGAGCGGATCAAAAAGTCATTCAGGAAGTCAGGGATGATCAGAATATCATTCTTTTTGTGGATGAAATGCACACCTTGATCGGAGCAGGCGGTGCGGAAGGTTCGATTGACGCCTCCAATATTTTAAAAACCTTCTCTGCCAGAGGGGAAGTGCAGATGATCGGTGCTACGACCATCACGGAGTACCGGAAATATGTGGAAAAAGATGCGGCGTTGAGAGAAGATTCCAACCGGTAAACATCGAGGAACCGTCGAAAGAAGAGACGTTAGCCATTTTTGAGTGGCGTAGCACAAATATGAAGAGCATCACCATGTAAAGATTGCGCCGGCAGCGCTGAAGGCGGCAGTCGATTTGTCAGAGAGGTAGATCAATGACCGGAATCTGCCGGATAAGGCCATCGATTTGATTGATGAAGCGCGCTGCCGCGGTGCGTCTGCATACACTGGCGGTGACACCTCAGATGAAAAATTGGAAGTACAGATCAGGGAGTTGGATGCCTCCATCGAAGAAGCACTGAAGGAGAATGATTTTTCTGAAAGCAGGAGAGTGCAATCGGAAGCAGAATGAGATGGCAGGAAAGCTTTCCAGAATGAAGCTTTTTGAACGAGGAGGAACCTTCGCTCCATCCTCTTACGGTAGAAGAAAAAGACATTGAGCAGGTCATTGCAGACTGGACCAAGATCCCGGTCACTAAGATTGCAGAAAAAGAGAGCACAAGATTACTCAAATTGGATGAGGAACTTCATCACCGTGTCATCGGACAGAAGGAAGCAGTAGAGGCGGTGACAAAGGCAGTCAGAAGAGGACGGGTCGGATTGCAGAATCCGAATCGCCCGATCGGTTCCTTCCTGTTTTTGGGACCGACCGGTGTTGGCAAAACGGAGTTGTCCAAGGCGCTTGCCGAGGTCCTTTTCGGTTCAGAAGATGCCTTAATCCGGGTAGATATGTCCGAATACATGGAAGGGCATTCGGTGTCCAAATTGATTGGCTCTCCGCCCGGATATGTCGGGTATGAAGAGGGAGGTCAGCTTTCCGAAAAGGTGCGCACCCATCCGTACTCTGTGATTCTGTTTGATGAGGTGGAAAAGGCGCATCCGGATATTTTTAATGTGCTTCTGCAGGTTTTAGATGACGGTCACATGACGGATGCCAAAGGCAGAAAGGTCAGCTTTAAAAACACGATTTTTGATCATGACTTCCGATGTCGGGGCACAGAGGATCGTTGCACCAAAAGCATCTGGGGTTTGCAAACGAGTCCAATGAGCAAAAGGATTATGAGACAATGAAGTCCGGCGTGATGGAAGAGGTAAAGCGGCTCTTCAAACCGGAATTTATCAACCGAATCGATGAGATTATGGTCTTTCATCCGCTCAACCATGAAGAGATGCTGCAGATCGTGGACCTTTTGGCGGCACAATTTGAAAAGCGTTGCAAGGAACAGATGGGGATCGATCTGAAGATGAGCAGTGCATTAAAAAGCTTACCTGGTCGATCATTATGCGGATGCCAAGATGGGGGCAAGGCCTTTTAAAAACGATGCGATGCAGTCGATGATCGAAGACGAGATGGCGCTTGCCCTGCTGAACGGGACCATTGCAGCGAAGGAGGCTGTAAAAGCGGACTTTGAAAGACGGAAAGGCAGTCTTTTTCGCCGGTGAAGAAGAAACAAGCGGGGAGAACCAAGAAAGTGAAGCAGGGTGAAAGGATGACAGGGAAGAATAAAACCGTCTGTCGGAACTGCGGATATGAATCTGCAAAAGTGGATGGGACAGTGCCCATCCTGCAAAGAGTGGAATAGTTTTGTAGAAGAGCCGGTGAAGGGAAAGGGAAGTAGAGCAAGCACCGGCTCTTTTTCTGCTGGGAGGAAATCTTCAGCCGAAGAACCAACCGCTTCTGTTGTCTGAAATCAAGTCAGGAGATGGAGAGGAACGCTTCGACACCCATTTTAAAGAGCTGAACCGTGTGCTGGGCGGAGGATTGGTAAAAAGGGTCTTTGGTGCTGATTGGTGGGGATCCGGTGTTGGTAAATCGACTTTGCTCCTTCAAAGTGCCCGTTTTTTTCTATGGACGGCAGAAGTGTTCTCTATGTTTCCGGGGAAGAGTCGGCAAGGCAGATTAAGTTGAGAGCAGACAGGATTGGCGTATTTACGAAGGAACTCTTATTTCTGGCGGAAACGAATTTAAGCGTCATAGAAGAGACGTTGCTGCGTGTGAGGCCGGAGATTGTGGTGATCGATTCCATTCAAACGATGTTTCATGAAGAGATTTCATCTGCACCGGGAGTGTTTCACAGGTCAGAGAAACAACAGAATGCTGCTTCGAATTGCCAAGCAGGAGAATATCGCCATCCTGATTGTGGGCCATGTCACCAAAGAAGGGATGGTGGCGGGGCCTAAAGTTCTGGAGCACATGGTGGACACGGTCCTCTATTTTGAAGGAGACCGGAATGCCTCCTATAAAATTCTGCGTGCGGTCAAAAAACCGTTTTGGTTCTACCAACGAAATCGGCGTATTTGAAATGCGTTCGGAAGGACTGATGGAAGTGGAAAAATCCTTCCGAATTTATGCTGGACGGACGTCCAAAAAGATGCCGGAGGCTCGATCGTGTCCTGCTCCATGGAAGGAAGCAGACCGATTATGATTGAGATACAGGCGCTGGTTTGCCGTACGAATTTCGGCTATCCCAGAAGACAGGCAAACGGCATGGATTATAACAGAGTCAATCTGTTGATGGCGGTTTTGGAAAAAGAATCGGTCTTCAGATGTCAGATTGTGATGCCTATGTCAACCTGGCGGGCGGGATGAAGTTGACAGAGCCTGCCATGGATTTTGGGAATCTGCCTGGCGATCATCTCCAGTTTCAGAAATCGTCCGGTCGATCCTTTTTTGGTTGCCTTTGGAGAAGTGGGCTTATCCGGAGAGGTGCGTGCCGTCTCGATGGCAAACGAGCGCGTGAAAGAGGCGCTGAAGCTCGGCTTTACCGTTTGCCTCCTTCCGAAAGCTTCGATGGGGCGCGTGCAGCTGAAGGAAGAGGATCGAAAGAAAATCAAATTGATCGGGGTCGAGAACGTCAGGCAGGCGATGGATCTGATCTAAGACAGATCTGATCGAAAACCTCGGAGAAATGGTATTCTCGAGGGTTTTTTTATTTTAACAGGGAAGCAGGATTCGAACCCGCATGAACGGTTTTTGGAGACCGCAATACTAGCCATTGTATGATTCCTTCAGGTCGTCCTATCCGGACGATTTTGGGTCGTTTTTAACGACAGAGAGTATTATAACAAGGAGACCTCCGGTTAGCAAGCTGTTTTTTAAAAATCCATCACAGGAAGGGTCACATAATGACAGATACGTCAGATTTCTATGTACTTTTTAAATTCAGGATGATAGAATGATCTGGGTTTTCAAAAAGTGAGGGTTCTTTGAGGCTTAGTATCTTACATAGAACGGTCTGAAGCCGCTTAAAGGAGGATTCTAAGATGGAAGAGAAGATCCGAAAAGAAAGCATCGAAGACTTTACTGCAAGATACCGTAAGGGGGTAGATCTTTTGATGAAATATCTCCCCTGGTTAGAAGAAAAGAGTCCGGTGAGGATACTGCGCAAAGCGCTGCCAGAAAGGAACGCTGCCTTTTTCCTGTTTATGACTCTACACTTCTCAATTTTGTGAAAGACGCCCAGGATACGAAAGATGTTAGATCGGAATTACAATTATGCCTATTCCAGACGAGGATGGACGGGTGTGAACGATGAAAAGAACTTTATTGCAGGAGCAAGGCTTCAGGATATGCATGATTTGAATGCGATCCTGTCCAGATATGTGCTAGAAGGAAGGACAAGAGGAGCTGTTTGGAGCGAGGGAGTTAAAAGCCGTATCTTTTTGTCTGGTGATCAAAAAGATGGATGAGCTCTCGTTAAAATGGAATAAGGAACCTTCTGCCAGGTAGAGGTAGAGGTGCACAGGAAAACGAGAGGATGTCTCCGAGTTTTTCCACCCCTTTATTGGTAAAAACAAGAGGAGGCAGGGATTTTTCCGGAGAAAAAGACGGAGGTGATATGGGAGAAAAATCCGAACAGAAGAAAAACTGATCGTGAAACCGGGCACGTGCCGTCTTTTTCCGAAAAGGGATTCGAGGCGGTGACCATGAAGGATATCGTGGATGCCTCAGCGAGATTTCAGAGGGGGTTGTACCTGTATTTTTCCAACACAGCAGAAATTTTTCAGGCGGTTCTGGATACAGAGGCAGAGGAAGAGTTGGACGAGGAAGATCATCTGGACGAGAAAAACACTGAAATACCGCTCGGCTTCCGATCTGTTAGTCTCTCTTTATCAAGGAGCAAAAAGAAGCAACTTTTTGCATAAAAATAATTTGGGAATTGCGGAATACGAATACTTTTTCTCAGAAAGTCAAAGAGGATGAAACGGCAAATCCGTTAAAGGATCAGTTTGATACAGCCGCTCTTGTTTTTGGAGCGAATGGTAGAAAATGGCATACGACGGGGAGAATTTGAATGCGAGGATCCGCACGGATTTTCCAGAAATCTAATGTATGCCATCGAAGGAATGAAGATTGCAGGCCTGACAATGCGACTATCAGAATCGGACTTTGATCGGGAAATCCTCTATGCGCTCAGGCAGCTGATGCCCGCAGGAGAGTAAAAAGGGTGTTGCACCTTTTCCGGATCTTTCCTTTTTGAAGAAATGATCAGAAATGACAAACGAGAGAACACTGGCAGGATGGAAGGAGGAACCATGACCGAGGTACGGAGAATTTACGTGAGAAGAAACCTTCTTTTGCGGTGCGCGCAAGGGAAGTCAAGGAGGAACTCGGAGTTTCTTGAATCTGACGCAGGTGGAGGATGCGTATCCCTGATCCGTTATGATGTGGAAGGCGTAGTCGGAGCCCGTGTTTCAAGAGGCATTAACCTGTGTGTTTGCAGAGCCTCCCTGGACACGGTTTATCAGGAAAACTGGAGATCCCGGAAGGAGTGCATGTTTTCAGTGTGGAAGCCTGCCGGGACAGTTCGATCAAAGAGCGGACTCTGCCATCCAGTGTCTTCGGTTCCTGAAGGAGGATGAGGAACCGATCGTGAGGACAGCTGTGACCTATCTCTCTACGGGGCTTTGTCGGAAGAAGAGGTTCATGCAGTGGAATCTTATATCACTGAACCCGGTGGATTCCAGAATCGCAAAGGAACAGAAACCGAATACTTTGAAGGAGGTATATGAACAGCCGGCGGAGATTGCTTTGATGCAAGGTTTTTTGCAAATGGATGACCGTGCCTTTTCAGGAGTTGTATGAATCTCTGAATCTGGCAATGACCTATCAGGATTTTCTTTGGATTCGTACCTATTTTTCGCAACGAGGAGCATCGGGAACCGACGGTGACCGAGATTCGCGTGTTGGATACATACTGGTCCGACCACTGCCGTCATACCACTTTTTCTACCGTACTGAAAAAGGTTGACTTTGAAGACGGATTTTATCTGCCGCCGATCAAAGAGGCTTATCACGAATACCAATCGATCAGGGAAGAACTATATCAGGGACAGGAGAAGCAGGATTCTCATCCGATTTGTCTGATGGATGTGGCGCTTGCCGGAATGAAGAGTTAAAGGCGGATGGACTACTCACCGATCAGGAAGACTCCGAGGAGAACAATGCCTGTTCGGTAGTGGTTCCCTGTAGATGTGGATTATGGAAAAGGGATTATAAGAGAAAACTGGTTGGTCTTTTTTAAGAATGAAACGCACAACCATCCGACGGAGATCGAGCCGTTCGGAGGCGCTGCTACCTGCCTTGGAGGAGCAATCAGGGATCCGCTTTCCGGAAGAGGTTATGTGTATCAGGCAATGCGGTAACAGGGAGCTGCGGATCCGACGCTTCCCGTTGCGCAGACGCTTGAGGGAAAGCTGCCGCAAAAAGAGGCTGGTCAAAGGGGCGGCGAACGGATATTCCTCCCTATGGAAATCAAATCGGGCTTGCAACCGGACTGGTGGACGAAATTTATCACCCCTGGCTATGTGGCAAAGCGCATGGAAATTGGTGCCGTCATGGGCGCAGCGCAGACAGAAGGACGTTGTGAGAAAGAAGGCGGAGCCGGAGGATGTGATCATCCTTTGGGTGGTCGCACGGGAAGAGACGGCATTGGAGGGGCAACCGGCTCTTCCAAAACATACTTCCGCCTCTCTTACTTCTTGCGGTGCGGAGGTGCAAAAGGGAAACGCACTAACGGAACGGAAGATTCAGCGACTCTTCCGCAGACCGAGGTAAGCAGCCTGATTAAGAAATGCAATGATTTCGGTGCAGGCGGCGTTTCGGTCGCGATCGGGGAGCTGGCAGACGGACCGACCGTAAATCTGGATCTGGTACCCAAGAAATACGCAGGGCTGGACGGAACGGAGCTGGCGATTTCCGAATCGCAGGAACGAATGGCGGTCGTCGTATCTCCCGAAAAGATGAAGAAGCTTTTCTTGCATTATGCGGCTGAGGAGAATTTGGAGGCGGTCTCTGTGGCGAGAGTCACGAAAGAACCCAGGCTGGTGCTGTTGTGGCATGGCAAAAATCGTCGATTTAAGCAGGGCGTTTCTGAATACCAACGGAGCCAGACAGGAAGAGGAAGTGCTAGACGCTTCCGGATCCAAAGGAGAATTATTTCACAAGATCGCCTCGGAAAAAGGTAGAAGAAGCCTTTGCAGGCAGGCGATAGCAAGAAGGCGTTTCTGGAAACGCTCACCGATTTGAATGTCTGCTCGAAAAAGGGTTGTCGGAGATGTTCGACGCTTCCATCGGTGCGGGACGGTGGTCATGCCCTTTGGAGGAGAAAAGCAGCTACCCCGATCCAGACAATGGCGGCAAAACTCCCCATTCTGAGTGGCAAGAGCGATGTGATTACGATGATGAGCTACGGCTTGATCCGTATCTCTCCACCTGGAGTCCCTTCCACGGGGCAAGTTATGCGGTCCTGGAGTCCGTATCCAAAATCGTCGCATCGGGGAGGAGATTATAAGAAACTGCATCTGACCTTTCAGGAATATTTCAGACGAATGAGATCCGTGCCTTCGGATTGGGGGAAGTTCTGCGGCTCTCCTCGGGGCACTGCATGCACTAGCTTGTATTTGGCATAGCCTCCATTGGAGGAAAAGACTCCATGTCAGGATCCTTTAATGAAATCCATGTACCGCCGACCCTGGTTTCTTTGCAGTAGACGTCGCAAAGAGCGAAGCTTTTGACACCGGAGTGCAGAAGGCGGGGAATTTCCTCGTGGAGTTTCAGATTCCCAAAGATACCTGCGATCTTCCGGATTATCCGCGGTCAAGCTACCTATGATGCGGTTACTGCGCTGATGCGGGAAGGGAAAATTCTCCCTGCTATGCGGAGGATGCCTACGGGATTGCCGCCTCGGCCGCCAAGATGGCATTTGGCTCTTGGTTCGAGCGTTCATTTTCAGGACGAACTGGAGGAAAAAGACCTGTTTGTCAATGCAACCGGCAACCCTCCTTGCAGAGGTAGAGGCTTCAGCCCTTTCTTCTATTTTGCAGATAGAGGGAGCAAGAAAGGTGGCAGAACTCACCACAGAGTCCGACTTTGTGTTCGGGAAGAGTCGTGTCTCCATGGAAGAGGCAGTTGCATCCTGGACTTCGAAACTGGAAAAAGTTTTTCCGACAACAGCTTCCGTCGATGTAGAAGAAGTAAAGACCAAGGTCTTTCACACGGATAAAGTCTATATTTGCAAGCACAAGATGGCAAAACCCAGAGTGTTTATTCCGGTCTTTCCCGGAACCAACTGTGAATATGATTCTGCAGCCGCTTTTGAAGAGGCTGGGGCCATCACGGATATTCGGATTTTTAGAAACCGGATGCGACCGATATTAGAGAATCTGTCTCCTGCTTCGAAAAAGCCATTGATCAGGCGCAGATCATTATGTTTCCCGGAGGATTTTCGGCGGAGATGAGCCGGATGGAAGCGCCAAATTCTTTGCAACCGCCTTTCGAAATGAACGGATGAAACTGGCGGTGGAACGGTTGTTGCATGAAAGAGACGGACTGGCGCTTGGCATCTGCAACGGTTTTTCAAGCGATGGTCAAAACTCGGTCTGGTGCCTTATGGAGATATCTGGGGACAGAAAGAGGATTCGGTCACTTGACCAATAACACCTTAGGACGTCATATTTCACACATGGCTCACTTGAAAGTGGTTTCCAATCTCTCCCTGGCTTTTCCTGGCGGAAGAAGGTGGGGTTTATGTCAATCCGGTGTCGCACGGGAGGGCAGATTCGTAGGTCCCGCAGGAGAAATCCAAAAGCTGTTTGAAAGAGGACAGGTGGCACACAGTACTGCATGCCGGATGGCCGCATCAGCATGGATGACGCTTATAATTTGAACGGATCTTATTTTGCAATTGAGGGCATTACCTCCCCGGACGGTCGTTGCTATGGAAAGATGGCGCATGCGGAACGCAGGGGAAGAGGCGTTAGCTTGTAATATTACCGGCAATCAGAATCTTCGAATTTTTGAAGCCGGTGTTCGGTATTTTGCGATTGATGGGAAAAACGGTTGTGAAAAGAAAAATATTGTTGCGGTGATTGAAGGCCAAACGTCGGGAAGTCCACTCTTTAACGCACTGGCAGGGAAGGATATTTCGATTGTCAAAGATACGCGGGTGTTACCAGAGACCGTATTTATCAGGATGTAGAGTGGCTCAACCAATCCTTTACCTTGATTGATACCGGCGGAATTGAGCCGGACAGCAAGGGATATCATTTTGTCACAGATGAGAGGCAGGCAGAGATTGCCATTGAAACAGCGGATGTCATTCTTCCTCTGTGATGTCAAGCAGGGACCTACCGATGCGACCACAGGGTGGCCGATCTGCTTCGAAAGTCCGGAAAGCCGGTAGTTCTGGCAGTGAACAAGGTGGACAATTTCAGAAGGAGATGCTGGATACCTATGAGTTCTATCAACTTGGCATTGGAGATCCACACCCCATCAGTGCAGCGGGAGACTCGGTATCGGCGATCTGTTAGGAAAATCACCACTCTTTTCCGAAAGAGACGAGGGAGGAGGAAGAAGAGGATGCAGTTTCTCATGCGATCATCGGAAAGCCGAACGTGGGGAAGTCGATCATCAATAAATTGATCGGGACAAACAGATTGATTGTTTCCGACATCGCTGGAACGACCAGAGATGCCGTAGATACGCCTGTGCAATATCATGGGAGAAATTATATTTTTATTGATACGGCGGGACTGAGGCGCAAGAACAAGATCAAGGAAGAGTTGGAACGCTTTATGATTATTCGTCCCGTTTCTGCGGTCGAGAGGGCGGATGTCTGTATTCTCGTCATTGATGCAGAGGAAGGAGTCACGGAGCAGGATGCGAAAAATCGCCGGTATTGGCCCTATGAGAGGAAAGCGATGATCATTGCGTCAATAAATGGGACCTGGTGGAAAAGGACAATCATACGGTGAAAGAGTTTTTCGGATCAAATTCGTCAGACTCTTGCTTTTTGCACCTATGCAGAAATCCTGTTTGTTTCCGCAAAGAGTGGACAGAGATTAACAAAAGCTTTATGACCTGATTGATGCAGTGAGTGAAAAATCATGCCAGACGCGTGCCGACCGGTTTTATTGAATGAGAGTTTTGACGCAAGCCATGGTCATGCAGCAGCCACCTTCGGACAAAGGAAAGTTGCTGCGCATTTATTACATGACCCAGGTAGCAGTCAAAACCGCCGACCTTGTGCTTTTTGTCAATGATAAAGAGTTAATGCACTCTCTTATACGAGGTATATTGAGAATCAAATCCGAAAAACATTCGGCTTTCAGGGGACGCCGCTACGTTTTCTTGTGCGGGAAAAGAGTCGAAAAGAGATCTGAAGAGGTAACGGAAACAGAGCCGGACATAAGTGGATGTGGACGAGAGTTTTTGCGGCAGGAGGAGAAGAAATGTTTCGGGTTTTATGTCTGTTGATCGGTTATGATGCGGTCTTTTTAACACGGCGATCGCACTTGGAAAATTCATGCAGTGGATACACAAAGCAGGGGTCGGCAATCCGGTACGACCAACATGATGCGGATCATGGGGCCGAAAGGCGGGTTTTACGGTCCTGATCGGAGATATGTTAAAAGGTGATTCTGCCGATTATCCTTGTGGGACATTTTTGTCCAAGCAGAATCCGAACCCCTCACCTCTATAAGGCGTGGACGGGGTTCGAGGGCGCTGTGTCGTCACACCTTTTACCGTCACTTTAAGGGAGGGAAGGAATTGCAACGACCAGCGGTTTTTATCATTGCCTTTCATCCCACGCTGATTCAGTGAATTTCATTGCGTTTCTGAGTGCCATTCTGGTTTGACGCATTATGTTTTCTTTGCCTCTTTAACGCCTGCATGGTTTGTCATGTTCGTCAGCATCGTTTTTCGAAGGACAGGTGCTTCACTTGTACGGCAGTTTAGGGGGACATTTGCCGGAGCTCTACGGCTTGATTTTTCGTCATGATGCTTCTGGCTTTTTGGCAGCATAGGGGAAATATTAGAAAGCTGCTTACAGGAACGGAGCGCAAAACCTATATTTTCAAGAAGAACAAGGTAAGCTGATCCTTGTATCAGGGGCTTGTGAGGAGAGAAATGCGGAGGAACACGTGAATATTGCGGTTGTGGGCGCCGGAAGTTGGGGAATGGCACTTGCGTATGCTTTCCAACAATGGACTACAGGGTCAGCGTCTTTACATGTTCGGCAAAAAGCATGCGGAAGAATTCTGCCAGACCGCATGAGAACAGAGAAAAATTACCTGGCGTCATTCTCAAAGATACGGTATCCTTTTTCCTCTGATTTACAAGAGGTGGTCAAGCAGAAGGATGATGATCGTGATGGTGGTGCCGTCCAAAAACGATTCGGGAGACGGCAAGAGAGATCCGCCCTATTTTGGAAAAGGGAGGGATCTTCTTCTCAAGTCGATCATCAAGGCTTGTCTCTAAAGGAAGAGGGAAGAGAGAAGAAAACGCCCACAGATCGTAAAACTGCGTACTGAAGGAATTGAAGACGGAAGCTTGAAAACGATGTCGGAGGTGTTGAAGAGGAGCTGCCGAGCGGCTATTTCCGTCCTCTCAGGACCTTCTCATGCGGAAGAAGTCGGAAAAAGGAATGCCGACTCACGATTGTGGTAGGGAGCAAAGACGTTGTGAAACGCCCGCTTCCTGCAGAACGTCTTTATGAATGAGACATTCCGTGTCTATATCAGTCCGGATATGCTGGGAATCGAACTGAGCTCTTAAAAAATGTCATTGCACTCCGGAGCGGGAATTGCGGACGGACTGGGGTACGGGCAACAACACAAGAGCAGCGCTGATTACCAGAGGGATTTGCGAGATTACAAAACTGGGGATGGCCATGGGGTGAATTCATGACCACCGGTCTTTTCGACATTGGAGATTTGATCGTAACCTGTACTGGAACATTCCAGAAATCACAGGGCAGGGAAACGGATCGGGCAGGGAGCAACGCCTGAGGAAGCGATGCGGGAAGTGAAGCAGGTGGTGGAAGGCGTTTCCTCCATAAAGCTGCGCTCGACCTCTCAGGAAATATCAGGTTCCGATGCTCGATCGTGGAAGAGGTCAATGCCGTCTCTTTCAGGGAAAGTCCCCGGGAAGAGGGTGTGAGAGACTTAATGCTTAGGACAAGAAAGCAGAGAGTGTTTCCTGTTTGGCAGGGGGCGAGGAGCAGAAGGAATATCAGTCAGTTTCGTATTCGGTAAAACCGGATTTTGATGGGAGACAACATGACAAAGATTTGGATGAAACTTGTTTCTCGACTTAAAAAACCTGCGTGTGCAGGTGTTCTGCGGTTTAATGGGAGCGCTTGCGATTGTTTTAGATCAGTTTTTCGGTAGCACTGAATCCCTTTGTAAAAATCGGTTTTTCCGGTCTGCTCGAACCGTTTGATCGACTACCTATTCGGTCCGGCGGTCGGTGCGCTGTTCGGCGCCGTGATGGATGTGGTGAAATTTATCATCAAAGCCGGACGGAACCTTCCAGCCTGCTTTTTACCTTTGGTTCCCATTGTCGCTTCCGTGATTTACGGCTACTTCTTTTTGAAAAACCGCTCGAAGCTTTTGGCATGTCGCACTTTTCTCAGCTCATCGTCAAAATCGTCTGTAACATCTGTATGAGACACATTTTTTACTGTCCGTTTTGTATGGAAGCGCATTGGGGAAAAATCCTTCCGATGAGGGCGCATCAGAAATTTGGTCATGTAGCCAATTGATACACTGGTGATGTTTGTCCTCCTGACGGCAGTGGATCGGATGCTGCTTCCCTGATGCGCGAGAGAGCATTGGCTGTAGCGCATTGATCATGCGTCGTTGATAATGGCTGAAAAATAGTTCTTGTGTCATGTGGAGAAATCTGTTATAATTCCACTGTTTGCACGGGGCATTAGCGCAGTTGGGAGCGCGTCTCCATGGCATGGAGGGAGGTCGAGGTTCGAATCCTTTATGCTCCACACACTGGTCTCCCGGAGTCCTACGTAATTTTGGATTCCGGAGATTTCTCTGTATAAAAAGATGGGAGAGAGAGGAATGCGATGACAACAGAGACCTTTTGGAAGAGTTGGAAGCACTTCTAAAAACCATGTGATCTGCCGGCACTCAAAAAGAAACTTCTGGAACTGCAACCTGTGGATGTGGCGGAAATTCTGGAAAGGTTCCGGACGAAACCAGGATTATTCTTTTTCGTATTTTGCCAAAAGACCTTGCTGCAGAGACGTTCAGTGAGATGGAGCCTTCCGAGCAGCAGAAGCTTCTCACCAATTTACGGGCACAGGAAGTACAGGATGTGTTGCAGCAGATGTATGCGGATGATGCCGTAGACCTGATTGGAAGAAATGCCCGCCAATGTGGTCAGAGATGTGCTTTCATGTCAGTCCGAAGCCAGTGAAAGAGATGAATCAGCTGCTGCAATATCCGGATGACAGCGCCGGTGCGGTGATGACCACCGAGTTCATCAAACTCAAAGAAGATATGTCCGTGTTGGATGCCATTCGTTGGATTCAGGCGCATGGAGACGATCGAGAAGATGTGTCATACCCTGCATGTATGACAGAAAAGAGGCAGAAACTGATCGGTGTGATCACGGTGCGGGAAAGTGCTTCTGTAAAAAGAATGCCACCGTGGGAGAAATCATGAAAAACGTGATTTCAGTCACACGACGGATGACAGGAGATCGCAGCGAAACTCTTCGATCGTTACGATTTTTACCGCTCTTCCCGTTTTGGACCAGGAAGACAGGCTGGTGGGTATCATTACCGTCGATGATGCCATCGACGTACTGACGGAGGAAACGACAGAGGACTTCAAAAAGCTCGCCGCCACCGCACCGGAGGACCAGCTGTATCTGAAGACACCTTGTAGAAAATGGCCAGAAACCGCATTGTCTCGGCTTCTCGTTCTCATGATTTTCGATATGGTTTCGCAGGATTTTGGGCAAATTTCAGGGATGAGTTGACTGCCCTGCCCTTCTCATCACCTTCATCCCGATGTTAACCGACACGGGCGGCAATGCCGGAAGCCAGTCTTCCACCCTGGTCATTCGCGGAATTGCCCTGCATGAAATCGGGATTGCTGATTTTTCAGCGTCTTATGGAAGAAATCCGGTCGCCGTTATCTGCGGTGTGATACTGGGACTCATCAATTTTGTCCGGCTCTCCATTCAGTATCCGGGACATGAGATGGTGGCTTGGACGGTTGCCTTGGCGATGATTTGCACGGTGCTCATGGCAAAGTCGATCGGTGGCGTACTGCCTTTGATTGCGGGAGAAATTAAAGATGGATCCGGCATGCTGATGGCCTCGCCTCTGATCACGACCATCGTAGATGCAGGGTCGCTCCTATCTATCTGAATCTGGCAATCATTTCTTCCCATTTGAAAAGAAGAACGGAAAAATTGTTCCTTCCTATTTGAAAAGAAGAACGGAAAAATGTTCTTCCGATCTGAAAGAGGAGGACAACAAAAATATGAGAATCTTTCTCAAATTTACTTGACCGAAGGATGAAATTCGGACTATAATTGAGAATGGTTCTCATTTTTGTAGGAGGAAATCTTGCAGACAAAAATCCAAATATAAGACCAAGCAGCGGAGAAGCTCCTGCAATATATCGAACGCATCCCGGTACACATTTCAGTGCGGGAGATCTCTGTGATCATTTAAAGGCGGAAGGCGCAGCATTGGTCTTTCTACCGTTTACAGACAGTTGGAGCTGCTCGTCGACGAGGGGGTTTTTGCAAAAATATGTGATTGATGGCAATACCCTGCCTGTTTTGAATATGTAGGTGAGCACAAAAGAGCGGAGACGGATCCTGCTCACTGTAAATGTGAGAAATGCGGAAAACTCATTCATCTGCACTGTGAGGAGCTTTCATAAATACAGGATCATCTTCGAAAAGAACATGATTTTCAAATAAATCCTATGCGCATGGTCTTCTATGGTCTATGTTCGGATTGTCTTCCGTAAGTTTTCTTCCGTAAGTTTTGTTTCGTAAGTTTTGTTTCGTAAGTCTGGTTCCGTCAGTCTGCATTTTCTTCGATTTGTAGATTGTCTCCTTTATGGAAGTGGATGTAAAGACGGTTCATGAGGATACCTTTCTTTTTCACGACAGGAGGCTACGCTTGTCACATTTTATGGACGCACAAAAAGCAGCTTCTGCAGGAATCCTTCTCTTCCTGCTGCTGTTCATCCTGCTTTTGGATACCGGTTTTGTGGCGCATGAACAGCATCATCATTGTACCGGTTCCGACTGTCCGATCTGTAAAATGCTAGCTGTGAGCGAACAGACGCTGCATCAGGTCGGCGGAGGGGAAATCAGCCTGCAAAGCGTGGAGATGCCTTTTGTTGCAACGGAAGTTCTTTTGGTGGCAGTCATTCCTCATCTGGTCTATGCCACTCCGGTTTTTGTTCAAAGGTGAGACTCAATCATTAAGAAATCCATCTTGACGCAGGATTGAGGGAAGTTAGAGGAAAGTCAGAAGGAAGCAGGATAGCAGAATTTGATCTCTCTTTCTACCTTGCGCACATTGTTTAGGGAATGGAACACTGGATACGATGGATAGGACCGATCTTTATGATATGGATCTGATTGGATCTTTTAGAAGAGAGAGTTTCGGATGAAAAAGAATGTCTTTTTTCGGCGATTGTACTCTACGGCAATGACGGTGATGCTTTCACCTGCGGAGGCACACAAACACAGAAGGCAGGACAGAATAGCAGTGCACAAAACGCAGGAGAGGTGCAGAGCGCATCTGACGGAAATCAGAGCAGTGCGGGAACGGACAAAGATGCCGCGAAGAAGCTACAGATTGTCACCACGATTTTTCCGGAATATGACTGGGCTAAAAATATCCTGGGGAAAAATCCGCAGGAGTAGAAATGACCATGCTTCTGAATAATGGTGTGGATCTTCATAGCTACCAGCCCACGGCTGACGATATTTTAAAGATTTCCACCCTGTGATCTTTTTGTTTATGTCGAGGGAGAATCTGATACCTGGGTGAAGGATGCACTCAAGGAAGCCACCAATAAAAACATGGAAGTCATGAATCTGTTGGAGACGCTTGGAGAAAGCGTAAAGGAAGAAGAGGTTGTTGAGGGAATGCAGGAAGATCCCGATGAAGATGCCCATGACCACGACGGAGATCAGGAAGATGCAGCGGATCACAACGATCAGGAGCAGAAGGATCACGATGCTCATGCGGATGCGGAGGATTCCGAGGCTTGTGAAGTGGAATATGACGAGCATGTCTGGCTTTCTCTGCGCAATGCGGAAAACACTGGTGAAGGCACTTTCCGAGAAGATCCAGAAGATGGATCCCTGCCAATGCGGCACTCTATCAGGAAAAATACCGATGCCTATCTTCCAGCCGGAAGGTCTGGACAAAGAATATACGGATGTGGTGAAACAGGCGAAGTTCCATACCCTCCTCTTTGGAGATCGTTTCCCGTTCCGCTATCTGACGGAAGATTATCACCAGAAATCACTATGCCGCTTTGTCGGTTGCTCGGCGAGACAGAAGCCAGCTTTTGAGACGATCACTTTTTGGCAAAATGGATGAGCTGAAACTACCGCTATTTTAACCATTGAGGGGAAGGATCATCGCATTGCGGAAACCATCGTAAAAAGAACACGAAGGCAAAGAATGCGCAGATCTTAACGCTGATTCCATGCAGTCTACCACGTCAAAGGATGTGGAAGAGGAGCTTTTATCTTAAAATCATGCAGGAGAATTTGAACGTTTTAAAGAAAGCGCTTTTTGTAGGGTGCTATGAGGTGGAGCTCCTAACGGGAAATAACGGATCAGGCAAGGAGCGCACGAGATAAGAAGTGCAAAGTAGGAAACACAAACAGAGTTACAAGTAAGAAGATACCGGCAGGGCGTCTGGGACAGAAGCTAGACTGGAAGGAAGGACAGGAGGGGAGATGGCATTACTTTACCGTCAAGGATCTGACGATCGGCTATGAATCCCGTGTGGTACTAAAGAATTTAAATTTTTCGGTGCAGGAGGAGACTATCTGTGCATTGTAGGGGAGAATGGCTGCGGCAAAACTACCTTAATGAAGACGTTGGTTCATTTGAATGATCCGCTAGGCGGCCAGATCGAACTGGGAGACGGGCTGAAAAAGAATGAAATCAGCTATCTCCCCAGCAAACCGATGTGCAAAAAGTTTTCCGGCGTCCGTGGAGAGATGTCCTCTCCGGATGCCAGTCAGATGCGGACTCGAGCCATTTTACAATCGGGAAGATAAGCGTCTGGCTAGAGACAATATGGAACGCATGGGGGTGCTGGCGCTTAGAAGACGCTGCTTCAGAGAACTCTCCGGAGGTCAGCAGCAGAGAGTGCTGCTTCCCGTGCCCTCTGTGCAACCCAAAAACTTCTGTTCCTGGATGAGCCCGTTTCAGGGCTTGATCCGAGAGTAAGCGCCCAGCTGTACGATTTGATCACCTCCCTAAACCGCGAAGGGATTACCATTATTATGATTTCGCATGACTTAGATGCTGCGTTAGAAAGAGCCAGCCATATTTTGCATATTGGAAAGAACGTTTTTTTCCGAACCAAAGAGTCTTATCTGAACAGCGAAGAGGGAAAGCTATTCTTAAGTGCGGGGCGGAAGGAGGTATCTCATGATTGAACAACTGCAGCTGTATCTCTCTTACCCCTTCGTTCGCTACTGCCATCATTGTCGAGCGTACTGATTGCCCTATGCTCACGTCTTTTTGCTCGGGGTGACTTTGGTATAAAGCGCTTCTCCTCATCGGAGACGGACTTTCTCATATAGCTGGCGCCATGTCGGTTGCCACGGTATTAAAGCTGAGCAACCAGATGGTACTGATCCTTCAATTACCATTCTGTGTGCCGTTCTCGCTGCGAACCGGGAAAAACCAGGATCAAGCGAGATGCGGCGATCGCCATGATTTCTATGAGCCCCTGGCCTTCGGTTATTTAATCATGAATCTCCACCTCTTCAATTCTAACCGGTGATGTTTGCAGTACGCTCTCGGATCGACTTCCATTCTGACCCCTGACACAGAATGAGGTGCTGCTTTGTGCGGTTCTTTCGGTAGTAGTTATCCTGATTTTTGTCTTTTTATCATCAAAATCTTTGCGGTCACTTCGACGAAGATTTCGCAAAGGCGGTGAGACTCAATACGGGAACCTATCAGCTGATCATTGCCGTGACGATTGCGGTGATTATCGTCCTTGCCATGAATCTGGTGGGCCTCCTCATTTCTGCACTGGTGATCTTTTCCCGCGCTTTCCGCGATGCGGCTCTTTCACAGCTTTCGGGCGGTAACGATCTTTTCTGCATTCCTCTCCGTTTCTGCGCACTTAGCGGAATTCTGATTTCAGTGCTTGCCGGCACCGGTCGGTTCCACGATCGTGGCGGTGGACGTTGCCGGATTTTTCTTTGCCGCCTGGGAAAAGTTTTTGCAGGAATAAGAGGAGAAGTTCTGTCCTGCTTGGCCTTTTTCTAGCAATGCTCCCTCATGGGATGTGCGAAGAAAAACACAACACCCGTTGTATCTGCTACTAATGCCGCTGCGCAGGATTCTTCCGCTCTCGTCTTTGATCAGCTTACCTAAAGCGAGTGCAGAAGCTTCTAGTCAGGCAGGGGCAGCTTCTTCTTTGGCATCTATCAGCCGGGAAAGCACAACCTCTTCTGCGGCTTCCGATCGCCGGGAAAGCACATCCTCTTCTGCGGCTCCGATCGCCTGGAAAGCAAAAACGCTTCTGCACTGCTTCGCAGAAGAAGACGGATTCAGTCCGTGCAGGATGGCACAGCAGGTGGAACGAATGACTCAAAAGCGGCAGCCGTCTCCGGAAAGAAAGAAAAAGCCGAAAAATCTTCTGCAAACAAAGCGCCGTCCAAGCCGGAAAAGGTAGATTTGGATTTGACTACCATGTCTTCTACCATGGTATATTCCGAAGTCTTTAATATGGTAACCACCCCTGAAAATTACATCGGAAAAGACGGTAAAATGCGTGGCTACATACAGTATTATTATGATGAGAAACCGATCATTACTATTTTTCTGCCTGATTTCGATGCAATGGCATGCTGCTCGCAGGGAATCGAGTTTTCTCTGACCAAGGATTATCATTATCCGGAGGATTACCCGAAGCCGGACGATGAAATCACGGTGGTGGGTGTCTTTGATAGCTACTGAGGAAGAGGGATACCTATTGCTACGAAATGCACAGGCTGGTACCTAACAAAGAGATAGAGAAGAGTGGGTGCCAAATACACTGGATCCCCACCTCTTTGAATTCTCATCAAAAACTTTGGATTTTCAGCAAAAATCTGGATTTTCGGTTGACATTTGAAAAGAATCCGTTTAATATAAGCAAGAAAAGTTGTACGCAATACAATTTAACACCACTTGAAAGCGGAAGACAATGGATAGGGGTGATTTTACTAATATTTTACCCGGCAGATAAGGGACTATCCTTGACACTGCCTCACAGAAACCTTTAGAATGATGGAACCGACGGAAATGAACAATCGGTTTGAACTAGCTTGATTTGAAAGGGATTTTTACGATGAGCAATCAGTATGCAGGAACAAAAACAGAAAAAGAATTTGAGAGAAGCTTTGGCAGGAGAGTGCATGGCAAGAGTAAAATATGCTTATTTTGCTTCCGTTGCCAAGAAGCAGGGGTTTGAGCAGATTGCCGCTCTGTTTCAGAAGACTTCGGATAATGAGAATGCGCATGCAAAGCTTTGGTTCAAGGCACTCGGTTTACAGGAGACACGAAGGAAAACCGCTGGCTGCCGCTCAGGAGAGAATTATGAGTGGACCGACATGTAGGAGCGGATGGCGAAAGAAGCGGATGAAGAAGGTTTTCATGATCTTGCCGCACAGTTTCGTGGCGTAGGAGCCATTGGAGAAGACCCATGAAGAAAGATACAGGGCTCTGTTGCACAACGTAGAAATGAATGAAGTCTTTTAAGAAGAGCGAAGTCAAGTTTGGGAGTGCAGAAATTGCAGGACACATTGTGGTCGGCACAGAAGCTCCCTGCCGTATGTCCGGTCTGCCATCCGCAAGCCTTCTTTTGAGATTCAGGAGAAGAACTATACTCGATCGGATCCCAATCGGACCGTGATTCCTATTTTGGATTGCCGATGAAGGTTTTCGATCATAACAAAGGAGGGAAGAGAATGGTTTTTATCGGGCGTAATCATTGCGGAGATCTGATTACATTTCTGACCGACAAGCAGGTGGTTCCCACCTGTTGCGGGGAGAAGATGGTGGAGGTCATCGCCAATACAACCGATGCAGCAAAGGAAAAGCATGTGCCGGCTGTGACAGTGGAGGGAAATCGGGTAGTGTGAACGTCGGCTCCGTCGATCATCCTATGCTGGAGGAGCATCATATCGAGTTTATTCTTTTTGGAAACCAATCAGCGATTCCAGAAGAAAGATTTGAAGCCGGGAGAGGCACCTCATGCTGTCTTTTCACTGGCTGAAGGTGAGAAGCCGGTAGCGGTATATGAGAACTGTAACTTGCACGGTCTTTGGAAAACGGAGATTCTCTAAAACAACGAGAAGGAAAGGAACGTATGATGGGTAAGGTATGAATGTGAACCTGTGGTTATGTGTAGTGATCCGGAAGTGGCGATCCGGATAACGGGATGACTCCCGGAACAGCTTTTGAAGATCTGCCCGATGATTGGGTTTGCCCGGTCTGCGGCGTAGACAAGAGCATGTTCAACAAAAATCGATTAAGAAGCTGGATCAATACCGGCGAGGTTTTATGATCCAGATAGTAAAGTTTGGACATAGCCGAGAATGAGCGACAGCGAAGGAGATCCTTTCGCTGTCTTTTTGACGTTCATTAAATTGAAAAATTCCATTGATATAACCTAAGGAAATCTTCCCCAAACAACTGATATAACATTGAAGATAATCATGAAAAACAGATGATAACCGATTTAAAAAGCTTTACAGGGCATACGATTAAGGGAATGTCAGGCAAATGGACGATAACATATATGCTATTATCAACCCTATGACAATATCACTCATTTAAAGGACTATTGAAATGAAGAAAATCAGGTTTTTCAGTTTTTCCATCTCTCAATCTGCCTGCGGTCAGACACAATGCATCCTGAATTTGTGAAACATATCGACCATAGTCGCTTTCAGTTTGATTTTTATCACCTTCAGTACGGAGTTAATGTTTGAAGAGGACCTCATCAAAGAAGGATGCCGTGTTTTTCATATTACCAAGTATCCGGAACAGGATGAAGTTGAATTTTCCAAGCAGTTTTTCACGTGTTAATGAATTCATACGATGTCATTCATATCGGGACCAGCTATTGGAAGAAAACCATTGTCGAGCAGTTGGCAAGAAAAAGCCGGTATTCCACTGAATCATTATCCATACATACAGGTGGTATGGAGGTGGAGAATCTTTACAATCAGGAAGCTTTGAAGAAACATTAGAAATCAGAGATTCTATTTCGATGAAGACGGCGACGGATTTTCTGGCCTGCTCGAGATTGCATCGAATTGGCTTTTATGGAAAAACGGATTCCTGTATGGGCGAGACAGATTATCTACAACGGAATCGATACGGATCGCTTCGATTTCCGCCAGCTAAGAGAGAAGAGACGCGTGGAACTGAAGTGGATGACCGCTTTTGTGGTCGGCTTCATCGGACGTCTGGAAAAGGTAAAAATGTCAATTTTTATAATTGAATCTTCCCCGAAATCAGAAAATCATGAACAATGCTTTTTGCTGGTTGTGGGTCATGGCAGCGAAAAAGAAATGCTGGAACAAAAAGATAAAGGAGCAAGGTCTTTGGGACTCCTGTAAGTTTATCGGTTATACCCTCAAAACCGGAGGATTATCTACAGGCCATGGACCTTTTCCTAATGCCGTCTATCTTGAAGGACTTCCGCCTCGCTTGTGGAAGCAGTGCAGGAGTGAAATGCATAGTAGTAAAGGTATTTCGGAGGAAGCGCTGATCACACAGAATGCGGAGAGAATCGATATTGCGGATAAAGAAACCTGGGTGAAGCGGATGAGGTGAGATCGCAGGGGAGGGCTACATGGAAGCGATCAATCCAATATGGTTCGTGCAGCAGGGATGGATATCAAGGTTCAAGTCAGCAAATGGAGCGACTTCTATCAAAAGTCAAACGACATTATTTCATTAAAGTGATGAGAGGACAAAGAAAAGAATCGTCGAATCTATGCGCGAGATCTGTTAGCAGAAGCTTAAACGTTATGTGCTTTGGGGGATATATGTATAAAAAGGTTTGTTTGATCATTGGGTCATTGCATTTCGCAGGGGGATAAACCATTTCAACTGGTTCGTAATCCATCGTGGGGTGGTGTAGACCTTTTTGGTGCGCTTTCATGAAAGCTATATCTATTTGCAGAAGCATATCTTTATAAATCGGAACGAAAAGGAGTGCTTGTCTACTGCGAATATAATGGAGAACAATTTGGGAATGGATTGTCACGATGGATGAACACTATCATCTTTTCTACCCCAATATTTTTCGTACAAGAAGGTGAGGTTGTATCTTTGCCCGAACGTCACCAGTGCAAGGATATAGCTCTTTTTCGTCTGAAAAATCCCCAAATGTGTGGGAGAAACTAAGATATTGGTTGATAATGGAAGATTTGTTGATAGCACATTTTTAGAGTGGAAGCAAAAAGATACCTTTTTACATTTTCTCTCGATAATACAGGAGGATGCGATGGAAGCTTTTTCTATTTTGAAGAAAGGAATGGAAAGTATTATAAAAGCTGTAAATTGTCTAGCGACAGACGGAGGCTGAGACCTGGAGGAAACTTCCTAGAAGAAACGGAAATATCATTCGTGTTGCACAGAACTGGAGGATTATTATGGACAGGGACTTGTTTTTCTGAAAGTGGATCAACATGAACCAATTTATAAAGAACATGAAATCAGACAAATGAATCCTGCAGAAATAGAAGTTGTAAATGGTGGTAGTTACCTTGGTATACACACTTACAACCGCCCTAGAGGACATGGAAGTAATTGATCTGATGTATCAGGAGTATACTGAGGAAGAAGCGCTGCACAGAAGAGGGTCCGTGAGGTTTTCTACGATAAACTCAGATAATGTGGAATAAAAACCGAGTGAGATTCGCAATAAAAATTCTAAAAATCAAATCGAGTCTGGAAAATTCTGTTGCCATTGGAACCAGACCCGAAGGATTAAAATGTGCCCTTTTGATTAAAGAACTTCAAAAATCGGATGAAGTTCAACTAATCATTTGTTGCACTGGCCAGCATACAGAGATGATGCAACAGGTCCTTGAAGTGTTCCGAGTAATCCCCAATTATCATCTTCATATAATGAAACAGTCGCAAACTTTATCTTCAATCACTGTGTCTATTTTTGGAAGAGTTTGGATCTGTGCTTGAGAAGGAACAGTCAGATCTTTTGCCTGGTTCATGGAGATACTTCGACATCTTACGCAGCTGCGCTCGCCTTCTATCATCATATTCCAGTAGGGCATGTAGAGTCTGGACTTAGAACATATAATTTATCGTCTCCCTACCCAGAGGAGTTTAATAGGGCAATCAGTCGATCTGGTATCCGAGCTCTGTTTTGCTCCAACCCAACAAGCCAAGGAAAACTTGATAAGAGAAGGAAAGTCTGATGATCAAAATTTCGTCACAGGCAATACAGTTATTGATGCGCTTAGAACAACAGTTGTTAAAGATTATCAATGTCCGGATTTGGAATGGGCTTCTGATTCTAGGCTTTTTGCTAGTTACTGCGCACCGAAGAGAAAATATCGGCGCTCCAATGGAACAAATGTTTCGTGCCATTAATCGTATCGTAAATGATAATTCTGATGTTAAGGTGATTTATCCGCTTCACAAAAATCCAGCCGTGCGGGAGATTGCCTATGATATTCTGAGAAAGAATTCACGCGTCAGGTTGGTAGAGCCATTAGATGTTCTTGATTTTCATAATTATATGGCAGAAGCTAGTTTGATCCTTACTGACAGTGGAGGAATTCGAAGAAGCGCCTGCACTGGGAAAGCCGGTATTGGTTATGAGGAAACAACAGAACGACCGGGAAGGAATTAAAAGCTAGGCACATTAAAACTAGTTGGAACGGAAGAGGATAAAATTTATAAGGCTACAGATATTTTTATTACATGACAAAAAGGTTTACAGAAGATGAGTAAAGCGTCAAATCCATATGGAAATGGGCATGCCAGTGAATTGATATGCGATAGGATTAGACAATTTTTAGTAATTCCAGCAGGAATTATTTGGATTAAGACAGTTCATTATAAAAACATATCGAAGTGTCAATTGAATGATTTGCACCAATTAGTGGCAGAGTCTGGTTTGTATGGGCGGGCAATCATTCGCTGATTTGATTAAGGGAGATATTGATGCCAGAAATATCAGTGGTACTCCCAGTCTACAATGGAGAATTCCTTCAGGATTCCATATTAAGTATTTGTGATCAGACTTTCACGAGTTGGGAATTGATTATTGTTGACGATGCATCTACAGATGATTCTCTAGTATAATTTCTCAATTTATCAAAAGGATTCCAGAATTCGTTGTATTCGTAATAAAGAAAATCAGAAACTGCCGAGATCGTTGAATATCGGTTTTTATAATGTCATCGGAAAATACCTGACTTGGACATCAGACGATAATATCTATATGCGTTTTTTGAAATGAAGAAATATCTAGAAAACCATTCTGAGTACCCTATGGTTCAGTGCTGGTTTAGAATTTATTGACGAGGAAGGCGGGACGCATGGAGATTATATTGATTACGACGAAAATAAAAATGTTTTTTAGTAATTGTGTCGGAGCGTGTTTCCTTTATAGAAGAGAGGTCCTGTCAGCGATAGGGAGGCTATGACGAACGCCTTTTTCTGGTAGAGGATTATGATTATTGGCTAGGGATTATCGGGACACTATGGAGAAATAGGGGGCATTACATAAATGCTTGTATCAGTATAGACTTCACCAAGGTAGTCTTACCACCCAGATGGAAAAGGAAAGGCGGATACCAGTATCAGTTGAAAACTTAAATTTCTAGAGAATATTTTGACTCGTTTTTAGAGCGGATAAAAGAGTACTTGTCTTCTTTGTACTATGATTTTTATGAACTGGATATAGATATGAAAAACTCCATGAGAAAATGCGACCATTTCTTGAATCATTTGAGATGAGCGACCAATGGATGGAGTGTAGAAAGACGATCATTTATGGAGCAGGAAAATTTGGGATAAGGGCAATGAATTTATTAAAAAAGGATACGGTTGCCTATTTCGTAGAACAGAAATGCAGAATTGTTAGGAAAGGAACTATATGGAATTAGAATTATTTCCTTTCACGAAATGTGCGATTTGAAACAACAATATATATATGCATCGCTTTTGCCAAGCGACTGTATGTATGAAGTGATCAAACAATTTAGGGCAGCAAGGGTATATTCCTTTGTTACTTATGGGTGGTTGGCATATAGATCAAAAGCGGCGAAACTTGAGGGGAATAAGGTATGATACAAGAACTTTTAGAATGCAATGATGTGATTGAATGGGAAGACTGTTCTGATGCATATTGCAAATGCTGCATTTTAAAAAGTCAAAATATGATGGAGGCTGTTCTGCTTTGTGATAATTCAGAATGGAAAACCAGTGCGGCCATTCGTTATTTAGGCCGCTTTTTCTATTAGTAATGTTCATATCGTAGATTTTAATGAATCTGAAATTTTTGAAGAGCCAAATAAAGGAATACAAGGAAAGATTTCCTGGTTCAGAACATGTACATGGACTCAGCTGGATAACGAATTAACTGAGGGTTGAGGAAGAATGCAGAACGTTTTTAAAAGAAGCGGTATATCTTCGGTTCCCCTATTGGCGTCAGAGAGGGAGGAAATTTATTTATTTTCAAAAAGAAATAGTGCTGAACTCGATAACATTGCAGAGATATTAGCAGATGAGGAGTCGAAGTCAACTTTATCTGAAATTGTTCGTTGTGCTGTAGAATGATTTCTATCGACGGATGGAAGGAAAACAGGAAGACAAAATACAGGGATTGTTATGAGCATAGCTAGATGAAAACTGGATTAATTGCCGGGAAGTGCAGAGGGAGATACGATCCTTAAATATATGGGACAAGGATGGCAATATCGCATAATTTACGCTTTTTGAAGCGAATCCACAGGCTTTTTGGTCGCTTACATGCAAATATCGATCAATCAAATCTCGAAGGATACAGATGATTAACGAATATATTGGACTAAAAAGATAGAGGTGCTACTATTGATGATAGATTTAAAGATACCCCTATTTCCTTGATAAAATATGGATATCGAGGGGCAGAATTAGATGTGCTTTTGGGAGGATAGAAACAATTAAACAGTTCAGGCCAGTACTGACTATATGTACTTACCATAAGGCGGCAGATCTGGTTGATATACCGAGATTTATCCGTAAAATGCTGGATCGTTATTTAATTTATCTGAGAAAATATAGAGGATTTGAGCCCAATACCTTTGAATGAATATGTTATTATGCAATTCCAGAGGAAAGGAAAGTGGATGGATAATCATGTTTTTACTGTAGAAACGTATACGGATTCGAAAAAGAGGATTGGGATCAATTTGCTGATTCGTAGTGATGAGGCGTGGTTCTGGCATACCTCCATGTTTCTAGATGCTTGGCCTTATGGTGATAATATTTCTTTTTGATCAAAAGGAGGAGAAGTTTACTTGCACAGGTGCTGTTTCTTGAGGGGATGGGAAATTCTTTTTTCAATAGGATCTTTGAGAAATAGAAATTTACAAAAATATCTCAAAAAGCTACGAATTTTTATATTGAACATCTTCAGAACCTTGCTGTGCAACATCATGTTGATTCCTTTCATTACAGCATTCATGCAACATTACCCAAAGCATTTTGGCCGGAATTATGTCCGCTTGTGAATCCGATGATTTTTATGGGTATAACAATAGAATTTCACAGTCCGTCGTGATTGATCTGGAAAGAAGCGAAAGCGATATTTTTCAACAATACTCACAGACAACAAGAAATTTTGATTCGTAGATATGAGAATGATCCGGAAATTCATGTTATAGAAGCACAACCAACGCAAACAGATTTGGATGCATATTATAAAAATGCATGTCGAAACCTATCAACGAACAGGGTGTAAATCCACATCCTAAAAGAATATTTCAAAAATTATTCTGAATGTTATGAAGAAAAATACTGTAGGATTTTGTTTCTTTACAGAGGAGATAAATTACTGGCGGCCCATAATGTATTAACGTATAAAGGCGTCTCAATGTATTGGACCAGTTGTTTAGTTACAGATAAAGGGAGAGCGAAACAAGACTTTTGATGCATGAGACAGATTATTTTTCAAAGCATGCAGGTAGTCGATATTTTTGAAGTTGGAGAGATTCGACCAAATGTAACAACAGGAAACTGAAGGGCCTACAGATTTTAAAAAGCTTTGCGTGGTATGGTACACCTGATTTTCGCTGGGGAAATTCGGTCTAAAGATAAAATAGAGAAAGCTGGTGGTGTTTCAAGTGATCCTATGCAAGCTTTATTTGGATTTAGGATTAACCTATGAATATTTTAATTCTATTTTAACCCGAAATTATTTTGACTTTGTCTATGTTCTTTTCGCCATGGGGAGAATTAGATGAAGAGAGACATGAACATATTATATATCAGAAAATCATGCCCTGGCTGATGAAAGATCGAATCCAGGAGATTCAACCTGGTTATTCGCGCTTATGGAGGGTATCGGTGCATGGATTGGATGACATTGAACAGAGTTGAGGGTATTCAACCTAGTGTCTGTTCATGATACGAATCGGATCTTTATTTATGATTCAATTAAATATGCAGAACAACGTGATCAGCATGTCAAAAAGCAGTACAAGAAGCCGTAAGAAAGAAGGCGAACTGCTCTCATAAAGGGGAGTGGGTCATGGGGAATCGTGTTGATATAGAGCTTGTTTTTCGCATACGGTGGTTTGTCATTCTCCCAAAGTCTCAAAATGTTCTTTTTGGTCACGGTAGACACATCCTTCATGTAGGCCCGTAAATCCAAACAGAAGAACTTAGATACTGTAATTAGGCGTTGCCACTATTACCGGAAGATATCTCGGTGATTTTCATTGGCAAAGGGATTTTCGTCGATATAGAGTTGGCAGAATCACTTTCTGTAGAAAGAACGGGTATTCAATATAGATCATATTGAAAATAATGATCTGCCTGAAAATGGTATTCCTGGTGTGATTGTTTTTGCACACCTTCCAGATGGGAGGATTTGGTTTTGTATTTATTGAGGCAGCAAGTTGCGAGACTGCAATTGTAACTCGGATATTGCCCCATGAATGAATTTTTGACAAATAATGAAAACGCGATACTGGTGAGAGAATATGAGGAACCAAGTTCATTGGCCAGGGCTATCCTTCAAGCAATGATCATTCACCGAAAATCACGAAAATGAAGGTATCTACAAAGACAGGTTGGAAAGAGGTTTTTCAAAACCGAGCGGTAGATATGGAAGAGTGAGGATTTATGAAGAAGTGATACGAAGAGGACCAAAGAGAACGGATGTCCTTAACATCGAAGATCGGTAGCGATGAAATGAGCAAAAAGTATCGTCGTATTTTTTCGTAAACAGGTGATTATATGCATATTCAAATGGAATTAAAGGTAAATAGAAATTACTTCCTTCCTTATAAAGCTTCTATGTGAGTTCAATGGAAAGTGTCTATTTTCGCTGCGTGTAAGATCCGGAGGTTCATGCGTTGTTGTTCCGATTCCGTACTTCGAGAAGGATGAAAATGAAATTTGTCTCATAAATGTTATGAAATAGAAGAGTTTCTCAGAATGTCCCGTGTATTTCTTGTGTGGATTATGATATTAAAGTTGTAAAAACCCGGATATTATATATATTCATAACCCTTATGATAATTTCAACTACCTAACCAGTGTGGATCCTGACTTTTTATTCGAAAGAGTTAAAAAACATTGTCGAAGGCTGGTTTATATTCCTTATTTTTGTTCAATGGTGGCTCTTTCAGAGACTTATCCTGTTTATATTCATACATGAGCGTAAATGATATCGTGGTCAATCTGTTGCAATGCGGCTAAATGCTATAACGAGATTGTAGATCAAGCGAAGTTTATTGCCACAGGGAGCCCGAGTTTGATTGTGTTCAGGAGGAATATCTCGGGCATTAGAGTTACCTGTCTAGAGTGGAGAACAAGAAAAGAGGGAAACAAGTCATAATACGAGTCTGTCCAGTTTACTGGGAGGATCGACCAGGACTATCTGCATAAGATAGAATATGTATTTAGACATTTTCAGGGAGAAAAAATGTGCCTACTTTGGAGACCCCACCCGCTATTAGAAGAAACTTTCTAACCCTTAGACCAGAGTATTATTCAGAATATTTGAGAATCAAAATTTTCTTAATGATATTGCAGGAATATACGACGACACTGCAAAATACTACGTTATGCAATAGCGTAGTTCAGATGCATATATTGGAACAAGAGTTCTTCTCTTGTTGTCCTTTTGAAGCTACCAAAAAGCACGCTTTTTGTTCAATAGAATATATTCATTCCAAGCCCATGGAATTGGATGAAAAGGAACCCTCATTCATGGCAGAAGAGATGGGTGGGATGATAAATATGTGATTACAGAGGAAGCATCTCTTCTGCTTGGGATGAGGAAGGAGTCTTTCATTTTAAACTACAGGCTCTCAGAGAATTCGATGCGTATGATGGAAAGGTCTTTGAGGAGAATCATAAATTATACATTGTCATTAATTCACAGAAATCTTGGTGATTGATTCAGATGGGTCGAGGAGATTTATCCTTTAAGAAGACATGAAGAGGAGTATTATGCTTTTCATGACGCTGTACGATTTTGGTTCCTTCTTTCTTGTTACCAATGAATTATCCATTTATCGTGAGACTGGACCTCAGGACAGATCAAGTTGAATTATATAGAAATTCCCAATGATTTTTGGGACTTAGCAAAGATAACGAAGTGATTGTTGGAGGATACTAGCACATATCAAGATTTTTCTAATGATTACTTCACCGTCGAAAAGCTGTGTAGCTAGCTATTCACAATGAGTCTATGAGATTCCAAAAAATTCGAATTTAGGGAGTTGAAAGATATGGGGTTTACTTTATGTGCACCCGATCCGACAGGTGAAACGTTATGGTTACTTCCCTCACATGGATTTGTTGTTTTTTGTTTTGAATCCAATCACAGGATCACACTGGCTTTTGAGGGATTCGGTGAAGGAAATACAGCTATTACGATTTTGTTCATGATAAAAATAGAGGACCGTCCATTTTCTTCATGGTATTTACAGAGAAGGCGTTTTGTTAGCGCCTTTTTATGGGGATAGATTTCGTCTTTTGAACTTAGAGGATGGCAGCTTTCAAAGCCTGGCTACCACAGCTTGATACCCAAAGACCTGTTAGTGATTACTATTATGAGTCCTTTTGCGGACTCATCTACAGATCTTCGGTAGTTTTGGGATTACAGGATTACAAACAGGGGAAGGATCCGTTATTTTTCGATGTTTGATCGAAAGTTGTATACAAAGTACAGACGAGTCTTTGGCGAGCTCTTGAAATTCCCCATTTGTTTCGAAACACAGTGAGCTGATTGAGTAGTTATGGATTTTCGGCATGCTCACCTTGGCGCAGGTATGGATCTATGAAGACTGTTTTTCACACACTTGAGGGTTTTTAGATGGAAATCTTTCCGGGCAAGCCGTTCGATATTAATGCGGAGATAGAGGATTTGAGAGAAATTACTGTAAACACGGATGGAACCTGTGGGCAGAAAACGCATGAGGAAGTGAAGGCGTTTTATTCAATCAATCAAGGGTGGTATGAATGGTTTTTGCATAATCAGGAGAACTATTTATTTTCGTTGCGATGGGTTCAGAGATATACAATCGAGGGTCATGGGATAACGAGTTTACATCTAAGCGAGAAAAATTTTCAGAGGTATCCGGCTATTTTATTCCAACTCTTCTCGCATGTGGAGAAAAGGAACTGGCTTATGCCTATGCAGAAATACCTTTTCACAGTATTCAGAAACCTGACGGTTCTTGGTATGACTGCAACAATCATGCACTGTATGTCTTTGATTCATACAAATTTTGAAAGGGTTCATTGCTATTAGAAGTTTAATGCCTGAATTAGATGAACATATTATCCGAGGTTGCGACTGGATCTTATCTAATATGCAGAAAACGGAAGATTAATAACTCCTGATCGTGGTGCGATGAGGGCAATGATGACCGATTTTGCTCTGAGCTGGTGCATCTCATGCAGCTATCTCCGATAAAAGAAAGCCGGTCTGCTTTTTAACCGATTTACGATTATCTGGACGCCGTTCAAAAATTCTAGATTATTATAAAAGAAATCACAAAGATCGTATCCTCCATTTCGGTCATCATCTCATTTCAAGCTTACATTATTGAGGGACTTTATGATCTGGGCGAATTAAATTTATGTAGGCAAGCGATGGAGGAACATGACAAATATCGAAAAAAGGACGGGTCTATTCCAGGCCTTAGTCATGTTACTTGGATTTGTTCTACCGGTCTTCTGCAACTTGCGATTGATATGGTACAAGTTGGGCGAATTAGAGGAATAAATTGTTTGACTGTGCGGTTTTATTGCAAAATCAAACAGGCGGGTGGTTCGGATCCCATACGTCTGTAGCGTCAATAGCCGATGATAACAGGAAAGAATCTTTTAGTTAGCGTCTCCTTCATGCAAGAAGATAGAGTGATAGACCAGCAACCCATGTATTTTTCAAAAGAGGAAATCAGTTGGGCCGTGAAATATTTTCTGGATGCACTGCGTACGGGAAGGAATTGCTTTCGATAGACGTGTAACGGAAGTTAAAGAAAAACATAGGGATCATAGAGATTTTTGTATTAGATAGGGAAGAAGCAGATCTCGAAAGAGGTATTGTTAGTTGATGAGATAAATCCAAAATGGAAACAAGAGGAGGGGACAAGCATTGAGTGAGTATACGAAGGCATTGGATCAGAAGGATGGTCAAAACATGCCGATTTACATTTGTTAGAAAAAGGTGGTGAATTCAGTTGAAACAAACCATGTTTCCAGATGGACAGAGGAGTTAGCTGTGATTTTGCCCAACAGGAAAAAGTTTGCTGGAAGTCGGGTGCGGGACGGGCAGACTTCACTATGGATGGCATAGCAGGGAGACAAAGTGACTGCGCTTGATTATACAAATTCTTCCATCAAACTGGTGAAGGAGGCCAGTCGATTAGCTGGATCAGCTTCGAGTAGTATGTTGCGATGCCAGAGCTTTCATTTAAGGAAGGAATTTGATTTTATCTATCAGGCAGGGCTGCTGGAACATTTTGAGAGCAGAGCAAGTTGGTCTCTTACAAAATTGGGCAAAATATGGAAAGTATATGGTTTCCATGATTCAAATGCTTCCTCTGTTGCATACCGTGTTGGTCAAGAAATCATGGAAAGGAATCATACCTGGGAATATGGCTTAGAGATTCCGAGACATAGCTTTGCAACAAGAATTTGCTCTGGCAGGAATTACAGTTGAAAGAGAGTACTCGATAGGAGCTTTTTGTTTGCAAATTTTTGCCTAAAAATCATTATCTTCGACAGATGATAGCGCAGTTGTGGAGGATGGCTTTGATTTAGACGAAATGATGCAAGGATACCTCCTAGTTACAATTGAAAGTGCGGTTCATAAATAAACAAGTGGTACCTAGAGTTGAGATCAAAGAGACCGAAAAATCGCAAATTTGTAGCTGTTCCTGTAATATTTGTAGATCACAAAGGAGTGCTATGAGGTTGGCCCAGAAAAACAACTTTATCCTAATGAGAGAATATGAAGAAGCCCATACAGAACTGGAAAATCTCTATCAGAAGGGGGATTTGGAAGCTTGTTGCGAACTACTGACGACCTGTCAGGAGACTGCCGTTGCAATTGGAGGGCAGATCGAGGAGGCGGAAGGCACAGGCTCTCAAACCGTGCAACGGATAGAAGAATACTGTGAAGATTTGTACGAAAGTCATCATGCGGTAGCGGTGCAGGATCCAGGCCGGGTGCTACATTCGTTTTCCAAACTGCGCACGCAGTGGAAGGAAGTAGAAAAAACGTTTCAGGAGGAAATACAGGTCATTTTGGAGATTGTTTTCCTGCCCTACAAAGCCTCCATGTGGGATTCTATGGAGAGCATCTATCTGGCAGCAAAGGAAGACTCGTCCTGTCATGCAGTGAGTTATTCCGATTCCATACTATGATCGGAATCCGGCTCTTGAGCTTACAACCAAAACATGATGAGACCAATCTATTTCCCTCTTTATCTCAGGTTGCAAGTCTTTGTGAAGAGTATGATTTACAAGTCGAACAACCGGATATCATTTATATTCATAATCCTTATGATGGCGGTAGTCGATTACCAGCATCGATCCCCGCTTTTATTCTGAATGTTTTTAAAAAGAATTGCAGTAAACTCGTTTATGTCCTTATTATGTGTCCGCAGAGTGGAATTCATAGCTTTCAGTTAAACTTTTTGCATATCCAATTGTTGATTATGTGGTTGCACGAGTCTTATAACCTTCTTCCCTATTTCACGTCTATAGTTAGAGAGGGAGCAATTCATTGTGACCGGCTCTCCGAAAAGTTTCGATCAGATTCTTGCTGTTGCAAAAGCTCCCTTCAAAATGTCGAAGCATGGAAGGAAAGAGCGTGGTAAGAAATTATTTTTATAATACAAAGCATAGAAAGCTCTTCTCTACGAGAAGGGTTTTTTAAAAGAAGTTGGAGTATGTCTTTCATCAATTTAGCGGGCAGAGAGGATCTCTGTTTGATCTGGAGCACGCATCCCTTGTTGGAGCCAACTTTTTCTTCGATGTTGCCGGAGCTAGAAAGGGAGTATCTGGCGATCCGGGGAGAGGTTTATTCAGGACGGTTGATGGTATTTACGATGATACGGAGAGTCCGGGCGGGCCATGGCGCTGGCGGATGCCTATTTGGGTGGCTGGACCTCTGCGCTTGCTCGCGATTTCGGAGATTACGGGAAGCCTCTGTTTCTACTCGATCAGAATATCCACGCTCTTCCGGGCAGAAGAAGATGAGTTGGGGACTCTCCTTAGCGGGAGAGTGGATGAATTAGACGGAAAGTACATTGTAACCGAAGGAAGTCAGTTATGTCAGGGGGATGGCATTTTCACTTCTGCTGCCGACTGTCAGAAGATTCGGGAAAAAGCCTTTGGTAGGGTTTTGAGGAAGAAGACAGATTGTATATCGCTCCGTTACATTCTTTTTCAGATCCTGGTTAAAAAAAGGGGAAGGAGGTGCAGATCCATCCCTGAAACCCTGCGAGGTTACGCTGGCGCCCTTTGCGGATTCGATTCGGTAGGCGATTTTTCTCTTTTTGATCCCGCAAACCTATCCTTATTTGGTACGGATGGATTTAAGGACGAACTTCATTACGTGGAAGTGCCGAATCCTTCTTTGGCGTAGATGTCGACGGAGAACCGAACACCAGAGGATACCGCCTCTTCCGCAACTTTCTGTTATTTTTCCTCTGTCAATGATCCACCAAATTTTGGCGGTAGACGTGAATCATCTGGAAAGGCAGATGGTTCTGCCAGGTGAAGACTTGCGGGCAGGTGGTTATACCCTTCTGACGACCGATCTCGGAAGGAAACGGTATGGATGCTATCTGCTGATGATACGTCCGTATGCAGGTGGAATCCGGAAAATGGAGAGTATCGTCGTTTCGATTGCTCACTGGGAAGAAATCGGACTATTTGATTGTGGATTTGAGATACCGGGTAAAATCAGACCTTTTTCCTCCATGATAGATACTAGGAAGGGACTGCTGCTTGCACCGGCTAAGGGGATTGCTTCTTCTTGTTGTCGAAGGAGACAGGAAGTTCCATGTTTGGACGCCTCCCTTTTCCGATGCCGACCAAAAACCAAGGAGCGGATATATGAGAGTCCATTTCTGGAATTTTGTTTAGACAGCAGGAAGCATTCGGAGTAGAGCAGGGGAATTTGGGATCCATTCGTTATTTTTCTATGCCGGATCAGCTTTTGTGAAATAGCGGAAGACCTGGACAGCTTCACGGAAATTCACTTCTTTTTCTTTAAAAGAACTGAAAAGAACACTGCTATGGATTTGCCAGACGCAATCCTGGCAGAGGTATAGCTGTTATGAAGATGTTTTTCATACTGCTTCGGATTTTTCTTTTCCGATCGTCTTCCGGGAAATACTCACTGTAAAGAAAGAACAAATTCGGGATTATCTGAAAATCACCGAAAAATACAGACGGAACCTGTGGGCAAAAGACCCATGAGGAGGTGAAGCGAAGATATTTGAGGATTAGCACCTTCATGCTCGTGAAGAGGGGATCTCCTGCCTCCTGTAGGATCCATCTCACCATCTCCTCCGGATTCTCTACACGGTGACATCGGATAGGCATCAAATTCACCGGCGGGCTGCGCCCAGGAAAACGGCAAGAGCGCACACCCGCTTTTTGGCACCTTCAAATCGTAAAGCGGTCGCCGATCATCAGGCAGGAGGCCTTGAGATCGCGGACGGCCTTTAGATAGTCCGCACATTTAGGAGGAAAGATCCTCGCCTTCTTTTTTGCATGCAATCTCGGTCTGGTTTGCTCAGAAAGCCTACGGAATACTTCCTCAATGACCTCGGCTTTGTTGGATCGTTGGACATCGGAAATGGAACCGGTGATGCAGTCGAAAGTAGGAATCCAGGTGAAAGTGAGAGGACGAGTTTTTTGACCATGGCTCTCCGGTTTGCTGGAGGGCAACTACAGAGAAGAAAGCCCTCTTTCTTTGGTGCTCCAGCGCCTCCGGTACCCTGCAGTAAACGCTACATTCAAGATGCCTTGTTTTTGTAATAGTTCCGGTATTCCGTCGTGGCTGCGTCGTCTGTTCCGCATCCAGATGACAAAAACTGCGGAAAAAGCGATGCTGAGCGGAGGGCCGATAAAAGCCTCAGGGGTTGCTTCGTCGGGGATGGGCTGATGTTCTGTAGGGCATATTGCAGGCTATGAATGATTCCGAAGGGAGTCGATCAGCGTGCCGTCCAGATCAAAAAGAAGTATTTTTAACATCACATTCTCCTATCGTTTGCTCTGATTGTAAACAGAATGCAGTGCATGAAGGAAGGTTTTTCATTTCATCAGATACCCGCCTATTATACCTGTTTTGATCTGCCCTGCAAACAGACCTTATTTTTGTTTCTGTTCGAATTTAAATGCTTTTTGACACGGGGATCATGATATAATTTTTCGAAAACGAGGAGGAGATCATGGAATCAATTCAAAATGAAAACACCGCATGTCGAGATGGACGACGATGAAATGACAAGAGTTCTCTGGCAGATGATCAGAGAAGCTGCTGCCGTATGTCGAGTTGAAGACGGAGGTATTATGATTTGGGACTCAAAAAGAGGGATGAGACGGACTGATGAGATTACCGTTTTGTCTGCGCAGGCGACAAAAATATGGCGTGGCGGGTCAGGGCGCGAACGATTACACCGAATGCGGACAGGGTGAAGGAATATGGACTCAAAAAATGTGGAAGAGCCCAAACAGTACGATTCGGCTCTTTCTGGACAGGACAGTGTTCCGGACACCGATTCTGGTACGCAGGATTGAGCTCAATGTCCGAAGCTGGAAGGCACCGATTACCATTGCCAGGCATGCGTATGGGATGTCTACAAGAATGCGGAGATTCGGATTCCGTCTGCCGGCAGGGCGGAGCTGGTATTTACGGCAAGGACGGGAGTCAGGTGCGGGGAACGATCACGATTTTGAGGCACCCGAGGGGATCCAGGGCATTCATAATACGGATCAGTCGATCCGGAGTTTTGCCAGATCCTGTTTTTCTTATGCGCTTTCAGAAAAAACCGCTGGTTTGAGAACCAAGGATACGATTTCGAAGATTTATGACGCCAGATTTTCGGGAGATTTTTGATCAGATTTATCAGGAAGAATTTAAAGAGACTTTTTGAAAGAGAAGGCATCGACTATCTTTTTACACTTAATCGATGATGCGGTTGCCCGAATTATCAAGTCGGAGGGCGGAATGATTTGGGCGTGCAAGAAATTATGACGGCGATGTGATGAGCGATATGATTTCCTCCGCCTTCGGGTCGCTTGCCATGATGACGTCTGTTCTGGTGTCCCGGAGGGTGTCTATGAATATGAGGCTGCACACGGAACCGTGCAAAAGGCACTATTATAAATATTTAAAAGGAGAGGAAACTTCAATTTCGGTAGCGACGATTTTTCGCCTGGACCGAGGCGCTGAAGAGCGAGGAGAGATCGATGCGCTTCCGGAACTGGTTGCTTTTGCAAAAAGGTTGGAGGAAGCAACGCTTTCTACCATCGAGGCGGGGAGATGACAAAGGATTTGGCGCTCATCACCAGTTTGCCGGAGAAAAAAATCCTGAATTCGGGCGCCTTTTCTGGATGCGATCGCAAGAAGATTATAGGGATGGCAAGAAGAGTGAGGATGATAAGAAACAGATAGGATCACAGGAAGGGACAGGATTGCAAGAGCAGATGACGGCAAATAACTGCGGATTGGCTACAGGGAGAAACTGCCTTTACTGCAGTTCCTCCCACCGGTCATCAAAGGAGATGCAGGCGCGCTTTGTAATAGCTTCCTGCTCATCGGTGAATTTGCGAAGCTTTGCAAGGTCGGTGGCAATTTCCGGTCTCTGCAGAGCTTCATTGATTTCCTTGTCTCTTGCCCTCTAATTGTTCGATTTCTGTTCGGTTCTGGCCAGTTCCGCTTCCTGTTTTCTTTTTGGGCTTGAAGTTCTTTTGCGTTTTCCAATCTTCTTTTCCGCCGGCAGGAGAGGCATCCTGATTTCTGTTTGCATCGCCTTTTGCAAGAGAGAGAGGATCCCTCAGGATTCTTCTTCCATTTGCGCATGTCTTTCTTCGCAATGGTCCAGGTAGTAATCATAGTTGCCGATATAAGAGATCAGCTTGCCGTTTCTGAGTTCCAGAATTCTGGTAGCGGTACGGTTGATAAAATAGCGGTCATGGCTGACATAGAGTACGGTTCCCTCGTATCCGGAAACGGCACTCTCCAGAATCTCTTTGGAAACAATGTCCAGGTGGTTGGTCGAGCTCATCCAATAGGAGAAAATTGGCGTCGGAGAGCATGAGCTTTGCAAGAGACATGCGTCCTTTTTCACCGCCGGAAAAGCATGGAAATCTGTTTATAGACATCGTCTCCGGTAAAGAGGAAGGCAGCAAGCGTCGAGCGAATCCTAGTATTGTTCAGGGTCGGATACGCATCCGAAATCTCATCAAACAAGGTCTTTTTAGATCATGTAGGACATGATGTTCCTGGTCATAGTAGCAATATGCACCTTGGTTCCAAGCTGTCAGTACCCTTCATCCGGCGCTACGAGTCCCTGGATGATTTTTGAGCAACGTTGTTTTTCCGGTGCCGTTTTGCCGATGATGGCCACCTTCTCCCTCGTTTCACGTCAAAATCCAGGTGAGAAAAAGGAATGGGTTCGAAGGACTTCGCCAGGTCTTCTACATGCAGGACATCGTTTCCACTCTCGCAGGAAGGGATGAGCGCAATATGCATGTCGTTGGCTTCTGGGCCGCTTTTAGTCGTTCCATTTTGAGAGCATTTTTCGCGGCTTTTCCGCACGCTTGATGGATTTTTCACGGTTATAGGACTGAGTTTGGTAATCACGTCTTCCTGGTGCTTGATGATTTGCTGCTGTTTCAGATAGGCATGCCACCTGGTGGCACGGTCCTTTGCCTTTTTCCGAGTAGGGCAGTGTAATTTCCAAGATAGACACTGGCATGCGTCTGATCGATTTCGATCACCTTGCTCGCCAATGCGGTCCAGAAAGTAGCGGTCGTGAGAGACGAGTCAGGACAGCCAGAATCGACGTTTTTCAGATAGGTTTCCAGCCAGGAAACAGAAGCCATGTCGAGATGGTTTGTGGGCTCGTCCAGAAGGATCAGATCCGGGGATGTGAGTAAAAGTTTTCCAAGTGCCACGGGTTTTTCTGTCCACCGGAGAGGCAGAGTTTTTTGCATTTCATCGTCGGAAAATCCCAGCCCCTCGCAACGCCTGCACTCACCCTCCAGGCATACCTTTTTGCTCGGAAAATTTTGCAGCAGCTCCACATAGCGATTGCTTAGTTCCTCCAGTTCCTTGCCGAGAGATGCTTCATCGCTTCTTCTGCCTGCGTGAGTTCTTTTCTCCATGGTGATGAGATCCCTCTTGATTTAGAAAGCTCTTCGAAGATGGTGTGGTCGCCCTGACAAGTCTTGATTTTGTGCCAGATAACCGATGCGAAGATCTTGGCATAGGTATGAGCCGGAATCGGCTTTCAGTTGCCCTCAGGATTAACTTTAAAGGGTTGTTTTTCCCGCTTGCCATTGAGTGCCTGCAATCGCAGCCTTCTCGTTTTCAATATGAAAAGAGACATCGTGAAGTATGTCTTCTCCGTTAAAAGCTTTTGGTCAAAGCACGTACATTTAAAAATCATTATGGTCACCGTAACATATTTGGTAATAGGAAAGAATCAAAGGATTTCAGATATCCACCGCCTTGTAAGCGCCTCGTATCATGATATCCGAAACCTGATTGACAATGCAAATGCTGAATTTTTATAATTTAAGTAATATCATGAAGCTGGGTGTCAAAAATATTTGACACTTGTTCATACCATTGTCAAATGTGTGGAAGGGCGTGAATTGATTGACGGAGCAGAAAAACCCTCACAGGCGGTGATCGGCAGACTCCCACGTTATTACCGCTTCCTGGGAGAATTGAAGGACAGAGGAGTACAGCAGGGTGTCTTCGCAGGAACTGGTGATATGGTGAAGGTAACCGCATCGCAGATTAGACAGGATCTCAATCACTTTGGCGGATTTGGACAGCAGGGGATATAGGTATAACGTAGAATTCCTCTATGAAGAGATCGGCGGGATCCTGGGAATTGACCACGTACACGATCTGATTCTGATCGGTGCGGGGCATCTCGGACAGGCGCTTCTGAATTATGCCGATTTCCATAAAAGGGCTTTTGTTTTTTCGTTGTGCGTTTGACGTCGATACAGCTTTTGTGCGGAAGGAAAATCGGAGATGTTCCCATCCTTTCCATGCAGGAATTGGAAGACTATTTTACAGGCATCCGATTGAGATTGCGGTGCTGACCGTCTCCGTCTAAGGCGGCAAAAACGATTTCGGTCGTCTCATCCAGCTTGGAATCCGTGGGATTTGGAACTTTGCTCATGTGGACCTCGATGTGCCGCAGAGTCTCATTGTCGAAAAATGTACATCTGTCAGACAGCCTGATGAAAGCTGTCTTATAATATTTCCCAGTATGAACAAGAACATAGAAGATAAGGATTTTTAGAAATTTGTAAAGGGCAGACATATTCCCTATTTTGACACTGGATCCGAAAATGGGGAGTTGTTGTTTGCGGATGAAGGATTCCTGAGGATATCCGGCAAAAAGCGGATGAACTCAACCATCTTTTGTCTGTACAGAGTATTTTTAAGGGGACAGATGAAGAGAGGAAGAGACAGAAAAGCCAGTTGTTAGAGAAAGTGGTCGACCTTAGGGAACAGGCCAGGCAGACGGAAGAAAACGTGCTGATTGAGCAAGAACTGCAGAGGCATAGAGAGCAGATCAATGAATGCAATCAGAAATTGGAAGAACTGACAGAAGCGCAGATTGGACTTCGACTCAAAATCTATGAGCTGAATTTCAGTTTGATGTTGATGACAATGGATCTGTGTTATCGCGATATGCAGGAAAATACGGATAAGATACGACTTTTCGAGATGAATGGATCAGGCAGGTGCGGATCGAGTTGAAGAAGCAGCTGATCAGGAAACAGGAAAGTGAGTTTCATAATTATCAGATCTATCAATATATGCATGATATTTTTGGACCTGAGGTCATAGATGTTTTGATTTGGAATATGATCCGGAAAAGTGGCATCCGGTTCTGGATGACAAACCGGCATCCGGGGTGAATCTGTTGAGATATGCACTTTCTGCAAAGAAATGCAAGTTTGTGATCGGAACACAAGGAGTATTTCGGGCTTTCATCATTGGTTTTTAATGGAGCGCGCAGCGCTAAAGATTGTGACAGGATCGAGGTTTGCTCTCAGGGAGATGCGAAAGATTGTGATCTTCACAGGGAAGGGAAACAACGGGCGGATGCGCTCGCCTGTGCACGAATCCTTCACGAACGCGGCTATCAGGCGCGTATGTTGGGAGAAGAGACAAAAAGCAGTGAAGATATGTAAGATCCAAAGAAAATTTTTGGAGAGATACCGACTTTCTATAGAGAATTATAGCAAGGAGACCGAATGGGGAGAGGTCCTTTTGATCTTAGACAGCATTTTCGGTATCGGTTTTAACAGAAAAATGGAGGGTATCTATGCGCAGGCGGCAGGGAGATCAATCGTCTTCGCAAAGCAGGAACCGCATACAAAGGGTGTTGTCGATTGATATTGCCAGTGGGATTCATGCAGACAATGGACAGGTAAGCGATCCCTGTGTGCGGGCGGATATCACCTTGACCTTTGCCTTTGCGAAGATCAGGCAGCTTCTGTGCCAGGGAGCAGAATATACAGGGAAACTGGAAATTGCGGATATTGGCATCACGGCGGCCTCTTTCCTCGGAGTGATGCCGCAAGCCTCCTATCTGACGGAAAGTGTGTTGGAACTGCTGCCGGAGCGTTCTCCTCCGGCAACAAGGGAACATTTGGAAAGTGCGTTATCATTGCAGGAAGTGATAAGATCAGCGGCGCAGCGCTTCTCTGTGCGGAAACTTACTATCGCTCCGGTGCCGGTATGGTCAAGGTGATTACTTCAAGGGAAAAACAAAAGTGGTGCAGACTTCTCTCCCGGAGGCGCTTTCCGACTTTACTCTCTGACAGACAGCATCAGGTGCTATGAGGAACTGGACCTGATTCTGGACGAGGCCTTTGAATGGAGCAACTTCGCTGGTGATTGGTCCGGGATAGGAACTTCCAGAGGTGCCCTATCATATGGTTCTAAAGGGTCCTTACAGAAATATACAGGGGCCACTTATTCTGGATGCAGATGCGCTTACGATGATTGCTTCTGGGATGAACTAAAGGACTTGCTCTTGCAGTATCAGGGGAGGCGATGGGTCATTCTAACGCCCTCATGTGAAGGAATTTGCAAGTTTGTACGGCACCTCAGTCGCTGATGTAAAGGAGCACCTGGTTCCTTATACCATTGAGCTGGCAAAGAAGTACGGCGTCTGTGTGATTTGCAAAAGATGCACGCAGCATCATCGCCTCTTACGAGCTGCCGGGATATGCCATTAACGTCAGCGGTAACAGCGGCATGGCAACTGCCGGCAGTGGAGATGTATTAGCAGGGCTTTTGAGGCGCTTGCCTGTCTTTTTACCTTCCCCTATCGTACGGCTGCCGTTGGCGCGTATATTCATGGAAAGGCAGGAGATCTGGCAAAAAGAGCTGGGCGAATATTATATGCTTGCCGGTGATTTGATGAAAAGAATTCAGAAAGTTCTTTCCGAATAAAAGAATGGGAAAAATATGGTTGATCAGTCCAGAATTGATGCGGAAATAGATCTTTCCGCCATAAGAGAAAAATCTTTATTCTATGCTAGAGGGGCAGGATCCGGAAAAAGGTCATTGCTGTCGTCAAAGCAAATGCTTACGGTCATGGAGCACTTCGTGTAGCAAGTGCATTGGAGGATGAAGAACGTCTCTTCGGTTTTTGCAGTTGCAAACAGCTGCAGAAAGCCTTGGAGCTCAGAGAGGAGGCATACGAAAACCCATCCTTCTGGGCTACGTCTTTCCGGAACACTTTTGAGGAGCTCATCGAAAAAGGAGGTGCGCTTTCCGTTTTCGATGCGGGAAACGCTCCGATCTCTGTCGGAGAAGTCGAATCGATTAGGGAGAGGCTCTCGTTCACATCCCCGTGGATACAGCCATGTCGCGCATCGGCATCTTTCCGGATGAGGAGGGCCTATCGTTTGTAAGGGAAGCCTTCTTGACACGGGGGTATGCGTGGAAGGTATCTTTACACATTTTGCCAGAGCGGACGAGACGGATCTGGCACCGGCGAAAGAACAGTATGCGAAGTTCGACGATTTCATCAAAAAGCACAGCCTTATTTTGGTGGAAAGCCCCCCCTGATTCACTGTGCAAACTCTGCAGCCACCATGAGAATGCCTGCGCTTCCCTACCCATTGGTGAGGGAGCGGGATCACGCTTTACAGGGCTGGAACCCTCTTCGGAAAACAAGGGACCTTAGGGGAAGGTTAAGACCGGCTCTTTTCTCTCTACAGCAAAAATCACCTTTATAAAAGAAGTGCCGGAAGGCGTTCCTGTGAGCTACGGTGGTTCTTTTAGTGACAGAAAAAGGACGAGGATTGCAACGGTCTGTGCCGGATATGCGGACGGTTATCCAAGAGGCGCTTCTCCCAAAGGCTTCGTCCTGATTCATGGAAAGCGTGAAGATACTGGGCGTATCTGCATGGATCAGATGATGGTGGACGTCGGATTCCGGAGGCTGTTCATGGAGACCGGTCACCTTGATCAGGGAAGGACGGGATGGAAGAGATTCAGCAGAGACCCTTTCGAGTGGTCGGCAGGTTTCATTATGAACTGATCTGTGATCTGACTCGAGAGTGGCGCAGATTTACAAAGAGTAGGCCAGCTGATATAATAGCAAAGTTTATGCAATCGGACGTGGGATATTAGAAAAAGAGGTTTGTGACAATATGGACGATGGCAGGTTAATGATTCTAATCTGTCTAATGGTTTTCAATATGATGATCTACGGCTTCGGTGCAGCAATCCACTATTTGAAGCAGGGATGAGGTGGAAAGAAAGGCGAATGAAGACGAGACGGATACGGCAAGTGTAAAAATTTTTAAAAATCATGGAGGATCAGATTTCCTACATTTATGCGATTTATCTCTTCGGTATCTTGGTGAATTTATGGATTGGAAGGTTTTACCGGATCTGGAGAAACTGTTTGTATCAAACCTTGCGGTCAATGGGATGGTGGCGACCCTTCTTTCCTACTTCCTTCTGGTTTTGGTTTTTTACTTGCGTTTGTGTCATTTTACCCAGAAAAATTATGTGCTTCTCATGCCAGGAGGGCGGCTTATGCGCTGGTTTATCCGGTGAATTTGCTTTTGATCCTCTTAAAGCCGCTTACGGTTTTGGATGACTGGAAGTACCAAAGTCCTTCTTCTTCTCCTTCGTCAAAGAGATTCCTGGAAGAAGCCGATGTGACAGAAGAAGAGATTCTATCCATGGTGTCGGAGGGGCAGGAACAGGGTGTTGCAAGATTCGGAAGCGGATATGATCACGAATATCTTTGAGCTTTCGGACAAACAGGCCAGAGATATCATGACGGACCGCAATGAGATTGTCGGAGTGGACGCGGATTTAACGCTGGACGAGGCAATGGAGTATATGATGGCGCAAAACAACTCCCGCTACCCGGTCTACTTGGAAAAACATCGATCACATCATTGGGATCCCTGCATATCCGAGATGCGATGAAAGCATACGATCAAGAGGAGATGGGAGAACAGACGCTGCGAAAGATCAAGGGGCTTCTGAGACGGCTGGTTTTTGTTCCGGAAACCAGAAACATTGATATGCTTTTTCAAGAGCATGCAGTCCACAAAAACACAGATGGTGGTCGTCATGGATGAGTATGGTCAAACGGCTGGTTTTGATTTCCATGGAAGATATTCTGGAAGAGATTGTAGGGATATCAGGGACGAGTATGACGAGGAAGACGGACACATCCGAACGACAGCCAGAAAAGATGAGTTCCTTATTGATGGAAGGACCCCTCTTGAGGAGTTGGAAGAGCGCTTCCATATTCAATTTGATACAAAAGAATGTGAGACCATCAACGGATACCTTATTATGAAATTGGATCATATTCCGTCCGAGCATGAGGTATTTGAGACGGATGTGGGGCCTTGTCGATTTGCCATTGAGGAAGTGAAGAATCATATGATTCAAAAGGTGCAGATGACAAAGCTTCCCGAGGAGGGTGCAGAGGACCATGTGCCTGGTCAAGAGCAGGAACTGTCGTGAAATCAGTAGATAAACAGTAGGACCGATCAAAACACAGAGAAAAAGAAGGGATTATGTCAGGACATTCAAAAATTTGCAAACATCAAACACAAGAAAGAAAAATGACGCTGCCAGGGCAAGATTTTCACCATCATCGGGAGAGAAATCGCAGTGGCGGTTAAGGAAGGGGACCGGACCCCGCCAATAATTTCAAGTTGGCGACCGTGATTGCCAAGGCGAAGGCAAACAATATGCCGGAATGAGACGATTGAAAGAGGAATCAAAAAGCCAGCGGCGCGAGACGGGGCGGTGGATTATAGAGCATCACCTATGAAGGATATGGCCCTGCAGGAACGGCTATTATCGTGGAGGCATTAACCGATAATCAGAATCGTACGGCGGCTAAATGTGAGGGCTGCTTTTTCAAAGGGCGGCGGAAATGTAGGAACACCGGGCTGCGTTTCTTTCATGTTCGATCGGAGGGGACAGATCCTGATTGACAAGGAAGAATGCAAACTTTCTGCCGATGATTTGATGATGCTTTCTCTGGATGCCGGCGCGGAAGATTTTCAGGAGGCGGAAGACAGCTATGAAGTACTCAGCAGCCCGGAAGCCTTTTCAGGATGTGGTAAAAAGCGCTGGAAGAGAACAAGGTTGCCACGGTTTCTGCTGAAATCACAATGATCCCGCAGAATTATGTAAAGGTGAAGGAAGAAAGCGACCGGATTCAATTGCAGCGTATTCTGGACATTCTGGATGAAGATGATGATGTACAGAATGTATCATAACTGGGACGACGAAGAATAATCGACGGAAATGAGGGACGAGGCCATGCCCTTAGATCTTTCAGAAGAAAAAAAACAGCTTTTTGTTCCGGAAGGGATGGTTCTTCCCTGCAGGAGATGCCCTTGTCGATGCGGACGAGACCTGGATGAACCTTCCTGGAGCAAAGGATGACTGGGTGCTCGGCCTTCAGGGCATGCAGGAGTCGGTACACGGGCACCTAGGGCGCGGAAAGAAAAAGAAGCGCCCTTCGTCCACCTGTCACAAAACGGCATGGCAAAAGACAGAAAGAGGATGCAGGAGTTTGATCTGCCCTATGTGCCGGGGGATGATTTTGATTTCTGATCACGGAGAAGATCTGCGAATGCAAAGGGGAAAAGAGGAGTGCCCGGGAGGAGAAAGAGGAATGGATTTTAAAAATTTAGAAGCTTATGAATTGATCGAAGATCGGCGCATTGACGACCTCGCTCCAGAGGCCGTTCTTTTACGTCATAAAAAAACAGGGTGCCAAAATTGCACTTTTATCCAATGAAGAGGAAAATAAAGTTTTTACATCAGCTCGAACCCGCCCACGGATTCCACAGGAGTGGCGCATATCATTGAGCACACGGTGCTTTGCGGTTCCCGCGATTTTCCGGTGAAGGATCCTTTTATGGAACTGGTAAAGGGATCTTTAAATACCTTCCTCAATGCAATCACTTATCCGGACAAGACCATCTATCCGGTGGCAAGCTGCAATGACGCAGATTTCAAGAATCTGATGCATGTCTATTTGGACGCCGTTTTTACCCGAATATTTACCTTTCCGACAAATATTTTAAGCAGGAGGGTTGGCATTACGAGATGGAAAGCGCGAAGATGAGCTAAAGATCAACGGCGTCGTCTATAATGAGATGAAGGGAGCTTATTCTTCTCCCGAAGATGTACTGGCTCGTGCCATCCAGAATTCTCTCTACCCGGATAATGCATACGGCGTAGAATCCGGAGGAGACCCGGATCACATTCCGGATCTGACCTATGAGCAGTATCTGGACTTTCATAAGCGTTATTATCATCCGTCCAACAGCTATATCTATTTATACGGAAAAATATGGATATGGAAGAAGGCTGCGGTATCTGGATGAGGCTTATCTGTCGCATTTTGACTTTCTGCCGATTGATTCTCAGGGTGAAAGACCAGGCAGCCTTTTTCTTCTCCCAGGAAACCACCTACCTTATTCGATCCCTGCAGGCGGATCAGCCTTTTCATCATCACCTATCTCACCTATAATTGCAGTTTGGAGACTACGCTGGATGCCGAATTATATCTGGCGATGAATGTGCTGGACTATGCCTTGATTTCCCTCTCCGGGCGGTCTTTAAAGCAGGCACTTTTAAATGCCGGAATCGGCCAGGATATTTCTGCAAGCTATGAGTCGGCGGTGAAACAGCCATACTATTCTATTACTGCCTCTATGCAGAAAAAGAGCAGAAGGATGACTTTGTCCGCGTGATCCGGGAGGTATTACAGGAGCAGGTCCGTCAGGGAATTGATAAAAGGCGCTACTGGCGGGGATTAATCAGGGAGAATTTCATTTCGAGAGGCAAATTTTGGAAGAGTGCCGAAAGGATTGATTTACGGCCTTCAGATGCTGGAGTCCTGGCTCTACGATGAGACAAAACCATGGCTTCTGATCGATGCGGGAAAAGCACTATCAGTCCCTTGAGAGAGAAGCTGGATTCCGGGTATTTTGAAGCGCTTATCCAGAAATATCTCCTTGACAATCCGCATCGGACAGTTCTGATGATGGTGCCGAGAGAGGTCTTTCTGCGAAAAAGGAGAAAGAACTTGCCGATTTCCTGCAGAACAAGAAAAAGAATCTGTCTTCTGCAGAGGTCGATCAGATCATAAAGATTTTGAAGGAATTGCGGAAGTGGCAGGAGACGCCGGATCAGGAAGAGGATCTCCTGAAGATTCCAATGTTACAAAGAGAGGATTTAAGGGAAAGAAGCTGAGCCTTTTTTCAATCAGATGAAGAAGATGGGGAGATGAACGTTCTGCAGCATGATGTCTTTACGACAGGCATTGCTTATCTGCGCCTTTATCTTTGATACGGAGCATGTAACGCAGGAGCTTTTTCCCTATTTGATTATTCTGAAGGTAGCGCTTGGGATTCGTTGACACGAAGGAACATTCTTATACGGAGTTAAACCGGAAATTGACATTTATACGGGGAGATTGGCGCAAGCACCGGTATTATACCGATGCAAAGAATGAAAAGAAATATTTAACGACCTTGAGTGTCGCTCACGTCCTGTATGAAAATCTGGAAAAAGGAGTCTTGCTGGTACTAGGAGATCCTCACCTCCTCTTTTTCAAGACCGCAAGAGAATGAGGGAAATCCTGGAGGAACTGAAGTCCAATATGAAGAGTGTTCTGACTTCTGCAGGACATCAGGCCGCCGCCTCAAGGGCGCTTTCACGTCTCGGAACAGGGCAGGATTTCGACCTTCTCCATGGGATTGCAGGTTTTCGTCTGGTGGAAAGCCTGTGTAGAAACGATGAGGAAGGGCAGTACCAGGATCTCGCACTGGAAGTTGGACGCTCTTTGCAGAATTCTAGAAAAGAAAATCTGCTGATTGACTATACTTCTCCGGAAGAGGCCTTTGCGCCGTTAGAGAAGGCACTTTCCGGTTTCGATGATCATTTATTTCAAGAAGCGGTGACGGAGGGGCATTTTACGCGGTGTTCTTTCCTGCTCAGAGGCATTCGAGACGGCGGGGAGTGTGCAGTATGTTTGCAGAGCCAGCAACTTCCGTCATGCAGGTCTTCCCTATACCGGAGTCCTTCGATTGCTCAAGGTCATGATGGGCTATGATTATTTGTGGAACCAGATTCGGGTGAAGGGTGGCGCTTATGGCTGTATGACCAATTTCGGCAGAAGCGGAGACAGCTATTTGTCACCTATCGGGATCCGCATTTTGAAACAAAAGCGTTGACGTCTTGCAGGTGCTGCAGCTTATATTGCAGGCTTTGAGGGCAGACGACAGGACAATGACCAAGTATGTGATCGGTGCGGTGGGAGAAAGCGATGTGCCCAAGACGCCGCCGGAGAAGGGAGTTTACGGTCTGACCATGTTCCTGATGGGCACGACCATGGAAATGCTGCAAAAAGCAGGGACGAGCTTCTTCATGCAAGCGTGGAGGATGTACGGGCGCTCGCACCTTTATGCAGAGGCTTTTAATGAAGAAGGAGGCCTTCTGCGTGATCGATCGCACAGGAAAAGATTCGCTCGCATCAGGAAATGTTTGATGAAACGATGCCGCTTTTTCTCAAAAGCAGGAAAGAGGAAGAGCAGGATAAAGATACAGGCCCTGCAATGTGGAGAAGCAGGGATAACGATACAGGACTGCGATGTGGAAGCAGGGATAAAGCTATACATATTCGAGGCGAGCGAAGCGGGGATAGAATACACACGCGAGGCGGCGAAGCAGGAAAGGATGCACAAGAGGTGAGGAAGGAAAACGAAGATGTGGGAATGATGCGAAATTTAAATCCGGTATCATTACGCTGGTTGGGCGTCCGAACGTGGGCAAAGTCTACCCTGATGAATCAGATGATCGGCCAAAAATTGCCATTACTTCCGCAAAACCGCAGACGACCAGGAACAAAAATCATGACGGTCTACTCGGACGATGATTGTCAGATGGTTTTCAGGATACGCCCGGCCTGCATGAGGCGCAGAATAAGCTGGGAGAATACATGGTGAAGATCGCAAAAGAGTTCGTTGGAGGAGGTGGATGTCGTACTGATGTTGCAGAAGTCAGCTCCTTCATCGGAAAGACGGAGAAATCGCTGATCGAACAACTGTGCCTTTTTGCATAAGCCTGTGATTCTGGTTTTAAATAAGATGGACGGGAAGGATCCTGCTCAGATTCAAGAAGCTGAAGAACTTATATGAGAACGAGATGCCTTTTTCGAAATCGTGACCGTCTCACTCTGAAGCACCAGGGATCGATCATCTGATGCAAACGATCAAACAGTACCCTGCCATACGGACCTGCCCTTTATGAGGAAGATACGCTGACCGATCAATTGGAGAGAGATCTGGTGTCTGAGATCGTAAGAGAAGGCGTCGCTGTCTCGAGAGACGAGGTGCCGCATGGAATTGCTCGTTTATACAGACAGCATGAAAGAAAGAGAGAAGAAAAACGGAGAAATTTTGATGGATATCATCGACCCTTGTTTGCGAGAGAGATTCCCATAAAGGGAATGATCATGGAGCAAAGGGGGAGCATGTTGAAAAGAATTGGCACAGAAGCCAGGATAGATATGGAAAAACTCTTGGGTGTCAAGTAAACCTGAAGCTTTTTGTCAAGAGTCAGAAGGGATTAGCGGGATAACGAAGCGCAGCTTCGGAATTTCGGATACCGTTTCTGATGAGAGAAGAAGATCTGTCGGTCACGGGGATTGTCCTGAAACGATTTCCGCTACGGGGAAAATGATTTTCTGGTGACCTTATTGACCAAAGAAAAAGGGAAAAGATTTCGGTTTTTGCTTATGGCGCAGGAGACAGAACAGCAGGCTGTTAGGGGTGCTTGAGCCGTTTTGTTTCAGGACTTTCAGGGCTCCTTCCGGTGAAAGGTGGCTACCAGGGCAGACAGCGCACAGATACAGAAATTGTTTGAGTGCTTTCGGAAAGATATGGATGCCGCTTTCTACGGGACTTTTCTGGAACTCGATCGATTATTACACGCGAAAAATAATGAAGAAACAGCTGTTACATCTTCTCTATGTCGCCCTCCGTGCCTTGGAAAAGGGGAACGATTGAAAGAAAGTTGGTTTGCTGTATTTATAGATTCGAGCCCTGGTCAACACAGGGCGAGTTCCTGAGTGATACAGAAAGTCCGTTCGGATGCGCCTATACCATTGATTTTATCGTCCCTCTCCTCTGAACCATCTGTACACGTTTACTGTTTCCGATGCAGTGCTGGTAGAACTTTGCGCCTTCGCAAAGAATTGAGAAGGCAGCATCGACCGACCGTTAAAAAGCCTTGCTATGCTGGAGATGGGATCTATTTGAAAGTACACAGGGTCTGAGCTATAATACTTTGATACTGGTGACAAAGGGATCCGCTTCTTCTGCAAAGCAGGTTTGCAGAAGGAGTTTCTGATCTTTTGATACCACATCGTTTTTATTTTTAGGTGAAACGCAGGAACAAGGTGGCAGCAAGTAGGAATGGATGAACGAACATGAGCAGGCTTGGAACCAAGAAATCAAACTGGGTTTTTCATAGGGCAGTGTGCAGGGGTGCTTTTCCTTTCCTGATCTTTTTATTCTACAGGTTGTGCTTCTGACAGAGATCCGGATCGAACGACCGTAGAAGTTGGAGAAGACGGAACAGTTACGCAATTTATTGTAGAAGATTTCGATGCAGATTATTATGATGCATCTGAAATGAAAAGAAAGAATTCAGGCGGAGATGGCTGCCGTACCGAAAGAAGATGGAACGGTTTCTCTCGATGCTTGCAAGGTCAAAGACAAGCTTGCCAAAGTGAAGCTCACCTATTCTTCCACAAGGCTTTTTGAGCGTTTTTAACCATGAAATTCTTTTTCTTTGGTTCAGTCAAAAGGCTGGAAGCTGCGGGTTATCACTTGCCTTCAGATCAATTCAGAAGTGCGTCACCCTGAATGAAAATGGAAGATTTTAATCAGCAATACCGAAACTTTCCTTCGATTGCCCTGAAAAGGTGAAGGATGTTCGAAAGGACTTAAGAAGGTGGATGACCACACAGTGGATCCAAGTGGTGCTGCATACGAGACATATATGGTCACCCTACAGTAAGATCAGAAAGACAGACAGGGACCGTTGGCGGGCAGGTGGTATCCGGAAGCCACGACAAAGTCAACAAGAGATGGGAGGGTAAAATGCGTTCACAGGATAAGACAATGGATAAGATTATCGCTCTGGCAAAGAACAGAGGCTTTGTTTTTCCCGGGGTCTGAAATCTATGGTGGTTTGGCCAATACCTGGGATTACGGAAGTTTGGGCGTGGAACTGAAGAACAATGTCAAAAGGCCTGGTGGAAGAAGTTTGTACAGGAAAGCCCCTATAATGTGGGTGTGGATTGTGCCATTTTAATGAATCCACAGACTTGGGTGGCCAGCGAGCATCTGTCCGGCTTCTCGGATCCGCTCATGGACTGCAGAGAATGTCATGAAGATTTCGCGCAGACAAACTCATCGAAGATTTTGCGGCGGAAAGGGAATCACACTGGAGTCTTCCTGCAGACGGTTGGAGCCAAAAAGTCAGATGAAGCAGTTTATAGGAGGACAATCAGATTCCTTGTCCCAGCTGTGAAAACGGAATTTCACCGATATTCGCCAGTTTAATCTGATGTTTAAAACGTTTTCAGGAGTGACCGAAGATGCTCAAAAAGACGGTGTATCTTCGTCCGGAAACCGCACAGGAATCTTTGTCAATTTCAAAAATGTGCAGAGAACGACTAGAAAGAAGCTACCATTTGGGATCGCACAGATCGGAAAGTCTTTCCGGAATGAAATTACACCGAGAAATTTCACGTTCCGTACCAGAGATTCGAGCAGATGGAGTTGGAATTTTTCTGCAAGCGGATACGGATCTGGAGTGGTTTGACTATTGGAGAAGTACCTGTGTGAACTGGCTAAAAGTCTCTTGGGATGAAAGAGGAAGAGATGCGGCTGCGGGATCATGATAAGGAAGAGCTTTCTTTTTATTCAAGGCTACGACAGATATTGAATTCTCTTTCCGTTCGGCTGGGGGTGAACTTTTGGGGATTGCGGACCGCATCGAATTATGACCTTGGAAGACATCAGGAAACCTCCGGTGAAGACCCTCACTATTTTCGATGATGAAACGGGAGAACGCTATATTCCTATGTGGTAGAGCCAAAGTCCTGAGAGCGGACAGGGTGGTTCTTGCTTTCCTTGTGGCGCTATGACGAGGAAGAACTGGAAGGGGAGACATGAGAACTGTCTTACACTTCCATCCGGCGCTAACCCCAATCAAGGCAACACATTCTTTCCCTTTCAAGTTGTCGGGAGTCCGCACTAGAAGGTGTATGAAGAACTTTCCAAAAAATTGGATGTGTGATTATGATGACCAGTGGCAACATCGGAAAACGTTATCCGTAGACAGGACGAGATCGGTACGCCGTATTGCATCACCTGATGATTTTGATTCGGAAAAACGATCAGATGGTCACGGTGAGAGAGCGCGATTCGATGAATCAGAAAGAGTAGGATTGATAGGGTTGACGGATTACCTAAGGATAAATTCGCATTTAAAGAAAGATTTTAGGAAACTGAGCCTTTGGAGGATGATGGGTGAGTGAAGTGAAGAAATATGGTGTAAATGAACTGAGATCAATGTTTTTAAAGTTCTTCAGAGTAAGGACATCTCGTCATGAAGAGCTTTTCGCTGGTGCCTATAATGACAATTCTCTTTTGATCATTAATCCAGAATGGCTCCCTTAAAGCCCTATTTATGCAGGCCAGGAAATTCCTCCAAGGCGCAGAGTGACCACTTTGCCAAAAATGTATCCGTACAGGAGATTTGGAAAATGTCGGAAAGACGGCTCGCCATGGCACCTTTTTTGAGATGCTCGGAAATTTTTCTTTCGGAGATTATTTTAAGAGAGAGCCATTCATTGGAGCTGGGAGTTTCTGACAGAGGTGGTCGGCTGGATCCGGAATCGGCTCTATCCGTCGGTCTATACGGAGGACGAGGAGGCCTTTGCCATTTGGAGGGACGAGATCGGACATCGCTCCTGAGCGAATCTGCAAATTCGGAAAGGCGGATAATTTCTGGAGCACGGTTCCGGCCCCTGCGGACTGTTCGAGAAATCTAATATGACCGAGGGAAAAGTTTAGCAACGGTCCGGAAGATGTGATGGGCAGGAAGGCGACCGTTTCATGGAAGTATGAACAACGTTTTTCCCAGTTTAACAATGATGGACATGGCCATTATACGGAGTTGGTCCAAAGAACATCGATACCGGCATGGGACTGGAACGCCTGGCAGTCGTGGTGCAGGATGTCGGTTCGATCTTTGATGTGGATACGATTAAAATGCTGAGACTCATGTTTGCAAGCTGGCCGGCGGTATTTCGTATGAGGCGGAGAATACGAAGAAAGTGACATCTCTGTGCGGGAATTGTAGTGGATCATATCCGCTCCACCACTTTTCATGATTTTCTGATGGGATCATGCCCTCCAATGAGGGAGGCTATGTGCTTCGAAGATTGATCAGGCGTGCAGTGAGACATGGAAGGAAATTGAATATCATGATCCTTCCTTTCGGAATTGAAACGAGCACCGTTATCGAGGAATCGAAGGACGGCTGCCCGGAGCTGATCGAAAAGAAGGATTTTTATTCTGAATGTCATCCAACAGGAAGAAAGAAGTTTGACAAGACTTATGAGCAGGGCTTTAGAGATTCTCGCTTCCATGGAAAAGAGGTTGGAGGCCTCGGAGGGAAAATGCTATCCGGGGAAAATGCTTTTTCGTCTGTACGATACCTACGGCTTTTCCTGTGGACTCCACCTAAGGAAATTTTGGAAGAGAGGATATTCCATCGATGAAGACGGCTTTGAAGCCGCAATGAAAAAGCAGAGGAAACAGCAAAAGGAAACAGTCGGAAGACCACCAATTACATGGGGGCGGATGCGACGATCTATGAAGAAATTGACCCGAAATTGCAGTCCGTTTTTGTCGGTTATGATACATTTCAAGCGAAATCCAGGTCAGTTGCACTGGTTCATCTGGTCTCCGAGGGGAAGACGGTGAGAATGCGCTTGTGGATGCACTGACCGATGGCATGACTGGGGCAATCATTACGGAAGAAACCCCGTTTATGCGACTATGGGCGGCCAGATCGGTGATAAAGGGGACCATTGAATCGAAGAATGGTAGCTTCAAGTCAAAGGGATACCCTTCATGTGAGCGGGCAATAAAATTGCGCATATCGGCCAGGTGACGAGGGAATGTTCACCTTAGGAGAGCAGGGTAGAACTGGTGGTAGATGAGAAGAACAGAAAGGACATCTGCCGGAACCATTCCGCTACGCATCTCTTGCAGAAGGCGCTTAGGGAAGTCCTCGGCACTCACGTGGAGCAGGCAGGCTCCCTATCAGGATGCTTACTAGAACCCGCTTTGATTTTTTCTCATTTTCAGGCAATGACTCCTCAGGAGCTGAAAGAGGTGGAAGACCCTGGTTAACGAGAAGATTCAGGAAGAGCTGCCGGTTGCACAAAATCATGTCACTGGAGGACGCCAGAAAGAGCGGTGCAATGGCTCTTTTTGGTGAAAAATACGGAGACGAGGTTCGTGTGGTGACGATGGGAGATTTCTCAACGGAACTTTGCGGCGGAACTCATGTAAAAATACGGTTGAAATCGGTTCGCTTTAGATTGTTTTCGAAAGCGGAATTGCAGCAGGAGTGCGCAGAATTGAGGCGCTGACCGGAAGAAATGTGCAATCTTGTCTACAAAAATCGAACAGGAGATGCAGAAGGCTGCTGAAAAAAACTCAAGGCTTCCTGCAGAACTTACAGATAAGATCGCACATTTACAGGAGCAGTTGAAAAAGCTGCAATCGGAAAACGAATCCCTTTAAGAGAAAAAGGCGCAGAAATCTTTTAGGAGATCTGTCCGAAAACGGCAAAGGATGAACGGGACCAAACTGATTGCCGCTTCTCTAAAGGGAGTGGATATGAACGGTCTGCGTATGATCTGTGCGACACCATGAAGCAGAAGGAAAAGAATGCGGTGATTGTTCTGGTTTCCGACAATGGGGATAAGGGCACAGCTGGTCGTGATGGCAGACGCAGAAGCCGTGAAGAAAGTGCGCATGCGGGCAATCTGGTCAAACAAATCGCACCGAAGATTGGCGGAGGAGGTGGCGGCGTCCCGATATGGCACAGGCAGGAGGAAGAATCCATCCGGTATGCTGTGACGCCCTAAAGAAGCGGAAGCTGCGCTGTCTCGCCCAGTTAATCCACGAATAGATTCGGCTTCTTCTGTGCATTCAATTTCGGAAGGGATTTTTAAAGAGTCCCTTTCGCTGTGTGGATTGTGTGCGCAGTGAGTAGTGAATAATGGAGGAGTGAGATCAAAGGTACACGCCATGCATTCATGGCAGAAGGAGAGGGAAAATGGCTAATTTTTTTAACGAACTGGGGAAAAAACTCTCAGATGTCGGAAGCACTGCAATGCAGAAAACAAAAGGAATTTTTCTGATATTACAAAAGCTGAACAGTGCCGTTGCGGAGGAGGAGAGGAACCAGGGAATCTCTTCACGCAACTGGGAAAAATCCATTTTGATCAGCATCAGGATGCACCGGAAGATATGTATAAAGATACGGTGGAAGCACTGAAGTCTTCCATGGCAAAGGTTGCGGAATTAAAGGAACAGTTAAGAGCAATTAAGAAGGTGCGTACCTGCGAAAACTGCGGAACAGAAATCGCAAATGATGCGGCATTCTGCCCGAAATGCGGTGCCAAACTACCGGAAATCGTAGCGCCAAGACGGAAGAGAAGGGTAAGTCACTGCCAAAAGTACTGGACAGGAATTGGAAGAGGGTGCACAGTTTTGCCCCGGTTGCAGGGGCGAAGGTTGCGAATGAAGAAGTTGCAGATGCCTGTACGACAGATCAGGCAGGTGCCTGCGAAGTTTGCAGCTGTGATCAGACAGAAGCAGATGAATCGGAGAAGAACTAGGAGACACCTCATTCCGGGTATGCTGATTTGGGAGGATTTTTCGCTTGACGCAGACAGAATTATGATATAATATCTGTGTTGCGCATTTATGAGCAACAAATAACCCAATCAGTCATAGATTTTGATTCTGGACGGGACTGAAGGGAGGGTGGAAGAGGCATGTCATCTGTTATTGTCAAGGAAAATGAAACTCTGGACAGCGCATTGCGTCGTTTCAAGAGAAGCTGTGCAAAGGCTGGCATTCAGCAGGAGATTCGTAGAGAGAACATTACGAAAAGCCGAGTGTGAAGCGCAAGAAGAAGTCGGAAGCTGCCAGAAAAAGGAAACACAACTGATACAAATGGCCCTGGTTTTATTTTATAGATCAGGGCTTCTTTTTACATGAGGAAACATGATTCCAATTTTATCCATCATCCTTCTTCTTGGTCTGTTTCTATGTATACAGATCTACCATGATACCCATCATTTTGTGATTCAGAACTTATCATTTGCCTTCGTCTAAGTTGCAGGAGGAGCTTACCATCGTTCTTGTTTCACGTTTGCATGGACAAGATTATGGCGCTGGGAATCAAGCGCTTCTTTCAGCGATCAGAACAATTCATCCGGATTTGATTCTCAGTGCCGGAGATATCATTACATCCTATCATCATCTGAGTAGACAGACGTATGACACAGGGTCTGCCTTCCTGTCTGCACTGGCAGGGGAATTTCCGGTTTATGCGGCAAATGGCAACCATGAGCACCGTCTTTGATGCGGACGGATTTTTGCAGAAGGATGCGAGAGGTATCTGGATGAGTTGAAGGGGGCAGGTGTTTGTATTTTGAATAATGCATCTTCCTATTTTTCCGTTACGTGGAAACAAGAAGGTGTATCTGTATGGGCTGGATCTGGATGATTCTTTTTCAAGCGATTCTCGAGAGAGAACTGCCAATCCAATATTTGCATGAAGTCCTGGGAGAACCGGTCAACGATGCCTTTCGAATTCTGATTGCCCATAATCCGGCCTACTTTCCGGTTTACGCGGCCTGGGGGCTGATCTTGTGGTATCGGGGCATGTGCATGGCGGCATCGTGAAACTTCCCTTCTTCGGTGGTGTGATTTCTCCTTCTTTTCGTCTCTTCCCAAAATACGACGGAGAAAGCTACATCGATTCAGCCTCTTGTGGGGACTTAGGTTCCACCATGATTCTGGGGCGCGGCTTGAGGACATATACCCTTCCGGTTCGGCTCTTTTTAATCCGGGAGAACTGGTTTGTGATCCATCTCCACCCGCAGCAGATCGGAAATAAATGTAAGTATTGCACCTGCACGGCAATACAAGGAGTTTTATATGGCTCTCGAGTCACTTTGGAGTATTTGAAGGTCCTCTGGATCTTTGCTTGCCCTGATTGACCAGAAATAAAATTGATATCTATGACATCCCGATTACGATCGTGACAGATCAATACTTGGAGTACATTCGGCAGATGCAGCAGAGACATGGATATTACCAGTGAATTCCTGGTCATGGCGGCGACCCTTCTGAGCATTAAGTCCAAGATGCTTTTACCAAAAGCGGTCAATGAGGACGGCAGGAGGAGGATCTCAGGCAGGAGTTGGTAGAACAACTATTGCAGTATAAGATGTATAAATACATGTCTTATGAACTGAAGGATATGCAACAGGGCGGAGTTTCAGATTGTATCGGAGTAAAAATATCCCGCCGGAGGTTTGAAAAATACGAAGAACCGGTGGATCTTCAGGAATTGATAGGAGACCGGAATCTAGCCACGCTCAATGAGATTTTTCAGACAGGTGCTCAAGCGTCAGCGAGGATAAGGTGGACCCGATTCGATCCGGCTTTGGAAAAAAATAGAAAGAGAGGAGATCGATCTGGACCAGAAAACGCTATATATCCGTGCATCATCAGGAACACCTTCCTTCAGTTTTTCGTCAACTGCTGGAAAGGCAGCATTCCAAAACAGAGATTATCGTAACCTTTCTGGTGGTTCTGGAAGAAATGAAGCTGGGTGAAATTGAAATTGAACAAGCCGATGCTTTCGGCGAAATCAAGATTCGAGCGAAGGATGTAGCGTAATGGAACTGGATAAAAAGTGCAGCGATTATAGAAGCCATTCTTTTTACGATGGGAAACGCGGTAGAATTGAATACACTGATGAATGCTGGATGAGTCTCCGAAAGAGTTGCAGGGAGCAGTTGCGTTACCTGAGAGAAAAATATGCAGAAAGCCCGACAGCGGGATTTCGCTCATTGAGTTGGAGGATTCCGTTCAACTTTGTACCAAAAAGAGTGGTATGAATATCTGATTCAGGTGGCGAAGACACCGAAAAAGACCGTTTGACCGACGCACTGCTGGAGACTCTTTCCATCATTGCCTACAAACAGCCGATTACAAGGTTGGAAATTGAACGGATCCGTGGAGTCAATTCCGATCATGCCGTAAAGTCGCCTGGTGGAATACGGGTTTTGTGACGGATATCGGCAGAATGGATGCACCGAAGACCCTCTTGTTTGGAACCACAGAAAGAATTTTTGCAGGCAACTTTGGCGTTCGCTCTCTGGAAGAGTTACCTCTCTGGATGCGGTACAGGTGGAAGAGTTCAAAAAGAGGCGGAAAATGAGGTCAATGTAAAGCTGGATATTTGAAAAATCCGCTCATGGTGCGATCATTAAGACTTTCGTTTATTTTTACAAAATATGTTATACTAAAGCGTATCTGTCTTTTTGACGGGTACGCTGTTTTGATTCAAACACAGCATTCTCATTTCTATAAATTTTTCACGGAGGTAATACCATGAGCAGTTCTTTAAGTGCGAGAGAGGATTGAATCTCTACTCGATGAAAACAGCTTCGTGGAAATCGGTGCCAGGGTAGAGCCAGGAGCACGGATTTCAGTTTGAAGCCGACAGAAGCCCCTTCCGACGGTGTCATTACCACTATGATAGCGATAGAAGGCAGGCCTGTTTATGTATATAGCAGGACGCTTCTGTCTTAAACAGTTCTGTGAGGGAGATGCATGCAAAGAAAAATTGTAAATCTGTATCAGCTGGCGCAAAAGACCGGTTCCCCTGTGGTCGGGATGTTGGATTCCTCAGAATTCGTTTGCAGGAGTCGATGGATGCCTTAAAATGCACTGGGTGAAATTTACAAGCAGCAGGTGAGAGCTTCCGGGTCATTCCGCAGATTTGTGCGGTCTTTGGTCCCGTGTGGAGGGATGAGCATTCTGTCTTCTCTGGCCGATTTTGCACTTTTCTGGAAAAAGAAAAAGGGACGGCTGTTTGTAAATGAACCGGACACCCTGAAGGACAATTATAAGGAAAAAGTGTGATACGGCAGAAGCTGCTTTTCAGGGGGAAAAAGACGAGGAAACGTGGCGGTTGTCTGTAGTATCGATGAAATTTTTGCAAAATCCGGGAACTGGTTGCTTTTTGCCCTCAATTTTGAGGAAGAGGATGCAGATAGAGAATGTGAGGATGATTTAAACCGCCTGACGGAAAAACATGAGTGCAGAGCTTACCGATCCGGCGCTTGCCTTGTTTGATCTTGCAGATGACGGCAATTTTTATGAAACCGGTAAGTCTTTTTGCAAAAGAAATGGTGACCGGCTTTTTGCGTCTGAACGGTCAGGTCATTGGTGCGGTTGCCAATCGTATTGAATGGATAGGAGAAGACGGGAAACCGTTACAGAAGTTTGATGCCGCCCTCACGGAGCGTGGTTGTAAAAGGCAGCCAGGTTTGTTTGGTTCTGTGATGCGTTTGATATCCCGAGTGCTTACCCTGACCAACACCGAAGGATTTGCGGCAACGGTATGTGAGGAACGCAGGTTATCCGAAAATGCAGCCGCACTGGTTTCTGCTTTTTGCCAGTGCAACGGTACCGAAAGTAAATGTCATACGCAAAGGCGTATGGTTCCCCTATGTCATTATGAATTCCAAGGCCGTCGGCGCAGATCTTACGTTTTGCTTGGCAGATACGGAGATCGGCGTGATGGATGCGGATTTTGCGGCCAAAATCCTTTCGGATGGGAAATCGTCCGCTGAAACACTTTCCATCAGACAGAAATATGCAGAACTTCAGAACAATGCATCTTCTGCAGCAGGAAGGGGTTATGTGGATGATATGATTGATCCAGTGAAGTCAGGAAGTATCTTATCGGTGCATTTGAGATCTTATACAGCAAGTGCGAAGAGGAACCGTCAAAAACATGGAACCATTTAAGGAAGGAGCAAGCAATGAAACAGAAACTGAGAACCATCACCGCGCTGCTCCCGGTTCTCTTCCTTCTGAGTGCCTGTACGGATCGAGAAGAAAACGGAGTTGATTGATGCAGGCTTAGAATACGCTACTGGGCATGGGGATGGCATTTGCAGTCCTCATTCTGATTAGCCTAGTGATTGGTCTTTTTCCCGCTCATCAATAAGACACAGACGCCACATGCACATCAGGAGCAGGCAAAAGCAAAGAAGAAAGAAGAACCGTCTTCGGTCTCGAGAAATCGAACCGGAGAATGCCTGGACGGGACCTGAGGGAAGATGAAATTTCTGCTGTGATTTTCGCAGCAATCGCCGCCTATGAAAGCGAAACAGAAGGAAAGGGAAGCGGGGGATATTTCGTCCGTTCCGTTAGAAAGAGACGCAATAGCAGCCGTTCATACAGATAAATATGCAGGAGGAATGATAATGAAAAATTATACCATTACGGTAAATGGGAATGTTTTATGATGTGACAGTAGAAGAAAATGGCAGGAGGAGACTCCTCAGGTGTCCTCTGCCAGAAGACCTGCGCCCGCCGCTCGTAAAGCAACGCCTTCCGGAAAGACAACCGGCACGGGAAGCATTAAGGTGGAAGCCGAAAGTGCTGCAGGAAAGAGTACTCAAAATTGATGCGCAGGTCGGCACACAGGTGAAGGCAGGGACGGCTGTGGTGACCATTGAATCCATGAAGATGGAGATCCCGATGGTTGCGCCTAAGGACGGGACTGTTGCCAGTATTGACGTTGCGGTAGGAGATTCTTGTGAAGCGGGACAGGTTTTGCGACCTATAAACTGATCGGCATACAATGATTCTATTTCCGCGACGCATGGAGGAAAAGCAATGGAGTATATTTCAAATACGCTGCATAATCTCTGGTTGCAAACTGCCTTTACGAATATGACGATCGGCAACCTGATTATGATCGTGGTGGCACTTTTCTTTTTTTATATCTGGCAATTCGTTGGGATTTTTGAACCGCTGCTTTTGATACCGATTTCTTTTTGGAATGCTGCTCGTCAATATTTACCCGGATATTATGCTGAGTATCGAGAAATCTCCGAATGGAGTCGGTGGTCTTTTATATTATTTCTACAAGCTGGACGAATGGGCGATTTTACCGTCTCTCATTTTCATGGGTGTCGGTGCAATGACCGATTTCGGTCCTTTGATTGCAAATCCGTCCTCATTTTTTTAATAGGGAGCCGCTGCACAGTTCAGTATTTTTGCCGCCTATTTTATGGCGATCTTTATGGGCTTTTAACGACAAAGAGGCGGCCGCAATTTCCATTATTGGCGGAGCAGACGGTCCTACCTCGATCTTTCTGGCGTCCAAATTGGGACAGGCATCCATCTTAGGTCCGATTGCGGTTGCAGCTTATTCCTATATGTCGTTGGTTCCGATTATTCAACCCCCGGTGATGAAGCTGTTAACAACGAGAAAAGAGAAGACCATACGGATGGAACAATTGCGCCCGGTATCCAAATTGGAGAAGATTCTATTCCCTATTGTGGTGACGATTGTGGTTTTGCTGTATTCTGCCTACGACGGCCCCCTGGTCGGTATGCTGATGTTGAGGGAATTTATTTCAGGGAATGTGGAGTGGTTAGGCAATTACAGGAGACCGCTTCCAATGCGATGATGTATATTGTTGTGATTTTGCTTGGCACCTCCGTGGGCGCAACCACCAGTGCAGAAGCTTTTTGAACATCGTCACTTTGAAGATCGTGGCACTGGTCTGATTGCATTTGTCATAGGGGACTGCTTCCGGGGTACTGTTAGGTAAGGTGATGTGTCTGGTGACGGGCGGTAGGTGAATCCCTGATTGGAGCGCAGGAGTGTCTGCAGTGCCGATGGCAGCCGTGTCTCACAAAAAGTGGGCGCAGAATATGATCCCACGAATTTTTCTTCTGATGCATGCCATGGGACCCAATGTGGCAGGGGTAGTCGGTACTGCGGTGGTTGCCCGGAACGTTTATGGCGGTCTTCAGTATTTTTAACAAATAGAAGGATGATTCTGATCTAAATTTCAAATCATACTTGAAAGGAAGGATGATATATGTCTGATGAATTGATGAAACCGGTCAGCATCACAGAGACAGTGCTGCGTGATGCCCTATCAGTCACTGATTGCTACCAGAATGCCGATGAAGAAATGCTCCCGATTGTTCCGGTGATGGATCAGGTCGGCTATCATTCCGTGGAGTGCTGGGGCGGAGCTACGTTTGACGCCCTGCCTTCGGTTTTAAAGGAAGATCCCTGGGTGAGACTTGAAAGCTGCGGGAAGGCTTCAAAAGACAAAAGCTGCAGATGCTCTTTCGAGGGCAGAATATTTTGGGATATAAGCATTACCCGGATGATGTCGTTGAATATTTCGTCCAGAAGTCTATTGCAAATGGAATTGATATTCTCCGAATTTTTGATTGTCTCAATGACATGAGAAATTTGGAGACTTCTGTAAAGGCGTGTAAAAAAGAAGGCGGTCACGCCCAGGTGACGCTTGTTTATACGCTTGGCGATGCGTATACCATGGACTATTGGATGAATATTTCTAAGGAAATCGAGTCTATGGGAGCGGATTCTATTTGCATTAAAGATATGTCGGGTCTTTTGCTCCCTTATACGGCGCAGGAACTCATTACATCTATTAAATCCGCAACGAAGCTTCCGATCCAGCTTCATACGCACTATACCTCCGGAGAGGCCAGTATGACTTACCTGAAGGCGGTAGAAGCGGGGAGTAGACGTGATCGACTGTGCCATTTCACCGATGGCGCTGGGTACTTCACAGCCGGCAACAGAAGTGATGGTAGAGGCTCTGAAGGGAACCCCTATGATACGGGGTTGGATCAGACGCTGCTTGCTAAAAATTGCGGATCATTTCCGCCTATAGAGAAGAGTGTTTAAAGAGTGGCCTGATGGATCCGAAGGTGTTGGGAGTCAATATCAAAAACCCTTCTATATCAGGTTCCCGGCGGGATGCTTTCCAATATGGTCAGTCAGTTAAAGGAACAGAATGCGAGTGACAAGTATCAGGATGTCTTGGAGGAAATCCCCCGTGTCCGGAAAGATTTTGGAGAACCACCTCTGGTGACACCCTCTTCTCAGATTGTCGGCACACAGGCGGTGATGAATGTGCTGATGGGAGAAAGATACAAGGTTTCCACCGACCAGACCAGGACCTGGTCTCCGGACATTACGGCAGGACGGTGAAGCCGATCAATCCGGAGAGTCAGAAAAAATTATCAGGGATGCAGAGGTGATTACCTGCAGACCGGCAGATTTGCTAAAGCCGAGGCTTGCGCAGTTTGAAGAAGAGTGCAAGGAGTGGAAACAGCAGGATGAGGACGTGTTGTCTTATGCGCTCTTCCCGCAGGTGGCAGTCGCTTTCTTTAAATATCGTTTGGCACAGCAGAAAAAGGTGGATCTTAATAGCGCGGATACCAAGAACGGAGCATATCCGGCATAATGCATCAGAGGTCGTGACAGGTTCTTTAACGTGAGGTTTTCGCTGAAGGAGGATCGGTTGTCCATGTCAGATGCAATACAGCTCAATAACAGAAGAGGGGAGGTTCAGGAAACGGCAGGCGCTTGCACAAAGAACGGTTGCCGGGTTTCGGATTCGACCAGGCATTATGATATGAACGGCGCGACGGCAGTGCAGGGATGGAGTAAACTTTACGGTTTTACTCCAACGATGCAACTGCCATCGTGCTGCTTCTTTCGGAGGGATGAAAAAGCCTTTTGCTAAAAATTCCATTTCCGCAGGATTACCGGATCGGAAAGGTTTATTCGATGTTCGTCTTTGGCTTTGCAGATTAGCGAACTAGAATATGCTTTTCAGGTGGACGGCCCATGGGAACCGGAAAAAGGGCTCTCTTTGATAAAAACCATGTTCTGTTGGATCCTTTTTGCCAAAGGCAGTGGCGGGACAGCGCAAGTGGGGAGAAAACGAGAACACGAAGCTGGAGCTATCGCGGTCGCGTGGTGAAGAACGACTTTGAATGGGGCTTAGAGATGCCCCATCTTCGGATCCCCATGAGTGATTCCATTATTTACGAGATGCATGTACGTTCTTTTACCAACGATCCTTCTTCCGGTGTACGCGCCCCGGTACCTTCGCAGGGATCATGGAAGCTTTTCTATCTCAAAAGTCTCGGAATTACGGCAATAGAGCTAATGCCTGTCTTCGAATTTGACGAAACAAGAGATAAACGAGTTTATAATGGCAAAACGCTTCTGGATTACTGGGGCTATAATACGGTGAGTTTTTGCACCGAATACCAGTTATAGCTTCCACCGATGAGTATAATCATGAAGGGTGGAACTGAAAACACTGATCCGCCTTCTAAAAGAAAAATGACATTGAAGTAATCCTGATGTGGTATTCAATCATACGGCAGAAGGGAATGAAAAACGGACCTTTTATCTCTTTCAAAAGGCTTCGATAATAATATTTATTACATGCTGACACCCGAAGGCTATTATTATAATTTCTCCGGCTGTGGCAATACCATGAACTGCAACCACCCCATGGTGCAGGAAATGATTGTCAATGTCTGCATTACTGGGTAGAAAGATTATCATGTGGACGGGTTTTCGTTTGATCTGGCCAGTATTCTTGGCAGAGATGAGGATGGTTCTCCGATGAAGAGTCCGCCCTCATCCACCGGCTGGCATTTGATCCCCTGCTAGGGGATGTGAAGCTGATTGCAGAAGCCTGGGATGCCGGAGGCTTATACCAGGTAGGAGAGTTTTCTGCTTGTAAAAGATGGGCAGAGTGGAACGGCAAATACAGGGATGACATCCGGTCTTATTTAAAGGGGATCTCTGGTGTGCCGAAGATGCCTTAAAAGAATAACCAGCTCGCCGGATCTGTGCAGCGGAGATTATCTGGGTTATGAATCTTCTATAAATTTTTAACCTGTCATGATGGTTTTACCCTGCATGATCTATACTGTTATAACAATAAACATAACAGGGATAACGGATGGAATAATACGGATAGCACAAATGACAATCGCAGTTGGAACTGTGGTTTTGAAGGAGAAACGTCCGACCCGGAGAGTTTGTGCTCTGCGGGAAAGAATGATGCGAAATGCCATTGCGGTTCTTATGACAAGCAGAGGAACTCCCGATGATTCTTTCGGAGATGAGATTCGGGAATTCCCCAGAAGGAAATAACAATGCGTATTGTCAGGACAATGAGATTTCGTGGCTGAACTGGAACGATCTGGATAAGAATCGAGATTTTTGATTTTTTTATAAAAAGATGATCTCCTTTCGAAAGAAACATCCGGCGATTCGAAGAGATCTTTTACCTGCACAGAGCGGCTTCCCCTTTATCAGCACGCAGGTGATTCACCGGGAGGAACAGGGCGGAAAAAGCAGAGCAGGCGGCCATCGGTGTATGTTTTGCCGGATATGACAAAACGACGTGGCAGGGATGATATCGTTTTTGGCAATCAATGCATTCTGGAAGTCGGTAGAACTGGATTTACCGATGATTCCCGGTAGCGGCGTTTGTGGCAGATTACCATGAATACCTGTGCGGAAGGCGGGAATCTTTCTATCGCAGACCCAGGCCGACACAAGGCAAGTTCTTGATGCAAACCCAGAAGTGTGTGTATCTTTACGGCGCTCTATATTGACGAAGGGTTCAGGACGGATTAAATGGCTGAGACGGATTTCACAAAAACCATGAAGGAATCAGGACAAACAGAACCGCAGGTAGAATCTTCTCTTGTGGTGGAAGGGTTTCGGTTTTTGACCACGGCGGATGCGGAAAAAGCCAAATTAGATCTGGCCAAAATCAATTATTTGAAGAAAAACCTTGGCTATGCTACTTCAACCGCACTTGATGCGGTGTACGAGAAAGCAATTGAGAATCAAATTTTCTCCACTCCGGTGGGCTGGCAATTTTTATTTGAAATCCGCATGCGTTTGATTTCATCGGAGCTAAAAGGAGCTGCGTTTTCGCCGATTCGGTTACCATGCCGCTCTCCAGACGAGAGGCCAAAGAGCAGGCGGAACAGGAGTTGCAAAAAGAACGAAAAAGAGAACGCAAGAAAGGGGTAGTCGAGGAAGCTTTCCAGAAAAGCAGGGAGGATGATACAGTTTTCTCTGGCGCTGAATCTGGTTCTTGTGTTTCTCGTAGCTGCCATGTTTGTGATCTTAAATTTCTCACAAACCGATAATATCGTGAACTATAAACGAAATATCACCAATCGTTTTGCCGAGAGAGAAGAAAGGCTGAAAGAGAGAAGCCGCCATTCGGGAAAAAGAGCGAAACTTCATCTCTCCGACAAGGGAGATTCGGAAAACGCAACTTCGGGTCTGGCGACACCGGATGAAAGCGAACCCGCTGTAAATGGCAGAGGGAAATAGATTGAAAAAGGAGATAGGAAAGGAATGCCGGATAAAAGAAAGATTTTAATCGTGGACGATGAGGAGCGCATGCGCAAACTCGTCCGCGATTTTTTGGTAAAAAAAAATTTTGCAGTCGTTGAGGCTGCAGACGGGAGCGAAGCTTTGGATCTGTTTTTTGCGGATTCTGAGATTTCCCTCGTGATTTTGGATGTGATGATGCCGAAACTGGATGGCTTTGCCTGTGCCAAAGAAATCAGAGCCCTATTCCAAGGTGCCGATCATCATGCTGACCGCAAAAGGGCAGGGAAAGAGACGAACTGCAGGATTCGAAATCGGGTGGACGAATATATTTCCAAGCCTTTTTCGCCTAAGGTTTTTAGTGGCAAGAGTGGAGGCAATCTTACGTAGAACCGGAAAGAGCCGGATGAAGAGCTCTTAGAAGCGGGAGGAGTGGTTCTGAATCGCTCTGCGCATACGGTGACCATTGACAGGGCAGAATGTGGATTTATCGTATAAAGAGTTCGAACTTCTTTCCTATTTCATGGAGAACAGGGGATCGCCCTTTCCAGAGAGACCATTCTGGACCATGTCTGGAATTATGATTATTTCGAGGACACCAGAACCATTGATACACACGTGAAAAAAACTACGCAGCAAGATGGGAGAGAAGGGGATCTCATAAAAACCATCTGGGGAATGGGGTACAAATTTGAAACAAACTAAGGGGCGAAACTCCTTTCAAAAACAATTTTTCTCTTTGCTTTTTAGCCGTCTCTGTTGGGACGGTTCTACTTTGTTTGCTCATGAATAATCTTTTTCTGGAGCGCTCTATACGCGCCACAAGAAAAGGGCGATGAATCAGGTTTATCTCCAGATCAATCAAGCTGCAGAGGAAAATACGCTTTTGTCGAAGGAGTTTCAGTCAAGGCTTCAGGAGATGGCGGAAAAGTACAGCATCGCCCTGTTGGTGCTGGATCGGGATTCGCAGGTTGTGATTACGACTTCAGGATACTCGGAACTGTTAACGGAGAGACTGTGGAAGCGGGTCCTGGAGGGCAGGTCAGCTCACAGGGAGAATCGAAAATACCGGATCGAAGAGGAAGGGATACCAGAACGGGCCGGTGTATATGGAGTGCTGGGGTTCCTGGAAATGGTACTATTTTTGATGCGGACCGCTTTGACAGGCATTCACGACAGCGTCCAATTTTCGAATCGATTCATGGGGCAATTGCCTTCGTTGCCGTTTTTTCTGCACGGCGCTTTCTATTTTTCCTCCCGATTTACCAGACCGGTGAGCGAACTCACCGGGATTTCAGACGGATGAAGAATTTGGACTTTGATGCGAAATACTCTTGTCATGCGGAAATGAGCTCGATTTCCTAGGGCAAAACATCAATGAATTATCGGAAATTCTTCTCACCACGATCTCCGAATGGAAGGCCGCCAATATCGAACTGAAGAAGGATATCAAACAGAAGGAAGAGATCGATGAACAGCGCAGAGAATTTCTATCTAATGTATCTCACGAACTAAAGACGCCGATCGCCTTAATTCAGGGGTATGCGGAGGGCTTAAAAGAAGCGGTGAATGACGATCCTGCTTCCAGAGATGATTACTGCGATGTGATCATGGATGAAGCTGCTCGCATGAACACCATGGTGCAGAAACTGATGACCCTGGACCAGCTGGAGAGCGGTGGAGATCCCGTCAGGTTGGAGCGATTTAGTGCAAGAGAAATGGTTCAAAATTTCCTGAAATCGGCCGATATATTAGCAAGACAGAAAAATGCAAATGTGCAGTTGGCAAAGGGCCCTAACTTATGGTTTGGGCAGATGAGTTCAAAGCAGAAGAGGTGCTAAGAAATTTTTTTACCAATGCATTGAACCATTTGGACGGAGAAAGGCTGGTGGAGATTTCTCTCGAAAAATGGATCATAAGGTTCGAATCTCTGTTTTTAATACAGGGGAACCCATACTGGAAGAAGCCCTGCCCCATCTCTTTTGAAAAAAATTTTTATAAGGTAGACAAAGCCAGGAGCCGGGCTTATGGTGGAAACGGCATTGGCCTTTCCATCGTAAAGGCAATCATGGATTCCCTTCACCAGACCTATGGGGTAAAAAACTATAAAGATGGCGTATGTTTTTATTTTGATTTGGAAGCAGACCGTTGAACACAGAGGGTTAGGGTTAGGCAAATGAAGAGAATGGACGGCAAGAGATTGGGAACTTGGGTAGTGGCAATTTCCGTAGGCCTGATGGTTACGGGTTGCGGAACCCTTTTTCCCAAAAATGAGTGATGAAGAGTATCGAAAAGGTTGTGACCTATGCAGCCGGGATTCTCATGAAATACCAGGTGGGTTCCAGTGACAAATTGACCTATGTGGATCCGACTTATACGCCCCCGGGCATGGAGGATATCAGAGGGCTCCCGGATGAGGATACCGGTTCAGGTGCCTCCTCTTCGATGGCAGGGAGTATGAGTGCAGAGGCCCAGTCCTCTTCCGCAGGAGGCGTAAATGCAGGAACCGGAAGTTCCGGTGACACCCCTTCACAGCCGGGGCAGAAACATCATCTGACGGAACGGAGAAAAGAATCACACCGTCCAGGCAAAATCAAGTGGAGTTGTCAAAATCCTAGTGCAAAAGATTGCGGAAGGCATAGAGATCAAATACGACGGCTATGCAGTGAAAGGTTCCTATCCGGATTCTGCAGATCAGGGGGCTATGGTAGCCGGAGACGGAAAGAAAATTTTAGTCCTGAGTTTTAAGCTGACGAATCCGACTTCGGAGAGCTTGCCGTCAATGCGGTGGGAGCCAATTTGCGGTATAAATTGATGGTAGACGGTGAAGACATTGGTTTTACCAATGTCACGATGATCCCAAACGATTTAAGCTCTTTAGTGACAAAAGATTCCTGCAGGCGGGAAGATGGAGGCGGTTTTGCTGCAGGAGATGGATGCGGCAAAGGCAAAAAAAATAGGCTCTGTTTCCTCAGATTATTTCGAAAGACGGCACTCAGAATATTTCACTCGAGTAAAGGCTGAACATACAATCGGTTAAATTCTTTTGCTTTATCTATTATAGAACTGCACAGCTCTTCCGATAATATTAGTGACGATTGTGAAATCGGTTTTTCTACCCTAGCTATATGAAAAGTCAAGAAAAGATGTGAGGTGGATCGAGTGAAACAAATATTTTGATGGAAAGCGGCACCAATGAATTTGAAATTTTGAGTTTATGATTGACGAGCGCTGCTACGGTATCAATGTGGCGAAGATCAAAGAAATCATCACCTATCAGGCGGTGACTCCTGTCCCCAATGCACACCCCAGCATAGAAGGTATTATGCCTCGTGATACGATGATCACAGCGATTGATCTAAGGAACTGTTTGCAAAGAGGGCCTCGAGCCGGTGGTCTTTTTCATCGTGACGAATTTTTCAACAAACTGGACATTGCTTTTCATGTAGATTCGGTGACAGGAATCCATCATGTTCCTGGGCCGATATTATTAAACCGAATGTCACGATCTCAACGGTTGAAAAAGTGTTTCCACTGGTATTATTAAACTGGAAGACCGTCTGATCATCATCCTGGATGAAAAATTGTTTCGATATCAATCCGAATACCGGATTAAATATGGATCAACTCACTCAATTCGATCAGAGACCAAGAACGAGATTCCCGATCGTTCTGGCAGAGGACTCTCAATTGTTAAATAAATTGATTGTGGAATCTTGCACAAATCCAGTTATAGCAATGTGAGACATTTTGAGAATGGAAAACCTGCGCGGCGATTTCATCTTCCAATGCGCAGATGAGGGAACGGTTGTACAAAAATGTCAGATGTCTCATTACAGATATTGAAATGCCAATCATGGATGGACACCGTTTGACAAAAACTGGTAAAGACGGATGATCGAATCAAGCATATTCCTGTGGTGATCTTTTTCCTCGTTGGTGAACGAAGAAATGCGCAGGAAGGAGAGGCTCTGGCGCAGACAGACAGATGTCAAAGCCGGAGATCGGGCAGCTGGTTTCCACTATTGATGAATTGGTAAATAGCAACCAGAATAAAAATTGCCGCAAATGCTTGAAGAGGATGGAACAGGATTACGGGCGCGAAGCGGGAGTTTCGCGCCTTAACTTATGGGAGCGAAAAAGGGTGAAGAGGGTCGCAGTGGAGTTCTTAGATGGCGGATCGTAACGAATATTTGGACGGAATTTTAAACAATATTACAGATCTGGATGGGCAACAGGATCCGGATAGTCTACAGAAACATGTGGAAAAAAGGCGGATAGTCTAAGGAAAACCGCCAGAAACCACGCTTCTCTGGAGAGAGAATTTTTGCTGCAGAAAAATGATCTGCTGGAACTCAATGATATGTTGGATAAGGCGGATCGTAATGGTGGTCAGCGACGGCTGAAGCAGTTGATGGATCACTACGGTGAGATCACGGAACAGGAAGCTTCTCCTCCAGATCGGTCCTTCTGCAGAGGAAACGGATCTGCGAGATAAAGAGGAAAAGTCTCTGGATGATCTCATTGCTGTCCTGGAAAAAGGAAGTGTCAGTCACAACTCCGGAGAACCATTGCAAGATAGAGACGTGGAAAGCAGCATCAATCCTCGAAGCAGTTCTTCTCTTCCCGACAGCAATACCGAGCAGCTTGAGGAAAATCCACTTCCTACGATTGATTCCGTGCCCGGCATGGAAGAGATTACAGATCCCCAGAAAGCACCCGGGATCTGAATATTGATGTGCTCTTGATAAGGCGGGAAGCGCAGATGAAGGAACAAACGGAAAGTGCGGATCAGGAGGAAGATGCGTCTTCTTTCGCATCCGCTTCTTCACAGGAAGCAGAGAAGTCCTTGACGGAGGAAATTCCAGCCGAGGCAGAGCAGAGTCCTTCCGAGACAGAGGAAAGTCCTTCAGAGGCAGAGCAGAGTCTTTCCGAGACAGAGGAAAGCCCTTCAGAGGCAGAGCAGAGTCCTTCAGAGATAGAGGAAGTACCATCTGAGGCAGAGGAGATCCGATCCGAGCAGAGGAACCTCCATCTCGTCCGAGTGGCTTTGTTTGAAAGGGAAGCAGGTCCTCTGCGGAAGAAGACAGCATCTCTGAAGTAGAAGAAGACAGCATCTCTGAAGTGGAAGAAGGTAGTACTCTGAAGTGGAAGAAGGTAGTACTCTGAAGTGAAGAAGACAGTACCTCTGAAGTGGAAGAAGACAGTACCTCTGAAGCGGAAGAAGACAGTATCTCTGAAGTGGAAGAAGACAGTACCCTGAAACGGAAGAATCTACATCTCAAACGGAAGAGATCTCTCTCATTCTGGAATCGCCGGAAGGGGAGGTCGAGGAGACAACAACAGATCATAAGGAGCGTTTGGCACCGGAAGACCTGAAAGATTCTATTTCGGCGCAGATTGCTGCAGTGTTATCCGGCGAGGATTTGCAGACCCTTTGCAAAAAGCACAAACAGAAGATGGGATGAACAGAACAACTGCATTCTGAACAGGAGGAAGCAGGTGCAGAATCGACATACCGGATTTAGGACAAGAAAAATCATTCCGAAGAGAAATTGTCGATTCCGGAAGAGATAAAAGGAGACTGAAGTGGATCTGAAGGACCTGGACAAGATCATGGACTCTCTGGCAACGGATCATATTGATGATATCGAGAATGAAAAAGGGCAGGCATCCAAAGAAGATATAGAGTCTTGCAGGCGGCGATGATGGATGAGCTCGGTGACCATGGACAAGAGGAGGAAGATAGTGCGCATCCCCTGGAAAAAAGAGGAAAGAGAGAAAAACTGGTCAAAAACAGGGACTATTTGCCAGAATAAAAGCCCTTTTGCCTCTTTTGTCTGAGGATGAAGAAGAGGAGACTGCGGATCACCTGACACAAGAGGGGAGCGAAACAAAGGAGAATAAGGCGGAGAAAGATCTCGCCACCGGTCATGAGGGACCAAAAGAAAGAATCCCTGCCAAAGAGGAAGAACAGCTTGCTTCTTTGGCAGAAGAAAAACTCTCAGGTTTTAAAAGAACTGAATGAAGAAGACGCGTGCAGCAGCGGAAAAGAAAAAGAAAAAGAAGAAACCAAAAAGGAAAAGAAACCCAAAAAGGCACCGAAACCAAAGAAAACCCAAAAAGCGCCGGAGCCTCCACAAGGCCTCCACCCAAGCGAATCCTCCCAAACGCATCATTTTGGTTGGAGTCTTTGCGGTTACCTTCGGCATTTTGGTCTATCTTCCTTCGGAAGTTTTCCCGGAACCACTTGTGGTCAAGCAGGCGAAATCGTCCTATAAGAAGGGGGAATACTGGAACACCTATAAGGACCTGTACGGCAAGTCTGCTGTTTTGACAAAGGATCAACAGGAAGAATTTAAGAAAGGCGGAAGCGATTTCCAAGATGCAGCGCTATTACGATGAATATGCGGATTAGTCTTCGATTTGTCGGAAAGGAACCGGAAGCCTTAAATGCTTTAATCAAAGGAGTGAGGCGGTATGATCGAGATCTACAAGGAAAGCAAAGAAACCGGAGATCCAAAGGTGGAAGAAGAGGTGAGCAATACCTATGATGATCTTGTAACTGCGCTACAGGATGATTATCATCTGACAGATGACCTGGCCAAACAGCTGTATGCGATTGAAGATCCGATTGAATATACCATCCGTCTTCAATGGATTACCAGGGGTACGAGGGGCGGCAGAAGAGTAAAGTTTTGCGGCTGCTGGTTGTTTTCATCTTGTCAACGCAGCATGACTGTTGGAGAGAGAAGAATGGAGGTCAATTGACGACTCAGCGATGGAGAGTTCCATCGGTGACAGTGGTTACCTTTTCTTTTCATTTTTTCGCAAAGATCCGGAAAAGAGAAAAGATCGAAAGATCAAGAAGCCTATGGTATCTGGTTCTTAACCACCTTTTCATGTTATCCTGAAAAATGAATGAAGAAACGTTATCTTAAGATACGTCGATATGATTCAGCAAAAGAAAGGTGTCTTCACGAAAAGAAGCAGATTTGTCACAGATTACGGGAGACTGGCTGGAGGCGGTCGGGTCTGAATTTAAAAACCTACTATAGTGAACTCTATCAATTTGTGAAAAAGAATATGAAACACAGGTGGTTTATCCCCGGCAGACGAAATTGTTTGAGGCGCTTCATTTAACGCTGCCCATCAGATCAAAAGCGGTGATCCTGGGGCAGGATCCCTATCATGAGCCGGGTCAGGCACATGGACTTTCTTTTTCTGTAAAACCGGGAACCCTGATTCCACCCTCACTTATGAATATTTATCAAGAACTTCATGAGGACCTGGGATGTGGATCCCAAACAATGGCTATTTGGTAAAATGGGCAAAACAGGGGGTTCTACTCTAAATACGATTCTGAGTGTTCAAGCGCATGAGGCTTTTTCCCATAAGGGAAGAGGTTGGAGCAGTTTACGGATGCGCTCATTCTGGCGGTGGCAAGACAGGACAGGCCGATTGTGTTTTGCTTTGGGGAGCAGCTGTACAGAAGAAAGCAGCATTATTACAAATAGGAATCATCTGGTTTTAAAAGCGCCTCACCCAAGCCCGTTATCTGCTTATCGAGGCTTTTTCACTGCAAACATTTCAGCAAATGCAATGACTTTTTTGACCGGAGCGCAGCTGGCTCCGATGTCAAGCTAGATTGAAATATATTGAAGAGTCTCCCTGTGTTCTGTAAGGAGACCGGTATTTTGCTTTTGACCCACCCATGAAAAGGAATCATCAAATGAACAAACAACCTTTGTGCAACCAAAGAACAGATGGAAGAAGTTTCTAGGAAGTATCCGACGCCCTTTTACATTTACGATGAGAAGGCATCGTAGAAAATGCACGCAGAGTGAACCAGGCTTTTTCCTGGAATAAGGGATTCGAGAATATTTTTGCGGTGAAAGCAACCTGAATCCGGTATTGATGCAGTTACTGATGAGAGAGGTTGCGGTTTTGACTAGTCTTCGGAAACGGAGTTAATGCTGTCGAGTGCTGTGGGGGCATCAGGGAGCAGATCATGTTTTCCCTCCAATGACACGCCTCTTTCCGAGTTTGTGTATGCCAATGACCTGGGAGCTATCATCAATCTGGATGACTTCACCCATATCGAATCGCTTGAGGAAGTGGTACATCCTCTGCCAGAGACCATTTGCTGTCCGTTTATAATCCGGGCGGTGTCTTTGAGCTTTCAATGGAATCATGGACAACCCAGGGAGATTCCAAATATGGAATGACCAAAGCACAGATTTTTGAAGCTTACCGATTTTGCAGGCGTGAAGAAGTTCGGTCTGCATGCCTTTTTGGCCAGCAATACCGTGACAAACGAGTATTATCCGAAACTGGCGGAGAAATGTTTGCGCTTGCGGTAGAGCTGAAGAAGGAAACGGGAGCGGATATCCGGTTTATCAACCCTGTCCGAGGCGTGAGATTCCGTATCTTCGAATCAGGAGGAAAATGATATTTTCGCCATCGGAAAGGGCGTGCAGAGACAATATGATGCGATATTGAAACCGGCAGGAATGGGGGATGTGGCTATTTATACAGAAATGGGCCGGTTTATGTTGGGACCTTACGGTGCGCTTGTGACGAGGGCAATCCATGAGAAGCACATTTACAAAGAATATATTGGAGTAGATGCATGTGCGGTCAATCTCATGCGGCCTGCGATGTATGGATCTTATCATCACATCACCGTTTTAGGAAAGAAACGGCACCCTGCGATCATACCTCATGATGTGGTCGGTTCTCTGTGTGAGAATAATGATAAATTTGCGATTGATCGGCAACTGCCGAGATTCATCAAGGGGATCTTTTGCTGATTCATGATACCGGCGCACATGGGTTTGCCATGGGTATAACTATAACGGCAAGCTGCGCAGTACAGAGCTGTTATTAAAGGAAGATGGCAAGATTTCCTGCATCAGAAGGGCGGAGACGCCGCTGGATTATTTTGAAACTTTCGATATTCTGCCGATCTATGACAATCTAGAGGATCGTCAGAAAAACAGCATCGGTTTGTAGAGGTAGAACTCTCGGCAAGGTATCTCAATTTGTTATAATTTTGAGGGAATCAGTGCCAGGAACCTGAATCTGTTGTGCGGACAGATTTTTGGCGCTTCTATCATTCTCAATTTGTCGGTACTTTTTAATCATGTTTGGATCTAAAAGAAGGAGGTATTTCATTATGGCTGGTGGCTTCGGTTCCATGATCGCAAAGCTCAAAATGAGCCCGAAAACAATCGTATTTCCGGAGGAAGGATGAACGGATCTTAGAGCGGCATCAAGACTCTTATCTTCAAACTTCTTACATCCTATTTTGGTTGGAAAAGAAGAAGAGATTTTTGCCGCATCCGAGGTGGCCAGCTTTAATGTTCACGGTGCAAAGATTATTGACCCGGATCACTTTGATCGTTTCGATGAAATGGTCGAGTTATTTATGGAACTTTCGTGCCGGCAAGGGGATTACATTAGAGCGAGCTAGAGACTTGCAGACAGGCCAATTATTTCAGCACGATGTTGGTGAAGATGGGGATTGCGGATGCTCTTCTGGTGGAGCCACCCTATTCCACTGCGGATACGGTACGTCCTGCACTGCAGCTGATCAAAACCAAGCCGGGAAATAAATTGGTATCTTCTTGTTTCATCATGGTTCGTCCTTCTGCCAGCGGTGAAAAATGAAAATCCTTGTCATGGGGATTGTGCCATCAATATTCATCCGACGTCGGATGACCTGGTAGAGATCGCACATGAAGCTTTGGAATGTGCAAGATTTTGGTGTAGATCCGAAGGTGGCATTCTGAGCTATTCCACCATGGGCTCAGGTAAAGGAGAAGATGTCGATAAGATGCGAACTGCCTGTGAAAAACAAGAGCAGCCTTCCCGGATATGCAGGTGGCTTCCGGGAGATGCAGTTTGATGCTGCGGTGGCGCCAGGGTCGCTAAGAACAAATGCCTGGATGATCCGGTGGCAGGACACGCAAAATACCTTTATTTTCCCTGATATCAATGCAGGAAACATCGGATATAAGATTGCACAGCGCCTAGGGAATTTCGACGCTTACGGGCCCGATTCTCCTGGGGTTGAATGCGCCGATCAATGATCTTTCAAGAGGCTGCAACGGACAGGAAGCCTATTCCATGGCAATTATTACCGCCTCTTTGCTGATGGTCGTGAAAGTAAAGTCGCAAACAGATCGCTGACACCTGCCCTGCAACTCGAAAGAGCAGGGACTTTTGCTTAGGAGGGTAGCAGCGTGTCGGCAAGACTGAATGAGCAGGAAATGATCATTACACCGACCGGGATTGCTTACAAAGATCTGACACCGGACAAGATGGTCAAAGTGAATGTGCATACGCTCTCATTCTCCCAGAAGCAGAAGGCCTTCAGTGAGGTGCAATTCGCATCCATTTACAGAGAGAGGACCGGGTAGGAGTGATCGTTCACTCCCATCAGATCTATTCGTCCTGTGTCAGTGCCATTGCACAAAAATACCTGCTCTTTCATGAACGATGAGAATAAGACGAAGATTCCAGTGGTTCAATATGCTTTTCCCGGATCGGCCGATGTCGCCGAACAAGTTGTTTTTGCTTAAAAACATCCGGCCGCTCAAAAGCCTCCTTCTGGCGAACCATGGGGTGGTTTGCTTTGCGCGAAACGTTTGCAGCAGTCATGCAACAGGCCAAAACAGTTGGAAATCATCAGTTATAATTATTTGATTGATGTGTGAATACAGAATTAAAAGTATGGGATTGTAGAGGGATTTTCGAGCTTTCGTAAAGAGGGAAAATCTACTATATCCGAAAAGGATACCCCAGGCGGCTTAGGCAGATTCATAAGCGCATCTATCGAAAAAGATCGGATGTGTCTTATATTTTACATAATCAGGCAGAGGCAGATGAGATTATCTCCCGAAGGTATACTTCCGTGCGGCCTCTGCTCTTAGATTCGGCACAGATCTGTGGCAGTCTTATTCGCATTCCTGCCAACGAATCCGGTAAGGGAAGAAACACTTTCCATTAAAATGTAGATGTGGTATTCAGTCCGAACGATGGGGTCTTTTTGTCTGGGAGGCAGCCGGGTGAGGCGGAAGCCAGGGCACTCATTATGAACAAGGATGCATTGCAAAAGTGCAGCGATTCGCAGGGGCATGCAAACTATCTTTCGACTTCGGATTGTAGAAAGGTGAATCGGCACTACTCATCACGTCTATGCAGGGCTTTTCCCGTGGAGAGCCGGAACTTTAAAGTCTGCCATTTGTGTTCTCTGAATGGCCGTAACATCAAATCTGCTACTGGGATCTCGTCATGAGAAAGATGTTTCATTTCTATAGTATCTTTCTTCAAATGCAGAAACAGGAATCGGTTTCGAAAAATAAGTAGCCCTGAAAGACATCGCAGTTGCAATCTAAAAGAAAATCAATTTGTTCTTTTTCTTCTACACCCTCAGAAATGACCATCATGCCCAGGTCTCTTGCCATGGCAATGATGTAAGCAAGGATGGTGCGATTTCTTCTGTCTTTGGACATTTCCCTTAATAGTGACATGTCAATTTTTCAAAGTATCTGCCTTCATATCTTTCATCAGGCAAAGAGAAGAGTAACCGCTTCCAAAAGTCATCAATCTCCACCTTGAAACCATAATTTTGCAGGTTGGCAACGGTGGAGAATTGCTGAGTTATTATTCATAAGAGCCGTTTCCGTAATTTCAAGATGCAGTTTCTCGGCTGAATTCCATATTTTTTGTCAGAGTCAAAAAGACGTCGTAGATGTTGATGAAATAAAAATCTTTGGGAGAAATATTGACGGAAATGTAGCACTGTTCCATAGAGCATCTTTCCAGCTGTATAAAAGCCTGGCCGCCGCCTCCCATACAAAAAGATCAACTGATAAATATAACCGGTTTTTCCAGTACGGGAATAAAATCTCCGGGCATTAACATGGTCCCATCCGGTTTGATCCAGCGGATCAGAGCCTCCGCCCAGAATCGTTCCATCCGCCATGGATTGCGGTTGCAGATAGAGTTGCAGTTCTTTCTGCTGCATGGCTTCATTTAACTCATTTAAAATTCGATTTTTCATAGACGGTTTTGCTGGAGCATTTCCGGTGTATAGTAGGCGATGCTGTTCACATTGTCGTGGGAAACACTGGATCTGGCCATGGCAGCACGCTCATACATGGTGGGAATCAGGATATCCAGATCTTTGATTTCATAGACTCCAATCTGAAACTGGATGCGATAAGAATTGGATTCTATGGAGTGTGAAACGGCCTCGACAATTTCGGCCACCGTTGCTTCGGAGTATTTTTCTTTTTGCATCAGAATCGCAAAGTGATCGCCAAAGAGACGGCTGCTCACTTCAATATGATACCGGGGGTCGCATAGCTGCTGGGCAATTCGGCATAAGACTTCGTTGCCCTTCTCAGAGCCGAAGAGGTCGTTGATCAGTTTAAAATCTCGAATGTTGGTGGAAATCATATAACGCCTGGTTTCAGGGTTTTTTGAGAGAACCTCCTGTACTTTTTCAAAAAAACCTTCACGGTTATATAAGCCGGTTAAGGAATCATGGGTAGCGCGTTCATGTTCCATTTCCAGTGCGTTGACATCAATCGTACGATCCGTAATGGTGATATAGTAACCTAGATCATGTTCCTGCTCATCTTTGATCCGCTGGTAATCGTATACCAGATGCTTGGTCTGATCTGGAAGGGAAAGAGAGTCGATCCAGTGACAGGACTGCATTTTTGGAAAGGTTGTGCTCTTTATATTTTTGTTCCATGTGATCTCGTAGTGAGTCTGTTTTTATCCAGATGCAGGAGAGAATAGCATTCCGGGTTTGAGAAAATCATCTTGCGGCTCATATCAAAACAGGCAACGGCGTTATGCATAGAAGTCACGGCATAGGTCAATACACGCACAATCAGGTCGCGTGGAATCAGAATCTGCGTCGAGTAGTAGATGAGGCAGACAAACAAGAGGTATAGAATCAGGGCGAGGTCAAGCGGTATCTGGATGATGGTATAAAGTCCGTCCAGGATTAGAATGGTTGAAAAATACGACCAGAAGAATCAAATATTTTCTCCGGTAGAGGGGAGGCATTGATGACTCTTTCGATCAAAACGACAAGGGTAAGCACCGCAATGAGATATGAAAGGATGAGATGCAAGTGATAATAGGGAGTAGAGGTATGAAAGATGTGATAAGACATGTTGTCGAACCCACCATTTCAGAGGTGGTGAAGCGTGGTGATCATGTACATTCATGATAAAGGAAAAAAAGTATCGCACATGGAAGCGATCAGAAAAGAGAAAGAGAAGTGGAACGATCTTAGGGCGACTGTCCGTATAACAAAGGACAAAGCGGTAAAAAGCAATTAAGAGCCAGGCGGTTGAGCATAATACATCCCTTGAAAAGAAGAGGATGTCTTTTTTTCCTGTATGGAGATAATCGAAACCAGATTGAAGGCAATGCTAATACAAGTGAGAAGATTCACTTGATAGAGAAGGAAATTCAGCTTATTTCTTCTAGCGCGGAGACCTGAGTCATAATCAGAACGACGGCGATCAACACGCTTGAGAGTAATCGTAAAGAAGGATTTCATTCTTTATTCGTCTTCGTCCTCCGGTGACATGTATTTGGCTTCAAACTCCCGTAACAGGGGAGAGGTTTGTCAAAATAATAACCTTGAAAAGCATCACAGCCTTTTGTCTTCCAGATAATCTAATTGTTCCTTCGTCTCTACTCCTTCCACAATGATATGTATTTTTCAAATTTTTGCACATTTCAATAATGGAATCCAGAATGATGCGGCTACGCTCTAAATTGCGCAGTTTCATGAAGAAAGGCAGGCGCAATCTTGACGGTGTCCACCTCGACATCTTTCAGTGTGGTAAGAGAGGAGGAACCCGTTCCCAAAAGAATCTATTTCACGATAAATCCCTGGGCAATCAGGCGGTCGATGACACGACGATTGGAACTGGTTACAAAGACGTCTTCCGTGATTTGCAGGCGCAGCGCCGCAGGAGGAAGATTGTATTCTGCTACCAGATCGGAAAAAGTAGAATCAATATCCAGATAAAAGAAATCTTTTTGAGAGAGGTTGACGGAAAAGAAACAGACCGTCCCAGCCCCTGTTGTACCAGGTTTCTAACTGAGAAGCAGCCAGTTCCCAGACGTAACGGTCAATGAGGTAAATCAGACCGGCTTCCTCCAGCACCCCGACAAAGGCGGCAGGAAGAAGGATCCCTTTCTGCGGGTGGTTCCATCTGACCAGCGTTTCTGCGCCGATCATGGTTCCGTCAGAAGAGATGCGCGGCTGCAGAAAGATGCAGAAATCTTCTTGATCCAATGCCTCTTCGACTTCACGAAGAACCTGTTTTTGGAATGGATCAGACTTTTTAGATCCGCATTATAGTAAACAATGCGGTTCCCGTTTTGCGTTTCGGCATAGGCAAGTGCTTTGGAAGCATATTTGCACATGGAAGACACAGAAGCGTCTTCTCTTAGACCGTCATATACCCCGGCATGGAGAAAAGATATGATAGGGGGCGGAATTTTCGGTAATTTCACTGAAATGCACCAGAATCTGCTCCTGCTTGCGCGTTCCTTGTGGAGGAGAAGTAGAAACTGATCGCTTTTAAATCTGCCCAGGAATTCGTCTTTTTGACAGCAGGCTGCCAACTTTTTGGCGGTTAAACGCAGCATTTTTCCTGCCGATCTCTCTTCCGTATAATTCGTTGATTCTGCGGAAATCTTCGATGGCAATACACAGCAGGTTGTATTGGTCGATCGAAACCTGCTGGATCTTATTGTAAAAGGCAAGTTGGGAATCGAGTCCGTCAATTTGTTCAAGCGGATCCTGAAGAGACGATAATTTTTGTTTTCTTTTTCTTCACCCATAAGAACGTCCTTGTTTCAAATGAAGATGAATGATTGTTACCAAACATGCCTCGCAGAATATAGGAATATGTGATGCCTTTTCTTCTGTTGATGGCACTGAGAAGGTCAATTTGTGTATAGTTTTTCGGAGACTGTTGTGGTAAACTGAAGATGTTGTTTAGAAATTCATCAAAAACAAGAGCATTTTTTTAATAATAAGGAGGCAAGGCCGTGAAATCCGATCAGGAAAGCAGTGCAAAAAGACGGCAGATATATTGCTTATATTTCCAGTTATACGTTTGGTTCCAAGGAAGATTATGGCATTCGTGTCTATGATGTGGATGTGGCAAAGGGCAGGATGACGGAGAAGGACAAGGTGGAAATCACAAACTCGTCCTACCTGACGGAGTCGCATAATCGAAAGTTTTTATATTCCATTACGGATATGGGAGTAGAAGGTTACAGGATTCGGGACGACGGCACGCTGGATAAGATCAATGAGGCTTCGATCAATGGGATGCGGAGCTGTTATCTTTCTACGGATTATGAGGACAAGTTTCTCTTTTGTGCCGGCTATCATGACGGGAAGGTGACAGTACTCAGGCTAAACGAGGATGGCAGTATTGGTGCGATCACGGATGAAATCTATCATAAAGGATTGGGACTGGGAACCGGTCGCAGCAATATGCCGCATGTGGAATGTGTGCGGATGACAAGGGATAACAAATATGTCTGTGCCGTGGATTCAGGGATGAACAGGACCATTGTTTATCAGTTAGATCACAGAAATGGGACGTTAAAGAATGTAGACATCATTCATGCGGACCAGGAGGCAGCCCCCAGACATATTCGTTTTTCTCCGAACAGGAAGTTTGCTTATATTGTTTGTGAACAGAAGAGTTTAATTGACGTTTATCGCTATGAAGAAAGAGATGGGGCGCCGAGTTCGAGCGCATTCAGCAGATTGCAACCAATGCGGAGGACGATCCGGCGGGAACGGCAGCCAGTGCGTTACATTTTTCACTGGATTATCGTTATCTGATCGGTTCCGATATGACAACCAATGAGGTCGTGATCTTCAAAGTCTAACTTCGAAACGGGACTTCTCTCCAAGATACTGAGTCTTCCGATTGCGGGAACATATCCGAAAAGGATGCCATGCTTTTCCTGATGATCAGCACCTCGTGTCGTTAAATCATGAATCAATACGTTGACCTTTTTCACCTTCAACGAAAGAATAAGACGCTGGTGATGAACGGTCCGGAAATCCCGGTTGACCGACCAAATTGTATCGTGCTCCACAAGCTTTCAAATGAATGATGCGGTTTTTCAGGTTCGGCGCATTTTAGATGATACGGATCCGGGATCCGATAGAGATGAGACAAAACTTATTTGGAATAAAATTGCAGGATAGATGATGCTTTTGCACTCATGTTCGTGATCATCGCATCCAGTAGTGTAATCGCACACATACTCTCAACAACAACAATGGCACGAGGGAACAATCACAGGATCATGTCTTCCGTGAATTTCAATTGAAATCGGTTGTCCGTCCGTCGACACTGTCTGTTGCTTCTTGGCAATAGACGGTGTCGGTTTGATCTCAAGCGCGTAATATAATTGGATCACCGTCGGAAATTCCACCCAGAATCCCACCGCTATGATTGGTTGTCTTTGAGATTTTTCCGTCTTTCATGCAAAACATGTCGTTGTTCTCGCTTCCCCTTTTTGGAAAGGAGCAAGGATTCCGTCTCCAATCTCTACTGCCTTCACAGCACCAATGCTCGCGATGGCCTGTGCCAGTATCGCATCCAGTTTGCAAAATACAGGGTCTCCGATGCCGGCAGGGACGCCGTCGATCCTGCATTCGATCACGCCTCCGGCCGAATCCCTTCCGCCTGGCACTGTCTGACATAGTCGCCTGCTTTTTGATCCGCCACTTCTTCCGGCAAGCCGGTGGGAGAAAGCACTTGTTCGGGAAAGATCTGCCTGGCCTGTGTCTGAACGGGTCCCATGGATTTTTGTATAGGCGGTCATTCAATTCCATTTCAGACAAGAGCTTTTGCACAAAAGGCACCGGCTGCCACTCTGGCTGCCGTTTCTCTGCCGGAGGACCTTCCTCCTCCTCGATAATCTCTAAAAGCCATATTTGCAGTCGTCAGGTATAATCGGCATGACCAGGGGCGATAACAGCCGGCAATCTCGGTAGTCTCTGCTGTCCTGTGCCGTATTGCGGATCAGCAGCGCAATAGGGGCTCCTGTCGTTTTGCCTTCAAAAACCCCGGAGAGGATTTCCACGAGATCTTCTTCCGCTCTGCAGGTGGTCAGGTTACTCGCCCCTGGTTTGCGTCGATTTAAATAAGCCTGAATGTCGGAAGGCCTGACCTGCATTCCTGCCGGAAAACCGTCAATGACGGCTCCGATGGCAGCGCCGTGCGATTCGCCGAAGGTAGTGACGGTTATATTTTTCCAAAAGATGATCCAGACATTTGTTGAAAACCTTTCTTTTTGACGAAAGATAAGAAAATCGTTTATAATGATGCGTCAGGGTCAAAAAGTAGTTGACACCTTCTGATATGAGACTACTCGCAATTCTTACATCATAACATATCATGAATCTGGGTGGAGAAGATGAACGGTTTTTGTTGGTGGCGGTCAAGCTTTTGATCGGTTTTATTGCACTTATCATGATTATCAATGTGACGGGAAAGGGAAATCTGGCGCCTTCTACCGCCAGTGACCAGGTGCAGAATTATGTGCTGGGCGGCATCATCGGCGGTGTGATCTACAATGAAGCCATTTCTCTTTTGACCCTATATTGCGGTCCTGTCCATTTGGTGTGGATTGGTACTTTTTCGATGGATCAAAACGTATAACGTGAAAGCAAAACAGATTTTTGGACGGAAAGGCACGGATCATTATTGATAACGGAAGATTGAATGTGGAAAATTGCAAAAAGCAAGGCTCAGTGCCCATGATGTGGCCTTTAAATTGCGTACGCATAATATTTATTCCACCAGAGTGGTGAGAGAGCGGTGGTCGAACAGAACGGACAACTGATTATCATTCAGGCAGGAGAAGAAAATCCGAAATTTCCGCTGATTACAGACGGCAAGCTACAATCGGAGATTCTGGACGTGATTGGCAGAGACGAAGATTGGCTGCATGAGGAAATGAAGAAGCAGGGGTATCAGGAATACAGCGAGATCTTCCTTGGAGAATACACCGATGGAACTCTTGTTTTACCCCTTATCACTCCGAATCGGCAGATGCGAATCAAAACAGAGATATAAGATGAGCAGAAGAAATATTTGGTAGCTTTTTAGATTATGGAAGGAATCATGATCTTTTTAAAAGAAAAAAACTTCCATAAAATTTAATTTTTGCTATAATAATAATATATTAATGTTCGTATAGTGATGAGGATATCCTGACGGCATGAATAATATATTATTATTGGAATCGCTCCTGCTATCATAAAATGATTGCCGGGATGAAGAAGATCATTGTAAAAGCACCGGAAGCTCTACCGTTTCATCTTTATGCTTACGGTGTTCTTTACGATCCTTATTTATGGTGGCTGTCTGCTAAGGGCAAACCGCAAGAGGCTTTTTATGTTTCTTTTGCGCAATCGTGATTTTCTCTTGTAGCAGTAGCTTCACGTTTATGTCCGCTAGACAAAAGGAAATCTCCTATCAGGTGGAAGGGCCAAACGAGAAGCGGATTCGGACTTTCTGGATGCACCAAGGCCTGCCTTTGCAGAAGAAGAGAAACCTTAGCCGGTGAGGAAGGTGCGCCCATTCCCGCACTGGGACAGGGTATCTTTGGAAGACGTACTGGCGGCTTCCGCGGATCCAGTTTTGTCGGAGCGTCATGAAGAGAGGAAGCAGAGAAAAACGGTCTTTCACGTTTCTGACTGGAAACTGATTCTTGTGAATAAGCAACATCCGATTCCGGAATCCTATACCTTTCCGATCGAGGAACCTCAGCAAGAATATGCAGTGTGACGCGCGCACGATTGAGCCGTTGCAGAGGATGCTGAAGGATGCCTATGCTGCCGGAGTCTCTTTGATTGTGACGTCCCTTATCGTTCGGGAAACAGACAGAGCCATCTTTTTCGTGCAAGGGTATCGCAGTATATGGAAGGCGGCTGCGGTTATGCGGACGCTACAAGAAGGCAGCTTACGCAATCACAATCCCAGGGGCATCCGAGCATCAGATTGGTCTGGCTTTCGATATCATCACAAACTCCTATAGTCAACTGGACGAAGGGTTTGGCGACACGGGGGCAGGCAAGTGGCTTGCAGATAATGCCTATCGTTATGGTTTTATCCTGCGGTATCCGAAAGGCGGAGAAACGGTCACCGGCATTGAATACGAACCATGGCATTTTCGTTATGTAGGCGAGGATGCGGCAAAAATCATCTATGAGAATCATCTAACGTTGGAAGAATTCTGGGAGCAATATTTATATCATTGAATACGCAATCCACCTATCATATTTTAAAAACAGAAGGTTCTGCAAAAACGCGCCGAATTGGTGACGGTGCATGGTGTCATTTCCACCCCGTCTTTATGAATGTGGCAACGGCCGCGGCGATCAAGGGGGCTGTCTCCACAGAAGATCTGGAAGGGATTGAGAACGAGGTTGTTCTTTGCAATACCTATCACCTGCATTTAAGGCCGGGAGACGCTGTCATCTATAAGATGGGCGGACTGCACTCTTTTTATGTCCTGTCGAAAACCGATTTTTAACCGATTCCGGCGGGTTCCAGGTGTTTTCCTTTCCAAGCAGAGAACCATTAAAGAGGAAGGAGTACATTTCCGTTCTCATATTGACGGACATCCTCTTTTTATGGGGCCGGAAGAAAGCATTCGGATTCAGTCACACCTAGGCAGCACGATTGCGATGGCCTTTGATGAGTGTCCTGCCGCCTATGCGGATCCTGCGTATGTGAGGATTCGGTACAACGCACGACAAGATGGCTGCGCCGTTGCAGGGAAGAAATGAAACGGATGAATGCGCTGCCGGGTACCGTGAATCCTCATCAGCTTTTATTTGGAATCAATCAGGGAGCAATTTATCCGGACATCCGTGTCGATCATGCCAAACAGATTGCCGAAATGGATTTGGACGGGTATGCCATCGGCGGCCTGGCGGTGGGGAGACACGAAGAAATGTACCGCGTGATCGAGGCGGTGGTGCCTCACCTTCCCGGAATAAGCCTACGTATTTGATGGGGGTTGGCACACCGCAGAATATTCTGGAAGCGGTAGGGCGCGGGGTGGATTTTTGATTGTGTCTATCCTTCCAGAAATGGCAGGCATGGACATGTTTATACCAATCACGGCAAACTGAATCTGCTCAACAAACGGTTTGAAACCGATCCTCATCCGATTGAGGAAGGTTGTTCCTGTCCCGCCTGCAAGCGTTATTCCAGAGCTTATCTGCGACATTTGCTCAAAAGCGGTGAAATGTTAGGAATGCGCCTTTGCGTTCTGCATAACCTTTTTCTATAATCGTATGATGAAAAGAAATCAGAAGTGCACTGGATCAGGGGTGTTTTTCCGAATATAAAGGAAAAATGCTGAACGATCTGAATGAGGCGGGTCTTGAGAAGAATCGATCTTATCAGGATATTGCCAAGGGATGGAAAAAAAGGGATCGTGAAAGACGAAGATTTCGTCTTGTCAATTATTTTGAATTCTTGTATGATTGTAAAGTATTGCGCAGGAGAGCCTGTGACGAATACGGATAGAGGAGAGGATAAAGGAGAGCAGAATGAGTGCGTTACTTAGTTTGGCTTCGGCAGGAGCTGCTTCCAACGGATTGGTGATGGTGGTTTACATCGTCGTGATTTTTGGAGCATGTATTTCCTGATGATTCGACCGCAGAGAAAAGAGCAGAAGCAGAAGGCGGCGATTCTGGCATCCATGGCGATTGGGGACAGTGTCAAAAACCAGTTCGGGCATGATCGGCACCGTGATCGATCTAAATGAGGAGGACGGTACGGTGATTGTAGAATTTGGGAACAATAAAAACTGTCGGATTCCCATGGTGAAGGAAGCGATTATCGAGGTGGAGAAGCCGGAAGATGCGCTAAAAAGTGCAGGAGACGGTGGAGAAGAAAAGAAATAAAGATTACCAATAGTCTTTTGTAAGCCGGATGGGCAATCATCCGGCTTTCTTCTAAATGAATGGAGAGACAGATGCAGCTGAATTTTTGTATGTATTCCAGGGACGGGATTGGACCGGAAATTATAGACGAGGCCAGGAAAGTGGTCTGTCGGTGTGCAGAGCTGTACAGCCATCAGGTGAGAACAGAGGAAATCCTGATGGGAGGTGCCTCCATTGATGCCTATGGCATCCCTCTGACCGAAGAAGCGGTGCAGACGGCAAAAGCGGCGGATGCCGTACTGATGGGGGCTGTCGGTGGGGATAGTACGACATCGCCCTGGTACCGGCTTCCACCCAACAAGAGACCGGAAGCCGGTCTTTTGCAGCTACGAAGACGGCTGGGTGTCTTTTGCTAATTTAAGACCAGCCTATCTTTTTCCGGAAATGAAAGACGCCTGCCCGTTGCGAGAGGGGCTGCCGACCGGGGCTTTGATTTGCTTGTGATGAGGGAGCTGACGGGAGGTCTTTATTTTGGCGAGCGGCATACGGAGGTGGTGAACGGAGAAAAGGGCAACGGATACGCTGGTTTTATTCGAGTCGGAGATTCGGCGTATTGCCGTGAAAGCGTTCGAAATTGCCGAAAAAGAAGGAAAAAGGTAACCAGCGTAGACAAGGCGAATGTCCTGGATTCTTCCAGGCTTTGGAGGAGCGTGGTCGAAGAGGTGGCGGTTCATTATCCGGGCGTGACACTGGAACACATGTTGGTAGATAATTGTGCCATGCAGTTGATTTTGGCTCCCTCCCGGTTTGACGTGGTTCTGACGGAGAATATGTTTGGAGATATTCTTTCGGATGAAGCCAGTATGATTACCGGCTCGATTGGAATGCTTCCCAGCGCTTCTTTGAATGAGACCAGGTTCGGTTTATATGAGCCCAGCCACGGCTCTGCTCCCCGATATCGCAGGAAGGATATTGCCAATCCGATTGCAACGATCCTTTCTTCCGCCATGATGTTGCGGTATAGCTTTGGCTTGGAAGAGGAAGCACTGGCCATTGAAAAATGCGGTTAAACAAGTCCTGAGGGACGGATTTAGAACGGCAGATTTGATGCCAAGGCAGGCAGGATACAGCTCGATTGAAGTAAGAAGGTGCGGTTGCCAGGACATGGGAAATGCGATCGCGGAGAGGATCAAAAAGATGAAAAATAGTGATACGGTAACGCGCGGAATACAAAGAGCGCCCCATAGAAGTTTGTTTCATGCACTCGAGTTTGGACGGAAGAAGAGATGAAAAAGCCGATTATCGGCATTGTCTCCTCCCAGAGCGAAGTGATCCCCGGCCATATGGAGCTGGATCGTATTGCAGAAGCGGTTAAAATGGGGGTTGCGGAAGCTGGCGGAATGCCGGTGGTGGTCCCTGCCATTGCGGTTTGTGACGGGATTGCAATGGGACATACGGGAATGAAATATTCTCTGGTAACCAGAGATCTGATTGCAGACAGTACCGAATGCCTTGCTTATGCACACGCATTCGACGGGATGGTCATGATCCCGGATTGTGATAAAAATGTACCCGGTCTTTTAATGGTGGCGGCAGGGTCAATATTCCAACGATTTTTGTTTCAGGAGGTCCCATGCTTGCCGGAAAAATTGACGGCAAAAAGCGCAGCCTCTCCGCCATGTTCGAGGCGGTCGGAGAAGTGACTTCCGGCAGGATGACGGAAGAAAAACTGAGCGAATATGAGGAAAAGGCATGTCCGACCTGCGGCTCCTGCTCGGGGATGTACACGGCAAATTCCATGAACTGTTTAACGGAAGCAATCGGTATGGGACTGAGAGGAAACGGAACGATTCCGGCCGTTTATTCCTCCAGGATTCGATTAGCCAAGCATGCCGGAAATCAGATTATGGAACTGGTGGAGAAGAATATCCGCCCCAGAGATATCATGACAAAGGATGCGTTCATGAATGCCATGACCGTAGATATGGCGCTGGGCTGTTCCACGAATACGATGCTTCATCTACCTGCCATCGCACATGAGGCGGGGGTTGAAATCAATATGGAGACGGCCAATGAGGTTTCCGACCGTACGCCCAATCTTTGTCACCTGGCGCCTGCGGGTTTCCGACCTATATGGAAGATTTGGAGGAAGCAGGCGGCGTGTATGCGGTGATGAAAAGAGCTGACAAAGAAGAATCTGCTTATCACAGATCTTTTGACCGTGACAGGAAAAACCGTAGAGGAGAATTTGAAGGGGGTTCAAAACCTTGACGAAACGGTGATCCGTCCGATCGACCATCCTTTTCTGGAAAAAGGGGGAATCGCCGTACTCCGGGGAAATCTGGCTCCGGATACCGGTATTGTGAAGCAGTCTGCGGTAGCGGAAGAAATGATGGTTCACGAAGGTCCCGCACGCGTCTTTGATTGCGAAGAAGACGCCATTGCCGCCATTCTGGGGGAAGATCAGGAAGGAGACGTCGTCATTATCCGGTATGAAGGCCTGAAGGAGGACCGAGGGGATGAGAGATGCTTAGTCCCACCTCTGCCATCGCCGGTATGGGCTAGGAGAGACCGTGGCTCTCATTACCGACGGCAGATTCTCAGGTGCATCCAGAGGAGCTTCCATCGGTCATGTATCTCCGGAAGCAGCGCTTGGAGGCCCCATTGCCCTTGTAAAAGAGGAGATATCATTTCCATTGATATCCCGCATCACCGTCTGGATATGAAGGTTTCGGCGCAGGAGCTTGCAGAGAGAAGAAAGAATTGGCGCCGAGAGAACCCAAGGTGAAAAGCGGTTGTTTGGCAAGATATGTAAAATGGTCACCAGCGGCAATCAGGGTGCGATTCTACAGTAAAGGGCAAACATGTTACTAACCGGCGCACAAATTGTAATCGAATGTTTGAAAGAACAGCAGGTGGATACGGTTTTCGGATATCCCGGCGGAACCATTCTCAATATTTATGACGAGCTTTACCTGCATGAAAAAGTCAGACATATTCGTACTTCTCATGAGCAGGGGCTGCACATGCGGCGGACGGTTATGCCAGATCCACCGGTAAAGTCGGGGTATGCATGGCGACCAGCGGCCCGGGTTCTACCAACCTTGTCACAGGTCTTGCAACCGCCTATATGGACTCGATTCTATGGTTGCCATTACCTGTAATGTCAATCTTCCCCTGCTTGGCAAGGACTCCTTCCAGGAGGTGGACATGACCGGCGTCACCATGCCGATTACGAAGCATGGGTTTATTATGAAGGACATTAAACAACTGGCTCCTACCATACGAAGAGCTTTTCAAATTGCCTCTTCCGGTAGAAAAGGGGCCGGTCGTGGTAGATATTACCAAGGATGTCACACAACTGAAAAGCGAATTTACCCAAAAGAGCCGGAGCCTCTTCTGCGTCCCCAAAAATATGACGAACAGGATATCGAACAGGCAGTAGCGCTCATTCAAAAGTCCAAAAGCCCTTCCTTCTGGTGGGAGGAGGCGCAATCAGTGCAGATGCGGGAGAAGAACTCGCCGCATTTCTGACTAAGATGGATGCCCCGTCAGCGAAACCTTGATGGGAATCGGCGCTTTTGATGAGGATAATCCTTATTTTTACCGGCATGATCGGCATGCACGGGAACGAAGGCTTCTAATCTGGCAGTTTCCGAATGCGACCTTTTGATTGCACTGGGGCCCGTTTTTCTGATCGCGTCATCAGCAATCCGAAGACCTTCGCTTCTAAGGCAAAAAAGCTGCATATTGATATTGATCCGGCTGAAATCAATAAAAACATCAAAGCAGACGCTTCGATTGTCGGCGATTTGAAGGAGATTCTTACCGATCTGAACCGGGCGCTTCCGGCACAATCCCATCCGCAGTGGACGGCGCATGTAGAAGAGTTGAAACACAAATTTCCCATGCAATATGATCAAACGAGGCTGACCTGCCCGTATATTGTGGAAACCCTGAATCGTTTAACAAAAGGGAAATGCCATTCTATCGACGGATGTCGGACAACATCAGATCTGGACGGCCCAGTATTTCACCTTTCATAAGCCCAGAACCTTTCTGACTTCCGGAGGTCTTGGTACCATGGGATATGGACTTGGTGCCTGTATCGGTGCCAAGGCGGGAAACCCTGAATACCCCCTGCATCAATATCAGGGGCGACGGCTGCTTTCGAATGAACATGAATGAGTTGGCCACCGCCTCCAGCTATCATCTTCCGGTGATTCAGATTATTATCAACAATCATGTGCTGGGGATGGTCAGACAGTGGCAGACACTCTTTTACCAGAAACATTATTCCGCCACCGTCCTGGATTCAAATGTGGATTATTGCAAGGTGGCGGAGGCTCTCGGGTGTAAGGCGCTTCGCATTACCAGAAGGGAAGAAGTGGAAGATGCGCTCCTGGAGGCGCTTCATTCGGATCAGCCGGTGGTGATTGACGCAGTGATTTTAGAAGACGACAAGGTGTTTCCGATGGTGCCCGCAGGTGCGCCGGTCAGCGAATGCTTTGATGAGAGGATCTCAAGAAGAAGAAGAAAAGAATTGAGTGCCGGAAGTGCCCTTTTTGCATCAGACAGATGGGGAAGCCTTCGCACACTTTCCCGAAGAAGGAGGACAAAAATTGAAACGAGTTTATAACTTTTTCAGCCGGTCCGCGATGCTTCCGGAGGAAGTGCTGAAAAAGCAGCGGAAGAGATGTTGGACTTTCATGGCAGCGGCATGATCGATCAATGAAATGAGTCACCGCTCACAAACCTTTCAAGACGTGATTGATCAGGCGGAACAGGATCTGCGCAGACTCGTGGGGATTCCGGTTCGTACCGCATTCTTTTTCAAAGCGGCAGCGCAACCCATCAATTCGCTGCCATTCCGATGAACCTGATGAAAAAGAAAAAAGCAGCCTATGTGATCACCGGTCAGTGGGCAAAGAAGGCTGCTGAAGAGGCGAAAAAGTATGGAGATGTTTTCGTCCCCGCTTCCAGCGAGGATCAGAACTTTTCTTATATTCCGGACTGCAGCAACCTTGCCCTTCCGGAGGATATCGATTACGTCTATATTTGTGAAAATAATACGATATACGGTACAAAATTCCATTCCCTGCCTGACACCAAGGGACATGATCTTGTTGCAGATGTATCCTCCTGCTTCCTATCCGAGCCGGTAGACATCACGAAGTATGGGGTTATGTTTGGCGGAGTCCAGAAAAATATCGAGCCCTGCCGAATGACGATCGTGATCATAAGAGAAGATCTGGTAAAGGAGGAAACCTGTCCCTTCTGTCCCACAATCATGAAATATAAAACACAGGTGGATGCAGGAAATCTCTATAATACACCGAATTGCTGGGATATCTATATTTGTGGTCTGGTCTTTCAATGGCTGTTGGAGAGGGGCGGACTGTCCGAAATAGAAAAGAGAAATCAGGAGAAGGCAGCTCTTCTGTACGAATTTTAGATCAGAGCAAGCTGTTTCATGGAACGGTCCGGAAGGAAGACAGGTCCCTGATGAATGTTCCCTTTGTGACCAATTCCAAAGAGATGGATGCCACCTTTGTGCGGAGGCAAAAGAAGAGGACTGGTCTCTTTAAAGGGGCACCGCAGTGTCGGAGGAATGCGCGCCAGTATCTATAATGCCATGCCGATTGCGGGCGTACAGAAACTGGTTCATTTCATGGAATCTTTTGAAAAGAGAAATCGCTGAGCGCAGCTAAAACGGGAGGAGAGAGATGACGTACCGGTACCGCTGTTTTAAATCCGATTGCAAAAATCGGGTTGAATCGCTTTACGGAAGACTATATACAGACAGATGCGACACAGGAAGCTACAGGCCATTTTAGTACGAAGTGCGAAAATGCTAGAAATGGAATTTTGATCCGAGGCTTCTCTGCATTGCACGTGCAGGGGCAGGAGTCAATAATATTCCTTTAGATCGATGCGCACAGAAAGGCATTGTCGTTTTTAATACACCGGGAGCCAATTCCAATGCCGTGAAAGAAATGGTGATTGCCGCTATGTTTCTGGCTTCTGCGATATTATTTCCGGCGTTGAGTGGGTGAAGGCAAATGCGAGAGATCCGGAGATCGCCGCCCTCACGGAAAAAGAAAGAAAAAGGTTTGCGGGAACCGAAATTGCCGGGAAGAAACTGGGTATTATCGGACTGGGAGCGATTGGTGTGCGCGTCGCAAATGCCGCCAAAAACCTCGGCATGGAAGTATTCGGATATGATCCTTACCTCTCGATTGATGCTGCCTGGAATCTTTCCAGAGACGTGCATCACGTCCTTTCTTTAGATGAAATCTATAGCAAATGCGATATCATTACCATTCACGTGCCGGCAATTGAAAGCACCAGGGGAATGCTGGATGCGACAGCTATTTCAAGATGAAGAAAGGAACGATCCTGCTGAATTTTTCAAGAGACCTTCTGGTGGACGAACATGCCGTTCTCTCCGGCATCAATTCCGGAAAAATAGCGAAATATGTCACGGATTTTCCCAATACCGTCGTGTCGGGACATGATCACTGTCTGGTTATTCCACATCTTGGCGCTTCTACAGAGGGAGTCGGAGGACAACTGTGCGGTGATGGCGGTGCTGGAGGTCAGAAATTACCTGGAAAAACGGAAATATACACAACAGTGTCAATTATCCGGACTGTGATCTTGGGATCTGCCAGAATCCGAGGCTGGCCATTTACCATAAGAATATTACCAATATGATTTCACAATTCACGAATGTGATTGGAAAAGACGGACATAACATCGTGGAACTCTCCAACCAGTCCAGGGAGAAATCGCGTACACCATGATGGATGTCGAAAGGCCGCTTTTCTGCACAGTTGGTGGACCAGCTTTCACAGATTGAAGGGGTTTTTCGGGTCCGAGTGGTAAAAATGAAGGTGGAAGATAAGGAGTATTGGCATGAACAGCAAGCTGTATAAATTGATGAACTGGCCGGAAATCGAAGAAATTATTTACTCGGATGGAAAGGATCCCCATCGTATCCTCAGGGCGCATAAGGTCGGAGGCTCCATGTTGGTGCAGTGTTTTTACCGGAAGCGGAAAAAAAGTAGAGGTTCTGCTTCGTAAGGGTACAAAGAGCAGGCGCTATGAAATGGAACTTGCGGATGAGGCCGGTTTTTTTGCAGCACTGCTTCCCTATCAAAAGATCCGCACGCCTATCTTTATGAGGTTACCAATCAGGACGGCACACAAAAAACGATTGCGGATCCCACACCTTTGAGCCGGGGATTCAGAGAGAAGATTGTATTAAATTTACGAGGCGAATTCATTATTCCATTTATGAAAAACTGGGAGCACATCCTCAGGAAAGAGACGGCATACAGGGATGTTCCTTTGCCATCTGGGCGCCCTTTGTTGCAAAGTCAGCGTGATCGGTTCCTTTAATCATTTTGACGGAAGAATCCACCAGATGAGGGAAGTGGATCCTGCGGAATCTATGAAATCTTCATTCCGGATGTGGGTGCGGGAGAAGAATATTGTTTTGAGATCAAATCGAAGGCAGGGATATTTTCCGCAGAGAGGATCCCTTTGCTTTTGCCAAATCGAAGAAAAAAACGAAGGCTGTGCCCTGATCACGAATCCGCCGGAAAATGATCTGGCATGACGAGGCCTTCCTGCAATCCAGGAAAAAGTCGATAAGGCGGAGATGCCCCTTTCGATCTGCGAAATTTCTCCAGATCTGTTTTTGGCGGATCGCAAGATTGCAGAGGATGACATTTACTTATCCGAGGCCCTTCTTCATCTGGTGCAGGAGAATGGGTTTAATGCCGTGGAATTTATGCCGGTAATGGAACATGACGATGCGGATCCCTATGCCGTCACGAATTTTTTTGCTTTCCTCCAAGATCGGAAGGATGGAGCATTTCATGAAGGTCATTGATACGCTGCACCGGAACGGATTCGTGTCATTCTGGACTTTCCGCCACCTCCGAAAAAAATCAGTCGCTCTTCCGTGCAAACGGCAGCCCCCTCTATGAATACGCAGAGCCCACCAGGAGCGCCAGCCTAAGTCCGGTTATCTGACCTTCGATTTTTGGCAGAAAAGAAGTGGTGAATTATTTGCTGTCCTGTGCACTTTACTGGTGTTCGCTTTGTCATGTGGACGGTCTGCGGATTACCGATATCGCCAAAATCATTTACCTGGATTATGACAGGCCGCCGGGCGGCTGGATTCCCAATATCTATGGGGAAACCAGAATCTGGAGGCGGAGGATTTCGTCAAAACGCTGAACCAAACGGTACATAAAAAGGATAGCGGTATCCTGATGATCACCAAAGAAACTGCAAATTGGCCTAAGGTAACCACTTCGGCCAAGGAGGGCGGACTTGGCTTTGACTATAAGTGGAACAGCGGCTGGGCGAGAGATTTTTTGCCTATATGGATAACGATCCCCTCTACCGCAGCGGGCACCACAACGAGCTGGTTTTCAGCCTGATCTATCATTATACGGAGCATTTCCTGCTCAGTTTTTTTCTCATGAAGATATCGAGGTTTTTCGAAATGCTGTCCCGCATGCCGGGAGATTCCAAAGCAGAAAAGAGGCGGGGGTACGGTTTGCCATCAGCTTACCTAATGGTACATCCGGGGCGCAAAAATGATTTTTCCGCGGGGTCTGTGAAATCGAGGGCGGATCATGAGAAACATTTAAGAACCTTGATGCAGGATTTAAACCGGCTGTATTTCGAGCACCCGGCGCTTTACGAGTTGGATGACGCAGAGGGTGGTTTTGAATGGATCAATTCCATGGCGGCACAGGAATGCATGATGTCGTTTGTCCGTCATGGAAAAAAGAAAGAAGATATGCTGCTCGTCGTCTGCAATATGGCGGGGATTCCGAGAGAATTTACCGTAGGCGTTCCCAGAGATGGCAAATATACGGAAATTTTGAATACGGATGCCAAGGAGTACGGCGGAAACGGACTAGGAAACGGCACAGAAGTGCTGGAAGTGGTGAAGCGCGAGGCGGACGGAAGAGAGTTCAGCATCCAGGTGAAGGTCGCTGCCTCCAGTCTTCTTGTGCTCCGCTTTTGTCCCTTATACCGCACAGGAAAATAAGATTCGTTTGATTCGACATGAGACTTATGTGAAGATGGAAGAGGAGCAGGGACGAGTAGAGGCGCTTAGGAAGAAGCAGGAAGCGGAAGAGGAAAAGCTACTTGCCGAACTCCGGAAAAAAATATGAGCTGGAAATGTCCAGACAGGAAGAATCCATTCGGGAGAAGTATCATAAAATAGAGGCGGAAAAAAATCATGCATGTAGTGAAGGCTTCCGCAAAAAGACGGAGTAACCTTAAATGATAGGGAAGTGGCTCACTTTAACGGCAGGAACAGATCCCATAGAGATGGTGAGTGAGTGACGGATCATCAGATCAGTGAAAATGCGCTGCATCGTTTTTCAAGAACTTACCGGATCAAGCCATGCAATTTGCCATCCAGGTAGCGGTTACCCTGCTGGTGGTACTGGTAGCGCTTCGCCTCATCCGCATGCTGGTTAGCGTGGTGAAAAATCTCTGGATAAGACGCAGATGGATGCAGGAATGAGCGGGTTTTCTGCTCCTTCCTGTCGGCGGCGCTGAAAGTCCTTCTTCTATTCGGGGTTCTATCTTCCTTCGGGGGTAAAATTCCGCAAGCATTGTGGCGCTTTTGGGTTCTGCCGGTGTCGCCATCGGTTTAGCCCTGCAGGGCGGACTTTCCAATCTAATCGGCGGTTTGATTATTCTGATTTTGAAGCCTTTTTGTCGTAGGGGATTATATTTTCCGAAGACAGCCATTCCCTATGAAGGAACGGTGCAGGAAATCGGCCTGTTTTTATGCCCAGCTGTATACCTATGACCAGAAGGTGGTGGTATTGCCCAATGGAGATCTGGCAAACACCGGCGTGATCAATATGACAAAACAGCCCAGGCGGATGTTGGAAATGAAAGTGGGGGTCTCTTACGATGCCGACATTGATCAGACCAAACAAGTCTTAAGAAAGGTAATGGAAGAGTTGCCGGAGTCGCTGAAACAAGAACCCTTCCTTGTCTTTGTAGACTCGTTGCAGGACTCCAGCGTGGTCTTCGGTCTCCGATGTTTTGTGAAAACGTCGGATTATTTCCGGGCGAAATGCGATCTGACCGAGCAGGTAAAGAAAGCACTGGATCTGGCAGGAATCGAAATTCCCTATCCCCAGATGGATCTTCATCAGCGTTAAGAACAGTGGAAATGAAATCGAGAAAAACGATCTTCCGCGGAAGATCGTTTTTAACTGGAAATCGGACTTGAACCGACGACCTACTGATTACGAATCAGTTGCGCTACCAACTGCGCTATTCCAGCATATAGAAAAGATGACATTTTCAAACCGAATAAAATTATACCAGATTCCAGCGGTTTTGGCAAGTGTTTTTCTTTTCTTTTTAAATAATTTACATCGAAGGCCACTTGCATTATACTGTTAGGGTTGTGGATACAGAAAGGATATGGAAGGAGTTTACAAGATGAATCAAAAAAATTGGAATCAAACAGGTGGTAGCCATCGGCATTGGCACCGCGTTATTCGCTGTTCTTACCATGGTTCAGGTACCGCTCGGTTTTATTCCGAATACCTCGCTTCAGGTCAGGATGGCGGTTCTGGCTTTTTCTCTGCCGTAATTCGGACCGGTAGTCGGCGGTCTTAGCGGAATCCTGGGGCATGCACTGGGAGATGCGATTTTTACGGCTCTGTCTGGTGGAGTTGGGTTTTTCCGGAAGCAGTGGTCGGTGTCGGCATTGGTCTGTTTATGAAGAAATTGGCAGTGGAAGAGGAGAATTCAAGGGCTCCCAAGTTGCTGCTCTTTAATATTGTTCAGGTTGTGGCAAATGCGTCGGCATGGATTGGCCTTTGCTCCCGCACTGGATATTCTCATCTATACCGAACCGGCAAACAAGGTATTTTTGCAGGAGTCTTTGCCTTCATCGGCAATATTATTATCATTGGAATTTTGGGTACTCTGCTGTTAGTGGTTTATTCGCAGATTAAGGGTTCCTCTTCCGGCCTGAAGAAGGAAGACTAAAGAAACTCATGGACAATCCGATCATATCGTTTGAACATTTTTCATTCAAATACCGTACCCAGGAGGAGCCTACCCTTGTGGATTTGAATTTGAAGATTCACAAGGGGGAAAAAGATTCTGATTACAGGGCCCCTCCGGTTGTGGGAAATCTACGATTGCCCATTGTATCAATGGTCTTATTCCATCGTCTTACCCGGGGAGTTATCCGGTAGTCTGGTTGTAGACGGTGTCAAACCTTCGGAAGAAGGCGTGTTCGGGATGTCTCACAAGGTGGGCACCATCTTGCAGGACACCAATGGACAGTTTATCGGATTAACGGTTGCGGAAGATATTGCCTTTGCGCTGGAAAATGAAGCTCGATCACAGGGAAGAGATCTTTCAAAAGGAATGGAGCAGGCGGTTCGAACGGTCGACATGCAGTCTTACCTGAAACATTCTCCGTCCGAACTTTCGGGAGGTCAGAAACAACGGGTTTCTCTCGGCGGTGTTTTGGTAGATGATGTCAAAAATTCTTCTGTTTGACGAACCGCTGGCAAATCTCGATCCGCAACCGGCAAGAAAACGATGGCGCTGATTGACGAAATCTGTAAGCAGAAGAAGATGACCATCGTGATCATTGAGCATCGCTTAGAGGATGTGTTGTATCGTGATATAGATCGGATTGTCGTTTTGCAGGATGGCAGAATCATTGCGGATGAAAAGCCGGATGACCTTTGTGCACCAATCTTTTAACAGAAGCAGGAGTAAGAGAACCTCTATGTGGCAGCGCTGAAACACGCGGGATGTAAGATTTCTCCTCAGGATGCGCCGCAGCACATAGACAGTATGAATGTGCATCCCTATCGGGAACAGGTACGAAACTGGTTTCAGAAGACGCCGGTTTCTCTTGCCCTCTAATGAGAATCCGGTGATCCTGGAGGCAAAGCCACCTGTCCTATCGCAAGGAAGAACCGATTTTAGAGGATGTATCGTTTCAAATCCGCAAAGGGAGATGATTTCTCTTGTAGGAAGAAACGGTGCGGGAAAAATCCACACTTGCCTCTCCTGATTATGGGATTCTGCAAACCGGATCGCGGAAGAATCCTGCTTAGCGGCATGGACATGTCCCCTCTGTCGGTGAAAGAAAGGAGAGAAGATCGGACTGGTGATGCAGGCACCCGGTCAGATGATTTGCAGGCCAATGATCATGGACGAGGTGGAACTGGGACTCTTGGTGAGAGGTGTGAAGAAAGAGGAAAGGCAGAAAAAGGGCAGAGGAGGCCCTGCGGATCTGTGGCTTTATACCAGATGCGCCACTGGCCGCTCTCCGCACTTTCTTTTGGACAAAAAGAGGGTCACCATAGCCTCTATTCTGGTCATGCAACCGGAAAATCCTGATTCTGGACGAACCGACGGCGGGACAGGATTTCAGACATTATACAGAGATCATGGAATTTTTAAAGAAATTGAATCAGGAACTGGGGCTTACGATTGTCATGATCACCCACGATATGCATTTGATGCTGGAATATACAGACCGAGCGCTTGTCCTGTCAGACAGGAAGCTTCTTGCAGATGATAAACCCGCCCGCATTTTTGACGAACGAAACGATTGCGGACCGTGCCTATCTCAAGAAAAACCTCTTTGTATGATCTGGCTAAAAAATGTGACATTACAGAAGCCGATGATTTTACGGAGCGTTTTATTGCCTTTGAGAGGGAAGGGGACGGGCCCTATGAACAGGCTTCAAGTTATGAAGAAAAACACGCCCCTTCACCGCTTGTCCGGTGTCACCAAATTGGTATTTTTTCTGTTGTGGTGTCTGACCAGTGCCCTGACCTATGACACGCGGGTACTTTTGGTCATGGTAGGCATCAGTCTGGTGCTGTATGTCCTTTCCGGAACGACCTGGCAACAGGTACGGTCGGTCTTTGCCTTTGTCATGGTTTTTATGGTGTTGAATCTTCTTGCCATTTTTATGCTTTCTCCTTATCAGGGGACTGCGATTTACGGGAGCAAAACGATTCTTTTCCCCCTTCCTGCCCGGTCATGCGATTACCAGAGAGAACTTTTTACCTCTTCAACGTATTTATTAAGTACTTTACGGTCGTTCCTTCGGTCTTTATCTTCCTGGTGACCACAGATCCTTCCGAATTTGCCGCTTCCCTCAACATGGTAGGGCTTCCTTATACCATTTCCTATTCGGTCGCCATCGCCCTGAGGTACATCCCGGATATCCAGTCCGACTTTACGAGAATTCGGAACGCCCAGGAGGCCAGAGGGATTGAAATGAGTAAAAGGCATCTCTGCCGGAGAGAATCCGACGAACGTCCAATATCATTTTTCCGCTTCGTTCTCCTCCATGGAACACATTGACGTGGTATCCAATGCAATGGAACTGCGCGGTTTTGGTAAAAGAAGCGCACCTGGTATGCTTATCGAAAACTAGAGTTCATGGATATCCTGGTTTTATCGGCAACGGTGATTTTTCTGCGTAGCAGCCCTTTGCTTCACCTTCTATGACGGAAGCAGGTACTGGTATCCCTGGCATTAAACGAACAGAGCAAACGACAATCACAATCGTTTAATAGAAACCTGCGCCACCTGGCACAACAGAAAAAACCCGCCTCGGTGATGAACCAAAACGGGTTTTCATATTCGTGGAAACTGAGATTCCCTGCTTACGCACGCTCGACTTTGCCGGAGCGCAGACAGCTGGTGCAGACATTCATTTTTCTTCGAACCGCCCGGAACCTTTACGGACACATGATGTACGTTGGAGTACCAGATCCGGTTGGATCTTCTATGAATGGCTGACGTTGCTTCCGAAATGGACGCTCTTGCCACAGACTTCACATTTCGCCATTTTGACACCTCCTTTACATTACCGATGTTTGTTTACGGCGCAAAATGTCCGCAACGGTGATATTCTATCAGAATGTTCATAAAAACGCAAGAGAGAAATTGAAAGAATCGTCTTTTTTATGGTAGTGTAAGAAATGTCTTTTTAATAAAAATGGAAGCTATGCTTCGGAAATGGGGTCAGAATGAAATCATCTTCGATCAATACGCATCTGGGGAAGATCGCGATTGAAATGAAGTAATTGCACAATATGCCGGTGCGGTAGCGACAGAATGTTTTCGGCATTGTCGGAATGGCCAACGTCAGCATGAAGGATGGATTGGTCAATCTGCTTAAGAGCGATCATATGACAAAGGGAATCAATGTGGTGCTTTCCCCAGTCAGAAGCTGACTCTGGATTTTCATGTCATTGTAGCTTACGGCGTCAATATCTCTACGGTTGCGGATAATCTGATTGACAATGTGAAATACAAGGTGGAAGAATATACCGGTATTGAAATTGAGAAAATCAATATCTACGTCGAAGGCGTCAGAGTGATCGATTAAACAGGAGGACGGTATTTTGGCTAATAACACGATTGACGCACGTCTGCTTGCAAAAGATGTTTCTTGCAGGCGCTAAAAATCTGGAAGCAAAGAAAGCATGGATTAACGAGTTGAATGTATTTCCCGTCCCGGACGGAGATACGGGAACCAATATGACCATGACGATTATGTCTGCCGCCAAAGAAGTGACGCAGGCGGATCCGTCCGATATGAAAGCCATCTGCAAGTGCATTTCTTCCGGCTCTCTTCGCGGAGCCAGAGGAAATTCCGGCGTCATCCTCTCCCAGCTTTTTGCGCGGTTTCACTCATGTGGTGAGAGAGGAAGAGACGATTGACGCGCCGATTATCGCCCGCGCCTTTGAAAAAAAGCGGTGGAGACGGCATATAAGGCTGTCATGAAGCCCAAAGAGGAACGATCCTCACAGTTGCCAAGGGCGCAAGCGACAAGGCCCAGGAACTGATCCTGGAGGGGAAGACCGATCTGGAACCATTCTTCGCGGAGATCATTGCGTATGCAGAAGAGGTTCTTGCAAAAACGCCTGAAATGCTGCCGGTTTTAAAGCAGGCAGGGGTTGTGGACTCCGGCGGACAGGGACTTGTGCAGGTGTTAAAGGGCGCCTATGATGGTTTTTCTTGGCAAGGAATTGGATCTTACGATTGACGAAAATGCCGGTACTCCCGGAGCCTCCTCAATCGGCGGTCCCTAATTTAGAGGCTGTTTCTTCTGCAGAAATTAAATTCGGCTATTGCACCGAGTTCATTGTGCTGTTGAAAAAGGCCCTGACCAAAAAGCAGGAGGCCGACTTCCGTTCCTTCCTGGAGTCGATTGGAGACAGCATCGTTATGGTCGCCGATGAGGATCTGTGCAAGGTACACGTCCATACGAACGATCCGGGTCTGGCTTTTCAAAAGGCTCTCCTGTACGGTGAGCTTTCCAACATGAAAATTGACAATATGCGCCTGGAGCACAGAGAAAAATTGTTCCACATGGAGCAGGGCGGAGGCGCTACGGAGATTCAGCAGGAAGTTTTCCGGGCAGGCGGAGAAGCCGGCAGAAGCACCTGCTCCGGAAACGGTACATAAGGAAATCGGCTTCGTGGCGGTATGCGTCGGCGAGGGATTGCGAATATTTTCCGAAATTTAGGCGTCGATCAGGTCATTGAAGGCGGACAGACAATGAATCCGTCCACTGCGGATATTATGGAGGCCGTGGACAAGGTGGATGCCGATACGGTGTTTATTTTGCCCAACAACAAAAACATTATTCTTGCAGCCAACCAGGCCGTTGCGATGGATGAAAAAAAGAAGCTGATTGTTATTCCTTCTAAAACCATTGCCCAGGGATTTCAGCCGTAGTCAACTATATGGAAGGCGTCGGCGTAGAAGAGAACAAGGAGGCCATGACTGCGGCTCTGGACGAGGTGCATAGCGGTGAGGTCACCTATGCCGTGCGGGATACCACCATTGATAACATCGAAATCCGCAAGGGTGATTTCATGGGGATTGGAGATAGTGGAATCGCTGCGGTTGGTACAAGCTGCGAGGAAGTCACGATGGACCTGATCGACAAAATGGCGATTGACGAGACGGAGCTGATTAGTATTTATTACGGGCAGGATGTCACAAAAGATGAGGCGGATCATTTGCGCAATCTTGTTTCTTCTAAATATGCAAACCATGATGTGGAGTTGCAATTCGGCGGACAGCCGGTCTATTACTACCTTGTATCTACGGAATGATGAGCGACATCATTTTTCTTATGTGATCTTGGCATTCCGGTTGCTATGGATGGATATGAATCTTAGGGTTTTACAACAACCAGTCACTGTTCTGAAAGGCATCGGGTCGAAAACAGGAAAGCTCTTCGAGAAGTGTGGAATCACAACCATCGAAGAGCTTTTGCGCTACTATCCGAAAGGCTATGACATCTTTGAGCCGCCCATTTTCTCTTGCAGAAGTGCAGGATGGTATGCACTGTGCGCTTTGCTGTACCCTCGTGGGAGAGCCGTCAATCGGATTTTATTCCGGAAAAACGGTGATGCGTCTGAAAGGCACGGATGGAAGCGGTCAAATCACCCTTTTCTTATTTCAATGCGCCTTATTTAAAAAGTATTACAAGCGGGAGAGCAGAAAGTTTTTAGGGGGTTGTAGGGGAAACACCCTGAGTATGGATCAGCCGAAATTTTTACACCACCGGAGAGTATCTTCTTTTGCAGAATTCGATGCAACCGAACTATTCTCTGGTCAAGGGTCTGTCCAATCATACCATTCAGAAAGCGATGAAGGAGGCACTCCTTCAATTCCCCTCTGACCAGGATCTCCTGCCGGAAAAAGATTCGCAAAGAAGAAGGGTTTGTTTCTCTGTTTCTGGCTCTCCATGATATTCATTTTCCAAAAAGACAGGGATTCTTATTTACAAGCCAGAAAAAGACTCGCCTTTGATGAATTTTTATTTCTTTTTGGCTAGATTAAAGGAACGAAAAGGAAGCGGAAAGTATCTCCAAAACCACTGGAAAATGATCGAAACGGCGGATACTTCCCCGACTGGTTGAGGCTCTGCCCTATGAACTGACGCAGGGACAGCAAAAAGGTCTTTCAGGATATTCGGCAGGATCTCTGTTCTGACCATACGATGAACCGTTTGATTCAGGGCGATGTCGGGAGCGGAAAAACCATTCTCGCCTTTTTGGCTCTTCTCATGTGCGCTTCCAACGGCTTTCAGGGGGCAATCATGGCGCCTACAGCGGTTCTGGCCGCACAGCACTTTGCGCAATTTACGGAACTGACCAGAAGATATCACCTGCCGATTCATCCTGTTCTTTTAACAGGAAGTTCCTCTGCAAGGGAGAAAAAGGAAATCTATCACGCGATTGCAGCAGGTGAATACAATGTCATCGTCGGGACCCATGCTCTTTTTCAGAAAAAAAGTAATTTATAAAAATTTAGCGCTGGTCGTGACCGATGAGCAGCACCGGTTCGGCGTCAGACAGAGGGATTTTCTTGCGGGGAAGGGTAGGGACGTTCATGTGCTTTCCATGTCCGCTACGCCGATTCCGAGGAGTTTAGCCCTGATTCTCTATGCGGACCTGCAGGTGAGCACCCTGAAAGAACGGCCGAAAAAGAAAGCCGATCAAAAAAATGCCATTGTGGATGCCTCCTATCGCCAAAAGGCCTATCAGCTGATCATCAAGAAAGTGAGAGAAGGAAGACAGGCTTACATCATCTGCCCCATGGTAGAGGAAGGAGAACTGGAGGGGGTCCAGAATGTGACTGCCTATACGCAGATGCTTTTCCGTCTTTTTGCCAAGCAATATTCGAATGGAAAAACTGCATGGAAGGATGCGATCCGAAGAAAAAGACCGTATCATGGAAAATTTTCGCAGCTCATCACATTGATGTTCTGATTTCTACGACGGTCATCGAAGTGGGGATCAATGTTCCGAATGCTTCCGTGATGATGATCGAAGATGCCCAAAGGTTTGGGCTTGCACAACTTCATCAGCTACGGGGACGGGTTGGCTGAGGGAAGAACAATCTTTTTGCATCTTTTGTAGATACCTCTGGAGGGAAGGCTTCCAAAAGGCTGGAGATTCTGGGCAAAAACAAATGATGGTTTTCGAAATTGCAGAGGAAGATTTGAAACTGCGCGGCCCCGGAGAACTGTTCGGTCTTAGACAAAGCGGAGAGCTCTTTTCAGATCGCTGATATTTATCGGGACGCAGATCTTTTATTCCTGGCAAAGGACCTTCTACCGTGCTAGTTCACCGGAGAGCTGTCCGGGACTTCCGCAGTCTTCCGGCTCCCGAATCTTCCGCTTTCCGAGTCTTTTCGGTTTCCGAAGTCGGCATTGACTAAGTGATATGCTGTCTGGTATGATTGTTTGGCATAAATGGGTGTTGCGTAAAAGGGATTTTTCTTATGTAAGCAAGCATATCTTACGTTTATGAGGATTTACTACGGATCAAATGAAGGAAGATAGAGGATTGGTTTTTTTAATAAAGGAGAAATGAAATGATTCATCCGTCTTATGTCGATTTAATGAAAGTGGTCAACAAGGATGTGGAAGAAGGAGAGGAACCGGTCATTAGCAGTCGCTATTCGATTGTGATGGCGACAGCAAAACGTGCAAGGCAGTTGATCGCCGGTGACGAGGCGCTGGTGCCCATCAAAACCAATGAAAAGCCGATGAGCATTGCCATTGATGAGTTAAGCCATGATCAAATCAAGATTCTGACAGATGAAGAAAAGGCGGAGAGGAAATCTCACAAAAGGCGAAAAGGATTCTGCCGCATCCGACGAAGATTCTGCCACAGGGGAAGCGGAATAGGAATCATGAAGGTTTGTTTTGTATCTCTTGGCTGTGATAAGAACCGAATTGATTCTGAAGTAATGCTCCATACGCTTTACGATCATGGCTGTGAAATCACGGAGGATGAAGATGATGCGGAAGCAGCAGTGGTAAATACCTGCTGCTTTATTCTTGATGCTAAAAAGAGAGCATTGACCGTATTCTTGAATTTGCCGAAAAAGAAAAAGATGGTCGCTTGAAGGCGCTGATTGTAGCCGGCTGTATGGCACAAAGATATGGGAAAGAAATTCGGAAAGAAATTCCCGAAGTGGATGAAATCATTGGAACCACTGCCATTGATCAGATTGCCCTTGCCCTGGATCATGCACAGATGGGGAGGAAAACGATTATTTTCGAAAAATATCGACCGAAAACTGGAGGGAAATCAAAAAGCGGATTCTTTCCACGGTGGGATATTTTTGGATACTTGAGAATCGCAGAAGGTTGCAACAAGCATTGCACCTACTGTGCCATTCCGATGGTGCGAGGCGCTTATCGCAGTGTACCGGAAGAGGATATTATTGAAGAAGCTAGAGTTTGGCTGAAAGGGGAGTAAGAGAACTAATTCTGGTAGCGCAGGAAACCACTCTGTACGGGACGGATCTTGACGAAAAAAGCATCTCCCCCGGTTGTTAAAGAGACTTTGCCGCGAGGTAGAGGATGTTTTTATCAGACTTCTATACTGCTATCCGGAAGAAATTACACCGGAACCGATTCAGGTGATAAAGGAGGAGCCTAAAATCCTGCATTACCTGGATATGCCGGTTCAGAGCGGATCGGATCAGGTATTAAAACGGATGGGCAGGCGGACCAGCACCTCGCAGATTCGAGAGATCGTACAAATGCTCCGCAAAGAGATTCCGGATATCTGTCTGCGAACGACCTTAATTACCGGATTCCCCGGCGAGACGAGTAAGGAACATGAAGAAACCCTGGCTATGGTGGAAGAGTTGTGCTTCGACCGTCTCGGTGTCTTTTCCTTATTCCAGAGAAGAGGGGACACCTGCTGCGTTGATGAAAGGACAATTAACGGAAGCAGTCAAGAAACGCCGAAGAGATCAGATTATGAAGTTGCAGCAGAAAATTGCATTTGCAAAAAATCAGTCTCTGAAGGGAATCACCATGCAGGCTATGATTGAAGGGAGCATTCCTGAGGAAGAAGGAGAAAACGGTCATCCCGTATATATCGCCAGAACGTATCGCGATGCCCCGGATGTGGACGGTCTGCTCTTCCTTCCCTATGTACAGAGGGATCATGAGAGTGGAGACATGATCAAAGTTCTCATCACTGCGGCGAAGGGATATGACTTGATTGGAAAAGAGGTAGAGACATGAACCTGCCGAATCGATTAACTATTTTTACGTATTTTTCCTGATTCCGTTCTTTTGTTTTTTATGCTGTCGGATTTTTCCAAATGGATTGCGCTTATTATTTTTGTGGTTGCATCTCTCACCGATATGTTAGACGGCAAAATCGCCAGGAAATATAATCTGGTGACGGACTTCGGGAAATTTATGGACCCCCTTGCGGATAAACTTCTGGTTTGTTCCGCCTTAATTTGTCTTGTGGAATTGAAACGGATCCCGGCGTGGATTGTCATTGCCATTATTTCGAGAGAATTTATTATCAGCGGTTTCCGCTTGGTTGCTGCGGAAAAACAGATCGTCATCGCAGCGAATTTCTGGGGCAAGATTAAGACGGTTTGCCAAATGTTCATGGTGATTCTGATGATCGCAAATATCAGGGAGCTCACGCTGATTACGCAGATCATGATGTGGCTCTCTCTTATCTTAACGGTGGTTTCTCTGATGACTTATATGGTGCAGAACAAATCCGTTCTGCATGGTGAATGATGAAAAAGTGCTTGATTTTTCTGCAGGCGATTTTTTCCCCTGCGCAAATGGAGCAGATGGAGCGAACGAAGGATGATCTGGTGATTGCCTGTGATGCCGGATTTGCTCATTGTATCTGTGTCGGTATCACTCCCTGATTATATTATTGGCGACTTTGATTCTATGAAAGAAACTGCATTAGAGGTGCAGGAAGCCTTTCGAAGTTTTTCGGAACCGGCATCCGGATCGTGTTCTCTCTTTCTGTCAGAAAAGACGATACCGACACCATGTTTGCGGTGAAATTTGCAATGCAGAAGGGATATCAGGAATTCCTGCTGTTTGGGATGCTGGGAGGCCGACGCTTCGATCATGCGCTTGCCAATTTACAGACGCTTCTTCTCATCCGGCACCACAACGGAAGGGGAACGATCCTAGATCCCTCCTGCACGATTCAAATTGCTGAGAATGAAACTGTTTGTTTTTCGGCAGGCACAAGGGATATCTTTCCGTGATTCCCGTTGACAAAGAAGCAAGGGGCGTGACCTTAAATGGCTTTGTCGTTTCTACACAGGAGGAAAAACCGTTTACCGACTCAACTAGAGGCATCAGCAATGAGTTTTTACCGGACAAGGCCGCTTCCGTCAGTGTAACAGCGGGTACGCTCCTCCTGATTGTCACGCATATCCCTTGACCTGATATCTGTACATGGTAAGAATAAGTTTCAAACCGGAAAGACATGAGGCGGGGAGAAGGATTTGTTTTTTTAGAATTGCTATGGTATAATTCAAAACTGTTGCAGATGCAGTTTGAGAGAGTCAATTGGATGATAGAAGGGAATCAGGGGAGGAAGTTTCGTGTCCGGCTTATATTTGTTCGTAACGGTGATTTATATTCTGCTTTGTCTTGTCATGCTGGTTTTGATTTTATCACAGGAGGGCAAACAGCAGGGATTAGGCGCCATTACCGGTGCTTCACAGGAAACGTATTGGTCAAAGATCAAGGGGCACACGAGAGAGGGGATTATCCCGCGGGCAACGATATGGCTTGCAGTTGTTTATTTTGCCCTTTCTCTGGTCATCTCTTTGGGACTGGTGAAATAAGAGTTGTTCTGATGATACTGCCCGGATCCGTCTGCAGATTCGGGCTTTTTTCTGAAAAAGGAAGAGCGATAAAATTGCATTCGAAACGTCCGATCAAAAACATCATAGCTCCTTGGCACAAAAAGAAGGAATCTATAACCCCTTGATGCAGGGAGGGAAGCAGGCAAGAACAAAATCCTGTCTTTCATGAGAGATCCCGCCTATGTACCGATGAAGGAAAAGGAACTGGTCCTCATGATGCAGGTGAAGGACGATCGACGGGAACTCTTCAAAAGTTGCCTGAACGACCTGCTCTCCGAGGGAAGAATTACAAAAACGAAGAGGGAAGATATCAGATCGAGGATTCCCTGATTGTCGGAACCTTTATCAGCAACCGGGCGGGCTTCGGCTTTGTAGAGGCGGAAGGACTCGAAAACGACCTGTATATTGCGGCGGAAAATACGGCGGATGCTTTTTTTGCTGGATACGGTAGAAGCGAAAGTTTTGCCTGCGGGCAGAAGCGGTAGACGGGAAGGCAAAATCGTCAGAGTGCTGCTTCGTGGAATGAGCAGGCTGGTGGGCACTTATGACGAGCACCAGCACTTTGGTTTTTGTAATACCGGATAATCCCAAGATTCCCTGTGACATTTTTGTTGAAAAAAAGAGGGAAGGCTGCCGGTCTGCATGCGGAAGCAGGAGAGAAGGTAGTCGTAGAAATCACGGATTATGGTGATCCGCAGGGAAACCGGAATCCCGAGGGCAGACTCATCGAAATTCTGGGCAATAAAGATGCGCCCGGAGTGGATGTCCTATCCATCATCCGGGAGAAAAAGATTCCTGAAGAATTTCCCGATCCAGTATTAAGGCAGGCAGATAAAATCCCTGAAGCCCTCCTGGCGGCTGATTATGAAACAAGAGCCGATTTCAGAAAGATGCTGTTGGTGACCATCGATTCCGAAGATGCAAAGGATCTGGATGATGCGGTTTCGCTGGAAAAGGATGAAGATGGCTTCTATCACCTGGGCGTTCATATTGCGGACGTGACCAACTATGTACAGGAAAATTCCGCCCTGGACAAAGAGGCGCTGGAGAGAGGAACCAGTGTCTACCTTCCGGACCGCGTGATCCCTATGTTACCAAGAAAGCTCAGCAACGGGATTTGTTCTCTTAATGAGAAGCAGGACAGGTTGGCGCTTTTCCTGCCTGATGACGATTGATCCGGAGGGAGGGTGACGGATCATCGGATCGTGCAAAGCGTGATCTGCACCAATCGGAGGATGACCTATACCTCGTTTCTAAAATCCTGGATGACCGGGACCCGGAAGAATGTGAGAAGTACCGCCATCTGGTTCCCATGTTTTTTTCTGCATGAAGGAGCTTTCGATCTTTTGCAAAAGAAAAGGAGGGAGAGAGGAGCATTGATTTTGATCTGCCTGAATCCAGGATCACCTTGGACGAAAAAGGGATGCCACTTTCCATTGAACCCTATCCCAGAAACAGTGCTACAAACTTAATCGAGGAATTTATGCTACTTGCCAATGAAACCGTGGCGGAGCATTATTTCTGGCTGGATACCCCTTTTGTGTATAGAATCCATGAAGCGCCTGCAGAAGAGAAGATGGAGAAGCTGGGTTCTTTTTACAAAAACTCGGGATTTATTTGAAGAGCGGGCGTCATGCAGAGGTGCATCCCAAGGAGATCCAGAAGGCGCTTGCCCATGCCCGGGAGGAGGAATACCGAAATCTTGCACCGATCATGGAGCGAATTGCGCTACGTTCGATGATGCAGGCCAAATATTCCACCAACTGTTCAGGGCATTTTGGTCTTGCCGCTCCCTACTATTGCCATTTCACCTCTCCCATCAGGCGCTATCCCGATTTGCAGATTCACCGGATTATCAAAGAAGATTTGCGTGGGAAACTGACCGAAGAGCGAAAAGAACATTATGAATCGATTCTGTCTCGTGTGGCCACCCATTCCTCTGAAATGGAGCGAAGGGCAAAAAGAGGCGGAAAGGCAGGCAGAGAAACGCAAGAAGGCGCTCTATATGCAGCAGAGAATCGGAGAGAAGTTTGACGGCGTAATTTCCGGCGTAACGTCTTTTGGATTTTATGTAGAATTACCAAATACCTGCGAAGGTCTTGTGCACGTGTCTTCTTTGATGAACGACTATTTTGAATATGATTCGAATACCGAAACATTAACCGGAAGAGATTTTGGCATGATTTATCGCATGGGTCAGGAGGTACGTATCCGGGTCATCGATGCGGAGCCGGATACAGGAAATGTGGATTTCGTGCTGGAGGAATAAAATGGCGGAAACGACACAGAAATTGATTGCAAACAACAAAAAGCCTATCATGATTATTTTATTGACGAAAAGTATGAGGCCGGTATTTCGCTGGTAGGCACCGAGGTGAAGTCTCTCCGCATGGGAAAATGCAGTATTAAGGAGGCTTTTGTTGAGATCTCTGCCGGAGAGGCCTTCATCGTGGGATGAACATTTCTCCTTATGAAAAAGGGAAATCTCTTCAACCGGGACCCGCTAAGAAAACGCCGCCTTCTGCTCCATAAGAATGAAATCCGCAAGATGGGAGAGCAAATTCAGCAGCAAGGCTACACGCTTGTGCCGCTGCAAGTGTATTTAAAAAGGGGAGGGTCAAGGTCGAAGTAGGGTTGGCGAAGGGCAAAAACAGTACGACAAAAAGAGCGACCATCGCCAAGAAAGATGCACAACGCTCGGCAGAAAGAGAATATAAGGTACGGTTTCGGTAGCAAGGACCCGGGCGGAGATCTAGGTGCAGATTTAGAAACAGCCGATCCCCGGGGAAAATCCGAAGGATGGTCCCTTTGACATTTGTATCCTCCATCCTTATAATAGAAGAACCAGCAGCAATCACTGCTCGGATTTCATGGGCCAGTAAAAGGTTTCGACAGGGATCTTGAAGCCGGAGAAGCTATCCGCAGGACGGTGCGTCAAACCTCAAATTAAAATTAAACGCTGAAGATAATTTAGCACTCGCTGCCTGATGGCAGCCGTCAGTTGCTTTACACCTGCATGAAGCATCCCTGACGTCAAATCTGCAGGAAACGACATGACCTAAGCTTTGCAGTTATGGGCGTATCATGAAGCTACCGGAAGGCTGTGTGCGTGGATTCATGCACCTGAAGGGAACGCGGTGAAGAACCGGTAATAATCCACTATGATAGTAGAAGGACGGGGGATTGGTTTTTGGACACGGGTTCGACTCCCGTCTGGTCCATTCAAAGACAAGAATGCAACAGAAATAAGCACAAAGGCATTTTAATGAAAAAAATTAAGGCCACCATCCGAGGGGATAGTGGTCTATTTTTGCTTATAAAAACTCACAATCAATATTACTAGAACAGAAAAAGAGATCTACAGGAACATAAGGAGTAAAGTACTAACCTAGGCATACTAAAGTTGCAGCGCGTATGTAAGTTCTGAAAATCATTTCGGTAAAGACAAGGAGAATGAAGAACCAATATGATTCTTTCCAAGAAACAGTACACACCATGGGACAATATTCTGATTCCATACAAAAGCAGTGAACTCAGTACTGTCTTGTATTCGCTTATTAGACTTCTTGAATATATGACGCCTACAATACAGATTGCAGTGAATGCTCTGTTTATTGAAACGGCTTTGTCATATCTATCAGGAAGAAGTTCTCGTGAGGAATTGCTCCTTCCTATTCTTATGCTAAGCGGAATTATTATGTATGCCCTGAATCTGTAAGGTCCTGGCCGCTTTGTGTATGAAAACATGTCCAAAATGGGATTCGGGCTCAATTTCATACAGCGATTATTCAAAAATGTGCCAGACTGACCTACGAGAGTATTGAAAACAAGGAAATATGGGAGCTGTTTCAGCGGATTAATAACAAGCTCGAAGACAGAATGATGATAGGGTTTCAAAACAGTGTTGAACTGATTGGAATGGGAGTTCAAATTCTTGGTTTTCTTGGTGCACTGATGTTCAGTGCTTGGTGGGCCGCGTTTATTGTCGTTATCTTGTCTGTGCCTATTATGATTCTGGGAATCAAGGGAGGACAAAAGCAGTACGAAGCCGAAAGAGAAACCGGAAAATACGAGATTCGATATGAATACCTTAGCGACATCATGACAAATCGTGATTCTGCAAGGGAGCGCAGCTTGTTCCATTATCAGGAGAGGTTAATTCTGCAATGGAATAAATTATTTGAAAAAGTAAACTACCTTCAGCGGAAGGTAACAATCAATACTATGCTTCGTATGAAGGCTGTGAATCTGACTATGTCTTTAGCCATGTTTATGGTTGACCTCATTTTGCTATTGGCGGTTGCAAAGGGGAAGGTGTCAGTAGGCATGTTTATTGCATTAACACAGGCCTCTATTGGTATCATATCCATTATGTCCTGGGAATTTTCAGACCGCATTAAGGAATTTGCCACACAGAGAGAGTTCTTCAAAGATATCACGCATTTCGCATCTCTTCCCGAAACAGAGGGCGCTACATCTGAACCCGCTCCGCCTGTTCCGTTACAATCTATTGAGTTTCGTCACGTTACATTCCGCTATCCAAACACAGAAAAAGAGGTGCTTCGTGACTTGTGCCTGAAAATGGAGCCGGGAAGACATTATGCGGTTGTTGGCAGAAATGGGGCCGGAAAAACCACCCTCACCAAGCTGTTAACTGGTCTTTATACAGATTATGAAGGAGAAATCCTGATAAACAACAAATCGATAAAGAACTATGCGGCTTCTGAACTGAAGAGTTTTTGCTGTCCTATTTCAGGATTTTTGCTCGTTATCACATTTCTCTTCGGGATAACATTGCCATTGGAGATATCAGAAACTTTGGCAATCCGGATACAGATCGGAATATAGAAAAAATTCTTGATGAGCTGAACATGACAGATAATATACGATCACTTCCCGATAAGATGAATACCCACCTAGGAAAACTTGACGAAAAAGGTGTGGATTTTTCCGGCGGCCAGTGGCAGCGGCTTGCCATTGCGCGTGTTATGTTGTCCCCTGCACCCATGTATATTTTAGATGAACCGACAGCAGCACTGGATCCAATGAGTGAATCAAAGATATATGGGGATTTTGAATATATTAGCCGGCAAAAAACTACATTGCTAATCTCACATCGCCTTGGTGCCACAAAAACAGCGGATTATATTCTAGTTCTTGATGATGGGCATATTGTCCAGCAGGGATCCCACGCTACGCTGATGCAATATGACGGACTGTACAAGGATATGTATGATAGTCAAAGGAGTTGGTATCAATGAAGAAAAAGCATCTGGTTTTTCGCAGAATGATATTCGATATGTTCAGAATCAGCCCCGGAATGACTACGCTTTATTGCCTGTTTGATGTTTTGCATGCTGGCGGTTATATTCTTGTCATGCTCTGTACTGAAAAATTGTTCGACAGTGTTCCTCTGCTTGCTGCAGGCTCACCGTTGTCCGTGTCACTCCGGCCGCTTCTGTTTCTTATCATGGCAACAGTATTTTTTGAGATTGCGAACAGTTTAAGTAATTTCCATATCGAGCATCTTTCCCCTAAGATACTCAGTCATTTCTACAAGCGTATCTATATAAAAGCATCCCATATTTCACCGATAGATTACGAACGTCCGGAATTCCTTGATATGCTCAATAAGGCCTTGCAAGGCGTGGAATATGGTTTTTTTGCTTCCAGCCTGATTCTGATGGTATTTACCTTCTATGTGCCTTACTTCATTTTATTGGGGGTGTACCTGCAGCACATTTCACCCATACTGATTCTGATTGTTCTGCTGATTTTTACGCCAGTCATTCTTGGCCAAGTAATACGGTTTCGGTTGTTTTCCGAAGCGGAAGATGCGATTGCCCCAATCAGGCGAGCTACTGATTATTATGAACAAGTCGTCTGCAATCGAGAGTTTTTTAAAGAAACACGAATTCTTGGTATCGTAAACCACTTTATGCAGCTATATCAGGATGGAGTTATCCTAATCAATCAGAAAACTTTGACTGCCGAAAAAAAACATATTAGGATAGATGCTGCCCTGAGACTGTTTACTATCGGTGGATATATCGGTATCCTTCTAATGTTGGTAAACAGTTTGATTCAAAAAGTGATTTCTCCAGGAGCTTTTTCCGCTGTCTTCGCATCTGTAAATATGATGTATGCGCTTGCTGAGGAGATGGTTACAATGTTCTCGGGGCAGATTACACAATACGCAGTATCTATTCAGAACTACCATTCATTCATTGATCTTCCGGAAAATGCAAAAGAAGAAGGAAGTTTCGACAAAACGAAAGGCATCACTCTTGACAACGTTCATTTCAGTTACCCGAATACGCAGACAGAGACAATACGCGGAATTAGCCTTAAAATCCAGCCGGGTGAAACCGTATCCATCGTTGGTGAAAACGGTGCCGGAAAATCGACTCTGGCAAAACTTATGCTTGGTTTATATGTTCCGGACAGAGGAACCGTCCGTATTGGTGGACTTGACAGCGAAAAAGTCGCTTCACGGTGCATATATCAAAATTGTGCCGCTGTTTTCCAAGATTACCAACACTATCTCACAACACTGGAGGAAAACATTACCATAAGCAGCAATAATAGCTGTTACAATAAGCTTGTTAAACTAAACCATGTTTGTGAAAGGGCCAAATTGTTAGTCAACAGTGATTCCTTCCCACAGGGGTTTAGTACCATGCTGTCCAGAGAATTCGGGGGTGTGGATTTGTCAGGTGGACAATGGCAGCGAATTGCGATTGCTCGCGGAATATTCCGTGAACATGACATCATTGTTTTAGATGAACCGACATCTGCGATTGATCCGATTGAAGAAAGTCTCATGTATCAAAATTTCAAAGAAATATCCGAAGGAAAAACTGCTATTATAATTACACATCGCCTTGGCGCTGCCAGAATTGCTGATCGGATTATAGTGTTGAAAGATGGTATAATAGACGATATCGGAACTCATGGGGAACTGATTAACAAAGGTGGAGTGTATTCTGAAATGTATAGAACGCAAGCCCAATGGTATGAATAATCGTTTATAATATGGGAGAAAGACGGCCGTTTTATCGGCGCTACTACGATTTAGATTGTGTCGAATGGAATTCGACCACGAGGAAAGAACATGGACTACGTAATTGATGTACAGAATCTATGCAGAGAATATAAACAAACTCGCAACCTGTTCAAACGCAAACAGCAATCCATAAAAGCGGTAAATGGAGTGTCATTTTCAGTTGAAAGAGGAGAGATATTCGGATTGCTGGGGCAAAATGGTGCCGGAAAAACAACAATCATAAAAATGCTCACGACACTGCTGGCACCTACCAGCGGAGTCTGCAAGGTGCTGGGATTTGATACCTTCGGTGAAGAGAAGAAAATACGTCCACGGATAAACTTTATCTTCGGCGGAGAAATGGTGTCTATCGCCGCCTTTCTGCCAGAGACAATCTGCGGTACTTTTTCAAACCTGTATCTATTGAACCGAAAGGAGCAAGAGCAAAGAATTGAAAAGATTCTGGAGCAGGTGGACTTAGACGATCGTGCGGATGATCTTGCGGAAACATACTCAAAAGGAATGATACAGCGCTTACAGATTGCACGTGGGCTTATTAATGATCCGGAAATCCTTTTTATGGATGAGCCCACAGTCGGATTGGATCCGATCGGTGCAAGAATGTTGCGGAATATCATTCGCTGCCTTAAGCAGGAAGGACGCACAGTTCTCTTAACGACTCATTATTTGCCGGAAGCTGAAGAGCTATGTGACCGGATGGTTATCATAAACAAGGGCAAAATCGTTGCACATGGTACACCGGAAGAGATCAAACACGGCTATGAGACACTTGAAGAAGCTTATGTGGATTTAATTAAGGAGGCTTCTAAATGAGTTTAGCTGTACTAATAAGTTCTATGCACGTACAAAATGAAACAATCGTTTGTTCGCCCTATGTTTTCGATTTTTGCTTGTTGGCCAATCCTGTGTTAAATACCATCTTGCTTTTATGAAATGTATCGTAACTCAGGCGAAGATAATTTTATGGCCTATGTTGTATTGGGCGCAGGACTGATGGGGTTATGGAGTTGCATATGTTTTTCTTCCGCCGGGGACATTAATAGGGAGCGTTACAGCGGAACATTGGCGTTGATATTTGCTGCACCCGCAAGTTTTCCTGCCATTATTTTAGGGAAGATATTGGGGAATACAATATTATCACTTGTAACCTTGGTGATTTCTCTTATTACTGCAGTAGTTTTTTTTCACGTTCCGGTGACATTAGGGAGCCCATTGCTATTTGTCATAGCTTTATTCAGTGCAGTCGTGACGTTTGTGGTAATTTCATCCGTGATTGCTTGTCTTCTGACGCTTTCACGTAAAACAGAATTATACATGAATTGTATCGAAATACCTTTAATCCTGCTTTTGTGGGTTTGCGTTCTCGGTAACCATTCTTCCGAAAGCGGTGCAAACCATCAGTTATGCGCTTTCCCCCTACGTATGCCGTTGAGCTTATGAGAATGGCAGTTTGGGGTGTGGATAATATTGCACTTTTTGGGAAAAATTTGGAATAATGGTTGGGATTACAGCTATATATGCAATACTATCTTGGTTGCTATATCGGAGAATTGACCGCCGGGTCCGTATTGCAGCAACATTGAGGTGGCGTGATGATACGACGTTGATCAAGCTGTTCTCTATCATAAAGGTCGCAGTGCAGCATTTGAAGCGGAAGAGTTCGCATTAATGCAATTGGGATATCCATTAATCACACTGATATTCTACTGTCTAATCGCAGCACATAGTTTTTAAAACAACAAATTTAACCAGCTGGGTCATTGGAAATTCCTTTTCTGTTGTGTACAAACGCATGCATCTTTGGATTAGGGAATATTTTTGCGGGAGAACGTTATTGGGGGCGGTTGCGTTCCATTATTGCTTCGCCGTGTGCGAAATTACCTTTAATTCTGGCAAATGGTGTATTCCCTGCAATCTTCGCAGTGTGCTTCCATATTCGGCTTCGTGGTCGGGGGCACTTGTTTTTCATGTGGACTTTTCTGGTGTAAACCTTGGACTTGCAATGGTTGCGGTTTTAAGCGCTATGATATCGGCATCTTGTTTTTGGCCTTTTTGGCGGTCTTCGGATTGATGTCGATAGTATGCATCTGGTGCTAAATGTGGTCAGTTACCTGTTGATGATCTTTACAGGCGCAGAATTTCCGGTATCTCAGTTACCCCTTGCGGGAAGGATTGTTGCACAGTTCATGCTCTGACAAAATCAATATCAGCGATGAATCTATTATTTAAAGAGGATCTTAGTTCTTTTTGGCTCCTCTTGGGTGGAGAGATTGTTACAGGAGTGACGTATGCCTTGCTGGCATGGGCCATCTTTTGATTTTGCAGAGCGTACCGCAAGAAGAAGCGGACGATTTGATATGTTCTAAAAAAATTAAGCATGGGGACCCGATCCTTAAGCGACTGTTAGAGGATTAACCATAATTTTTCGACACCATCCGCATTCCCACTAAAAAGCCAGCTTGCACGAACAAATGTTTTTCAGTATAATATTCAAATGCAAAGATTTCGTTCGAATGCCGCCATGCTGTTTTTATTTTTTTGCGCGGTTCAAAAAAATACTATTTTCTGACGTTCTTGTTTGTGATCCTGACTTCCATCTTGGATCTGTTCAATCCCAGAATTATCGGATTTACTGTGGATAGCGTAATCGGATCGAAGGAACCGGAGCTTCCTGTGCTCTTTTTCCGGACTCTTGCGTGACTTCGGGGGTGTCGACTTTCTGAAAAACATTTGGTCGGCATTGCCATCCTTGTGATTGTATTGGCATCTCTGGCAGCTTTTACACGGATTTTCTACCGGATCAATATTGCAAAAGGAACAGAGCGTTTTTGTTGAAACGCTTCGAAATGAACTGTATTCCCATATCATTCGCCTTCCTTATGCATGGCATAAGAAACATGCGACGGGAGATATCATTCAGCGCTGCACCTCGGATGTGGATACGGTGAAAACCTTTTTATCGGAACAGTTGGTGAATCTGGTTCGCATTACGGTACTGATTACACTTAGTATCTTCTTTATGTTGCAGGTAAATGGAAAACTGACCTTTATTGCGGCTATCTTTATTCCGATCATTGTCCTCTACTCGGTTTTTCATACCAAAATTGCAAAGACCTTTGAAAATGTGGATGTGCAGGAGGGTAAACTCGACCATCGTACAAGAGAATCTGACGGGCATTCGAGTGGTTCGTGCCTTTGGAAGAGAATCTTTTGAAAGGGAGCGTTTTGAGAGACAGAATGAAATTTATTTTTCTTCCGACCTGCATCTTTGCAGGTATCTGTCTGCCTTTTGGATTTCAGGCGATTTGATCACCGGTTTGCAGATTCTAAGTGTGTTGACATTCGGCGTGGTGCTTTGTTTGAGAGGAGAACTCAGCGTTGGAGGCTATATCGCTTTTTTGCCTATAATTCCATGATGGTATGGCCGGTCAGGATGATCGGCAGGGGTGATTGCGGAGATGAGCAAGTCCGGCGTCTCCTTTGAGCGCATTCGCTACATGATGAATGCAGAGGAAGAGCCTGGTGAAACCGGGGAGAAAATCCCGTTTGAGGGCAAAGATATTGTTTTTGGACCATGTATCCTTCACTTATCCGGATCATGAGAATGAGGCTTTTTCATGATAAGATGGGCAGTGATGCTGAGGTCCCTACATGAGATCAGTTTCACCGTAAAAGGAGGTTCGACCCTTGGGATCCTGGGAGGAACAGGCTCCGGTAAATCCACTCTGATGTTACTATTAGACAGACTGTATGATTTGCCGGAGGGAAGCGGACAAATCAGGATCGGGGGACGGATATCCGTTCGATTTCAGATCTTATCTTCGCAAGAATATCGGCATGGTTTTTACAGGAGCCCTATCTTTTTTTCCCCGGACGCTGGCACAGAATATTTCCATTTCAAGAAGAGAGGCAAAAGCGGACGAAATTCAAAGGGTTTCCAGAATCGCTTCGTTAGAAGATGCCATTGCCCATTTTAACGATGGGTATGAAACTTTTGTGGAGAGAGGGGCGTAACCCTGTCGGGTGGGCAGAAGCAACGAACCGCCATTGCACAAATGCTGATTCGAAAGCCGCCCATCATGATTTTTGACGACTCCCTCTGCTGTGGATGCCCAGACGGATGAAAAAATCAGACGAGCTTTGTCCGGAGAAATCCAGTCAGCTACAGTGATTCTGATTGCCCATCGCATCAGTACGCTGATGCAGGCGGATCATATTATCGTATTGGATCACGGACGCATTGCCGAAGAGGGACGCATGCGGATTTAATACAAAAAAATGGGATTTATAGTAAAATTTACCATCTCCAAGCGGGAATATCTGCAGATACGGAAGAATGATGAGTTCAAACACAGATCACAAACAAAAAGAAGAAATCCCGTCTCTTTCCTTGTTCGGGATCCCTCAAATATTGCCTTTTACCAGGCCCTACCGCAAAACGATGTGCGCAATGCTTCTATTCGGTTGTCTCAGTTCTGCGATAGGGGCGACCCATGCCTTGTTTAACCGATACGCACTGGATCATTTTTATTGCGGAGAATACGGCGAATGGAATTGGCCTATTCGCCGTAGCCTATTTGGGGCTGTTGTTTTTCCAGCTATTACTGGATTATTTTTACGCTGTTCCAGGCTTGCCGCATCGAAATTGCCATCGGCAAAGATCTGCGGGCGGCAGCCTTTAATCACCTCCAGACCCTTTCCTTTTCTTATTTCAATCAAAATAGTGTCGGATACACCCACTCCCGTGTCATGAGTGATACCGGCAAAATCGGTGTACTGATGTCTTGGAGGTTCATGGATGTTGTGTGGAATATCTCTACCCTTTGTCTGCATGATCCTGATCATGCTTGTGGTGAATTTCCGGCTGGGGCTCATCCTTTTTTTCTCTTACCGCCGATCACAGCGCTTCTTGTCTGGCTTTTTCCAACAGAAATTAACGTCCATGCACAGAAAAATCAGAGAGCTGAATTCCAAAATAACCGGAAATTTTAACGAGGGAATCACGGGAGCGAAGTCGATTAAAACGTTGGTGGTAGAAGAGCTGGTAGAGAAGGATTTTCGAGAAGATTCTCATCTGATGCGGACTGCCGGTGTTCATACCATGCGCTATCAGGCCTTTCTTTTTGTCGGCGGTCGTCCTCATGGGTTCCGTTTCGCTTGCTCTGATTTTTATGGAGGGGTGGAGCACTCAGTATGCAGCATGCCATGCAAATCGGAACGCTTTCCGTTTTTCATGTCCTATGCCCTAAACATCATGGAGCCGGTACAGATTATCGTGGAAACGTTTGCCGCCCTCATTCAAATTCAAGTGAATATTGAGCGTCTCACAAGGCTCCTTTCTACCAGGTCGGATGTCGTGATGCCCCCATGTCATTGAAAAAGTACGGAGACACCTTTTCATCCCAAAAAGAAAAATTGGGAGCCACTGTACGGCGACATTGAATTTCGGGATGTTTCTTTACCTATCCGGATGGAAAAGAAGAAGTTTTTATCCCATTTTTGTCTCACGGTCCCGCAAGGGCAAAATGTAGCCATTGTCGGGGAGACAGGTGCGGGAAAAATCCACGCTGGTCAATCTGGTCTGCCGTTTTTATGAACCGACTTCCGGTGAGATTTTTGGTCGACGGGGTGGACCTGAGAGAACGCTCTCAACTATGGCTGCACTCAATATCGGCTATGTGTTACAAACGCCCCATCTTTTTCAGGGACGGTCCGCGACAATTTAAAATATGGCAGACCGGGAGGCAAGCGATGCGGAGATCTGGCAGGCACTGCACACTGTCTCAGCCGATCAGATTATAAAAATCTGGATCACGGACTGGACAGCGAAGTGGAGAAGGAGGAGGAAGCCTTTTCCACCGGAGAAAAGCAGCTGCTTTCCTTTGCCAGGGCACTGCTAGCTGATCCCAGGATCCTGGTGTTGGACGAAGCGACCTCTCGATTGATACCGTCATGGAGAAAAGCAATCCAGGATGCGATTTCCACCGTTATAAAAGGGCGAACCTCCTTTGTCATAGCGCATAGACTTTCTACGATTGTGGAAGCAGATCTGATTCTTGTCGTAAAAGATGGTAAAATCGTGGAAAGTGGAACACATAGAGAACTTTTTACAAAGAAAAAGGGTATTATGAGGAATTGTATTCCAGATAGTTTGAAGCTCTGCTGGAAGAAGAGCAGCTGTAGGGCTGTTTTTCCAAGACGAAATCCGCCTGGATGATTACGGATGGGTTTGATTTATTTACGCAGGATTCGATTCTTTGTATAATATATAAGTTTGAGGAGATCTATTTTATGATGAAGACAGCAGTTGTGACGGACAGCAACTCCGGTATTTCACCGGAAGAAGCAAAAGCAAACGGTATCGATGTCATTTCCATGCCTTTTTCGGATCGGGGAACGCGAATATCTGGAAAATGTAAATTTGACGTAAGAAGAATTTTTCCAAAAGCTGAAACAGGGGCTGGATGTTTCTACCAGCATGCCTTCTCCCGGGACCCTGATGGATACTTTTTGATGCAAAATTAAAGGAGTATGAGGACTTGGTCTATATACCGATGTCCAGTGGCCTTCCGGCTCCTGTCAGGCGGCAAAAACCCTTGCGGAGGACTATGACGGCAGGGTACAGGTAGTCGATAACAAACGAATCTCCGTCACGATGCGCAATTCCGTGTTGGATGCGCTTAGATTGGCGAAAAAGTGGTAAGAATGCCGCAGAAATTCGCGAAATTTTTGGAGCAGGACGCTTTTCAATACCAGCATCTATATCATGCTGGATACGTTATATTATTTAAAAAGGCGGAAGAATTACACCTGCCGCTGCAGCACTCGGCACTCTTCTCAAACTGAAACCCATTTTGCAGCTGCATGGGGAAAAATTAGATGCCTTTGCCAAGGCCAGAACGATCATGCAAGGGAAAAAGATCATGTTACAGGCGATTCGGGAGGATGCAGAAAAAGCGTTTGGGAGGTCTTTCCGTAGAAAATGTACGAATCGACTCTGCTTATACCTATGATCAGGATGCAGCAAAAGAATGGAAGACTGAAATTGAATCCGCTTTTCCCGGATTTGAAATTTATCAGCAGCCTCTTTCTCTTTCCATTGCCTGCCATATCGGCCCGGGCGCTCTTGCTGTGACGGTGACAAAGAAACTACAGGTGATGTGATCGCTCATTGTTTTGAAAGGGAGGGGAGTTTAGATTCATGGCATCCAATAAGAGCCATCTTTATGATGCTTCCAGTATCACGGTTCTGAGGGTCTGGAAGCAGTCCGAATGCGGCCCGGCATGTATATCGGATCGGTTTCTACCAGAGGTTTGAACCATCTGATTTATGAAATCGTGGATAATGCGGTTGATGAACATTTAGCGGGTTTTTGTACAGAGATTCATGTCACGCTGGAAGCGGATGGCAGTGCGACCGTGGAGGATAACGGGAGAGGAATTCCGTAGGAATGCATGCGCAGGGAGTCTCCGCAGAGCGCGTGGTTTATACGACACTTCATGCAGGCGGGAAATTCGGTCATGATGCCTATAAAACAAGCGGAGGACTGCACGGAGTCGGCTCTTCCGTGGTCAATGCACTTTCCCTTCGCATGACCGTTCGTGTTTCCAGAGACGGTAAGATCTATCAGGATACCTATGAAAGAGGCAATCCCACCACCCTCTCGAAAAGGGGCTTCTGCCTGTGGTCGGTAAGTCTTCCAAAACAGGGACCCTTGTCAATTTTTCTCCCTGATCCCGACATCTTCGAAAGAACCCGCTTCAAAGAAGACGAGGTCATCAATCGTCTTCACGAAACAGCCTATTTGAATCCGCAGCTTACGATTGTTTTCACGGATAAAAAGAGAGGGTTCGGATCCGACCCCCGTTTCTTTTCATGAACCGGAGGGTATCATTGGTTTATCCGCGACCTGAATGCAACCAAGGAGGCGGTCATTCCTCCTGTTTATTTCAAGGGCGTAAGTGAAAAAGATAGAAGTGAAGTCGCTTTTTCAATATGTCAGTGAATTTCACGAAGATGTGCTTGGCTTCTGTAATAATATTTATAATTCGGAAGGTGGAACGCATATCACCGGTTTCAAGACAATGTTCACCACCGTGATGAATAATTATGCCAGAGAGCTTGGCATCTTAAAGGAAAAGGACCCGAATTTCACCGGCGCAGATATTCGCAACGGAATGACGGCCATTGTCTCCATTAAACATCCGGATCCCCGCTTTGAAGGACAGACCAAAACCAAGTTGGACAACCAGGATGCGGCTAAGGCCGTATCTAAGGTGACAGGAGATGAGGTTCCCAGATTTTTTCGACCGCAATCTGAGCTGCTAAAGGCCGTCCTTTCCTGTGCAGAGAAGGCTGCCAAAATTGTAAGGCTCGAGGAAAAACGAAGACGAATATGCTGACCAGGCAAAAGTTCTCGTTTGATTCCAACGGCAAACTGGCCAACTGTATTTCTAAAGATCCGAAAGAGTGCGAAATCTTCATTGTAGAAGGGGACTCCGCCGGCGGTTCTGCCAAGATGGGACGAAACAGAACCTTTCAGGCGATTCTGCCGATTCGAGGGAAAAATCTCAATGTAGAAAAAGCTTCCATCGATAAGGTGTTAGCCAATGCGGAAATCAAGTCATGATCAACGCATTTGGTTGCGGTTTTTCGGAAGGATATGGGAATGATTTTGATATTGCGAAGCTCCGCTATGACAAAAATCATCATCATGGCCGATGCGGATGTGGATGGTGCCCATATCGCCACCCCTGCTTCTCACCCTGTTCTATCGTTTTATGCCAGAACTGATTTTTGAAGGACATGTATGTCGCCATGCCCCCTTATATAAAAGTGATTCCATCGAAGGGCAAAAGAAGAGTATTTATACGACGATAAGGCACTGGAGAAATATCGAAAGACACACAAACAGGCTTTTTACCCCTGCAACGGTACAAAGGGCTTGGAGAAATGGATCCGGCTCAGCTTTTGGGAGACGACCCTGGATCCGGAAAAGAGAATGCTGAAGGCGGTCATGGTCGAAGATGCCAAAATGGCATCCAGAACAACGGAATTGCTGATGGGGCAGGAGGTTCCACCCAGAAGAGAATATATCCGTAAACATGCCACCGACGCCGCTTTGGATATTTAAGAACTCGGTTATCCTGGTACAAGGCCAGGATGAGGAGAGGGATAGAAGGAAGCGGCGTTCTTGAAAAAGCAACAACGCTTTCCTGCAGGAAACGAGGGATTTATGGAAAATACATCTGCAATAGACCGCATTGTACAAACAGAATATTCCGACGTGATGCAGCAGTCCTATATTGATTATGCAATGAGTGTGATTGTGGCGCGTGCACTGCCGGATATCCGGGACGGTTTAAAACCAGTGCAAAGAAGAACCCTTTATGATATGTATGAGCTTGGCATTCGTTATGACAAGCCGTATCGCAAAAGTGTCCAGAATCGTGGGCGATACCATGGGTAAGTATCACCCTCATGGGGACAGCTCCATCTATGATTTGCTCGTCGTGATGGCACAGGAGTTTAAAAAGGCACTCCCGCTTGTGGACGGACACGGTAATTTCGGCACCATAGAGGGAGACGGCGCTGCAGCCATGCGTTATACCGAAGCCAGGCTGCAAAAGGTAACACAAGAAAATTTTTTCACCGATTTGGATAAAGATATCGTAGATTTTGTCCCGAATTTTGACGAGACCGAAAGAGAACCTCTGTTCTTCCGGTCAAGATCCCCCATTTTCTGATTAACGGGTCGGAGGGGATTGCGGTCGGAATGGCGACCAGCACGCCTCCGCATAATTTAAAGGAGATTCTGGATGCGGAAATTGCCTTTATCGAAAAAACGACCAGATCGGCACGGAAGAACTGCTGAGGCTGGTCAAAGGACCGGATTTTTTCCGACGGGCGGCATCGTCATTAACCAAAGTGAATTAAAGCAGATTTACGAAACAGGCGAGGAAAAATCCGCCTTCGTGGCAGGGTAAAAGAAGAAAAGGGCGCAACGGTCATCCTCTTTTAATTGTAAGCGAAATTCCCTATACCATGATCGGAAGTGGAATTGCAAAGTTCTTGACGGATGTGGCGGCGCTTCAGGAGAATAAGGTCACAAACGATATCGTAGATATTGCCAATCAGTCCTCCAAAGAAGGAGTCCGGATTGTCATTGAGTTAAAGAAGGAACGGATGTAGCCAATTTTACCAACCTTCTTTACAAAAACCAAGCTGGAAGATACGTTCGGCGTCAATATGCTTGCGATTCATGAAGGCAGACCGGAAACCATGAATCTGCGAGAAATCATCAAGGCCTGCGTGGATTTTCAATTTGAATGCACCAGACGCAAATACACCACCCTGCTTGCCAGAGAGAAGGCGAAAAAGAAATCCAGGAGGGCCTGATCAAGGCCTGCAATGTCATTGATTTGATTATTGAAATCCTGCGCGGTTCCGAAAACAAGACAGATGGCAAAAGAGTGTCTGGTTTCCGGGAAAACGGACGGCATCTCCTTTCGGTCCAGAGAATCGAAAATCATGGCGGCACAGCTGCTTTTTTCAGAAAAGCAGGCAGATGCCATTCTTGAGATGCGTCTCTACAAGCTCATCGGACTTGAAATTCATGCCCCTAACGAAAGAGCATGAAGAGACCGTCGCTAAAATCTATCGTTATGAAGATATCCTGGAAGAGCGTTCTTCCATGGCCATGGTGATCTCCAAGGAACTGGCGGATATCCGCAAAGAATATGAGAAAACGCCGCACCGAAATCGGGAATTTTGCCGATGCGGTATAGGAGGAAAAACAGGCAGAGGAGTTTGATCTTGCCTTTGTCATGGATCGGTTTGGCTATGCTAAAACCATTGATTTATCCAGTTTCGAAAAGAACAAAGAGGGATTGCCACGGAGTACCCATACGGTTTCATTTGCCGGAATACCGGTAAAAATTTGTATCTTTACCAACACGGGGAACCTCGTATACCATCAAGGCACAGGATCTGCCTCAGGGAAGCTGAAAGATAAAGGGATTCCCATTGACAATGTTTCTAATTTTGATGCAGCCAGAGAGCAGATCGTCTTTGCTGCAAGCCAATCGGATCTGAATCTTTACCGGCTGATTTTTATCACCAAACAAGCGATGGTTAAGATGGTGGATGGCGGAGAATTTGATGTTGCAAAAATGTGTGGCGGCCACCAAATTAAACGACGGGGACGAAGTCATCCGTATTGGGCTTCTGAAAACGCAGAAGACCATTGTGTTACAGACACAAAACCATTATTTTCTCCGCTTTCCTCTGGAAGAAATCCCGGAAAAGAAGAAAGCGGCGATCGGTGTTCGCGGTATGAAACTGGGAAAAAACGATGCTTTATCTCAGGTTTATTTTTTTAGAGGATGTGATCTGTCGGTAGCCGCTGTAGAGGGAAAGAGCATTGCTTTTAAATACGCTTAAAATCGCAAGCCGGGATGGGCGCGGACAGAAAAAGCGTAATTGTGATGAAAGGAACGAAACGATGAGAGTAATTGCAGGAAGCGCAAGGAGTATCCCTTTAAAAACTCCGGAAGGAGAGGGTACCAGACCCACGCAGGATCGGATCAAAGAAACGTTGTTTAACATGATTCAGGCGTTCGTTCCCGGTGCTGTCTTTTTGGATCTCTTTGCCGGAGGAGGAGGAATTGAATTGAGGCGCTCTCCAGAGGAGCGAAGAGGGCCTATTTTGTTGAAAACGCAAGCGCCCCCTATCGCTGTTTGCAAGAGAATCTTCATAAAACGCATCTCGAGGAAGAGGCCGTTCTTCTAAAACAGGATATTCTATCGGCGCTGCATGGAATTCATGAAAAGAAAGTAGATCTCATTTATCTGGATCCTCCCTATGATACGGATCTGTATGAACGCACCCTTCCTGTCCCTCTCGCAGATGCCTTACCTGACAGAGGGATAGCCTGGTCATTGCAGAATCCACGCTGGAGAAGGATTTTTCTTTTGTTACGGAGTTGGGTTATCTCATTCAAAGAGAAAAAGTGCTATAAACACAATAAACATGTATTTTTTAAAATTCATCGGAAAAGAGAAGGGCAAGCATGAAAACTGCCATTTACCCTGGGAACCTTCGATCCGGTCACTTATGGACATCTGGATATCATCAAACGTGCCGCCGCAATGTTCTGACCATATCATTGTCGTTAGGATGCACAACCCGCCAAGCATTCGTTGTTTTCAGCTGAGGAACGTGTTAAAATGATAAATCATGCCGTCAGGAGATTCCCGGTGTCAGTGTCGATGTGCATAACACATCTTAACAGATTATTGCAGTAAAAAGAACATCTATACAGTGATACGTGGACTTCGTTCCACCACAGATTATGAATATGAATTGCAGCTTGCGCTGACCAATCGCGAAATGTCGGGGGGGCGGGTCGACACCGTGTTTTTAACGACCGCACACCGTTATTCCTATGTCAGCAGTTCGGTTGTCCGTGAATTTGCTATGTACGGCGCAGATGTTTCTGGAATTGGTTCCTTTACAAGTTGCAGCCCTTCTAAAAGAAAAATTCACCGATGTCCCTAGGAACGAATCCGGGGAGAGGAGATCAAATGAGTCAACTGGATCAGATGATTGATAAAATTGAAGCCTATCTGGATCAATGTAAGTTTCAGACACTCTCAAAGACCAATATCATCGTAGATAAGGAAACCATCGATGATATGTTGGAGAACTCGGACAAAAAAACACCGGAAGAGATCCGGAAGTATCGAACCATGGTGAATAACGAGGAAGTCATCCTGAATGATGCCAAACGCAAGGCGCATGCGCTCATCAATGAGGCGCAGGAACATCGTAACGAGCTGATTAATGAACACGAAGTCATGCGTCAGGCTTACGAGCAGGCCAATGAAGTCATTAAATCAGCGGCCAAACAGGCACAGGAATTATTGAATCGTGCCACGACGGAATCCAATGCAATGAAAACGGCAGCGGTATCCTATACCGACCGCCTTCTTTCCGAGGTAGAAGACGCTTTAAATAAGGCAGTAGAGTCCTCCGAAAAACACATGAGTTCCTTGATCGGTGAACTTGCCACGTATCAGGAAACGGTAAGGGCGAATCGGAGAGATTTACAACCTCCACAGGTGGAGACAGCGACATCACAAGAGACGGATCCACCGAAAGAAAACAAAGAAAAAGATATCAATATCATGTAAGAGGGGATTTTATGCAAAAAAACAAATGGTTCTTACCCATGATTGCAAGTCTTTTCATTGGCTTTTCACTGGCATCGTCCTTCCCGGATGATGCTGTTGTTTATGCGAAGGAAAAGAAGCCGATTGTGATCTGTATCGATCCGGGACACGGGGGAGTAGGCGGACGAAATCTCGGTGCGCAGTATAATGGCATCTCTGAAAAAGAGGTGACCTTAATCACTGCAACCGCGATGAAAAATGAATTGGAAAAATATGAAGGCATACAGGTCTACATGACCAGGACAACGGACACAGAGGTGTCTTTGGAAGCCCGTGCCGCTTATGCCAAGGCAGTTGGCGCAGATTTTTATTCAGTATCCACTATAATGCTTCTCCTTCTCATACCATCTACGGATCCGAGATATGGATCAGTGCTTTTGGAAACGAATACAAGCGCGGTGCAGAATTTGGTGCCTATGAGCAGAGTGAGCTGCAATCCATGGGGCTTTTACCAAAGGGGAATCAAGACCAGACTTTTCTTCCAAGGGAGTGGATTATTATGGCATTCTCCGCGCCTCCACCGCTTTGGGTATTCCAAGTTGCATCATCGAACATGCTCATTTGGATCATCCGGTAGATCTGGCTGTTCTTTCCAAAAAAATAATTCCTATGTCAACTTTGGGATTGCAGATGCGACAGCCGTTGCAAAATATTATCACCTGAAGTCAAGAATTCTCGGTGTAGATTACTCCAGGATTCCCACGATCAACGTGAAGATGCCAACCGTACCGGTTGCTGGTGATACGACTCCTCCGGAAGTTTGCCAAATCAATTCTGCCATTTATGATCCTTCCAAAAAGGTAATACAGGCGAATATGACAGCAAGCGATTCCAACGGTTTGGTGATCTATTATGCTTACAGTCTGGACAACGGACGATCCTGGTCCCTATTTATTGCCCTGGGATAGAAACCTGAAGCAGATGACTGTCACAATTCCCTGCAAATACCGCCATTCCCACGCCTCATGGTAAAAGCGCATAATCAATACGACAAGGAAACGATTTCTGCGCCTGTTCCGGTTTCTGTCAAATGAAAAACCAGGTCTTGCGCTTTCTTCCTTTCAGGCCGTTATTTTTTTGATCTGGACGGGACCTGGTCGATTCCATGTGGGTTTGGGAGGCAATTGATGCCGCATATCTGGCTCGTTTTCACATCACCGTTCCAGAAGGTTTGCAAACCGAATTAAACGGAAAAACCATCGTGGAGACGGCAAGATATTTTCAGTCGCGTTTTGGTATTCGTGACGAGGTATCCCGCATTTTGCACGATTGGGATGAAATGGCAATCTGTTTTTTTACCGGGATCAGATTCCGTTAAAACCGGGCGTGTTGCCTTTTTTTGGCAAAATGCAGGGCATACGGGATTCCGCTTGCATTGCCTCCAGTAACTCCAAACGTCTCATCGAAGAGGTGTTGCATACCCATCAGATTGATTCCCTATTTCTCCTGTATTCGTTCCGGAATGATGCCCTGCGTTCCAAGCCCGCACCGGATATCTATTTAAATGTCGCCGAAGGACTGATGAGAAACGCACAGGACTGTCTTGTCTTTGAGGATCTGATCGAAGGCATTCAGGCGGGGCAAGGCGGCAGGCATGACTGTATGCGCAGTAAAAAGATGATTACTCCATGAATCAGTGGGAAGAAAAAGCAGCTTGTTGATGACTTTATCACCGATTACAGAGAGTATCTCACCAGATTGGAGAAAGGATCGGATGAATAGAGCAGCGGTTCCCAAGGGCTCTTACGGCTATATTATTTCAGGCAGAAAAACAGGGTTGATAAGAACCTGTATTTTTAACAGGATTTTGTGTGGGATTTTTTCTTCTGGGATTGGCATTAACCGGGACCAACCGAAATGTTTTTCAGCATCATTGCGGCACTGGGCTGTATTCCCGTCGGTCTTTCCACGGTAAACATGATTCTTTTTCCGTGCCAAACCCCTGTAGCGAGAAGGCATATCAGGAAATCGAATCGCATCGCGGTGGCCTATCCATACAATACGATCTGGAAATGACTGCCGATCCGACAAACTTTTCCATTGCGGCAATTACTGTCTTTGGTCAAACGATTGCCGCTTACACAGAAGATCAAACTTTAGATGTATTGGATGCACAAAAACACCTTCGTCTGCAAATTGGTATTTCTTCCTATCACGATTACCATATCCAGGTATTTCATGACCTGAAGGCTTTCTGCCAATTGCTGGACCAAATGGAAGAGGAGAGACGAAAAGAGGGGATCCATCCGATCCAAATGGAACAGGATTCGAATCCAAATCAAAGGCAGACCCTTCCCTCCATTTTTCGGTCTATTTCCATTTGAACCGGATACGGACAGCAAAGGTGCGGGCGTTGTTTTCACACCATATCTCTTTTTCGCAGATGAAAGAATTGATTATTGCAACAAATGAAGCAGGAAAAAGACTGGATAAGCTGTTGGCGGGCATTCTTCCCAAGGCCGATTCCGGTTTTCTGTATAAAATGCTCCGCAAAAAAAACATTGTCCTAAACGACAAAAAGCAACGGGAAGAGAGCGACTGGTCCAGGGAGATTCCGTTAAAATCTGGTTTTCCGATGAAACATTTGCAAAAACTTTCTGACGGAGCGCAAAGAAGAAAACATCTTTCCCAATACGAAGAAGCTTTTTGAGAAGTTTCAAAATACGGGAATCCGAATTTTACATGAAACGAACGATGTTTGTATGTTTCAACAAACCTCCCGGTATCCTATCACAAAAAGCGAGAGAAGAAGACCTCAGCTTAAATGAGTATTGGATTGGATATCTCCTACATGAACAAAAAGACCAGTGAAGAGGCTCTGTTATCTTTTCGCCCCTCTGTCATGAATCGCCTGGATCGGGGGACCAGTGGCTGTGTTTTTATGTGCAAAGACCCTGATGGGCGCAAATTTTTATCCCAGGGCTAAAAGACCATACGATTCATAAATATTATCATACCATTGTCAAAGGGATTCTCCTGGGAAGTGGAGTCATTACCGCCCGTCTCAACCAAAGACGAACGACGAAATTTGGTCCAATTGCAGGATCTGACCCATTGCAAAGAGGACGGAAAAAAATCCACCCATTGACTCTGCCGATTTGACCCAAACGGTTTATCGCACCATGGCAGTCAACCGGGAGCAGGGACTATCTTTGGTTGAAGTTGAACTAAAGAGCGGAAAAACACATCAGATCCGTTCTCATTTTTGCCTCGATTGGCCATCCGATTGCCGGAGATCGTAAATATGGAGATTTCCAATGGAATCAACAATTATATAAGGCTTTTTCATTTAGATAGCCAGCTTTTACACTGTAGACAGGTTGGTTGGGAATCGGTGAAAATAGATGCGCCTTATTTTTTCAAAAATTTCAGCAGATAAGAGATTTTTTTATTTTTGTCTACGGAGGGAGACGGCACTTCATGCCAACATGGAATTCCAGAGGTCTTCGCGGTTCTTTTCCTGGAAGATTTGATCAACCACACCAATGAACTTTACCGAGATGAGGAGCTTGCACTCATCCAGAAGATCCCGACTCCGATTACTCCCCATCAAAATCGACAAAGAATCCAGGCATATTACGCTGGCTTATTTTGATCAAAAATCCACCGTGGACTATATTGGTGCCGTGCAAGGAATCCCTGTTTGTTTTGATGCCAAGGAATGTGCTTTTGATACCTTTGCACTGGAGAATATTCATGAACATCAGGTATCCTTTATGAATTCCTTTGAAAGACAAGAAGGGATTGCCTTTTTTTCCTGATTTATTTTACCGCACACGAGCAATTCTATTACTTACGGATACAGGATCTAATGCGTTTCTGGGAACGGGCAAGCTCGGGTGGAAGGAAAAGCTTTCGCATAGACGAACTGGATCCGCAATGGTTTTTTTGATGAAGGAACAGAATTCTACCATTCCTTATTTAGAAATGATCCAGTTGGATTTACAAACGAGAACTTGATTGCTTCGATTGAAACCTGATGGCTTCGATCTGAACCTGATTCCTTCGAGCTAAACCCGGGTTCTTCAATCCGGGAAGGAAACAACTTTGGAAAGTGAGATAATATGAATACAAATCTGGCCTTATCCGATGAAATCCTGATGCAGATAAAAAGCCGGAAAGATATATCGGCAATGAAGTCAACGCCGTCATGAAAGATCCCCTGACCACAAAGATCCGTTTTGCAATGTGCTTTCCGGATGTCTATGATATCGGGATGTCCCATCTGGGGATTCAGATCCTTTACGGCATGATGAATGAATGGATGATGTTTGGTGCGAAAGAGTATATTCTCCGTGGCCGGATCTGGATGCCATTTTACGGCAGCGGCAGATTCTCTTTTTGCATTGGAATCACAAGAGCCGGTCTCTCGTTTTGACTTTCTGGGATTCACCCTGCAATATGAGCTTTGTTACACAAACGTGTTGCAGGTACTGGATTTATCCGGAATTCTATCCTTGCGGATGAAAGAGACTGGGATGACCCGATTGTCATCGGCGGAGGTCCCTGTACCCTACAACCCGGAACCGATTGCAGATTTTTGATTTGTTCTACATCGGAGAAGGCGAAACGAGGTACAGACAGCTTTTTCGATGTCTATCTGGATGCAAAAAGGAAGGAGTGTCCAGGAACGAATTTCTTAGACGATGCGCACAGATTCCTGGAATCTATGTGCCGTCTCTCTACCGGGTGGACTATCATGACGATGGCATAGTTGCAAGAATTACACCTTTGATTCTGAAATCCCTCCCGTCATTGAAAAAGGAAATGGTACAAGATTTAAGCAGCGCTTATTATCCTGAAAAGCCTGTTGTTCCTTATATTCAAAACCGCACAGGACCGTGTCGTCTTAGAAATTTTTGAGAGGCTGTATTAGAGGATGCCGTTTTTGTCAAGCAGGACAACTGTACAGACCGTTTCGGGAAAGAGACTTAGAAGTATTAAAACAGCAAGCCATTGCCCTTTTTAAAGAACACAGGACATGAAGAAATCTCCTGAGCAGCCTAAGTTCCAGCGATTATTCCAGATTACAGGAGTTAGTCAATTTTTCTTATTGGATACTGTTCGGAAAAACAGATCAATATTTCCCTCCCTTCACTAAGAATTGACGCTTTTTCCCTTGATATCATGAGTAAAATCCAGGATGTGAAAAAATCGTCCCTGACTTTCGCTCCTGAAGCGGGGACGCAGCGATTACGGGATGTCATTAACAAGGGAATTTCGAAAGAAGATATCTTGCGTGGGGCGCATGATGCTTTCCTTGGAGGTTGGAATAAAGTAAAATTATATTTTATGTTGGGCATTCCCTTTGAGACCGATGCGGATATTCAAGGAATCGGTGACATTGCCAACGCCGTTTGTGCCGAATATTTCGATACCGTTCCGAAAGAAAAAGAAATGGGAGAACGGTGGAAGTGACGGCCAGTACTCTTTTTTTCATCCCCCAAACCGTTTACTCCTTTTCAATGGGCTCCCATGAACACACGAGATGAATTTTTAGATAAGGCGGCTAAGACCAGGCGGGAAATCACCTCTCAGCTCAACCAAAAGCATATCAAATATAACTGGCACGAGGCGGACGCCAGCGTACTGGAGGGATCTTTGCAAGAGGAGACCGCAAACTTTCTGCCGTCATCCAATCTGCTTATCAGAAAGGTTGTATGTTTGACGCATGGGGAGAGTTCTTCCATTATGATCTTTGGCTGGAAAGTTTTGCATCCTGTCAGATCGATATGGATTTTTATGTGTCTCGTATGCGGGGAGAACAAGAAATATTTCCATGGGAACACTTGTCCTGCGGTGTCAGTAAGGCTTTTTGTACCGTGAATGGAAAAAGAGCCAAGGAAGGGCAGAAGTTACGCCAAACTGCCGTGTTTCCTGTTCCGCTGCTGCTCTAAAAACTATAGTCGCTTTGGAACAGTCTGTCCCGGCAGTTCTGTAGGTTGAGGTTCTGAGAAATGAGAATGAGAGTAAAATTTTCCAAACATGGTCCCATTCGTTTTATTGGGCATCTTGATTTAATGCGGTATTTTCAAAAAGTGAACCGGCGTGCTGATCTGCCAGTCAAATATTCGGAGGGTTTAATCCTCATCAACTCCTTACCTTTTGCGCTTTCCCCTTTCCGTCGGAATGGAAAGCGACGGGGAATATTTGGAAATCCAGTTCGCATAGGAAATCTCTGCAGAAGACGTACTTCTGCGTATGAATGCAGAAATGCACGAGGGAATCACGGCGCTCACTGCCAAGACCTTGACCTCACAGGAAAAAAAAGCGATGACTGCCGTTTTCGCCTGTGCTTACGAAGTCTCCTTCCGGGAAGAATTGCAGGACAAGGTGTTAGAGAATCGTATTGCACAATATTTAAATCAAACGGAAATCCCTGGTGGAAAAAGAAAACCAAAAAGGGATTCACGAACTTTAATATAAGGCCCTTTATATATCAAATGAAATGGCTCAGTGAGAAGAAAAAAACTTTTTACTGTTAAAGGCCGGAAGTGAGAATCATGTGAAGCCTTCCCTTCTAATGAATTCTTTTTCTGGGTGAGATGAGTTCTTTTCTGGGTGAGACAATCAGCCAAAATTATGGTATGCTGAGAAAGGATATTTTCACATCCGAAAGAGACGATAACGGTCTTTTTCTGGTTCCTCTATTTCGTCAAAAGATTCTGAAAAATCTATCTGAATGAAAAACGCGGGGTTCAAACCATGAACAAAAATCATCCAGCATTACCCTCTGCCTGCTTCTGGTTTTTGCTTCTGGCTGCATGTGGAGGTAGCAAACAAGCGTCAACTTCCGTCTCTCAACCAGGGTCTTCGAAAGCTTCCAACAGTGGTGCAAATGAGAGTACACAAGACAGCAATTCGACGGTGGATACTTGTGTCAACATGCTCTCCTCCTTCGAAGAGGAAGTCTCTAACGAAGGAAGCTCGGTGAATCCATCCGGAGAAGAGCAGGGTTCGTATGCAGCTTACAATAATGACGATACTGCAGGCAGAAATTTGTATCCGATTTCCGCCACAATGAAAAATCGAATTGACCGCTATCTGCAGGCAGGCAACAAGAATGCTGCCAGCCCGTCCTCTGCTTACACGAAAATCCGGTAACTCTTCTTCCGGTAGCTCTTCCGGTAACTCTGCGTCCAGAAGTTCTTCCGGGAATTCGGCTTCCGGCAGTTCTTCCGGTAACTCCGTGTCAAACAATTCTGTTTCGTCCTCCTCCGGCGCAAGCAACAGTTCTTCCGGCAATTCTGCCCAATCCAATCTTTCTCAGTCCGGCAGCAACGCATCTGCCAACGCTTCCGCCGTGAGCGCCATGGCGATCGCTTACACCTATTTACATTGGATGCCGGTAAACGGAGAAACCAGGTATTTTGCGATTGCTGCGGTTACAAATACGGGGCGTACCAATTTAGTGATTAAGGCATCCAAATCAGAATTGAAGGATTCCGGGGGAAATACGGTTGATGTACAGGATTTAAAATGGATGGAATCAAATCATTGCCCCCGGTGAGACCGCCTATTTAACCTCTCCAGACAGTTATAAAATTCCAAACGGGGTCACCATCTCGAATCAGTGCCGGCTCAATGTGGTAATCAGCGCCGATCCGACGACGGAACCGGCTGTTTATTACAACGTCGTTTCTCCTCTGGTGGAAACGACCTCTGACGGTCATATCCATTCCAAGGCCACAATTAGCAATACCACCTCTAATGAAGCAAAGAATATCCAAGTGTTAACGTATCTTTATGATAAAAACAATAATGTGATTGAGGTAATAGAAGGAAAAATCGACTCCTGGCAGCTTCTCAAAGCGCTACCGTGGACGCCACTTCCATTCGTAAAATCGATGTGTCGGATGTTTCCTATTACCGAATCTTTGCGAGAAAGTCTGCCGGATAAGATGGATATTCTGATTTTTCAACAGGAAGAACAAATTCTCTATGCCGTTCTGCGGGAACGACAACTGGAATATATACGACGGGATTCTCATTCAGGTACGGAAGATATCTATCTGGGAAGAGTTGAAAATGTGGTTCAGAACCTGAATGCCTGCTTTGTTCGGTTTCATGATCAGGAAATCGGATATCTTCCATTCGACGAAATTCCGGACCGTTCTTTGGTCAACCGGACCATTCAAGCGGGAAACCGAATCAAAAGCAGGAGATCTGCTCCTGGTGCAGATTATGGTTCCTCCCGCAAAACCAAACAGGCGAAACTTTCCGGATATCTGACACTATCCAGTCATTCTGTTGTCATTTCACTTGCTACTTCCCGTGATGCAGGTCTGCACGTTTCAAAAAGCTTCCTGACGTGAGTCAGGAGTTTTTGATTCATGAAATCAAAAATAAAATCAACTCGAATCCGGAATTAGAGGAGGTCTTTACCAGGTACTCTATCATACTGAGAACAGAAGCAGGAGAGGGAATTGCTTCAGATGCATCCGGGAACCATACCACAATCCTCAATAGAATCATACAAGAGATCTCTACGCTTCATCACGAACTGAAAACCATTCAAAGCAAACTGGCACCCTACACGACAGACCGGCAGTCTCTTATATCGCACTAAGCTTTTTCCACACAGATGGAAAACCATCTGGCAGACTTGGTTCACTTTATCCAAAATGCAGAAGAGAGACCCGTGATTCGGGTGATTACAAATAGCAGAGAGTGTATGGAAGAAATACAGCACTTACCCCTTTTGCAACAACACCCCTGAAATGACCGTTTCCTGCCATGATGTCCTTCAGCAAGGCATTTCCTTGAACATCTCTATGGTCTGCCATCTAAACTGGAGGAAATTTCTCACAAAAGAGTCTGGTTAAAATCCGGTGCTTATTTGGTGATGGAACAAACAGAGGCTCTTTTGTGATCGATGTCAACTCGGAAAGATATTGCATCAAAAACAACTTTTTTTGAAGACCAATCTGGATGCCGCAAGGAATCCCTTTAGGCAAATCCGACTTCGAAACTTAACCGGAATGATTCTAATTGATTTTATCAATCTACAAGATCAAAAGGAGCAGTATCAACTCGAAAGGAACTGCAACGTTTATGCCGATTAGATCCGATTCGAACCCGTTTTTGTGGACTTTACCAAATTGGGGATTGCAGAAATTACAAGAGCGGCAAAGTGAAAAAGCATTAAAAATACCGCGCAAAAGGAGTAACGAGTAATGAGAAAATTCCCATTGACAAACTCTGGAACAGTCTGATAAAATCTTTTAAGTATGCCGCTTGATGAGGTTATATGAACTATATTGTTCATATGGAAACGGGCGGATATCCCTTTGTGATATCCATCTTTTTCGAAAGTACGATTTTATGAAGAGAAGCGTTTCTGAAAGTGTATGGATTAAATTTTTTCCGAAAAACACTTTTTGAATTCTATTTCTGAAATCCACACCGTAATCAGCGAGTTTAAGAAGAAGGAGGTGCCCTATGTACGCAATTATTGTTACCGGTGGAAAACAGTATAAGGTTTTCGAGGGTGATGTCATTGATGTCGAGAAGCTTGAAGCGGAAGAAGGCAAGCAGGTTACATTCGATCAAGTTATTGCCGTAAGTGACGGGACGCTGAGAGTTGCATCTGAAGTTGCAGGCGCAAAGGTAAAATGCAACGGTCGTAAAACAAGGTAAAAGTGCAAAGGTGACGGTTTACAGGTATAAACCCAAGACCGGTTATCACAAAAAGAACGGTCACAGACAGCCTTACACGCGTGTGAAGATCGAAGCAACTCAGCATGTAACAGATCGGCAATTTCATGACATCGGTGGTTATCTATCAGACAAAAGAGGGCACATTTACCGGATTTGATGCGTTGGGGCACGCTGGCTTTGCAGATGCAGGGAAGATATTGTCTGTGCTGCAATTTCAGCCCTCGTAATCAATACGGTCAATTCCATTGAAAAATTGACAGATAGTACTGTTTTTGGTGCAGGAAGATCAAAAATCCGGCAAGATCTCTTGTCGCTTTCCGGTCAAACTCAACGGAGATGGAGTGCTTCATGCGTTCGCTACACTTTGGGTGTAAATGAAATTGCGAAGAGGTACGGAAAAAGTACCTAAAAGTAATTACAAAGGAGGTATGAGCCATGATTCAGATGAATCTGCAATTTTTGCTCATAAAAAGGGTGTCGGTTCTACAAAGAACGGCAGAGATTCCGAATCGAAGAGGCTGGGAGCTAAGCGTGCCGATGGCCAATTTGTAAAGGCCGGAAATATTCTTTACAGACAGCGCGGTACACATATTCATCCCGGTATCAATGTTGGAATTGGTGGTGATGATACACTTTTTGCTCTCACAGATGGTGTTCTGAAATTTGAGCGCAAGGGACGAAGCAAAACACAGGCGAGTGTACATCCTGTCATTGCAAGGTAAATAGTAGATGACTTTCTAAATGGTTTCAAACCGAAGCTTTGGTTTGAAACCATTCTTTTGATTATTGCCGAAAGGATTACAACAGGAGATTTCATGCCAGAGTTTATTGATCATGTAAAAATTCATATTGCCAGTGGTAAGGGCGGAGACGGCCATGTCTCCTTTCGTAGGGGAAAAATATGTAGCCAATGGAGGCCCCTGATGGTGGAGATGGCGGCAAAGGAGGAGATGTTATTTTTACAGTTGATCCTGGGCAGAAATACACTGTCTGACTTTTCATTATAATGGCAAATACAAGGCGGAGAGCGGAGAAGAAGGTGCAATAAGCGTTGCAGCGGCAAATCCGGGGCGGATTTAATCTTGAAAGTTCCCGGAGGGAACCGTGGTGAGAGAAGCGGACTCAGGCGCTGTGATTGCCGATTTATCCGGAGATCAGAAGAGGGTCATCCTGCTCAAAGGGGAAGAGGCGGAACTGGCAATATGCATTATGCAACTGCAACCATGCAAGCCCCACAATATGCCAAACCGGGTCAGGAAGCGAAGGAACTGGATGTGGTGCTCGAACTCAAGATGATTGCAGATGTGGGTTTGGTTGGTTCCCCAATGTCGGTAAATCCACCTTTCTTTCCAAGGTATCCAACGCCAGGCCTCAGGTTGCCAATTATCACTTTACGACCTTGACTCCCAGCCTTGAGTTGTACATTTGGATGATGCAAGAGATTTTGTCATTGCCGACATTCCCGGATTAATTGAAGGCGCATCGGAAGGTGCAGGACTCGGTTTGGAGTTTCTAAGGCATATTGAACGCACCAATGTCATCATTCATGTTGTAGATGCTGCAGGCACAGAGGGAAGAGATCCCTGGACGATATTGAACTGATCAATCACGAGCTAAAAAAAGTACAAAGCTGCCATTGCGGAAAAAGCCACAAATCATAGCAGCCAACAAAATTGACATGCTTCCGGATGGAGCAGATTCTGAGATCATTCACGAAATGAAACGTATTTATGAACCTCGTGGAGTAAAAGTTTTTCCCTACCTCTACACTGACAGGTGCAGGACTGCATAAATTGTTGTATGATGTAAGCACCTTCTTTCCAAGATCAATCAAACCCCTCTCGTTTTTTTGAGCAGGAATTGATCCGGAGGCATTCACAAAGTCTGAGAAAGAAGGATATACGATCTCATATAACCGCAAAGAAAACGCCTATGTAATCGAAGGCCCTCGAATCGAAAAGATGCTTGGTTATACCAATTTGGAATCAGAAAAAGGATTTGCCTTCTTCCAGCAATTTTTACGGGATAATGGAATCATTGCAGAGCTGGAAAAAAGGGAATTCGCGAGGGCGACTTGATTCGAATCTACGGTCACGGCTTTGAATACTATCCAGACAGGTGATAAAAATGAACTATATACAAACAAGCAAACAACGATCTTTTTCTCAAGCATCTAGCCTCCAATCTGGAGCCATCTTTCCAGATTGGAAAAGGAGGATCCGCTCCGGAAGTGATTCAGGCGCTATCGGAACTTTTTCATAATCGGAACTGGTTAAATTAACCGTACTGAAAAATTGTGAAGAGGATTTGCGCTCTATTGCACAAATGGTTTCCGAGCGAACCAGAAGTGAGATTGTTCAAGTGATTGGACGAAAGATTGTATTGTACAAACCGTTTCCCTGATCCTGAAAAACGCAAAATCCTATTGCCAAAAATAAGGAAGAAGGTTCTGAGCATGCAGATTTTATTCTTGTTTCCATTATTTCTCTCATTCATGATCTGTTTCATATCGTAGGAGGTCTGCATGAAAGAGCGTAAAATCGGAATTATGGGAGGCACTTTTAATCCCATTCATTACGGTCATCTGTTACTTGCGGAGAATGCAAGAGAACAATTCGGATTGGATCGTGTCATCTTTTATTCCCAGTGGCACACCTTATTTAAAGGACACTTCCAAACTCCCGAGCGGAGATCTGCGCTATCAATTAGTCAAAATCGCAATTCAAAATAATCCCTATTTCACCTGCTCCAGGCTGGAAATCGATCGTACAGGTGATACCTACACTGTAGATACTTTCTTCAATTAGAAAAAAATGTACCCGGGAGATCAGCTTTATTTTATCGTTGGAGCAGATTCCCTGATGGATATGGAACGTTGGAAACGCACAAGAGATATTTTTTCTCATTGTATTATTCTGGCATCCATCCGCGGCGAGATTAGTCTGACTGATTTAGAAAAACAGTTGGAACTGGCTTCTAAATACCAGGCAAAATATTCACTTACTCAAAGGCGATCGCGTTGATATTTCCTCAACAGATATACGATCCAGAATTGCGAGCGGAAAAATCCGTCCGTTACTTAATGTCACAAGAGTGCATTGAATTCGTTTATCTCAAGAATTTTTATATCGGCGATACGATTGGGGTCGGCGATATAGAAGCACCGGATCAAATAGCTCTTCCCATAAGACATCAGCGCCACTAGAAATGTAACTGTCTGCAGAACCCCCTGAGGAGAACAATGAAACAACAGACCATCACCGCGCATATGGCGGAACTTCGTCGTCAGATGAAAAAGTGCTAAAAACAGAGAGGTTTGATCACACCTTAGTGTGGCTTATACCGCTGCCTCCCTAGCCTTTCTATATGACGTAGATCTCGACCAGGCGTTAACTGCCGGCATGTTGCATGACTGTGCAAAAATATGTGGAACATAAGGTGGAAACATGCAAAAAGTTTCATATTCCTGTTACAGAAGCGGAAGAGAAAAGAGCCGTCGCTACTTCACGCGAAGCTAGGAGCCTATCTGGCAGAACACCAATACCATGTCCAGGATCCGGAGGTGTTAGTGCCATCCGCTACCATACAACCGGTCATCCAAACATGACGCTACTAGAAAAATCATTTTTTGTGGCAGATTATATTGAACCGAACCGAAAGATGCTTCCTCACCTTTCAGAGATTCGAAAAATGGCCTATCGGGACTTAAATGAAGCAATCGTTCATATTCTGCAGGATACGCTTGCCTATTTGGATCAAAGTTCTAAAAATAAAAAGACCCGGAAACACAGAGAACCCTACAGTATTATTTATCCGTCCATTCGGACTAATTGATCATTAGAAAACGCACCATATCCACAGAAAACCACAGAAAATTACAGAAAAGAAAGGATTCCTGATTTGAAAAAAACAACTTCATTCCATAGAAACCTCCCAAGAGATGGTAAAAGCTTGCCTTGCAGGCACTGGAAGAACGCAAAGGGCGAAGATATCCGTATTCTGAATATTAGTGAAGTTTCTGTTCTGGCAGACTACTTCATCATTGCCAGTGCAAACAACAACCGACATCTCAAAGCGTTAAGAGATATTGCAGAAGAAAATAGAGAGAGCTGGATTTGAATTAAAAATGTAGAAGGGATGAAAATACTCCCTGGATACTAATGGATTTTTGAGATATCGTCATTCACCTTTTTGACCACGATTGTCGTATGTTCTATGATCTGGAAAGAATCTGGCGAGATGGAAGAGTAGTTTCCAGCGATGAATTCTAATCCATTATCAAAAATTACTGATAAATTCGCAAAACACCGAAGACTTTTCCAAGTATCTGGCATCGCTTCACAATGATCGGTTCCATTTCATCATTTTCCGGCTGAAGCCTTATATGCCCTTTTTTCTTTTGTAAAAAGTCTTAACAGTAGCAGAATCATCGATCAGAGCACTACCTGGTCTCCATTCTCCTGCAGTATCACATTCTTGTACAAACAATTGATCCCCGCTTCGAATGCCTGCATTGATCATGGAATTTCCCTTCACTTTCAGAATGAACGTATTTCCCCTTGGGCAAACAGAAGCAGGAAGCGGATAGTACCCTCGATATTTTTCTTCTGCAAGAATAGGGTTCCTGCAGCAACCTGTCCTAAAACGGGTATGTTGATCATTTCCGTTCTTAAAATCTGAAAGTCATCATCACAAATCTCAATGGCTCTTGGCTTGGTAGGATCTCTACGGATATAGCCATTCTTTTCCAATGATTCCAAATGCGCATGAACAGAGGAAGTGGATTTCAAGTGCACCGCCTCTCCAATTTCACGTACTGCTGGAGGAAACCCCGGTTTACAATTTGGTTCTTAATATAATCTAGAATCTCTTGCTGTTTGCTTGAAATCTGCCGTGATCCATATAAAATTCTCCATTTCTGATCAGAAAAATTACAATTTTTCCTTGTTTATACTCAGTATATCAAAGTTGAAAAGGAAAGCAAACATATTTTCGAAAAAATATATGTTCGTCTATCCATTGACACATGAATAAATGTTCGATATACTTTCGATAGTGACCACGTTCGATTTGTATTTTTAGTTACTATAAAATGCAGTAACCTAGCAAATATTGATAAGATACTGGTATGAATCATGAAGACAAGATTGAAGCATAAGAACATACAATCGATTTATTTATGGAATAGTAAGATTCGCTCCCAGCGGCCAAAAACAAATGTTTGTTCTCTTGCTGGGTGTGTTTACCATTATCCCTTTTTCATAATTTTTGAGTCGATTTCGCATTCCTTTTGTACTTGCTGTTTTTCTCCTTGTGTTTTTCTCAAAGTGGAATCTGAATCTCAGCCATGCAGATATCTATTTTTGCTGATGCAAACAGCTATAAGTGCTATCGCAGTATCTGCGTGAAACCTGGAGATTCTATGGAACTCATCGCAAGAGACCAGCTAAATACCGTAGACCCGAACCAAATACAGGATTTCATCGTAGAAGTCTGTTTGATCAATCATAAGATAAATACGCAACTTCGGCCAGGGATTATTTAATTGTGCCATATTATTCCAGTCATCTATTTGCCGCAACTCAATAATCCGCTATAATAGAAAAATGTGAATGGAAGATTGCAGATCAACTGTAAAAATAAGGTTCATGCATTGTTAAAAGGATAGATGGATGCAGGAAATATCGAAACACAGATAAATATTTTTATTGAACAGGATAAAATCAACATTCGAAAAATGCGAAGTACTAGTACCTTACCAAAATTCACTCATCAGTATTTTAGGAGTATCGAGGAAACACTTCCAGCCGCACTCGCCTTGGATATGCTTATGATCTTCGCATTTCTTCGAATTCCTTCATGAGAATAATTCTTCTCTTAAGCAAACTGCAATTACCAATTATAAGCTTTCCATGTTGGATCAAATCAAGAGAGAAGATATCGAAGAATATTTGAGTATCTATCTTTATATGACAAACATGAGAAAGAACTGACCAATCAAGAATCCGGAAAAGCCAGAAAGCTTTCAGCGCTTCGTTCCTTCTATAATTTTTACTTTCGATTGGAAATGATTGAGACTAATCCGCCCTCCATGATCCGCCTCCCTAAGCTTCATGAACATGAAATTATTCGCTTTGGAGCCAAATGAGGTGGCAATCATGCTGGACCAGGTAGAGGCCGGTGAGAAATTGACCGAAATCACAATTGAAGTTTCATGCTAAAACGAAACTTCGAGATACCGCTCTCATCACGCTCTTGTTAGGTACAGGGATCGGGTTTCAGAGTGCGTTGGAATTGATATCAATGATATCAATTTTGAGAATAACGGAATCAAGATCCATCGTAAAGGTGGATATGATACAATCGTCTACTTCGGAGAGGAAGTCGAGAAAGCACTTCGAGCTTATTTGACTCGAGATTGCAATTAAGCGCGGTATCCGGTAGTGAAAATGCCGTTTTTCTCCTTCAAAGCAAAAGAATTTTCCGTACGTGCGGTTGAGAATCTGGTCAAGAGATATGCACAAACCGTTACCTCTTTAAAAATCACGCCACACAAACTTCGTTCTACTTTTGGAACCAACCTCTATAAAGAATCCGGAGATATTTATCTTGTTGCAGATGTTTTTGGGACACAAGGATGTCAATACCACCAGAAAACACTATGCCGCGGGATGACGACAATAGACGAAGAGCTGCAGAATGATCCATTTACGAGAAAGCGAGACATGAAAGAATGATGACAAATAAGCATAAAGAAAAACGAATATTTCCTTAATTGGAATGCCGGGAGTAGGAAAAAGTACCGTTGGCGTTGTACTTGCCAAACGAATGGGATTGGATTTTATCGATAGTGATCTGGAAATACAAAGACAAACTGGAAAAATTTCTTTATGAAATCATCAAAGAACAGGGACTGAAAGGCTTTTATTCAGGTAGAAAACCGTATCAATTCCTCTATCAATACGGATCATTCTTTGATTGCAACCGGTGGAAGTGTGATTTATGGAAAAGAGGCAATGCAGCATTTGCATGACATTTCCGTCATTGTTTATTTAAAATTATCCTATGAATCTCTTCAGGTTCGTTTGGGCTCTCTGGAAGAACGTGGTGTGGCAATTGAAAAAGGACAAACACTTTTGGGATTGTATAAGGAACGAATCCCATATTATGAACGATATGCCGATTTAACCATCCTGTGTGAAGAAAAGGGAATCAGCGCCATTGCCAAAGAAATAGAGGAAAAAGTAAACCCATTTTTCATCCAACTATTCGTTAAAGCTGTCTTTTGCGAATAGTTGGATGAAGGTGAATGATCTTCCTCAGTTAGCTTCCTGCCTTTTGTCTTTTCTCAAAATCATCTACAAATTGAGAGATCAACTCCACCCTCGAATCCAAGCTTGACGGAATTCACAGTAAGATCATAACTATCTACATGACCCCATTTTTGGATGAATAATAGTTATAATAGTTTTTCCGTTGTTTGTCTTTTTTCTCATCATTTCTTGTGCTTTATCATCCGAATCAATATCTTTGTATCTACGTCGATTTCCGCAGTTCGTGCGCTTTCATCCGAAGAAATGAAGATATGAACAACGTTTGGTAAATCACTTAGCGCATAGTCAGCGCATCTACCGACAATAATACAGGGGCCCTCTGATGCGATTTTTCTTTATCGTATCAAACTGTGCAAGAAATATTTTATGACTAATCGGCATATCTACAAATCCAGATGCACTATATCCGAATGAGTAAGTATCCATGACTAAATTATATAAGAACGATGTGGTCGGGCGCTCGTCTTGATGTTCAATCGTTTCTGCAGACAAACCACTCTCCTTTGCCACTCGAGCAATTAGTTCTTTTGTCATAACACTTGATTCCATATTTTTTGCAAGCATCTCCCTCAATGGCTCTGCCTCCAGATCCAAATTGTCTACCAATCGTAATCACTGTATTCATAAGATTCCTCCATTATGTAGTTCTCTTTTGACCCTTATTGTAACACATCCAAATTTATGCATCACATCGATGCGCCAACTATTTTAATTCTTTTAAGATCTCTTGAAAATAAGCGGGAAAAAGGGCGCATCAATGCAAATTTCTTTACCCGAACGAGGATGAATAAAATTCAAGGTCTTTGCATGTAAACATTGTCCCTGTATTTCCAAATGATTCGCCTGTAATGATTTTGATAGATTGGACGGAATCTTTTGACGAGGAGCATATTTTTCGTCCCCCAACAGAGGATGCCCAATCGAGGCCATGTGAACACGAATCTGATGTGTTCTTCCTGTTTCCAACCGACACTGAATATAACTCATACGATAAAAGGGGGTAAGAGCTCAGCGAGTGATAATGTGTGATGGCTTTCTTTCCGTGAATCGGATCAATTCCCATTTTTTCCGATCTCTCTTATGCCGACCAATCGAGGGCGTCAATAATGCCCTCTTTTTCTTGAAAAAGCCCAAAAGACAATGGCATGATAAATGCGCAGAATAGAGTGCTCCTTCAATTGTTCAGCAATTCCTTGCTGCGCCAGGTCTGTTTTTACAGATCACCAGAGATCCGGTCGTGTCTTTATCAATTCGATGCACGATTCCCGGTCGTAGCACTCCGTTAATCCCGGATAAAGTATCTCCACAATGGTATAGAATCGCATTCACAAGTGTTCCCGTCGGATGCCCGGGCCCTGGATGCACAACGAGTCCCTTCGGTTTGTTGATCACTAGTAAATCTTCATCTTCGTAAAGAATCTCCAACTGGGATATTTTCAGGCTCTACATGGAACTCTTGAAGGTCAGGAGGAAAGTTCAATCTGGTCATCTGCTTTTTACCAGTTCTTTTTGCTTTCAGCGACCCTTCCATTTAACAAAAACGTAATTTTCATCGATCAATTTTTAATTTGCGTACGTGAAAGTTTGTCTGCTATTTCCGCTGCCAAGAAACGATCGATTCGAATCTCGCTGTTTCCTCCCGTACTTGAATGATTCTCTTATCCGTATTTGTTTCCCCTTCTACACTACGAATATCTTATCTGTTTTTTTGCTCTACGTTAGCTGATTTTTCGTGTTTTTCTGTTGTTTGATACTCAAAAACTAAAATCTTGCTCTTTATAATAAAAGAGGATAAACACCAACAAAATAGTAGAAACTGTCACGTAGATATCAGCAACATTGAATACCGGAAAGTCGATTAACGAGAAATAGATAAAAATCAATCACATAGGCGTGCATAGTTCGATCTACCATATTTCCTGCCGCACCGGAAGCAATAAGAACAAGCAGGAAATTAAAGGGAATATATTTCCGCTCCGGTGGAATACGATAAAGGACATAGGCAATCATAATGCAAATAAGGATCGCAATCAAAAATAAAGAAAAATCTTTGATTCTGAAGCAGTCCAAACGCAGCCCCCAAAGTTTTCTAAATAATGCAACTCCAAAACTCCGGAGATCAAAGGAAAGGCATCTTTCCTGCACAAGTGCTGTACAGCAAAACTTTTTGTCATTTGATCTATGAAGACCAAAAAGATAAATAACATCAGATCGATAAAAAAAGCAACCATCGTTTACCTGTTTTTTTATTCCTCATCAATTTATCTGCTCCTTACTTGATTTTTACTTGATTTTCTCGTTGGAAATGAGATCTGTTGCATATTTTGATCACATCAACCTGTATCAATCTCTCCACTGGTGGTATCTACTTTGTAATTGCGTCAATCGCTGTTTTGATTTCGATGCTCGACACGTCTTTAGCAAGAAAACTATGCCCAATCTGATCCAGCAAAACGAATTGCAAGTGACCTGCACTTACTTTTTTGTCAGAAAACATCATCTGCATCAGTGCATCCGGATCCGATATCTCGGTACAAGTAGGCAACGAATAAAAGGACAAAGCACTTCGGATGGTTTCTTCTTCAGCAACAGAAAGAAGACCACGATCTCTCGAAATTCTCGCTGCTGCAAGCATCCCTAGGCCAACACATTCCCCATGAAGTAGAGAAAAATTTTTATATTTCTCAAGGGCGTGCCCCAGTGTGTGGCCATAATTTAAAATTTTCCGTATCCCTCTGTCTTTTGGATCTTTCTGCACCACATCTCTTTTATATTCGCAGCAGCTTTGAATCATCTGCAACAGATCCGTTTGGTCGAGTGATAAAATCCGAGCTCCATGGACGGTTAACCAGTTGAAAAACGTTGCATTCCAAATCAACCCATACTTGATAATTTCGGCCATCCCTGCTGCAAATTGGCGATGAGGCAAGGTGTTTAAAAGTGATTCAGATTCATTATAACCGTTTGAGGCGGATAGAAGGCGCCAATCATATTTTTTTATATCCAACGAAATCGACGCCTGTCTTTCCGCCGATGCTAGAGTCTGTCTGAGCCAGCAAGGTGGTTGGTACCTGAATATAAGAAATCCCTCTCAAATAAGTTGCTGCAGCAAATCCTGTGATATCCCTCTATCACACCCCTCCCAACACAACCAAAAATCATCACGGTCAAAATGATTCTCCATTAAAAATCTGATAGAGATGTTGAACGGTTTGCAGTGTTTTTGTGATTCCCTCGGCCGGAAGCACAATGGAATGAAGTTCCGATACCGTATCGTTCAAACTCATGCTGTACTTGCGATAGATACAAAGGTGCTATATTCGTATCTGTTATAATCAAAACATCGTCTTTTTATGGAAAAGAGCTTTCTAACCTGATGATGCAGTTCACAGAAATGCGTGCTTCCACAAATCAAAATATCATAAAGCATTGTTGTCCTGCTGCAAGAGGGACGATGCTGTCAGGGTTACAAAAAGCATGATCCTCCGTTGCAAAAGATGTGGGTGCCAATGTATCCGCCTTTCATAGAACAGGATTGCCTGTCATCTATTTACCAAATGATTTTTAAGCAAAACGAACGGCAGAAGAAACCTTCTGCTGTAACTCTCTAACAAAATATATGTCTTACTTTCCTGCAGAATCTCCAAGTGTACCACCGATCATTTCTTGAAAATCGCCTGAGATATCCACGCTGGGTGGGGTGATAATAAAGATATATCTCGAAATTTTTCTGGAGGTTGCCTCGAATGGCATAACACGACCCGGAAAACAAAATCTACAATCCTCTGTGCAAGATCTACATCAATTCCTTCCAGATTCAAAACAACCGCCCTGATTTCCCAAAAGGGTATCGGTTACTCTTCGTATCTTCCATGGAAGTAGGTCTAATTGCGCAAATTTCCATGTTACTGGCTGCACTTGCTACCGCTTTCCTCACGGATCTATTGCTAGGTAACGATTTTACCACAGGCTTTCTAAAACGCTCTTCCGAAGTTTCAATTGCTGGTTCATTCTTACCGATTACCGGTTCTCTAGATGGAGTTTCCTCAGCGTCATCACCCTCATAGTAACTGTCATCATCATAATAGCCGTCATCTTCTCCGTTCAGCTTCATTGCATTTAAAAACTTATCCATGACACTCATATTAAAAACTCCCTTTCCGGTATTTCCGGTATAAAGGCATACCTTGAACATGTTTACATACTATACTATTATCCATGTTTTAAGCGTAGCTGTCAACATTATTCATAAATCAAATCATCATCCTTCACCGTTGAAGAATCAAGCGCAATGTAGTCGAATTCACTTAAACCATACATCGTGTTGGGCTCCACAATTGCATATTCCTCATTTTGATACAGAATTCTAATTTGTCTGAAATCAGCATAACCTTTGTTAATGTTATAGACGCCGGTCAATTTTTCTGTATTTTTTCAGTGTCAGTGTGTCGGTTGACTCCGGTTTCTGAAGGATATCACCCGCGCTGAGAGAGGCATCACCGATATCATAACTGCTTTCTGTCTCATTATAAACAGTGACCCTCTTAAACCCACACTTTTCTCTTCCATTTTTTGGACCAGCCTTTTTCAGAACCCCTTGTACCCCATTTCTCCTTCGTCAAATACTCTTTAGGTATCACATAAAAATTCTTCTTCACAATGGCTGATTTCGAATCTTGAGCCCACGCCTCTCCTCTGTAATTAACTGCACATCCAGAAATCGATCGGTACAAAAAGTCATCATGGAGTTCGTAAAAAGACAGGAGAATGAGAGGCTTTTGATCACTTCCACGTGTTTCAGAAACGGATGCCCATAATTCGTCCTGGTTTTTTAAAAACGAACTTTCACAAATCCAAGTTCAGTCAGCGATTTTGCCATTTTTCATCTACAGAAAGGGCCACGGACCAATTTTTCATCTGTAATAATTTTATAAACAGGATCTCCTCGGCAATCAGATTATTATTTACCAGCGGTTTTTCTTGTACTGATTATCCTCAAAGGACTCTCTGTCCAACTGTTCCGGTTTTTCGTTTCGTACCCGTCCGTATAATAAACAACGGTTCCGGTTTCAGTTGCATCATAATAATGAATTGCACTTGCATCCGCATTTTTGCTAAGAGCCTCGATATTGGATAAAATACTGGTGTTAGCGAATTTTTGGGCAGTTCCCTGTAAACCTGTTTTTAAAAATCATAAACCTTAGAAAAATCAGTATCCCGAAGTCGGAACAGAAATTCATGATCTGTGTACGCAACTCTCCCATATCCTGTGCAGATAAGGTAACGGTGTCGCTCCCCTCCGATTTCAGCAGATCCATCAAGCCACCGTTTTCATCAATGGTATAGACTAAATTTCCAACTGCTACTCTTCCACCCTCCGATGCAAAATAATTTACATAACCAGAGTCCGCGCTCTTCTCAATCTTCTCTTGACGAATTGCAATCCCTTTGTAGGTATCATCTGCCGAAAGACTGCCATCCTTGACTTCATACACGACAATATGCTTGGAACGAAAATAGGAAACAAAAGCAAACAGAATGTATACGAGGATGATAATAAATATCAGTTTACCAAGGTTAAGATTGAGAGCTTTGGGGTATCCGAGAGGTCTCTGTTCCTGTCGCATTTCAGACTCCACTTAAAAAAGGGATCGTGGTTTTACCGCGACCCCGCCATGATCATGATCCTTACAAATATCATTCCTTAAAAATCGATACAAAACCAATCAATAAGATCCGCTGTTACCCTTTCACGAATCATTCCATCCATAAGAACTGAATTTCTTATAAGGAAGTTTCAATATATGACTTTTACAGCTCTGACAATTCGAAGCATCCATAGACACGCTCAACGTGAAATCTACATGAAACTTTTTCACTTAAACGGTTCAAACGTTCAATTGTTGTTGTAATATCCTTGCCTTCCAATCCTGCTATATTCAAAAAACTGTCAAAATACATTTGCTGCAAATCGTGATCCTGGGAAATAATACCGGTAATAAATCCAATGAATTCGTCCGGATTCTCTACAAAGTATTCTGAAACGTCAATGAGCCTGACTTTATTATTCAACTCATACATGTGTTTAGTGCTCTTATCCAAATAGACTACATTTCCAAGCACGGCCTTTACCTGCCCGTTTGCTTTATCCAATAAGCACTTGGTCTTGCCTTTTCCCTTTTTGCCGACAATCAACTGAACCATGTCCAAAACCTCCTCAGGTGCGATTCACATTTTAGTTAATTATAGATGATCAATCTGGAAAAAACAACTCTATTCCACCGCTTTTTCCAACATTGCCGTCATGTCGTTGTAGAGTCGATCCACACTGGTATCTCCGAGAATCACCGCAATGTATGGGTTTCCAGCCGTATCCTTAGCCAGTAGAATGAGGCAGTGCCCTGCTGCGGTGGTCGTTCCTGTTTTCCCCCCGATTACCGTAATATTCGAAGGCATTTTGGCCTTTCCGCTAAAATATCGATTCGTCGATTTAATATCGACTGCCACCGCTTCTTTCTTAGAACTATAATACTGTGTTGTATAAGAGGTCATATTGATGATCTGCTGGAATTCGTCAAATTTCATGGCCTCTTGAAAGATGAGATACATATATAGGCAGTCACATAATGATTTTTCTTTTTGTAAACCATGAGGGTTTTGGAAATGACAATTGGTTGCGCCAAGGGCAAGCGCTTCCTCGTTCATCATCTTCACAAAACCATCCACGCTTCCACCAATATTCTCTGCAATCATGATACCTACATCATTGGCGGAGTAGATGAGAAGGATGTGGAGCGCCTGATCCAACGTCATGGAATCTCCTGCTCTCAATCCGATCTTTGTGCACCTTCTTCTGTAATCAGTTAACAGATGTGGAAGCGGTAAGTGTCTGGTCCAATTTGGCATGTTTTAATGCGACTAAAGCTGTCATCACTTTTGTGAGGGAAGCCGGATTTTTCCGCTCGTTGACATGCAGCGAATACAGCGTTTTTCGATGGTTCAAGTCAAACAGCCCTAGCACTACAACCGTCTTGCAAACTAAAATCCCTAGGGTAATATCCGAGTTGGTCACGCACAGATTTTTAGCAAAAGCATCTGCCACATCTTCTTGATCCGGGAGCCTGCCTTAAAATCAGGAACATAAGAAAGATACTGTGGTGTACCATAAGAACAGCCACCCAATGTACCCATCAGAAAAATGCTGTACAAAGGATAAGAAAGAATTTACTTTTTGTAAAGTTCACGCCACTCAAAATCTCCACGATCCAATGCCTTCAACAAAAATTTCTGCTGAAGCCAGGTTTGTTGCAACAGGAATATTATGCGCATCACATAATGTAATCACAATATCCTCTTTGAGGTTCATGCATCTTATGAGTCAGCGGATCTCTCAAAAATCAAAAGATCTATTTCATTCTGTTCAATGGCCGCACCCATCTGCTGTTCACCACCCAGATGCCTTTGCCAAATATTTATGGATGTTCAAATTGGTAACTTCTTCGATCAACTGACCTGTCGTTCCGGTAGCATACAATGAATTCTTGCTGAGAATTCCTCTGTATGCGATACAGAAAGTTCTGCATCAACTTCTTTTTGCATCATGTGCGATGAGCGCAATATTCATCTGCATGTTCCTCCTTTCATTGAAAGAATGATTTCGATTCTATTCCTTAATCTGTTTTATCGATAGAACTTCTTCCCCTGCATCGCCACATTCAATACTACAGCCAATACCGGCAAATTCACAAACCGAGAAGTCAGACGGAGAAACGAAGGAAGCGGAATCCCTATGTTTGGAATAACCCCCTGTTGCGACTCCAATATTTAAAAATCCTTGAAACCCAAGCCAAGCCGCACACCTACTGCAATCAGCATTCCGGAAAAATCTCTTGACCTGCGGGCAATATAAAGACACTTTTAAAACAATTGCAACAACAATAATACAACCAGAATGGAGCCCTGAAAAGCCCACTCTTCACCGATCACCGTAAAAATGAAGTCAGTAGATGATTCCGAGATATAGCCGCTGTTTAAAACGGAATTAATCTCGTTGGTATGAAGTCCTTGCCCGATAATTGACCAGAACCAATTGCCATCATGGAATTCAAGGTTTGCTAGGCATCCTCGGGTAGTCTTCCGGGTGTAGCCAAGACAAAATTCTCTTTTGCTGATACAGCTTCAAAAAGGAGAATTCTTCCAAGATGCAGAAACAATCACCAATATAGAAAGCGGAACAACAACCATCATCACCGTGGTAAGCAGTCTCCGATCCATTCCACCGACAAACAGAATTGATGTAAAAATCACGAGGAGCATAATACTAGTGGATAAATCAGGCTGTTTTAGTACCAGAAATACTCGGCGGTGCGAGCAGTAAAACACAGAGCATTACAAATGAAATGGATCGAATACGATCTCTATACTTCATAATAAACTTTGCAAAAATAAAATCAACATGATTTTTGTGATTTCAGAAGGTTGAAAAAGTAAAACCGCCAATCTGAATCCACCTACTAGCCCCGTGAGTCATGCCCCTTCAGAATAACGATCATAAGCAAAGCAAGGCTTACAATATAGCCAAACCAGTAGAGATCGATCAAACGGTGATAATCAATCATAGAAAAAGGAACATGATTACAAGGCTCACGACAATGCCTATGATTTGTTTATTCCGAAGTGATTCGTTGGAGGAGGTGATGGCCAAAACACCGATGGTACTTTTAGGATCAGTGTGAAAAGAATCAAAATAAAATCCAACCGCCAAAACGAATAACTAGGTTTGTTTGAATTTCGGATATTTAATTTGAGCTGCTTTCGTCTTCTCAATCTGCCGTCTGACCTCCACCGTCTAGTTCTTTTGCACCTCCGGAGAGGATCTTTTCCTGTTCTTCCGGATTGTAATAGTAACGATACACATCCCCCGTGATCTGAGCTGCATAGGAAGAGGTATACCCGTACGCAATTCTCGTTGCGATGGTAATTTCCGGGTTTTCATACAGAGCAAAACTGATGAAGAGCGCATGATTGGCCCTGGTTGTAATTTGCTGTGCAGTACCGGTTTTTCCGGCTACATCCACTCCAATGTTATTATAGTAAGGCTTGTCCTCTACCACCTGCCGCATCCCAGAGCAGATGGCATCCCAATAGGAAGCATTCATTTGAATCGTATTGTGTACGGTGGCCGCATTCTTTTTATCGTTTTGCCACTGCTATCCGTGATTTTTATCGATCAATGTTAAATTATAACAAGTGCCACGATTCGCCACCGTTGTGACATACCTGGCCAAACCAACTGTGGTATAATTCGCATTTCCCTGTCCGATCGCAGAGCGGATCGCATCCTGGGTAGAGGCCTGCGGCATGGATTCTTCAATTTCGATGCCTGTTTTTGTTGTGATTCCATACATATCGGCATATTTGGTCAATCGCTTCAATCCATAGGCGGAATTATATTTTCCATTTTTCATTCCTAGATTATATCCCACGTTATAAAAGAAAACGTTACAGGATTTACGAATCGCCTGTACGACATTGAGGCTGCCGTGAGACGAGGGATAGATCCAGCAAATCGGGCCGTTCTCGATTTTGTCAAATCGACCGGTACAGGTATAAGTGGAGGACGTTGTAATCACCCCCTCCATCAGGCCTGCTGTAGCAGAAATCGCTTTAAAAGTAGAACCGGGTGCTGTCTTTTGCTGTGTTGCATAATTATAAAGCGGCCTGGATAAGTCATTATTTAACTTTTTGTAATAAGCGGCATCCACTCCATTTGCCAATTTATTATTATCGTAACTGGGATATGACACCATCGCCAGTACATCGCCATTCCTCACATTGGTAATTACCATAGAGCCGGAGCAGGGGTCCAGTGCCAGTGTGCGGGCGTAATGTCCAAACGCCCTCAGGCGATTCAACATGAAAATGTAGGGGCTCTCTCCCCCGATCAAATAGACTCTGCTCTGCACTGCCCAGCTTCACCACTCCCTGTTCCAACAAGGCATGGCAGATTTGAGAGCCTGTGACCGTATCATCATCAATCAGATAACGGTATAGTTTTTTATTAAAATTGACATCGGAAGCGACTTCATTCAGGATATAATCCTCCATCGCCTGATAGATGGTTTCTGCATCAGAATATTCAGAATTCAAGGACAACTGGTGATATCAACCCAGTTCGCAGAAATCGCATAGCGCTAGGTAATCGGCCATGGAGATCGTTTCTTTTGTTGTCCATGCAATGTAAGTTTTGTCATTTTTATCTAAGAGGTCTGCACGGATCACGCCGTTATCATAGAGTTTTTTACGATGTAACTTTCGTATACTTTGTATTCTTTTGTGAGCTTATTATAGGGCGTTTTGTCTGCTCCATTTCAGTCCGCAGTCTGTTAAGTACGGTTTTTTGACGAACCTGAAATTCTGCCTCGATCTCCTTCTCCGCTTTTTCCTGCGCCATTTTGCGAGAAATGTGTGATATCAATCACCGCGTTATTAAACAATGCGTAATAAACATCATAAATCGGAATAATGAGTTTGGAGGCAGTCACATTCTGCTCAAAGGTTTTTACATTCCGTATTTTTTTGAGACCAAAATACCAGCCAGCCTATTTTTCAAGAATATCATGACTGCTTCTGTAAGATCTTTGTCCACTGTTAAATAAACATCATTTCCTGATCCCGGATTCTGTACGGTCCTGGGTCTCGATCACCTTGCCCACACGATCTACAAAAGAGTTTCCTTCCCTTCATGCCATGCAGCTCGTTCTCCATCGATTGTTCGATGCCGGCCTTTCCAACCGTGTCATTCATGGCATAATCCGCTGCCGGGTTTTTCTCCTTTAAACGCTCTAATTCTTCCGGAGATATTTTTTCCAGTATAACCAATAATCTGGGAAAAATAGCGGGCGTCTACATATTTTCTGGCAGTGCTTTCTGTAACGGAAACCCCGGGCATATCCGCTGCATTTTTCCAAAACATCCGCCACTGTCTTGTCATTGACTCCGGACGCAACTGTAGTGTCAATATATTGCTGGAAGCTGTTGAGCGACATGTCATAACGTATAATCACCACTTTTTAAAAGAAGTGCATTATCGTAACCGTCACCTGCCAAAAAGATTTACGATCATTCGGATCTTTATATTCACCAATCCCAAAACGTCTGGCAAGGTCAAGAACAACTCTCTGGCCGTCTTCGTTTTTCCTGGTATTCCAGCTCATCAATGGATTTTCTGCCATAGACATCTGCCAAAAAAATCGTTTGGAGTGCCGTTCCCTCAACAGCAAAAAGAAAAATCCGCCGTTTTTCATCTAAAACAATATCAAAAATTATTGTCAATGGAATCTCCATTTCGCTCAATGATATTCACAAGCGCCTGAATGGTTTGCATTTAGTTTTGCATCATGTCCTCTCCCGCTTTCATACGCATCCTGAATCGTAACCGAATTTGCCAGTTCATTATAGGCTAAAAGATTGCCGTTACGATCATAGATGTTTTCCTCGTACACCGGGAATCGAACGCTCTTTTTGATACGAAGTTGGAAGGATTTCATAGTCCTTCCCCGTATGATCTGGAAGATCAAATAAGCGAAGACATAAAATCGAGGTACATAAATGAGCACCATCGCAAGGATGGTGATACGAGATGTAAAAAATTCAAAATAGCGTCTTTGATCTCTTCAAACAAATTTTTTAGCACTCCTCTGCTCAATGTCCTCTAAGTATCCGTTTAAAGATAACAACAGAGGATAGAAACCAAGTGAAACGGCGGAAGTATAAATCGCCTCCTGGCAACATGATACTCTGCAGGTAATATTGAAAATGAAAAATTTCCCTGATCAGGAAAAAAACAAGAAAAAGCAGAAAAAAAGAAAGCGCCAGATCGCTGAGCAAGATCACCGTAAAAGGCAGTACGATTTTTTCCGGATAAAATAGACGATGTAACATGCCGCATCCAAAACCGATGAACATGTATAGCAAGGCGAAAAGCCCCAAGGTACTGCTACTAAATACATCGAGAACAAGACCGCAGACAAAACCGATCCACAATCCTTCCCTCTCTCCCCTCATCAAAGAAAGAGAGGCTGTAGCGATCACAAGAAGATTCGGCGTAATCCCTGCAAAATCAATATAACGAAATATCGTAGATTGTAAAATATAACAAATCAGGATGACCACCAATGTGATCAAAAGATCTTCTTATTTTCTGAAATATCGTCATTCTCCGCCTGTATCTTTCGTTTCTAAGATGACCAATACGGTTGAAATATGTTCAAAGTCCACTGCGGGAGTCAGTTCTCCTGATTTCGTCAGATGATTGGTATCTTCACTTACCGATGTGATATAACCAATTAAAAATACCCGGAAGAAACCGGTCCGACACATTGAGGTAACAATCTTTTCGCCGACTGCGACCTTATCCGCATTGTCCGTCAGACGAGAAAACGGGATCGTCCCATTTTTGTATTCTTCCAGAGAACCGTTGACAATTAAATTATCCGATGTCGATAACACCATCCCGCTGACCGAAGAATTATCGGCTATGATCGACTTGACCCTGGCCCACGAGGGACCAACCTCATCTACGATACCGACCAGACCGCTGCCTGCCACGACATTCATATTCTTACGAATTCCATCGGAAGATCCCTTGTCGATCATGAAGGAAGAAAACCAGTTCCCTGCATCTTTGGCAATCACTCTGGCGCCGGTTTTCTCGTATTGCTCATACTGTGCATCCAGTTGATACAATTCTCTCAGTTTCTGGAGTTCATACCGATCCTGCAAAAAGATTGGTGTTGTCTGTTGTCAGCTGATCCACCTGACTCTGTAAAATTTTGTTTTCTTTCTTCAGTTGTTTCACATCATTGACTGTTTTTGCATACGCGTCAATTTCCAGTGCGACAGATGTAATCCCCTTTTGTACCGAGCGTGATAAAGGACCCGAAAACGGCGTTTACGGGGCCTGATAAAAAGGGGGCATAAAAAGTCAATAACATCAGAACCAAACAAAGCCCCGTCATAGCAAACAGAAGATATTTGGCGGGTAGCTGCTGCTTCTCCGGTTCTCCAACCTGATAAAGCTCCGGTTTCATTCTTTACTCGTTTCCAATATCATAGGCCGAGATTTATACTGATCCTCTTTGATAATCTTGGCCAGACCAAGCGCAACAGAACAGGTCGGATTCTCGGCAAGATTGACATTCAACCCAACGCCGTTGGATAATTTCTGTGCCAGATGTCCGATCTGGGAAGCACCGCCTGTCAGATAAAGGCCGTGCTTATAGATATCGGCTGCCAGTTCCGGAGGTGTTCTTCCAGTGTTGCACAGAATGTTATCCAGAATGGTGTCAAAATTTTCGATCAAGGCCTTATCAATGATATCAGTAGGAATTTCTCTCTCAACCGGAAGTCCGGTTACAATATCTCTTCCATATACGACCGCATTCTTCCCGGCCTTTTCGAGGTCTTTGAGTGAAATTTTCACATTCTCCGCCGTCTTAGATCCGATCATCAGCGCATATTCTTTTTCGAATAATCGAACGAATGGAATCATCAAACTTCTACCGCCGACTTTAATCAACTTACTGATTACAATTCCTCTTAGGGAAAGAATGGAAATCTCGGTGGTATCATAACCCACATTCACCACTAGAACTCCCTGCGAATTCATAATATCCACATCCAGACCCAAACCATCGGCAATCGACTTCTCGACCACCATGATCTTCCTCGCCTTGAGCCCACTTTCACGAATCAAATCATAGAAGGCTCTTTTTTCTACATCCGTCACGTCATACGGACGAGCTACATAGAAATCTACAGGCTTAGAAAGACCCTTCATTTGGTCATTCACAAAAAGTTTCACCAAAGCCTGCATATTGTCGATATCCGCTATGACACCATTCGACAAGGGATAAGAAATTTTTAATGGGCGCGGGGCTTTCGTACATTTCATAGGCCGCATTTCCATAGGCGAAAATGGTCGTCTTATTCTGGATTGCGATCATATTTTTCTACCACCACATCATCGGTCGCTTTATTGTATATTTTGATATTACAGGTTCCAAGATCAATTCCAAAAGTATTCGCGCTCAAAAACCTCCTGTGCTCTATCGCATCTAAAGTAAATTTTCTTCCTTAAAGCTCAGATAACATTTGTTTCCAATAATATGATCCACCAGCCGAATGCCGGTGATCTCCGGCTTCTTTCACTTTGGCGGTCACTTCCAAATCTGCTTCTGACGGAGAGGATTTTCCTCCCGGATGATTGTGAAGCAGTACCAGCCAGACCGCTTTTTCGAAAAATGCATACAGAAAAGACATCACGCACTTCTAATAAAGAGGCGTTGCAGGTTCCAATACTGAGGACGGTTTCATCGATTTTGCATAGCTCTGATTCAGCGCAACTAGGATGACCCTCTCCTGCTCTTCGTGTCGCAACAATTCCATATAGTAGTCGGCAACCGACCTAGGGTTGTGAAAAAGACAACTCCTGCTTTGCGCCATCCGCTGCCATTCTTCTGAAAGCTCCGCAATGCATTTCAATTTGACGGCTTTTGATCCTTCCAATGCCGTCAATCTGCATTAAATCTTCTACACTTAGATGGTAAAGGCTGTTCAGTCCACGCCCATTCCCGCCATCTAACGCAAGAATCTTCTGCCCGATCTCCATTGGCGTATGCGTGCCCCGACCCCGTACGAATCATGATGGCGAGCAATTTCTGCATCCGTCAGAGCCCCTGCCCCAAAAGCGTTCAAACCGCTCATGGGAAGCGCATCGACATCCAGTTCTGCCTCCTGCATCCGCATCCGCAAAGACGTTGATTTTTCTCTTGCAATTGATTTCTGAACGCCTCTCCGAAAGGTCTCAGAAACTTGAGATATTGTAGCACAAAGAAAAAAATTACTGTATAGCTTTCAGGTCAAATATACCATAGTCTAATAATTTTTGCACTGTCCGCAAAATGCCGAGTTTAGCGCTGGCCACGTTAATCCTCCCTGAAAATAAACGGCATAAGGCTCGCGCATCGGCCCATCTGCAGATAATTCAATAGAGGAACCGGAAACAAAGGCTCCGGCTGCCATAATCACCTTTGCATCATATCCCGGCATGTCCCACGGTTCCGGTCTGACAAAAAGAATCGACAGGAGCCGCCGCCTGAATTCCTTCGCAGAAGGCTACAAGCGCATCAGGATGGTGAAAAGTGACTGCCTGAATAATGTCGTGCCTCTCTCTTTCGAGGAAGGAAGCACCTCATAACCCTAATTTCTCATACAGAGCAGCAGCAAAGACGGCTCCCTTGAGTGCAGACGCCGTTACAACTGAGCTAAAAAGTCCCTCATAAAATTGCGGTAGAATTCCCAGCGAGGTTCCGACTTCTTTTCTCGAGGCCAGGAGAAGTCAGCCTGTAGGCAGCATTCTCAACACATGCCCTTTTGCTCGCAATGTATCCTCCAGCCGGTGCAAGTCCTCCGCCCGGATTTTTGATCAGAGAACCGACGACCATATCAGCACCCACATCAGACGGTTCCATTTTTTTCTACAAACTCACCGTAGCAATTATCCACCATACACAATGACATCCGGGCGAATTTGCTTTGATTTTTGAATCAATTCCTCCGATCTGTTTTACGGAAAAAGAGGGCGTGTCTGGTATCCTTTAGACCTTTGGATGGTCACCAGGCGAATTTTTATCTTCTGTTTGCAAGATTCATGCAATGGCTGGATAGTCAAAAGTCTTTTCTGCAGTAAGATCCGTCTGCAAATAAGAAATTCCGTATTCTTTCAAAGAGCCCCTGGATTCCCTGTATCCCAATGACCTCTTCTAAGGTATCATAGGGCTTTCCCACCGGAGAATACAGGACATCGCCGGGGCGCAAATTGCTCAAAAGGGCCAGCGCTAGAGCATGGGTTCCGCAAGTGATCTGCGGTCTGACCAGTGCGTCTTCTGTATGAAAAAAATGTTCGCATACACCTGCTCTAAGGTGTCTCTTCCGATATCATTGTAGCCATACCCCTGTCGTTCCCAGTAGATCAAGCCTCACTCACTCTGCATGACTGCATGGCATGGAGCACTTTTCAGACTATTGTATTCGGCATTCTCATCGATCTTGCAAAAGGTTTCCTGTAAACCTTCTAATATTTTTTTCTCCAAAAGAATATATCTCGGGGATATTCCCTATTTCTGATAAAGCTTCCGCATTCTGATTACAATCCCTTCTGTATTTCCTGCACGATTCGCAAGTCGTCCTCACCAAAATCAGCTTTGTTGATCCAAATGACCTCTTTTTCACGACGGAACCAGGTCAGTTGCCGTTTGGCAAAATGTCTTGTGTTTTGCTTAATACGTAAGACTGCCCTTTCCCGTGAACATTTTTCCTGCGAAGAAATCCGCCATTTCCTGATATCCCAGCCCCTGCATGGATGTCATTTGGTCACTTAGAGCGAGGGAGGAATCGACAATTTGCAGCGGCACCCGTTTCCTTTTTGCATCTGTTCGCTTGCAGCCCTGGAACCATCCTGCCGGTATGTACCTTCCAGCAGAGAACGCACCTCTCCTTCCAGCCCTCTTCCATCATTTCTTCCACACGACGATCGATTTTCTCATATAAGAGGGCACGTTCCCTGGTGAGCACAAAGTAATGAAACTGGTAAGGAGAGGTTTTTCACGCTGTCTCCGATTGTGTTCCGAAATTTTTTTCTCCGGTCAGACCATAATATTCCAGCGCACGGATCACTCGTTTAACATTGCCGGAGGGAATCGCTCTGCCGCCTCTGCATCGACTTTTGCGTAACATCTCGTGCAAGGCTTCTTTTCCTCTTTCCTCGCAAATTTTGGAATAGTGATTCCGCAGGGACAGATCTTCCTTCCTTCACTAAAATCAATATCGTAGAGCAGCGCCTGAATATAGAAGCCGGTTCCCCTACGATAATCGGTATTCTTCCCTGATGCAGGATTGCTTCCCACCGCTTCTTTTGCAAGCTTTTTGGAACATGGTCACATTGAAGGATTCCGTGGGATCTAAAATATCAATCAGATGATGGGGCACGCCGTCCATTTCCTGTTTCGTAATCTTATCCGTTCCGATATTCATATATCGATACACCTGCATCGAGTCGGCAGAGATGATTTCTCCTCCGATCTTTTTGGCAAGTTCGATGGAACATTTCGTTTTTCCGACAGCGGTAGGGCCGGTGAGAACAATCAATGGTTTTTGTTTGTCATGATACAATTCGTTTGAATTTTTATCCAGTTCATATTTACTCATGGAAATAATCGTCGGCCTTCCGTGCGGACAATTGTAGGGATTCTCCAGAGTCAGCAATTCGTCAATCAGCGCCTCTATTTCTGCATGGTTCATGGCCGTATTTCCCTTGACCGAAGCCTTGCATGCCATGGAAGCAATTTTTTCTACAATCAGAGAAAAATCCCCCTCACATGTTCCTCCGCAAGATCATCAATGATGGATAAAAGAGTTCTTTTTCCCCATGTCCATATAAATCCACCGGAACGGCTCGAATGGCGTAGGTATGCGCACCGAAAGGCTCCAGTTCGAAACCGAGGGAATTGAAATGCTCCTGATATTCTAAAAAGAAGAGCCCTTCCGCCATGGGTAGGGGTAACCAGAATCGGCTGTGACAAAATCTGTGCATCCGGTTCGTGATTCGCATATCTTTTTCATCATCCGTTCATAATTGACTTTTTCATGGGCCGCATGTTGATCGATCAGAAACATTTTATCCTCAAACGTCACGATCCAATAAGTATCAAAAACCTGTCCGATGATTTTGTACGCGGAACGATTTTTAACGGAGAGCATTTTATCGTCAAAAATCTCCAACTGTACATTCTTTTTTCAATAATCACCTGACGATCCCTGATGAATGATGCCGGATTTCGAAGAATTTTCTCCGGAGAATGGATGCTGGGCAGTACGCGTCCTTCCGGAATTTTTTTCCGCCTTCTTTCGTCTCCTTCTCCTGAAACCAGTCCTCAATTCCTTCCTTTTCCGCTGGTTGTCCCTACGAGTCCTCTCCTTTTGCCTCCTCCTTTTGGAGAATCTCTTTTCCTGTCTCCTCCTTTTGAGTAACGCTTTTCCTGCCTCCTCCTTCTGAAGGGCCTCTTTTCCTGTCTCGTCTTCCGGAAGCAGCTCTTTTGCGAAAAACCTTCGAACAGGGACGGGGTCTCTTCCAGCCGATTCACTTTCAAAGGGTTGCGGATAAGGAACCGGATTCAACAGGGATTGATTTTATCTTTTTTCTCTTCCTCCAGCGCCACATTGGGAATCATCTCATGGATGCGGGAAACTTTCTGCCACCGAGCGACGAATAAATTCATATAATGCGTCCGGCTCGTGAAAAGCGAACCTCCATTTTAGAAGGATGTGCATTCACATCCACCAGATCGGTGGAAAGCTCTATAAACAGAACCGCAAAGGGAAAGCGGTGTTGCATCAGATATTGTTGATATCCTTCCTCTAATGCACGCGAAAGCAGTTTGTTCCTTTACATACCTTCCGTTTACAAAAACAGCTCCTGGTTTCGATTGGCGCGGTTGACTACCGGTTCTCCCAGGAAACCGTGCAGCATCACTCCATCCCCCTTCACATGGACGGGGATTAAGGAATTGGCAATCCTCTTCCATAAATACGATAAATCAACTCTTTTAAATTACCGCTACCGGAAGAAGAAAAAAACCTCTTTTGATCGCTCACCAGGTGGAAGGCAATGTGGGGATTATCCAGTGCAAGCTTTTTCCATCAGATCGCTCACTCAGGGCCCCTTCACTTCGTGGTTTCTCAGAAATTTTTCTCTGCAGGCGTATTGCAAAAATAGACGGCGTACCATGACACTGGTTCCGGAAGGGCTCCCTACTTCCTCCATCCCCTCTTCCTTCGAGCCGTCCATCAAATAACGCACCCCTATCAGAGCGTCTTTTGGTTTTGTGATCATTTCCACTTCTGCCACGGCGGCAATCGAAGAAAGCGCCTCTCCTCGAAAACCCAGAGAAGAGATGGCAAACAGATCCGCTGCGCTTCTGATCTTACTGGTTGCATGTGAAAAAGGCTTTTTCTCACCTGCGTCTTTTTCGATCCCCGATCCATTATCTGTCACCCGAATCAGGAGGTTCCTCCTCTCTTATTTCCACTGTGATGAGGGTGGACCCGGCATCATTGCATTCTCCACCAACTCTTTCACCACACTGGCCGGATTTTCAATCACCTCTCCTGCAGCAATCTGATCGATGGTATTTTTGTCCAGTTGAATGATTTCTGCCATTTTTCCTCTCCCGGAAGGATCCATGTGACTCTGCACAATTTTTTGTCCTGGCTCCCATCCCCTCAAATTCGATTGCGAAGATCGTTCTGTAATTTATACAGCGTATTTAAAGCCTCGATCGGTGTCATCGCAGTCACATCCATTTCCTGTAATTCTCGAATCACCTCTGCGTCTTTTTACCGTATCAGAAAAAGACATTTGATTCAAATCCACCTCATCATAATACCTGACTTTTTGGAAGAAGACTGCGTTTTTGACTTTGATCTTTTTGATCGTCTGTGCAATATCGTTTTCGGATAGTTTCTTTGCAATTTCTTTGGCCCTATCAATTACCAAATCCGGAACGCCGGCCAGTTTTGCTACCTGGATTCCATAACTTTTTATCCGCTCCTCTTATGATTTTTTTCGAAGGAAAACAATCTGATCGCCTCTTTCTTTTTACCGCAATACAATAATTATTGACATTATCGATCTTTCCCTCCAGCTCGGTGAGCTCATGATAATGCGTGGCAAAATAGCGTTCTGGCTCCCAGATAGTTACGGTTTGCGATATGCTCTACGACCGCCCAGGCAATGGACAGACCATCGTAGGGTGGAAGTGCCACGTCCAATTTCATCCAAAATGAGCAGCGAACTCGGTGTAGCGTTTCTTAGAATATTGGCCACCTCGTTCATCTCCACCATGAAGGTGGACTGCCCGCTTCCCAGATCATCGGAGGCTCTGACTCTGGTGAAAATGCGGTCTGTAATCCCTATGTGGGCACTTTTTGCCGGTACAAAACTTCCGATCTGTGCCATCAAGACAATGAGCGCCGTCTGCCCTCATATAGGTGGACTTGCCCGCCATATTGGGCCCTGTGATGATAGAAACGGCATTCTTGTTTTGATCCAGCAGAGTGTCGTTATCAATAAAACTCACACGTCTCCATCATCCTCTCTACAACCGGATGCCGCCCTTCCCGAATATCCAAAAGGCCGTCCGTAGCAATTTCAGGTTTGATATATCGATTATGCTCCGCCACATAGGCCAGAGAAGCATACACATCTAAATGCGCACAGCCTTGGCCGTTTTTCTGAATCCTCTGTTTCTCCGCCGACCCTGCTCCCCTGAGATTACAGAAAATCTCGTATTCCATCGCATGCAACTTTTTCCTGTGCATTTAAAATTTCATCTTCCAGCTCTTTTTAATTTCGGCGTGGTAAAACGCTCACAGTTGGTCAGTGTTTGACGTCTGATAAAATCATCAGGAACCAGTTCTTTTTGAGAATTCGTCACCTCAAAGGAATAGCCGAAATTGTTGCTGAACTTGATCCGAAGATTTTTGATCCCTGTACGGGTCCTCGTTTCTTCTTCAAGATCCGCCAGCCACTGCTTGCCGTTCATCGCTACCTCACGGAAGTGGTCCACCTCCTGGTGATAGCCTTTTTCGAATCATCCTCCTCTCTCGGAGAAAGCGGGGCTCTTCTACCAGAGCAGAGGCAAATCAGCTCTTCAATATCCTCAGCACGTCTAGCGCCTTACCCTAAGCGTTCCATTGCCGGGCAGAATTTCTGCATCCTTCAGCGCCGTTTTGATTCCCGGAAGAAGTCGAAGCGAATTTCCAAAAGCGACCATATCTCTTGGCCCCGCGGTACGATAGCTGATCCTGGCTAAAAGTCTCTCTAGGTCATAGACTCCAGTCAGATATTCACGAATCTCCTCTCTGCACAAGGCCCTGTTCCTTAAAAAGAAACTGCCGATAGCCCTCTCTCCATCTGAGCCGTATCAATCAGAGGTTGTTCCACGAAGGAGCGCAAAAGTCTCGCCCCCATTGCTGTTTTTTGTTTTATCTAACACCCAGAGAAGCGTTCCTCTTTCTTTTATCCCGTAAGGGTTTCCGTTAGTTCCAGATTTCTTCTGGTCGCCGAATCCAAAAGCATATAGTGACTTGCCACATATGGGTGCAGCTGCGTCAGATTGGCCAGTTCCGTCTTCTGTACCCGTTTCAAATAGCCAAGAAGAGCGCCAGCGGCAAGTGCCATTTGGAAAATCTTCGATCCCAAGGCCAATGGTTGAAGAGGTATGAAAATGGTCCGTCAAGGACCTCCTGCACGATTCTGCTCCAAAATCGAGAGGATCCAGAGGGTAGACCGTCGTTTCATATTTCTCTCAGTTCTGTCTCCGATATTCCGTCACTGAGAAAGGAAACATTGCAAATCAGTTCTGAAGGTTGGAATTTTGCAATCTCGTCCCGAATTTCCTGCACGGAACGGACTTCAGTCAAATGGAAATCACCAGTGGTTACATCACAGACGGCAATTCCACTGGCAGGGGAATGAAAAACGCACATAATATAGTTGTTTTTGTCTCTTCGAGCGATTGCATATTCAGCGTTGTGCCCGGTGTGACCACCCTGAATCACATCCCGCTTCACAATTCCCTTTGCCTGCTTCGGATCTTCCAGTTGCTCACAAACAGCAACTTTATAACCCCTTTGCACGAGCCTTGTCAGGTAGCTCTCCGCCGCATGAAAGGGAACTCACACATAGGCGCCCTCTGTTCCAGTCCCGCAAGATTTTTCCTGTCAGTGTTAATTCCAATTCTCTGGAAACTGTCACCGCATCTTCAAAGAACATTTCATAAAAATCACCCAGGCGGTAAAAAAAGAATGCAATCGGATAGTTTTTTTCTTCATCAGAAGGTAATGTTGCATCATGGGAGAAACTTCTTCTTCCGGAACCCCGGACGACAAAAGATCGCTTAATTTTTTCTCCTTATGCATGACTTCGATTGCTTCCATTGTCATAAGATTCACTCCGGTTTCTTACATCCACTTCCAATTTTTCTCCCACGGCCTGACCAAGACGAACGGGCACCCTCTCTTCCTTCCAAAGACGCCTTCCGGATATCCGGAAAAATATTTACTCTATTTTTTGCAGAAGAACAATAATGGTCGAGCTCACCATAAAGGAAGCATCCTTTTCTTCTCCTCTGGAAAAAGAATACCTCCGATGATAATTACGAATTTTTCCAACCAGCATCGCTCCCCACTTCCACCTGAACAACTTTTTCCAAAATGTGCCGTGTGCATGAGAGTATACTCGCGACAGTTTTCCGTAAAAACAGGGATCTCCCGCAAGGCGATGGGGCGTACGGTATGCAAAAACACCGGGATAAAGATATTGTCTTCTTTTCCACCCGTCGTCCAGATAGAAATATCTGTGGTAATGCTGCACACACAATCGGTAAACCAGACAGGTTCCCCTTCAAACTCCTTCGCCAGCGCTGTGTTCTGTAACAAAAGCTTCCACCGTATACCGACTTTGTTTAATGGGAAGAACCGTGGTTTGCCGAATCTCCCAGACACTGAGCAGTCCGTCACAAGGCGCAACCAGTGATGATGCCCTCCGGTCCACCGGCCTTTTCTCCGGTTTGAGTTTACGGGTAAAACAATCATTGAAGGAATGAAAATCTGTCTGTTCGCATTCCTTCAGCTCAATATGATTTTTCTTCACGAATGGTTGAATCAAAGGAACAGACAGAGGAGAATCCAAGAATTTACCAACGAAAACAGAGAAGGGCCTCCAAGTCAGAAATTGCAACAGCAAAACGTCCCGGCGCGGTTTTATATAAAAACAGCAGCTCTCTTCCCATATACAATCCCCCGCTTTTGCTGTCTTTTTCCTTCAGAAAATCAATGAATATGCCTTACCAGCAGCAGTGCAAGAAGCAGGATCAGTGCCTCTACGGCACCAATTCACTATAATCCAAACACCGCATACGCCGGGCTCTTTTTGACCTGAATCTTGGACACAAAAAGGAAACCGGTAACGAGGAGCGCAAGATAATAAATCGGTGTAATATCAAAGGGCAGAATATACTGTAAGAGCATGATGGAGGGAAAAATAAGAGCAGGAGGTTACCGGCAAAACCGATATACGTTTTTTTCGACAGCCGCCCTCCGTTTTTCTGCCTTTCTTCTTCCATTACATTAAAAATATGCAAGCCGAATCAAAGCGGCAAGCACATAAAAACATCAAAATAAAAAGAATCAGAATGAAACCGCCCGGTCCCCCCAAGTCCAAAAACGAGAACCGGGAAATGCCGTAAATCTGCGGTCCCACCGTGAAATCGCTTCTCCAATGCACGCGGGCAAGACTCCAAAGGCCACCAAATCCGCCAAAGAATCAATTTGAATTCCAAAAGCCTTTTTCTGCCGGGGAACGATCTTTTTGGTCCTTGCGACTCGTCCATCAAAAAGCATCGCAAAGACCGCTTAGCATGAGAAAGAAAAACGCCCAAATAGGGATGCCCTGCTGCATGCAGCGAAATACAGATTCCTGCTACTGCGGACAGGAGGGAGAGATATGTAAGCCAAACCGTATAATCGTAAAACCCTAACATTTTATGATCTCTTTCTGCTTAATATAAAATAATAAGCCGCATAACCGATCGCAACCGTGAATCCGCTAAGCAAAACACATATATAAAAAGATAAACTCCTGCTTAGAAGTTCCAGACGAACTGCACTGGATTTTGACATCATATCACGAAATCCATCCAGCATCAAATAATCTGCTACCCCCATTCCTCCCGGAACAGGAACTGTGTTGGAGCCGATGGCAACCATGCTCTGTATCGTCCAGATGGAAAAACGTCCTTTGGATCGCCCCTCGTTGCCAGAAAAAGACAAAGGCCGTAACAGATATTTGAGAGACGCTGTGCCAGATTCCAGAGATACGCTCCGACCAGTGCCATTTTGGAACCGGCCATCTGTCCAACACTCTCATGATAAGCTTCAATTCTCTTTTTCGTACTTTGTAATCCAGCTTTTCGGCTTTCTAAGCAGACGCAGCTAGAAAGCAGGTAAGCCGTTTTGTGCACCAGAATGTTCAGGATCTGCCGGTGAAATAGCAGCAATAAAAAGAAAAATGGCAAAAAGAACCAGCACAAAGGACCCGAGCAAAATAAGTCCTCTGGAGAGGAGGTTGAAATGGAAAAATTTCCGGTGCGGTCACCAGGCAAAGAAGACCCACTGTCAAAATTCCAAGCGTATACATGACAAGATTCATCACAAGCACCGCTGTCGTTACGGAAAGAGGGATTCCACTTTTTCATGAAATAGGCGCTTGCAGGTTGCCTCCCCGAGGCGGATGGAGTGATGGCAGAAAAGAACACATCTCCTGCCGAGAACAAAAACCCTGTATCGCATTTCTTTTTATAACCGACACTATGCAGGAGGCAAAGAAGGGCGCCACCTTCACAACAGATAAAGCTGAGCATCGCAAAAATGGACATGACCACCCATTTTTTGTCGGCAGAAAGCACAATTTCTTTCAGATCATGGAGTGAAAGGCTGTCTGCCCTGTGACAAAACGGCAGAGATGCTGAGTACTGCAAGTAGAATTGCGATAAAAACCAGATTATTTTCTTCTTGTCCATTGATCCCAATGCTCCATGCGCTGATATATTTGTTCAAAGCCTCGTCTGCGTGACAAGAATACTGATCTCAAAAAGCAATTCCGCCTAAAATATCCATTAGAACATGCTGTTTGACTAAAACGACCGAAAGACAGACCAGAAACGTCATGATCGTGGTTAGCCACGCATACCATTTTCCGATCTTTTTTTCTGCGCAAAGGCCGTTCTTGTACAGAACCAGCTTTCCAAAACGTGAATCGAAGGAATAAGTTGACCGGTGCATCCATTTGATAAACACATCTGGTCACCCACTCTGCCACTCCGGTCCCAATCACCCGGGGCCGCAGAATGGTGGAAGGAATCAAAAATGAAAACAGCCAAAAGTCAAAATCTTCGCAAACAACTCTGCACTCAGATATCGATAACAAAATGATTTGCTCTCTCTGCCACAGATGAGGAAACCAATGATCCACTGTAAATAAGCACCTAGGTAAATAAAAATAAAGCCCGGAACAAACGGAATCTCCCTGTCCAGCGGAAGAGATAAATCATGGAAGGTGAAATAACCTTTTAAAGACTGGAGCCCCTATATACCCAACAAAATTGAACGAAAGATTCAACAAAAGAGCCGGAATCGCATAAGACGGCAGAAGACTCGTGAATCGTTTTTCGAAGCGGATGAATTTCTTTCAAGCTGACTCTTTTCCTCTGTAGATGTCTCTTTCTCCTCTGTAGAAGCAACGCCAATTATTGTAGCATCTATTTGTACTTTTTACACCTGTTTTTTCCTATCCCCTGCACGGATCCACCCCGTCATACTAAAAAAAGTGTGTTCTAAAAAGAACACACCGTCGCTCCTCTGTGTTGTTTTGTCTTCATCCCCTTTGCACTTCACTTGACTTCATCTAGTTCTCTCACTACAACCGATGCGGCCAGAAGCCCCGGCTGCAGGAGGCACAAAGGCGCAGGATGCAGGCGTATCTTTTTGTCTCCTTAGCGGTAAATTCCTCTTCTCCGACTCTTCTTTCTCCGCGCTTCTCTCATTCACCTCTTCCCTCTTCTCGGGAAGAGGCTTCATAGAAGGTTCTGTAGAATAAACCACCTTGAGATGCTGAACCCCTCGTTTTCTCAACTCCCGCCTCATGATTCTGGCAAGCGGATCCATGCTGGTTTCAAACAGATCACAGGTCTGTAACTTCGAGGGATCCATTTTATTCCCGCTCCCATACAGGAGATAATGGGTACTCAGTTTCTGCGCTTCCAAAATCAGCCCGATTTTTGGCACTCGACCGTATCAATCGCGTCCAGGATATAATCATAGTTCTGCAGCTCCAGACCGTTTGCCTCTTCGCTGCCCGGTAGATAAAAATGGGATGTTTCATCACACGGATTTCAGGATTGATGTCATGAATCCTTTTCTTCACACACATCCGTCTTTCTCCTTCCAAGATTCGGGATCAGTGCCATGCATTGACGATTCAGATTGGTTTCATTATAAAAATCGTTGTCACATGACATCAATGGTTCCTATATTGCTCCTTTGCCAGTGCCTCCACCGCACTGCCTCCCGACTCCTCAGTCCAAAAACCGCCACTCTTTTTGAGAAAAGTGCATCTACCGCCTCTTTCCCGAATAAACGGATGGTTCTTTGATAGGTATTCTCGGGCATTTTTATGAAACCGCTTCCATTTCCCTGTCATCATTCTAAAGTTGTCCTTCTTTATGCATTTGCCTTTCTTTGCATTCATCAACTCATCCAGTTTTTTACACACTCTTTCTCTTCTTCCGTTAAATTCCTTGGGACAATAATTTCTACCACCGCATACAAATCTCCCTGTGTTCCCCTTTATTTTTCAAAAGAAGGCATCCCTTTTCCTTTCATTCGGATTTTACTACCGCTTTGCGTCCCTTGCGGAATCTTCACCATCAACGTTTTTATGGTCCAGCGTCTGAATCTTCACCTCCTCCCAAAACGGCGGTGGTAAAGGGAACCATCGTCTTCATATACAGGTCAGATCCCTTTGCGCTCGACTCCCTTGCGGGGAAGGATATGTACTTGAAGGTATAGTCTCCCTTCCGTAGACGATCCGTCTCGCCCTGCCCCTTTAAACGAATGCTCTGTCCTTCCTCAATGCCTGCCGGAATATGGACGATCAGAGAATGCATCCTGCCATCTCCCAACTGAAAAGACACTTTCTTATCCGCTCCCCAAAACGGCATCTTGGAGGTCCACCTGAATTTCCGATGTTACATCCCCACTGCCAGAAAAAGCGTCGCTCCCATCAAACCCTGTGTGTTCACGAAAGCCTTCAAAAAGGGCCGGATCCGTCGCCGCTCTGAAAATGAACCGTCTTTCCTTCCTGTCGCCAAATACGTTCCCAAACAGATCTCCGAAGAGATCATTCGGATCCCCTTCAAAATGGATGTTTTGCCCGAAAGGATTTCCACCTTCAAAATGCATATTCCGGTAATCCCCTCCATCCCCTCCAAAATGGAAAGGATTGCCTTCGCTCTCTGCCCGGTTCTGCTTCGCAGCACCATCTCATCAAAGGCGGCAAATCCATACTGATCGTACAACTTGCGTTTCTTCGGATCTCCTAAAACACCATAGGCTTCCTGCACTTCACGAAACTTCTGCTCTGCCTGTTGATCTCGGGGTTGGTATCCGGATGATATTTTTGACCAGGGTCCGATATTGCTTTTTAACTCTTTATCTGTTGCGCTCCTTGATACCCGAGCACCTCATAATAATCCTGTTTCATATACACCTCGCTTCGCATCATATCCGCTTTTTATATACTATATATGTTATAGCACATATAGAACAGTTTTTGCAAATGCATTTTTACAAGGTATGGAGGAAAATCATGAAAAGCGCTCCCGTATCGTGCAGGGTCTCAAACCAATCATTTAAAAACCAATCATTTAAAACCAATCATTTAAAACCAAAACCGGAGTATGAACCGCAATCATACCATACAGCTGTCTTGCTGCTTGAAGCGGCAGGTTAATACACCCATGAGAACCCGCATTTGTATAGATGGCTCCTCCAAAAACTCTTTCTCCAGGAAGCGTCATGAATCCCGATATTACGGTAGATGGGCATCCAGTATTGCACAAAAGCTTTATATCCATCTCCTCTCAGGGTACGGTTGGTTTGTTTCCCATAAACCCGGAAAAAAACCTTGCGGTGTCTCTCGTTTTAATTTCTCGTTTCCGGTTACAATATCTGTAACCAGCTTTTGCTCTCCATTCTCATAGTAATAGAGCTTTTGTTCGCTTAAATTGATTTCAATATAGGTGGTTCCTACCGATTGAATTTTAGGAGTTTCTCCGGAATCTGTAAATATTCTCCAGTCTGTCGTTTGATGCCCGATGATTGCATTTTTAAAACTTGAAACTCCGTGGCAGCGTCATAGGTATCCTTCCGGGAACCTTATTTTCTGTAGGAAAAGAAATCGTTCTTCCATCGGTGGCAACAAATTGTATGATTTCTTCTGTGCCCTCCTAAAAAGGTAGAAAATAGATGGTTCATCGATTGAAAGAGCTGCTTCGCTAATCAGAGGAACCCCTCTTCGTTGCAGATGACCCCCTGCACCGAGTAGAGATTTTCCGGAAGCGTGCTTTCCCGTCCCTGAATCAAAAACAAACCGCTACCGGTTGCCGGATTGATCCTCTGCTGTCTCATGGATGAAAGATTCTGATCGGTTACCAGCCAGTAGGGCAAAAATTTCCATCAATGGCCGCAACATTGTCTCCCCATTGATAAGTCACTCTAAAATCGGAAAGCGCATTCAACTGCTCCGTCAAAAAAGATTCTGACGATCCAACCAGCCCGTGTCTTCTGCCGCATACGCACTCATAGAAGCAAAGAGAAAAATAAAAGAAAAAAACAACCGCTGTTCTTCCTGTCAAAAAGGCTGCTCTTTACGACAAGAAAAACCCTTTGGACAGAGAGCCTATCTAAAGCCCCTCCGTACTTCTTTTTCTCGGTGTTTCATTGGCATCCTCCATGATTTCGCCCAGATAATAAAATCCGCGACACTCCGTCAACCTGACATCCTGAAAAGTACCGATCCGATCTTTTTCCCCTTTTGACATGAACCAGAGCATTATTCGACATCCTACCTGTTACCATCGAGGCATCGTGATCGTTCACCTCTTCGATCAGAACCTGGTGGATCTGTCCTCTTTCCCCATTGATTGCGTTCTTGCTGTTTCTGTACGACTTTTTAAAAGACGGTCAAAATTGCGTTTTCACCGCTTTTTCATCGCATTGATCCGCAAATCCGGCTGCCGGCGTTCCCTGTTCGTCTGGAATAAAATGAACGTAAATGCGTTGTCATATTTTGCCTGTTCCACTACGTCAATGGTTTCCTGTACATCCTCCTCCGTTTCTCCGGGAAAACCAACGATCAAGTCTGTCGTCAGTGCAAGATCCGGCACGGCTGTCCTGATCTTTTTACAAGGGTCAGATAAGACTCCTTCGTATAATGACGGTTCATTCTGGCCCAAAAACCTTGTTGGATCCCGGGATTGCAACGGCAAATGCAGATGTCTTGCCACCTTTTCATTTTTCTGCTATCACGCGAATCAAATCATCGGAAAGGTCTTTGGGATGAGAAGTCATAAAGCGTACACGCTCACTACCGTCGATCCTGCACACTTCTTCTAACAGTTCCGGAAAGGATACGGCAGTCTCCAATCCCTGCCATAGGAATTGACATTCTGCCCTAGTAACATGACTTCTTTTACCCCGTCCTGTGCCAATTTTTCGATTTCCCTGAGGATATCCTGCGGTCTTCTACTTTTCTCCCTTCCTCTCACATAGGGCAGCAATACAGTAGCTGCAAAAATTATCGCAGCCATAGGTAATATTTACCCCCGATTTAAACCGGTACTTTCGTGCGGTGGGAAGATCCTCTATCATCTTATCGGACTCTTTCCAAATATCGATAACCATACGGTCCGATTCCAGCATTGTCACCCAGAAGCTCCGCAAATTTAAAAATATTATACGTCCCAAAAATCAGATCCACGAAGCGGTAGCTTTTCTCTGATTTTTTCGATTGCCACCTGTTCTTGCATCATACATCCACAGATGGCAATCTTCATTTCGGGATTCTCTTTTTTCAGCGCTCCGGAATAGCCGAGTCTGCCGTACAGTCGGTTATCTGCATTTTCTCTTACGGTACAGGTATTATAGATAATGAAATCCGCATCTTCCCGATCGGTCATCCGGTATCCGACCTCCTGTAGAATACCGGACAGCTTCTCCGAATCGCGCACGTTCATCTGGCAGCCGAATGTCATCGTACATGCGGTCAGAGGACGTCCGAGGAGTCTTTCCTTCTGCTGAAGGATTCTCTTCGCCCGTTCGATAAAAATAATACTGACGCTGCGGCTCCTCCCGGGGCACCTCCTGCTCCAAAAACATCCTTCCGCTTCTATTCTCATCCCACATGGTTTCTGTCATGTTCCTCTCTATCTGCGTATAAGGTGACCAGATTCACCAGCACCGACACAGCAGCTTCCATTTCCTGTATAGACGCATATTCAAACCTTCCATGATAGTTGTACCCTCCCGTAAATAAATTCGGGCAGGGAAGCCCTTTAAAAGAAAGCATCGCTCCGTCCGGTACCGCCTCTAATCGGTTCCTCAATGGGCGTAATATTTTTCCTGTTCCATTGCCTTTCGGCATTCTCGATCAAATGAAAATGAGGTCGAATCTGCTCGATCATATTGGAATACATCTTCCATCAGCAGTTCCACGCAGCCCGCTCCATATTTAAAATTCAGGAAGTCCGCTACTCTACGCATCATCTCCCTTTTTCTTTTGAAGTTTCTGTTTGTCATGATCCCGGAGGATATAGTGAACCACCGCCTGATCCACGGTTCCGCGCATCTGTTCCAGATGATAAAAGCCTTCTGCCTCCGTGTACATCGGATTCTCCTGCACCGAAGCATCGAATGAAATTCGTAGGCAAGTAAAGTGGCATTCTTCATCCTGTTTTTGCGCTGCCGGGTGTACACTTAAGCCATGGAAGATCACCCTGTGCTTCCGTTGCATTGAAATTCTCATACTCCAACTCGCCTATCTTTCCGCCATCCACCGTATAAGCGTATTTTTGCTCCGAATGTTTTTAGATCAAAAAATGCCGTTCCGTCTCCAATCTCCTCATCCGGCGTAAAAGCGATACAGATTTCACCGTGCTTCTTCTCCGGATGTAAGAGCAGGATTTTAACCATCTCCAGGATCTCTGCGACCCCTGCCTTATCATCTGCTCCCAACAAAGTAAGACCGTCTGTCACAATCAGATCTTCACCGACATGCCGCATCAAATCCGGGAAAGTTTCCGGCTCTAACAGGATCTCTTTTTCCTCTCCTTCTGCCTCATGTAAAAACAATCTTCTTCCCATCGTAATGATGTACGATCCTTGGATTCACTCCCGCCCCGGAAGCAGCAGATGAAGTATCCATGTGTGCGATAAAACCAAGTGCCGGCGCAAGAACCCCCTCACTTGAGGGAATTTTTCGCATACACATAACAGTGTTCTTTTGTCATAGGTGACGTTAGCAACACCAAGGCTTTTGAGATCTTCAACCAGAACCTTTGCCAGATTGTGCTGCTTTTCTGAAGAAGGATGCGTATTTGTGTTTTCATCCGACTGCGTATCTATTTTTTACATACCTTAAAAACCGTTCTACCAAATCATTCATGCTGTTCCCTTTCTTGTACTTTTGCCATATACACCGGCTCTTCCACTTTTTTTCCCAGTTCCTTGATATAACCCGCTTTTTCATTACTGTGATAAAAAGAGATTTTGGTTCTCCGCACATGGAGATAAGCCGCCAGTTCCTTTGTTGTAAAACCTTCTACCTCCGAAGCTTCCGCCTGCTCCCCTTCCGCCATTCTCCTGTGACGCACCCGGTGCATCGTAAGGACTTCAGCCGGAATCAGGTTCAGAAAATCCTCTCTGGAAGCTAAAACCACCCGCTGGTATAACGCTCGGGGATAAACATCATAGCGGTGAGATCCCTTTTTCCCCTGCCGGGCATATCCGTCCTTTAGCCGAAACTCATCCATATCAATCAGCATCACTTCCAGGATCAAATTCGGATGTCCCAAATACGAACAGATCCGGTAAAATTCCGGGAAGGCTTCATAAACGCTCCCCTTGATCGGTGATTTATTGCTGGCGCTGATTTCTCCGGTCTGAGGATCCACCCAATGGACCATCTTGCAATGCGCAAACGGGTAAATCACATGCACCGGATAATCCGGCAGAAAAAGAATCCAACTTACGTCTTAATTGACCGAAATGTGCACTTTGGATTTCAAAGATTTCTCCCCTCGAAAACACATCCGCAATATAGTTTCCAATCCGTATTTCCTTGCAGTCTTCCTCCTGTCCCGCATAAAAGTCCTTGAGGACCGCATGCACGGTTTTTTCCCTTAATACACCAATGGAAGTCCGTTCATATTCTCTTGTAGCGTAACGAAGAATGCTTTCCTCAAAACGTTCCATTGATTCTAGCTTCTTTCAAAACGGTTCGAATATAGTCAAACGTGGCATTCTCCCCCTTCTCGGCGATCATTTTGCAAAAAAATTCCAACTTCTCCTGCGTATAAGGATGAAGTGAAGTCTGCCCTGTCCCAATCGGTAATATTCAAAGGCATCCGTCTGCTGATACTGAGATCCCTGTACGTTCTGGAAGCTGCGACACGATCAGCGACCATTTCCGCAATATACCGATCCGGCATGCGAATCGGCATCAGACAACCGGGCAACTTGCTTTTTCATACTGAAATCCACCCAGTACTCAAAATGATGTTTATTTCTCCCTTATGATGCAACCAGGCTGCGCTGTACCCATGCACTCTCTTTCTTTAATATTGGGGAACGAGTCCCTGATAGTATCTTACACCGTTCCAGAATTCAATCGGTGCAAATTTGGAAAGGTCGTGCATCATTCCCTGATAGTATAACCCCATCCGAAAGCAGAATTTTCGTACCAGGTGGCGATGATGCTGAATCGTAGAAAAATGCGCGACCAACTTGTGAAGGGTAATCTTACCGGAATGTGGATCAGGGATCCCTTTTCTTCCGTCATTTTTGATCATGTACCTGTCTCCCAATCAAAATACTTATGCTACGCGGCTCCAGAGTCAGAGCTTCCTCCTGACCTCCGTTTGGAGCTTGCAAATGATCGAATCGAAGCGGTATCTGCAAAAAGGCACCACTTTCTTTTCTCCCGGCAGTTTGGGAAGGGCGAAAGATGTCTTCTTCAAAGTAAATTAAAAAGCAATATAAATATAATCGGAAGTGCCCTTCCCATTGCAAATCATCACACCCACTGCATGTGAATAGGCCGATAAATCCGGCTGCCAGGCCTCCCGCCCGTGAAAAGATATTTTGGGGTAATTTGCCTCCCACCTCCCTCTTGTATTCAAAACATCAATGTTTGATAAGAAAGGGTACCGGTTTCGGAACGCTACAAGCGCCTTTTATGTAATCCGTCAGAAATGTAAACTTCCCCTTCGGATCCCAGTCGGTCCAAGAAAAGAGCGTTGTCCTGACAATACGGATTATTGTTTCCCTTCTGGGTATTCCCACACTCATCTCCCGCATACAGTAGAGGAGTGCCATGTGAAAGCATCAACATGGTGAGGCCATTCAACATCTGTCTCTTGCGAAGAGATAGAACCGTTTTACTTCTGCTTAGCCCTTCCTGACCGCAGTTAAAGCTGAAATTCAGATCTCTCCCATCTGCATTATGCTCTCCATTGGCCTCGTTGTGTTTGTGCTCATAAGAAAAGAGATCCCGCAGCGTAAAGCCATCGTAATTGCAGAGATAATGGATCCGAGGAAACATCAGGCCATTGTTTGTAAACGCATTTACAAAATCTTGAATACTATAGTCCTCTCCCCGAAGAAATCTTCTTGCGGCAAAAGGGAAAACTTCATCATAAAGGGCACACTGCCCGTCTGAAAGTCTGCCTCCCATTCTGGAAGCATCCCGGTACATAATCTTAAGATCCGAAAGCATAGGATCGAAATCAACATTTCAACGGGGATATTGTCACTTTTCACATGAATGCCGTCAATGTGAAATTCCGAAACCCAGTAACGAATGCAATCCACCATCAAATTCTGATCCGTTCCCGGGGCAAAAATAGAACTGCAAGATCACCTCCATTTTGGTGGAGATGGAACTGATGGATCATACTTTTTCAGCTCTGCCACAGGGTGATGCAAATCTGAGGAATAGGCGCTTCGGGCGCAAAATAAAAGCCATCCTTATATCCCCAATAATTGATTTTTAACGAGGGCTCCTTCTTGTCTAACAACATCCCGTTATGAGAATAGAGAGTGGGCGCCTTCACTTCTCCGCTTACTTCTCCATAATTCGGATCTCCGCTCGTCTTCTCCGTATCCACTGCCAAACATTCATAAATAGGCAGCAACTCCACCGCAGTCACCCCAAGCGATTTTAAATAAGGGATTTTTCTGACAAGTCCCTGAAAGGTACCTCTCTCCCGCGCATCCGGAACTCCAACAGAATCCTTTTTGGTAAACCCTCTGACATGCAGGGCGTAAATAAAACTTTGCTCATAGGGAATTTCAGGCCGGATATCTCCGCTCCAATCATATTCCTTAGGAATGACGCATCGTAATGTGCGATCCGTGATCGGTTTTCCCCACTTCTCTAAACCGCGAATTTCACGCGCATGCGGGTCGGGGAAATACGTTTCATTTTTCAAAAAGAGATAGCTGTCATAGCTTTCATCCAGCCCCTTCACCAATGCGCTATAAAAGATTTCCGGTCCGGCATGCGGCATCAAAGGAAATTCGCTTTTGGACTTCCCCTTTCCGCCTCCTGCATAAAAACAGATGCCACAACGCCCTCTTTCATGAAACACCGCACTGACATGAATGCCTTCGCTGCTCTTATAAACCCCCAGCGGATATGCCCTGCCTGGAATAACGATTATCTGATTGTCTGCCATCATGCTGTCCTTCTTCGTGTTCTGCCAAGAAATCTTCCATTGCAAACAAAAAGCCTTTTTGGGGCTAAAAGTAAGTGTATTCTATCACATTTCCTCTTCTTGAAAAAGAGAAAGCACCGGCCGCAAAAATCTGGACGGCAGTCTACTGGCACCGCCTCCTGCATCCTTTTTCCCCTGAAACGAAAAGACAGATATAGTCTTTTTCTGGCTCTCGTCACAGCCACATACAAAAGACGTCTCTCTTCTTCTATTTCCGGTATGCTTACCGCATGCCTGGAAGGAAGGACGCCTTCATTGAGAGACGGAAGAAAGACTGTGTCAAACTCCAAACCCTTTGCGGCATGCATCGTCATCAGTTTGACTCCTTCCTCTCTACGTTTAGAGAGCGGCTATTTTCCATTGCCTGCTTGATTTTCTCCTGCTTTTCTGCAATATCATCCAGGAATTCTTGAATTTCAGGTGTTTCTTTTGCCTCTTCCACCAGACGGTTCACACTCTCCTTTGCAAGTAAATAATCCGCTTTTTGATTGGTGGTTCGAAGGTACCTGTCATATCCCATGCCACTTACCACATATCCAATCGCCAGGTGGCTCCTCATTTTTCCTGCCATCCGGCACTGCCTTAACAGGAGTTCGACCCTTCTGTACATCTGTGCGTTCTGTTGGTAATAGTGCAGTACCATTTGCGAAGAAAACGGCCCTCCTCTCGCCAGCGCCTCCCGGCTGATGTAACGTAGAGGTTTATTCATCACACGCAGAAAATCAGCACGCTCCATACGACCGGATGCCAATCTTAAATATGCGAACAGATCCATACACACCGCTTCTTCATAAAAACTGCGCAATTTTTCTCTGCAGCAAAAAGGAATTCCTGCCTCTGCCAGAGATTCAGCCATACGCGAGCACTCGGTATTGGTTCGGAAAAGAATGGCGCTCTCTGTTAAGCTTTTGGGATGGGCGCTCAGATATCTGCAAATAAGCCTCCTTTCCCCTTCTTCTTTTTCAAACATCCTGGCCTGTACTTCACAAACTTCTCCCGGATAGGAATTGACCGCCTCCGGATGTTTTTGAAAATCGAGTTTGATTTTTCCATGATGATTTGATTGGCGATTTGTAGAATCCGGTCATGAGAACGATAATTAAAGTTCAGAAGAAATTCCTTGGCCTGTGGATAGAACTCCTTAAAACGCAGCATAAATTCAGGCTTTGATCCACGAAACCCGTAGATAGACTGATCATCATCCCCACCACAAACAGGTGGTTCCCCGGCTGGGTTAGCTTCTGGAGGCAGAGAAACTGTAGCCTGTTAATATCCTGATATTCGTCTACCAGAAAATACCGGAACCTTTCTCTGTATTTTTTTCCAAAATGCCAGGACTCGTCTCTAGCAAATGAAGACAGTCCGGGGTCATATCATCAAAATCGATGCGATGCAATTCCCTTGCAAGCTTTTGGTATTCTTGTAAAATGGAAGCAAAGTGTTCTGCATACACAAGACTTGGATCCGGCTTAAAATCTGCTCTTTTGTCGTTCTTGTATCTGGCTATTTCCATCAACAGAACCCACTCCGTATCCGGATCGGTAGCCAAACCCAGATTCTGCAGCGACTGCCGAAGAATCCCTATCTTCTGTTCGTTGGTCATTAGTTCGTTGGGGTATGTATGGATCGAATTCCGTAGAATTTGAAAGAAAATGGAATGAAAGAGTGCCGAAGGTGACTTCCGGATATCTGCTCTTCGTTAACTGATAAAACCTGCTTTGCATTTCTATAGCGGCACTCTTAGAGAAGGTTACCACCAAAATTTGCTGCGGAGGAATTCCGTATTCTTCAATCATGTAACGAAGTCTTTGTGTAATGACATAGGTCTTTCCGTTGCCAGGTCCTGCGAGAACCATCGCAGGACCGTCTCTATGTCGAATTGCAAGGAGCTGTGGCATATTTGTCTCTGTGTGGAATGCCTGGGGTGCGGATTGCATTCTTTTCAATTTTTCCTCCCTTCATATAAAGGGATCAGAAGGTGGTCTTTTAGGAGCATGCGCTTTGTAGCAAAAGAGATGGCTTTTTGTACTCTGGCTAATGTTTCTTCTTTTCCTAAAAAGCTCCATGATTTCTGTTGCTCCACAGGGTGTCATCGCCTTTCCTGAAACGGCAATGCGAATCGGCCAGAGCACATAGCCGTTTTTATACCCCTTCTCTTTCGTATATTCCTGAAGCCTCTCATAAAAGAGCATCGTTACGATAGTCATTTTGCTCTCTTAGGATAGGTTCCAACTCAGTAAGTACTTTTTAAGGAAGAAGCCTCGTCCGTTTTCATTTTCTTATGACAATACAAACTTGTCTCATATTCCGGCATCTTTTTCCAAGAAATCCACCATCGCAGGAATATCGGAAAAAGTTCTATCCTGGTTTTCACCATTGCCGCAATTTTCTCAAAAATCCATCTCTTTATGGATGGTGTCCTGCAAAACCGGGATTGCTTTTTCGATTAAAAAAACTTCATCAGACAGTCTCTTTAGATATTCCCCGTTCATCCACCGCAGCTTCGTATAATCAAAGACCGCCGGAGATTTGCTGATTCGATGATAATCGAATTCACGAATCAGCTCCGCAAGAGAAAGCACCTCTTCATTGTTGTCAGGGAGACCATCCGAGCAGCGCAACAAAAATTCACGATACACTCCGGAAGAAAGCCCTGCTCCACCAAGTCTTCAAAAGAAGAGTGCCCGCTTCGTTTCGACAGTTTGTGATGTTCCTCATCCGTAATCAACGGGCAATGAATGTACTTCGGAATCTCCCAGCCAAAGGCTTCATACAACCGGTTATACTTCGGAGAAGACGAAATATACTCATTCCCGCGCACGACATGCGTAATTCCCATCAGGTGATCATCCACCACATTTGCAAAATTATAGGGTTGGATAACCGTCTGATTTCATGAGAATCATGTCGTCTAATTCACTGTTGTCTACCGTCACATCCCCGTAGAGTTCATCATGAAAGGTCGTCTGTCCCGTGCGAGGGTTATTTTTGCCGAATCACATAAGGTTTTCCGGCTTTTAAATTCTCTTCAATCTCCTCCTGCGTCAAGGAAAAGACAATGCTTATCGTAAACATGGATCTCCTTTTCCGTCCTGCAGCGTTGTTTTTAAAGCGGCAAGCCTCTCCTGTGAACAGAAGCAGTAATAAGCCTCTTTCTTGTCGATCAACTCCTTCGCATATTGGAGATAAATCCCCTTTTTGTCGTTCGCTTTTGCACATACGGTCCTCAGGACCTCCACATCAGCCCTTCATCATGAGAAAGACCGGCATCCTTCATTGTCTGATATATAATTTCTGTGGCTCCCTCAACAAAACGCTCCTGGTCTGTATCTTCGATCCGCAGAATAAAATCACCACCACCATGTCTGGCTATTAAAAAAAGCATAAAGCGCTGTCCTTAAATTCCCCACATGCATACGTCCCGTCGGAGAAGGCGCATATCTTGTTCTGATTTTCATAACAACTCCTCTCTGATATACCCTCTGATTTAAGTGGTACCCTTCATTATAACCTCTTAAACCGATCGCAACAAGGTGAAAAATTTGTAAAAGATGATGATTTCTATGGTATCTTTACAAAATACTTTATATAATATGTAGGTAATCTGTAATTAGGTTTCCTTTTAATGCATCACAATCTTAATCATTTTACCGGAAAGGGAACATTTGTGAAGCAATGCACGATGCTGGCAATGATTCTTGCCGGTGGACGTGGATCCAGACTGAATGAACTGACGAACAAGCTGGCTAAACCGAGCTGTTTCCCTACGGGGAAAGTACCGGATTATCGATTTCCCCTCAGTAATTGTGCGAATTCCGACATCAATATTATTGGCGTTCTCACATGTATGAATCCATTTTTCCTAAACAGTTATGTAACTGCAGACAGTCGCTGGGGACTGGATGCCAAAAACAGTGGTATCTTTGTATTGCCTCCCAGAGAAAAAGGCAGAAGAGAATTTAAATATCTACCGCGGTACGGCGGATGCCATTTCTCAGAACATTGATTTCATCGACCAATACAGCCCTGACGTGGTCCTCATCCTTTCCGGTGATCATATTTACAAGATGAATTATCAAAAGATGCTGGAAGAACATCGGGCCTCTTATGCGGATGCTTCGATTGCAGTCATTGAAGTCCCCAAAAAAGAAGCCAGTCGCTTCGGTATCATGGATGTGGATTCCACCGGAAGGATCCTGGAGTTTGAGGAAAAGCCGGAACAACCCAAAAGCCAGTTGGCATCCATGGGTATTTATATTTTTAACTGGAAATTGCTACGCAAGATGCTGATTGCAGACAGAAAGAACAACGATTCCTCTCACGACTTCGGCAAAGACATCATTCCAACGATGCTACAGGAAAATCGAATTCTACACGCCTATCAGTTTGAGGGCTATTGGAAGGATGTCGGCACCATCGACTCTCTTTGGGAAGCCAATATGGACTTGATCAAGGAGAATGCTGAACTGGATTTGAATGATAAAGGTTGGAAGATCTATACCGAGGACACCAATACGCTTCCGCATTTTATCGGCCCTAACGCCAAGATCCGTCATGCCATGATCACGCAGGGATGTCTGGTCGACGGAGAGGTTTCAGGCTCCGTTCTGTTCACCGCTGCTCAGGTCAAAACAGGTGCGAAGGTGATTGACTCCGTTCTGATGCCGGGTTCCCAGGTCGATTCCGGCGCTGTAGTGACCAGAGCCATTGTGGCGGATGGCGTGCACATCGGTCCCGGTGTCAAGATAGGATCCGCAGATTCTCCCAACATCCTGTTGGTGGCTAAAAAAATGTAAAAAGGGAGGAAGCAGATAAATGGGCAAATCGATTTTTGGCATTATCAATTCCTGCGACCGTTTCTTCCCTGCATTAACGGTCTGGAAGAATACAGACCGATCGGTGCCTTCACCTTTGGCGGAAGATATCGTGTCATTGACTTTATTATCTCCAATATGAGCAATTCCGGCATCAATCAAATTCAGATTTTTACCGGAAGCAATCCTTTATCTTTAACCGACCATATCGGTACCGGAAGACAGTACAATATCAATTCCAAGAGAGGTCGTATTCATACCTTCTTTTTCCAAACATGCCACCTCTTATAATTTGTACAATACGGCCATTTCCTGTTTTATAGACAACCTTCCTTATATTGCAAATATGCCACAGGAATATGTCCTGGTTGCACCGGCTTATATGATTTACATTCAGGATTATCAATCGCTTCTGGATCAGCACATTGAAAGTGGTGCAGATATTACCTTCCTTTATCAATCGGTCGATACTGCCAAGGAGGATTTTTCTTTACAATCTGACCATTGAAATGGACAAAAACAAACGGGTCACGGACATCCAAATGAATCCGGGTACCGCTAAAAACCGAAACATTATGATGGATACCTGCATCATGAAAAAGAGCCTGTTTATCTCCTTGGTTGAAAGTGCGATTAAGACGTCTTCCCTATACTCGCTCTATAATATCATTGACGATAACTTGAGCAAGCTGAATGTGGTTGGTGTTCCCCACCGTGGATATTTCGTTTCTATCAACGATTTCAACTCCTATTACAAGGCAAATCTCGGCGTCATTGATACCGCAACCACCAATGATCTCTTCCGTGACGACTGGACCATCTATACCCAGACAACGGATGACCGCCCACCAAATACCTCGAGAATGCAGATGTCAAGAGATCTGTGATTGCAAACGGTGGCATTATCAAAGGAAGTGTCGAGAACTCCATCATCGGTCGTGAAGTCACCGTGGAACCAGGTGCCATCATCCGAATTCCATTATCATGTCAGATACCTATATAGGCAAAGATGTACATGTAGAAAAACCAGATTGTCGACAAACATGTGGTCATCGATAAAATCAAACAGGTCGTCTCAGATCCCTCCTGTCCCAGCTACATCAAAAAATCGGACCGCGTGTAAGCGTCACCGTCCTCTTCTACCGTAAAATGAAACAGTAAAGAAAAAGCCTTACACAGAATTCAAAACCCACCGTTGTCAAATGAAACGGTGGGTTTTCCTCTCTATTTCTTAGCCGAGGATCGTGCTTCATTCACCTCCGGCCAATCTTCATCCATTCAGCTCCTGCCAATCTTCATCCGTTTCCCTCCTGCAGATCCTTCTCCGGTTACGTTGCAGGCTTCCTCTATCGAAGCGTCCATCAAAAACACCGTCTTTCCCTCGTCTACAGTGGCGTAGTATGCGGAGGCATCACTGGAATAGCTGCCGATTTTTCACTGTTTGGATCCCTTGATCCTGCATCTTCAGGCGGATCGTCATCTCCGGTTTGGACAGTCCGTATTGCTCCCGGTTCTTCACATCTTGAATCACCTTTTTGGACTTCAAATCGGAACACTGTTCCAGAATCTTCTGCACCTTCGCCTGATCCACCCTGATCTGGTTTGTTTTATTGTCTTTCTTTTTCTCTAACATCCCAAATTTTTCCGGATTTTCAAATCTAAGGTCCCGCTTTGATTGGAAAGCGTGAAGAAACCACCTTTCCCTTATCCAGTGATAAGACGGATTTCTGACCTGCACTTTCTTCCTTTTTGAAGCTGTTTCATCCAAAAGGTCGCAAAGCACCAGGACGAGAAACAACCCCCAAAATGGTCATCAGCTGCATTTTTTTGTCTTTCATCTCAACTTACTTCCTTCTTCTGGATATAAAAACCACGATGCCATAAACAAGGATCAGGATGACGATAGCCATCATGAAAAATCGGTCACCATTGCCTGCTTCAGTGTGACCGTAAGATACGGTGGTTTGCTTCACCGGAACCGTCACAAAATCTGTCTTTCCATTTGAAAATGTGCGAATCACCTGTCCGAATAATTTCAGGTTTTTCCCACCGGACACCTGCTGGTCCGCAGCATTGGTAAATAATTGATCCGATGTAAAAATCACTGCGGTAGATTTTTTTAGAAACAGCCTTTAATCCAAGCACCAGCGGTCCCTTGACATCGTCCCTCTGTTCCTTGATCGAACCTGTCTGCGGATCCTGCGCCTCCTTCGGATCTAAACTTAAAAAGGAATCTTTGGAAGTGGTGAGCAACTCCGCATAAGAGATGTCTTTGGTATTCTTATCATAGGAAAGCGCCATGCTGGCCGGTACAAAGATTTTTCCATCTCCCTCTTTTTAACGAGGCAGTCATATCGTCCTCTCCGATTTCCGGATACAGATAATAATTGATGGAGCCCTGCGCCGAATTATATAAATGGGATGCGTCCTTTTCAACCGCCAGACCGGTCTCTGCTTTCACACCATACAGCTTCAGCACTGAGGCGAGATTTGGCATTTCCTTCTGGCTGTTAAAGGACAGGACTAAGAATAAATTTCCTCCCTTTTTAAGATAAGTAATCACCTTATTGGCATCATCTTTTGAGAGGTCACTTGCAGGAGCGTTGATCATTAACAACGCACAATCGGAAGGAACTTCTTTTACCGAGGTCAGATCCAGAGAGTCCGTTTTCATATTAAATTGTGCAAACCGATCTTGAAAGTTGGTTTCCAGAGTTGCCTCATCCTGTCCCGATAAGAGATAGACCTTCTGTAGATCTTTTTCCGGCGCACTGACGGTTTGAATCGCATTGATCACCTTTCCTTCCACATCATATCCTGTAACCTGCTGCGAATAAGTCTGTTCATTCATCTGCGTTTGCAGCATATCGTTGACATCAATGGCCTTGTATCTTTTCGTTTTCTGATCCACTACGATCACACTAAAATAATTGAGCGCCTTATCAGAATACTGGGCATAAAATTGGGGATTTGTGATGGGATCAATGTATTTCAGCGTAATCCTGGAACTGCGAGCTGCAAAATCTTTCAGAATATTTTCGATATTACGCGAGTCCAAATCAATGCTGCCATATACATTGGACTGGTCCTTCTCGGAAAGATAGTAGATGGTAATGGGATCTTCTATTTTGTCAATCACCTTCCTGGATTCTGCGGTAATCGAACGGATTCTGGTCCCTGTCACATCCACCGTACGGTAGCGTTCCGAATCTGCGTCGCAAACACATTTGCTACAATCACCACCGCAATCATGACCACGATCATGGATAAACTGTATGCACCAACTGTTAAATTCTTCTTACTGACCGTGTATCTGCGCTTCTGAATCACCTGTACGCAAAGAAATAGAAAGAGAGCCGTTACAGAAATAAAATAGATCACTGTTGTAAAGTCAAAGGTGCCGTTGTATGTCATCGTTTCCATACGAGAATTGAAATCCAGAGCACCGGATAGGATTTTTCGTAAAGCCAGGCAATTTTTATCCTGGAAAAAGCGCTTCCCATGAAGATGCCAATCACAATAAACAGCGCCGAAAAGACAGCCGAAAAGCAGAATGTTGTCAGTCAAAGCAGAGAAAAACAAACAAATAGAGGTTAACATCAATGCATATAAATAGAAAGCAAGCAGGGAAGTATAACAGTTTAACAATTGTACATCCCTGCTAAAAAGTCCCATCAAAACCGGTAGTAAGCAGGCGATCCCGGTGGGAATGGAAAGTAGCGTCGCAATGGCGAGAAATTTACCGAGCACTACCTGTCCGATGGTAATGGGGCTGTCATATAAAGCTGATCGGTTTTTGTTCCTCGTCTCTTCCGCAAAGGAGCGCATCGACAGGAGCGGTATCGCAAAAGTAAATGCAATGGCAGAAGTTACATACACCGGAGCCGCTAAATCTGTATTCCGCCCGGCCAAATTGTTCAGAAAAGAACAGAAAAAGAATCAACAGGATCGCGGAAATCATGACCGGTCCAATTAAATTCTCCATATAGGATTTAAAATCTCTTTTCCATATTGCCTTCATTTGTTCTGATTCCCTCCCCTATTCTTACTTGCAGTCACCTTTAAAAATACATCTTCTAACGACTGTTCTTCCTTGGTCATCGACAGGACTGGAAGCGAAAACAGATGCAAAGCGCTCTTGCTATTTCTGCCCGAATGTCCTCACTGCTTTTCGTATAAACCGTAACGAGCAGGAGCCATCCTCCTTCTTTTGATTAGAAATGTCCACTTTTTTTGAATGCCGGAAAAGTCCGGAAAGAGCTCCTTTTACCTGTGGCTCCTCTCCGATGATCGCAATTTGATAAGTGGCATGACCCGCATATTTGGCTTCTAATTCCGCAGGCGTGCCCGATCTCCTCCATTTTTCCGTGGGAAATAATCATCACCTCATCACAAACCTCATTGACCTCCGAAAAAGAATATGGGAAGAGAGAATGACCAGGTGCTGCTCCTTCAGAGAGCGGATTAAGTTTCAATTTCAATGATTTGTTGCGGATCCAATCCTACGGTTGGTTCATCCAGTATAATGATCTCCGGATCTCCCAGAAGTGCCTGCGCCAGCCCCACTCTTTGTCGATATCCTTTGGAAAGATGACGAATCAAACGATCAACATAGGGTTCCAATTAACGTCTTTTTCCGCCGAAGCAACTTCGTCCCTTCTCTTCTTAGAAGGGTTTTTTTAATTCTGCTACAAATTCCAAATACTCCTCTACCGTCATATCGTTATATAAAGGCGGAATCTCAGCAGGTATCGATATAAGATTTTCCCTTTTCCGGATCCTTTAACATATCATAACCATTGATCGTTATTTCTCCACTCGTCGGAGCCAGGTATCCGGTCATCATATTCATGGTAGTGGATTTTTCCTGCCCCGTTGGGTCCAAGGAACCCATAAATCTTCCCTTTTTCCAATCGAAAAGAAAGATGATCCACCGCTGTGTGTTCTCAAACGTCTTCACAATTTCCTTACCTTCAATCACAGCCTTCCTCCTTCACACTTTTCCCACTTAAAAACCAACAACTCCATTATAGTGATCTTTGTGAAAAATGTGTCTCTTGACCCCTAAAGATAAAGGACATCCGTTTCAGATGCCCTTTTCCTGTCCGTTGCAAATGCCTTTGTTCTATTGTTTTCCGGTACTCGAACCCCCTCGATTGGTTGCTTCCAGATGTTCTACTTCCAGAAATGCAACCGGAGGCTGATGTTTTACGATTCGAAACTGAAAGAGACGATCGTTAAAAAGCAATGTGCGTATCCCTTGTTGCCAAAAACCGGTGTATACCACTGATCCTCGTCCCCACAGTGAGATTCGTCAATGACTCCCATGTGATTGGTTTGAATCAAACCGTAATTCTTGAAAGTCGAACTTCGAGGCACGACATGCGCTTCATAGCCCTTTGGCAGCTCCATGGCGATTCCAGAGGAACCAGAACAAAATCACCTTTTTAAATCCATTTCTTTGGCGGAGCGCAGATCGATCAATCCGATTTCCCCTCAATATAAGTGAGCGGGTGATCTCTTTATTCAAGTATTTAATTTTGATCGTGACCTGTTCTGTATCCAATTTCTTTCTCCTCCGTCATATAAAAATTTTATCGTTTTTACTTCTGTCCTTCCCGCATAGCGATGACCTAGGGTAGCGCTACCTAGGGATCAATAAGGCTGTAGAGAAATCCGGTATAAGGGGGAATCTTTAAGCCTCCGCCAAAATCAATCGTCTCTCCCGTCACAAGGTCATGCGCCCTGCCTGCATTGGCATTAAAATCAAACGGCATTCCGTGTTTTCCAAATTGATGGCTATCATAATGCGGTCGTCTTCAAAGCACCTCTCCAGCACGCATTGCTTGTTTTTTTAGCACCAGTTCATGAAAATCTCCATAACATACTGCCTTACTTTCATGAACGGCTCTTTGCACAACCAGCAATCGCATCTGTCAGTGCATTCCACTCCGGTTGGTCAAAGCAGGGACGAAGAGTCGGATCCCCCTCCTTTTTATCCCCCTTCACGCCCCATTCTGAACCATAATAGACCGTTGGAATTCCAGGCATTGCAAACATCAGCAGATAAAGTGCCGGTAGAAGCTGAGGTACATTCAATAAACTGGCGATGCGGCTGACATCATGATTATCCACAAAGGACAGAAGATGTTCTCCCTTATACAGGGTCCATGGTTCCGGTCCGAACTGTCTTTTTCAAAGAATGGACGATTTCAAAAGATTATCGGAATTAAAAAGCAGAATAGAGTCCTTATAGCATTCATAATTGGTGGCGGAATGGCAAAGGGTCCGGTCCCATGATTCTATGATAATCTCCTCCGATCATCTCTCCCACAAAAGAAATCCTGTTTCCAATTGGAAGTTTCCGAACGAATTCTTCGAATGAAATTTTGATCCACAAGGTAGGCGACATCCAACCGAAGACCGTCAATATCGAACTCATCGATCCATCCCTTGATGGTCTCCATCAAATAATCGGTTACCTGCGGGTTTTGAGGTTTAACTTCACCAGATCATAATTGCCTTCCCAGCCTTCGTACCAAAGCCCATCGTTGAAGTCATTATTCCCTCAAATTGAAGATGAAACCAATCCTTATAGGGAGACCCTCACGATTCTTAAGCACATCCTGAAAAGCCCAAAAGCCTCTTCCGACATGATTAAAAAAACACCATCCAACACCACACGAATCTTTTCCTGATGCAAGGTGTCGCAGATGCGTTTGAAATCCTCATTGGTGCCAAGACGTACATCTATTTTTCTGAAATCCCTGGTATTGTATCCATGCGTGTCAGACTCAAATACAGGATTGAAAAGCACGCAGTCCATCCCTAATTTTTTAGATGTGGAATCAATCAATCACTTTTTAAAAGGCGATGTTCCTGCTGACCGTCATTTTTCAAAAGGAGCTCCACAGAAACCCAGAGGATAAATTTGATAAAACGCACTTTCGTATGCCCACTAACCAATCTCCTTTTCCTTACAGATTTAAAACCAATTTCCTTGACCGGTTCCCTCTAACTACAACGCAAATCGCCACCGTCATCTTTTTTCAGTTGTTCTGGAGCTGCATCCGCCGCCGCTGTTGCCAGCTGATCGCACCTTTCATTATAGGGATGTCCGCATGTCCCTTAACCCAATGCCAAGAGACCGAATGCGCCTTCTTTGCCTGGAGCAGTCTCTCCCATAACGCTTTATTTTTGACCGGTTCTTTTTGGGAGGTCCTCCAGTTCCTGGCCAGCCATCCTTCAATCCAATGTTCGTTAAATGCCTTCACTACATACTGAGAATCGGAATACAGATCAACCTCACACGGTCTTTTTTTAACGCCTCAGCGCCATAATAACGCCATCAGTTCCATCCGATTATTGGTTGTCTTTTTGATAACCTGCCGACAATTCCCTTTCATGCCTGGTACCTGAAGGATCTACATATACCAAAACTGCTCCGTAGCCGCCCGGTCCCTCCGGATTTCCCCTTGCAGCCCCGTCCGTATAGATTTCCACCCTCATTGTTCTACTCTCTCCAAACACCTTCCTTCGAAAAGCGTTGTGCCATTGTTTCTGCCGTTCCACAATCTCCGTCTCATATCCCATCAATTTTAGCAGTTGAATGGCATTTCTTGTCTTTGCCACCCCGGCCTGCAGGTGATAATGAAAATGAATGTCATTTTCTGTGATGTCCCCTTCAAAATAATAATAATCGTAGACATCGTTTTAACATTCCTGTTAATTCTATATCGTGAGTCGCTGCAAAACAGAGCACATTCTCCTGACTGAAATAACGAAGAATCTCTGTAGAAGCCGCAATTCTCTCTACTGTATTGGTGCCGCGAAGAACCTCATCTACGAAACAAAGGACCTTATTTCCACCCTTTTTCGATTCGTCAATCACCCTCTTTAACACCTGTAATCTCCACCATATAATAGCTGTCCTCCTCCAGATCATCCCGGAGTGTCATGGAAGAAAAGATGCGGAAAAATGGGCACAATAACTTTCTGCCGGTACCGTCTGGATCGTTTGCGCCAGAAGAGAACAAAAGCGCTATTGTTTTTAAGAAGGTCGATTTCCCGGATGCATTGGATCCCGTGATCAAAATATTTTTTTGACACCGGATGGAGTTCTTGACCGGATGCTGTAAAAGAGGATGATATGCCCCTGTAATGGTAAGTTTCCCTCCATCCTCCCATCTGGGAATGCTCCAGCCTTCCTTCAAGGAGGCACGGAAGCAGGCAATCGAGCGGAACTTCCATCCTGCCGATTTTCTCGTGCAAACAGTCCCATCCTCTCGGTGCTCCTTGAGTTTCCGAGAACATCTGATGCACTTAATCAAATCAATATGCGTAAGAATGCTAAATAATCCACCAGAAGATCCAGCGGATTCCCGCTTCCGGACATTCTGGCAGATGACATGAGAATAGAGGAACCTCTACGAAAAGCGAGAAAGAGATTGGATTGCCTGATGAAGCTCTTGCAGTTCCAGGTCAAAGGTTTCCTGCAACCTTTCATGATGAATTCGTTCCAATTTCTCCGCCTCTCCTAACAAGCGAAGAACATAATAAAACACAGAAAGATAAGCATCACTGCGCCCCTTCTCCTGAAAATAAGTGATCATGTTTACACAGATCATTCCCACCAGAAAAAGAGGCGCCCCGAAACAGAAAAATGCAGCAGACCAAGGAGAGGGTCAGAAGGAAAAGCAGCAGAAAATGTTTTGCCGTTGCTGCGTTTTTCTCCTGATCCAGTAAGTGCAGATAATCATAAATCGAAAAACTTGCCCCGTTGTCGCAGCATATAAAACTGATATTGTAATTGCGGTCGTACGTCACCATCTGTTTGGAGAAGTTCGATTTGTCTCTCCAGCCTTCTCTCGGACGCATTCAGACGACAAGGGTTGCGCAGGAAATCATACAGACCTCCTCCCCGCTGCCGATTCGCAATAATTCAGACGCGCAAAAACAGAGTCCATTTCCAAGTCATTCCAGGTAATGTCATCGATGGCATTCTCCTGTCTATGATCCTCAAAAAAAGTGCAGAAACATGAGAAAAGGGCTTCTTCCCCAGAATTTCGATTAGGAGAAGCCCCATACTGTGTTTTTTGAGATCCCGAAAACGTTCTTTTGCCTTTTTTTGGTCGGAATGATTTCGCCAGATGAGAAAAAGGACAGGATCCCTATCGCGCAGATCCAAAACAGTATCGTCAAAAATCACCTTCTTAAAAGCCTTTTTCCCGCGTCTGACCATGACTCCATCCTTGAAGAAAGCCGCATCATAGGGAAGTCTTGACCTCACTCACTTTTTTTCTTCTGCAACGGTCACGCCGCCCTGCTCCACTGCACGTCTGGCCTCACTCCTGGTCTTGGTGAGGTCCTGCGGCGACAAGAACCTGCATGATGTCAATCCTTCCATCTTTCAAATCAGCCTCCGACAGTTCTACCGTCGGTATTTCTGCACCATTGAGACTCCCACCTGCAAAGAGCGCCTTGGCACCTGCCTTGGCCTTCTTCGCTTCCTCTTCTCCGTGCACTAAAGTGGTCAGCTCCGTCGCCAGGATTTCCTTGGCTTCATTCAGCCTGGATCCCTCCCACTGATCCATTTCGTCTATTTGTTCCAGCGGAAGAAAGGTCATTTTGCGTAAAAAAACAAGAGCACATCCGCATCATCTACATTTCTCCAGTATTGATAGAAATCAAAGGGACTGGTCTTATTCGGATCCAGCCATACTGCACCAGAGCGCTCTTTCCCATCTTGGTTCCATCGTGTTTTTAATAACAGCGGGAAGGTCATGGCATAAGCATCTTTGCCGAGTTTTTTTACGGATGAGTTCCGTCCCTCCCAGCATATTGCTCCATTGGTCGTCTCCCCCATCTGCATATCGCAACCGTATTTCTGAAAAAGCATATAAAAATCATAGCTTTGCATTAACATATAGAGAATTCCAAAAAAAGAAAGTCCCTGTTCAAGACGGTTTACATAGCACCTTGCCCGTAGCATTTCATTTACTGAAAAAAACAGGGACCAATGTCACGCATAAACTCTAGAAGTTCAAGTTGCGCAGCCAATCTGCATTATTAGCGAGGATCGCCTGTCCGTCATCAAAGTGAATAAAGTTGCTGAGCTGTTTTTGAAACACTCGATATTATGATCAATCGTTTTCGACCGAAACGACCTTTTCGTATATCCGTACGCCCGGAAGGATCTCCGATCATGCCGGTTCCGCCACCCATCAGCGCGATTGGTCGATTGCCTGCCATTTGCAGTCGTTTCATTAAAAAGCATTGCCATGAAATGTCCCACATGCAAAGGAGTCCGCTGTCGGATCAAAACCAATATAAAAACTGCCTTTCCGGCATTGATCCGTCCTTTTATGTCCTCTTCATCTGTCAATTGCGCCAACAGTCCTCTGGCCTTCAATTCATCATAAATCTGCATGAATTCCATTCCTTTCCTGAATCTATATTTCTTCTCTTAGCAGAAAAATTATATCATAGAACTCATTCTTGCGGATAGCTGTCATTTTTTTCAATTTTATTCTTGAAACAAGAAATGCCCTGTGATAGAATAAAAAGTCGTTTTGAGGGGCTATAGCTCAGCTGGGAGAGCGCAGCGTTCGCAACGCTGAGGTCGGGGGGTTCGATCCCCCTTGGCTCCAATTCGAATGCGATATCAACTTGACAACCGAATGATTCCCTCTTATGCATGTGAGTTCATCGGTAGAACGCCAGCTTCCCAAGCTGGAGAGGTGGGTTCGACTCCCATCACGTGCTTTTTATTTGTGCCAAAGCCACCGCTTCTGCGACCTTGATCCCGTCTACCGCAGCAGACATGATTCCGCCTGCATACCCGGCCCCTCTCCGCACGGATATAAACCTTTTGCAAAAACAGACTGCAGGCTCTCATCTCTTGTAATCCGCACAGGAGAAGACGTCCTTCCTCTACCCCGGCAAGCAGAGCTTCCGAACTGTCAAACCCCGGATTTTCTTTTCCAAATTGCTGGACCCCTTCGCAAAGTGCACATTCAATGCCGGCGGAAGAATTTGATGGACCTTTCCAAAAACAACCTCTCCCCGAAATGCATTTTTCCGGTATCCCGGCACTTTTCTCCCGTAACTCTTCCTCGTTGCACTTTTTCTGAAGATAAGACGTTCCTCAAAAACGCCATAGCTTTCTACCGGGATCTTCCCTCCCCGATCCGGAAGGCTCTTTTCCTCAATTCTCGTTGAAAAAGAAACGCCGGACAGCACGCCTTCTTCCGGAAAATCTTCCTTCCCCAACTGTCAGGACAATGGCACTGTTTGCATATCCAGATGACGTAGATGTTCACTCATTCCATTCACCGTAAGCCTTCCCTCTTCTGAAGATGCATTGACCACAAACCCGCCCGGACACATCAGAAGAATAAACGCCCCTCCCATCTTTTTGCATGGGTGACCAGCTTATATGAGGCGGCGGGAAGACTCACAGGGATCACTGATGCCATATTGCGACGCATTGATGAGAGGCTGGGGATGGATGATGCGCAGACCGACGGCAAACGCCTTTTTGCTCCATAGGGAATTCCCTGTTCATGCAGAGAAAAAAAGGTGTCTCTTGCGCTATGTCCAATGGCTAAAACGACCTGATCGGCATAAAACCTTCCCCGGTTCGTTTCCCGCCCTTACCTGACGACCGTTCAGAATGAAGCGCTCTGCTCTGGTTTTGAAAATGAAATTCCGCTCCCATCCGGATCATCTCTTCCCGAAGATGAACAATCACATTTCTAAGAAGATCGGTGCCTATATGCGGTTTGGCCTCATATAAAATGTCTCGAGGTGCTCCTGCCTCATGCAAGATGCGGGTACCTCTTTTTGTCTTCCGAAACGATCCTTCGTCAATGTATTTAATTTTCCGTCTGAAAAAAGTTCCGGCTCCTCCTTCTCCAAACTGCACGTTGGACTCTCCGTTCAGTTTTCCGGTCTGCCAAAAGGACGCTACCTGTCCCGTTCTTTCTTCTATCCTGCATCCACGCTCCAGTACCACAGGGCAGTCTCCATGCCTGGCCAGTTCATAGGCGGCAAACAAACCGGCAGGTCCGCTACCCTATGATAATGGGTGGTTTTTCCTCAATTCGAATACCGGGGCCTTCGGATGTCCCGGTCATAAGATCGGTCTCTTTCTTTTCTTTTACCATGGCGGAAAAGTCATAGACGTCCGGTTGCACCCTGCTGAATCAGAAGAGATCCTTTTGTCTCCTTCCTCTTGCGGTACAAGCGCTCTTCCACCCGTTTGTCCAAAGTAGAGTCGCAGGCGTAGAGATCATAGATCATCGGTTTCTTTCGAGCGTCAATCGAATGTTTGACAATCTGAAGAGAGCGTATTTGTCCCTCGTCCACATGCAGGTTCTTCGCTGCTCTTTGCTTTAATTTCCCTGAGTCAGCTCGGAATATTCGGTTCCCTCCGGCAAACCCCTTTTTTCATCCCATCGTTTTTCAGTGTAATCGTGATGCGCAACATAGACTTCCTCTTCTCACTCTCCCCTTCTATCTTTCCGCTGCAAAGTTAGACGCTTCCCTTCCGGCAATCATCCCACTCACCCATGCAAAATGAAGATTATAGCCTCCACAGCGTCCATTGACGTCAGTAATTCCCCTGCCAGGAAAAACGCCCGGGACCTTTTTCGACTCCAAATGTTCGTTCACCTCCGATAAGTCTACGCTCCGGCCGTTACCTGTGCACTGGAAAAAGAATCTGTTGCAGAAATCGAAATTTCCAAATTCCGGTACATCTGAAAGATTTTTCCAGAGAAACAGAAGACACCGACTCTGCAGCCATCTCCGGCTTTACTCCATTCCTTTTCAAAATCATTTCCGTTAAAAGAGAATGAGAAAAGCCGTTGAACAGTTCTCCGAGCTGACGGTTTCTCCTCCGCGTTTTCCTCTCTTCACAAATATTGTGATATTCCTGATCCGAATAATCAGGAAATAAATTCAACTTCGCAATCATCCTTTGCTTTCCGGTCAAGGAAAAAGATGAAAGCGCAGACGCAACCACGGCAGATGCTTGTAAAACCAGGGATTCCTGAAATCCCTCCTTCCGTGATTTGAATTTCCCCTCCTCTGTCGCAATCAAACGATCCCTCTTCCCCTCTTCTCGCACAAAAAGACACCCTTGCTTCGATACGAAGTCCTGACCGCTTCGGAAGATCTGCATCCGTGGACTTCAATCGAACAAGCGCCGGTAGGGAGGGATTGTCTTCATTCCCAGCCTGGAAGCCATATAATATCCATCTCCGCTGGACATCGTGGATTTGGGACCTGCCATCCCCCACAGGATAAGATCACTGCATCCGCTTCACAAGAGGTAGAAGAGGTTCGGATCGAAAAATCTGATTCTTAGGTATCACCTGTTTTACCTGAACCTGATCGATCACCCGGATCCCCAGATGGCGAATTTCCGATTGAAAGCTTCCCACCACACTGCTTGCCTGACCGGAGTAGGGTAAAGTCCGCCCTCCTCTTCCCGAATCAGCACTCCTATCGATTTTTAAAAATCTCTTACGTCTTTCTCGGAAATCTGACGAAACAAAGAAGGCAGATAGGTTCTGGCGCTTTGATTATAATCTTCCGGCACAATGCCCGCGTGCGACAGATTGCACCTGCCATTTCCCGTCATGAGAGTTTTTCCTACCGTTTTGATTCTTTTTCTAAAATGAGAACATCCGTCCCATTTTCGCGCTGCAATGATGGCTGCACACATTCCGGCAGCACCTGCTCCAACAATGATGACCTTCGATTTCATCTCTCTTTTTCCTGAAATTCAGATTGCGATCCAAAACGGCGATCTCATGATCTGTCAATCCGTGCAGCCTTCGTATCAGGTAGAGGTACAAGAGCGTTCCCACAACAATGCCCCCCATCATCGTGACGATGTCTCCTACCAATAATTTCAGCGGTCTTCCAATGACGCTAAATCACAAAAGCACAGACCGATGCGATTCCAAACGGAAGCAAAAATGTTTTCACCAAATCCCTTCCATGCACCTGCATCATGGCATCCAGCTCGTATAATAACAAAAGATCGTAAATGAAGAAATAAGCGATTTCTGAAAGAATCACCACGAAAAGCCCTTTTTAAAAAGAAAGATCCCGCCAACAAGCAAAAATACCGCCGATCATACTGCTGGCGAACGAGTTGAACAGACAAAGCCTGCGGAGGTGAACAGCAGAAAGAACCACCCCCCGCTGATGGAGAGCGAAACAAAAATCATCAGAAAGGCTCCGCAGCCCAACAGTCGGTTCATCATCGGAGTCGAAATGCCAAAGAGACGTCCCTATTTGTTCCGATAAAGCAAGGAAAAAGGCAGAAAGGGGAAAAAGAATCACGCACTGTCCATGGATAAACTGACGATAGAGGGAAAGAGATAACTCTCTTCTTTTGCGTTTCCATGCACGAATGAGCCTTGTCCCGCTCTTTAAAAACGGAATGACCACTACGAGGCTGATAAGCAAGGAAAAAGAATGAAAGTAAGCATAGTACATCCCGACCAGAGAAGGAATATCTCGATCCGGACGGCGAAGATGGTGGAAGAAAAACAGTAAGAAAAAGGCCAGACAAAAGCAGAAGTTCAGGAAGAAACAGGTGAAAGAACCCCTGAAACATCAAAGTCATCAAGGGAAGGTCTTTTTGCTGAGGAAGGCCGGTTTTGCTTTCTTTAATTGCCTCGCCATATCCGTGCGAAATTTGATGTGGGCGGTCAACAAGAACAAAAGAGTGATCAGATTCGCCAGTAAAAGTCCTATGACAGAAAAGATTGCCACATAGCAGTAAGCAGAGTCATTTGTGTACAATAAAAAGGTCAATCCGTTTCCCGTACTGATCACCGAACAATGCAACGGCAAACTAACAGACTGAGCAACATTCTTAAGAGGTCCGCAAAAAGTAGAGAAACTTTTTGAAATCCCCTCCCATTGCGCCTGTATCATTCCTTGAAGAAACAGGAGAAGAGGCAGAAAAAGCAGCCAGAGAAAATGCATATCCCGATTTGGGCGCTCCATTCAAATAAACGGAGAATTTCAGTCCCCCCATTCCCAGAAAAAGAGACAAGAGAAACGTTGGGAAAAGAAAGAGCCTGTATGCTCTCTTACATTTCCTCTTTTGCGTTTCTCAGTTGTTTTCTTTCGATATAGTAACGAATATTACGCGATAGGATCCGCCTAAGTAAAAAAATGAAAAAGGAGAAACGCATAGAGCTCAAAGGCAGGAAACAGATAGGCTAAAGCCGAAACGTCAACAACATGGCGATCAGGACGCGGATCAGAACAAACACCGCACAGGAGGCAAAAAGATACCCTCAACTGCTGTTCTTCAAAGAACGCCCTCCGTAGAATTCCCTCGCTCCTTTTTGGCTTGCATACTTCTCCCTTATCTGGCGATTGCAATCGTTCTAAGAATCTCTCGTGATTCCCAGAGCACGTAAAACCGACTCCTGCAACTTTTCCATCCGCTCCCCTTCTTCTTCTGTACCATGATCATATCCAAGCAAATGCAGCATGGAATGCGCCACGAGAAAAAGCAAACTCCCGCTTCTCACTATGACCGTATTCCTCCGCCTGTGATTTTCACCCGTCTTGCATTGATCATGATATCTCCCAAAAAGAATGTTCCCCACTCTCCGGATTGGTACATTCCTCTGCATACCTCTCCCAGGCATCATCAAATTCCTCAGGTGATTGCAACTCAAAACCGGGAAAAGAAAGCACATCGGTCGGTGAATCGATCTGCCGGTAGAGCAGATTGCATTGGCAATTCCCTCATCTCCTGTGATTTTTCAGATTCACTTCCACGTTCGTAGGCTTGTTTAGCAGAAGGAGTGTTTTTCTCCAACGGAATAGGCTACCTTTTCCGGGTCAAACCCGAATTCCCTGCAAAGATCCCCGGAATGGAAGTCTCTTTTTCCAGGCTCCTCCTCTTCGATTTCAACGTAAAAATCATAATAGAGTTTCTCCCGTTTGAAAAGTTTTTCATCTCATTCAGTTCTCTCATGGACAACTCCGATTGATTCAGCGCTCCGTGATAAAAGCTTTTTCATTTACAAGATCTTCAATAAAGGAATCCATCTCCACCTGACGTTCCCGATCCTGTGCAAAGGCTTGCATGAGAGATGAAACGAGAAGATCGCAAAACATCACCACCGTAGCTTCTTTGGAGACAGGAGCATTCTCTCCCCCGTTAAATACTCATGAAGCAGATCCAGCGCCTCCTGGGAAAAATCAAATTCAACAAAATACGGCTGGATCTCATCCCAATCCTGTCGATGATGATTTAAAATCCAAATACGATGGTAATAAGCCAAACTTTTCATCGGCTTTCCTCTTAAGTGAAGTTCCTGTGCCATCCGTTCCGAAAGATAGGCGGTATGAATGGCGCGAAAATATTCCTCTTTGCTCTTGCTCCGGATGGCTACCAGCAAAGCAAATTCCGGATCGTTGATATCCATATATCGATCCGTTTCCCCGCGAATGACCGAAATCGCAAAAGACTGTGAAATCAGGAGCAGAAGCAAAAGCGAGATCAACAGGTTGACGAGAGGATGACAAAAAGAGAAAGATGCAAGCCGGAATGAATAAACAGAAACTGATAAGCACACAAAAATACCATTTGAAGAGAGATGTGATCGCAATTGGAAAACGCCACTCGTAACTCTTCATCCAAATGGCGGAACAAAGAAACAGCGACCAGTCCTATGCTCACATAGAGGAAAAAAATTCTGTTGGCTGCGGGTTCTTTTTCCAGCAAGACAGAAAAACAATAAAAGAACCGTTGCCGCATAAATTCCGATCTCATGATTGGAAAAAGAGTCAACAAAACATAAATGACCACATAAGGCCAGGCAAGAAAAAGTGAGACGGGGAAGCAAACATGCCACCAGGAGGCAGAAAAAAGACGAGCACAAAAGCGCCACAAATGCTTTTTCGTTATTATAAGAAAAGTCTCCCGCATAGTTCGCATCCGCGATCAGATAATCAAGCAGAATCCCGAACGAAAAGAGCTAGCACCACATTGCGAATCGTCTCCTCTTCCCCTCTTTTTAGCCAAAAACGAAATCTCATAGATCATTCCTCCCATGACCAGGATGACAAGAATCATCAATAAAGGGTGGAATCTTTCTACCGGCTTCTTTATTTCTTCTTCTGGATGAATCTTTGTTTTGCCCCATCACTCACTTGCCGCACAAAACCTTCCCTGCTTTTTATCGGCGCTTCCTTTCTTCTTTTCTACTTCTCCGGGATTGTGATTGGATCTCATAATTCTCATACGCCTTGACGATTTTTCTGCACCAGCAGGGTGCCTGACCACATCCCTGCTGCTTAGCGTACAAAAAGAGATGCCGTCAATTTTATGCAGAACTCTTTGTGCGACATCCAGACTCGCTCAATGTCCCGGGTGCCAGATCCTTTTGTGTTTCATCCCCTGTTACAATCACCTTTGAACCAAAACCCGATTCTGGTCAGAAACATTTTCATCTGTGCAGGAGTGGTATTCTGTGCCTCATCCAATATGATATACGCTTGATCCAGAGTTCTTCCGCGCATGTAAGCAAGAGGGCGACTTCTATCAAGCCCTTTTTCCATATTCGCCGCAAACTTCTCCGCCCCCATGATCTGATAGAGTGCGTCATAAAGAGGTCTTAAATAGGGATCCACCTTGCTCTGCAAATCTCCCGGAAGAAAGCCAGCTTTTCACCTGCTTCAATCGCCGGCCGAGTCAAAATAATCCTGGACACCTCTTCATGCAAAAAAGCGGTAATTGCCATCGCCATGGCTAAATACGTCTTTCCGGTACCCGCCGGACCGATGCCAAAGGTGATCATATTATTCCGAATAGAATCGACATAGTTCTTTTGACCGATGGTTTTCGGACTGACCGGCTTGCCCGCCACTGTATGACAGATCAGATCTCCGGACAATTCCACTAAGACGCCATCCCCCTCTTCCTGCACAACTTCCTCCTTACGCAGCGCAATCGCATAATCCACGCTTTGCTCTTCTACGCTTTGCCCGTTTCTTTGCAATCCGACCAGCTCCAGAATGACCGCGGAAGCATGCTGCACATTCTCTTCCCTTCCTGTCACATGGAGGACACCGTCGCGATCCACCACAGAGACCCCGGAACTGTCTTTTCAATTTTTCTTGAGGAAAGCATCATTTTGCCCAAAGGCGGTCTGCATCTCATTCATGGAAAGCGCGATGAGCTGTTCAGATGAATTCTTCATTTATGATACGGTGCTCCACTCCTGATCCGATAGCTCCTATAAATTTGCTCCAATAAAAATAATGCGCATAAGTTGGTGTGGAAAGGTAAAGGCGGAAAAACTTAACATTTCATCCGCTCTGTTTAAAATCGAATCCGACAATCCCAAAGACCCTCCTATCACAAAAGCAATCGTGCCTTTTTCCTCTGACCGAAAGTTCTTCCAGATGTCTGGCAAAGAAAAAGGGAATCCATCTGTTTTCTGAATGGCAAGCGCAATGACATAATCTTCCGCCCCCATCTTTTTGAGAATTCTGCCTCCTTCTTTGTCCAAGATCTGCAATGTTTCCTTATCCGACGCTTTGTCCGGTGTCCTCTCATCTTCCGCTTCCATCATTTGCAAATGACAGTACGGAAGGAGACGCTTCGCATATTCGGAAGCCGCCTCCTGCAGATATTTCTCTTCAACTTTCCCTACACTAATCAGTTTGATCTTTTCCAATGATCCGTTCTGTTTACTTTCTTTTGCTTTTTCAGATACCGGTCGATTCCGCTGGCAGCCTTTCTTCCGGCTCCCATCGCCAATATAACTGTAGCAGCGCCAATCACTGCGTCTCCACCGGCAAATACCCCTTCAATGGAAGTGGCACCAGTCTCCTCATCTGCCACGATACATCCCCTTTTTATTGGTTTCAAGCCCCTGGGGTCGTAGAAGCAATCAGGGATTGGGGAAGTACCAAGAGCTAAAATCACCGCGTCGCAGGCAATTTCGAATTCAGATCCTCTACCGGAACCGGTCTGCGTCTTCCGGATGCATCCGGCTCGCCAAGACTCATTTTGATGCATTTGCAACTCTTGACCCAACCATTCTCATCCGCAAAAAAATTTCTACCGGATTGGTTAACAGATCAAAGATAATACCTTCATTCCTGGCATGCTCGATTTCTTCTCTTCTGGCAGGAAGCTCGGCATCCGACCTGCGATAAACGATATGAACCTCACTTCCCAATCGAGTGCCGTTCTGGCGGCGTCCATTGCCACGTTTCCTCCGCTGATCACAACCGTCTTCTTCGGGTGCATGATGGGGGTGCTGGAATCGCTCGAAAAAGCCCCCATGAGATTGCTTCTGGTCAAAAACTCATTTGCCGAGAAGACGCCGAGTGACTGCTCGCCCGGAATATGCATGAACATGGGAAGGCCCGCTCCGGAACCGATGAAAACGGCGTCATAACCTTCTTCCTTCATCAAGCTCTCTACCGTCACTGACTTACCGGCAATGACGTCCGTCTCAATGGTGACCCCAAGAGACTTCAGGTTCTCAATATCCCTTGCAACCACATCCTCTTTCGGAAGACGAAACTCCGGGATTCCATAAACCAACACCCCTCCCGCTTTTATGCAGCGCTTCAAAAATATGAACCTGATATCCCATTTTCGCCAGATCTCCTGCACAGGTGAGACCTGCAGGGCCGGAACCGATCACAGCAACCTTTTGAGGCTTTTTTTCTTCCGATCCCTGCGGTTTTACTCCTGCACGAATGGCCGTATCCGCCGCATATCTCTCGAGTTTTCCAATCGCAACCGGCTCCGACTTGAATCCCCGAATACATTTTCCTTCACATTGTGTCTCTTGCGGACAAAACCCTGCCGCAAACCGCAGGAAGAGCAGAAGATTCAGAGAGTGTCTGATAAGCAGCCACGGCATCTCCTGCTTTTATTTCCTGAATAAATTTGGGGATATTGATGCTTACCGGACAACCTTGTACACAAAGCGGATTCCGGCAGTTCAGACATCTGGCTGCCTCTGCCTCCGCTTCCTCTTTTATTATAACCAAGACATACTTCTTCGAAATTTGTTGCGCGTACCTTCGCATCCTGTTCTCGGACCGGTACTCTATTTGTATTTTCCATGACTTTTTATCTCCTCAATCTGAACAGCATTTTAAATGATCATGCAAACTCCATCCCGATTAGCTGCACTGTCCGCAACCACCGTGGTGCGTCTCTTTCTCTTTCGCTTTTAGGAAAAGTCTTCCCTCTTCGGTCTTATAAAAGCTTCATTCGCTCCATTGCCTGATTAAAATCCACCAAATGACCGTCAAATTCCGGTCCGTCCACACAGGCAAACTTCACTTCATCCCCGACACTCAAAACGACAGGCGCCACATATACCGGTACCATCCACCATGATCGGATTCATACTTACAATGGTATGGATGCCGAGATCCTGCGTCAATTTACAGACGAATTTCATCATAATCATCGGTCCGATTGCCACGCAATGGTTATATTCATGCCCCTCCTGTTTCACAAGGTCTTCCAGACATTTGGTCACCATTCCGCTTCTTCCATACGAACCATCATCGGTCGTTACATAAAGATTAGAAACAGAGCCGATTTCCTTCTCCAAAATTACAAAATCTTTGTTTTTGGCGCCCAGAATGCAATCTGCTGTGATTCCATGCTCCTTCAGCCATTTCAACTGTGGATAAACAGGCGCTGTCCCCACACCTCCAGCGATAAATACAATCTTTTTCTTTTGCAGTTCTTCCGGCGACATTTCCGTTAAGTCCGAAGGCTTTCCAAGAGGGCCTACCACATCGGCAAACGCATCTCCCGTTTTTTTCTGCGCCATCTTATAGGATTCCGCACCAACAATCTGGAAAACGATCTGGATCGTCCCTTCTTTACGATCATAGTCACAGATCGTCAAAGGAATCCTCTCTCCATCTTCTTCACAACGTACAATCACAAACTGACCGGGAGACATGCCTGTGCTACACGTGGAGCACGGACAATCATTTCAAAAATATTCGTTGCCAGTTCCCTGTCTTTCAGAATTTGAAACATCGTTTCATCAACCTCCTCATTCCTCTCACGCTATTTTAATTGCACCAGTACGATTTTTCCTGTGGAATCATAACCCAAACGATAGCAGGTTCCATCATTTACATTGACAGAAAATTCCAAACCGCTTTTCTCAGTATGTCCATCATCATACACATGGTACTCTACTATTCTATAATACTCATCTGAATCCTGTACAGTAAAATTCCCATCCACTTCATAGGTGAAGAAACCTTCCTCATCTGCCTTCTTTCCTCCTGCATCTAAAAAGGACCTCGTTGCGGATCAACGCATTGATTAGGGCAGATACGGCCTGCTCTTTGCTTACCTGCGGTTTCAAAACAAGTTTATACCGTTTCGTAATGACCTCGCTCTGCTTGCCCTTGTCATCTACGGCAAAAAAACGAAAAACAGAATCGCCATAAGGCATTTCCACCGGTGTTGTATATATTTTCGATTTCACGGAAGGTCTCGTTCCGTCTGACGTATAATAAATGATACAACCCGCCTGCGCAATTGCTACAATCTTTGTGGGTTCAGAATAAATGCCGGATTCTTCCAGAATCTGGGGTGGCGGCACATCTTGCAAATGCAACTGGAAACCGGCTTCAGATACTTTACTCTTTGCGCCCTTCGCAGAAATTGCAATCACACGCAACAAAATATCTCCGCTTTTGCTAAGCGAGATCGGCTCCTGGTATTGGTTGCTGTGTGCGCTGGGTTTACTGCCGTCCAGTGTGTAATAAATGACATCTCGGGTCCTGCGTGTATGGTCACCTTCTGTGCCTCGGAAAGTCCCACCCGCAGGAACAATAACGGGCTTCTGAACCAAATCGTTGCTGTACTCTTTTTCACCACTTCGGTATCCGGACAACGATCCAGAAGGTTCTGAAGAGAATCAAATCTTCTTCCGGTAAATATCTGCTGTCATTCGATAGGCTTCTGCGGTTTCTGCTTCAGAAAAATCTCGCCGAATTGATGATCTTGTCAAGCGTTACAAGGGCACCTGTATCATCAGATGCCTCCCTCTGATCGCTTGCAAGAGTTAAAAATCACTCGTGGCATTGGTCGGTTCTTTTCTCCATCGTTTTCTTAAGGAGCGCAATGGATTCCTTCAACCTGCCCTCCGTGCGAAGTGTTTCCGCTCTTTTCAAGTCCCTTTCTGAAGAGGTTTTCTCAAACCAGACGGTAAATATGATCAATACTAAGACGACAGCGCTCATCAGCAGACGAAGCGGGTGCTCTTTTTATTTGCTGGCGTAGGGGAACCCTTTTTCCGGATACGCTCTTCTTCCTTCCCGCTGATATGTTTGCCGACTCCACGAAGAGAACGATGAATCTCATTCTCGATTTCCGGTTCAAACTCCGGAACCATGTGAACCTCTCTACCGCAGGCATCACAATACATGTGTCCTTCCGGAATATCAGCCCGCAGTTTGTACATTTCAAGCCCGTTTCTCATCCAACTGATCCCGCAATTATTCACCAGCATGGCAATGGTCATCGGCCCCACCCTCCCGGCACAGGAGTAATTGCGGAGGCCATCCCTTCCACAGACGCAAAATCGACATCCCCACAGAGTTTTCCATCTGCCATCCGATGCATGCCGACATCAATCACAGTGGCACCTTTTTAATATAATCCGCTGTGATTTTTCTTAGGCTTTCCCATCGCCACAATCAAAATATCTGCCTGTTTGCATAGATCCTCCAGATTTTTTGTATGTGAGTGGGCAATCGTCACGGTCGCATTTTCTCTCAGCATTAAGACAGCCATCGGTTTGCCAACAATATGGCTGCGCCCCACGATCACACAATGCTGCCCATCAATTATAACCCTTCGATCGCCTTAAAAGCTCCAGAATACCGGCTGGTGTACAAGGGATAAATCCTTCTTCTCCTGTCAAAAAGCCGACCTGCATTCAAAGGGTGAAAGCCATCCACATCCTTTTCCGGCGTAATCGCCCTCGTCATTCTCTGCGCGTCCATATAGGGCGGCAGGGGAAGCTGGAGCAAAATCCCGTCAATCTCCGGATCCTTATTCAAGCGCTCAATCAAGGTTAACACCTCTTCTTGCGATGCGGTTACCGGAAAAAGTGAAAATCTTGGATATCATACCGACTGTCTCACATGCTTTTTCTTTATTTCTCACATAGATCTGCGAGGCGGGATCTTCTCCTACTAAAACGACCGCCAGTGCGGGTCCGCGTCCGTAAATCTCCCCAAATCCTGGATTTTTCTTCCACTCTTCCTTGATCTGCCTCGGCGATTTCTCTGCCATCTATCTTTTCGTGTTTCCATCCTGCCCTCCTGCTTCGATCTCCGTTTAGAAAGCCGACTCCTTCGCCGGACCATTTAACAGATAATCTTCAAACTGGTCCATTGTCATCAGAATTTTTCCTTGGTTTGTTCCCTCTTCTTCCCCGACCACACCCGCTTCACAAAGTTGATCCATGATTCTAGCGGCTCGATTAAAGCTGATTTTAAAAATACGCTGTAAGTTTCCGATGGACGCTTTTTCCTTTCCGATAATAAAAACGTCCTGCATCTTCAAAATATTCATCGCGGTCAGGTGCTTTCTTCATTTGTTTCCATGCCTGCTGTCCCTGATTCCCGCAATACCTTCCATGGTGGCAATGACCTCTGCACATCCTCCTGATAAGAGTTTGTCTCCTGTTTCTTCAGAAAATCGGTGATATCCTGTATCTCTTTATCCGAAACAAAGGCCCCCTGTACGCGAATAGGTTTGGAATAGCTCTGTGGAAAGAAGAGCATATCGCCCTTTCCCAATAACTTCTCCGCCCCATTCATATCCAGAATGGTTCGGGAATCCGTACCGGAAGAAACGGCAAAGGCAATGCGGCTCGGCATATTAGCCTTGATCAGCCCTGTAATCACATCCACAGAAGGACGTTGTGTCGCAATAATCAAATGAATCCCTGCCGCTCTTGCCAGTTGTGCCAGGGCGACAAATCGCGGTTTTCCACCTCATTTTTGAAACCATCATCAAATCTGCTAACTCATCCACAATCAGTACAATCTGCGGTAGTTTTTTCATATCCCTCTTCCCCTTGGTGCAATTCGACAAACTTGTTATAACCACTTAAATCCCTGACCTCTGCATCTGCAAATTTTTGTATCTTCTGGTCATTTCCGCAAACCGCCCAGCCCAACGCAGCAGCTGCCTTTTTAGGATCGGTCACAAACTGAATCACTAGGTGTGGAATCGAATTATAGACGTTCAATTCCACTACCTTCGGATCAATCATAATCAATTTCTACATCCTCGGGTCTCGACTTATAGAGGAGACTGAGAATCATCGTATTGATGCAGACGGACTTGCTACCCCGTAGAGCCTGCAATCAGCAAATGGGGCATCTTGGCAAGATCGGTCACGATGGTTTCACCTGCAATATCCTTCCCTACGGCAAAAGTCAGTGCTGCAGTGAAGCCTGATAGGCTTGTGACTCCAAAAGTTCCCGCAGTGTGACTGTAATGTTTTTCTTTGTGAGCACCCTCGATCCCTACCGTCACCTTACCGGGAATCGGTGCTTGATCCGAATATCCGTTGCAGCCAGATTCAACTTAATATCATCGGAGAGATTCAGGATTTTGATACTTTTCACCCGATTTCCGGCTGTAACTCATACCTGGTGACCGTCGGTCCCTGTGGAGACTATCGGTCACCTTCGCATTCACGCTGAATGTATGAAGGATCTTTCCAGCTGCTGTGCTGTTTCTTTTAAGTGGTTCTAGAGTCTCCTCCTCTGTTCCGATTCGGTGCTTTTAACAATGTGATAGGCGGGAAAATATATTCTCCCTGTTTTGATCCGTCGGCTCCAGTGCTGCTTTTGGTTTTGGCGAGTGGTTTTCGTGCTCAACCCGAGGCGACAAACTTTCATGTAAGCTCGAACCTTCTCCGTAAAGCTACGATCGTCTCTCTACGGCCTCCTTTTCTTCCTTTGTCTCCTCCTCTTTTATATCTTCTTCCCTTGCTTCTTTTTCAGTCTGTGGGAAACAACAGACGCATTGCCTGTTGCGAGTCTGTTATTTTCCCTGGTCTTTCTCAAAAGAAATAAACGTTGGTGCTTGTTCCTTCTCATCCGGAGAAAATCTTCCATGGATGGTGATTTCATGAATGTCATTGATTTCATCCGCCTGCTGTCTTTAGAACCGGAAGAACAGGCTCTGTCAAGCGGTCCGGTTGTTCCGTCTCCTCTTCTGCAGCCTGTTTCAGATCGGTATCAGACGTCATGCCAACGGCATATTTGCGCGCACGGGCAGAGACGTCCTCTTCTGGACGCCCCCTCTTCCCGTTTTTGTCGTTGTTCCTCACGTTCCTCATGATGAGAGGTATTCTGCCGTATCAGCCTCTGCCTTCGAATAAACCGCCATCGTTCCCTGCGCAGGCCTTCGATAAAAAGATCTTTCTGTCAAAAATCACAATACAAATAATGCCCAGCACGATCACCAAAAGAATGGTCCCCGTATCCGATAGATAGCGATAGAGGAAGGCCCTGATACTCTCCCCGCAATCGCTCCACTCCACCTCGAATGGCAGCGGAAGATTCATATCTCTGCAAGAGTGGCAAGGACGCATCGTTCAACCGCCCCATCAGCAAATCGGTAAAGATGCCAAACTGCAAACACAGCACCACACCGGCCACAATTTTCATCACCACAAGATCCGTATTCCTAGAACCGGCATTGGAGATATAAAAAGGTAGGCAAACGCCAACAAAACAGGGACAATGTAGCTAAAAATACCGAACAAGCTGAACATCACATGGGAAAAGAAGATCTCCAACTTTTCCATAAACCAAAAATTGCACAACAGAAGAAGGATCATCACAAAAAGTAGTACAATGCAAATGATCTCGTCTCTGAGTGCATAATTTTCTGAACGATAGGATTGTTGAGACCTGGTAGAAGCTCTCCCGGCTTCCTTCTTCTTTTTCTCTGATTAGACATATTTCCTTTAAATCCGAAAAGTCATTTCAGTATATCATTTTTGATTTTCTTATGCTATACTTAACGCGCTGTAAAACAAGGGTACCAATGAACAGAAACAGGAGAACCACCTATGGAATTTAAACAGGTCGCTGAGACAGGCACATTGAAACAAATCGGCAAACAGCAACAGTCCTCTTTAAGAATCAGAGAAGTTGCAGACCATTGTGTTATTAAAGACAGATAGTGGATTGAAAGTGGAATGTACCTATACCGAAGCGGCGCATCTGCCCATATTCAATATGTAGATAATCACCGCGAAGAATTAACCAAGTACCTTATGAATCCGGATATCGCAGATTTTTATGACTGGATGGAGGAAAGTCATCAGACTCCCGAGTCGCTCAAGAAAACACGAGAAGGAACTCCTGATTCTTTATGTCAATTTCGACCCAACGACGAAAATCATGGAAACAGGCATTTCAGATGACAGTGTGACGATGAAATTGGGAGCCCCGCTTGTTCGCATCAATCTGACTGATCTGTCGCGCGACGCCTTTAAACTGAAAATCTACAATATGCTTTTGCTTGCGGATGAAATTGCACGCGCCATGGGAAATCAAGAACTTCGACAAATGTCAGATATTCAAATGGTAAAAACGTATCTGGCAGAGATTTACGACAAATACCGCGAGGAAGATACGACCCTGCCTACGATCGCATTCCTCTTGATTCTGAAATCACATTGATCATTTGTTTTGTGCGGTAAAAGGGTTCCGACAATCTGCTTATCAATGATCTCGATAGAGATTTTCAGGGATCCCTTCCATACGCAATCAATACATCCACTCCATGTTTTGTGGCATATTCTGCCGCTTCAATTTCGTAACCATTCCACCCGTTCCACGATTGCTCGCAGTTCCTTCTGCCAGACCGTATATGCCTTCATCTATATGGTCTACTCTGCTGATTAAGTGAGCATCATGGTATTTCTCCGGGTTTTTATCGAACAATCCTTCCTGATCTGTAAGCAAGATCAGTTTCGAGGCTTCACAGAAGACCGCCACAATGGCGGAAAGCATATCATTATCCGAGAAAAGGCGCCTACTGGAGAAAAATTTCTTCATGGAAACCGAATCATTTTCATTGATAATGGGAATCACCCCTGCTTTCCAATAGCGCATTCAACGTATTTTTAGATTTTTTTCTCCTGACCGGATGATCGATATCTGTATTATCCAGCAAAATCTGTCCGGTTAGCCTTCCGTACTCTCGAAAAAGTTTGTCATAGAGATGCATTAACTCACACTGACCAACGGCGGCTGCCGCCTGCTTCATTCTTAACTCGGTAGGCTTTTGCAAGAGTCTCATCTTATTGACTCCACAGCGATTGCACCGGAAGAAACCAAAACCATCTCATATCCTCTGGCCTCAATCGCCGCCAAAGTGCGACAGATCAGATCAATGGTCCGAATATCGATCTCTCCTTCTGTATTTGTCAGCGTCGATGTGCCAACCTTCACAACGATGCGCTTCTTTATTCATCCCGCCTCCTGATGGATACCTGAATGCCTGGGTCTCACCTCTGGAACGTGCCATGAATGGACTCAAACTGCTGATTGATAATCTGTACCACCCTCTGATCACCAGACACATTATCCGGATGAAAAATCTTCATCAAATCACGATACCGTTTCTTTAGCGCCGATTCGGAATGTACTCCGCAGAACAAAAGCTCCTGATCTGCCTGATCAAAGGCTCCTTCCAGATAAGACTCTCTTTCTCCAGGTGATACCTTCCCTCTCTAACAAAAGACCTGTCTTCATCTAAATGGTCATAAGCTTCGCGCAACATTTGTGCAGTTTTTGCTCTACCAGGGCTTCTCTTGATCTAACAACTTACGATCTCGTTCCAACCGTCTTTGATAGCGCTCCTGTTCCAGAAGAAACTGCTTCTTTTCCTTTTGAAGATGTTTGGATTCATCCTGCAGTGCGCTTTCCTGATTCACCAGCCTGCAACTCTCTTTGAAGAGCCAAGTACGAAGCTCTTTCAGGCTGTTTTCACTCAAATTCAGGCTTATTTCCTCCACTTGTTTTGAGTGCCTTCTCTTCCATGCCTTATTTTTTTCTCCGTCCATTTCTTCTCTAAAAGCTACCCTTTTGCATCATCATCACTCATCATCCCCCTGTTGATCGGGTGCAAAACGATCTACCATATCCGGAATCAAATCCAATACCTTGGTAAGCACGTCCTGATTCCTGACATGAACCAGTTTCGTTTGCCCATTTCGAATGATTAGAATCGCATTCGAGTCATCTTCGCTCCAAATCCACCGGTTCCGAATTCTTTTTATCTGCACTGCTTGCTCCTGCGCCCACTCCAAGCGTTACATCCACAAGAGGGACCAGAACGGTATCCCCTACCTTGGTTGGCTGACCGACCACCGTTTTGGATGCCAACATCGCATCCATCCCTTGAAAAGTGAGGATATTACCTCACCGAAATTATTTTGATCCATTTCTCTCATCTCCTAACGATTGATGATCTTCTGAAACCTGCGAACTACCCTGCGCACGTTTCCATCTATCCATAATGCAAGCCCACACCTCAAGATACAAAAGCAGGTAATCCTACCGTGAAGCTGAAAATCACCGGTTAAAATCGGCTCCTCAAAATTAGCAAAAACCTTCACTCCTCGTGGAAGAAACGAGATAGAATTCCATAAAGAGCCAGAACGCTTGCTGTATCTGCTGGATTGTCCAGGCCAATGGTCAACTCTGCCTTTCCGCTTTTTGGGAAGAAGCGACCGGATCACAACCCCCATTTTCCTGAGTGCGAGACGGAGGCGGAAGCAAAAGCATCACTCTCAAGCAAGGCTTTTTACCATAGATATTCTAACATACATACTGTATATTGTATATTGAATGCGTTTAAGCACCTGATATGGTTTCTTTAAGAATTCCCATACCCCTTGCACTCGAACACAGAGAAAAATCGAATCCGCTCATACAGGTTATGTTTCTAAAGAATCATCCGAATTCTCTTCTTCGAGAGATTCCTTCATGGCATCCGTTCGTCTTTCTTCTTTCCCTCCCTTTGTTCCGCCTCTTCTCTCTCAGCATGATCGCCGGCGAAAGCCTCTGCATCTGTTTCTTTGGAATCAGAATCCTCGGCAGCCATCATCCGTTCTGCATCTTTCTGATCTGCGGTTTGCTTCTCCTCCTTCCTTCCTCTCCTGCGTCCTGTGCGCAGCTGCCTATCTTTCCTTGGTAAAAGCGTCCAAAATGCCACACGGATTGTAAACGAGCCCTCGCCCGGGAGGAGATTCCTCCTCGGATCAGATGAAAAAGCCAGCTGAAAGAGACATGCAGGAAATACCTGTTCTCCTGTGGCTCCGTATCCCCCGGATAAAAATGGCCTTCCAGACGGTATCGCAAAGGGAACAAAGAGGAAGAGAAACAGGAACAACAATAAAACGCAAACAAGGAAAGCCAGACAGCATCCGATTATTTTTAGAATTCCTACGATTTGCCACATCATATGCGCACCAGATACTCCCGCAATCGACCTTCCATTCCCACCTGACAGGCCTGATTGGAGATCTCCACCAAATAATCTTCCGCCTCCTCGAACGTGGTGACCATCGCATAGATTCGAAGCGGGTGGTCTTCATAATATTTCCATTTCAAAAAAAGAGACCGTTAATCAGTTCCAGCTGTGTCTCCTCACCCTCAAAGGAAGCTAACAGCCAGACACTGGGGGCTCCCTTTCCGTGTCTTAGCCTCCACGGATGCGCCCGGGCATCCGTAGATGCGGGCTCTATATAATTTTGGGGAAAAATGCAATATCGCTCTTTCCTCATTTCAGATCAATCCGCTCTCTCACGCCAACGACTTCGCTCACCGGAAGCGTAAAAGAAATTGCTCCAGCCGGTGAATCCGGTCCTGACTGTGTCGCTATTGCCTTCATGATTCCCACTTTTTCTTTCATATCGGAAACAATCAATAAGATTTCTTTCCTCTGCAAAGGATACCCCAAAGAACTTTTTGGCAAGCCCGGCCCCCTGTTCCTTTGGCATGAAGAACCGTTCCGCCCCTCGCTCCTGCCGTTCTGGCTGCCTCCATCACATCATCTGTATATCCCTGATTCAGAATGACAAAAATCAACTCATGAGAAAAGGTCAATTCCTCCTGCCTCCTGTCCATTTTGTCCCTTGCCCTTCTGTAAAATAAGCAAGAGTGCGTCCTCCGCATACACTTTTTACGGGTATCACTAACAAAATGCCATTGCCCGGCACATCTAACAGCAGTCTTTTTCTTGGCTTCATGAACGAGCAAGCCGGTTCTTTCCCCATCTACGACACATGCAACCAGCGCCTTGGAGGTCGGCTCCAAATCGTAAAAATTCTAATACCTCTCTGGAAGCTGTCCCTCGCCCAAACAAAAGTCAGAGATAGAGAGATCTGCATGGTGTTCTGAATCGTCGCCATCTCTCTTGCCCTTTTACGATCCAGTATGGTAATGACAAAAATTTAAGTCCAATCCATCCCCTTGTGAACCGTTCCGTTTGCTAAAACAGCTCGATAATATCGGTATCTTTATATACTTTTTTCCGGTGCTGCCTGACCTCTTTTCTTCTTGATCTGTGAGAACAATCCCACCAATTGTACCGTGATGAGGGGAAGCATTGCCACAAGGGAGACCAGACCAAAGGCTTCCGTCAGCAGATTTGCCCCTTCGCCATACAGACTCCCATCGCAAAGGGCAACATGAAGGTGGCGGCCATGGGCCCGGAAGCCACGCCACCCTGCATCAAAAGCAATCGCCGTAAAAACAGGCGGTACAAAAATGTTAAAACCAGGGCGAGCAGATATCCGGGAAACACAAAATATAAAATTGGAATTCCGTTTGAATACGGACCATGGATAAAACCATGGAAAGAGAAACTGCCACAGACAGGCCAGTTTCATCGTTTTTAGTAGAAACTGCTCCTGCGCTGATTTCTTCTACCTGCTCCGTAAGGTGTGTACCGCCGGTTCTGCCGCCACGAGAAACCATCCCATCAGCGCCACAATCGGGATCAGCCAGAAAAGAAACCTCTCCCTCCGCTATTTTTCTCCCAACATCATCCCTGATTGGTGAAAAACCGACATTTACCCCGACAAGAAAAACAACCAGCCCGACATAGGGTAAAACACATTCCCACCAAAATCCGTATGGAACTGCAGAAAGCGGATCTTCAGGGAGAAGAATTGAAAAACCAAAAATCAGCATCACCGGAAGAAGCGCAAGTGCCACCTCCTCCATCTGGCTGGGAAGGGAGCGCAGATAGCTCTTCGACATCTCTACCGTGTTGGCATAGGAGGCAACGGTGCTGGCGGCAATTTTTCCCTCTTTTTCCCGGATAAATAAACCCCTAACAAAAGCACCGCAAGAATCGGTCCTATGGAGCAGAGCCCGACTAAACTAAAGGAATCCGCCTCAGCGTTCTTATCACTGCGGATGGAAGAGACGCCGACGCCTAAGGAAATAATGAAGGGTGCCGTCATCGGCCCCGTGGTCACACCTCCTGCATCAAAAGCGACGCTTAAATACTTCGGATCCGAAAAAGGCCAACACAAAAACCAGCAAATAGGAGCCGATCAGAAGATATCGGATCTTCACTCCTAAGAGAATGCGCAACATCGCCATCGGCAGAAAGAGACCGACCCCTATGGAAACCGTCATCATGAGTGGAATGGTCCGGATATGTGGAACATTGGCTGCTAACACGCTGAAATCGGGCTCAGCGATGGTCACCGCACATCCGAGCAGGAAACTGCACCTGAGAATTTTGCCCTAAACTTCTGGATTGTGTAATCTTAGCTCCAATCATAGAACCAATCTTGGAAAGAGCCGTGTCACAACCAAAAATTAAACAGCCCGGAGCCGATCACAAGCAGAAGTGCCCCGGTCAAAAAACAACGATCAAATCCGGTTCTACTGGCACCACCGTAAAGCTGAGGAAGCAGTACGATGATGACAATCGGTAAAAACCGAAGAAATGGCCTCATGCAGTTTTTCGTATACGTCACTTCTGTAAACCATCCTTCAAACCTGAAACACCTGACGGATCATCTGGATTCCGCTCTTCCTTACTTCTACCTTAAAATTGTTCAAACTTCTTCCGCTCCAGATATCATCACTGCCATAGAAGCCCTTGACCTTAGCCAGATTCAGTTTTCTCCATTGGCTGCGACTGCAGCACTTCACTGACCGGCGTATTCATTCTGCCAAGGCGCATCTCCTGATTTTTTTGCATGAGGAGCGTAACCATCTGGTTATGTAATTTAAGTGCCATGCCCAGTCTTGCAAACTGATGCACTTCTCCATCAGAGGTAAGAGCCACCAGATAGTGATCCATGCGAGAACTGGCAAAAACACCAAAGAAGAAGCCCATCAGTGCGCTGGATCTGCGCTGATCATATCCATACAGCTCTCGAATCTGATCGATGCGGAATACTTCCAATCCTTCCTGATAACTCACAACATAATCTCTTGTGATATAAACACGAGCGGCCTTAAAGTGTTGTGCATTCTGGCTCTTCTGCCTGTCTCACACCATTCTGGTAATCCGAATTCGTTTCATATAATGTCTTTGCGTTTGCAATCTTTTTATTCTTTTTGATTTGACGGGAAATCTCACGAACCATCTCCGCTACCCAGAGCCCGATTGCTACGACAAGGAAGATCAGAGCGGCCCACATCCCCTTATCCATATTGGCAAGATTGGTGTCCGCTTTCGAGTAGAAGACACAGGCATGCCCCAAGTAGCTCTCTGCCTCATCCTTTTTGATATCCAGCATCTGAGAGAAAGATTCCTGGGCAGCCGTATCCAACTCAGCGGAGGTCTGCTCTAAGGTTCCCTTAAAACGGAGAGGGGTCTCATCTCCATCTTCTTTCTGTGTCTCATGAATTTTTGTGCTGGATTTCTTGACTGTTATAAACAGATTCCGGAAGTCCGACGATGAAATAGTAAACCTTCCCATCCTTTTGCTCAGGCGTCTGTACAAAGACAAATTTATTCCATCCTCATCCGACGCAAAGAATCGCTCATATTTTGCATCCAGATATCCAAAATCATCATAACGATCTGCTTCCACCAGATTCGTATGGCCAAGAGCCGAATCCACTATGATATAAATGAGCAGCACGGCAGCGATTGTTAACACTGCTAACACAATGGTGGCAATGACGGTCCCCTAACATTCCGGTTTTTTAAACATCTCATCAACAGAACTCCTCTTCTCCTTCCAAACTACGTTCTCGTCATCAAACAGATTGGTGTTCTTCCGATAGATCATGGTTGTGGCAACCTCTTGATTCCGACCTTCCTTAGGTAGAAGCACCTAATCCGAATGTGCATTATAACATACATGGCTGATAGAAAGAATAGAGTCCCATCATTTTATCAGTACCGTCACCATATATTCTCTAGGAATTTCGCCGATGTTCCAATACACTTTCTCTTCTGGAAGACCGCAGTCTTTGACTGCATAAATTTCGGCATCCGGATACCGGGACAGGACTCTTTCCAGGTCATCCAAATACCTTCCCGCTTTCATTACTACCTTGGTTCCGGCAATCGGATTGCTTCTTCCAGATTGCTGGTTCCTTGACTACATGTAACTCTTCCTCCTCCGGCAAAGGGATCGATTGAAACGGGCTGCGGCTGCCGTAAAGGACGAGACTCCATTCACCAGTGCTGTTTGAAATCCGTCCTCTTCTGCAAATTTTTAAATAGCAAAAGGTGGAATAAATACACGGATCCCCGATCGTCAGGAACGCCAGTTGTTCCCTCTCCTGTAAATAGGGACGGATCTTTTTCATAGCTTTGTTGAATTTTTTGCTACGCAAACCACTTTCCTTGACCATGGGAAAGGAGAGCCCAATGATCCTCTTTTCTTCGAGTTCCGGCACAGCACGGACCGCTATTTGATAAGCTCGTGCCTTCGTCTTCTCCTCCATTGGCAGGACAATTCGATCCGCCTCTTTGATGATGCGAACTGCCTTCAATGTCATGAGTTCCGGATCTCCCGGACCCTACCCTACGCCAATGATCTTTCCCTGATTCACTCCTGCAACAACCTCCTGTCCATCCATTTTTCATGATAAAACTCTCTTTTCAAAGGCTTTCTAAAAATTACATCGGATGCGTTGTCACCCCGGCTTACCGATCGGCATCTTCGTTTGTTTTTGCTTGGCGCTCACGGTTGCAAAAATCAATGTGCAATTCCATGACTTCCGTTCTGGGAATCGCCGCAGGATTAAAGGCAAAATGTTCTTGATGATAGTGATCCGTCAGGACGGTTAATGCATGCGTTTTTCTCTCTAAATCGGAAACAAAAGGATGCTCCCCTGCCCATGACAGACTGAAAATTCATGGTGCAGTACCCCCTCTCCTGATCCGAATAAAACACATGATTCCGATCCATTTCGAAACTGACATAAGAATCCTTTTCGTAACAAATCCAGTTTATGCCCTTCCAGTGCAGAGTGCAGATAGAGCACCACCTGTCCCTCCACATCTTCCATTCCGAAATTCAGCGGAACAATATAAGGATAAGAATCCTCATCCTTGATTCCCAACCGCACCACATCGCATTTTTGCATGATTTGTAAGATTTCCTCTTTCTCTGTTACCTGTCTATCCTTTCTCCGCATGGGCATCATCTTTACTTCCCTCCTCTTTTCCCGTCACTCCCTTGAGTGAAATCAAATCAAAATCGACCCTCTGGTCCATCGCAGATCGTTCAATCGCCAGCCGCCTGCCTTCTGTTATACCCAGAGATCCGAACCCGCCTTAGACGCTTCTATTTTTCACCCCAATCCCTGCATCAGCCTGCTGCAAATCAGTCCGATCACCAGTGCCGGCAGGACAAAAAGCAGCAAGGCCACCATGTTTTTTGCATACGCATGGGGATAAAAGCCTGCAATACATTCCCTAAGTGCATTCATTCCATACCGAAAAGGCATGAACGGATATAGCACACGGTAAAACTTTGGTAAAACTTCCACAGGGAAGGTTCCGCCACTGCCTGCAACCTGCACGACCATGACAATCACCCCTGAGGGCTTCCCCCACTTCACCGAAGGCGTATGCAAGCGAATACAGGACAAAGGTAAACACAAAGCTTGCAACTGCGGGAAGCAAGATAAAAACGAAAAGGCGGAAACCACCTGAATCCTTACATAGTAAAGGGTTCCTAAAACAACGATCAACGTCTGCACCTGTCCGATTCCAAAAAAACAAGAGATACCGTCCAAGTATTCATGATCGTATTTCACGCCCTGAAATTTCTCCGGGATGCTTTTGTCTGGCATGAATAATTGCCACCTGAATCAGAGCGCCTACCCAGATCGACAGGGATGACATAAAAAGGCTGACATGGCGGATCCATTGTTTTCAATCGGATAAAGCGCTTCCGTTTCAAGCCCAACCGGAGAGGAAACCAGCTCTGCGATCCGGTCCGGATCCGATGCAAAGCAATTTTCAAAACTACATGGTACTGACTCGACGAACGAATTTTTCGTAAGCATCGTCCTCTGTGCTTGCAGTTTGTTCTGTATCGCAACCAGATTCGCTTTTATCCGGATCAGATCTTTTTCTGGCTCCTCCTGCCAGATCCGGCGCTGATCCCAGAATGCGATTCATTTCTTCGAGATTGCTGTCTGCACTTGCAAGAAGTTTCGCCGATTCCGTGATCGAAGACTTGATTGCTTCTGCGGAATCTTCCATCTCCGGGCGAAGATCCGTACGATATTCTTCTGCAAGATCTCTCGTGGCAGACAGCAAATCCGCACAACCGGCGGAAGCCTGTTTGAGACAGGGCTACGACCGATTGCCCGCTCCGCGAAAAGAGCCTTGATTCCATCAAGGCGTGTAATAAGAACACTTATTTGATGATGAAAGGCAGCCAGTCTGGCATTCAGTCTTGCCTGAAGTCTGGGAAGCGGCAGGCTGACTCCTGAAAAAGCGGCGCTTACCCGTTCGTCCAGTTGCTTTCAACTTCTCCTCTATCCGGTCGATTTCAGGTTCTTCGACGGCCCTTCCCTGCTCCAACTGGTCTCTTAGAGTTTCCAAATACTCCGTCGTCTCTTCTAACAGCGATAGGGCCTCATCTGTGCCTACTCCTTCTTCCCCTCCCTTCTCTTCCCCTGCCTGCAGAGAAAGGACTTTTGCACGCGCCTCCGCTTCTGCGGCATGTTTTTCATATCCTGCTTCACCTGCTGTAACTCTTTTTGCAGGGTTTTACCGGCCTCCCGTGCCTCTTCTGCAGAGGCGGTTAGGTCGATGAATGTCTGCATGAGGGCGGATGATGCTCGTCAGATCGGCATTCACCTCTCCCATCTGCCGAATGGCAGAATCTGTGAGAGGAGTTTCTCCTTCGGTGTCCTCCAAATATTTTTCCCGCAACAAGAACTCCCTTGGCGATGGAGCTGACAAACGCCCTGTTCACCTCCTGTTGCACCGTGTTTTTACCTTCCCCGTGATCTTAGGTGCAATCGCATTCTTTTTCTCATTCTCATAATAATCAATTTTAGGATGTTTCAATCCCACTCCCAGAAAAGAAAGCATATCCGCAGAAAAATGTGGGTCAATGACCAATGCGGCATAATACGCCCCTGCTCTGTAACGCCTTCCCTTGGCTTTCCTCTGCTTTCTACAAATTGCCAGCCGATGGATGCGTTCCCCTCAGTTTGTCTATGACGATATTTCCGATATTGAGTCTGCCTCCTCCCAGATCTGCCCCCTCGTCCTCGTTGACCACGGCAACCTTTAGGTGTGACGTAGACTCCGGACCGTAGGGATCCCAATTGGAGAGGATATTAAACCATGCATACAGAGACGGGAGAACGCATGGTCCCATCACAACAACGACGGCAACCACATTGCTCCATATCCTCCCTGCATCCCTGCGAAAAATCTTGAACACTTTACGCATGGGGCAACTCCTTTCTGATTTCTGTTGATTCTTTTTGATGATAATGACTCTTCTGGATTTGGCTTTTTCTGTGTGGCTTTTCTGTTTATGGCTTTTTCTGTTTATGACTTTTCTGCGTAGGACTTTCCGGCGTAGGAATTTTTCTGCGTAGGACTTTTTCTGCGTGTGGCTTTTTCTGTTTATGGCTTTTCTTTATACAGCTTTTTGGCACCCGCAATCTGCCTTAAGGTTTTTCCTAGTCGCCTTCTTCACGCCACTGATTTTTCCCCTGAAGTGATTCTATCTGCGCCTCCCGGTCCTCCACTCGAATTAAGGGCTCCGGTTCTCCCCTTCTTTTCCCTCTAATTCCATTAACTTTTCCTGAAGCACAAAATCGGAATATTCTACAAAAATCAAATAGCCCGCAATTCCAAAAGAGACTGACAATCCATAGCACAAGAAAAAGAAAACGGGATCCTCCGATCACAAAACTGATGAATAAAGAAGACGAGGCAAAAAAACACATTCATACGAATACCGATTCGAATGCGGTGGATATTTGCTTCATGCCTTTCCTTCAGCTCTTTGATATAAGATTGATAAAATGCCTGATAGTCTACCATTTGTTCTGTCCCCGCTCTCACATCCTCTTTCTCTTCGCATTTTTTTCCTCTCGCCCCCTCTGCCCCGAGCACTACATCAGCTGTGTATCCTCCATTCTTTTTCCATAAAGGACAAGAGTTTAGCAGTCGGTTTCCTCACCCAGATTCCAATGGCAAGCGCCACCGGAATAAAGAGCAGGGATTTTTCCGAGATAGACAAAGAGATCCTGCTATAGAATCCTGCCACGCATTCCCGCAAGGCGTTAATGGCATAGGGAAAAGGAAAAAGAGATAAACCTGTCGGAAGAAATCCGGCAGAATCTCGATCGGATAGGTTCCGGAAGATCCTGCAATCTGCAAGACCACAATGACGACCGCTGCCGCCTTTCCCACACTGCCAAATGTATAGATCAGGGGAATAAATCAGCAAAGAAAAAGACGACACCGGTTACTGCACACCCCCAAAAAGCCACAGGATGCAAACATTGGATATGAAGGACAAAAAGATCTCCGAGAACCAGGAGGAGCACAAAATTGTTCCAACATCGCAAAAATCAAAAATCGACCAAGATAAAGCTGATAGGGGCTTTGCCCCAGATACCTTTTCGCCTCCGGATGCGTCTTCATCACCGCACCGAGCAAAAGCCCCGTCACCCAGATGGAAAGAACAGAATAAAGGGGCGACTGCCGAACCATAGTTCTCCACCGGATCAATCACCTCCGATTGGATTTGCACCGGATTGGCGAAAAACTGTCCATAGGATTTCGGATCTGCAGTAAAGGTTTGTCGCAGAAGCCGGTACTCTCTTTTCATCCAATTTTTGCGGCATCCGATACCTGCGACAGTCTTTTTCCACGTCTGGGAGCGTATTTCTAAGCTGCAAAGACTGACATCACTCCTGCCTATCGTCCCCGACAGAGTAGAAAAATATTCTGTGTTCCTCAAGGAGATCTGCGGTCTGATCCAGGCTTCCTCTGGCATCCTCTATGGTCTGCGCGGCGCCAATGATCGCAGACTCTATCTCCGACGGCACAACGCCGGTCAGCCGGACCACAAGCTTCCTGCTCTCCTGTTTCACCTGATCCATCTGCTGATAAAACTTTTCCTTGTCCTCCTTCTCCTTTTCCGTTAGTTGCTCCTGTGTCTTTCCCACCCAGGAAGCAGGATTCATTTTGCTTAACGCCTCGAGGTTTTCCTTCATTCGGTCCACTTGCCCGGTGCCTGATGTAAATGCGGAGCCTGACTGGCGAGGATCGCCCTTCCCAGTGCGCGTAATTGATGCTCCAGCTTTTTCCAGCACATCCCGATGGGTTTGGATTGCCTTTTGAATGGTTTCGGTATCACTGCTGTCGTTAATAGCAGCCATGCCTTCTTGAAAAATTCACCGCACCGGAAACGGCCTGATCCAAAAGCTGGCGGATTTTTGTACTGTATTCATCCACTGTAAGATTCGCCCGTCCCGCATCCTCCTGTGCCAGGGTCAGTCCCTCATTCATTTTGCCGATGGCCTCCCTCGCCTTGTTCGCAGCTCCCTCTCCCTGTCGGAGCGCCTGGTTCCTGATCTGACTTCCCGCAATCAGCTGATCCAGTTTTTCTGTCTCCACTGACCGTTCTGCGCAACTGCTCCAAACGCGATTCCAAATGATCTGGTTGCCGACCGCTATTGATTTCTCGTGAAACCAGACCCGCCTCTTCCATGATTCTCTGTGCCATCAGTTCTACAAATTGTTCATTTAACTGAGACTGAATCGTGGTGACGACGGTATCGGTGATTTTATTGGCAATCGCATTCTTTTTTTGATTCTGATAGAAAACCAGCCTGGGCTGCTTCCCTCCCTCCGTAAATACATGCATCATATCTTTACTGAAGTCTTCCTCTATCAGGATTGCGCCGTAATATTCTCCGGATCTCACCCCTTCCTTCGCTTCTTTTTCTGAAGACAGAAAAACCCAGTCGATCTTATCATTCCTATGAAGCTTCTCTTCAATTTGCTCTCCGAGATTTTGATTTTGCAAAGAGCCGTTCTCCGAAGAGATCTCCGTTCCCTTGTCTAAAAGAAACCACTGCCATCTTCAACCCCTTCGTTCTACCATAGGGATCCCAGTTGGAATAAATATTGGCCCAAGCATATAGACCGCCCAAGCACACAGACCCCCGACGGCAATGACTAGAGTAAAAATGCTCCTACCTATTTCTTTGCAATCCTGTTTGAAAATCCGAAAAATCATCTTGCCCTCTTAAATATGAAATTCATTATCTTGGAAATCCTGTATCTGAGAAATTCCCTCACTGATTTCACCTAGCTCTTCATTTATCTGAGTCATGTAATACTGACCAACAACCATTGATGCGACGCCCATTGCCGCTGCTGCAGTGTTAGAAACTACGCCGTTCCTTTTTGTGCTTCTACAGCCACAAGATTGGCGTGTCCTTTCAAATTCCATCAGCACCGTGATATATCCGCGAACAGCACCTTCCATTGTTTTAGAATTTGTCAGTTTAGCACCTGTTGGAATAACTGCACGGTATAACACTTCACCATTTTGCTGCTTGAGCTGCCTTTGCAGCATTATTGACTGCATTACCAGCCTGTGTCAATCCCGGAATCAGATTGTTAACATGCGCCAGAACTTTGCTATCGATGATTTCTACAAGCTTAGTATCATCAATTGCCTCTGCTGGAAAGCATATCCATCTGAATAATAAGTTCATTTTCCTGATTAATCCCAGCAGGCTCACTTTCCCCATTGAAGACTGTCGATGGCATTGACTCCAAACCTACTGTTGGAATATCTTCACGCTTCTTAACTTTTTGTATAAATGATAATACCTGCTATTGCTACAGCTATGACAATACCTATGCTATGTATTCCATTTATTTTTGAACCTCATATTGGACAGTATATATTATGTTGTGTAAACGTTAGTTCCTCGGATATAGAAAAAGGAACCGATTTCTTGTAAAGTGTTAAGCACCACACAAAACACGCACAGAAAGGGGCTCCTTCTATGTCACAACTTAACACAGAACTGACAGCAGCGCTATTGAATCATAAATCTCTTGACCTGAATATCATGTGCGATGGAGACTCTTGCCGAGAACACCGTGGAATACATGCGACCGGGTTCTTAATAATCATTGGCCAGCTATAACACTGATCAGGAAAACGATTTACACAAAATACTGGCACAATCACTACTCATCTTATCATTTTTACCTCGATTGGGCTATTTTATGATAACAGCCAGTCCGCCACATCTACAATCTGTATTCCTTCATGATCTGTGGCATCGCTTTTTCCACTTCCTGATAAGGCTTTTAAAGTGGTGCTGCCTGTAAGCACTGTGTATCTTTCGTGTGGTATGCCGAACGGCACTCTCTGCGATTCGCTCGCCCTTGTGCCCGGCTTCCACACCGACATTTTCCTTTTCCACCTCATAGATTTTGCCGTGAAGCACATTTTCCGCGCTGGAAGTCATCCGCTCGATGGGCTGATGAAACTTCTGCCTGTGCTCGAGCTTCTTGTCAAGCTCTTCTACATGAAATGTCGGTTTTTGCTGTTTTGATGTAAGGTTTTGCGGTTTTTCTGTATTTTCTTCCCTGGATTCATATTTCTTTGCGATAATGCCACCTCCTTTCTAAGCAAAGAAAAAAGAAACAGAATTTTCATCTGCTCCTTTGTCCAGCACTTTGATTAAATAATTATTATTCCCAGTCCCCGAGTAAAAACTCCATCAGCCAATAGCCTCTATTCCTTCTTCGCTTCTTCTCAGCTTGATGTTATCTTTTACCACAATCATTTTTCTGAATAAGTCGGGAATATTGTTCAGTGACCTCATTTCCTGATCTTCCTTCTCCTTTGTAGGAATAGCATACGCTGACTGGATATATATTCTTTGACTTCCCTTATTCGCCACAAAATCTACTTCATAGTTGATGCGGTTTGTTTTGTCATCCTTGTCCTTCTGATATTTTTCTACAACGCACGACATCCACTTTGAACCCTCTCAGTCTCAGCTCATTAAAAATAATATTCTCCATGATATGAGTTTCCTCAATCTGCCTGAAATTGATTCTCGCATTCCTAAGTCCGATATCCTCAAAGTAGTATTTTGCAGGCGAACCCACATACTTCTTACCCTTTATGTCATACCGTTTAGCCTTGGCTATTAAGAAGGCATCTTCCACGTGGGAGATAAATCTCTTGATGGTGGCGTCACTGATGACTTTATGCTTCTCACTCTTGAAGACACGAGACAGTTTTGCCGGATTCGTGTAAGCGCCTATGACCGATGACAAAATGTCCAACAGCTCATCCATTTCTTCACGGTTGCGAATGCGATGTCTATCCAGAATATCCGTCATATACACCTTTTCAAACAGAAAACAGATAATCCGCTTTTTCCTCGTCGCCTTCAAGCGACAGGGTATATGGCAGGCCGCCATACCTGACATAGCTATCCCAAGCATCATCCATAGTACCGTTATTGCCATGATCTGCTTGGATGAGGGCTTTGAAGATGCTATGACGGTGATGGTATTGCCAAGGTACCTTTACAAATACTTTCGGACATCCAACCAGATAGAACGCCTTAACAAGGAGCTTAAGCGGCGCTCAAAGGTCATCGGTGTATTCCCGAATGAAGAATCCCTGATGAGGCTCATGGGAGCGGTTCTTCTTGAGAGGAACGAGGCTATATCGTCTGTACGCTGTATGTTCAACGCCAAGACTTGCCAGGAAATGTTTGCCGGAGATCTCCCTGCCAAACTGGTCGATATAGCTCGATCAAAGCAAGGTTGCTGGCAGCCTGATGCAAATAGCACATACTCCGAAATCGGTCAATGGAACCCTTTCAGGGGCGCTTTGCGCCCATTGACCGATTCTCCGATCTGCTGGTGGGCAGCTAAGAGAATGCAAGGCATCCTCCGGGACAATAAGTCCCTAACTTAAAAGGTAGCTTTTAAATTTACACCAAATTTAGGACTTGACTGTTGGTCTTTCTTATTTCATAATCGACGTGGCTGATTTTTATTATAAAAATATGTTTGAGTATGGAAGTTCATATTTCTTCACAGGAAAGAAAAGATTTATATAATAAAGGCCTTCAAGTTTTTGCCTGACAGTAGGGCGGATTATAATATAGCTATGCCTGTCTGCAATGCTTATACTAAGCATTTCACTGATCAAAGTTAACACAAATTATTTCAGCATGCGGCTTGAAGATAATCCCAATAAGATCATTGGTCTTATTGCCCTGTTCTTGTTGTGGTAGTTTCTCCTTATGCTGATGCTCCCTCTTTTCGCAATGAGCAGATTGAAACGGTGCCTGCCAGCAAAGACAAGGGTTCATGTTTCGAAGGAGAATTAAGGTCAATCAGATTGGCGTAAGCAAGAAGATGTCACTGAGATCCTAAATCTGGGAGACTTCCTCTTTGCCGTATCTAACTGTAACGGGAAATACCGATACGTGATAGTTCCCTTTCAAACTGAAATCAAGCAAAAAAATCTTATGGCTGTTGGATGAATATAAATATCCAAAGATAAGACAAATAAATTCATACAGAGAGTTCCCTTGGATACATAAATGATTTAAGAGTAAGAGGCATCTGTTACAGAAATGTAGCAGGTGCTTTTTCGATGCTAAACTTTCCCAATCGCTAGAAAACCGCAGTACTTCCGGACTTCGATCCTATTTTCCTTCGATACGTGACATCAATACCACCGTCTCCACATGCACCGTCTGCGGGAACATGTCGCAGAGACAGACTTTTTGACCTGATATCCTGCGTTCTCAAAGGTGGGAATATCTCTCCACCAGACTGGTGGGCTTACAAGCAACATAAACCACATTCTCAACCTGATAATCCAAAATCTTTTTCAATGCCTTTGGAGATACCCCGTCCCTTGGAGGATCCAAGACGATAAAATCAGGGCTTCTCTCTCACATCATCCAACACCTGGAAAACATCCCCGCCAGAAAGATGGGTATTATGAAGGCCGTTCCTTTCTGCATTTTTTACGAGCTGCCTGAACCGCTTCTTCCACAATCTCAATTCCTATGACCTTTCGGCTGCAGGCGCTAAAAATTTGGCCGATGGTACCGGTCCCACTGTAGAGATCGTACACGGTCTTCCCTCTTTTTCTCCCATACTCCCTGATCTTTTTGATACAAAACTTCTGCGCCCAATGTATTGGTTTGGAAAAAGAAAAGGGTGAAATCTGGAAGCTGAGGCCAAGCAATTCTTCTACGATATAGTCTCTTCCGAAAAAGAATCTCCTGTCTCTGCGCTCTTACATCATCTGCGACCTCATCATTGATCAAATGGAATACCGCCAGCTCTCCCTCTAGCGGAAGCTTCTGCAATTCTTCTACCATTTTTGTGCAAGCAGGACACGCTCCTCCTCGCCTTCTCTTGTATTGTCAAGACCGGATGCAGGGGTCGTCATCAGATGCAAGGAAAATGGGATCGGATCTTTACACCTTACTTCTACTGCCGCTTTCAAATCCGTTTCCTTTCCGAAATCGCCGGATGTTTCCAGCGCAACGAGGATCTCTCCTGTCTTAGATGCCCTTCTGATTAACTAGGTGCCGCAAATATCCCTGTGAACGGATTTATGATAGAAGAAATCTTCTCCTGCTGAAAAAGCTTCGGATAGAGTCCAGGATTAAATTGTAATCAGGATGTACGATTTTACAATCATTGATATTCAAAATATCGTGAAAGTGTCCACGCTTATGCAGTCTAATGTCAGCGGACCATCTTTATACGCATTCCCGAAAGAGAATTCCATTTTATTTCTAGTTTCCCATTCCATGGGACTACCCAGGATGCCCTCAAATTCGTAATCAGAGAAATCACCCCGTCCAGCATCTTCTTCACCTGGTTTTTTCTTTAGAAGGAGCTGTTCCTCATGGGACAGACGCTGGTAAGTGCAGCCCTCACATGTACCAAAATTCTTGCAGGCAGGCAGCCTTGTCTCTTTGGGAAGAAGCAATCACTTCTTCTAAGGTGGCTTCGTAACGGTTTTGCCTCTTTTTCTTTACCGGTATCTGACCTTCTGACCTTCCACACCTTCATTTTAAGATCCTCTTTTCTCCTCATCCTTTAAAGAATGACCCCTTTCCCCGGAAGAGTCCACAAAATCACACCTTCCGCCATTTCTCCTTTTTCATTGATCCTTTCTCCTGCCTTCAGCTATCCTCTGCTTTTTTTGAAGTCCGATTTCGTAATGTTGATCCGTTGGAAACTTTTGGTTGAAAAACCAAACAACAAGAAGAAACGCCCTGTATCTACAGAGCGCCTCTGATTGTGATTCCTGTTTGCCATTAAAAGAACTCTCTTAAATCGTTACTCTTTCACCGTATGCGACGGCATCATGATAATCATCTTCATAATCATCATCAAAGTCGTCGAAGAAATCGTCGTCATCGTAATCATCTGAATATACAGGCGTTACGAAGCGGTAAACCAGGAAGGAAACAATTCCAACGGCAAATACCGCACCAGAATCGCCAGTACCCACAGGATGACGGTGAAGGCTTCTTGTCCTCCGCACTCTTTTTGTTTAAAAGCTCATGAATTTTGGTCAGCTCCATTACGTCTTCCAATTTTTCTTTCATATCCTGCTCCAATCCGGGACGAAACCCTGTAAGTTGAGATATTATTTATTCTAACATGAAACAAGCCAAAAACATTCAAATTTTCTGAAGCTTTGCAAAAGGCGGCATACATGATCTTCATCCTGCCTGATCAAACTGTACGGTCACCTTATAGTCTCTGGCTTCCCTGTCCAGTGCTTTTCACTGTCCCTTCCCCAAATTTTATATGCCTTACGCGGTCTCCTACGCGGTAATCCAGCGTGGTTACCTGCGGAACCCCCTTGGAAAGAGCAGAAAAAGGCTTCTTTTCAGGGGATGTAAAAGGCGACATCTTTGGATTCCACGGTCCCGCATAGAACCTGCCGCCGGTCTTTGCACCCGGTACGGAGCACTCTGTGAGAAATTCTGTGAGCTCTGCGACATACCGGGGAGGACAAAGGCATACGGTCAAGGAGGTCACCCGGAATCTCTTTCACAAAACGGCTGACCTGATGATACCTGGTTTCCCCTCTCACCATTCTGCTTCTCGCATAGGTCAGAATCAACTCTTTCTTTGCTCTGGTAATGCCGACATACATCAGTCTTCGCTCTTCTTCCAGCGCATCCGGATCTTCCTCATTCGCGTTTGCTGACAGATAACTGGGGAAGAGTTCTTCCTCCATTCCTGCCAGATAGACAACAGGAAATTCCAGGCCCTTTGCGCTGTGAAGCGTCATCAGAAGCACCCTGTCGTCCTTTTCATCCGCATCATCCAGATCTGCGACTAGGGCTACTTCCTCTAGAAATCCCGCCAGAGTCGCTTCTTCTGCATTCTCTTCACAAGCCACCGCCTTCGAGATCAATTCATTCACATTCGACAGTCGGTCGGCCTCTTCTTCCCAGAGCTTCCTCGTCATCTAGCGATCTTAAGTAGGCAACCATATCCGTTTGGTCAATCAACTTCTTAAGAAATTCCGAAACGGAATATTCCCCTCCATGGTGCAAGCACACGGATCAGCGAAAGAAAATTCTGCACCTTTTTGAGCGTGCCTCTGTCGAATACTCGTCTGCAGCAGATAAGGATTCAAAGAAAGAAATCCCCTTCTCTTGCGCATACTCCCTCACCTTTGCCACTGTAGTAGCGCCGATCCCCCTCTTGGGTACATTGATGATTCTGGTGATTGCAAGCTCATCTCTCCCGTTATCCACGGTTTTTCAAATAGGCCAGAATATCCTTGATTTCCCGTCTGGCATGAAATTGACTCCCCAATCAAGCGATAAGGGATCCCTCTCGACAAAAAGCTTCTTCCAAAGAGTCTGGACTGTGCATTGGTTCGGTAAAGAAACCGCAAAAGTCATATAGAAAAGTCCTCTCCCCTCTCTGCCCTGACCAGATCCCTGACAATAAAGGAAGCCTCCTCATAGGCTGTCCCTTCCTGATCAAAACGCAGCTTGTTTCCTGCTTCATTTTGCGTCCAGAGGTTTTTGACCTTTCTCCCGGTATTATGCGCAATCACATGGTTTGCCGCCTTCAGAATATTCTGTGTCGAGGCGGTAGTTTTGCTCCAGGCGAGATGATCTTTGCATCCGGGTAACTCTTTTCAAAATCCAGTATGTTTCGAATATTGGCACCTCGAAAGCGATAGATGGATTGATCGTCACCGACCACACAAGATTTCGGTATTTTTGCAAAAGATTGACAAAAGCAAACTGCGCATTGTTCGTGTCCTGATACTCATCCACCATGATGTGGCGAAAACGGTCCTGGTAATAGGATAAGACCTCCCTCGTCCTGCCTGAAGAGCTGAACGGTATTGCAGATCAGGGTCATCAAAATCCATGGCATTATCGCGTTTCAGAATCTCCTGATACGTCCGGTGGCATCCGCCAGTTTAGGGATGATCCGGGTTCGTCGAAAATCATTTGCGCATAATCATCGCAGGAAATCAAACAGTTCTTGGCGTTTGAAACAGCAGAGCAGAACCTGTCTCAATTTCAAAAAACGAGTTTCCAGCTGTCTTTCTTTTACAATTTGCTTCATCACAGCCCTTGCATCGTCGCTGTCATAAATCGAAAAACGACTGTCTAGCTGATCCGATCCGCAAATCTGCGCAAAAAGACGGACACAGGTGGCATGAAAGGTTTGCAACCCAAATACTGCTCGCCTCCGATTGCACCGTGTTCAAAATCCGCTCCCTCATTTCCTTTGCGGCCTTATTGGTGAACGTAATGGCAAGGATATTCCAGGGATTCACCCGCAGCGATCTACCAGATTCGCCGTTCTCACCGTTAGTACTCTTGTTTTTCCCTACCCCGCTCCGGCTAAAATGAGCAAAGGACCTTCCGTTTGCCGTACTCCTTCTTCCTGCTCTTGATTGAGACCATCGTAGATATTCATGCCCATTCCCGTTTCGAATCAACCCCCATCTTTCTCTGTTCCTTTTGTAACTGTGCTTGCATTGTCTATTTATTCCTATGCTTATCTATTTATTCCTATGCTTATCGTGTCGTCTTTCTTTTTCCTTCCTTCTCTTCCGCTCTTTTCCGCTCATCCTCCATTGCAAAAGCATCCAACATCTTCTGAATCGTATATTGTTTTGCAATAGCTGTCATAGGCCAGCATACAAATAAAGGCAAACATCTGCATCCGGTCTTTTTTTTCTTCCTCAACATCGAGAAAAGAAGCCCTTGCCTTTCCATAAGCTCTTCGAATGTCCGCAAAGGTGGAATCGCTTCGCTTCCTGCCATCTGCCTGACGCTCTTATAAATATTGCTTAAGGTGAACGGCTCTGTATCACTGATATGAAATTGTTCTTTTAACGGTTTAAGGAGCGTTCCGATATCATGAATGGAAATCAGATTTTTCATGTAAAAAATCAGGATTAGTAGAATAATGTGATCTTTCGAATACCGTTTTCTCACCGGAGGCGGAAGCCGTCATTCTTGGCATAATTGTTAATCATGGTCTTGGTTAAAACCTTATCGGTCTCCGGATGCCTGCATACCTCTCTCAGTCCCTCATCCATGAAGGGTGGAACTGATCCATGTACAGATCAGATTTGGGAATATCCCCCGTCCGAATCCCTTCGAACTTTGAATTTCTGAGTAAAATCTGCTCGAATAATTCATCCGTATTCATTGTCTTAGCCTCTGCCGTACATGCGATCCTTCCATCCCACAGCTGTTGCCTTCTTCTCGATTCCCCGTTTTCCATTTAAGCCTGTTTCCATTTAGCCTTAGAAGACAGTGCCTGGATGCGCATCTCCTTACGTTCTCCAGTGCAGACTCTGAAATCTTGTCCGCGCCGAGAAGTCTGGCAAGTTCTCTTGTGCTCCCCTCCTCATCCAATTCACCGATGGTCGTCACACTTCGACCGTTTTGCATTTTCTCTTTCTATATAAAAATGTTCGTCTGCCATAGAAGCGATCTGTGGAAGATGGGTAATACAAATCACCTGCCTTCCCTTGGCAAGGAGTCCCAACTTTGCGAAATCTTCCATGCCGTTCTGCCGCTGATCCCTGCGTCGATTTCATCAAAAATCATCGTATCAATCTCTTCTTTCCCTGCAAACACCGTCTTCAGCGCAAGCATAATCCGGGATAATTCTCCTCCGCTGGCAATTTTTCTGCAGAGGCCTTGTCTCCTCGCCTGGATTGAGGAAATCATAAACTCCGCTTCATCAGATCCATTTCCCGAGAGTTTATCAGGATCACCTGGACTAGAACCTCAAACGCCACATCAGTAAAATTCAGTTTCAGAAGCGCCTTCTTCATTTTAGAAGCCAGTTCTTTAGCCACTTTTCTTCGGCAGTTCGAAATCTCCTGCGCAAGCAAAAAGTGCTTCTTTTCTTCTTCTCCGTTCGCTCTTCCATTTCCTTTTAAAAAGGCTTCAGGTTCTGTAATTTGTAGAGCGACTTCTTCCGCTCTTCAAATACGCAGCCACTTCCTCGAAGAAGAGCCATTTGTCCTTCAAATGATTTAGGAGAGTTTTAATCGATCCTCCGTCTCCGAAAAATCCGTTTCATCAAATTCCAGATCGGATAGATAACCCGGAGAGACCAGGGTGAAAATCATGTGAAGATCCTCGATATCCGTGAGTTGTTCCGTGAAGGCATTCACCTGATCATCATAAGCGGAAACCGAGGAAAGCAGACGAAATGGCGGAAGAAGATATTGGCGACATTTTCCCCCTCCGTCTTCTTCCACAAGAGAAAAGGCTTCTCCACCGCCTGTGCGATTTTCTGGCATGCAACATCTTATGGTATCTGGCCTCTAAACGCTCGTCTTCCCCTCTTCGGGGCCGCATTTTCAATTTCCTCTACTTCATAGGCTGCCAGATCCGCCTCTCTTTTCCTGTCCTGTCCTCTAAATGAGCTATCTCTCCAGTTCTCTCTTCCCTTCCAGATAATCCCGGTAGCAAACAGAAGTTTTTCTTTCAGTGCGATCGTGTGATCGCAGACATAATCATCCAGAATCTCCAGATGTTTCTGTTTGTGTAAAAAGAATCTGGTTATCATGCTGCCCGTGAATACGATGAGGTGCTGCGACAATTCCTGCAGCTGTTTCATGGTAACCGTTTCCCCGTTGATGCGTGATATGCTGCGCGAAGTCGTCATTTTTCTCTGGATCAGGATCTCTCCGTTTTCTTCGATCGCAGTTCCATCTTTCTCAAACAGGCAAGCGCTTCCTCTTCTGCAGAAAAACAAGCTCAACCAATGCGGAATCTTCTCCCTCACGGATCAAGCTTTTATCTGCCTTTCCTCCGAGTGCAAGTTGACACTTCCAATAATCACCTCTTGCCAGCACCGGTTTCTCCGGTCAGGATGTTAAGCCCCTCCCAAATTCAATCTCCTGTTCCTGAATCAGGGCAAGGTTTTTTGACGTGTATGCTCAGTAGCATCTTCTCACCCTCCTTTCCCTTTGTCAAAGTTTGGGACTCCCCAATATGTCGATCTGTTTCGTAGCTTCCCTTTTCTCTCATGCTGCGATCTCCTGATACAATCCCGCTTCAATCCCCTTATGCCATTTTTCTGTAAGATTTCCAAAAACTTATTTCGCGCTAATCGGATCAATTTCGTCATCTGCAAGAGAACCGGAGATCAGAATCCGAGCGCAGTGGTGATTTTCTTCCCTCCGTCCCATCAAAGCTCACTTCCGAAATCTGCTCCTGACCGGTAGAAGAAGGCTGTTCATTTCCACCTACGATCTGCGGATAGAACGATGCTGCGATTGGTCAGGGTATGCGGACAGATTGGCGTAATGAGAGCATCCTGGCCTGTGGTTCTACAATGGGTCCTCCGGCAGACATATTATAGCCGGTGGAGCCGGTCGGCATAGAGACAATGATGCCATCCGCCTGATAATCTTTTAAAAACTTCCCGTTGATTTTTGATGCGATAGGAGTTGGCTGTAATAAGAACCGTATCGCAGCAATCCTGTGTCATTCAGCGCATTGGCTGACTCCACTTCTTCTCCTGCTCCTGAGGCGGACATAATTTTTCCCGCAAAGTTGCATCCGCTCTTCCACCTCATAGCACCGGATAAAAAGCCTCCGAAGCGCCTCCTCAATCCGGCTTCTTTCGATTTCCGCCAGATATCCGATGGTTCCCAGATTGATTCCCAGCAGCAGAATATCCGCCCGTACACATCTCCTGCCGCCTCTAACATGGTTCCGTCTCCCCAATGACAATGCAGCATTTTTGTCTCCTGGGGAACTTCATAAATAAAACGACCTCCCACGTGCGAAAGTTGGCGACATGACAAGTTCTCCCCGCCTGCATCAGGAACTGGCGGACCTGCTCCGTGACCTCATGCTCAGGGTCTTTGTAATTGTGGTGATGATGCAAAAATTCGTCTAGTGAGCACTCCTATTATCATTTGGATTCGCCTGCACCAGGCGGAGCGATGGTCTTCTCTTCCTGTGTCTAAAGAGGCCGTGTGCCGTTTCCACGATTTCCCTGATTTTTCCGTCTCTGATCTGTGTTTCCCCGATTCCGTCTTTTTCCAGATCTAAAAGATATTCAATGTTGCCCTCCGGTCCTGATCGGCGAAAAATCCAGTCAAGAACAGAAAAGCCCACTTCTACAGGCAGCGGCCACTTTTGCAATCACTTCTTCATGAACGGTTTTGTCTCTGACGACGCCCTTCTTTCCTACCTTGTCTTTCCCCGCCTCAAACTGAGGTTTAATGAGACAGACCATCTCTCCGCCTGAATTTAGGATTTCCCATGCAGGCGGTAAGATCCTGACCAGTGAAATAAAAAGACACGTCACAGGAAGCAAAAATCAATGGGATCCGGGATATCCTCCGGGGAGAGATAGCAAAATTGGTCTTTTTCCACTACAAACCACCGGGGATCCTGACAGAAGTTTCCAGGCAAGTTGCCCGTAGCCGACATCAATCGCATATACTTTGGCTGCTCCGTTTTGCAGCATACAGTCCGTGAAACCTCCGGTAAAAGCGCCGATATCCATACAGGTTTTTCCAATAAGATCAATGAGAAGACCGGCAATGCTTTCTCCAGTTTATATCCCCCTGCTTACGTAACGCTGCATCTCTCCATGGTTCGATTTTTGTTGCCTGTTCTTCCGAAACCTGGCAGCCGGGCTTATCCTCCCTTTCACCATCCACAAGACCTTTCCCTCCATGATGAGAGCCTTCCTTTCTTTTTCTCTGGACAGACCGGGAATCTGACCTGTTAAAAGAATATCAGACGCTGTTTCATCTCCATTTTTCCTTCAGAGCAAAAAGAATCTCTCTCTGTGATGGAGGGTCCATCCATTTTCAGTTTCTGTTTTAATAGCTCCGGGCTGCCATGTGTCACAAAGGTATCAGAATCGCAATCTGAAGCACCTCACAGGATACATGCAGACCGTCTACATATTCTCTAACCTGAGACCCGAAACCGCCGGTAACTACATTTTTCTTCCATGGTCACAATCAGGGTATGCTGCTTCACGGCCTCCGATAAAAAGCAAAAATCCAGTGGTTTCCGCAAAACGGGCATTGGCCAAGGAACAGGATAGCCCTCTCTTTCAAGCTCCTACGGACCTCCTCCGCCGTTTTCACCATGCTTCCCAGCGCAAAAAGGGTATGTCCTTCTCCTGCACAATTGGCTCCACACGCCCCAACTCGATCGGTGCCCGGAACGCTTTCCAACCCGCTATACGCCTCTCCCCTGGCATAACAGAATGGCAATGGGTCCTTCAAATTTTACGGCAAACTTCATCATGTCGAGCTCCCACTTTGTTCTTAGGCGCCATCACAGTCATATTCGGCATCGAGGTTAGGTAAGAAAGATCAAAAATCCCTGATGGGTTTCTCCATCCTACCAGCCCCGCACGGTCAATGGCAAAGACCACCGGCAGTTTTTGCAGGGCAGACGTCTTCGATCAGCTGGTCGTGGGCTCTTGCAGGAAGCTGGAATAGACCGCAAACACGGTCAAGCCCCTAAAAACGCAAGGCCTGCACAGAAGGCGACCATAATGTTGCTCTGCAATACCCACATCAAAAACCGATCCGAATTTATTGCAGAAACGTTTCAACCCGGTTCCCTCCGACATGGCCGCTGTCACGCAGCACCTTCGGATTCCTCATCCCCAGTTTAAACATCACGGTCGATGTCCTGATAGGCAGCGGTACTGCGATGGTTTTATGGGTACTCCGTATCAATGCGGTACGGTTCCGTTCCGCTGAAAAGCGCGCAGGATGATTCTCTGCAGGGAGCAAAGCCTTTTTCCTTCTTGGTTATCACATGAATGATCACCGCCTTCGGCACCTTTCGGGCTTCTGAAAACACATGGGAAAGCGTCCGGATGTCACTGACCGTCCACCGGTCCAAGATAAAGTGATCCCCAAATTTTCAAAAGAACATTCCAGGCACAAAGAGTTGTTTAAAGCTATTTTTGATTCGCTGGATCCGCTGATCATTTCGACTCCGATGTCTGGTATCCAGGCTCTTATACATCTCTCTTTAAATTCAGGTACCTGCATCGTTCTGACATCGTCCAGGTAGTGCTTCATCCCTCCCGTATTTTCCGAAATGGACATGTCATTGTCATTCAGGATAATGATGAAATTGGTGTTCAACGTTGCTGCATTATTCAAAAGCTATCAGCCATTCCCCGTCAGTGCTCCGTCACCGATCACGGAAACAATGGTGTTGCTCTTCTGTGCCAGATCCCTTGCGCAGACCAGACCCAGTCCTGCTGAAATGGAATCCGAGGCGTGTCCGGTTTCAAAAAGCATCCGTCTCGCTTTCCTTCTTTTGGGGAAGCCGCTTAGCCCGCCGTACTGCCTCAGGTGTTTCAAAAACCCTCTTTTCTTCCTGTCAAAATCTTATGCGTATAGCTCTGATGCCCCCATCCCAGATAATCTTGTCATCCGGAAGATTGAGGGACCCGGTGCAAAGCGATGGTAAGTTCCACTGTTCCCAGATTGGAGGCCAAATGCCCACCTGTGACACTGATTTTCTCAATCAGAAAAGAACGGATTTCGGCTGCTAATAGATCCAATTCATTTTCAGGAATTTTTAACATCGTTGGTCTGTTTGATCGAATCCAGTATCATCCCAATCTCCCTAGTTTGCTGTCTGAAATTTACTTTTTGCCTATGCGATCAAAAATGGATGAGATCAATCAAGAAAGAATCTTTTTCAGCACCCTGTTCCATCAGAAGGGCAGCCGCATCATCGGAAAGTTTCTTGACCTTTTTCTCGGATGCGGAAAGGTCCCAAAAAGGCTGACACAGGTCAACTTTTCGTTCTTTTCATCGAGCCAATGGGTTTTTCGAGTGTCTTTTCATTTCCGGTAACGTCCAGAATATCATCCTGCATTTGGAAAGCCAATCCCACCTTCGAGCCAACCTGCTCCATGCTGTCCACCTGCTCTTTGGTTGCTCCTGCAAAGAAGAGCGCCGATCATCAAAGAGGATTCAATCATTGCCGCCGTCTTGTGCTCGTGGATGTAAAGCAGGGATTTCCTCTGCCTGCTTCATCCGCCAGCTAACGCTTGATCATGCTCACGCATGCAGATCTGCCTGTCCTCCAACCATTCCGTAAATACCCGCTTTACCGGGCCAGAATCGAAGTGCAGAAATGCACGCTCCGTTTCGGCACTATTCCCCTGCATGCAAAAAGCAGAGCCGTCTCAAAAGCAAAAATTGAGCAGTCCGTCTCCTGCAGAGTCGCCATTCCACTCCGTACACCGCATGGGTGGTCTTTCTTCCCCTTCGGTACAGATCATTTGATCCATCGCAGGGAGATCATCGTGGACCAGGGAATAGGTATGGATCATCTCAATGGCAGCCATGAATGGATGCAGGAGATCCCTATTTTCTCCATGAAACAATTCAAAGGAAGACTCCATCAAAACCGGGCGCAATCTTTTTCCGCCGGATAAGACGCTTGTAATTCATCGCCTGTACCACTTTTAAACGAGAAAGAGGCTTCTTCGCTTTGGAAGATAGGTGGTTAAAACCTTCTCCGCCCTTCGCACACGCTCATGCAGCTGTCCTGTCGAACTCTTTCATCTTGCATGACCTCCTGTCTCTTCTATCCATTTTCCTTGACACATCTTATTCGAAATCTCTCGTGCCGTCTGCAGCGACGATCTGAACCTTTTTCTCACTTTCATCAATATGGATCCGCTGCTTCAGAAGCTTCGCCCCTTCTTCATATAGACGAAATATTTCTTCCAGGGAAATATCCTCCGCATCCATCTCTTCAATCCGCTTTTCGACTTCGGAAAGAGTGCATCCACCGAAGGATTCTTTTTATCTTCCGAAAACGATGACCCTGCTGAAAGATTCTCTTCTTCGGAAGAGGATGAATTCAACGAGGGATTCTCTTCTAGTTCCAGTGCTTCCACTTCCTCCTCCTATTTCTTCTATCTTGGCGCAGATCTTACCCCTCTCCATGCGAATCTGTACCATCTCGCTTGAGCGAAGATGATGAGGATCTGCAACCAGATCTCCCTGTTTCATCGGTTATAAAACCGAAACTGCCTCGTAACCTCTTCGCCGGCGAATGGGCGCTCAACGCACTTCCTCAAGCCCGAGTAGCCTCCCCTTCGCTCTTGAAGCGTCCGGTTCATGTGCTCTGCCAGGATCCGCTCCAGTTCGGCTGCGCGCATTCTTTGCTCTCTGATTTTTCATTGCGGGATGCAACATCTGCAAATGTTTTCTGCAAAAGAAGCAAATGATTTTTGTCCTGCCTGATCTTGTTCCATATACCGGCGGTGAGGCTATCCCTGTAAGAAATCAACGTTTCTACAAAATGATCGTATTCAAGAACAGCCAGCTCCCGCCGCAGCAGAAGGGATCGGGCTCTTAAATCCGCCACAAAATCGGCAATCGTAAAATCGTTTCGTGCTCCAACCGCTGAGATGACCGGCGTTTCACAATCGAAGATGGCCCTGTGCACCACCTCTTCATTAAACGCAGAAAGCTCCTCAATGGATCCTCCGCCTCTACCCACAATCATCACGTCTACATCTGTCTGGAAAGGCAAACAATGCCCTCTAGCAATACTCTGTGCTGCCTTTTCTCCTTGAACGAGCCGGATAGAGAATGATTTGTATACAGGGAGTTTCTTCTGAGAGTAATTTGGATGATATCGAAGACAGCACCTCCGGTGCAGTTACTACACTGAGTTTTCAGAATGTATTTGGAATCGGCTGCTTGTAGAGAGAATCAAACATCCCTCTTTCTTCCAGCTCTTTTTAGCTTCTCAAAGCGCTCATAGATAGAGACCGCTTCCGTCCTGTCTGATCTCCTCTGCAAGGACTGATACTTGCACCCCTCTGGTAAAGCACCGACTGCTCCGCTTGCCAGAACCTGCATTCCGGACTGCATGACACGACAGACCGGGCCTTCGAAGCGAACATCACGCGGGAAAGGATACCGGTGGCATCCTTCAGAGTAAAAATAAAGATGTCCGGATGGGTGATCCGTACAATTACTGACTTCTCCACGCACTGTCAAAAAACGGAAGAAAGTCCCGTAGCAAACATATAGTTAATATAACGATTTACTTGTGAAACAGAATAGATTTCACTCTTCGCTCGGTCTTGCAAACTGTTAGCTAACCTCCATTCACAAAGGAAGTCGTCCTGACCATATTTCTTCGCCAACTCTACCCTTCGCTGATTGCAACCCCCTGTGGCACTGTCTCATCGTATAACATTTCATAAAGTGCCAACCGCATCACCGTCACATCTACCTTCCCCATTCTTCCAGTATTCCAACCGATCGTTTTCTCATTGATCCGAGCGTCAATCTCGGATAGATGCCGCATCACATTCTCATATTTTTGATGCACATAAGAGCATCTTTTCAGAAAGGGGCATATCACTCCATTCGGAAAAAGAACCTCCTGCTCATTCATATCCTCTTCCGGATGAAATTCCACACGGAAAAAGCAATTGAAAAACCTGTTCTCTCGTTGTGATCTCTTCATACCGGCATTTTTAATTCCAGCAACATGCACATTGACATCCTGCACCACAAGACCCTGTCATATTGCCTATTGCTGCTTTGACCCTCGTTTGCACCTGTCTGCAGGTAGAAGAATGTTGTATCCATATCCCATGATCAGATTCAGGTCCGCTGTCACACTTCCTCCATTTAACTGCACCTTCACTCCCCTTGGAAAGGCGCTTTTACCTGCTCTGCTGATCTGTTCCGCTGTGATATCGCCGGCGGCAGCTTTGAGCCCTTCTACTTCCATCGCGGCAAGTCCTGCGATCCGCGCTACTAACATCATCCGCAATCTTCCGGTTCCGATATCCGCATTGTCTTTTTAGTTTTTGTATTTCCATTTTCACTCATCGTGTCAACTCCTTTGTCTTATATTGAGGATATTATACATGGTTTCCTTTGAAAAACAGTGCTGCACCACTTCCTCAGTTCCTTTTGAACTCCAGCTGAAGACCTTTATTCCTCTCAGTGTCATACCTGCACTCCACTCGTTGATAAATAACAAAAAGCGGTCTGCCGTTCATATCTTTGATTTTTCATATCCGAGGTACCGATTAACTTGGACAGATCGGTGTCCGAGTCCACCCAACGAATATATTCATGGGAAGCGGCTCCAGGATAATATCCACCTTATATTCTGTTTCAAACGGAATTTCAAAACATCAAACTGCAAAACACCGACTACACCGACAATGATTTCCTCCAGTCCGGAATTGAATTCCTGAAAAATCTGGATGGCTCCTTCCTGTGCAATCTGCGTGATTCCTTTTTCACAAACTGTTTTCTTTTCATGGTATCTACCTGACGGATCCGGGCAAAAGTGTTCGGGAGCAAACGTCGGGATACCCTCATACCTTACCTCCTCCTTCGGCATGCAAAGCGTATCTCCGATGGCAAAAACCCGGGATCAAAACCCCCATGATATCGCCGGCATAAGCCTGTGTCAGGACCTTTCTCTCATCCGCCATCAGCTGCTGCGGCTGGGAAACCATAGTACCTGCCGCTCTGGACATGCTTCACCTCTTCCGACGCTTCATATTTGCCCGAGCAGATCCTCATAAAGCAATACGGTCTCTGTGTGCTTTATTCATATTCGCCTGTATTTTAAACACAAAAGGCGGTAAAGGACTTTCTTCAGGATCGATGGTAACCCCCGGAAATTCTTCCCACCGGCGGGGTTGCCATCTTTAAAAATGCTGCAAAAATTTCACACAGAAATTCTGCAGGGCGGAGCCAAAAAGACGGGTGTCAATTCTCCGGCTCTCACGGTTGGAAGATCAAACTCCGCTCCTGCGCCGTCCAGCAGTTCAATCTCCCCTTTTAATTGGTCCATGGCTTCTTCGCCGATGAATTTCGCTGTTAAAGCCTTGTCATGAAGATCAATAAAGTCTCCTCCCCTGCCTGGTCCCCTTTTTCGGTTCCTGAATAAGTCACAATCTTTTTCCTGCAGTCTGAAATTCCCATAAAATTTTTCCCGGAACCAATCGGCCCAATTCATCGGACGAGGTTTCAATTCCTAAATTTTGTTCAATATCTTCCAAGAGTTCAAAAGGTATCTCTTGCATCACGGTCCAATTTGTTGATAAACGTAAAAATCGGGACATGGCGCATACGACAAACCTTGAATAACTAATCTTCGTTTGCGCCTCCACTCCCTGAAGCGTCAATCACCATAACCGCAGAGTCCGCAGCCATCAAAAGTGCGGTAGGTGTCCTCTGAAAATCTGATGCGGTGTATCCAGAATGTTGATGCAGCAGTCGTCATAATGAAATTGAAGTGCCGATGAAGTGACGGAAATTCCCCTCTGTTTTTCAATCTCCATCAATCCGAAACCGCATAGCTTCGCCGTTGCCTTCCTTTCACACTTCCTGCCGTGTTAATGGCGCCGCCGTATAATAAAACTTTTCCGTCAGCGTGGTTTTCCCCGCATCGGGATGCGAAAATAATTGCGAAGGTTCTGCGTTTTTGATCTCATTTTTGGTTTCTATACTGTTTGCCATGGAATCAATCCTCTTTTCTGATCTCGCCTTTGTTCAAAAACAGAAGGTCGGTACATCTACATGCCGGCCTTCCTTCCTATCGCACCGCAAACCGGAAGACCTGTCAGTCTCCGGTCGGGCACCTGATTTCCTCTTCAGTTTTGCAGCAACGTCCTTCATGGAAAAACTGATTCTCCCCATACGGTCCTTTCCTGGGCAGACAACCGTCACCTCATCGCCCAGCGAGCACATCCTCCACATGGGCGATCCTTCCCTGAAATTTTGGAAATATGCACCATCCCTTCTTTCCCGGGGCAAACTGAACAAAGGCACCGAATTCTTTTGATGCTGATGACTTTTTCCTTTGAAAGATCTGGCCCTTTTTCGAAATCGGTCGTAATGATTTTGATCATTTCCAGCGCCTGATTGATCTTTTCCTATCATCGCCGCAGATGGAGACACGACCATCATCCTCAATATCGATCTGCACGCCCGTACGCGCAATAATCTCATTGATCGTCTTGCCTCTCTGCTCGACCACATCTCCGATCTTTTCAGGATCAATCTGCAGAAATTCGATTTTTCGGCGTATTTGCTGACTTCTTCACGGGGCTCCGGCAGTGCAGGGAACCAGAACATCGTGATGATGGTTTCGCTTCTTCTGCACTGTGCTATCGCCTGTTCTACGATGGCTCTCGTCAGACCGTGAATTTTTAATATCCATCTGGATGGCGGTAATTCCGTCATGGGTACCGGCAACCTTGAAATCCATATCGCCAAAATCCTCCAGCCCCTGAATATCGGTCAGAACAAGGAAGTCCTCGTCGCTCTCTCCGGTCACGAGTCCGCAGCTGATTCCCGCACATGCTTCTTGATCGGGACTCCCGCTGCCGTGGTGACAAAGTGGATGCGCAGACGGAAGCTTGCGAAGTGGATCCGTTCGATTCAGGTTTCCGAAACACAACGAGATCGAGTACGGAATTCCTCTTCCGAAGGCAGAACCGGCTAAAGCGCTCTTTTCCGCCAAAGAACCATGACCGATCTCTCGACGGCCGGGTCCTCTGGAAACCTTCGTCTCTCCTACCAGAATAGGAGGAAATTATAGTGATGCACATAGCGCTTATTGGAAGCATAAACATCCAGTCGTCTACTTTCTGCATCTCCGATAAAGGGAGCAGCGTACAAATATCGCAGATCTGCGTCTGTCCTCTGGTAAACATTCCCGATCCGTGTACCCGCGGAATCAAATCAATTTTCTGCAGAAAGAGGCCTGATCTGTCTAATCTGTCTTCCATCCGGTCTCTTATGATCCTTCAGGATCATCTTTCTCACCGTTTTCTTTTCATACTGATAGATGGCTTCCGGTACGAGAGGCAGCCATTCTTCCTGATCTGCCAGAGCCTCATTCACCCGATCTGTAATGTCGCTGATGTTCTGATCTCGAACGGCTTTTTCATCCGCAAAAACCGCCTTCTCCATTTCCTCCTGAGGAACCAGCTCATACAGACGCTCTACGAGTTCCTGCGGAACCGTGCAATGAACTATATTCATGCTTCGGCTTTCCGACTTCCGCCACAACTTTCTTAATGAAATCAATGACCTGAAGATTCACCTCATGTGCCATATAAATGGCCTCCAACATACGGTCTTCCGGGATTTCATTGGCAGCTACTTCGATCATAATCACCTTTTGGCCCACAGAAGCAACGGTCAGGCGCAGATCTCCCTTATCCATGCCTCCTGTCCGGGGTTGACAAGGAATTTTCCGTCCTGCATCCCGATCTGTGTCATGGCTGAGGGTCCGTCAAAGGGAATATCGAGATCGAAGCCGCAATGCTGGAACCGATCATCGCCACAAGCTCCGGTCTGCATTCCGGATCTACCGACATCACCATGTCCTCAATGGTAACATCATTTCTGTAATCCTTCGGAAACAGCGGCCTCATCGGTCTGTCAATCACTCGGCTGGTAAGTTGCATTCTCAGAAAGCTTTCCTTCCCTCTTGTTAAAACCGCCCGGAAATCTGCCAATCGCATAAAATTTTTCCCACATATTCTACACTAAGCGGGGAAAAATCAATTCCATCTCTCGGCTTCTTGGATGCAGTCGCCGTACACAGAACAGTCGTGTCCCCATACTGCATAAAAAGCACAGCCGTTTGCCTGTTTGCCAACCTTTCCAATTTCCACCCGCAGGTTCTCCCCGCGAGATCCATCGTATAAGTATTCATCAATTCTCTCACCCATCCTTCCTGATGAGACATTTCCTCTCATCATGCATCTGTGACTATAGATGCTTCACTATTCTTATATCTGTTTCTTACCGTAAGAAGGACGGAATAAGCCACAAACAGCTGATCCGTCCTTCCTAACTTCCTCAAAAAATTATTTTTCTTAATCCAAGATCTGCAATCAATTTACGATAGGTCTCGATATCATTCTCACGAGATGTTTCAAAAGACCTCTTCTGCGTCCTACCATCTTCAGCAATCCTCTTCTGGAATGATTGTCTTTCGGATTCTGTTGCAGATGACCGTTCAATTCCTGAATTCTTTCTGTCAAAATGGCAATCTGCACCTCCGGAGAACCGGTATCTCCTTCTTTTCTTGCAAATTTGGTGATCACTTCATTCTCCTTGGTAATCATAACTTCTCCTTTAACCACATCTGCCCGTCCACCGCGCAGGGATGAGACTTCCTCAAGCGAAGCAGAGGTATTCACAACTAGTGAATAGTAACACGTTTTTCTTCTTCTGTAAAAGTCCCGGATTCTCTCTTCTATAAAGTACGTGATTCTTCTCTTCTGCGGAACCCTTCGTTCTTCTCTTCAATAGGGTCGTCAAAAGGTTCTTCTCTTCTTTCAAATCCTCCTGTCCCCCTCTCTCCTGAAAAAGGCTCTTGCAGCAGAAGCATCCCGCTCTAACGCACCGTTAATTCTTGCAGGAAGAAAACATTGTTCCTCCCGTCTGAATGTCGAAACCGAACTTCAATGGGGTCTCCATAAATTTCTCTGTCAAAATCAAACACATGGGTCTCGATGCTGTACTGTGCGCACATTCACCGTGAGTTCGTCCCCACGTTTGTCATTCCGTCAAAGAGTTGCCCTGCTGAATCACCTCTGAAAAAAATATACCCTCTTGGAGCAGGAGTTTGGAAGGCGTCGGCTGCAAATTTAAGTAGGAAAACCAAGATCATGTCAAGGTGAGCGCCATGCTGACCATACCCACGACGGTATAAGGCCTGCCAAGCAGATCAGATGCCAGTTCCATCCGTCCTTCTTTCACTGCTTCTCTCACGCAGGTGGAACTGATCTCTTCCTTCAAACGTAACTTTGGAACCAGGTGCACTGAAAAATCACCGGGAAACAGCAAGCGACTCCATTAGAGCCAGTCCTCCCTCTCCCTTAAAAGCCAAAGAGATCACTCCCCACGCAGATATCCGCTGCTCTAAGCCGTTTCACCAGGATATCAGTGATAAAATCTTTTGGTAAAATAGATACCGTTTTGTCGATTGACAGGAATTCAATTAACAAATCAATTCCCATTTCCTCAAAGAGTCTTCTCTTTTCTTCCTTCGTTAAGCTCCGGCACCGGATATCCGGCAAAGTAGGATGCAAAGAAGGCTCAAAGGTAAAAACTCGTTTTCACTAAGCCGTCCCGGGCGCATCAAAATCACTTAGCAACTACGGTGCCCTCTGTGTACACCGTCAAACTTTCCTATCGCAACCGCACTCCTGCCCTCCGATGCAAAGTGTGTGCGTCCGTTATAATTTTCATTCTATTCTTCCTGCTGTCTGTAAAAACTTCTCTACACGGAAGCATTTGGTCCTTTGTTGAAAGCGGTAAAGCCCCAAAAAACATCCATCCGGGTCGTAGAGTCGGAACTGTTCCCCCTCCTGATATCGCATCTCTTCTATCGGCTCTTGTGTCTCCCTGATCGGATCATGCATCTCTCCTATCGGCTCTTGTATCTCCCTTATCGGATCTTGCATCTCTCCTATCGGCTCTTGCATCTCTCCCGAGAAGATTCCGCTTCTTCTGAAATAATGTTCTCAACCGGAATCAGTTTCCGTTTCGTGCCTGTGCCAAAAAGATGGGTCGATGATCAGATAATCCCTGTCTCTGAAAATCTGATCCACCGGAACAATTTTATTTTCCAGCGCTCCCTCATCTCTGAGTATTTCCAACTGCGAAAGTGTCAGTGCGTCTTCCAGATGAAAGCTCCCCACTGCGGTTCTGGTCAGATGAGCCATTACCGCCACACCCCAGATAAAGGCCAATATCATGACAGAGCGTTCGGATATAGGGTTCCCTTGGAGCATTTCACCTCCATCGTAAACTCGCGACGATCCTCCAATTGAGAAGCATCGAGTAGAAAATCGAAAAATCGTTACTTTCCTGCTCCTTCGCTCCACTTCCATGCCGGCACGCGCCAGTTCATGCATGTTTTTTCCTCCCACTTTCAGAGCGGAATACATGGGAGGAATCTGGTCGCTCTCCCCTGAAACGCAAAGTCAGCTCTTCAGTTCCTCTTCGAAACCACTCTTTCATCTCTGGCGATCACTCTGCCGCTTAAATCTTGCGTATCCGTGGTGATTCCCAACCTGCAAACAGCTATATATTCTTTGGTGTGCTCCGTCAGCGGTTCTACCGCCCTGGTTCGCTGCCAAGGCAAACCACCAACACCCTACGGCATCCGGGTCCAACGTTTCCGGTATGTCCAATGCGTCGCTGTTTGCAAATCCGCGGAGTTTGGCTACCACATCATTAGAGTGAAAACCCGCCTCTTTATATACATTCGAAGACCATTATACCGATCGATCAGCATTTCTTTCCTCATCGATGTCTTTTTGCATTCAACTGTTCTTCCACATAACCCAGGACAGATTATTTATGACATCATAGCGCGTGCCGCCAGGGTACAGCCCGCAGCGCGTGCATGCCCTCCTCACCGAAAAACAGCGGCAATTTTTGGCTACATCCACTGCTCCCTGGACCTTAATGATACGAAAGACCTGCGTTTTAATCTCATACATGAAGATCGTACACTCCACTCCCGCTGTCAAATGAAGCTGAGATACAATTCCATCCGTATCCGACGGTTTTGCATGATAAAAATCCATGATTCGCTTCGTCAGACAGGACGCGATGCAACGATCGTCCATGAATAAGATGCTTTGATCAGCGCTCTGCGGGAGAAGGTTCTGCAACCAGGTCTTTTTCATAAAAAACATGATCAATCAGCTCATTATGATCGAAATCAAAGCGTAAAAGTTCACCCGTTCTCTCATTGTCTCCGGGAGAGTATTGGAATATTTAAATACACCCGTATCGTGACAATCCCCATATAGAGTGCCATTGCAATTCCTGTATCATATTTTTGAGAATCCGTCAGATCAAAAATCAATTCCGATAGTGGAACTGGCATCCGGCACGATATAATTGATTTTTCCTGTACAGGGATTGGATATATGGTGGTCAATATTGACCGTTTTTCTTCGCATTTTGAAAAAGTTCTCTGGCTTCTCCCCAATCTTTTCCTCTCCGCAGTCCAGTGCAAAAGAACAAATCGAGCGGTTCCTCCTCTGCAGGAAAAGCCCGATCGAATTTCTTCCGTATGCGGTATGATTTTTATATTCTTCCGGAATCTCTTCCAGAAAAACGGTGGCATGGATCTCCGGATAATTTTTCAGATAAAGATAAAGTCCCATACAGGATCCCAGCAGTCTCCATCCGGCCGAATGTGCCCGCTAATCCGGTGTTTTAACACCTGAAGCCATTCCTCAATCTTCATCCCAGCCGTTTTCCTCCTGCGTTTCCTTTAGGCCCTCTTCTCGCCTATACCTCTTCAGGGATTTTCGTCCCTGGTTTTCCATCTTGTCATCTTCCCGGTCCTCGTCCCGGTCTTCGCCCCGCATCCTTCTTGCCTCTTCATCTTTTTCCATGACTTCATCAATCCGTTTCGACATGCGAATGGCATATTCGACGGATGCGTCCGCTGATAAAGCGCAGTTCGGAGTATTCCGCAGATTTAACTCTCGTGCCAGGGTGGATCGGATGTACCCGCTTGCGCTTTTTAAGCCTTCCATTGTACTTTTTCGATCCTCTTCTTCGCCCAGTACCGAAACCCTAAACCTTACAGGTTTTTCAGATCCGGCGCCACAACGACCTCATAACGGAGGTCATCGGAAATTCGCGGATCTTTACTGAATCGAATGGCTTCCGAAATGACTTTTTACCTCGGGATTGATTCGAATATTTTTATATCTGTCATTCTGATTCTGCCCTGAGATTCCTATTTTTCGTAGCACTTCACCCATCACATAGGCTTCTACTACATCGCCGACCGCATCAGATCAAAGCCATCAAATACAAGACCGCATTCAAAACCTTCTTTCACTTCTTTTGCATCGTCCTTAAACCGTTTCAAAGACTTTAATTCTCCTCGAAGATCAGTTCTTCTGCACGCCTGATACGCACCTTGCAGCCACGCTCGAGCTTGCCATCCAGAACAAAAGGCCGGCAATATTGCCGATGGCGCTGGCCTTGAAAATCTGTCTCACCTCCGCATGACCAATCACCTTTTCTTCGTAGATCGGCGCAAAGCATTCCTTTCATGGCAGCTTCCACATCATCAATGGCCTGATAAATCACACGAGTAAATTTTCAATTTCCACGCCTTCATGCTCCGCAATGGATTTGGCCATTGCATCCGGTTTTACGTCAAAAACCGATAATAATCGCATTCGAGGTAGCAGCAAGGGATACGTCAGATTCATTGATGGCACCGACACCGGAATGAATCACCTTCACCACCACTTCTTCTCCCGACAGCTTCAGGAGACTGCTGCGAAGTGCCTCTACGCTTCCCTGCACGTCTGCTTTCAGGATGATATTCAGTTCCTTCAGCTTGCCTTCTTCAATCTTGGAATAGAGATCATCTAACGACATGCGGGCCTTGGTCTCTTCGATCAGGTCGCTCTTATGCTGATTCGAATAGGTCTGCGCATATTGTTTGGCTTCCCGATCGCTCTCATGCCCGACCAGAATCTCGCCGGCAAAGGGCACGTCGGATAGACCCAGGATTTCGACCGGCATGGAAGGAGTCGCTTCCTTTACGCGTTTTCCCTTGTCATTCACCATGGCTCGTACACGGCCATAATTGCACTCTGCGAAATGAAATCCCCTACATGCAGGGTCCCTTTCTGAATCAGGGACATTGGCAACCGGTCCCTTCCCTTGTCCAGCTCCGCCTCCAGCACAAGCCCTCTGGCCTGCCTGTGCGGATTCGCTTTCAATTCCATAATATCCGCTGTCAGAAGAATGGTTTCCAGAAGGGTTTCCAGTCCCTCTCCTGTCTTGGCAGAAACCGGCACAAATTCTGTTGATCCGCCCCGAGTCGGTGGCAATCAAGCCCTGTTCGGTTAGCTCCTGTTTGACCCTGATCCACGTTGGCACTCGGTTTATCAATTTTATTCACGGCTACAATGATCTCTACCCCGCAGCCTTGGCGTGATTGATGGCCTCAATGGTCTGTGGCATGACTCCATCATCTGCCGCCACCACCAGTACCGCGATATCCGTAGAATTGGCTCCGCGCATTCTCGCGGCATAAATGCTTCATGTCCCGGCGTATCCAGGAAGGTAATGCATCTGTCTTTGATATTGACAGAATAGGCGCCAATCTTCTGTGTGATTCCGCCTGCCTCTTTTCCGATGACGTCTGTCTTGCGGATCGCATCTAAGAGGATGTTTTGCCGTGGTCGACATGTCCCATCACAACCACAACCGGAGGGCGCTTTTTCAACGTGGATTCCTCATCCTCATCCTCTTTCAACAGCTCCTCAATCACATCCACCGGCTCTTCCTTCTCGCAGATAATATCGTAGTCAATGGCAATATTTTCTGCTTCCTCCTCAAGAGCTCAGAATTCACCGTCATGATCTGTCCTGCCAAAAACAGCTTTTTGATAATTGCGGAAGGCTGGATATGCATCTTATCTGCAAATTCATGATTGTGAGCTTATCCGGAACCGGAAATTACTTTAATCTGTTCCTTCGGCTCTTCTGTCTTCTCCACCTCCGGTTTTAATGAAACGTCCGGCTTTCTTGCTTCTGGACATCTGTTCTTCACCCTGATACAGATTTACCAGGTTCTTCGTTCCTTTGCGCTCCTTTTCCTGGGTTGGCCTGCGCTTTTCATTTCTCACGCCTGTTTTTCAAAACTGCGCTCCCGATTTTGCGTGGTGATCTCCCTTCGCGTTTTTCCCGTTTGCCTGTTTTGCAGGAGCATTATCCTTGGTGCATCCAAACGCGGATTTTTACCGGCGCCTGAGCGGGATCCCTCTTTCTGGTTTCTTCCCTGAGTATCTTTCTGGCCTCTTCCCTGAGAATCTTTTGTCCCCGGCGCTGCGCACCCCTTTCCATTTCTTTCGGAAAACGGTTTGTTGTTCTTCTTTGGCTGACTCTGCTCGCGGCTCTCCGGTGATGCTCCGTTTTTACTTTTTCCACTACTTCCATTGTTCTGTGTGGGAGAAAGCGGCATTTCGTTCCTGATTCTGTTCTGAGTTCTTGATGGTTGACTTTTGGAGCTGTAGGGAGCGGTTTCCGCAGAGAATTCCCGTACTCTTCCAGTTGTTTTGGCTTTGTTAAGGGGTTTGATCGGACGATAGGCATTCTGAGATACAGCAAAGCCGCTTTTTGCTAGCCGTCCCCCCTTTTCTTTCCATTCTCCGTCTGTTGCGTAGGATGCGCTCCTCCGAACTTGGAATTATTCGGATTGGAAACAAAAATAATCTTCTTTTTCTTTTTCTGAGGGAGCCGTAGCGTTCTCTTTGGCCCCGGAAGGAGTAGCCACCTTCTCCAGCTGAACTTCTTTTTCCTTTTTGCTCCATCAGTTCTTCTTTATGATCCTGCTTTGTCTTCATGAACCTTCTTTCTCACGCCTTGATGAGAGGTAACAAATCTTTTTCTTGTCTCTCAGCATCCACTTCTTCAATGGAACTATTGGAACGTTTTTGCTTCGATCCCACTTTTCCTGTAAAAGCAATCAGCTCCTTGGATTCGTAACCGAGTTCCGCTGCAAGTTCTGATACTTTTATTTTGGCCATTGTTCCTCCTTATCGGTCTGCTCTGCCGTTTTCCCTGCTCATTTGCGATCTTGTACAATGCATCCGCCAACCCTTGTCCGTGACTGCGACTGACGATCGTGGCGTGTGACCGATCGCTTTTTCCATCGCATCTTTTTCTCCATACAAAATCAGACGCGCCTGAAAAATTACATTTATTTTTGAAACAGCCTCTTCGTTCGATCGCTTGCGTCTCTGTGACCAGCACCAAATGTGCTTTTTGGTGCCCTGAGACTGTCTAACACTCCCGTTTCCCCAGAAACGAGATTTCCAGATTTCTGGCAGAATGCAAAGTGAATAAAACTCGATTATTCATTTCGTATCTGCTCCCAAAAGTGAATACAACGTTTCCTCGTCCACCTTCATGCAGACGACCGCTCCAGCCCCTGTTCTTAGCTGCTTTTTCTCAGACACTCTTCCCTTATGACAAAGATAAGCACCTCTGCCATTTTTCTTGCTGGTCATCCATTTCCAGCGTACCCTCCGGAGTATGCACAATCCTGATCATCTCCTTCTTTGGCTTCTTGGTTCTGCATCCGATACAGGTCCGAAGCGGGATTTTTATTAGGGAAACCCATCCTGTTTGTCTGGCATCAAAATTTATGACTCCGTATCTTCCGCTTCGCCTTCCTCCTTCCAGGCTCCTCCATCTCATCCGGAGACTCCGGCAAATCCTCCAAGTATTCCCCGTCATCCAGGTCTTCATCCATATAATCTTCATAACGAAGCCGGGCGCATCCTTCGCCTGCGTTTCCGACTTAATGTCAATCTTATAGCCGGTCAGTCTTGCAGCTAAACGCGCATTCTGTCCCTCCTTGCCGATGAGCGAAAGCTGATAATCGGGTACGACTACCTTGGCTGTCTTTTCATCCGGATCGGCAAACACGGCTACAATCTTGGCAGGAGAGGGCATTTTGAATCAGGTTCCCGGATTCTCATCCCAGGCGATAATGTCTATCTTTTCTCCATGCAACTCATCGACGATCAAATTGACGCAGCCACCATTCACACCGACACAGGCCCCCACAGGGTCTACATTCTCGTTATTGCTGGAAACGGCGATTTTGGTTCGACTGCCGGCCTCCCTAGCAATGCTTTTTGATCTCCACCGTACCGTCCTTGATCTCTGTCACTTCCTGTTCAAAGAGACGTTTTTACCAAAATCCGGATGGGTCCGTGACACCAGGATGCGAGGCCCTTATTGCCGTTACGCACCTCCAGAATATATACTTTAATACGGTCGTTCGGGCGGTATGCCTCACCCTTGATTTGTTCGTTTTCATTAGAAGGGCATCCGCTCTGCCGAGGTTGATGCTGACATTGCGTCCGAGATAGCGCTGAACCACGCCGGTTTGCAATGTCTATGCTCTTTATCAAAATATTCTTTGCATACAGCAGAACGCTCTTCTTCTCTGATCTTTGCAAAATCACATTCTTGGCATTTTGCGTTGCAATCCTGCCGAAGTTTTGGAATCCAGCTCCGCCCTCACGGTATCTCCGGGCATCACATCCAACTGGAATTCTCTGGCGTCGTCGATCCAAATTTCCGTCATCGGATCCAGCACTTCTTCCTTGGTGGCCACAACCGTTTTTATTGGCATGAGACATGGAAATCCAGGTCTCTCTGTCCATCTCCACCGACACATTGTCAGCCTTTCCGAAGCTGTTCCTGCAAGCGGTCAGAAGCGAGTTCTCAATTGCTCCGAAAAGAGATTCCTTGCTGATATTCTTTTCTTTTTCGAGAATATCCAGTGCTTCCATCAGTTCTCTACTCATTTTCTGTATCCTCCAGATTATTGATCAAAAATCGAGTGCCAACTTCGAAGAGCCACATTTTTCTTTCTAAACGTATCCTCCCATCTGTCTGAATCAAAGTAACAGTCACGATCAAAAAGTTAAATTCCACTAAACTCTTTCTGCTGGTTAACCGGCAGAAACAACTTTCCCTCCACCTGTTTGCCGATGCTCTGTGAAAGATGTCTGTCCCTGGTCAGTCTCCTGCCAAGACCGGGCGAGCCGACCTCCAGCGTATAAGGTTCTCCGACAAAATCCACTTCATCCAGGGCCTTGGAAAGAACACGGTTGACCGCTACACAGTCGTCAATGGTTACGCCCCCTCTTTTATCAATGTAACAGCGAAGATAGGCTCTCCCGCTTCCTTCACATATTCCACATCATAAATGTTGACCCCGTTCGCCTCTGCAATCGGAATGAGTAGCGCTTCTGTCTGCTCTTCGATCTGTTTTCGTCCCATGCGAAAACTCCTGTTTTTCTTCCGTTACACAAGGAAAGTGGGCTCCTGCAAGCCCACTTTCATCAGTACTTTCCCAATTTAACACGCAAAGCCCCTATCGTCAAGGGTTTTTGCAGATTTTACTGCTCTCCTTCATACGGAACGACGGCGCCCTGGAAGGTGTCATTGATATATTTTACAATTTCAGGAGTGCAGAACTCACAAAAACCTGGATTTTTCGGCTCTGATTCATTGCCTTCCTTCACCGCAATTACATTCACATACTGCTGAATGGCATCTCCGTCTGCAGACTCGGAAGCCAGCGCATCCTTCTTGACATTTAAACCTGCTTCCAAAGCATAATTGCAGTTGACCACACCGTAAAGCCACACTGGGAAGCTGTTTGGTAACCTGCTCCGCCACTTCCTCCACCAGCTTTAATTTATGAGGATTTTTCCTTTACATCATTGACGGTCGCGAGTGATTTCCCGCACCGTCAGCCAGCTTTAATCAAAACTTCCTGCTGGAGTAGAAGCAGGGCTCTTGCTTCGTTGGTCGTATCGTTGGGGAATCGCATAGCATCTCCATCACGCAATGTCCTTCAGGTCTTTTTGGTTCCCGCAAATGCCGATCGGCTCGTAGTGAATCTTTCCGTTTTTGGCGATCGCCAATATGGGTTCCCTTCTCTTTGTTAAAAGAATTCAGGTAATTGACATGCTGGAAATAGTTCGCATCGAAGTCGCCGGACTCCACCACGTTGTTTGGCTGAATATAATCATCAAAAACCTTGACTTCCAGTTTATACCCTTTCTTTTCCAGCATTTCGCTGCCTGATCAAAAATTTCTGCATGAGGGGTTTCACTTGCGGCAATCTTGATGACATTATCTCCGTCTGCAGGTGCTGCAGCTTCCTTCGAAGCGTCCGTGGAAGCGACCGCCGAAGAAGCCTCTGTAGCAGCTGCTCCTTGGGATGAGGCAGTAGAAGTATCACTGGAAGCTTCCTTCGACCCGCATCCTGCAAGACCCAGGGTCAGCAGAGATGATAACAAAAATGGCTGATACAATTTTCTTTTTCATAATATATTCCTCCTTGTATTGTCTATCATCAACGGGTCTCCTAGGCACGTCGCCTGTCGAGCCTCGTTGAAATCAAAGTACCGATTCCTGAAACAACTGCACGAGAAGTACCAGGAGAATCACGCTCAGCCCATAGAATATTGGGACGATAGCGGTTTATAACCATAACGGATTGCAATATCTCCCAGACCGCCCCTCAGATCACCCCGGCCATGGCCGAATAACCGAGAATCGTTACAATGGTAATCGTGGCGCCGGCGATCAGCGAAATTCTCGCCTCTGTCAGCATCACACGCGTAATGACTTGAAAATGACTGGCTCCCGCCGCCTGCGCCGCTGATCACTCCATGGTCAGCCTCGTTTAGCGAAGACTCCACCATTCTGGCAATCAACGGAAGCGGAAATCACCAACGGCACAATCGTCGCAGTGGAACCATAAGTCTTGTGCACAATCAGCATGGTAAGCGGCATCACAATGATCAGCATGATCAGAAAAAGGCACCGATCGCATAATATTGGTAATCAGTCCCAGAACATGATAAAAGCTTCCGATTGGGATTCTGATTCCTTCCTGACTCCTCACCGCTAGAACGACTCCCCAGGGAGGTCAGCACATAACCGAACAGGGTGGAAACCAGCGTCATATAAACCGTCTCCCAAATTCCTGTAAGAATCATGCTTCCCTTCTCTGGGAGAAATTTGCAAAAAGTTCCATAAAGCTTCCATCTTTTAGTCCAGTACCTCACCGACAGTTCATGATCTTTCAAATACTGTATCTGTCTATCTGCGATCTCACCCTCCTTAGACAGGGCGAGATCATGTCCCCTCTGGCAACCCCTGCACGTCCTTTGTATTTTGCCTTAGAATATTCACCCGGTTCCCCAAATTGCAGAACCATATTGACTACGACCGGCTCATAGGATGAATTCCTGAAAACACAATTCTAACCTTTCGCCCTCGTATGTTTTCTCTTCCGTTTTGGAAACCAAGGAGGCTCAGTTCTCTTTCCATTCTTCCGGATCTCTTCCTTCAATAATCAGTCTCTTGGCGGCATCTGATTTAGGATGGGCAAAGACCTCCTCTACGCTTCCATTCTCACCAGCTCCCCGTTCTCCACGATGGCCACGTGGTTTACAGATCTCTCTTACCACGCTCATGGAATGAGTAATGATGACGATGGTGATCCCTGTCTTTTGATTGATCTCTCTGAGTAGTGCAAGGATCTGCTGCGTTGTCTGGGGATCCAGCGCACTGGTTGCCTCATCACAAAAGTAGAATCCTGGGATCACAGGCAAGGGCTCTTGCGATTGCCACTCTCTGTCTCTGTCCACCAGAGCTGTGCCGGATAAGCCGACGCCTTCTTCCAATCCCACTGTTTTTAACGGTTCCCTGGCTTTCTTTTTGGCTGCCTGCCCTCCTGTCCCATGAATTTTTAGGGAAAACAGACATTGGCAAGTACCGTGGACTGCATCATCAGATTGAAAATTCTGAAAAAAATCATCCCTATCTGCGCTCTTAACTGCCTCAGCTTCCGGTCATCTAACTGTGAGGATATTCCATCCACTTCCACCGATCCGGAAGTCGGGTGTTTCTAAAGGTTCAAACACCTGACCAGCGTACTCTTCCCCGCACCGGACATTCCGATGATTCCGTAAACATCCCCGCTTCCACACGAAAGTTGATATTCTTCAGTGCTTCACCTCGGCCTCTTTGGTTGAAAAAGTTTTGTATAAATTTTTACTTCAATCATTGCCATACCATTTTTCTGCAATCGATACCGTCTACCGATTCTCCTCTATCGAAAAAAATCCTCTCTATCGAAAAATCTCTCTATTGAAAAATTCTCTATTAAATCCTCTCTGTTGAAAAACAACCATAACAGTTGCGCTCAACTTGATTTTCCTATCATAAACATCTGCCCTATTTAGTCAATTCCAAAAACTAAGGTCTGCTATCGCTTCTTCCGATAGCAGACCTCAAGAATCAAATCGTGATTGCTCTCCTTCCTAAGAGACTCAAGCTTCCTGCCAAAGCCGTTTCCAAGAGCAATTTTTCATCATATCCGTAAAGCCCTGTTCCCGCTCGATTGCCGGCAGCGCCTCGTGAGAAAAAGATATGATCGGAATGAAAAGGATGGCAAAGTGCCTTTTTGTGATCCGCAATCGCAGTCACATATAAACCGGCTGTTTCCATCTCCACTGCCAATTGATTCATATCACGTAATTTTTCATTGATCTTCGGGTCGGATAATAAAAAGAAGTCGGAGGAATAGACGCTGCCCACCTTGACCGGAATTTTTAACTCGCCAGCGGACTTCCCGCATTCGCCAACATGCCATAATCTGCCAGCGGGGCAATGTGTCCATAAAATCCATAGGCGTCCACATAGGCTGAATTCGTACTGGCTCCCATTGCGATCACCACATCCTTTGTATGGAGTTCCGAAGAAAGGGCCCCCGCACTGCCGATGCGAATAATCGACTCCACGCCGAACTGCGTGTACAATTCGTGTGAATAAATGCCCATGGACGGAATCCCATCCCATGCCCCATCACGGAAATTCTTTTTCCCTTATAAATTCCTGTGTATCCGAGCATATTGCGTACATCGTTGAAGAGAACCGGTTGCTCCAGGAAACTCTCCGCTACATATTTGGCGCGCAACGGATCTCCCGGCATCAGGACTACCTTTGCGATATCGGTTCCTTCTTTCAAAGAAATGCTTGCTGATCCAGATTCTTTTGCCATCACTTCATCCTCCTAAAGACTGTTTGTTGTGGATTGATTTTGCTTTGCATTGATATAAGGGATCAAGCCTTCCGCATCTATGATTCTCTGCATAAAGGAGGAAAGCCTGCCCTGATAGGACTTTCCGGTTGTTTCATCGATAATCAGTCCCGTGTCAAAGTGAATGCGAATCCTGTCTCCTTCCTGAATCTGTCTGGAGGCTTCAGGGCATTCGATAATCGGCAGGCCGATATTGATGGCATTACGGTAAAAAATTCTGGCAAAGGTTTCTGCAATAATACAGGATACACCCGCAGCCTTAATCGCAATCGGCGCATGCTCTCTGGAGGAACCGCAGCCGAAGTTCTTGTTCACAACGATGATGTCGCCTGCTTTTACTCTTTTTACAAAGGTCGGATCCAGGTCTTCCAAACAGTGCCGTGCCAGATGCTGTGGATCGCTGTCTGCCAGATATCGCGCAGGGATAATCACATCCGTATCAATATTATCCCCGTATTTAAAAACGTGCCCGCTTGCCTCTTTCATACCGCCTCCTTTATCATTCCAACTCTGAAGGTTCCCGATAGCTTCCCGGTTACGGCACTGGCCGCTGCAACAGCCAGGGACGCCAGGTGAATTTCGAGATCCGTTTCTCCCATCCTGCCGATAAAATTCCGGTTGGTGGTGGAAACGCACCTCTCCCATGCGCCAGAATCCCCATATAACCGCCAAGACAGGGACCGCAGGTCGGTGTAGAGACCACAGCTCCGCCTCGATGAAGGTGGAAAGCAAACCCTTCCTTCATGGCCTGAAGATAGATCTGCTGCGTCGCAGAATCACGATACAGCGCACCCCTTCTTGACCTTTCTTCCTGAGAGAATCTTTGCGGCTATCCGTAAATCTAGAAATTCTGCCATTGGTGCAGGGCCGATCACCACCTGATCGATCGGGATATCTCGATCTCATCAAACACCCTCGTGTTTTTCCGGAAGATGGGGAAAAAGAAACCGTCGGCTTTAATGTCCCCAGGTCAATTTCAATCTCCCTTTTCATAAAAAGTGCATCCGCATCCGGCAGAAGACTTCATACGCTCTTCGGGCTATGTTCCTCTACATAGGCTTTCGTAGGTCGTCTGGAAAGATCCCATTTTTAGCCCCAGCCTCAATGGCCATATTGGCAATGGTCAAGCGGTCATCCATTGACAGATACTGTATGCCGTCACCACAAAACTCCATGGATTGATATAAAAGCTCCGTCTACACCAATTTCACCAATGATATGCAGAATCACGTCTTTTCCACTGACCCACGGATTCGGTTTCCTCTCAGTTCAATACGAATCGCAGACGGCACCTTGAACCATGCTCTTCCGGTCACCATCCCTGCCGCCATATCGGTAGAACCGATGCCCGTCGAAAATGCTCCTAATGCCCCCATAGGTACAGGTATGAGAATCTGCACCGATGATGCAATCTCCGGGCAGAACCAGTCCCTGTTCCGGAAGCAGCGCATGCTCAATTCCCATGGTTCCTACATCAAAGAAATGCGTAAGCTCCTGTTGTTTTGCAAAATTTCTACAGCATTTACGAGTTTTCCGCCGAAGCGATGTCTTTCGCCGAACAAAGTGATCGAGTACGATGGCAATCTTATCCTTGTCAAACACACTTTTATCCTGAAGCTTCTCCATCACTTTGAGTTGCAACCGGTGAGGGTAATGTCATTTCCCAGTACAAAATCCAGTTGGAGCTTCGATCAACTCTCCCGCATGTACCTGAGAAAGACCTGCATGTTCGGCCAGAATTTTTCTGGCTCATCGTCATTCCGCTCATCTTGTTCCTCTTTCTTTTTCTTTTCTACCTTACAAAAAACACCGTACAGGATCGCAAACAGGATGCCGGACAAAGAGGCGACCAGCCCTGCTCGCAAGTAAGGCGGCTGGTACAAAGCAGTGATTTCATGGATGCCTTTTGGCACATCCACCGCCATCATCCCATAGTCTGCCGTCAAAACAGTTCCCTCCCTGCCATCCACGTAGACCTTCCAGCCTGCCAGGTTCGGAACAGAAAAATAGACTAGACTTCGATTTTCCAAATTAGAAGTGGTTGCCTGAAAACCTCCTCCATAGGAGAAAAACGTTTTCTCTTTACCGGAATCGGTTTTGATCGAAATTCGTTTCTCATGAATGGTTCGAAAGGAGGTACAGGAAGTCGCTGCCCGGTTGCGACATTCCTCATCAAATTCATCATCAGAGGTAATCGCCGTCATATCGGAGGCACCGGCATGAATCATCTGCTCCGTATATTTTTCGGCGTGTCGTCCGGCAGGGATCAGGGCCTTGACCAGTGCCCGATCGGTCTGATTTTTTATCCAACTTGTCAAATTCCGACTCATAAATATACTGACGGAAAACAAATCCCATTGGAATAAAAATTCTTATTTTCAAAAATAGCCGGAATCCGTGTTTCCGATCTCTTGCCTGGTTCACCAGTTCTTCTGTTTCTCCCGTATCCCTCTGGTTTCGGTAAAAGCCGTAGGTGCCCATTCCTTCCCGTATTCCCCATCGGAACTGATGATGTGATTCCAGAGATAGTACTTCTCAGACAAAAATTGCCCGAAGCCCTCCCCTCGAAGAGTGGATTGGATTCCACCGTCCTTATAAATCCGATGGTTCCGCTATAGAAGTTAAAAATCTCAGCAGGAACGGTGGAAAGAAAACAGTGAATGGTGGGCATTCCCCATACCATCTCATAATTGGTGGCAGAACCTTCCGTTTCCACCCGGTAAAAACATTCGAATCAAGTGTGTCCGGCTGGAATCCAACATCTGTTGTTTCCACATTTGCATCCCGTAATGATTCACCAAAGACATGCCGTTGATCAACATGATCATCGTTGCCGCCAAAGAAGAAAGGCGGGTTAAGAGAAGGCCTATGCGCAGTCTCCTTTTTCTGTTTCTTACCAACAGGCAGAGGAAAATCAGACCTACGTACATGCAGGCCGTGGCAATTGCGTTCCGGATAAAATAATCCTTATTTTCGGAAATCTGGAAGAATACGATCTTACCGCTTTCATCCCTAGTCGGAAGACAGTAGATGACGAGCATCAGGGTGAACAAAAGAGTCGATATCAACGTTCCTGTCCGGAAGTTCGTCAAATCCTCCTTTTCAAATTCCCTGACCGTAACAAGCGCCATAAAGAGAATCGGCATAAAGTACCACCTGGCATAGTACCAGGAATTAAAAAGCGAAAAAACGGAATTTAGCACAGGCACCAATGCAATGAGGAGGCAGGTCCAAAGCAATGTTTTGATCCAGTTCTTCCTTCCTTGATAGGCGCGGAAGAAAGAAAGAACGCCCGACAGCCCGAAGAGAAAGAAAGACCGCTAAGGAAGCATTTTTTACCGTCGCATCATATAGAATCGTGCCCTTCCCGATGATATCCGACACCATCACCATACTCTTCAGAATATCCAGGTACATCAGGGCGCTGGGATAAACGATCATATCATATCCCAGCACCACGTTTTCCAGTCTTGTATTTCCTGCAATGCCGGAGAGCGCAAGCATCAGGAAAAGTGCGGCAATCAGCACCCTGATGATCCCTCCGGAAAGGGCTCTTACGATCATCGAGAGAAGGTACGCTAATGTCTTCCCTTGCATAGCGAATCATAGCATAGAGCAAAAGAAATACCATCATGCCGAAGAAAAAGTAATAATTGATGATCGCCAAAAGACTAACGCAAAGAGTGAACCCGCAGCCACCTCGTATATCCATGTGAAATGGGAGAAGCTTCTTCTCCGGTGTCCAGTTCCATCAAAGAATCGAAAGTAAGAAGGAGGAGTGGAAAGCAGCGGCATCCGTAAAATGATTGAAGACAATATTACAACCGTTGAATCCGGAGAAAGCATAAAAAAACCGCCGATCCGCGCAGAGATCTTTGATCTTGTACGTTCGAAAAATACAAATACGCCGTGGTCACATGAGTTGCGTACTTCAGCGCCATCAGAAAAGGCATCAGATAGGGAACTGCAGATTCTGGAAAAGGAATCGTCAGCCAGAAAAAGGGCTGCCCATCAGGTAAAAAGAAAGGTCGCCGATCAGCGTTCCCCCAGGTCCAGGTTCCAGTTCCAAAAACCTCTCCGCTCGACTGCACGATGTGCCAGTACATAAACAGGACCTGCTGTACGTTATAGTCGCCATACAGGAAGGCCGTGGTTAATCACCCAGAATAGCGGCACGGCAATCACATAAATCAGGAACCCGGTCAGAACATCATCAGTGGCGCAGGAAACCTGCGCCACCTTCCTCCAGTATGGATGTTTCCTCCAACTTAGTTGTTGATAAGTTTATCATCCTCACTCCAGCTGTACATTTTACGAATCTCTTCGCCAACTTTTTCCGACGGATGCTCGGAAGCCAGCTTACGCATCGCCTTAAAGTGCACCTGTCCACCTGCCTGAGACATATCTAACAGGAATTCCTTCGCAAAAAGTTCCATCCTGAATATCGGACAGGATCTTTTTCATTGTTTTCTTGGTTTCAGCAGTAATCAGCTTCGGGCCGGATACATAATCTCCGTACTCTGCTGTATTGGAGATAGAATAACGCATTCAGCAAAACCGGATTGATAAATCAGGTCCACAATCAGCTTCATCTCGTGAATGCATTCGAAATAGGCATTTCTGGGATCATAGCCTGCCTCATGAAAGTCGTTTCGAAAAGCCGGCCTGCATCAGAGCGCAAACACCGCACAAAGTACGGCCTGCTCGCCGAAGAGATCGGTCTCCGTTTCCGTACGGAAGGTGGTTTCAGAATACCCGCACGAGCGCCTCCGATGCCTGCACCGTAGCAAGAGCCAGATCCAGTGCCTTTCCGGTTGCATCCTGTTCCACTGCAACCAGCATCAGCACCCCCTACCTGCTTCAAATTCGCTCCGAACCGTGTGTCCGGGTGCCTTCAGTGCAATCATGGTCACATCCACATCTGCAGGTGCCTTGATCAAACCAAAATGCACATTGAAGCCATGGGCGAACATCAGCATGTCACCTGCTTTCAAATTGGGCTCAATATCCTGGTGATACATGGCCGCCTGCTTCTCGTCATTGATCAAAATCATGATGATATCCGCCCACTTGGCAGCCTCTGCATTGGTTTTTACGGTCAGACCCTGCGCTCTGGCCTTTTTCTGCCGACTTCGATCCTCATATAAGCCGATAAAACCTCACAGCCGGAATCCTTCAGATTCAACCCATGCGCATGTCCTGGGAACCGTAACCGATCACCGCAATTTTTCCCTTCCAACAAGGATAAATTGCAATCCTCCCTGATAAAAATTTTAGCCTCTGATGACATCTGTTTTACCTCCATGCAAAAATAAAATAATTTTGAATTCTTTAGGGATTACCGGAAACACCCTTCTGATCGCAGCGTCAGAAATATACCACTTCGTCCATTCCGCGGAAGAGTCCGGCTACGCCAGTCCTGGCAAGCTCAAGATTTCATATCCTTCAAGAAGACCGAGAAAAGCGTCAATCTTAGATGTATTTTCGGTAATTTCAATGATCAGGATCCCGTCCCCACATCGACAATGGTGCCGCGAAATACATTGGTCAGAGAAATCAGGTTCACCCGGTCCGCTGCTCCCGCCTTCACCTTAATCATCGCCAATTCCCGGAACACACTGCGATCCGGTTTCAACTCTTTGATGATCTCTGACATCCACCAGTTTCGAAACCTGCTTCTCAATCTGTTCCAGAATATTGTCCTCACCGAGGCAACAATGGTAATACGGGTAAATCTGGGATCCGCCGTTACACCGGCTGTGATGCTCTCAATATTGTATCCGCGTCTGGCAAAGAGGCCTGAAATGCGACTGAGCACACCTGCAGTATTGTCTACAAGATTTGAAACGCTTTTTTCTTTCATATTCCCTCTTCTCATAAAAAGACCTGTTCAGTATACCATGCGATATGGTTCCGTCAAAGGTTACAAAATTCACGAATCCTCCGGAGCGATTTTCACCTTACACCGGCTTTCCTTCGCTTTCCTTGCATTTTTTGAAGCGCCACTACCAGTTCTTGCCACTTCACGATGGAAACACTGCGGAACATCTCCAAAAACAACTCTACCCTCTCCGAAGTGTCATAGATTTGAATTAACATCATGCTCTTTGACATATCGACAATCCTTGCCTGCATAATGTCGCAGTTCTCCATGATGTCTCTGCGATTGGACCGGTTATACTTGACTTTCAGAAGCATCAGTTCTCTGTTGATGGCACTGCCAGACGAGAAGGTCTTGACCTGATAATGTCAGTTTTTATTGAGCTGCTTCTCAATCTGCTCTATGGTATGCTCATCTCCATTCGATACAATGGTCATGCAGGAAATATCTCTGTCCTTTGTTTCTCCCACCACCAGCGAATTGATATTAAAATTCCGTCTGGTAAAAAGACCTGCTACCTTCATGAGTACGCCGGCTCTGTTTTCTACTAACAGTGAATAAATCCGTTTCATAATCCACCTTTTCTTATACAAGCACCCGATCATCGGATCCATCCACACTTCCAAAATTCCGGATTTTTCTTCATTCAGAAAAAGCCCTGATCCCATCGGACAGAGAAGAATGACCGTCCAGATGGGAAAAAGCTCATTCCGTAAGCCTCGCAATTTTTTGAAAAATCCGGTCCTCTCCCAAATCCACCATCGTGTAGTGACCCTTATAGGCACGATACTGATATTCATGAACCATTCCCAGCACATTATTTCTGAGCAAAAACGATTTTTACCGGAATATCATACTGTTTCGCATCCCAGTTCATTCATCGTCATTTTGAAAGCCACCTTCCCCGCAAAGGGCAAGTACCTGCCTATCCGGACAGGCAAGTTTTGCCCCAATCGCAGCCGGCAACGCATATCCCATCGTCCCCATTCCTCCGAAGTGAGCAGCCTGCCCTCCGGTGCCACCCTCAGTAATGCGTCGCCCAGATCTGGTTTTTTGACCTACATCCACACATAGGATCGCACCCGTATCCACTTCTCTGGACAAAGCCTTCATCAGTTCCTTAGAAGGAACAAACTCCTCTTGACCACAACGCATTTTTCTCATTTCCTCTTTCCACTTGTTGAGCGAAGAAAGCCAGGGATCATGCTTTTCCTCCTCCGGCGCACGTTTCAACATTTCTCGAAAAATATGCAATATCTCCGACAAGCGGAATGGTAGGGCCAACGTTCTTACCGATTTCTGCAGGGTCCACATCGATATGAACCAGAACCTTTCCGGTTCGAGATCAACTCGAGGCAGTTCACGGCGCGGTCTGCGACACGCGCACCGATCATGAGCAGCAAATCACATTCATTGATGGCCCTGTTTGCATAGGGACGACCGTTGTTGCCGACCATTCCAAAAATACAATGGGTCATTCGTGGGCAACACGCCGATCCCCATCATGGTCGAAACAACCGGTATCTGGTGAAGAGATGCAAATTCGCGAATTTCAGAAACCGCATCCGATAAAACACCTCCACCCGCACAAATCAGGGGCTTTTTCTGCCCGCAACAGCTCTCTATTACCTTCTTGACCTGTACCACATTTCCTTCCACCGTCGAGCATATAGGTACGCATGTGAATCGAATCAGGATACACAAAAGGAAGGAAGGGTGGCCGTCTGAATATCTGAGGGATGTCAATCAGAACCGGCCCCTTTCGACCGGAAGTTGCTATAAAAATACGCCTCTTTCATGATTCTCGGCAAATCATTGACGTCTCGAGCAAATAGGAATATTTGACAAAGGACTCGACTGCGCCGGTGATATCCGCCTCCTGGAATACATCCGAGCCGATCAGTTCCGATTGCACCTGTCCGGTAATACAAATAAGCGGAATAGAATCCGCATAAGCAGTTGCGATTCCGGTAATCAGGTTGGTCGCTCCGGGACCGCTTGTCACACACAAACCCTGCTTTTCCCGTCATTCTTGCATATCCGCTGGCCGCATGAGCCGCATTTTGTTCCTGCCTGACCAGAATTGGTTTGATGCTGGATTTCCGCAATGAATCAAAAAAGGGGCAGATTGCAGCACCCGGATACCCGAATAGTACCTCTGTCCCTTCCATTTCCATACATTTCACAAGTGAGTCCGCGCCGTTCATTCCGCCTCCTGCTTTTTCTCTTCAGAGTTAGATCACATCATGGTATCCGAGTCAAGTCAATAGAACCCAAAGAACCTTTGATCTTATGATATGCCTCATTATACTATTGATGAAAGGAAACGGAAAAGAATAGACGCTGATTTCGTGCTGTGCTAGAATAAAAAAAGTATGGCAAAAACAAAATTTAAGGAATGAAACCCTATGAACTTTCAAAACAAAAGAAAAATGGATCCGCATCCTTGCGCTGATCGTCCTTGCCCTGATGATCCTGTCCACTCTGGGGGGCTGCGCCCAGGATACGGAACAACTGGAAACCTATAAGAAGAATATGGATACTTTTTTTGACTCGGTAGCCTCCTATAACGCTTCGATTAACGCAATTGATCCCATGTCGGACCAGGCCGAGAAGGAACTGCTTAGTTATTTAGACAGTATGAATGCAGAATTTTTCCAATATGGCGACCTTCCCATTCCGGAAGAATTCCAGTCCATTTCTAAACTCCCCAAAGATGCTTCCGATTCCATGGCAAAGGCCGTCTCTCTCTACCATGAAGCCTATGACGGAGAATACAACCAGGGAAAGGCGGAGGAGCAAGGCAATATTATGAAAAGAGCCAACCGTGCGGTTCGGGTCATGATCCAGGTGCTTCGCGGCAAAAAGCCCGAAGGCGATGATGTCACTGTAACAAACGGAGAATAAAATACGGTGGCTGTTGCCACCGTAAAAATTCTTCTAATTCTCATATCTGGAGGACAGCTTCAATCTGGTCAGCGCCCTGGCCATCGCCGCCTGTGACAAATGATATTCGCGCTTGGACTGATTTTGTCTCATGTGCTCCTGTGACCTGCTCCAAAGCTTCCCTTGCACGGTTTCTGTCAGTATCCTCCGGTCTTTTCACAAGTCGTCGCCAGGATGGTACAACGGTTATTGGCGATCTGGCAGGGAACCGTTTCCGATAATCACTTCCAGTTCCCCACCATCTGCATGACGATCTTCATATCGCCCTGATAGATGTAACGATCATTTCCTCATGGTGAGCCAGAATCTGCATACTTCCATCCTTACGGAATCGTCGCAGATTCTGCCCTTCCATCAAAGAAAACACCATTCGCACTCATCACTTTTTAACCCGAAGGTTTCTTTTCCTGTCTGTGCCATTTTAATTCATTCCTGACTGCTTCGCTTTTGCAATCACATCTTCCACCGTTCCGACATTGAAGAGCGGATTCGGGATAAGCATCCAGATCCCCTTCACGATTGCCTCGAAGCCTTTTAACGTTTCCTTGATCGTGACAAATTTACCGGGAACATTGGTAAACTGCTCTGCCACATGGAAGGCTGTGACAGAAACGCTGAATCTTTCTGGCTCTCTGCACCGTCATTTTATCGTCTTCACTGAGCTCTTCCATGCCAGGATGGCAATGATATCTTGCAGTTCCTTATTTTTGCAGCATTTTCCTGCACCTTGACTGCAATTTCATAATGCTCATCTCCGACAATTTCTCTTTCAGTATTCTGGATGATGACTCCAGAGGATCCACTGCCGGATAAATGCCCATTTCACAATCTTACAGAGACAGGACCGTGGTTGCATCCAGGTGTGCAAAAAGTAGTGGCAGGGCGCCGGATCCGTCAAATCGTCTGCAGGAACATGCACCGCCTGAACCGAAGTGACAGACCCGTTTCTGGTCGAAGCAATTCTTTCCTGAAGCTGTCCGAGATCTGTCGCCAGGGTAGGCTGATAGCCGACTGCAGAGGCATCCGTCAAGCAAAGAGAAACCTCTGAACCTGCCTGAATAAACCGGAAAATATTATCAATGAAGAGCAGAACATCCTGATGCTTCACATCCCGAAATACTCCGCCATGGTCAGACCGGTTTCGGCGACCCTCATACGTGAACCAGGGCGGCTCATTCATCTGCCCAAATACCAGCGCCGTCTTATTGATCACACGGAACCTTTCATTTCGGTGAAAAGATCGTTTCCTTCTCTGGAACGCTCGCCCACGCCGGTAAAAATCGAATATCCACCATGTTCGGTTTGCAATATTCTGGATCAACTCTTGAATGAGAACCGTCTTTCCTACGCCCCGCACCACCAAAGAGACCGATTTTACCACCTTTGGCATGGGTGCAAGCAGGTCAATCACCTGATTCCGGTCTCCAGAACCTCACCACCGGGCTTGATCGACCAGTTCCGGGGGCTTGCGGTGAATGCTCCAGTGTTCTTCTTCACTCAGCTGTTCTCCTCCATCAATGGTGTCACCGAACACATTGAAGAGTCTTCCCAGCGTCTTTTCTCCCACCGGGGTCTGAATAGGGCGCACCGGTCGGATGACACGCATTTCTCTGCAGAGTCCTTCGCTGGGAGACAACATAATACAGCGGACAATATTGTTTCCCAATCTGCTGTTCTACTTCCATTACTCTGCGTTCGTTATTGACTTCACCGTCATCGCATCCATCAAATGAGGAAGGTCTTTATTTTTCCTCAAACATGACATCGACTACCGGTCCTCTCACTTCGACAATACTTCCGTCTGTCACAATGATCCTCCATGAAAAGTTAGCCTAATGTACGGTTTCCTTTGCTCTTTTTCAGTGCCATAGCACCGCTGGCAACCTCCGTGATTTCCTGCGTGATCAGCGCCCTGACGTTCCCAGTTATATTTTTGTTGAAGATCCTTGATCATTTCTTGTGCATTCTTATTTGCATTATCCATTGCGCTCATTCGCGACATCTGCGCAGAACAGTAGGACTCCACCAGGCATCCATAAATAAACCCGACAATATAATTCGGAACAATGTTGTTGATCAAAGCTTCCGGAGAAGGCTCCATGGAACTCCTCCAACCTGACGCCAAGAGTTTCCATTATAATTTTTCCTGCTGGACGAAGCAAATCCAGCGGTAAAACACGTGAAGTGCAGGAGCACAACTCATTCCGGAACCCACCGCGGTATATACCGCATACACCTCATTCAGCTTCCTGCTTTCGTATGCCTCCATAATGGTATCCGCAATGTGTCTTGCCCTGGACAGGGGTCGGATTTTTGAGCCGTATAAAGAAAAAGATTCCTCAATTTTCTCCTGTCTGGAGTGATAATAATGCCTGCCGACTTCCCCTACCACATACAGTTTATAGGGGCAGAAATGGAATCGATGTTTTCCTGTGCAAGTTTCAGCACATTATGATTATAAGCACCTGCCATGCCCTTATCATCCGTAATGATCAAATAGCCCCGAACCCGTTCTTCTTTTTGGAATATGATCGTAACTTTCCAAATAGACATTATTCGTTTCGGCGGAACATGTCTGCCAATTCTGGCGATCATCGCCTGAAGTGCATAGAAATAATCTTGCGTTTTCTCATGCTCTCTCTTTGCCTTCATCATCTTATTGGATGAAATCATGTACATGGCATTGGTGATTTTCATGGTATCCCCAACAGATTTGATTCTGTCATGGATTTCTTTTAGATTAGACATTATTCCTCATCTTCGTCCGCATCGGCGCTCTCTGATTTTGCTTCCTCTTCCTTCCACTTTGGAATGAACTGATCAAAAACCCTCGACAATCCGATTTTTTTAATTCCTCTGTCAGATCCCTGGAATCTTCCAATTCCTTAATGATCTCTTGCTCATAATGAACAAAATAATCCAACATGGAGGCCTGAAACGCTTTGATCTTTTTCACCGGTATATCATCAAACTTGCCTGCATTTGCCCCGACCATCGTGAGAACCTGTTCATACATGGCAGAGGTCGGCCCTAAGGGCTGTTTGAGCAGCTCCATAAGCGCCGCTCCATGGTTTAACTGTTTCTTCGTCGCATCATCCAGATCGGAAGCAAACTGTGTAAATACCGCCATTTCCCGATACTGTGCAAGGTCGATTCGAAGGGCCCCTGAAGCCTTCTTCATTGCCTTTTGTCTGTGCAGCAGAACCGACACGAGAAACCGACAAACCAACGTTAACGGCAGGGCGCATCCCCTCAAAGAACAAATCACTCTCAAAGGAAAAATCTGGACCGTCTGTAATAGAGATCACGTTCGTCGGAATATAAGCAGAAACATCTCCTGCCTGGGTCTCTATAATAGGAAGAGCTGTGATGGATCCGCCGCCCAGTCGTTCTGACAATTTACTGGAACGCTCCAGAAGCCTGGAATGCAGGTAGAACACATCGCCGGATCTGCCTCTCTACCCGGCGGTCTCTCAAGCAACAAAGAAATGGTCCGGTAGGCTACGGCATGCTTGGAGAGATCATCATAAACGATCAGTACATCTTTCCCCTGATGCATAAAGTGTTCCGCCATTGCCGTACCGGCGTAGGGCGCAAGGTACTGCAACGGTGCCGGATCCGCAGCTGTAGAGGATAAAACAATGGAATAAGCCATCGCTTCGTCTTTTTCCAGCGTTGCAATCAGATTGGCAATCGTTGACGACTTCTGTCCGATCGCCACATAGATACAGATCACACCCTTTCCTTTTTGATTCTGTATCGTATCCATGGCAATAGAAGTTTTACCGGTTTGGCGATCTCCGATAATTAACTCTCTCTGCCCTCTGCCAATAGGGAACATGGTGTCTATGGAGACAATCCCCGTTTCCAGCGGTTCGTTTACCGGAGCTCTGTCTATGATGCCGAGCCGGTGCCTCGACCGGTCTATAGTCAGACTCTACGATCGGTCCCTTGCCGTCTACCGGATTTCCTAATGCATCGATGACCCTTCCGATAAAAAGAATCTCCTACCGGAATTCCTAGGCTTATAGGTACGTCTCACGCGGGAGGACTGCCGGATTCCCTCGTCATTTCCAAAGAGAATACAGCCAATATGATCATCCCGAATATCCTGTACCATTCCCTTGGTACCATCTTCAAACTCAACGACTTCCCCGTAAAAAGCATGGGAGATGCCTTTTACGTTGGCAATACCGTCACCGACCCAACAGACGTTGCCAACTTCCTTATTTTCTGCTTCCAGGTTGAATTGATCCAACTTGGTCAGAATGGATTTTCAGAGCGGGAGAAGTGGCTTCCCCCTGCAATTCACCTTTCAGAGCCTTTTTTTCAATTGTGCAGCTCTTCCGGAATCACTCCAATCAAACTCAAGTTGCCACACTTCACGATGAATCCTCCTTCGATGGATTCATCATGCACGACCTGAATCTGAACGTTCTTCCAACCCGTCTTCTTTTCCAGAAGCGCTTGAATATGAGAAAGCTGTTCCTGCGTGAGGCTTCGTCATTGCATAACGCAGTTCGGCAACATCGTATCGATCGAGTCCGGCGCCGCGTCTATTCGATAAATCACTCATTCTTATTTGAGGCCTCCTCAATGAAAACGATCATACAGTTCTCTGTCTGTCTGCACCGTATGAGCCGTTGCAGAAATCTTGGAAGCAGCACTCAGTACCATATCGGTAATTTCTGCCTCGAACTGGGCACGCTGTTTCTGGTTCTCAAGCTTGGCATCCCGCCTTGCATCCTCCAGAATCTCACTTGCCTTTTTGTTTGCATTGGCAATAATATTCTCATATTCGTGATAGCCCTTATCCCTGGCATCTTGAATGACCTGCGACTTTTGCGCATCAAGTGCCTTCCTATCACCTTCATATTTTTGCCTTCATCTCCTCTGCTTCTTTCTTTTGCAGCAAGAGAATCCTTTGTACAATTCTCCACTTCCTCCCTTCTGGCATCCAGGACACGATCTACACGCTTAAAAAGGAAAAAGTGAAAAATCAAATACAAAACCAGCAGATTGATCACCATATAAAAATATTGGCGGCACTGAGACTTAACATTTGCTTCCCTTTTTCAGATAATTATGATGCAAAAATGATCGCAAGAGCTACAACCAGACCATAGATAGCTGTTGCTTCTGCAAGGGCTCCGCCCAAAATCAGCATGGTCATGATTTTTACCGGATGCCTCCGGCTGCCTTGCAACGGCATCCGTTGCCTTCGCAGTGGCGACACCGATTCCAATACCTGCGCCAATGCCTGTGATTGCTGCAATTCCAGCTCCGATAGGGATTAAGTTCATGGTAAAACCTCCTTGTATGTTTTACAACCAATATAGATACTGCACCGAATGTGCGAAACAAGCTTTCATCTATTCCGTTGCTTCTGCGATATAAAGGAAGTAAAGGAACACAAAAACATAGGCTTGGATCAAACCGTCAGAGAAATCAAAATACAAAACTAAGCAGGGCAGGTACAAAAACAGGGACGACAAGTTTGATCAGTTCCATGATGACGGTCGCCCCAAGTACGTTTCCGAATAGTCGCATACATAGGGAAAGCGGTTTGATTCCAACTCAAGAATGTTCATCAGGGTGATAATCCAGATCGGCTTGGTAAAGGACCTCACCCAACCGCCAACACCGCGATGTCTGATTCCGGCTGCCTCCACCAATACAATGCTCATGCCGGCAAGCGCAATGGTCACATTTAAATCCATGGTCGACGGCGTAAAACCGAAGACTCCCATTAAATTGGCAAAGTCCGATATAGAGCATGACACAGATCAGCCAGTCGATATAGGCGTTCCGTTTTTCCGATCAGCCCTGCGACCAGTGCGCGCAACGTGACTACAATCGTCTCCGCAAGCAGCTGTCTCCTACTGCATCCGTGAACCTTCAAGTTGTGGGTGAGCATCAGGCAAAAGACAAGAAATACGCCCATGATGATCCAGGTGAGAACCACCGATTTGTTAATATCAAAAAAGCCAGGAGGACCGAATGGAAGGTCAAGATGAATGGCCACCTTATTCGATTTGAAGATCTCATTCAGTGTCTCTTGATATCCATATAGCAGCCTCTTATTCTCCTATTCCAATATCAGAATCAGGTGCGTCCTACTTTTAACACCCTCATCCATTATATTCTTCCAAAACAGGGAGGTCAAACAAACATCCCTGCGCAAAAAGAGCCTAAGATCTCATCCGGCTCCTTTGCAGCAAAGTTAGTGGGCGCAAAGGGGCTCGAACCCTGACCTCCTGCACGTCAAGCAGACGCTCTCCCAGCTGAGCTATACTCCCAACAATTTCCCGTCGAACGGGTACCAAAATACTTTATCACGATTTCCATTTTTTGGAAAGAGGTAATTTTATTTTTCTTCCAGTTCGCGCAAAAATCTGATCTGCCAGATCCTTACGGCGCCATCCTTCACATTTTGCTGCCTGAATGACTTCATGCATCTGCACCACGCAGGCATCTACCTGATCGTTCACCAGGATGTAATCATGGGACAGCATTCCCTTCGCTTCTTCCTGTGCGCGATGGTTCTGCTTTGAATGACCTCTTCCGTTTCTGTCCTCTCCTCTTAAACGCCTCTCCAGTTCTTCTACACTGGGAGGGGTAACGAAGACAAAAAGCGATTCAGGAATTTCTTTTTTGATCTGCAACGCCCCTGTATCTCGATTTCCAGAAGCACATCCTTGCCTGCCTCAAGCTGTTCTTCTACGAATTTTTGGGAGTGCCATAAAATGACCGACATAGTTTGCATGTTCTATCAGTCCGTCCTCTTCTACCAGCTTCAAAAAGGCTTCTTCCTCGACAAAAAAATATTCCTTCCGTCTACTTCTCCGGGCCTGGGCTCTCTGGTCGTCATGGAAACAGACAACCTATAACGATCATACCGAAACGAGTTGTTTCATGATCGTGCCCTTCCCGGCTCCCGAAAAACCGGAGATCACTGCTATGATTCCCCTATCCTTAAATCTCTGTATCATTCCTCTGTACTTCCTGTCTTCACTCTCATCACAATCATAGTCGGAAAGAAGGGCGGAGAGAACCACCATACCGTTTTCCATGATAATCACTGCTTGGTTTTTCTTCCCTGTGTCGCATCAATGCAGCATCCGCCGTCTTTTGCCTGCTGCACCAGTCGCTTAATCGGTGCCGCATCCGGAGAAACAATACTCACAATCTTATCCGTATTGATTACATTGCCGAATCCGATATGAATAAATGCATTCATCCCGCCGCCTTCCTTCTCGATTGGTTTATTCCAGATTTTGGATCTGCTCCCGCACCTTCTCAATCTCCGACTTCAGCTCTACGGTCCGTTCCGATATTGCAATATCGGAAGTTTTCGATAAAATCGTGTTGGCCTCACGGTTCATCTCTTGTACAATAAAGTCCATTTTTGCCAATACCGTTACCGCTCTCCGTCTTTTCCAGCGTTTTGCGCAGTGTCTGCATGTGACTTTTTCAGCCTTACCAGCTCCTCATCTACACAGCTTTTTATCTGCGAAGTCGCCACTTCCATTAAGAGACGGTTCTCATCAATTTGCTTATCTTCCATCAGGGCATGGATTCGCTCTCTTAATCGATTTTCATATTCGGAGACCACTTGTGGAGAATGTGCTGCGATAAAAGAAAGATTTTCCTCCATCTCGTTTAACTTATCCAGCAGATCCCGCTTCAGAAAGGCGCCTTCCCTGCATCCTGGTCTTTTTGGAAGGCGTCTCCCGCCTCATTCAGAGTGCTTTTCAGAAGTGAAAGGACTTCCTGCCCATCAACTGCTTCTCCGTTTGCTCTACCACCTCCGGAAGCTGAGATCAATTGATAGGCACTGACCTCTCCCGGCAGATTCATTTCCCTTGCCATTACCAGAATGGCCTTTCGGTATTCCTCTGCAACCTCTTTATGAAAAAGAATGGAGAGATCTGCAGAGGAGATTCTCTCATAGATGATGGATACGTCTACCTTTCCCCTCTGCATATACCTCTTTAACAAGGCTCGAATCTCCGCTTCATAGGGATTACACAATTTAGGCATCCGAGGTTCAGATCCAAATAACGGTTATTCACGGATTTGATCTCAACCGTAATCCGACATTTCCCGTCTGACCGTTCTGCCCTGCCATACCCCGTCATACTGGTGACCATTTTATCTCCCTCTCCTGACGCACAATTGCCTCATAAACTGCGTCCCGCACTGGAAACGATGCAGGATGCATGATGCCTCAAGAATTTCGTACTCCTGAACCCCCAATCCACGCTGATGCAATCAATTCCGCTGTTGCGAGCCGTCTGTAAATCAATCTCGGAATCACCGATATAAACCGTCTTTTTCCGCCTTGGCTCGCAACTGCTCCATCACTTTCAGCGTCATATCCGGAGCTGGCTTTCTTTTGATTCCTTCCTGTTCCCCACCGCAAGATCAAATAACTCCGGAAAAAGTTCTGCCGACAACGTCCTCACCGCCGGGTCAGGGTTTGTTAGATACAACGGCAGTTTTACGCCAGCCTCCTTCAATCTGCGAAGGAGCAGAGGAATTCCAGGTAGGGGCCTGTTTTGATATGACAATGATCGGCATAGTACGGTTTAAAGATCTCTGCTATGCCAACACCTCCGTATGGTTCACCTTTAGAGAAATAGCATCCTGATCCGTACCCACCTGCTCAAATCCTTTTCATCGATTCCGCCCTCTACTGCAAGGGCTCTGGTCAGAGCCACGATCACACCGCTGCCAAAAAACTTTTTTGTATCTTCCCTATTCCAGTTATGCGAATGACCACTTTTGCTGTAAGGCGTAATTTAACGCCAGCGTCAGATCGTCTACGGTATCCAGAACCGTGCCATCCATATCAAAAATGGCGGTCTCGTACTTCATCCGCTCTTCCTCCTGCCTGCTCCCTGCTTCCTGCAAAAACTTTTTCAAGGCTTTACCACAAAATTCACAATCTTTCCGGGCATAAATTTCTTTGACAAAGATTCCCCGTAAGCCGCTCTCCAAGCGCTTCTCTTGCCTTCGCTAACACCAAATCCTTTGTGCTCTACACTGATCAGAATGGTTGCCTTCCTCTTGCCATTGACCTGAACGACGACTTCAACCTCTTCCTCCTTCATCGCCTCTTCACTTGCAACCGGCCACTCACTGTGAAACACGGATTCCTTTTCCCCAGCCTCTGCCAAAGCTCCTCTGAAATATGAGGCAAAGGGAGCTAAGAGCTGCATGAATACCTTCAGAGTTTCATGATCGACCCCTCCCTTGGTACTCAGATCAAGTAATTTATTGGTGTATTCCATAAATCCGGAAACCACGGTGTTCAGTGAAAAGCTCTTCAGTCTCTCCGTTAATGTATAAACCATCTGGTGGCGAATACGAAGTAGTTGTCTTGTTTCGGCACATCCTTGCGCAATTCTCGCACACAAGCCGCCAGAAACGGGTTAGAAAACGATAGACCCCGTCAATTCCTCTCTCATCCCACTCGGAATCCAGTTCCGGCGGACCCACAAACATCTCGTACAGGCGCAGCGCATCACAGCCATAGTCTCTGATCAGATCATCCGGCGAGACCACATTGCCCTTGCTCTTGCTCATTTGATTCCATTTTTGCCGGTAATCATGCCCTGGTTGAACAACTTCAGGGAAGGGCTCATCAAAACCGATGACGCCGATGTCATACAGGAACTTGGTCCAAAAACCTGGAATACAGCAGATGTAAAACCGCATGCTCGACGCCGCCGATATACATATCGACCGGCGGGTAGCGGTCTGCCTTTTTCTCTGGAAACCAGTTCCCTGTCGTTATGGACATCTACATACTGCAGGAAATACCAGCTGGATCCTGCCCACTGCGGCGATCGTATTGGTTTCACGCCTCGCGTCTCTTCCGCATTTCAGGGCATTTGCAGTTCACAAAGGATTCGATTGCGGCAGAGGAGACTCTCCGTTCCGGTCGGTTCGTATTTCTCTACATCCGGAAGCAGCAGCGGCAGCTCCTCTTCCATGCTACTACTCACCCTCCACCTTGCAGTGCACGATGGGAATCAGTTCTCCCCAATACCGCTGGCGGGAAACACCCAGTCCGCAGCATAATTTCTTTCTTTCTACCAAGCCCCTCTGCTCGATCACAGCAGGGTGCCTCTGCGCTTCTTAGCATCCATCCGTCCCATTCTCCGGAATGGATCATGACGCCTTCCGTTTCAGTATCAGCCTCCTGCAAATCAGAAACTTCCTTGCCATCTTTGGCAATGACCTGAATGATCAGGGAGTCCGAATTTCTTTGCAAAATCGAAGTCTCTGCTGTCATGAGCCGGAACACATGATCGCTCCTGTCCCATGATCCGCCAGTACATAGTCCGAGATCCAAATGGGGAGCTTTTTCCCATTGAGGGATTGACCGCATAAGACCTGTAAACGCCCCTGTGCTTTTTCTTTATCCTGCATCCGGTCCACATTGGATTTGTTCTTTGCAGCAGCTACATAGCCATTAACCGCCTCTGCCTGTTCCGGTTTGGTCAGCTTTTTCTACACTGGGATGCTCCGGCGCAAGCACGAGGAAAAGTAGCCCCGTAAAGCGTATCCGGCCGGGTGGTAAAGACCGTTACCTTCTCATCCATACCGTCTACCGCAAAATCCACTTCCGCGCCATAGCTTCTGCCGATCCAGTCCGTCTCGCATCTTCTTGACCTTTTCGGGCCAGTCCAGCTTGTCAAGATCGTCCAGAAGTCGGTCTGCATAAGCAGTGATTTTCAGCATCCACTGCTTCAGATTCTTCTTGGTCACTTCTGAGCCGCAGCGCTCACACTTGCCGTCTACCACTTCTTCGTTTGCAAGTCCCGTTTTGGAGGAAGGACACCAGTTGATCGGCATTTCCTTCTGATAAGCGAGACCTTTCTTAAACATTTGTACAAAGATCCATTGCGTCCATTTAAAGAATTTTCGGATCTGTGGTATTTTAATTCCATATCCCAGTCATAAATCGCACCAATCTGCTTGATCTGACGTTTGATATTCCGAATATTCTCTGCAGTGGATATGGAAGGATGGATCCCCATTTTAATCGCATAATTTTCCGCAGGCAACCCAAAGGCATCCCAACCCATCGGGTGAATGACATAATGATTGCCATTCATCATCATATAGCGGCACCACACATCGGAGATCACATATCCTCTCCAATGCCCGACATGGAGACCGGACCCCCGACGGATAGAGAAACATATCTAAAACAGTAATACTTGTTCTTCTTACCGTCATTGATGTTAATCGGTTTCTCTTCCCAATTTTTCGCCATTTTTGCTTCAATCTCGGCGGCCTGATACGGTTCGATTTTTCTGATCGGAAACAGACATGAAAAATTGTACTCCTTTAAGAATGAATTTTTTTATCATCATAGGTTCTGCAAAAAGCTGTCAAGCTTTTCCCGGACTTGCCTTCCTGCTCTTCTTCCGGCATCTTGTTGAAGCTGACGCCACGGTGAATATCCCTCCGGCCTGTCTCCAAATTCATAGTCCTTGCCGGGAAGAATGGCATTCAGGAGAATTCCCTGCAATCGCAGCAATGGCGAGAGATGTTAATGTAATCGGCGTTCCAAAGGCATAAAAGGTGATCCCATCTTTAAATCCAAGTCCGGAGACCAGAATCACCGCCGCAATAATCAAATTCCTGGACTTTGTCAAATCCACACGGTTTTTCGACTACATTTCGAACACCGATCGCTGAAATCATTCCGTAGAGAATGAAACTGATGCCACCAATGATTGCAGACGGCATCGACCCGATGACCTGAGAAACCTTTGGAACAAAACCGAGAACAATCGCATACAGTGCCGCCAAACGGATGACACGCGGATCAAAAACTCTTGAAAGCTCCAGCACGCCTGTATTTTTCTCCGTAAGTGGTATTCGCAGGTCCGCCAAAAAGCGCCGCAACCGAAGTCGCAATGCCGTCTCCCGCCAGGGTACGGTGAAGACCCGGATCCTCAATAAAATTCTTTTCCTGTCGTAGCAGAGATGGCAGAGATATCTCCGATATGCTCCATCATCGTTGCCAGCGCAATCGGTGCCATCACTAAAATGGCGGAAATATCAAATTTAGCAAGGAAGAAGGAATCCCGACCCAATTTGCAGAAGCAATCTTCGAATATACTATGAGTGGAGAACCAGTCAGCTGCCGTCACCCCATGCTCTGAAACAGAAGGCAAAGCAGTAAGAAATGATCACTCCCATCAGAATGGGTACGATTTTTGAGCATTCCCTTTCCCCAGATATTAAACACAACCACGGTCACGAGCGCAATCAGCGCAAGCGGCTCAGCAAGTAGAAGCGTTTCCAATGGCGGAGGGCGCAGAGAAAGCCCGATACAAATGATCATCGGTCCCGTTACCACCGGCGGAAGATACTTCATGACAGTACGCACGCCGATCTGCCCTACCAAAGTGCTAGCACCAGGTAGAGCGCTCCGGCTACAACAATGCCCCCCCAAGCATAGGAAGCTTCTCCCCATAACTCATATTGGCAAAGATACCGCTCTTTAGATTGGCAATCGTCTCAAACCCCTCCCAGGAAAGCAAAGGAACTCCCCAGAAAGGCCGGGACCTTAAACCTGGACAGGAGATGAAAAATCAATGTTCCTACGCCCGCAAAAAGAGGGTATTCTGTACAGAAAGACCCTCTCCGTGAAAGTAACTATCCACCAAGATCGGAACAAGAATCGTTGCCCCAAACATCGCAAACATGTGCTGCAATCCCAATACCAACATTTTTGGCACACCCAGCGTTCTGGCATCATAAACAGCTTGCTTTTTCTCGCCCATTTTTTCCTCTCTTTCCTTACCGTCCGGTGCGACACTCTTTCCAAGTCTCCGAACCGTCGTCCTCTTTCACCACTATGTCGATGCATCCTGTCTATATTACCACAAAAATTCCGAAGGAAAAAGAAGGAGAAAATTTTTTTCATAAAACTTATACCTGAAAACTTATACCTGTTTCAATCCTGTCAGATCCGTTTCCGCCACCATAGAATAATTCGTATAATAAACAACGAATCCCGGCTTTGCGCCGGATGGTTTCTTCACATTCTTTTGCTGCAGATAATCGACCTCCACCTTCTTCTGGTCTCTGCCGGACGAATAATAAGCAGCCAGAGACGCCGCTTCTTCGAAAGCCCGGTCCGTCACCTTTCTTCCCCCGCTCTTTAAAATCACATGGGAACCGGGTATCTTTTTGGCATGAAACCACCAGTCTTCCCGGTCTGCAATATGAAAAAGTGACCTGATCGTTTTGATAATTGTTTTTGCCTACATAAAGATCAAATCCATCTTCGGAAACAAAGTGGAGAGGCTGGCTTTTCCCTCCCGGTGCTCCTTCTTTCCTCCGATTCCTGCCGGAGGGGTCCCTCCTTTTCCACTCCCTTCATGGCCTTCGCACTTGCTTTTTCTTATTCGAAATATTTCCCTTGCCCGGGATAAAAACTCCTTGCGAACGGCTCATCTCCTCCCGTTCTCTGGTGCTCCCCCTCAAATACGAAGAGGCAATCATCTCTCTGCGGATCTGCATGAGATCTGCTTCATTTTCTGCCAAATTCAAGGAGGCCTGAATGGATTTCAGATGCTCCACCTCCTCTTTGTTTCCTCTGTCAGAATGGAAAGTTTCTCTGCCGTCCGCTTCATCTTATTATATTTTTCGTATAAACGCTGGGCATTTTTCCGAAACGCTCCTGGCAGGGTCCAGCCGTACCTTCACCATCTGATCCGTATGATAATCCAGTAATTCTACCTCTTTCAGACCATCCGTAATCTGATACGCATAGGCGGTTAACAACCTCCCTGCAGCCGGAATTTTCTCTTTTTTTCGGTATCCTTCCACTGTTGCATCTGCAAATCATAGTTTCTTGGTTGCCCTCTCTAAATGCACCTGGATGACATGGCGCAGCTCGGAAGATTTTTGCCTGATTCGAATGGCCGCATTTTTCTTTGCGTAAAACGTAAGAAGGACAGCCGAAATACTGCACATCCTTTCCTTTTCCATGTTGCCAAAAAGAGTGAGCGGAACAGCGGAAAACTCTTTTGGTGACCCATTTTCATATAGGATTTCCGGATGAAAAATCTCCGGAACGAACGACCTCCAGAATTCCTTTCTCCATCGCACGAAACAGGGAGAGGATCTGCTCGTTTCCAAGCTCACTTACAGGAAGATCCGGATCTATTTGACTCCTAAAACAGATCTCCTGTGCCAGAATCGGCGAGAGTCCCGTGTAGCTGTTATACAAAAGCCTGAAACACCGGCTGGACTTTGAACCGCAGCCCTTCCGAAAAGGTGGCAGCGTCCGCCTCCAGCGGATTTTTTATCTTGCGTCGAGGGGATAAAATAATCTTTCCCCGGCAAGACCTCTCTGACGGAAGATACCGAGGCAGGCACCCTTCGGATCGCATCCAGAATGCGATTATTCTCATCTAAGAAAATAATATTGGAGTATTTTTCCCATCAACTCGATTAAAAGCGTCTTCCTGCATAGGTCTCCCATCTCATTTCGATGTTCCACTTCAAAGCGAAGGACACGCTCCAGTCCCGGCTGTGAGACCGATACGATGCGGCCGTTTTGCAAATGCTTGCAAGCAGCATACAGAAAGAAGGAGCGGCGGGAGGTGCCGCCTTCGTCTCCTCGCAAAAGATAGGCAAGCGGTAAAGATGCCTGTGCGGAAAGATAAAGCTTTACCTGTCTGCCTCGTCCCAAATCCTCCGCTGTTTTGATCGTAAAAAAGAGTTCGTCCTTTTCCGTTTGCACAATTTTTCTGAATTCTGCCTTCGGTTAAAAATCTGCCAGTTCCTTCCTCAAGGCAGCAATGGTAAGTCCCGTCCAGTGCCATGTATGTTCTCCTGAAATATTAAAATAGCCGGCAGAAAAGCAGTCTGCCGGCTATCATCCTCTATCTATCTCTTCCGCAAATTTCTCCCGTCCGGTATTGATACGGAGATTATACCCGGCTGAGATATTCTCCCGTACGCGTATCAATCTTAATCTTATCCCCGGTGGACACAAACAAAGGTACATTCACTTGCGCACCTGTCTCTACTGTCGCAGGTTTGGTTGCACCTGTTGCCGTATCCTTGAATCCGGGTTCGGTCTCCGTGATTTCCAATTCTAAAAAGAGGAGGCTCAATCGCAAAGACATTCCCATTATAGGAATTGACCTTGACCATTTCATTTTCTTTTCACAAATTTAAGAGCATCCCCTACCACATCGCTGTTTGAGCAATTTGCTCATAGGTTTCCGTATCCATGAAGTTAAACAAGTCACTGTCGGCATAAAGATACTGCATGTCCTTCCGGTCCACGCGTGCTCGTGGAAACTTCTCGGTAGGACGGAATGTACGCTCCGTCACACCGCCATTAATAATGTCCTTTAATTTGTTCTGACAAAAGCCGCACCCTTGCCCGGCTTCACGCTGGAATTCGATAATCTGACAGACATTCCCGTCCAGTTCAATCGTAATGCCGTTTCTGAAATCACTTGCGAAATCATATAAACCCTCCTGAAATATCGGTACTTTTTCTTTTTGTGCCTTCTTTAACTAGGATAGTTTTAAACGATATCCGCCGTTTTTCAACCGTTTTTCATGACCTTTTCTGTAAATCACAGAACCCTGAGTCGCAAACCCTTTTCTATCCAATCACAGATCCCTGAGTCGCAAACCTTTTCTATCCAATCACAGATCCATGAGTCGCAAACCTTTTCGATCAACCTGATCGCTGTGTGGATCTCCGAATGACAATGCCATCTTCATCATTCACCATGATCTGACCATTTTTATTGCCAACGAAATACTGGTATTCGTGTAACATCGTATCTTGTTCCATCCCGAGATCGCTTTTTCATTGCGCCACTCGCATAGCCCATTCCATGCTTACCACTCAGGATACTTCCCTGTTCACTAAAAAGAAATCTGCACATCTCCCGTGACTTCCGCTTCCTCTTTTTGCGGCAGAGAAGAAACTGTGAGATCCTCCTGCTCGCCTGCGGATTCCTGGCATTTTCTGAGCAACCGGTGGATTCAAGCGAAGGGATACAGCGTTATCTTCTGTGAGTGGAATGTCATAGGAGCCGTATCTTGGCGAAAAGCTCGCAAAATTTACTACTTTCTCGATAGCCATTGCTCCCTCTCCTTTCCCTGAAGTTTGGATTCTCTACAAAATGATTAAAAATCACTAAACGCTGTAACCATTCTATATATCGGCAATTATTTGATAATATTTAGCGATCTTTACGGTTTATCGTTTCTGTTTGCTCGTATTCCCGCCGATTCCAGCAGTTGAATGGTATAGGGCTCCTGCGGCGTTCGATAAAGCGTTTTTGTCTGTCCTCCTTCCACCACCCTACCTTCTTTCAGAATCAGAATGTCATCGCAGAGCTGATAAAGGACCCGTAAATCATGGGAGATAAAAAGCATCGTCAAATGGAGCTCTTTTTGCAATCTGGTAAACGTTTTTAAAAGCTGTGCCTGAATGGTGACATCCAGTGCGGAAAGCGCTTCGTCGGCAATCAGGAGACGGGGAACGCATCAGTGCCATTCCGATCGCCACCCTCTGTCGCTGTCCCCCTGATAGTGCCTGTGGAAAACGGGTCAGAATGTCCTTGGGCAATTCCACAAGAGGAAGCACCTCCATCACCCTTTGGCGTACTTCTTCCTCTTCCATTTCCGTCTCAGGTCCGTCCGGAGAATTTCTTCCATTAACCAGCCGATTTTTGCAGGATTCAAACTGCTGTAAGGGTCCTGAAATACCATTTGCGGATAAGGGTCTGCACAGGAAATTCTCCCCTCCGTCTCGCGGTTTAACCCTACAATTGCTTTCGCCAGAGAAGATTTCCCACTTCCACTTTCTCCCGCAATTCCCAGTACGCTTCCCTCCTTCACTGAAAAAGAGACATCATAGAGCACCTGCTTCTTTTTGGAGGAGAAAAAAGGAAGCGTGCCGCCTTCCTTGTAATAGACATTCAGATGCTCTACCGTTAACATCTTCTTAGGTTCCGTTCGCATGGTCTTTTGTTCAGTCATCCAGATTCACCACCGGAATCGCTTCCATTAAATTTTTCGTATACGTTTCCTTTGGAGACCGAAAGATGTCCGCAGTTCTCCCCTCTTCCACAATCCTTCCCCTCTGCATGACGATCACACGCTCGCAAAGCTGTGCTACAAGGCTCAGGTCATGCGAAATGAACAGGATTGCCGTTCCTCTCTTTTGATGGATCCTTTGCAACAGAAGAAGAATCTGTGCCTGGATGGTAACATCCAGTGCCGTTGTAAGTTCATCCGCAATTAAAATTTGAGGCTCACCGATCATCGCCGCAGCAATCATCACTGCTGGCGCATTCCGCCCGAAAGCTCATGGGGATACATCCGGTAAATTCTTTCCACATCCTGTAACCCCGTTTTTCTCCAGCAAAGAAAGTGCCCTTTTTACGCTCTCCTCTGAAAGTTCCTTATGATGAATCCGCAGACTCTCCTCCACCTGTACCTCGATTTTAAGCAACGGGTTAGAGAGGTCATCGGTTCTGAAAGATCATGGAAATTTCGTTTCCTGAAACGTCCGCAGCTTCTTTTCTGCTACAGGTTAAAGAGGTTCTCTCCCTGCGAACAGGATTTCTCCTCCCTGTTTCATCAAACCTCGTCTGTTTAACAGTCCCGCAATGGCAAGCGCACTCATGCTCTTTGCCGGAGCCTGACTTCCCCCACGATGCCGACCACCTCCCCGGATATAGAAGGAGATGAAAAATCTTCCACCGCCGTCTCCGGTCTTGCATGATCAAAAATTCAATATGTAAATTTTTACTTCTAAAAGAGGTTGCTTCGTCATTTGCTCCACATTCTTCCCCTGGTGGATGCGGAAATGCCTTCCCGAGAAAAAGAAAAACCCAAGGACCATCAAAAATCAGCACAACGCCGGGGGCGATGACGTAAAGAGGATCGACAGCAAATACGGCTGTGCATCCAGAGCATCTGCCCAAGCGACGCCCTCGGCGGCTGTGCACCGATCCCCAGAAAACTCAGTCCTGCCTCCGCTAAAACCGCATTATTAAAGCCGATCATCAGAGAGGACATCAGAGTCGCAGAGGCATTCGGCAACATGTGCACAAAAAGGATCCGAAGGGTCGGTACCCTCTCCAACCTGGCGAATGCGATATAATCTTCTTTCGCACTTTTCTAAACTCGCTTCTCACAATCCGCGAATAGCTCGGTATAAAGGCGATTCCCAGTGCAAACGCCACCTGAAACGTCCCCGTTCCAAACAAAGAAACAAAAGACCAGCGCCAGCAAAGAGAGGGAAAAGCAAAAGCGCATCCATCAGACGCATCAGCGTCTCATCCAGCCAACCACCCAGATATCCGCAAAAGCACCAATGAGTGTGCCTACTCCTGCACCAATCGTTACGGTCAGGATGGCGATCAGGAAGGTGATCCGGCTTCCACAGAGAACACGGCAGAAGATATCTCTGCCAAACTTATCCGTTCCCATCCAGTGACGCAAACGATATCCCTGATGCTTCTCCATGATATTCATTGCGGTCGGATCATACGGCATATAAAAAAAACTGACCAGCACAAACAGTGCCAATATTCCCGTAATCAGGGCTCCTATCCATAGATAGGGATTGATCTTTTGATTCTTACGAAACATTTTCACTTTCAAAATATCCTCAAACATCTACCCGCGGATCCACGGCTCTACCAATCATGTCCACCATGAAATTGACCAGGAGGATGTACAGCGTCAATCCCATTAGAATCCCCTCGACCACAGGATAATCCCTATTTTGGATGGACGTGATCAGAATCGTGCTGATTCCGGGCAGTTTAAAGATCTTTTTCTATCACAATGGAACCGGCAACTAAATCACTGAGCGTCATTCCATATTGATGACCGGTAGAATTGCATTGCGAAGCACATGATGATATAAGACGCCGCTCACCGTATTCCCCTGGAATAAGCCAGTTCTCGTATAATCTTTTTCTTCTGATAGCAAAGAAGAACGAAGCAGCCTTGAAGTCATTGCCGCCCTGGGAAGGGCCAGGGTAAAAAGCAGGCAAAAATCAAATATCCCAGAAAGCTGAGGACATTCTCCTGATAGGAGACATAAGCGCCGGGAACAAAACCAGTGCAAAAACGAGTCCAAAAAGTGCCGAAAAACAGCATCCCGGAGAAAAAGGAGGAATCGCCATAAACAGTTGTGAAAGCACCATCATGGATTGATCCAACCATCCATTTTCGAATCGGGCACAAAGAATCCCAACCGGAAGGAAAACAGCACCGTCATCCTGAAGGCAAGGAGGGAAAGAAACCCTGTGAGCGGGAGCTTTTTCCGCAATGAGTCCCCCACCGGTTCATCATAAAAATAGCTCATTCCCATATCCCCGTGCACAAGAGAAAAAGCCACTCTGCGTACCTTTGCGAAAGTGGCTTCAAAAGACCCATTTCTGCCTCAGCCTATACAACTGTTGCGGTGTTCCCTCCGTCCCCAACTCTTCTCAAAGCCGGATCTCCGGGGATCAGTGCAAACACCAGGAAAATACAGGCAGAAACTCAAAAGAAGTGTCATCAGCATGACAAGAAGTTTTTGAAAAACATGCAATCATGATGCCGGTTTAATCCTAGCGATGTCCTGTGCGTAGAGGGGAAAAAGTGTATCCTGTAAATTTTTATTCAGCGTTACATAGGACGGCAAATCCTGTAAATATACATTTGCCGCCTCATCAGAGAGGATGGTCTCGCACTTTTAAAGTAGGATGCGCTCCTGCTCTTGTACCGCCGATTCCGCCTTTTGATAGGTTTCATCATAGGAATCAGAATGAAAATTGATAAAATTATTCGGTGCACTTGAAACAAAACGCGACAACAGGGAGGAAGCTGATAAAGTGGAAGCATCCACCCCTATGACAGTTGCTTCATACTTTCGATGATTATAGACGTCCTCCAGCCAACTGTTCCATTCCACTTCCTGGATGTCAGCCTTGATGCCCACCTCTTTCAGTTCCTGTGCAATCACCTGTGCTGTTTCGATATGCTGGTCATAATTGGAAGCAACGGTAATGGTAAAAGAAAAACCGTTCGGATACCCCTGCCTTGCCAGCAGGCTCTTTCGCCTTTTCCGGATCATGCGGATATTTGTTTGCCAGTTCCGGAATAAAAATATTTGCGAAAAGACGGGTACATACTGGAGCAATGGGACTTCCCTTCCTGTTGGAAAACAAAATCCATGATCTGTTTCACATCCACCGCATAGCACAGCGCCTGCCTCACCTTCTTATCTTGAAAAAGGCTGGACCGCATTGTTTAGATAGAGGGCCTGAACCAGGTTCATGGTTCCCTCATAGATCTGAAATTGATCTGATAACCGACCAACCTGCTCCGGTGTCAGTCTGGCAAAGAGATCGACGCTGCCCGCTTCCATGTCCATGACAAGGGGAATCTGCATCCGACTCAATCTTCCAGGTCAAATTTCGAATCGAGGCTGCATGTGTCGGATCCCAATAATCGTCAAACTTTTTCATCACGATTTTTCCTGAGGGGATCAGGGAAACAAATTGATAAGGACCCGTTCCAATCGGTTTGCTTATCCAGTTCCTGATCCTTCTTCGGTACTAATGGCTGCCGTGCAGTTGGTAATGAAACTCGCATCCGGTTGTTTTAAAACAAGCTCAATATGCCGATTGTCTGGCATCTTCACTTCTTTACATTAGAAAAAGCCGATACCAACGGTTTCCTGTTTTCGTACCGGCACATCTTTTCTAAAGAATATTTCACATCCTCTGCCGTTACATTACTCCCATCATGGAATTTCACTCGTCCCGTAAGGTAAACAAAATGGTTTTTGCATCTTTCGAGACCGTCCACGCACTGGCAACAGCAGGTTTCAAATCACCGTTTTTCATCCGGTTTCACGAGGCCCTTCAAAACATTGAAAAGCACTTCTCTTGTTCCCTGCCGCCTGCAAAAGATGGGGGTCAAGACTGTCCAAATCCTGAAGAATTCCTACGGTGATGGAAGAAGATCCGTCTTATCGCCCGAATCCTGATGTTTTGATGAAATCGTCTCCTGCTCCGAAGACGAGCCGCATCCATTCAGTGCAATAGCCAGTGTCGTGAACATGGTCAGCAGAAGCATTTGATACGCTGGTTTCTCAGTCACGATCCTCCTTAGTGTGTGTGATATGAAGTTTTCAAGTAATCATCATTTTACAATGAGGGTGCAATCACAAACGGCACCCCGGACATCAGATTTTTCTTTGTTAATGACTGCCTTTAGTTCATCCATGAACGTGTTAATATCTTTAAATTCGCGGTACACGGAAGCAAAACGGACATAGGCGACGGGATCCAAATCATGCATGTGGTTCATCACAATTTCGCCGATATCACGACTGGGGATCTCTCGCTCACCCTTATTGAAAATTTCTGTCTCTACCGCATCTACCACGTTGGAAATCTGTTCCGCACTAACCGGTCTTTTATGACAGGCCCGAAGAATCCCTGATTCGATCTTGGAGCGGGCATAAGGTTCTCCTGTTGCTGTCCTTTTTGATTACAATAAGAGGAAGCGACTCCACCGTTTCATAGGTTGTAAACCGTTTTCTGCAAGAATCACAGATCCGCCGTCTGCGAATGGATGTATTCTCATCCGCCGGTCTGGAATCAATGACCCTCGTATCATCTTGCCCGCAATAGGGACACTTCATAATGCTTCCCCTTTTAGAATGGTCTTCAGGCTGTTACTTTTTTTGGAGAAAATCCGGTATTTTCAAGTTCTTGGTCTGCACATTGCTCTTCACTTCTTCCGGTCTGCCAAGAACACCAGGGTTTGGTCTTGCCACATTCTGTGCCTGAGGCAGAGGGGACACATGAGTCGCCTGCATCTGCTGCATGCTCGGCTGAGGCATCGGCTGTGCCACAGGTGTAGCTATGGGCTGCTGCGGCATCATCTGCTCCGAAGACGCATAGGAAACACCGGGTGACACCATAGGTGAGGGAGCCGGACGCTGTCCCATCGCCATCTGCGGTGCCCCGTAAGTGGCAGAGTAGTTGGTCATCCCTGCATTAGACACTCTTGACTGAGTCGGTCTGCATATGTCCCGATCAGGGGCACGTCTGCCAATGCTCTGTCGTCAATTCCGTAGCAATGACCGTAATCGTGCAGGCATCCGTACTGATTCTCACTCATATACAGATCCAAAAATAATATTCGCCTTATCTCCGGTGAGTTGTAAATATAACCGGTTGCATCGGAAACATCTGCCAACGTAATATCCCCGGAAACATTGACGATCACATCCGTTGCGCCTGTAATGGTTGTCTCTAACAGAGGGGATCTCCGACCAACTTCACCGCATCACTGGCCTTATGGTCTCCCACTTCCACTACCAATGCCGATGTGTGTGGCCCCTTCCCCTTCATTGCACGTTTGAATATCTGCAAAGTCAAGGTTAATCATACCGGGCACATTGATCAGATCCGTGATTCCTGTACCGACTGCTGCAAGACCTCATCCGCCTTTCTTCAGTGCGTCCGGCATAGAAGTCCGTCTATCCACGATCTCCAACAACTTATCGTTCGGAATGACAATCATGGTGTCTACATTCCCACGCAAATTTCTCAATACCGATCAGGGCATTCTGCATCCTCGTATGTGCTTCAAAAGCTAAAAAGGCTTTGTCACACTCCGACCGTAAGAATCCATGTCCTTTCGCAATGCCGCAATTATAGCTGCTCCCTGGCCTACCGCCACTCCCATACCACAGGTCACAAAAGACTATGTCCGCATTTTTCGAGTGCCGATTTGATATCTTCTGCACTCTTCTGCAGCTCTGTCCCTACTCTCGGTTTTAGCTCCCGGCACCAAGACCCTTGGTCAACTTCTCCCCTATTTGCAGAAGTAGGAGTCTTGCAGCGCTTCTAAGTCCATCTGATCCGTGATGACCTGATAAATTCGACCCCGGTGATGTCCTCATCCACCATGCGGTTCACTGCGTTGTCTCTGCCACCCACCCGCTGACAACTATGATCTTGGCCCCGGCTTCGCTTCATTTGACTTTTATCTCCAGCAAAACAGCTCCTCCTTCGCAATTCTGCAATCCATAATAGCTATCATATAATCATTTTACAAAATACGCAACCCTGTTTTTGATGTGTTTTTGTGTGATTTTTAAGACGTCGTCAAAAGTAATATGCCAGGTGTATAGTCTTTCATGTCAGTAGTTCCGGATTTTCCCTTGAGTTCCAGGCAGAATATGGGATAGCTGTGAAACTTTTTCATTCAGGTAGGAAGAATCTCCCAACTCCACATTCACCCCTGTCAAAATACAGGTAAACCCTGGTGTTTTATCAAAAGCATCCGGTCCGCTGAAAGTTGATACTTGAAAGCAAATGCGTCATATCCAGAATCTCGAAAAGACCTTCGGATCCTTCGCACCGGTAGTCTCGTGCATGACCACACAGTCTACGCTAAGCCCGATCACCTGTGAATTCCCTTCGTCTTTTTCGAAGAAGCTTTCACGACGATGCCTCCCGATCAAAAATAAATGTACTGTCCCAGATAATCGATATACCCTGCCAGCGCCTTTTCATACTTTTTATTTTCACTGCATGAGGGACAAAAATATCCACATCCGTCTTTTCGATGAAAGGAATGTGATCAATGCTTCTATTTCGGTACCGCAAAGATAAAAAGGAGGAATTATGACAAAAGGGCCGCTCATCACCATGTGGATGATCCCGGTCCGAGTAATGCGTATTCCCTTCCACAAAACTCTCGTCACACGATAGTTTTTTTATATAAAATAGGTGAGCCCTGCCAGCAATGCCAAAAAGATCAGCGGAAAAACAATGATCCAATAATGCGAGTGTCTCTATCTGTATTTTGTCTGGTTCCCTGTCTTTCCTGCCGAATCGATCTGATTTTTGCCTTTCTTCTTTTTGGCGCAGGGTACTCCGGACCTTTTTCTTTTCTGCTCGCGAAATCGATATGCTCATCTCTGATATTCCAATCCCGCAGTCGACATTCATCACAATGCCGACTTCCGCCAGCTGAACTGAACACGGCGCCTGCCGCAAAGGAAATAAAGGGTAGAGTGATGCCGGTATTGGGAATCGTATTGGTGACCACGGCGATATTTAAAAATCACCTGGATGGCTATAGTGGCCATGACACCGACTACGAGCAGACTCCCAAAACAGATCCGGCGCATTATTGGCAATCACCATCATCCGCCAAAGGAGCATCAAGAACAGCAGTACACAGTGCAATCCCACCAAAAGATCCCTCATCTCTTCACAAATGATAGAAAAATCATATCATTTGTGCCTCGGGAAGGAGGGTCTTTGCATACTCTCCCGGTCCCTTCCCGAAAATCCTGCCGGAACCAATGGCATAGAGACTTTGTAAGGTCTGATACGATCCATGTTTTTCCCTCGCATAGTCACTCCGGATGCAGCCAGGCCAGAACTCTCGCAAAGCGGAACGAAGAAGAAGGGTCTGCAACCTTCGTGATATAGTAGATAGCGGCAAAACCCAGACCTGCTGACGACCGTAAAAGAAGAATCTTCCATAACCCGGTGTAGCGACAAAGAGCATCACGATTGTGATTCCGAAAACAATCGCTGCGGACGACAGATTCTGTGTCACTTTATAGATCAGAGCACAGGGCAAAAGAGGGGTTGCAAGAAAAACCAGAATCCTTCCCTTGCAGATTTCTGACGCATTTTGCAAATCAAAGCAGCCAGGAAAAGGATCATTGCCACCTTTGCCACCTCTGCCGGCTGCACACTCATGCCTGCAATGCGAATCCATCTTTTTGCTCCATGAGAAGAGTATCCAAAAGGGATCACCATCAGGATCAGTGCGAGACTTCCAAGATAAGCGGGTATCGCAAAATGAGCAAGCAAATGATAATCCGGAAAACGTGAAAGAACCACCATCAGGAGCAGCCCCGCCACTACCGATCCTGCCTGATGCTTTAAGAAAGTATGCGAATCCCCATATTGCAACGCCGCATTATAAGAGCTGGTAGAAAACAGCATCATCAACCCAAATACGCAAAGGGTGAAGGTAAGGACAAGACCGAGTCATTGACTCCGTGAAAGGTCACTTTTCTGCGATCCCGATTTGCTCTGTCTCATACCGTGCAGATCTTGATACCTCCGGGAAACGGTAATCGGTCTGATTCTTCCGTTTGAGAATGGTTCCGACGTGCGTGGGTCACATTTTTCCCTCACGATTCGTAGGCTCTCCATGAAATTTCCGAATTGTTGATGTCTGCATGTTCTCCTCGCATCGTCCATGATCAGTCTCAAACGGAACCCTCCCTGTCCGGTTGATATCTCTTGTCGTTGATCCTAATATACCTTAAAACAGAACTGGCTACAGCTGATTCACATATTCCTTAAACAAATCCGGCTACAGCTGATTCACATTCCTTAAACAGATCCGGCTACAGCTGATTCACATATTCCTTAAACAGGTCGCCGCGTTGTTCGTAGTTCTCAAACATGCCCCAACTTGCACAGGCCGGAGACAGAAGCACCGCATCCCCTCTTGGCGATTTCGGTACAATGCTTCAGTGCTTCGTCAAAAGTTTCCGCAAAATACAGGGACTTGATTCCGTATTTCTGCGCACAGGCAGCAATTTGCGGCGCCGTCTGCCCGATCAGAACCAGCTCTTCACCTTCGGCTTAGCCTCTTTAATCCAGTCATCGTATGAATTTCCCTTATCATACCCTCCGGCAATCAGAATCGTCGGTACATCCATGGCGCGGATTCCTTGAATCGCCGCATCCGGATTGGTTGCCTTCGAATCATTATAATAAGAAGCACCCACCCTTTTAGGCTACATACTCGATCTCGATGCGGCACGGCGCGAAATTGTCTGATCACCGGCAGCATTTGCTCCTTTTTCAACTCCGCAGCCAGGCAGATGGCAATCGCAGCCATGATGTTTTCCGCATTGCAAATCCCCACCAGCGTACTCTTTCAGAAAAACGCATAAAGCATCTACTCTTTCCGTCTTTTGCCAGAATGATCTGATCCCCGTCCAGAAAAAGTCCGTTTTCCAACTTTTCTTGTGATGAAAAAGCACCGCATGCGCAGGACATTCCTTTGCAAACTTCCATGTATACATTATCCCGGTTGAGCACACACAGGTGTCTTCTTTTGCTCTCATTCCTGCGATCTGCTCTTTGCACCCAATATAGTTTTTCCATCGTATGGTGTCGGTTGAGATGATCCGGCGTGATATTCAGAATGGCGGGAGACATCTGCATGAAACGCCTGTACTGCTTCCAGCTGAAAGGAGCTGATTTCCGCCACCGTCACCGATTCGTCATCGGTCTCCATCGCCCTCTCCGCATAGGAAAAAGCCGATATTTCCGACCAGAAACACCTTTTTACAAACGCTCTTCATGATTGCATAAACCAAAGAGGTGGTCGTTGTCTTGCTGTTGGTTCCTGTAATCGCCAGTAGCTTCTTCGCAAACCGGAAGGCAAATTCCACTTCCGAGATGATTTCAACGCCTCTGTTTCTGTAAATCGTCCATAAAAGGAGTATCAAAGGGCAACCACCGGCGAGGGCACGCAAAGTGTCAGTTGTTCCATCTGCTCGTCTGAGAGTTTCCTGATCACGATGTCGCATCGCTGACGGTCGCTTTCATGCAGACCGCTTCTGATTTCAGCTCTCCTCTTCTGTTCATTCTGCTCCAGGAGAATTGGTCTCGCCCGATTTCACAGGGCAAGATGCACGCTCCGACCCCCGGAGAGTCCGGCGCCAATCACAAGGATCTTCTTACCCGCATATTTTTTGATCCATTCTTCTCTATCCATATTCATCGGTTCGTCCTTTAAAGCCTTCTTCCTTCCTACAGCAGCGCCCAATACGCGAACATACAGCCTAAAATGGTTACGGTGGTAAAGGCATTCACCACCCTCGTCTCACTCCATCCGGACAGCTCAAAATGATGGTGAATCAGGGGCCATTTTAAAAATTCGTTTTCCATGCGTTGCCTTAAAATATGTGACCCGCATAATCACCGATATCACCTCAAGCGCATAGATGATTCCAAAAAGGGATCAACAACAGGATTTGCAAAAGCATAGCCATGCCGGTTACAAAAAGCCGCTAATCGCCAAAGATCCTGTATCGCCCATCATCACCTTTCCCTGATACATTGAAAAAGATATCCCAGAAGGATCCGAAGAAAGCCGCCGACAAAAGGCTGCGTCCATTCTCCCCTCCCTCCATGCCACCAAAACAAAAAGGCTGCACTACGGCAGTCACCGACGCACAAAAGTCCGTCTACACCATCGGTGAAATTGGTTCCGTTGCTGGTGGCTAGAGCAATGAACATCAAAACAGGGATGGAAAGCCTCCCGAAATTGATCGCGTGATCCGGAAAAACGGCAACACCATATCCGCATAATTGATTCCGCAAACTGTCCCAGAATAAAAATAAAAGAAAAAGAAGCCAGAAACTCTCCCAACAGTTTCTGCCAGGCACTGCAGTCCCAGATTGCGATGTTTCACCACCTTAATATAATCATCAATAAAACCGATTAGTCCAAATCCGAACGTAATACTCAACACCGCAGGGATCGTCGCATTCTGTTTGACCTTCGCATAAATCAGGAGACAGGAGAAGGACCGGTAAAAAGAAAAATCCATCCGCCCATGGTAGAGTGCCCGCCTTATGCGACTGCGGTCCCTCCTCTCTCTCGTCTGATCCACCTTCTCATCGTTAACAAACGAATGACCCATGGTCCCAGCAAGGTCGAGATCAGCCATGATCCGAATGCCACCATGATTACCAGTTTCACCTGAATCCATCCTCCTTAGTGCGTTTTCATTCGCGCCTGCAACTCTGATGTCATCCGGAAGCGCTCCTGCATCACCGAGCTCCGTGTTCTTCCATTCCTGCATTTTTCCTGCGCGGAAGTGGTACTTCCACTTGCAGAAGTGGTATTGCCCTTCTGAGAGACCGTATTATCTGACGAAGTGGCGCTTTTACCTGCCTGTGTCTTTGCCTCTCCGTTGCCTCCGATCTGAACTGTATTCCCTGGTTGACGGGGACGCATCCTCTGATTGGTTCGTTCCTTCCTCTGTGGTGCCCTTCTGTATCCTTAGCATCTTCCGTATCCGCATTGGAATCGGTTTCCGTAATCAGCGACTGCTGCTTCAGTTCCTCCAGCTCCGCCTTTTTCTTCGTCGCTTAATGGCTCTGTCATAGGGATATTCAAATAAGGAAGAGCCTCTGTTAAAATCTGGCGCACAATACGTGTCGCAAATTTGGCGTCATCCTGTCTGGCTGCGTTCGACGATCCACCACCACATAAATCGCAATTTGCGGATGATCTACAGGGCAAAACCCATAAAGGAAACGACATACCACTTTTCGTGCTCCTGGAAGCGTTTCCGCCGTTCCGGTCTTGCCTCCGATCATGTATCCCGCCGGTCGCGCTGTTTTGCCGGTACCCTCCGGTCCTGCCACGACCTGTTTGCAATATTCCTTGATTTTATCACTTACCGATGCGGAGATCGTCTGCTTCAGGATTCGGGGCGAAATGTTTTTCATCACGGCACCGCCGGGAGAAATGATTTGTTTTGCCAGATGCGGTTCATAATAATAGCCGCCGTCAACCAGTGACGAAAAGGCACTGATCATTTCAATCATCGTCACATTAAAGCCCTGTCCGAAGGAATTGGTCGCCAGCTCCGCACTGCCAAGCTGGTCCGCCGAATAGGTAAGCCCCTGCGTCCTGGCTTCCCCTGCCGAATCGATTCCCGTTTTTAGCCCAAAGTTGAAAATATTCTGAAAATGGCAAAGGTTTCCGCGCCGGTTGCTTCGGCAATGTGCATCATGGTGACATTGCAGGAAACCCTCAATGGCACGTTCCACGCTCACTTCGTTATGAACGCCGTGACAAGCAATCCGGTGTCCTCCTACTTTCCAGAAACCCTTGGCAGGTATATACCTCGTTACCGGTGATCTTGCCGGCTCCAGTGCGCTCACTACGGTAAAGGCTTTTGCCACCGAACCCGGCTCATAGGTGTCGCTGATACATAGTTTTCTCCAAAGGGAATTATATTGTTGTAAAAAGAAGATCCCCTCCAGCGTCCCCAGATTTTTCCTGCGTAATATATTCATAATTATAATGCTCATCCCGAACTGATTGCCCTTCTCGTCGACAAGCGGCCTTCCGATCAACGGTTCCGTATTCTTGGTATCGTTCAGATCAAACTGCGGATAAGATGCCATGGCGAGAATCGCCCCGGTATTCACATCCATGATGATACAGCCGGTATTATTGGCTCCGTCTCCCTCTCTGACTGCATTCTCATTTTGCGCATTAAATTGTTCAGATATTTTTTCTGCAATCGATTGCAAATTGCTGTCAATGGTAGACACGACCGTTTTGCCATCGTCAGCAGGAATGACCGTTCTCTCCAGATTGGAGTCATCGTCCAGATAACCGTACTCCCTGCCATTTGTCCCGATCAGCGTATCATTATAATACTCTTCCAGTCCATACAGACCGTTTCCGTCACTCGTGGTAAAACCGATGACATCACTGGCAAGCGTCTTGTTCGGGTAGGTTCTCCGATAGCCATCCTCGAACCATACGCCTTGGATATTTTTGTTATAATGTTTGCTTTCCGGATTGGTCAGATCCTTGAAGGCCGATATGTCTGCAAATGAAAGCTGTTTCTTCAGAACATAATACCTAGAATCCGGGTGCTCTTCATACTGCCTGATCTCATCTGCGTTCAGTCCCCAATTTTTCCGACAATGCACGGATGGTTGGCTCTATATATTCTTTTTGATCCGTCATCTGTACGGCATCCAGAATGACATTATACACCTTTTTCGCTGGCAGCCAGAACGGTTCCGTTGGTATCCAGGATCTTTCTCTGCGAGCCGGAATCGGCTTGGAATCATAAGCCTGTTGCGAAAAGAACCTGCTTTCTTATATTTTTTCCCCGTCTTTTTACAATTCTGTAAAGACGATAACCCAGACTGGAAAAACACAATCAATACGATAAAGAACAGAACCAGTAATTTTTCTTCATCCAGATCGTGAAAACTGGTTTTCTTCTGTTAGTATTTCCCATGGTCACCCATCTTACCTGCCCGCATCCGGAATATCCGCATTTTGTCTGACATAATCACTGCCTTCCGCATCCGAATACCGAATGATCTGCCCATCGGATGCATAACGCATCCCATATTTTTGAATCGCGATTCTCTTGATTTCTTCCAGGTCTATTTTTCGTCGTCACCTGATTATAGGCCTCGTCATTCTCCTGCTTCAGCGTATTCAACCCTGCTCTTCAACTGCGAAATCTGCCTGACACTGCTGTTCATCTGCATGCGCAGGGATAAATAACCGATTAAAACGACACGCAAATGGTGATTCCTGCCAACATGAGCATCAGATGAAAGACATGTAGCTATGAAGCTCCTTCGCAGGGCCTCTCTTTCTTCTCTGATCCTGTGTTCCAGTTCTTCGCCAACAAAGAGACCTTCTTTCAGGGAGTTCTTTAGGAATCGCAGTTCTCACCGTATTTCCATCAATGTACTTTTTGAGTTCTTTCCATTATTTCTTCCTCATCTGTCTTTTCGAAAATACGTAGTTTTGCACTTTTTCGCATGCGGGTTGCTTTCTCTCCCCTCCGATGGTAAAATCGGTTTTGTTGTAACGACTCTCCCCATGCTGATTTTCCCACAAACACAGACCGGAAATTCCGGAGGATGCAGGTACAGGATTCTCATTTTTCGAAAACGCCGATTTCACAATCCTGTCTTCCAGAGAATGGAACGTAATCACACAAATTCTACCACCGTCGTCGTATCCTCTCGATCATAGCGTCCAGCGCCCCGGATAAAACCTCCAGTTCTCGATTACAAGCATGCGAATTGCCTGAAAAAGTCCTCTTCGAGGGATGTCCTCCCTTGATTCTCATTTTCATTGGAATAGACGACTCTATAATTTCATTCAGTTCAAATGTGGTCTCGATCGGCTTCTGCGTCCGTACTTTACACTACCGGCAATTCGGTGGCAAACGTTCTCTCCATATTCCCTTAAAATGAGCGCCAGTTCTTTTTCTGTCCAGGTGTTTATGATTTCTTTTTGCCGTAAAGTGACTGCCTGCAGTCCATTCGCATGTCCAAAGGCGTTAAAGCGGTAAGAAAACCCCTCTCCGGATCATCCAGCTGATGAGAGAAACACCGAGGTCTAGCAGGATTCCATCGACCAGACGGATCCCCTCTTCCTTTAATACGAGGGCTATATTCTCATAATTATCCCGAACCAGAGTGACCTGTCTTTCATAAGGCCGGAGTTTTTTTGGGTGGCGGCTTCATGGCATCCCCATCCTGATCGATGCCAATCAGTTTCCCTGACAGGGGACAAACGTTTCACTATTTCGAAAGAATGTCCCGCCCCACCAAGCGTGCCGTCCACATAAATGCCGTCCGGTTTGATGCATAAACCGTTTAGGACTTCTTTCAGCAGGACAGGGGTATGTGAAAAATTCCATCTTTTCTCCCATCAGAATTCGAATCCCAGGTCGGAAGCAAGATCATCAATCTTCTCCATCGACTCTCATTGCTGCTCCAGCGATCGCTGCTCAAATCTCCAATTTATCTCCCACACCGACCACCGTAACATCCTTCGTAATACCTGCATGTTGCAGGAGAGGGAAGGGATCAGGATTCTCCTGTTTGTCCAGCTCCGGATCCGTTGCGCCTGCCAGAAAAATCGTTTGATCAGACGAGCATCCTTGTTGTTTAGGGGAAGCGCTGCAAGTTTCTGCTCCCAGAGCGTTCCATCCTTCCTGATCAAACACATAAAGGCAGCTGTCAAAACCCTATGGTGACCACAAAGTGATCTCCAAGTCCTTCCCTGAATTTTGCAGGAATAATCAATCTGCCCTTTGCGTCAATCGCATGGCTGAACTCTCACCCTTAAACGATGCACACATTCACTTCCACTTTTCCACCACTTTTTACCACTTGTTACCATCTTATTCTATTCTTCGGTAAAAACAATGACGGATTAAGGGAATTCCCGCAAAAGAGGCCCTCTAGAAGATCTGCAGAGCCAAAATCCATAGGTTGTGATTCTTTTCTATTCTGAACCACTAGATATTCCATTTCTCTTCTCTGTTCAACTTTTCACAGAATATTCAGACTTCTTTTTCCTTCGTAAATAGAGATCCGCCAGTACGGAACAGACAAAAACAAAAAGACCCAAAAACTGAGATACCGCAATCCGGGTTCCCGGCAGGCGAAGCTGATCTGTGCGAAGCTGCTCGATGAAAAAACGTCCGATTCCATAGCCGCTCAGATAGAACAGCATCATCTCGCCGTCAAATTTCCGATGGCGAACATAAGCAGCATCAGACAAAGAAGCATCAGATTCCAAAGACTCTCATATAAAAAAAGTCGGATGTACCTGAATATAGTTACTCCCTCGCTGCAATATGAGCAGCGATTTTGGCAGTAATCTCATTCTGGCGAACCATATCCATCGGAAGACGCATGGCAAACAAGCTGTTGGTATAATCTCCAAACGCTTCCCGATTGGTAAAATTCCCCCACCTTCCAATAATCTGACCGCAAACAAGACCAAAAACCAACGTGTCTGCAAAACGGAAATAGTTTTTCATTTTTGACATAGACGGCCAATGTCGTAAAACCCGCAATAACGCCGCCATAAATGGCAAGACCGCCATTTCGAATGTAAAGAATGCTGATCGGATCCTCCCTGTATAAATCCCAGGAAAAGGCAACATAGCAGACGTGCGCCGATCACAGAACACACGATCAACCCATAGGCAGCATCCCAGACATGATCTTCCTGAACCCCCATGACCTTTTGCCATACGAGCAGCCAGAAAAACACCAAGCAACATCCCGCATCCGATAATCACGCCGTAGAAGGCAATAGAAAATCCAAAGATAGAAAAAGTTTTTGGTACGATGAAGATAAATTCCCAGATGAGAAATGCAATATCCATCGATTGCATCATTTCAGGCATAACTATTCTCCATAAGAAACAAGAAGAATCCCAAACGATTGTTTGGATCCTCCAGACACCGGTATCGGAAGAACCATAGACCAGTCCATCAAGCATTGAACCATAGACCAGTCCATCAAGCATTGAACCTTAGAGCAGTCCATCAAACATTGAACCGGAACAGGATCACATCCCCGTCCTGAACCACATACTCTTTTCCTTCCATCCGAACCAGTCCCTTTTCTCTGGCAGCGGACAAAGAGCCTTCCCTTAGCAGATCCTTGTAATGAATCGTCTCTGCCTTGATGAATCCTCTTTCGAAGTCAGAGTGGATTTTCCCCGCAGCCTGAGGCGCTTTCGTCCCTGATTGGAATCGTCCAAGCTCTTGTCTCATCCTCTCCCGATGTCAAAAGCTCATTAAACCGAGCGTCCGGTAGCTCGCTCCGATCAATTTCTCCAGTCCCGATTGATGCAATCCCAGATCCGCTAGGAATTCCGCCTTTTCCTCTTCATCAAGCTCCGAGATCTCTTCTTCGATCTGCGCACTAATGACAAACACCTCAGAGCCATCTTTTTGCCCAGTCCCAGCAGTGCCTGCACGTAGGGATTGGATGCACCGTCATCCGCCAGATCATCATCCTGACATTGGCCGCATAAATCACAGGCTTCCATGTAAGCAGATTGCAACTTGCAATCCATTTCTGCTCATCTTCGTTTTGATTTCATCCCTCTGACGGCTTGATCAGCCTCCAAGCGTTCCTTAATGCGTTTTCAAAACTCAAATTCTCTTCCCGCTGCCTTATCCATCCTTGCCGTCTTCCCCACCTTGGCCAGACGACGCTCCAGCACTTCCAGGTCCGAGAAAACTAGCTCCAAATTGATTGTTTCAATATCTCTGACCGGATCCACACTCCCGTCCACATGCACCACATTGGGATCGTCAAAGCAGCAAAACACATGGACAATCGCATCGACCTCTCTGATATTCGCAGGAACTGGTTGCCCAGTCCTTCTCCCTTGGAAGCACCTTTTACCAGCCCCTGCATATTCTACAAAATTCAATGGTCGCCGGTGTTACTTTCTTGGAATGATAGAGATCTGCCAGCTCCTTTTAACCGCTCATCCGAACGGCAACCACACCGACATTTCAGGGTCAATGGTCAAAACGGATAATTTGCTGCCTCTGCCCCCGCCTTCGTCATCGAATTAAATACAGTCTCTACCGACATTGGGTAAGCCAACGATTCCTAATTTCATCTGTTCTTATATCTCCTTTAATGTTTCATCCTCTACAGTTGTAATGTACATTCATTATTATCCAGATTTAAAATAGTTAAAAGATAAAGAAGCTCAACACAGTATTTTATACAATACCATATCTAAGCTCTTTTTGTGTTGCATTTCTTTATTTTAGCTCGGTCTTTGACACATATATCGTAAAAATGCAGTGAAAATAAGAAGCAGAAATGTAACTACACAAAATCAGATCGGAGGTAAAAATTGAATCGTTTGATAAAAAGAACCCAAAAAGAATCTTACTGTTTCCGGCAATTCTCTTATACCTGTATGACAGGGTGGCAGAATTGTTGATTGTGCCTCGTTCAGCGGGGCTTTTTCGTGGTTCCATGTTTCCGCTTCCTTTATAAGCACCAGCGCCAGCTTTATGGATGCCACCACTTTTCGGTCCTGCTGACAATCCCTGCTCGTGATTGTTTATCGGATCATGTTCCGGAAAAAAGGCGGAAGTCTCCCTTTCTCTTCCGAAGGGCCTGCTGTTTTGCCACTGTCATCGGTTTCGGCGCCGGAGGAATCGCAACGATTTGCTTGATTTCATTGACTATCTCACCCTCCATTTTCATGTTCTGCAAGAAGAATCCTCTGCTTTCTCCCGGAATGCATGACGATCTGGAGCAGGGGCCCTACTTGTTCACCTTCCTGCCATCGTCGCCTTTGGACCAATGGTAGAAGAAATCCTCTTCCGCGGGCTGATCTTCCGCTCTTTTGAAGAAGTAACGTCTCTCCCTGGTTTGCCTTTGTCTTGTCGGGTGTTTTATTCGGCATCTGGCACGGCAGTTTTATTCAGGGCGTTTATACCGCGATCATGGGGATCATCCTCGGATACTTTTATCAAGAAAAAGCAAGATCTTTTCTCTTTGTCATCTTCGCACATGCAGTAAACAATTTAAGCGGAACACTCCCCTTCCCTGGATACCGATGCGAATAACACGCTGATTACATGGATCTCCTATCTTGTGTACTTCCTGCCCTCGTTGTTCTGTTCTATCTGCATCAAAAGAGCAAACAAAAAGCGTGATGGTTCTTCCATCACGCCACTTTTCCTTAACGATCCTCTCTGTCATCGTCCGGATCAAAAGAGCATCGTCCTCCCCCTGTCCCTCATGATCGGACGATGAATTCACGGGCGGACACCCGGTTTCGCACACGCTCTCTTTCCACCTGATCGGAGATCATCTCCTGACCTCCTCGCTGTTCTTGACATTGATGATATCAAAAGCAGCTCAGATCTTTATCGGAGGAATCAATATGAATCGTCCCCATCCCAAAAATTTTTGGATCAGCGTCCGTTTCAAACTGACATTCATAATACGGTAAAGGCGAACCTCCTGTTCCGAAGTATTCAGGAGCCCTTTTCAACAAAACAACCGATCCTCGGACATCCCGTATTTGGTAAAGGTCCAGGCAGACCACACCATAAGTGCATTCTGGAATACCATTTCATCTTTTTCTTTTTCATCACATCAGCCTTTCTGTACGAATATTACGTCTCTTTTCAAGGAGATATCCCTTTTCCTAAACGATCAGATCCTCCTGAATATCCAACCGAGTCGCATGGCGCTTCCCCCGTTCCATGGCGATCAAAACCTTCAATAAGATCTCTCTCTTCAAAGCGATCAGACCTTCTTGTATACCGGTCGATTTCCCCTTCAATTCTTCATACAAAACATCCTGTAATTTTTCATAACGAATCCTGGAAATCTCCCCCGCTTTCACAGCAGTCTTAACGCCGCAAACCGGTTCCGACAAATGCATGCAACCGGCAAATTTACACTGCTCCAGGTAGGGTTCAAATTCCGGATAATAGTTTTTAGTAAGTACTCTCCACATCTTTTAAAAAAGGGAGCTGAAACCTGGTGTATCCATGATCCAGCTGTCCGCTTCCCTCTCATCACGCAGAATGGGAAAGATCTCCGCATGCCTTGTCCGTATTCTTTTCCGCGCTCTATTTTTTAGACAGAGCGCCGACTTCCATCCCCGCTGTGGGTGAAGGAGATTGATCAGAGAGGATTTTCCCCACCGGAGGGTCCGGCAATCACCGTTGTTTTTCCCCGCCAGTAAGGATTTCGGTTCATCTATCCCTTCCTCCTTGGCAACGGACAGGAACAGAACCGGATAGCCGCAACCGGTGTAGGCCTGCGCGAGGACTGCCGATCTTCTACAGAAGAAATGTCTCCCTTATTGAAACAGATGAGCACCGGAAGGTTTTGCTGCTTCATCATGATCAGAAAGCGATCCAGGAGATAAAAGCTCGGGTTGGGCCTCTTGATGGCGAAAACCACCAGCGCCTGATCTACATTTGCCACCGGCGGGCGTAGAATTGCATTTTTCTTGGTAAAAATACGAGTGAGACTTCCTTCGGCGTCTTGCTCGTGCACTACCTCGAATTCCGCATCATCTCCCACGAGCGGCTTGATTCTCTGTTTTCGAAAGATCCCCTTGGCACGGCAAATGTATACTCTTCCATCTCCGCGTCCAGATAATAGAAGCCGGATACTCCCTTTCTTATTTTTCCTTCAAGGATTCCTTTCAGATGTTCTGATCACATCACCTTTTTTGTTCATTCCTTTGTGAAAGACACAGCCCTCGTGACCGTGCGCTGCTCGCTTTTTGCCCGGCGTCACATTTCCGTTCGCGTCCACCGTATCCGGCGTCGTTACGGTATAAACCATCTTGATGGCACCGGTAGGCACCTTCAGCCCATGCGCCGTCACCGGGCCATAAGGAATTCCGTCGCTGTCGTATTCAGAATGACCGTTCCATCCGAGGCGATAAAGATGATCTGTACCGGTACTCCTGCCGTATAATCAGAGGCTCTCCTGTGAGAGTGGGCGCTGCAATGGTTCCAGTCAAAATAATAAGAAACCTTTTTCCGGGCCGGTGCTAATCTCCAGGGTTTACCAAAGAGTTCGGATCCGCCTCTTCTCCCGCAGCGGGTGCCCTGTCTGAAATGGTATCTGCTTTCACCTCCGCACTACTGACCGGTGTAATGGTACCTACGCGCAGACCTGCCTCAATCAAGGTCGCAACCGCCGTATCTTCCGGCATATTGACGACATTCGGTACTGACTTTCTGTACCGATGCGGACGCAGATGCAGATGCACTGGAACCGGAAGGTACCGTCGCCGAAGACGATCCGGCGCCATTCCCCGTGGCAACCCTGATCTTCACTTCCGAACCGGATGGCGCAAACGTGCCAGCCGCCGGCTCCTGTCCGGTGACTGTATTCCTGCTCTTACCACTCTCTGTATCATCCTCCTTCACCACCGTAAATCCCTTGCCTTGCAAGATGGACTTTGCCTCTGCGAAAGAGGTTCCGCTGACATCCGGAATCTCAATTCCGCTTGTCCCCATAGAGGAATCCTGTCCGGATCCATTCGTTTTATCACCAAAAAAATCCCGCCTTGGTGCCGAATACAAAGAGAAGAATCACCAGCACCAGAATGCCGACGATCACACCAAGAATCAAAGTGACCTTTTCAATTTCCGGTCCTCTTCCTCCTCCAGATCGTCCTCGTCATGATACCTTCTCCTAACGGGATCCTCCTCAAATCGTCTATTCTACGCTTCTTTCTGCTTCCATTTCCGGAAGTTTCCGATTTCTTTTTTCACGCCTGACCGGCGGTTCGTCCTCATCCGGATACCTTTGGAGCTCTGCGCAGTTCTCTGTCTTCTTTCTCTGTGGCGATTCGTGTGGCATTCTCTTCATCCGGATCCACGAGATGTACAAAAATCCTCGTCCGGAGTAATGAGAGACTGTTTCAAATCACGAATCAATTCGGAAGCAGACTGATATCGTCTGTCGGGAGATTTTTGACAACACTTCAGTACGATCTTCTCGACACTCAGCGGAATATCCGGTACATATTTGCGTACCGATGGAATTGGCTCCTGAATGTGTTTGATGGCAATGGCAACCGTCGTATCTCCGTTAAAGGGAACCCTTCCGGTTAACATTTCAAAGAGTGTAACGCCCAGAGAATAAATATCGCTCTTGGCATCGGAATAGCCGCCTCTTGCCTGTTCGGGCGAAGTGTAGTGCACCGATCCCATTACATTCGACGTAATGGTATTGCTGGTTGCAGCCTTTGCAATGCCAAAATCGGTCACCTTCACTTTGCCTTCCCTCGAGATCATGATATTCTGCGGTTTAATATCCCGATGAATGACGTTATTCCGATGTGCCGCCTCCAGCCCCATTGCTACCTGAATCGTTATGCTGACTGCCTCTCTCACCGTCAGCCTGTTTTTCTTCAATATATTTTTCAGAGTGATGCGTCTACCAGTTCCATCACAATATAGTGACACCGTTTTTCGTCTCCGACATCATAAACATTCACAATATTCGGATGCATTAACCCGGCAGCTGCCCGTGCCTCCGTTCGAAATTTGGACACAAAGTTCTCGTTCTCCGCAAACTCCTGGCGGAGAATCTTCATTGCGACCATGCGATTCAGTTTATGATCCTTTGCCCGGTAAACATCGGACATCCCGCCGGTTCCGATTTTTCTCCAGAATCTCGTACCGGTCCCCCATAACGGTTCCCATCTTGATCATAGTTTGCCCTCTTGATGCCTCTTCGTTGCGATATGATCGGAAGCAAACGGCTCAATCAGAATGACTGCAATATTGTCTCTGCCTCCCTGATCATTGGCTGCATCTACCAGCTTCTGCGCCATCTCCACCACATCCCTCTGTCCGTTTACAATCATGCGGATCTCTTCGTCTTCCAGCATATTGGTCAGTCCGTCCGAACACATCAGGATCTTATCCTGCTGCTCCAACTCTACATCAAAAATCGACATTCACCTCATCATCCGCACCCACCGCACGGGTAATGATATTTTTCTCCGCATGGTGTCTGGCCGTCTTTTCATCAATACCGCCCATGCGAACCATTTCCTCTACCAGAGAGTGGTCTTTGGTGATCTGACGAATGCGATCGCTGATAATATAAAGTCTGGAATCTCCCACATTGGCGACCAAAAGGTGTCTTCCCACGACCGTGGAAGCATGACCGTAGTCCCATGCCGAATAAATGCACATCCTTTGCCGCCAACTCTCTTAACCTGGTGTTCGCACGGGAGATTGCATGTCTCAAAAATGCGCACCGGGCTTTGCAGGGCACAGTGTGCAATCTCTTCCACCATGGTATCTACTGCAACTTTTTGAGGCATATTCCTGCGTTCTGACCGCCCATTCCATCCGCAACAATAAACACATTGGGCAAATTTCAATGCGCGTTTCACAGGAATAGACATAGTCCTGATTCAGTTTCTTTTTTTACCAATATCCGTGATGGAAAAAGTCTTTACCCAAAAAGAAGAATGCTCCCCAAAAAGAATAAGACAAAAAGCAGCGCATCAGATCTGCGTCATGACCCTTCGACGAAGCTGTCCACACGCGCCGTCAATATCCCGCCCCATTTCTCTCTAATAGTAACATTTATTCCGTTTTTTCAAGATTTTTCTGAAACAAGAGCGCTGCCCGCCTGGAACTTGCTTGAAAAACTTCTTTCTCTCACGGGATTCACCGGAATCAAATTGACCAGGCAATTGAAAATCTTTTAACAGATCCGCCAGCTGCTTTTGCATCGGAATCCGCATCGTTTTGTCCTGCAATCAAGGCATATTCAAACGTGATTTGACGCCCTGTTTTTGAAAAATATTTTACAGGCCTGCATCAGGGAAGGAAGATCGTACTTCCTGGCGACCGGCATCAGCATCTGCCTTTTTTCCTGGGTCGGTGCATGAAGGAAATCGCAAGATTAATCTGTCGTTTTTCTTCTGCAAAACGAAGAATTCCGGGGACAATCCCGCAGGTTGAGACCGTGAGGTGCCTGGCCGAAAGATTTTGTCCATGGGGGTCGCAGATCAAAGAAAGAAAGCGCAGCACCTGATCCTGGTTCTCCATTGGCTCTCCACTCCCCATGATAACCACATGAGAAATCTTCTCTCCCACCTCTCTTTGCACAAGGTACACTTGCTCCAGCATTTCCGATGCACTCAAATTCCGCACGACGCCTTCCAGGGTGGAGGCACAGAAAGCACAGCCCATACGACAGCCGACCTGGAGGATATACAAACGCTGCTTCCGAAGCGGTACTTCATATAAACACTTTCGATCAAATTCCCGTCGTCGAGCGAAAACAGATATTTTCTGGTTGCATCCTTTTTTGATTTCTGCACCTGAGCGATTTGTAATTGCACCAAAGGGGGAAGACTCTCTCTCAATTTCTTAGGAAGATTGGTCATTTGATCATAAGAAGAAGCTGTCTTTTCGTGCATCCAGGAAAAAAGTTGTCTCGCCCGATAGGCTCCCTCTCCTCTTTCCTTCATATATGCCGTCAGTTCTTCTATGGTCATGGACTTTACATCCGTCATTCGCTCTCACTTCTTTCTGAATTTGGCAATAAAAACCCGTCTGTGTCCATTTCTCCCGGCAATAATTGTTTCCGGTACAGACCGGATCCCAACCGGTCAGAAGAAAACAGGTTCCCTCAAGGGTAGATTCTTCAGAATCCAGTCCACATTCTCTTCATTTTCTTTGCGGGAAATCGTGCAGGTACTATACATAAGGACGCCGCCCGGCTTCAGATATTCAATCGCATTGCGTAGAATTTTTCGTTGCAGCAAGACAAGAGAATCGATATCTTCTGAGGAAAGACGATACTTGATTTCCGGTTTCCTGCCGATTACCCCCAGACCGGAACAAGGCAGATCGCAATATAGAAATCCGCCTGATTGACCAAATCCGGATAAAATTGTGTGGCATCGCGCGGGCAATTACAACCTCATGCAAGCGAAGACGCTCTGCACCTTCCCGGATCTTTTCACATTTCTTTTCGGTCAGATCGTATGCAAACACCTGCCCGATCTCTTCCTTATGTTCTCCTGCAAGTACCGCCAGTCTTGTCGCAGCATGCAGGCTCTTTCCACCCGGTGCCGCACACACATCTACTACTGTGGCATTTCTGGTTAAACCGGCCAGCTCCGTCACCAGCATCGAACTCACGTCCTGGATCGCAAAAAGTCCCTCTTGATACCCCGGGAGAAAGGAGATTATCCGTATGGGATAAGGAGAGGGCATAAGGAAGAAACGTCTTTTTTTACTTCCGCCTCTTTTTGCAAAAAGGGCAATTTCTATTTCCCGTTCTTTGCTGCTTAACCGTTCATCCAGCCGAATCGTCACCGGTCGGGGACACAGAAGCGCCTCACAGATTTGTGCCGTTCTTGCCTGTCCGTATTCCTCTTCCCAAAGATCTACGATCCAACCCGGCATGGAGTATCGAATGGAAGGATTTGGAAAAGAAAGCACCTCCTTCTGTCTGGCAATCGTTCGAGTACACCGTTGACAAAACCTCTCAAAGAGGAGAACCCATGCTGCGCCGCCAACTTCACCGTCTCATTGACTGCAGCGGAATCCGGGACTCGATCCATAAACAGCAGCTGATAAGCCCCCATCCGGAGGAGTTCCCTGATGAGCGGCTTCATCCGGCTCACTTTTCTGCTGGCATAGGAATCAGAACAAAAATCAAGCGTGATTCTGCGGTCGATGCAACCGACAGCTACACGCTTGATAAAAGCTTTTTGCTCCGATCGTAAAAAAATCATATTTTTGCAACAGTTCTTTTAAAAGGTCAGAAAAAGGAACTGTACTTTTTCCTCCTCCAACAGAAGCTGCAAAACCAGTTCTCGTTCCGTATTCAAATTAGTTCCTTCTCCGGTTTTGCTAAGGCAAAGAAGTCTCAATAGCTGTAATACTGAGGAAACCGCCGCCGCCACATAGGTCATTGCTGCAGCAAACAAAACACTTCTCGCCATCTGTTTCTCATCGCTCCCCAGTATGCCATAATCCCCAGCATTCGAAGGGCACGGTGAGAGCATCCAGCTCCACCGGCAAGGTGACGACCTGAAACAGAACCGCAAAAACGAAGATCCAAATTCCTAAAGAAGTCAAGGTTTGCTCCCAATACCCCGCTTCCTAGAAGCAGTCCGATAAAAACCATCGGAAGACGAGGTTGGAACCAAAATTAGCCGCAGGCACCAAGGCCGCACGAATTTTTCAATGGAATATATCCCGTCTCATGCTGCATGACATGACCGCACTCATGTGCCCTGCAACACCGAGGGCGGCTACCGACGTTTGATCGTAAACGGCATCCGATAAATTCACTGTTTTGCTTCCCGGATCGAAGTGATCGGTCAGATTTCCCGGAACATGTCTGATTTGCACATCCGTGACATGATTTTTGATCAAGGATCCGCTTTGCCACCTGTGCCCCCTGTCATCCCGCACATGCTGCGTATCTTCGCATACTTTTCGATAAGTACTTTTGCACGCCGAAGCTAGCCAACATGCAGAGCCCTGCCCCTGATCAAAAACCAAAAGATAAGTCGGATCAAAACCATAATAATATCCCATTAGTTCTCTCCCTCTTCTCTAACACACAGTCTGTTCGAATGGAAAACCCGTTGAGAAAATCAACCGCATCCATTCGCTTCCTGCCTTCTTGCTGCAATTTTGTGATTTTCAGCGCCTCACTTCCTGTCTGTACCCAACAGTTCTCCTTCTTTTCCGGAAATCACCGTGCCCGGAAGTTTATCTGAATCCACATGGGTAAGATCCGCCTCCCAAATCTTGAGCAGCTGTCTCTTTCTCCCTCTCCCGTCTCCTCCGGAAACGGGTAGATTCGTAAAGGCTCCCGGCCACGGATTTAATCCTCTGATCTGCCTTTCAATTTCCTCCGCCTTCCTTGTCCAGTCAATTCTTCCCATCTCTTTGGTCAGCTTCGGTACCTTGCTCGAAAACTCTTCCTTCTGTTTGCGAGGTGTGATCTGCCCTTTTTCCAAAAGGGCCAGTGTCTTTACAATGCAGGTGGCGCCGAGCTCCGCTAATTTTTTTGAAAAAGAGTTCCCCCTGTCTCTTTCGGCGCAATCCGGATTGCTTCCTGATAGAGAATGTCTCCGGTATCCATACCGACGTCCATCTGCATGATGGTAATTCCCGTTTCTTTTTCCCCGTCTAAAAATAGCCTGTTGAATCGGTGCCGCCCCACGGTATTTGGGAAGAAGGAAGCATGAATATTGATACATCCGTAAGGTGGAATCGATAAAATCTCTTTCGCGCAGAATCTGGGCCGAAGGCAGCAACCACGAACACATCCGCCTCCTGTTCTTTTAACAGGGAGACCGCCTCCTGCCCCCGCAACCTCTCCGGCTGGTGAGACAGGAATCTCATGAGAGCACTGCTTCCTTTACCGGAGAAAAAGAGACCTCTTTTCCTCTGCCCCTCCTCCGGTCCGGCTGCGTCACTGCAAGAACCACCTCATGTCCTGCTTCAATCAACGCTTTCCAGTGCACCTACCGAAAAAAATCGGTGTTCCCATAAACACATGCGCAATTTATTCTTCCTCCGGCTTTTTCCTCTTCCAAATCTTCGTTGTTCACCAGCTCGCCCTCCACCTTCTCCACATACATAAGACCGTTCAAATGATCATATTCATGCAGGAGCGCTCTGGCCAGAAGTTCCTCTCCTCCATGCGAATCGGTTCCATATTCAGGTCATATCCCTTCATCACTACATGATTCGCTCTGGTCACAATGCCGCTTTTTCCGGGAAGACTCAGACACCCTTCGTAGCCCGTCTGTTTCCCATCCGTCTCCTCGATTTCGGGATTGATGATGACAAATGCATCTTCTCCCGTTACATCTATCACGAACATTCTCTTGAGAATCCCAACCTGTGGGAGCGAGCAAGACCAACGCCACCTGCCTCATGCATGGTCTCGATCATATCACTTGCCAACTCCTTGATTCTGGGCGTGATCTCTTTAATTTCCTTACACCTCTTCGTGAGGATCTCGTCTCCATATTCACGAATTGTTCGAATGGCCAATTCCCTTACCTCCAAAAACTTCTAAAACAAATGGACCGGATCCAAATCAAATTGCATCATGACCCTGATTCTCACCGGTCTGCTCCAATTGCATTTTATACTTCTCTTCTAGCGAATCCCTGTAGCGCAAACAAAAGCTCCTTCTGCGTATGCTTCACATAAACAACCATACGATAAATGTCATTCACCCTGGAAACCGACGCATAAGCGGGTCCAATCACCACCGGTCGATCATTTGAGTGATTATATAATATTTGAAGCCTCTGTTCAATTGTCGTGCGTACCTTCGCTGCAAAGGAAACTCCCACCTCTTCCTGATGTGTAAAAATCCGAATCTGTAAAAGGTGCGCCACAGGCGGATACATCATAATCCTGCGGTATTCCATCTCTTCTGTAAAAACTTCGTAGTCCTGTTTTTTTGACTGGCCAGAATCGCATAATGATCCGGTTGGTAGGTTTGAATCACCATCGTCCCCGGCTGTGATCCTCTTCCCGCCCTCCCGCTGGCCTGGGTGAGAAGCTGAAAGGTTCTCTCGGCAGCATGGAAATCCCCACATTCAATGACAGATCCGCCGCAAGCGCGAAACCAGCGTCACCCTCGGAAAATCATGTCCCTTGACAATCATCTGTGTGCCTACCAGAATATCTGCCTCGAAATTCGCGAAGGCACAAAGAATCTTTTTCGTAACTGTTCTTGGTCCTTGTCGTATCCGCGTCCATCCGCAGAACCCTTGCCTGTGGAAACATCTTCTGACAGGCACGCTCAATCTGCTGTGTTCCTGCACGAAAGGCTGAAAGATAACGGGAGCCGCAGGAGGGGCAGACAGAAGGAGTTCTCTGTTCATATCCGCAGTAATGACAGACCAACCTCCCCGATATGCTCCGACAAAGATACGTCACAATGCGGACATTTAAACACATAACCGCACTGGCGACAGGAAACAAATCCCGCCAATCCCCTGCGGTTCATAAACAGCATGATCTGCTCTTTTTTGGAAAGACGATCCAGAATCTGCTCGGATAGATAGGAAGAAAAGGGCGTACGGTTTCCCTTTTTAATTCCCTGCGCATATCTGAAATCACCACTCCGGGAAGTGTCCCCCCTGTCAGTCGCCTGGTCATCTTGAACAGATGGTATTCTCCCCTCACGGCACGGTCGTAGGCCTCTAAGGAAGGCGTGGCGCTCCCCAGCACCACACTTGCTCCTCCCTCTACCAAACCGGCCAGAGCTACTGCCACCTCTCTCGTATGATATTTGGGCATGCCTTCGCTCTTATAGGTCGGTTCATGTTCCTCGTCCATGATGATCAGACCCAGATTAGGAAAAAGGGTGTAAAAGGGCGGACCGCGGGCCGATCATCACATCCACCTCTCCCTCCTGGCACGTTCAAACTGGTCGTACTTCTCGCCCTGGGAAAGAGAAGAATTCATCACGGAAACACGGTTGCCGAAAAATTGGTAAAACCTCATCAGAGTTTGAAAGGTGAGCGCAATTTCCGGAATCAACAAAATCACCGCTTTTCCTCTTTTTACCATTTCCCTTGTCAAGCGAAAATAGACCTCTGTCTTTCCGCTGCCGGTAATTCCATGAATCAAATAGGTCTTTCGTACCTTTTCATCATAGTCCTGCAATACCTTTTTTATGATCAAAGATTGTTCGGAACTAAGCGGTAATTCCTCCTGAGAGGGCTTGCAAAAGGCCTCTCCACCGACCCCTTTGTACGGCATCTGCCACCGGATCCCGATAAACACCTTCCTCCTCCAGTAGGATGACGCCCAGGTTGACCAACCCCCGTATCACTGAAGCGCTGACATTCAGTTTCTGCGTGACAAACGTATATGGCAGGCGCACTTCTCTGTGATCTAATAATGCATTCAGGATGCGCACTCTGGCAAAATGGCCCTTTTTTCACTGCTCTTATTCGCAAATGATCTGGCTTCTTCTTCTGTAAACCTCAGAAAGGTATTTATGCTTCAGTCCTTTCTTTCTCTGGTGAAGTGGCAGCACGCAACGAAGCGCCTGTATCATCGTGGAACCGTATTCTCTCCTCATCCAGGCGGCCAGCCTGACATAAGTTGCTTCGACAGGCAGTTCCCCTCGGCTCTTCCCCTGATTTCCTTTATCCTGGAGGCGTCATACTCTGTTTCCTCGGAAAAAGAAATGATATAGCCGTTACGAACCGCATCTCCCTTCCCTGAAGGGACACCTCTACGCAACTTCCTATCTCCAGCACATCTCTCAGCTCTTTGGGAACCGCATAACTGAAGGGATGGTCTACCTGCTGTGTGCAATATCAATGATGATATTCGCATATTCTTTCATATCTCAATTACTGCTTTTGCTGCGCTTGTTGGTTTTCTTGTAGAATCTCATGAATCAAGACCCTCTCATCCATCGGGTACTTAACCCCCCGTATCTCCTGATAGTCCTCGTGTCCTTTACCCGCCAAAATAATAATATCGCCTCTCTCCCCTGCGCCATCGCATAACGAATGGCTTCCCTTACGGTCCGGAATTTCCACATAGTGTCCGTCTGTTTTCTGAATACCCGTCTCAATATCACGGATGATCTCCATGGGGTCCTCGAACCTGGGATTGTCCGATGTAATAATGGTTAAATCCGCCAGCTTTCCGCTCACTTCTCCCATCTCGAACCGTCTTTCTCTGGAACGATTGCCGCCACAACCAAACAAACAAATCAGGCGATTGGGTCTGTAATACCGAAGCGTTGTCAAGAGGCTGTGCAACGCCATGGCATTGTGCGCATAATCAATCATCAGGGTATAATCATCCGAGACTTTAACCATCTCAATTCTGCCACGTACCCGAACCTTTTTGAGCGCCTCCTCCATCTCCTCTACCCGGCAACCCATCCGGTGCGCCACCGCAATGGCACATAACGCATTGTAGACGCTGAACCTTCCCGGCATGGCAATCTCCGCATGCATGTTCACGATGCCTTTCGTATCGAAGTAGACGCCAAGTTCGCCGGAGCTTGTGCATATATGCAAGAGCCTCCGCTTTAAATCAGCCCCGTCCCCAGTCCGAAGGTCGTCAAGTCACAGGTATGTCCTTTCAGAATCTGAGGCAGATGCTCGTCGTCTGCGTTTACAATGCCATGCTTACACTGCTGAAACAAAAGTCCCTTACAATGCATATACTCAGCAAAATCTTTTGTGCTCATTCGGACCGATATGATCCGGCTCAATGTTTGTAAAAATCCCCATATCAAACAGGAAGCCCTGTGTTCTGTGCATCATCAGCGCCTGAGAGACACTTCCATCACCACTGCCTTCATTCCCGCATCCGCCATCCTTCTAAAATCCCTCTGCAAGCTAAGGGATTCCGGAGTAGTATTGCTGGCAGGAAAATGCTCCTCCCTAATGATCATCTCAATGGTTCCGATCAGGCCCGTTTTGATTCCGGCATTCTCCAGCATATTTTTAACAAGATAGGTGGTGGTTGTCTTTCCCTTGGTTCCGGTAATCCCGATCGTCGTCAGTTCCTGGCCGGATGAGAATAGAAGGCCGCTGCAATAAAAGGCCATTGCATAACGGGTATCCTTCACACGAATCACGACCGTCTGCGTGTTCTTTTGGAATCTCCACCTCCTCTTCTACCACGATGGCAGCCGCCTTCCAGCAAAAGCCTCGAAAAGCCTTCGTGTGGCCATCGAAATTGGATCCCCGAATGCAGAGGAACAGGCAACCCTCCTGCAACTTTCTGGAATCGTTGACCAGTTCCTTCACTTCTGTCTGCATAGCAGATACACCTTTGTCATCTCCGCCATTTACGATCTCATAGGAAATTTCTTTGAACAGCTCTTCCAGTTTCATTCGTACTCCTCTCTTATCCAATTACCTTGCAGTCTTCCATCACCAGTTGAAGACTCTGCCGATTCCCCATTCGTTCACCTGTGGATAATAGGCGATCGCAATCTCAAGAACCTTCTCCTCCTGCTCTTTTTGTTTTTGCAAAGGGGGACAAAGCGCTTCTTCTCCCGTATAGAGCACAAAAGCTGACTCTCCAAAATGCTTCTTTAAAAAGTCATCAAAAGCAATCCACCTCCTTAAAAACAGAGCAGATCATACCTTCTTCCCGTCTCATCTGTCACCTGATATTTACCGACATTTCCCTGTTTCCCCAGCCGCATGCCATGAAGAAGGCGAATCTTTCTGGTGGCAAACAGGGGTTGTTTATTTCCATTCCCATAGAGAGCCAGCGCCTCCCACTCACGAATCAGCGGGATGGATAAGACAGAAGGCGAAGTTCCATATCCAAATGCAGGACTTCCTCCAGATCGTCCTTCGTCAGGAGAGACGCATCATTTAATCTTTTTCTTAGATCTGCAATCCGGTCTTCCTTCATCGAAAAACCAGCCGCCATCGGATGTCCCGCCAAATTTGGTAAACAGGTCTTTTACTGCGGATAAGGCTTCGAACATATTATAAGAAGGAATGGATCTTCCACTTCCTTCACCCCATCTTCCGACGCCGTAATCACAAGCGTTGGACGATGGCTAAATTCCCTGATCCTACCCGCTACGATCCCTGCAATGGATTCATGCAGATGGGGAGGTAAATCACCAGGATGTCGGCGAGGCTTCCTCTTTCTCTTTCTTCATCTCCTCAAGCACTTCTTTGGCCTGCGCAACGCCTTCTCTGGTCAACTCCTTGCGGCTGTCATTTAAAGCCTTTAGTTCATTGGCAAGCTGCAGGGGCTACTTCCTTATTATTTGCACGAAGCAGGTGCAGCCCCGTTGTGCAAAATCCAATCTCCCTGTAGCATTCAAACAGGGACCAAGAACAAATCAAGGTGATAGGTGCTAATCTTGCTTTCTGAAAGACCGTTCACGCGAATCAGCGCTTCCAGTCCAAAACCTGCGGTCTTATTTGCGAGCAGCGCAGTCCCCTCTTAACGATGATTCGATTTTTCATCTAAAAAGCGGCATGACATCACAGACCGTTGCCAAAGCGGCGAAGGGATAGAGCTTATCCATTTTCGCTTCCTCTTCCTTCCCTCTTGGTGTAGAAGCACCTGCATCCACTTAAAGCAACCACCGCTCCGCAAATATCATGAAAAGGATAGCTGCTGTCCGCCCGTTTGGGATTTACCACCGCATCCGCCTCCGGAAGCAGATCCTCTCCGGAACCCTCCTTTGGCACATCATGATGATCGCTCACAATGACCGTCATCCCAACTTCTTTGGCGTGTTTTACCTGATCCCGTGCGGCGATACCGTTGTCACAGGTCAAAATGGTGTCCACGCGTCTTTTTGCCTGATCCACCAACAGCGTACTGATCCCATATCCGTCCGTATACGATGCGGGAGTACCACATCCACCTCTGCCTGCAGACCGTTCAGAACTTTCCATAAAATATGGGAAGAGCAAAATTCCGTCCACATCATAATCTCCGATGATGCGAATCTTTTTTCGCCCGCAACTTATCCTGCAGAATGGAGACTGCAGCTCCACATCCGGGGCAGAAAAGGATCCCGCAGACCCCCTTCCTCGCAGTTCAAATAAGCTGCGATCTCGCTTTCCTCCACCAGTCCTCTGTTTCGCAGAAGTCTGGCGGTAATCGGTGAGAGATGGAACGTCTGTGCGATCCTGTTAAAATCTGCCTTCTTTGCGGAGATCATCCACTTAGACATGAAGTTTTTGTCCTTCTTTGTCATGTCATACCAAAGCGGAGAGGCGATGAAAATAGATGAATAAGTTCCACAGATGATGCCTACCATGAGGGGAAGAGCAAAATTGCGAATATCCGTCACGCCAAAAATAAAGAGAGATAGTACCATCAGGAAGGTAGTTAAGGAAGTGAACAAACTTCTGGACATCGTCTGTGTCACACTCGTGTTGATGAGCTCCTCCTGTTCAGCTTCCCGCGCGCTTTATTTTCACGAATACGGTCAAAGGTCACGATGGTATCGTTAATCGAGTAACCGACAATCGTCAATACACTTGCAATGAACGTATTTCCCACTTCAATCCTGGTGACGACATAGCAAAGGGTCACGATGACGGCATCATGAGCCAGTGCACAATGGCAGCAATACCAAACTGCATATCGCTAAAGCGGATTCTCACGTAGAACAGGATACAAAACCAGAGCAATCAGAACCGATAAGATGGCATCTCTTGACATTTCATCAGAGATCGTTGCCGAAATGGTCTCTGCAGCAATTTTATCCTCCGGTACCTTGAACTGATCCTGTAGGCAGTACTCATCGCCTTTCGCTGCTCTACCGAGAGCGGTATGGTCTTGAAAATGACTTCCTTGGTTCCCAGAAACTGTCTGGGTCTGTACAGAGGAAACACCTGTCGCCTTTTCTGATTGCAGGAACTACGTTGGCATCCAGATCCTGCAACGTGTGATTTTCGTTAAAAGTTACTGTCGTTGATGTTTCCACCCACAAAAATCCAGAGAGAAGTTCATCGGCCCTTTTCCGGATGCTGTATTGAAAAAGCATCACGATCACGCCGATTGCCATGATTCCGAGGGAAATCGCATAATAAATCTTGCGGTTCTTATAATGGAAAGATATTTGATTTGTTCCGGTTTCCCGTACAACTCTCTCTCCCGCAGTCCGATTCCGTACAGGCAGGGCAGAAACCGCCTCTTGTAATGAGAAGCGCCGAGAACAGGGAAACCACCGTACCTAAGGTCAAGGTATAAGCAAACCCGCGGATGGTACCTGTTCCGAAGATCATTAAGACAACTGCTGCGATCAGGGTGGTAATATTTCCATCCAAAATGGCCGAGAGTGCCGCATGATATCCGGATTTCATGGCTTCCTTTACACTCTTGCTCGCCCTGCATCTCTTCTCTGATTCTTGCAAAAACCAGGACGTTGGCATCCACCGCCATGCCGATCGAAAGGATAATACCTGCAATGCCGGGCAGAGTCAGAGTGATCTCCAGCCCGTCCAGCAGGATGACGACTAAGGCAGCAATAGAAAGCCAGCGCAATGTCTGCGGCAAGGCCCAGGATCCGGTAAACCAATAGCATGAAGAGTACCACCATGGCAAAACCGACCAGTGCCGCAATCAGGCTGGAATGAATCGCCTCTACCCCCAGCTGCGCACCCACCACATTGGAGCTGAAGCTCTTTTAACTGCAGACTGAGACCGCCGATTCGGATGGTGCTTGCCAGATTCTGCGCCTCTTCCACGGTAAAGGCACCGGTGATCTGCGCTCTTCCGTTTTTGATTTCACTGTTCACCTTCGGAACCGAGACAAACTTCCCATCATAATAGATGGCGATCGTCTCTCCTTTTTCAAAAAGCTCTCTTCGTGGCCTTCAGCAAAACTTCTTTCCTGCCGGCGTCCGTCAGCTGTAAGTCAACCATGTATTCTTTCGCACCGGTAGAGGAATCGGTCTGGGCACCTGCCTGCGTCGTTTTGACATCGGTTCCCTTTCATCACCACGGAACCTTCCATGTCCAGCGCAGCAATATTTTTGGTGAGTTTATACTCGCCGCCCTGAGAAAGTATAATTTTCTTCTCCCTTGGGAATTCGTCTGTGCGATGAAATACAGATTTCCCGGCTGCCCCAGTTCTAGTAAGAATCTTATCCGCATCATTCACTCCGGGAATCTCAATGCTGATCCGGTTGGATCCTCTTTGTAAACCTGCGCCTCCGTACTGGTACTGACTGACTCTCTGCTGAAGCTTGTATACGGTATCGCTCATATCCTCGGCAGACGGATTTTTATCTCCGACGACCTGATAGTGATACTGACCCTGCCGGCCAGATCCAGCCCGAGATTGACTCGAATGAACTGATCCATCCTTCGTTTTACCGATTCCGAACCAGGCAATGTACCCCAGACCCAAAAGAGATGCCAGGGAGCAAAATCAATGCAACCCATGATTTTTGTGCGTTTCATCTTGTCTCTTCCCTTCCTTTTTCTCACCTTATTCCAATTCATCCGCCTTTTCATTTGGAGAAGAATCTTCCTCTGCAAGCGCCGCCTGAATCATAATGGCGCATTCCACCCGCTTGCGCTGCAGCTCACAGCCAATCGAATAGGTTCCGTTAATATCTCCGGTAAAATTATAGCATTGTTGCACATCCCCACTGCAATAATATCGTGCAAAAACAGTTCCTGCATTCCTTCTTCGTATATACATTGCAGGCCTTGAATTCACCAACCAGATCCGTCCTGTTCACTCCATGAAAACACATCTCCCAAAAATGAACTTCTCATTGCCGACAAACTGATGGCAGGGATAGAGCTCCCCACGCGCGTTACCCCCATATACTCGCAACCGCTTCCACAGCCGGAAAGCCTTTTGGCCACACAGGGACCTCCGGTCAGATCAATGTCGAAGTGGAAGAAATGGAAATCTCTGCCTTCTCTGTGGCGTTTCAGCAAAAACTGCGCCAATTGATCGTACTCCTCAAACAGAGCGGGCAAATCCTCTTCACGAAGGGCATAATCGTCCTCCGGCTTCGCCACCACAGGTTCCACCGAAATCTGCTGAAAAGCCAAGGTTTTGCCAGCTCTTCCACATCCTGGAAAAGTCCAGATTATATCTGGTAAAGGTTCCCTGACAAAATAATTCTTGTTGATTTCTGCTGTTTGCCGCCTTTTAGGAATTTGGGAACAATGGTGTCATAACTGGATCCTCGTCTTCCCGGAAAAAGGACGCATCCGGTCATGCACTTCTCTTCTGCCGTCTATGCTGAGCACGAGGTTTGCCATCTCCCGATTGGCGAATTCCAGAATCTCATCATTCAGAAGAACCCCGTTTGTGGTCAACGTAAAGCGGAACCTTTTATCATTTTTCTTTTCCAGTTCCCTGCCATAAGCCACTATATTCTTAACCACTTCCCCAGTTCATCAGGGGTTCCCCGCCAAAGAAATCCACTTCCAGATTTCTACGGTTTCCGGAATGATCCATCAGAAATCGAGGGCTGCCTTGCCGACTTCCAGTGACATCAGTCCTCTCTTCCCCGTGGTATTGCCCTTCATCCGCAAAGCAATAACTGCACCTGAGATTACAATCATGCGCTATATTCAGACAGAGCGCCTTTACAACGGTTTCTCTGTCCTGAAACCCGTCCACGTATTCCTCATAAATGTCTTCTGAAAAAAGCTCCTGCGCAACCAGCTCCTCAATCTCAGACAAAGCTTCTTCCAGCGTCTTTCTATCGTATTTCTCCTGTAAAGCGGCATCTGAAAAACAGCCTCGCGCATGGCAGAAAAAAATCTCCATCACAGCGCCCGCCTTCCTTGTCACCTGCTTTACAGCTTTCTCTCACACCGGAAAGAATGCATGCGGCACTTCTTCTCATAGGCCTTTTTCACAAACGGGAATCATATCGTAAACCGCACGATCTACCACATGCACGGAACCGCTGTTTACATCCAGGACGATATGATAACCGCCATTTTTATAACAATGAACCATGAATCAAACCTTTTTCCAAACAAAATTCATCAACTTACCACATGAAACAGGCAGCGGCATTTCCGCCCGCTGCCTGCAAAAATCAACCCACCGAGCGAACACTTGCTTTCTTGAGCTGTTCGCATTTCTGGTTGCCAACGGTGCAAGAGGTCTTGCAAGCCGACTGGCAGGAAGTCTGGCACTCACCGCAACCACCCTTCTTCATACTTTCCTTCAAATTCCTGGTCGCCAGAGTTCTGATTCTCTTCATTCTCTCTGTTCTCCTTTGCTATAATCAATAAACACCCGCAAAAAACACAACTCAGTATAGCATGATTCATTTACTTGTGAAAGTGCCTGATGGATTTTTCATTCGATGCCGCAGGAAGTTCCAGCAACACCTTTATAATGCGATGTTGTCTGAGACCCCGGCAGGTCAGAATCGTTCCATCTGCAAGCGTAATGCTCTCCCTGTTCTGCGGAAGACGATCCAGATGACCGATCATGAGCCCCCCAATCGTATCGTAATCTTCCGAAGAGAGGAAGTGTAGTAGGCATCATTGACATCATCCAGCTTCATCGTACCTTCAATCAGATATTTGCCTTCTCCCACCTGATTGATCAATCCCTCTTCATCCGAATCGTATTCATCACGGATTTCTCCCACAATCTCCTCCAGCAAATCCTCCATGGTAATCATGCCGGCACAGGCTCCATACTCGCTGAGGACAAAATGCCACATTGACCGTCTTTTCCTCATTTCCATCATTAAGTTGGCTGTTTTTCTTAAAACTCATAGGTGTAATAAGCATCACGAAGATGGTCTTTAACGTGAAAAAGGCTGATTCGCTTCTACAAAAAAGCATGTCCTTGATGTTCCAACATCCCGATCATATTGTCCGGATGATCCTCATAAACAGGAAGGCGGGATATACATCTCCTCTCTAAAAATCCGCATCACTTCTTCCAAAGTGGCGTCTGTAGAAACGCAGGTCATATCGATCCTCGGAATCATGATGTCCTTCGCCAGTGCATCTCCGAAGTCAAACCATTGTTGATCATGTCTTTTTCTTCGCTCTTAATCACGCCGTCTTCGTGGGACACGTTCACGTAGGTTCGCAGCTCTTTTTCCGTAATGGTCTGATGCCCTGCGTCCCGGATCCCGAGCACTTTTAATACAAGGCCGGAGAGCACATTGATCACAAAAATGAGCGGTGTCAACATCTGCATTAAAAAAACCAAATGGCAGAAGCATATCGAAGAGCCATCTTTTTCCGCTGTCGCCTTCGCCGCCGTTTTTCGGTGTAATCTCTCCAAAAATAAGCACAAGAATGGTAAAGGATTCCGGTGCCGAGGCCGATCGCAAAAGAGCCAAAAACTTTGGTGACAATGACCGTAGCAAGGGATGAAGCCGAAAGGTTGACCACATTATTCCCAATGAGAATCGCTGTCAGCATCTTGGGATAGTTGGCATCTATTTTCAGAACTCTTGCCGCTCTGGTATTTTCCTTCCGAAGCCAGCGTCTGAATCCTTACCTTATTCACCGTACTCATTGCCGTCTCCGCCGATGAAAAAAGCCGACAAAAGAAAGCAGTGTAATGAGAATCACAAATTGAATGATGATTTCCGTCATGAAATCTGTTCCCCTTTGGCATTCCTATGATAGGATAAAAGCGATGATTCGATTCTACTATGCCCACTTAAATGAATATACACCTTCGTCTCCCCTGCCTCATCCGCTGTATCACCATATCGGACTTTGCCTTCTGGAAAAAGGTTTAAGCGATTTGGGTGTCCCGGGAATCGGTTTTTCCCTTTCCTACGGCATCCATGGAAAACCGTTTCTAACGAACGAAAGCCAAATCTGCATTTTTCCATTTCTCATGCCGGTGCTTATGTGGTTTGTGCCTCAGTGATCAAAACATAGGCGCAGACATCCTTGATTTTAGAAAAATCAAAGGATCCTGTCCCTGGCAGAGCCTTTTTTTCTCCTCTGAGAACCTCCGGCTTCTACAACAGGGCAGCGAAAGAAGAACGGCCGCTCTCTTCTTCCCGCCTCTTTTGCGCCACGAAAGTTATACAAAACTGATTGGCGACGGTCTCTCTCAGGGAATGAAGGATTTTTATATGGATCAAGCACTTCTGCATGTGTACGATCACCGAAGAGCTTCCTCTGTCTCCGGATATCTGACAGAGCCGTTTGGACAGGCAGGATATACTTGCTTTCTCTGCACGCACATCCCGCTTGCAGAAGACATCTCCTGTATCCCTGTTTTCGTGAGGATATCCTGTAACAGAAGGCTCTTTTCACAGAAAGTTCCTTTAACAAAAAAATCCTTCTCCGGAAAAGACAACATCAGCCCACTGCTCTGGTTGCCTGCTTCAGCCACTCCTTGATCTCCGGCTCCTCAATAAGCGGCTCTACCTTGTCATAGACCGCCTGATGATAAGCATTGAGATGATCGATGTCTTCCTGCTGCATATACTGCGGATCAGTTTGCTTCCAGATCAATGGGAGCATACGTTAACATCCGAATTTCAAAAACTGTCCGTCGCTGTTCTCCAAAATCCTTCTGCACTTCCAAAATATTCTCAATCCGGATCCCGTGACTGCCTTCTTTGTACACCCCCGGTTCGTCCGAAACGATCATTCCATCCATGATTTCGCTGCAACCGATCCCTGTGCACTGCGCCAGGCGATTCTTTGCGGCCCTTCATCACATTTAACATATAACCGATTCCATGCCCGGTCCCGCACCTATAGTCCATGTGATTCTTCCACATCGGCTCTCTTGCAGCCAGATCCAAGGTCACTCCATTGCTCCCCTGTAAAAAATGAGATTCGCCAGGCGTAACATGCTCATCACGCTTAGCGTATAGTGTTTTTTTGATCTCCTCACTGATCGGTCCAGAACAATCGTTCTGGTGACGTCTGTCAGTCCCCCATGTAGGTTGCACCGAATCACCAGGGAGCATTCCTCCGGTTTCAAAGTGGCTGTTTTTGTCTTTGGTTGCCTCATAATGCATCATGGCCGCATTGGCTCCATAGCACTGATCGTAGGAAAGGATAATTCCACAGATCCTGGATTTCACTACGCATGTGATCCAACTTCGTTGCTGCAGAATATTCTGTGATTTCCTGTTTGCCCACATTCTGCCTCAACCAGTAAATAAACCGGTCAAAAACCGCACTGTCTCTGCGATAAACTTCCCTGATATTCTTCAGCTCCGTTTCATTTTTACCGCCTTAAGAAGCGTGGTCGGATTCATCTGATCGATCAGGAAACCCCGCCCTCTTTGCCGCATCCTGTAACAAACGATACAGCGTATAACTGATATTTTTCTGGTCATAGAGGATGTCGGAATCGGGATGAAAGGTGCGCAAAAAGTCGACGACCGAATGATAGTCTTCTAAAAGGATCCCGTTCTTCCCTGCATAATCCTCTACCTCCGGCGTCAGCGCTTTCTTCTGGAGAAACAGATAAAACAATCCTCTGTTACCAGGCGGTAGGAAAGGGGCAACCGGATTGCACTCCACATCATCCGCTCTTAAGTTGGTTAACCACATGATATCATCCAGTTTACTGAGGAAGTGGGTTTCGCACCTGCCTCTTTTCATCTGTTGACGAACCTCATGGAGTTTCTCCTGAAAGCTCCTGCCACACAACTCATCCGAAAGCAGATAGACTTTCGTGCAGGGCAGAGCAGGACGATCTTTCCAGATATCCGCAGCCAAATCCAGATCATAGCGAAAAGTGATCTGCTTTTTCTTTCAGTGTTTCTTCAAAATCCACCAGAATATCGGCCGCATTGACCAGGCCGTCGAATCCCAGGCACTGCCCCCTTCTGCATTTGTTCGCTCAGATATTCCTTGATCGTAGGGACTCCCTTATCTAACATACGGTAAAGCGTAACCCTGTCCCATCTATCTCTTTCCGCCTGAATAAAAATACCTGCCGTCTGTCCACAGTCCTGCCCAGTTGGCAGAAACGACCAGTGTCCCGTTGGAGCCGGAAAAATTGGAAAAAAACTCTCTAACCTTAAAGAAATCCGCCGAATACTCCGAATTATGATAGTCCGAAGTAGGCATCATATAATAATCAATGCCGTTCTCCGCCATCTTGCTCCGCAGTTCTTTTTAATCTGTCCATGATCATCTGATTCATATCTCCACTCCTTCTTTCCTTCATTTGACTCAATCAAGATCGTCTGAATGAAACCGTACGTTGTGTTCCTGGTCCCCTCCGCCCGGAATCTTTCGCTTGTTCGTCCCTTATCCCAATCTCAGAAAAATCCATCAGACTCTTTTTGCATATCCGAAATGGCACAAACAGTGGTATGACGAATTTCTGCACCCTGCAGAGAGGAAACCGTATCGGGCACGGAACAGGCAGAAAAGCTGCGCCAGCTGACTCTGCCAGACGAAAAATCATCTTGTCCTTTGTGTGCTTCTCCCAAAGGCTTGTTCTGAATCGCATTCAAAACCGCTCTGGAAAACTTAAAAGGACTGGCGGTAGAGACAATGACCGATGGTGTCTGATCCTTTGTTTCACTCCGGTATTTATTATAAACTGCTCAGTGCAACTGCCGTATGCGTATCGATTAGATAACCCGTCTTTTTCGAACAACTCCCTAATGGCATCCGCACCTCTTCTTCCGTTGCATAATTCCCATAAAAACCTCTTCAGTCCTTCCCGCATCTCCTGACTGATTTCATATCTGCCCTTCTGCATAAGAGCCTCCATCAGGGCAGAATCTCTTCAGTATCCCTGTTTGCCATATCGAACAGCAATCTTTTTCTAAATTGGAGAAATCAAAAATATCCATCGAAGGAGAAGCGGTCAGGATAAAGTCCCGATTCCGGTCGTGAGACACCGGTCTTAAAAAAATCAAAGAGCACTTTGTTGAATTGGAAGCACTAAATGAGCTTTCCCACCGGAAGTCCCATTTTTTTACATAAGTCGCTAGAATATTTCCAAAAATTGCCCGTAGGGGACTACAAAATTGACCGGATCCCCTCTGCGATTCTCCCTTCTCCCAGGAGTCTGGCATAGCATAGACATAGTATACAATCTGGGGAATCAGTCTTCCGATATTGATGGAATTGGCGGAGGAAAACCGAAGACCTGCACCGTCCATCTTCCTCTCCAGCTCTTTGTCCGTAAACATCTTTTTGACACCGGTCTGGGCATCATCAAAATTTCCTTCAATCCCGATGACACAGGTATTTGCCCCTTCTGGGTCACCATCTGTTTCTCCTGAATGGGACTCACTCCGTGCTTCGGATAAAAGACACAGATGCGTGTCCCCGGGACATCCGCAAAACCTTCCAGCGCCGCTTTCCCCGTATCTCCGCTGGTAGCGGTTAAAATCACAATTTCATGCTTTTCCTTCTGCTTTCTTCACCGCTTCCGTCATGAAATGCGGCAGAATGGAAAAGTGCCATGTCTTTAAAGGCAAGCGTTCTTCCATGATAAAGCTCCAGATAATAAGCGCCTTCCGCCTCTACGATAGAGCGATCGCTTCGAATCAAACTTATTGTCATAAGCTCCTGCAGATACAGTCCTCAGCTCACTCTCCGTAAAATCTGTCAACAGCAGCTTCATGACTTCGTAAGCGGTCTGTTGATAATCCATTGCGGAAAACTCCTTCATGGAACGATCCAGCATCGGCAGGTGATCCGGTACATAGAGCCCTCCATCGTTCGCAAGTCCCCTGCAAAATAGCAACGGAGGCAGGCACCCCTTCTCCCCTTCCTCTCGTTGATTGATAGGTGATCTCATCCCTCATGGTTGCTCCTTCCATTGGTGTAAACCAGTTTCCTTGCAGTCATTTCTATCCTATATCTCGTCTTATATTTTGTGAATCAGCGATAAAGCAAGCATCCCTTCCAGTAAGAGAAATAAAGGAAGGCAGGAGAACGGAAAACGGTCCTCCAAAGTCCTTTTTGAGAGGATGATGCTTGCAAAGGCCATTCCATACGACCTTCTTTTGCAGAACAAAAATACCCAGTCCCAAAAATCACAAAAACAAGATCCAATCGATACTAAACTTCAGTGAGATCAAGAGCCCCCTTCTCCGGTACCAGGAAACCAAGGAGACTCCCGAATACAAAAATTATTCAAAAATGAAATAAAATCGTATAACCAATGCCATATTCTATTGCAATGTATCCCAGTACCATGCCGATGTAAAGAGCAAAGATACTCTGCGGTAAATTCGCATGCATTCCCCCAAACATCATTGCCGAAAAAAGGACGGCAAACCTCTTCCCATACGGCCTTACACTCTGTAACAGAAAGCCTCTGTAAACCATTTCCTCCATGAGAGGAGCAAAAACCTACATAAACCCACATCGGTATCGAAGGATCTACGCTGGTCGCCTTTTCCACACTATCTGCCAGACTGTATCCAAAGAAGTGGAAGGCTCTGTCCAACATGGCAGCGCTTAAGGAAAAAACCGTCTGCCCGCACATGAAGAGCACAAAGAGTTGCAAGAAAGTGGCCAGATTCATCCTGCGCCCCCTCTTGAAAAATCTGCCTGATAGAGACACGATCTCTCATCCAGTATGCAAGTATGAGAAACCCAAGCGTAAAACCGATCATGCGAACTGAGGTGCACCAAAAGAAGACTCGCCTTGCGCGAAGGAACCCGAATCTCCGAGCGAAACACCCGCCCTCTGCGTCAGTACCTTCCACAGCGTGCGCAAGGAAGATAACCCGAACACGGTGGCGAACTGCACCAACTGGTAGAGCAGGAGCAGGAATACAATCTCATTGATTTCTCTTTTGAACCGAGTGCGATCAAGATCAGACAAACGAAGACCTATCCTATAGAATCGTATGCGAATTTACAACTGAATCGTATACAAATTTACAACGCCTTGAAAATCTCATATCACTTATGATGCACTGTCAATCGCATCGTAAACTTAGGCAAGCTTACCTGCAAGCAGAGTTTTGGATCGTTTAAATCCACATCATCTTACCATGCACGGGGCACATGCGCAATTCCGGACAGAAAGACGGGACTTCTCATCCTCGCCCGGATGCAGATGATCCATGAAGATGCAGAATACGGGGAGAAATAGGAATCCTTCGATAGATTTCCGCATAATCGGAAGCGGAGAGATCCTCAGATAATTTTGTCGAAATTTGGTGGAAATTCCACTTTTCGCAAGAACATCCGCTGCTTTATTATGCAATCGTCAGCCTCTTCCTCTGTCTCATAATGTCCAACGACATAATTGCTTTGCACATGAATGACAGTTTTAAATTTTTGCATGCCGCGCAAAAATGTATCTGCGCACGCCCTGGTACCGATTGATAATCTCAATGTTGAGATAGCGAAGATCCGTCTGATCGCCGTTGATAAAACGATAATCCCGGTTCAGGACTGCATGAGAACGGATGCCATAACGATTCAGAATATTGATTTGAGATCCGTAATCGGCGACAAAAGATGCTTTTCCCTCTTCATGATTTTATGGGAAGAATAATAAAAGAGATCGTCAATATCGAATTTATAGACAAGCTTACGAGAAAGATAATAAAGAAAAGTACTCTTTTTGCATGTAAATCGGCGTGGGAATATAGATTCCCTTATCTCTATAGTTGATCAAAATCACATACTTTTTCAAATGGAAGTGCTGTTTTTCGGAATCGAATCCATTGTGACTTCCGGGTGGGTAAGCGCATCCATTCCTCCAGATAAGCCTCATGCGCCCTCTTGCCCGTTTTAAACGAGCCGAGTGCAATATGCTTCCTCTTCCAGGTAAGAGAAGCCCTGTAGTCGATTGTGCCTCCGTCTACACGCAGGCGTGGATATACCCCCAGTACGCTTTTCACATACTCCTTCTACCTTCATATACTTCGTTCTACAAAAAGTCACTCTTCTCCAGGAAATGCTTCCTTGGGGAAGAATGACTTCATATTAGAATAAGCAGGACTTTTCGAGAAAGAGCGTCCCTTCTCCACCCATCCTTAAGCGGTCTTCGTTCCATCCGCAGCAGATGCATGCGTGGTGAAAATCGCTTTTTCGGACACTTTTTGTGTACTGGGTTCCGCAATGGGTGCATTTCGACTGGTCGATTCTGGCCAGATTCTCTTCTACAATCGCTCTCGATGGACAATTCTTTTCACAAATATGACAAGCAATGCAACCCACCTTGCAGTATTTGTTCACTTTTGCCCCCATGTCCTTTGACATACAGGAAACCACTTCCGTGTAAGTATAGGGCACCAGATCAATCAGATGACGAGGACAGATTTCAATGCACTTCTTACAAGCCTTACAGGCCTCTCTGTCAGCGACCACAACCCCGTTTACCACATGAATGGCATCAAACGGACAAACTCTCTCACAGCTCCCGCCACTGAGGCAGCCGAACGAGCAGGTTTTTGCACCTCCTCCCGGCGTCTGTTCGATGAGTCGGCAATCATTGGTTCCAAAATACTCGTACTTGCTGCTGGCTTTCTCGCAGTCTCCGTTGCAATGTACATAAGCGACCTGCCTGACCGTGCTGCCTGCTTTCCACTCCCATAATGGCTGCAATCGCATTCCCAACGGGTGCTCCGCCAACCGGACATTGATTCACCGGAGCCTCTCCCTTTGCAATCGCCGCCGCAAGGACTAGAGCAACCTGCATAACCGCAGCCTCCACAGTTGTTTCCGGGTAGTGCTTCCAAAATCTGCGCTTCTTTTTCATCCACATCCACATGGAGCTTGATGTTGGCGAATCTAACACAAAGCCGATCACGATACCGACAATTGCAAACTCACCAAAAGTTGCCAGTAAAATCGGTTCATAGTCCCTCTCCTTTCGTTAAAATGAGATGCCGGAGAATCCGACAAACGCAATGGCCATGAGTGCGGAAGACAGAAGCACCATCGGCATGCCCTTAAACGATTCCGGAAAATCATTATATTCCATTTTTCTCCCGGATTCCCGCCATCAGCACAATCGCAATGGTAAATCCAATTGCAGTAAACAGACCGGTTACCGTACTCTTGAGAACGAAAATGATCTTTAAATCCGGCACTCACATTTGTTGATTGCAACACCAAGGGACAGCACAGTTGGTCGTGATCGGCGGAAGGTAAATTCAAGCGCCTGATAAAGAGCCGGCATAAACTTCTTTTAACACCATCTCTACAAACTGCACCAACATGGCGATGACCAGGGATAAAGATAATCGTATTTAAGTACTCAAGATCCAGCGGCAAAAATCACAAACTGGTATAGGCAGGCGCAGACCAAAGACGCAATCGTTAAGACGAAAGGTAAGCGCCATTCCCGCCCTCAAAATGCCGTATCCACCTTTCTGAAACTCCAAGGAACGGACACAATCCCAAGCTGACTCAAAACGACATTGCTGATCAGGGAAGAAGTGACGGCAATGACGACCAATTCATAGATAGTTTTTCCCACTTCTTATTCTCCTTTCTCATCAATCGTGCAACAGGATGCCGGCTGACCAAATTTGGAGTGTCTTTTGCTCTTTTCTCCATATCGCGCTTGACCTTATTCCTAATGGCGATCAGGCAGGCAAGGACCATGAAGGCTCCGGGCTGCTGTACAAAAATCAAAACAGGTGTGAAGCCCGATATTGCCGTTCCTTCTCCCATAAACTTCATGCTGAAAAAGGTGCCGGTTCCGATGATTTCACGAATCAGTCCGATACAGGTGATCGCAATGGTAAAACCAAGTTCCCCATGCCGATTCCATCAAACAGAGACGGAATCACACCATTTTTGGATGCATAAGCCTCGGCTCTTCCAAAGATGATGCAGTTGACAACGATAAGTGGGATATAGACTCCCAGCGTCTTATACATTGCCGGCATATTGGCATGCATAAACAAATCTACAATGGTCATGAAAGAGCGATGACCACAATAAATGCCGGAATACGAACCGTATCCGGAACAATCTTACGGATAGCGGCAATGACCGCATTCGAAAGAGCAAGCACGAAGGTCGTTGCCAAGCCCCATGTAAATCCCGTTCATGGCGCAGTTGGTAATTGCCAGTGTGGGACACATACCGATCATCAAAAACCAAGGTCGGGTTTTCTACTATGATGCCGTTCAGGAAGCGCTCAAGCGGGGTGTTAATCCGTAGCCCCAGAGCACCTTTCTTGCTGTCATCGCTCATTTTGCACCTCCCTGCAATAATACTTGATCCATATATTCAATACAGACGTCCACTCCGTTGGTTATCGCCTTGGAGGTAATTGTCGCAGCAGTAATCGCCTGAATTTCATGGTTTTCCTTATTGGCATTTTGTTTTACGGAGAAAAGATGCTCGGAATCCGCATTTTTGACATCCTTGAACTGCGGAACCAGAATGTCGTTTGCATTCATTCCCAGTCCGGGGACTCACTGTTGCTGATCAGTGAAATTCGTTTAACGTTCCGTCCTTTGCAGGCCTACCATGAACTCAAGGGCATCGGAACTGTATCCCTTAGATTTCACCTTGAACGCATAACCAATCACGCTGCCGCTTTATCCTTTGCTTCCTTCACGGACTCCAACTCCACCTTGCTGTATCCCTTATTGGAAGAAAGATTTCTGCCGCCTTCGCCGTATCGGTCTTGATATCTCCAAAGCTGTCCGCCGAAGGGAAGACCTCCTTCGTCGCATTTTCCTCCGCCGCCCTGGTCTGCTCGGCGATGGATGCCTTCGTATTGTCGTATACAAAGCCCAACAAAACTCCTGCGATCAAAGTAATGAGAAAAAGAATCATCGCATTTTTGATCATCAAAGAAATCTCATTGTTCTGCGCATTCGTCTTCGTTTCACTCATGCCTTTTTCGCCTCCTTCCGAATACCAAATGCTCTCGGGATCGTGAAGCGTTCAATCAGAGGCACGGTCAAATTCCCGATAATAATGGCATAAGAAACTCCCTCACCGGAGGCTCCCGCCACACGGAATACACCCGTCAAAATCCCCAGAATCATTCCATAAATATATTTCCCCTTGTTGGTGATCGGACTGGTCGTGTAATCGGTTGCCATATAAAAAGCGCCCAGCATCAACCCGCCTCCTGCCAGCTGTGCCGTAATATACTGTGTGCTCTTATCGGGGCCAAAAAGGAGTAGAAAAATGACAAAGGTTACAATGTAACTGCCCGGGATACGCAAATCAATGATGCCCGCCAAAAATCAGGATACAGGCACCGATCACAATGGCAATCATAGAAGTTTCTCCAATGACGCCACCGATTCCCTTTCCTGTTACCATTTCGGAGATATGCGTTTTCCCAAAGCATCTCCATCAAATTGCCTGCCGTCTGGCCGGCTTTCAGTGCCGTAAGCGGTGTTGCAGTCGTGGTCGCATCTACCATCGTATCATTTGCCATCGGCATAAAGTGATTCATCCAAACCGGGAAGGAGATGAGAAGAAAACACCTTTGCACCCAGCGCGGGGTTCATGAAGTTCTGCCCCAGCCCTCCAAACACCATCTTCACCACCAGGATGGCGAAGATACCTCCGATGATCGGCAGCAAAGTCCGCCCATGTACAATACTTTCTTTCCGTCATTACCGGCAACGGTGCCGATAATGGTCTGGGCCGGAAGATTCATACCCAGAAGCAGTCCGGTAACAACAGCCGAGAAATCTCCGATCGTCACCACCTTGTGCATGGCTTTTCATCAAAATATATTCCGTTGCGACACAACTTGCGACGGAAAAGAACTTTATGATCAGCGCATTCAATCCGAAGCTGTAAACCCCGTACCCTGCCGGGATTAAAAAGAGATGCGGCAACGACCATCATGATTTTTCTGGTTGTCCAGTTGTCTCTACATGCAGATTGGATGACACATTCCTCATTTCACTCATCTAGGGACATCCTCCTTATTTCTTCTTCATTTTGCCCATCTGAATTTTACGCATTCCTTTGATCAGCTGAGCAAGCTGTCTTCTTGCAGGACAGATATAGCTGCAACTGCCGCATTCAATGCACTCCATTCCGTACTGATGCAAAAACTTCTCTTCCTCATTGTGTTCCACCGCATCCGCAAGATTCTTCGGAATGAGGGTGCTCTGGACAGACGTCCACACACCTGGAACAGTTGATACAGGCACTGGGAGCCAGTTCCGCAACCACATCTTCTGTCAGGCAGGTCATGGCTGAGGCCGTCTTTGTGGTCGGGACATCCAAATCAAACACCGCAAATCCCATCATAGGACCGCCGGATATGATTTTTGGTAGGTTCTTTGACAAATCCGCCGGCTGCATCAATCAGTTCTTTATAATTCGTTCCGATGCGCACCCTGTAATTGCAAGGATCGGTAATGAGCATCTCCCGTAATGGTAACGATTCTCTCCATGAGAGGTTTCGCCCTCATCACCGCCCGGTAAACCGCACAAAGCGTATCCACATTGTCCACGATGCAGCCGACATCCGCAGGAAGCATACGGGAATTGATGTCCCTTCCGGTACAGGCGTGAATAATCATACGCTCGCCGCCCTGCGGGTATTTGGTCTGAAGGGCTTTCACCGTGATTTTTATCTTCATCCTTTTGTCAGCTCCTCCAGCTTTGCAATTGCCTCCGGCTTGTTATCCTCCACCGCAAGAATACCTCTTGCATTTGGAAAAAAATACTCACCGCGATTTTCAACCCGCCAATCAGCTGTTCCGGATCTTCTATCATTCTCCTGTAATCGGAAGTCAGATACGGTTCACACTCCGCACAGTTGGCAATGACATATTCAATTTTTTTCCGGTTCCTTCGGCGCAAATTTGACTGCCGTTGGAAAGCCTGCGCCGCCCATCCCTGACGATACCGGCATTTCGAACAGCCTCTAATCTTGTCCTGAGCCGACATCTCTTCATAAAAGCTTTACTCGGCTTCATTTCCACTGCTTCAGCTCTCATCGTTTTCAATGATGATGCTTTGGCATGCCACCCTGTAGCAAGCGTCTGGGCTCAATCGCTTTCACCTTTTCCGGAGACCGTTGCATAGATAGGCGCTGATACAAAGCCACCTGCTTCTGCGATCATCTGCCCCGTTAGGACAGAATCACCGACAGCTACTACAGGTTTTCGCAGGAGCCCCTATATGCTGGGACAACGGATAAACCAGATCGCCCTTAGGCAGGACAGGTTTGATGGGCTTTATCCATCGTCAGTTCCTTGCCACCGTAAGGATGGACACCGCCGACAAAATGTAGGTTTTGCCATGTCTTTCCTTCTTTCCCTAGAATAAATTATGTGATCTTTGTGGATTTTTTCACATACATATAATATACTATCAGTTTTTATAAAATCTACCAAAATGAAGAAAATACCGAAAATTATTCCCATGAATTTCCGCTCGCAGGTATGGTAGAATGAGAACATTAAATTGAGAAAAAGGTATGATGAAAAATTATTGCAGAACAATCCACATCAAAAGCTTCTTCCATGTCCTATCTTCCGGATGACATGAGAGAGAAAAATCTTCTGTTTTTCGACATTGAGACCACCGGTCTATCTCTGAACATGCGGAAGTTTTCTTGATCGGCGCCCTCCGTCTTTCGGAGAACGGCGCAGAGCTTCATCAATTCTTTGCGGAAACCCAATCCGAAGAAAAAGAAATTCTGGAGGCTTTTTTCTCTTTTGCCGAATCTTATGATCTTCTCATTCATTTCAACGGCAGACGATTCGATCTGCCTTTTATTCGAAAAGAGATGTGAAATTCTGGGAATTGCAGATCGACTGTCCGGAAAAGAGGACTGTGATCTGTATCAAAGGCTACGGCCGTACCGGAGCCTCCTCCAGATGCAATCCCTGAAACAAAAAGAAATAGAGGAGCTTGTGGGATTTCCTAGGACCGATGAGCTGAGCGGCTCCGAAAATGGTTGGCATTTACAAGGAATATCTCTCTTCTCCTCTGATTCGAAGGCGCCTTCTCCTTCTTCATAATGCGGATGACGTGAAGGGCATGCCTTTCTGCATGCAAACCTTCTCCTTGAAAAATTATTTTCGGGCCGCATTGATTTTAGAGGCGATAAAGGCCCAAGCCAATACCTATCATGCCCTTAACGGGAGTATCAGAAAAGAGCTCTTTCTCCATCTAAAGATGCCCTCCCTCTCCGTTCCCCTGCATGCCAGATCAGGCGACTGCTACGTCAAAGCAAACGGCAATATTCTCATCCTGCGAATTCCTTTGTATGAGGAGGAAATGAAATACTTCTATGCGGCCATCAAGATTATTATTATCTCCCTCGAAGAAGACACTGCTTTTAGCACAAAAGCATCGCAAACTTTGTGAACAAAGCATACCGGGTACCGGCCACTCCTTCCACCTGCTACACAAAGAAAAATCACTCTTTTTAAAAAGAATGGTCGGATACCTTTGTTCCCTGTTTTTCCGAAGAGATTACAAAGATAAGAACGTTTCTTTTGAAGTAACTCCCGGAGATCCGAAAAGACAGAAAAGCGCTCTCTTCCTACGCAAAGATGGTCTTGCAACAGATGCAGTGACGGGATTATCAAAGGCACTTGACTCTTCTATCCTAAGGAAAGCATCAGAAAAGCCACAGGGCGATGTTCCTGTGGCTTCATTTTTTTCTATGAGACTTTCTATGATACAAACCTGACGCACAACTCTAAGATTTCGGCTTTTTCGTAGTAGAAAGAATTTGCTCTCTGAAACCCGATATCCTTATAATTGATAATCTGCTCTGTACTTCCAATAAACAGAAATCCTTCCGGCGCAAGAGATTTGAAGAATTTTTTATAGATATCATCCTTCGCTTCTTCTGTAAAATAAATCATCACATTTCTGCAAACAATGAGATGATAATTCACCGGATAGGCATCCCGAAGCAAATCTGCCTTCTTGAACTGTACACATTTTCTTGATTTCATTCGAAATGCGAAACTGGCTGCCTTCCTGCGCAAAAGTACTTAGACTTCAAATCGGCAGGAACGCCTGCAATGTCTTTTGCACCGTACAAACCGTTCTTTGCCTTCTCGATTGCCAGCGTATCAATATCCGTAGCAAGCACATGAATTTGAGATAAAGGTACATGCCTGGAAAGGAGCATTGCCAGTGTGTAAGGCTCATCGCCGGTCGAGCAGGCTGCGCTCCATACATCCAGCCGATTTCCGAAACGTTGAATTAAAGTGGGGATCATTTGTTTATCCATCAATTCCCACTGATCTTTGTTTCGAAAAAAACTCCGAGACATTTATGGTCAGATAATTTTACGAATGCATCAAAAACTTCCTTATCTTTTTGAGCAGATCCACAAATTTATCATAGCCAGTCACTTTGTACTTGCCAATTAAAGTATCAATTCGACGCTTCATCTGTTTCTCTTTGTAAGCATTCAAATTGATACTTGTAATATTGAAAATCTGCCCCTTGAACCATTCGTAATCATATGCCATAGGATTCCGTTCCTCATGCCCGCCTAAAACGGGAGGTATGATACGCTGTTACGGTTGTAAGAATGAAGGCTAGGACTTCTCTATCAGTTTTCAGTATTGTCTTCCTGTTTCCTGATCTGTCTCTGACTTTTTCCGGAGAAAGAAGTGCCTTCATGCTCAAACTGATCTTACGATCATTCTCATTGAAGTCGACAATCTTTGCAGTGACTTCCTCACCAACCTTCAATACGTCGGAAGGTTTTTCGATATGCTCTCTGGCAATTTGAGAAACATGAAGAAGTGCATCAATTCCGGGCTCCAGCTCGATGAAAGCACCGAAATCTGTCATCCTTGCGACCTTTCCTGTAATAATCTCTCCGATTCTGTATTTCTGAGGCATCCTTCCAGGGATTCTCATCCTCAAATTTACGGGAAAGAGCGATCTTGTTGCCATCAATGTTCTTAATCAGAACCTTGACCGTATCTCCCACCTTAAAGGTCTTCTTCGGATTTTTCCACACGTCCCCAGGACATTTCGGAAATATGCAGAAGTCCGTCTGCACCTCCCAGATCAATAAAAGGCACCAAAATCCGTAATATTCTTTACGACGCCTTCTACCACATCGCCGATATGAATGCGTTCGAATAACTCTTTGGCTTTTCTCCGCTCTTTCTTCGGCAATCAACACCTTCCGGTTACCGATATACCGACGTCTCTTGGGATTGTATTCCGTTACAATGAACTGAATATCCTGACCATCGTATTTGGTTAAATCCTTTTCATAGGTATCGGAAACAAGGCTGGCAGGAATAAAGATTCTGACTTCATCTACCACAACAACCAGGCCGCCGTTCAGAACCTGTACCACCTTGGCCGTGAGGACTTCCTTATTATTGAACGCTTCCTCAATCCTCTTGTTCCCCTTCTCAACTGCCAGTCTCTTATAAGATAAAAGGACCTGACCATCAGCGTCGTTGGTCTTAATGACCTTTGTTTCCATTGTGTCGCCGATTTTTGCAACTGTTGTCAGATCGAGTGAATTGTCGTTGCTATATTCGTTTCTTGTAAGAATACCGTCGGACTTTCCGCCAATATTCAGGATGATCTCATCCGGCTTAACGTCAATAACACTTCCTTCTACTACTCTCCCGACATGAATGGGTTTGAAGGATGCCTCCAGCATCTCTTCAAATGTCTGCTCCTGTTCTGACATATGTCTGAACCTCCTCGATAATTTTTCTTTGGGGTGGAAGCCCCGGCGGTAATCCCTGATCCGTGCCGCGCTCTTGAGCCGATGCAGATCTAAATCCCGTTTTGTCTGAATAAAATATGTATGATCACACCGCCTACTGCAGATCTCAAAGAGTTTCCGCGTGTTCGAACTATGTGCACCACCAATCACGATCATTGCATCAACATGGGAGGCGATTTTCTCCGCCTCCTTCTGTCGCTCCTCAGTCGCGCCACATATCGTATTCATAATGTCAATATTGTAACCGTTCTGAGAAAAAAATTTCAACTGCTTTTTTTAAATTTATTGAAGTTATAGGTTGTTTTACGATACAAGTGTATAAGCGGTATTCTTCGATGCTCTAAAATTCTCTACATCCTCCAGTGTTTCCAGCACAACAACTTCCCCTGCTTGCCCATCCGACAATCCCTTCCACCTCCGGATGCTTCGGATTCCTGTAATCAGAATGGTCCTGCCCTGTGCGGAAGCTTCCTCCACAATTTTTATGAATGCGTTTCACAAAAGGGCAGGTGGCATCCACCAGAGTCAGTCCCTGTGCTTCTATCATTTCATAAATTTTTTTGCTCACGCCATGAGAGCGGATAATCACCGTTCCACCGGAAAGATGTTTCAGTGTTTCTTCATCCGGGATAATCTCCACGCCTCTTTTTTTCCAGATCCGCTACCACACTCTCATTATGGATAATAGGACCAAACGTATAGATTTTTCCCGTTTGCGCTCTCTCCGACCCGTGAGAGCTGATCGTATACCACATTGACCGCCTTCTCCACTCCGAAGCAAAAACCCGCGTGAGAAGCTGTGATTATTTCTCGCTCCATTTTTCCGTCCTTTCCGGTCAATTCGGTGCTGTAAAACACGGGATGCAAGTTTCCTTTTCCCGGGTGTTTTCTGAATGAACCGACGAAAATAAATTCCCTAGAAAAATCCAAAAACCGTCTATTTTCTCCGGCTTTGAATCAAATCCAGAATGTTCTGAATCACCTCATCGACCGTCATCATGGACGAATCGATGACCACCGCATCCTCCGCCTGTCTGAGCGGTGAAGTCTCTCTTGTCATATCTCGATGATCCCGCTCTTCGATATCTCGCTGAATGGTCTTTAAATCTGCTTCGATTCCTTCTCCTGCAACTCACGATATCTTCTTTTCTGCTCGAACCCTGGAAGATGCAGTCAGAAAGATCTTTAAATCCGCATCCGGCAAAACCACTGTTCCGATATCTCTACCATCCATCACGACGTCGGCAGACTCTGCCAATTCCCTCTGCAACTGGCTACAAGGCGTTCTCTGACTCTCGAACGGCGCTGACTGCACTGGCGGCATTTCCCACTCTTTCTTCCCGGAGAAAAGCATCTACGTTTTCACCGTTCAAAAGACCGCCTGTTCTCCGTTTTTCATAAGAAATATCAATCTGTGCCCGGCTGCATTCTTGTCCGATTTTTTTCTGCATCGTTTAAAGGAATTCCGTTTTTGTAACATCAACAGAGACATGGCGCGGTACATCGCACCGGTGTCAATATAAATCAAGTTTTTCGCGTCGAGCCACCTGCTTCGCTATTGTAGATTTCCCTGCCCCTGCCGGTCCGTCGATGGCAATTTTTAAATCCCATGCTCTTCTCCCGTCTGATCCCTTTGTTTTTCTTCCTGAACCTTCTCAGCAATCTCTTTATAACCCGCTCCCTGCAATTTTCAATCAGCGGCGCTTTCCCCGCCAGATGCCCGGTCGACCAGGCAATTTGCAGATTATAACCACCCGTTAGTGCATCCAGATCCACGACTTCGCCCGCAAAATAAAAGTCCCCCGACTCGTTTTCGACTCCATGGTAGACGGATTGATTTCTTGAGGAAACTCCTCCTCTTGTAACGACCGCCTCGGAAAACCCTCTGCATCCGGTTACCGTTAACCTTAGATTCTTAATCAGATAGACAAAATGCTTTGCGTTCTTCCCTTGTAATTTCATGCACCCTCTTTTCCGGCGCAATCCCGGATTGTTTCACCATGACAGGAATCAGTTTGGAGGGAAAAAGATGCTGATTCACATTCATGAACTGCTTATTTTTCGCAGATTCAAATTCACGCAGAATCCTCGCATCCAGCTGTTCATCCGTCAGTCCCGGCTTTTAAATCCAGTAGCAACTGCATCTTTTTAGACGGATTCCAGTAGGCACTGGCGGAGAGGATCAAGGTCCGCTGACACCGTAATGTGTAAAAAGCATTTTCGCCCAGATCTTCAAAAAGAATCTTTTCATCTGAGTCGACTGCCTTCAAAGAAACATTTTTTAAAAGAAAGCTCCCTGCAAATCTTTGCACCACTCTCTCTTACGATGAGCGGTGTGAGAGAAGGGCGCAAGCGGTAAACCTCATGTCCCGCACTTCTGGCAATTTATACCCATCCCCGGTCGAACCGGTGGAAGCATAGGAGAGTCCCCCTGTAGCCACAATGACTGCATCAAAAGCAAGTTCTTCTCCACCGGCAAGCCGAATGCCCAGAATCTTCTGTCCGTCTTCAGAAAAAGCAGTTCCTGCACCTGTGTGTGGAATCTCATTCGGACACCGACCCGCTCCATGCCGCGAACCAGGGCCTGAATCACATCGGAAGAATGATCCGAACAGGGAAACACCCGCCTTCCTCTCTCCACCTTCACAGGGCAGCCATTTTTCTGTAAAAATTCCTTGACTGCGTCTTTAGAAAACCCGTAGATGCTACTGTAGAGGAATTTTTTTCCATGTACGACATGAGAAAAAAAATCCTCCGTCTCACAGTCGTTGGTCAGATTGCATCTGCCTTTTCCGGTAATATAGAGTTTTTTCCCCGGCTTTTCATTCTTTTCGAAAATAAAGGTTTCGCCCCACCTCTTGCCGCGGCAAAAGCAGCCATCATTCCGCGGCGCCGCAGCCAATCACTGCCACCCTCTTCATCCTGCAAAATCCTTATAGCATGATTTCAAGATCGCCAGACTCTGCTCTTCGTCCAGGTCATAATCGCCGCTGACAGCCATGCAGGCTGCTCCATGAATAAAGATCCAAATCTTCATAAAAAGCTGATCCGGACTCTTCGTACCTCCCTCTCCCGCCTTCCGGATCTGTTCCGTCACTACATCGTCTGCACCATTCACCAATTCGTAGGTGCTTTTGGCATTCTCCTCATGCGGCATCAGAAAAAGCAATTCAAACAGTTTTTGGCTCCTTCCTCGCAAAGGGAGATATAGGCCATGCCAAGATCCACAAATGGAATCTCGTTTCTTTTTCGAATGCAGTGTAGAATTCTCCGTAGTAGGAAGCAGCCTTGTCATAAACATCTTTCTTAAGCGCTTCCATGTTTGCATAAAGTCGGAAGATCGGTTGGGTGGAACATCCCGCTTCTGATGCAAGCTTTCTGGACGTAATCTGCTGAAAGCCTTCTTTTTCTGGTAATACGAAAGGCGGCGTCGACAATCTCTTCTTTCGTGATCGTAGCTTTTCTGGCCATTTCTTTTGCCCGTATCCTTTTCAAGCATTCATAAAACTGTATTGGTATGTTTTAATAGCAAACGTTATCATAGTCGATTTCCCCTGCAGTGTCAAGCGTCTCACCATTGTTTTCTATCTGCATTGCAATTCTCAGGTAGACGGAAAATGCACTCAGCACCGCATATTTCTCATTCAACTCTTCTCTTTTAGCCCATACAAAATCTGCCACAGCAGCCTCCCTCTCTCCTCTACGAGGAGTAAGGCTCCCTGCATTTCCCATTCTTTATGGGTAAAAATATGTTTGCTTTTTCACCAATTCTTTCTTTGACGACAGTCAGAAGACCATGAGAAGTAGCCCATATTTCGAGATCCACCGGTGACAAATAACCCTCTTCATTGGGAAACTCATACATTCCGGCTAACAGTCCCGTTGCAGGGCGCTTTCCGAATCAAAAATCTGCCCTCGTCCGTTACCAGAAGAATCGTGCGCTGCTCTACCTTTCTCCCTTCGCGAAGATTTGATGGGAAAATACATTTCTTTCCGTCCGGCATGGGACCGACAGTCTTTCCGGATCGGGCACAGGGCGCACCTGGGGAGACCGCTTGGAAGACAGATCGTTTCGCCCAGTTCCATCAGCGCCTGGTTAAACTTCCCGCAGTCTTTTGAAGGCGGCAGCTGGTCTTCTAACTCCTTTCGGATTCTATCTTTTGTGTCCTGTCTCGCAATATCGCCCGCGTCCGCAAAAACGTGTGAAAACCCGGAGCACATTGCCATCCACAACGGGAACCCTTTCCTGAAAGGCAATGGACGCAATGGCGCCTGCCGTATAAGGTCCGATCCCTCGGCAGGCGAATCAGTTCCTCATAGTGGGCAGGCAGATTCCCCATACTCCCTGACCACGATTTCAGCCGCTTTTTCAAATTTTTTTGCCCGGGAATAATGCCAAGCCCCTCCCATAGTTTCATGAGCTCATCTTCCTCCACTTCCGCCAATGCAAAAATATCCGGAAGGCGCTTAAGGAACCTGGCGTAGTATTCTTTCACTGCCTCAATCCTGGTTTGCTGCAACATGATTTTCGAAATCCAAACGTGATAAGGGGTCAGGGCTAAGGCGCCCAGGGAAGGACGCTCCACTTGTAAATACCAACGTATGAGCGCTTCCGAAGGAATTTGACGCTTTTTCTCCCGGATATTGGAAGAATTCAAGAAGCTCCTTCTGCAAAACGGCCAACTTCCCTGTACCATCCTCGATTTCCATCACTGCGTAGGAAGGGTGACTCCCGCCTCTTGGTCTGACCGGGCTTCCCGGGTTAATCACCGTCACACCTTCTTCCTCTGTCACCTCGGGAACATGCGTATGCCCGTACATTGCGATATCGCAGCCGTTTTGTTTTGCCATTCGTACAAGGTTTCGATTATCTCTCCTGACGTTCAGCAGATCTCCATGAGAAAGATAGACCCGGTGATAATCTCCCAGTAAAAAGACCAGTTCCTTAGGCAGATTTCCCTCATAATCGCAGTTTCCCCAACTGCCCTCAGATGATAGTCCCGCCTTTCTCCCAGCGCATACTGAAGCTCTCCGCATATATCCCCGCAATGAACCAGTACATCAAAGGGCCTCTCGGCAGCAATAATTTTTCAATTCGTAAAAACTTCCGTGTATCGCTCACAATCACTACTTTCATGATTTACTCCAAAAGTAGGGTGCAGGTGAATCACTGCCTACCTGCACCCTTCTTCTTTTATGTTTTCCCGTCCTCTACGATCGCCGAATGATTAGTAATTGACAATCTGACCGAATTCTTCCTTTAGAGAGGCTCCGCCTACCAGTCCTCCGTCGATATTCGGTTTTGCAAACAAGTCTGCAGCGGTCTTCGCATTGACAGATCCGCCGTACTGGATACGAATGGCTTCTCCCGTCGCTTCTCCGTAAATTTCACGGATGCATTCCCTAATCGCAGCACAAACCTCTTCCCGCCTGATCGCTGGTCGCCGTTTTTCCCTGTACCGATTGCCCAGATCGGCTCGTAGGCGATGACCGCTGTCTTAGCCTGGTCTGCCGATACTCCCTGGAAAGCAATCTTAATCTGCTGGCGAATAAAATCAATGGTGATTCCCTGCTCTCTTTGCTCCAGCGTTTCTCCGCAGCAGATGATCGGGGTAAGCCCATGTTCAAACGCTTTCAATACCTTTTTATTGACGGTTTTCATTGGTCTCCGCAAAATATTGTCTTCTCTCGAGTGCCCTGATGATGACATATTTCACGCCTGCTTCCGTCAACATGTCCGGTGCGATTTCTCCGGTGAAAGCGCCCTTCTCTTCAAAGTACATATTCTCGGCACCGATTGCAATGTTGCTTCCTCTGCCGCCTGCACCGCGGGAATGATATCAATCGCAGGAACACAAAAGACCACATCCGCATTCTCCCGACTTTTACCAGTGGCTTTAAGCGCTGAATGAGGGTCAACCGCCTGCTTCGGTGTCATGTTCATCTTCCAGTTACCGGCAATAATCATTCTTCTTCCCATGGAAATTCTCCTCATTATTTATCGTCTGCAGCTACAACGCCCGGCAGTGCCTTGCCTTCCAGGAACTCCAGGGAAGCGCCGCCGCCTGTGGAAATATGAGACATTTTGGATGCGTATCCCAACTGGTTTTACGCCGCCGCAGAGTCTCCACCACCAATGATCGTTGTGGCATCTGTCTGAGCAAGCGCTTTTGCAACTGCCTTGGTTCCCTCTGCCCAGAACCGGATTTTTCAAACACGCCCATCGGTCCGTTCCAGACAACCGTCTTTGCATTCTTCACCGCTTCCGCATACAGTTCACGCGTCTTTTTCTCCAATATCCAGCCCTTCTTTATCCGCCGGAATCGCACTAGACGCACATGTCTCTACTTTGATATTGGCGTCATCAATCGGATTCGGGAAAGAGTCCGCAACCACCGTATCTACGGGCAGGAGAAGGGTTTTACCAAGCTTCTGCGCCTTCTCCATCATTTCTTACAATAATCCACCTTCGTATCGTCTACCAGAGATTTGCTGACCTCATAGCCTTTTGCCTTTAAGAAGGTGAAAGCCATTCCGCCTCAATGATGAGCGTATCGCACTTCTCCAGAAGGTTGTTGATGACATTTAATTTATCAGCGACCTTCGCTCACCCAGAATCGCCACAAAAGGCCTGACCGGGTTCTCGACTCGCATTGCCCAGGAAATCAATTTCCTTCTGCATCAGATAACCGACTGCACAGGAACCGCCTTTTTCACGTACAAACTTCGTGACCCTTCTACCGAACAATGCGCTCTGTGAGAAGAACCGAAGGCATCACACACATAATCATCACAGAGATCCGCAAGCTCTTTGCTGAACGCTTCGCCGTTCTTTGTCTCTTCCGGACGGAATCTGGTGTTCTGTAGCAAAAATGACGTCGCCGTCTTTCATCTCCGCTACCGCCTTCGTTACCTCCGGACCGGTGACGGTATCTAACGCCACAAATTTCACTTCTTTTCCCAGCTTTTTCCGAAAGACGCTCCGCGACAGGGCGAAGAGATTCTCCCTCATTAGGGCCATTCTTCACCTTGCCCAGATGGGAGCAGAGAATAACCTTTCCTCCGTCCTTCATCAGCTTCTCAATTGTAGGCAGCGCTGACAATACGGGTTTCGTCGGTGATTTTTCCGTCCTTTAACGGTACATTAAAGTCACAGCGCACAGGACTCTTTTGCCTTTATATGCCACATCGTCGATTGATTTTTTTATTCAGAGCCATAGATAAACCTCCTTCGTTCATGAGAAAGAAGTCCGGTCCAAGTGGACCGGACCTCCTGTTAGATCACGTTGGTTGTGGTCGTCCGTCTGATTATTTGTTAATCAGAGAGCCAAAGTGCTTGATGGTGCGTACCATCTGGCTGGTGTAGCTGTTCTCATTATCATACCAGGAAACCACCTGTACCAGTGTCTTATCTCCCATCGGCAGAACCTTGGTCAGGTTGCATCAAAGATGGAACCCGCAGTGCTGTTAATGATATCGGAAGAAACGATCTCATCGGTGTTGTACTCGAAGGACTCGGTCTCTTCTTTCTTCATCTGCTCGTTTACCTGGTCTGCTGTCACCTTGCCGTTTACGACTGCATCCAGAATCGTGGTGGATCCTGTTGCGGTAGGAACACGCTGTGCCGCTCCGTTCAATTTGCCATCCAGTTCCGGAAGAACAAGGCCGATTGCCTTGGCAGCGCCGGAAGAAGAAGGAGTAATGTTCATTGCGCCAGCTCTGGAGCGACGAAGATCTCCCTTTCTCTGCGGTCCGTCCAGGATCATCTGATCGCCGGTATACGCATGTACGGTGGTCATAAAGCCGGACTCAACCGGGCAAAGATCATTCAGAGCTTTTGCCATCGGTGCCAGGCAGTTGGTTGTGCAGGAAGCAGCGGAAATGATCTGATCCTCCGCCGTCAGGGTGTTGTGATTGACATTGTAAACGATTGTCTTGAGGTCATTGCCTGCCGGAGCGGAAATTACGACATGCTTTGCTCCTGCATTGATGTGCGCCATGGACTTCGCTTTAGAGGTATAGAAACCGGTGCACTCCAGAACAACATCAATGTCCAGATCCTTCCAAGGAAGGTTTGCAGCATCTTTCTCTGCGTAAATGGTAATCTTCTTTCCATTTTACAATAATGCTATTCTCACCGGCTTCACCTTGCCGTTATAACGGCCATGTGTTGTATCATCACTTGAGAAGATAAGCAAGCATCTCCGGGCTGGTAAGATCGTTAATTGCTACCACTTTCATATCCGTCCGCCTGAAACATCTGTCTGAAAGCCAAACGTCCAATACGTCCGAAAACCATTGATTGCTACTCTCACATCTGCCATAGATAGATTCCTCCTAAAATGATAGTATTTGGAAGTTTTGTAATTGCTATTACAATTGTAAACGTTGATGAATTATCAACGTTTTCATCTTACCGAATCCTGTATGAAAATTCAAGGTAATTCTTGTACCGGAAGTTATTTTTGCTATGATACTCCTTACAATCAGGAGATGGAAACAAAAATGAAGGAACGAATCGAAAAGAGTGCATTGATTGCAATGAGCGGCGGTGTAGATTCCTCTGTCGCCGCTTATCTGATGAAAAAGAGGGATTCCGTTGCATGGGCGTCAACATGCGCTATACCATAACCGGGACATCGGACAGAAGCTGATCGGGAGTTGCTGCTCTCTGCAGGACGCCGACGATGCTGCGAAGTCTGTTATCGGCTGAATCTTCCCTTTCGCATGCTGGATTATACGGCGCAGTTCAAAAAGAGGTCATGGACAAATTTGTAAAAACCTATGAGACGGGCGGAACACCGAACCCCTGCATCGACTGCAACCGCTATATGAAATTCAAGCACTTGGCGGATTTTGCGGACGAAATAGGATTCGACAAGATTGTCACCGGTCATTATGCCCGCGTGGATTATGACGAAGCCTCAGGACGTTATTTATTAAAAAGCCGTTGATGAAAAGAAGGATCAAAGTTATGTCCTGTACATGCTGACACAGGAGCAGCTGTCCCGCATCCGATTCCCCCTGGGCAACTTCACCAAAGAAATCACCCGCCGGATCGCAGAAGAGGCGGGTTTTATCAACGCCAGGAAGCATGACTCGAAGACATTTGCTTTGTCCCGGACGGCGATTATGTCGCATTCATGGAACGGTATACCCGAAAAATATCCGGGCGGAGACTTTCTGGATGAAGCCGGCCATACGATCGGCAGGCACGAGGGGGCTGTTCGGTATACCAAAGGACAGCGCCGGGGGCTGAAATTTTCCGCCGGGAAGAGAATCTTCGTTATTGACAAAGATATGGACAGGAACACGGTCACCTTAGAGACGAGTCCTCTCTTTTTCCACCGAAATCGAGCTGACCGATGTGAATTGGATCACGGAACTTCCGAAACCAGCCTTCGAGTGACCGGCCGCACCCGCTATCACCAAAAAGAAACCGAATGCACCTTAACGCCTTTAAAGTGCCACACGCGCCAGGGGTCATTTTTCGACCGTCCGGTTCGCGCCGTAACCAGAGGGCAGGCTGCTGTTTTTATGATGGCGACATTGTGGTTTTGTGGTGGAACCATCTTATAAGGAAGTACACGAGAGGAACTGTAAGAAAAGGATCTTCAGTAAAATGGAAGCAAAGAAAACAACCGCAAAAGAAGAAAATCGAGGGAAAATCATTGTAGCAGACCGGCATGATTGGTATCCTTGCCAATCTTCTTTTGGCCGCCTTTAAAGGTAACAATCGGTTTTTCTCGAACTCTATCTCCGTGATGCTCGACAGCATCAATAACTTATCGGATGCGTTCTCCTCCGTGATTACCATTGTAGGGACGAAGCTTTCTGAAAAGCCGGCGGATCGGGATCATCCCATGGGGCACGGAAGGACCGAATACCTCACCGCTTCCGTCATCAGTTTAATTGTACTCTATGCCGGTGTCACTTCGCTTGTGGAGTCGGTCAAAAGATCTTCCATCCCGAAACACCCGAATATCATGTTAGCGCCATTGTGATCTTGGTTGTTGCCGTGAGTGTAAAAATTCTCCTTGGCTTATATGTGCGAAAAACCGGTATCCTCGTGCACTCCGACTCCCTGAAGGCACAGGGCAGGATGCTCTACAAGACGCGGTGATCTCCGCCTCTACCATCCTGGCTGCTCTTATTTTTATTTTCTTTCATATCTCTCTGGAGGCCTACCTTGGCACCGTAATTTCTATCTTTATCGTAAAAGCCGGGTATGAGATCCTGTGCAGAAACCATTTTCCCGTATTCTGGGAGAAAAGAATCGACTCGGACTTCAGCAGGGATATCCGTCATGCCATTCAGAAACTCCCCGGTGTTTACGGGGTGTACGACCTGGTTCTCCATAATTACGGGCCGGATAAGTATCTTGCCTCTGTGCACATCGAGGTCAGAGACGATATGACCGCAAAAGAAATCGACGCGCTGACCAGAACAATCGATACACTGATCTATGAGAAATTCGGCATCGTTATGACCGAGTCGGCATCTATGCCGAAATACCGATCCGAAGACAGCCGAACTGCGAGATGAAATTTCCTCCCTATCTGATGACAAGAAGAAATATCAGACAGGTACACGGCTTCTTTTTACGGGAAAAATAAATCCATTGCGCTGGATGTGGTCCTTGATTTCTGCGTAACGGATCGCAATAAGGAAGTGATCGACATTCAAAAGGATCTGGAAAAGAATTTCAACCTTATCACTTTCATGTCACCGGAGACTACGATATCAGCGACTGACTGAAAGAACCTTCCAACCTCCCTCACCACCGTGACGAGGGAGGTCTTTTTATTCTCTTTTGGATCCGTACAAACGGATTTCTGTGTGGATATCCAACCTTCTCCTTCCTGTCTGTCAACACCCGGGAACTCTCTAAACGCTCTCGACGCGCTTTCACAAATTCTTCACATTTCTCTTCGTTTTTCAGCTCCATTTCAGCTCACCCTTGTATTCTTGATCCCAAGAAGAGGATAACGATGTGAACAAACATCCACTTCTTCCCCATTGAAATACCGTCTCTACGGTTTTCACAACTTTCAACAACGATTTCCTTATGGAAAAGAAAAAGAGGTCAATATGAAAAAGAACAGGATTCGGAAAAAGTTGTTCTTCCCTGCATCGGCATCGGAATGATGCTTGCCCTCAGTGCCTGATGATGCTTCAGGTCAAATGCTTGGAAACACAACGACAGGCAGTGCAATCACAGCGAGCAAGGTTGCAGACAGTTTGGCAGTGGCAGCACGACAACAGACAGCGCAACTGCAACAGAAAAACGGGAAAACCAGCATCACCGTTTCCGGAGACAACATTTCCATCAAAGGGAATGGAGCTACCAGCACCGGAAAGACCATCACGATTTCCGAAGCGGGTTTCCTATCAATTAAGCGGCAGTATGGAGGAGGACAAAATCAAAATCAACACCGATGGGGAGGTCAAGCTCATTCTTGATCAATTCAGCATCACAAATTCCAAGGATGCACCCATCGTGAATGAAAAAGGGAACGGTACAGATTCTCACTCAAAGAAAATACAGAAAACAAGGTAGCGGATCGTCGCTCCGCCAAAGAGGACACGGACTCCGGCGCAGAAAAGTCAGGCTCCAAAACCGACGATACAAACGCCAGCACCGACTTCGATGCAGCCATCTACAGCGAGGGAGATCTTCTTCTTGGCGGTCAGGAAGTCTTACCGTAGAGGGCGGATATGAAGACGGGATCCACAGCAAAACAGCATTAACCATGGAAAGCGGCACCTACGAGATCACTGCTTCTCATCACGGCTTAAACGGAGAAAACGCTGACGGTGAAGGACGGCACCCTATGGGATCACGACCGTAGAGGATGCGCTCCATTCCAAGGAGATGTATCGGTGGAAAACGGTAAGATGACCATCCTGGCAGGAGACGATGCGCTTCATGCAGATCAGACGCTTACGGTAAAAAACGGAACCATCGATATCCAAAAATCTAATGAAGGCCTGGAGGGGATCACGGTGAACGTAGAAGGGGGCGATATTTCCATTCAATCTTCTGATGACGGCATTAACGGTGCCGGAGAATCGGAAGACGGCTCCGCAGTAGACATCTCGGTCAATATCTCCGGAGGAAAAGTCAAGAGTGTCCCGGGCGGAGATGGAATCGACTCCAATGGAAACCTGAACGTATCCGGCGGAACGATTGTCGTAGACGGTCCTTCGGATGGCGGAAACGCTCCCATTGATTATGACGGCACTGCCACGATCACAGGAGGAACCGTCTTTGCCATGCGGAAACTCCGGCATGTTCCAGGGATTCGATGAAAAACAGTCTCTACCCAGTCCAGCATCATTGATTATCTGGATCAGAATGCAAAAAGCAGGAGAAAAGCATCACAATTACAGACGCAAACGGCAAAGAAATCTTCTTCCTCTGATACCACACAGAGCTTTAACACCTTCCTGATAGCAGTTCAGATTTGAAGGAGGGCAAGAAGTATACCGTAAAGGTCGGATCCACCAGCAAGTCTGTAACGGTCGGTAAAAAGACCAATACCATCGGCACTCGCAGCCAGGAATGGGACAGCCGCCCATGAATGGCGGGAACGGACAGCCTCCACAGAACGGAAACAATAAACAGGGCAATGGGACAGCCGCCTATGGGTGGTGGGAACGGACGGCCGCCTATGAATGGCGGAAAGGGCAGCCTCCGCAGGGTATGCCCCTATGGGGCAAAGGCGGACCGCAAGATATGCCCCAGCAGGGAATGCCCCCTATGGAACAAAAATCAAAATCGAAACCAGAAACAGGACCGGAAGCAGGGACAGAAACCAAAGTAAAAACAAGAATCAGAACCAGACAAACAAGCCTTCCGGACAATCTCAAAAGAAAGACAGCGGAAAAGTGAAGAAGTAACCAGTCTTTAGAAAGGAGACCCGCTATGAAAAAGCGCTATGTACTCATTCCGGCCTATAAGCCCGGGGAAACTCTACTCTCCTTCATACAGGCTTTGGAAGAGCGGAATTTAAATGTCATCGTCGTAAACGACGGATCAGGGGAAGAATATCTTCCCTCTTCCAGAAAATGGAAGACCATACAGGTGTCAAGCTCATCCAACTGAAACAAAACCGGGGCAAGGGTGCTGCGCTAAAAGCAGGGCTCTCCTATCTCCAGACATTGGACGGGAATTTCCAAATTATTACCGTGGACGCGGACGGACAGCACTCCCTGCAGGATACGTTGTTCCTCCTGAGGAAGGAGAGGAACACGAAAACAGTTTACTCCTTGGATCCAGAACACAGTCCAGGGAGCTCTCCTCTGCGTTCCCGATTGGGAAATTCCATTACCAGGAAGGTCTTTTTCTCACCACCGGCGTTCCGATCCGAGATACCCAAACCGGTTTGCGTTGCTTTTGGAAAAAGAGCTGATTCCGGATCTTCTGGCAATCCCTCGGCAATCGATATGAATACGAAATGAATGTGCTCCTGGAATTTGCCAGAGCCGGCATTCCCATACTGGAATATCCGATTGAAACCATTTATCTCAACGATAATGCAGGAAGTCACTTCGATACCGTGAAAGATTCTTTTCGAATTTATGGGCAGATCCTGAAGTTTATCTCCGCTTCCCTCCTCTCCTTCCTGCTGGACTTTTTGCTCTACAGCCTTTGTTTTCGCATATACCGGACAGATCTTTCTCTCCAATGCCATCGCTCGTATTCTTTCTTTGCACGCCAACTTTTTCTTAAACAAAAATTTTGTCTTTGCAAAAAGGCAGGGTCGTGCACACAGAAGATTTCGGAGGTACACACGGCAAGACCCACGCTCCATTCAGAAATTATATTTCCTACCTAGGGCTGGCGCTCTTCCTCTTCCTCATCAACAGCCTGTTGCTAAGCGGCATTGTAAACAGCCTGAATATCAACGCCTATTTTGCAAAAATCCTGACGGAACTGGCATTGTTTCTCTTTTTCCTACTATGTGCAGAAGAATCTGATTTTTAAACCACAGAGAGAATGAGGGAAGAAATCACGTTACGGAGAGTCCTGCTAAGAAAGCACCTGTTAAGAGAAAAATCTGCTAAGAAAGTTCCTGTTAAAAAAAGTATCTGGTGAAAAGTCTCTGTTAAGAAAGTTCCTGTTAAAAAGTATCTGGTAAAAAGTCTCTGTTAAGAAAGTCTCTGTTAAGAGAGTCCCCTGTTTCAGAAGAAAGGAAGTTTTTCATGAAAAATGGAACCCGAAGATGTCCGGTTTTTCTTTATGGAATCCTCTTACTGTCCTATACCGGCTATGCACTTTTGGACAGCTTTTGTGATTCCGCATCCCATGCAAACTGTGGTAGCATCTTCCCAACAATCAAATAGCCAAAGCACGCTTGCTGAAAGTGTAGAAGCACAGATCAATCAGAAGCTAAATGCGGCAGAGACGGAGGAGTCCTCTGTGACAGATTCCGATACGAATGAGCCGGATCAAACAGAAACACAAACGAACACAAGTAACTCTTCTTTTGGAAGGATCAACCATCGGCAATTATTCGGATAGCAAAACCAAAATCACCCTGACGAAATATCGCTCTTACGATAGCAGCATCTACGTAGCCGATGTCACCGTGTCCGATGTCTCCGATTTAAAAACCGCCTTTGCACAAAATACCTATGGACGAAACATCACCGAACAAACTTCTTCCATCGCCTCTGATCACCAGGCGGTTCTTGCGATCAACGGAGACTATTACGGGGGCCAGACAGAGCGGCTATGTGATTCGAAACGGCCAATTATATCGAGACAGTTCCGGCGGTAACACGGCGGCTGCCATTCTGTCAAACGGCGATTTTCAGTTTTGTCACAGAGAAACTTCTGCGGATACCCTTCTGCAGGGATGGTGCCTTGCAGGTCTTTTTCCTTCGGCCCGGTTCTTTTAAAAACGGCACGGTATCCGTTTCAGAGAATGAAGAAGTAGGGGATGGCGATGGCAAGCAATCCCAGAACGGCGATCGGACGTATCGGCAAAAATCACTATGTCTTTGTGGTCTCCGACGGAAGAACCGAGAAAGCGCCGGACTCAGCCTTTATGAACTGGCAAGCTTCATGAAAGAACTGGAGCGTCACAGATGCCTATAATTTTAGACGGCGGCGGTTCTTCTACCATGGTTTTCCAGGGAAATATCATCAACAATCCCACCACCAACGGACATTCTTTCGAGGAACGGGCGGTGAGTGACATTCTCTATATCGGAGAAAAATACATGAAAAAGACTTTATCTTATCTCTTCTTATCCCTTTTTTGTGCTTGTCTTCGGACAGATCTATGAACACTTTTCCCACGGCGTTTACTCCAATTATATGATTTTCGCCTTCCTTTTCCCTCTCCTGGGACTGTTCCTCCCTAACCTTCTCCTGTGTCTTTTACCGAAAAAAGGCGCAGAGAAATCGAAAAGGAAACAAAGGGAAAAAGGAACGATCCTCCGGTTCCGTGACCGATGAGAAAAACTTCTCTTTCTGGAAATGGGGGATTGCCACCCTGACCGTCGGTTCTCTCTACAAAGGGCATCCTCGAAATCTATGGAACAAGCAGCCATCTGGAACTTTTCCTACCCTGATCGTCGGATGCAGGTTCTGCCTTCTTGGTTGCATCCTGTTCTTCACAGGTGTAAAAAGGGAAGAGAACATTTCTACCTCACAGAGGAAAGCAGCACCGTAAAGGTTATCCTTTTTCCACTGCCCTCTGCGCTGATCTCCCCCTGATGCATTTTTACAATTTCCTTTGCTATGGAGAGCCCTCAGTCCGTACCCTCCGTCCGTTCTGGATTCTTCCATTCGGAAAAACCGTCTCCAAAAGCTTCTCCAATTCCTCTTTGCGAAAACTCGTTCTCCGTAGCATTGGATATTTGCAACCGGATATCCTTCCCTCTCTTTTCCATGGAGACATCCGTTTCGGTTTTGCGGAGGGAATATTTCAGGGCGTTCTCCAACAAAATGCTAATCAGCTGCTTTGAGTTTATTCGCCTCTCCCCTTAGGTTCAGGTTCTCTTCCAAATGATATGTCAACGTCCTTTTCTGATCAAAAAAAAGAGGTTCAAACAACAGACACTCCATTTCCACAAGATGAGTAAAAGACAGAATCGCAAATTGATTTTTCCGATCCTGCCAGCGCTCCAATCGGCTTAAATCCAGGAGAGACTCTGTCAGGTACTTCATTCTTTTACTCATTTCCTGAATACCCCGGACGGCCCCTTCCATTTTTTGCAATTCCGTCCATTCCATCAGATCTGAGGGATCTGTTTTCTCCTTTTTCCTCTTTCCAGAGCCGATTTAAATGGTAATCTAAATTCTCTACATCATTCAGTATGACGGTCAGCGTCGTCTTCAGTTCATAGGGAAGCATCTGCAACAAACTGCCTTTGGGCTTCCAAACTCTCCTTCACAGGAATCAACGTTTTCCCCACAAAAAAACGGGCAAACAGAGCAATGCCCCCGGATAAAACCACAAACAACATCCCCAGCACACCCAAAAGTCTGCGGATGCTCGTACTTTCTTTTCGAAAGTCCGTGATCACCATGACACTTTGCTTCCTCCTTCGCCTCCTCTTTAGAAAAACACGGTCCTTTCCTTCTCCCACAGAATCCTTTTGGGACTCTTCCCTCTCTTCCTGCGGCTCAGTCTCGCTTACAATAATAGGGAAGCTTCCTCCTTCCACGGAAGAAAAGAAGCTCTTTCTCGCTCTTACCTGTTTTAACGCTTTTGAATCAACTTTCCTTGATGTCTGCATCCAGAAAATAATCCTGACCGATACTCTCCTCGATCTCTCCGTCTTCGCGAATCACCAGCTGGAAGATCGGGTAAGATCCTGATGTCGGTACATTCATGAGGTTGCGCCATCGCATTGGTGAGGCATTTTTCATCCCCATATAGAAGCTGTTTCTGTTAGAAAAACAGAAAGAGCAGGATCAGGAGAAGAAAGCAAATACTCACCGCAGAAAGCAGGAAGCTCAATGCAACTGCCCAATCATTCTTCTCCCTCAACCAAGAGATATCCGAGTCCTCGACTGGTCTTAATCGTCAAATTGGCATCCAGCGCCCTCAATTTCTTCCTTAAAAAAACCGATGTAAACTTCTACGTTATTTTTCCGTTGCCTCACTATCGTATCCCCAGATTTTCTCCAGCAGGATGTTTTTGGATACAATCTTATTCTTTTTCCTGTAAGAGGAGCTTCATCATCTGGAACTCCTTGGACGAAAGACGAATATTCCCCTGTCTACAATCAATTCCGAGGAATCTAAATCCAGGACCGTATTGCCAAAGCTGATCTGATTCACCTCTTTACCCTGCCTTCGAAACAGAGCATTGATACAGGCAAGCAGTTCCCGTTCATCAAAGGGCTCGTGAGATAATAATCCGCACCGGATTCCAGCCCCTCCACCCGGTCTAAGAGATCCGACCTGGCGGTCAGCATGAGAATCAACGTCCCTTCTTGTCTTTTTTCAAACCTCTTGCCACCTGATATCCATTTATTTTTGGAAGCATCACATCCAGAATAATCAGGTCCAGAGCAAGCGTCCTAGCGATTTCAGCCCTCTTCTCCGTCATAAGCCAGATACACTGTATGCTTGTTTTTCCAGAATTTCTTTCAGAGACTCCGCCAGCATGATTTCATCTTCCACCACTAAAATCTGCATCACGCGTCTCCCTTGTTCAAAAACAAATCTCCAAATTCCCGTCTCCCTTTTCCCCGTACGGAAGAGGAATAAAGAGCCTGGCCACTTCTGCCAGATCATAACCATCCATCACCCCTGCCCGTCTCATAGGGCGAGTGCATGGAAAGCTGCGCCAGACCAATATCGACGGTATTCATCGCCACCTGGCTGTTGGAGATATTCCCCAGCGTCGATCCCCCCAGCATATCCGAACGATTGGTAAACGTCTGGTACGGCACCTGCGCTTTTTCACAAAAACTCTTGAAGACGGCGCCGGAAACGGCGTCCGTCGTGTATTTCTGGTTTGCGCTGTACTTTAATACAATTCCCTGATTCATATAAGGTCGATTCACCGGGTCTGCTTTATCCGGATGTGAGGGATGTACCGCATGGGCATTGTCCGCCGAAATCAAAAAACTGTTCTGCAGTGCCTTATAGTAGTCCACTTCTTCCAGACGAAAGGCGTATAGGATCCGATGCAACACCTCTTTGAGGAAGGAATCTGCCCCTGTTTCGTGCCGCTGCCGACCTCTTCGTTATCGAACACACAGTGCATGGCAACGCTTTCCTTCGGCTTTGCAGCAAGCAGTCCCTGAAGAGAGGAAAAAGCGCATTGCAAATCATCCAGCCTCCCGCTTCCGATAAACTCCTCACAGGCGCCGAACACGCAGGCCTTCTGCCGGTTATACAAAAACAAATCCCAATCGAGGATATCTTCCTCTTTGACGAAATCGCTTCGGCAATGATTTCCTTAAATTTTCCCCTTCCTTCCATGGTCGAAAAAGAGGCAGCATATCCTTCTGCGCATTGAAAGAATATCCATCGTTGACTTCACGGTTCATGTGAATCGCAAGGTTGGGGATGAGAAGCAGGTCTCTATCCAGATTGACCAGCTTAGATGCCACGCCTTTCTTTGTCCGGATCAGCACCCTTCCCGCCACGGACAGCGGTCTGTCCAGCCATGGTGCGCAAATCATCCCGCCATATTTTTCCACATTCAGCTGAATATAAGCCTGCTCCACCTCCATCTCAGGGTCGGTTTTGATTTTTAAACACCGGAGAATCGCTGTGACTGGCGATGATCTGGAAGCCCTGAAACGGTTTTTCCGGAAGATGAAAGGCAATGAGCGCAGAGCCGTTGCGCGTAACAAAATATTTGCCTCCTCTCCAACTTCCAGTCGTCTCCCTCATATAAAGGTGAAAAACCCTCTGCCTGCAGAATCTCCTTCATATTCTCTACTGCAAAAAGGCATTGACGCTTTTGTCCAGAAAGTTCATGAGTTTTTGGTAAACTTTCGGCACTTGCTTCTTTTTCCCTGCCATGTTCTACTCCTTTTGTCTTGTGTTCATCCGTCCATTCTTCTAAAATATACCATGACACCGTAAGAACTTGAAAAGCCGGTCGTATGAATCATGCGATTTTTATTGGAAATCACAGGAACGATTGCCTTTGCGATCTCCGCGTATTAGCCGCCAAGGAAATCTCCGTACGCCTAATGCCTCTGAAATAAAGTCTCCTGCAGCGAGACGAGCTTATCTGCAATGCAAACAATCCACGCCTCTCTGGACATCGGTACTCTCCCCGGATTTAGGGGCCACATGTGACAATAGATAACATGGCTTGTCTTATCATCAATATGAAATAGCATCTGTGCGTTCTTGCACGCCACATTTGCATGGCGAAACCCATGGAAGCGATGGCTCCCGTCTCCCTTCCGGTGCCAGTCATAGAGAAATAAATCATGCAGCATCGCACCGGTAAGCAAGACTTCCAGATCGGAGTGCAGTGCCAAATATCGATTGATTCGGTAACTCATTCTGGCGACGTTTTTGCAGTGTTCATACGTAGAAACGCTTCCATGCTGCTTATATCTTTTCATTTGCTGCACGTTTTTCATCGGATTCGATGCCGTAGAGAATGGCTTCCATCTCCTGATGGTCCTGCATTCTATCTATCCCTCTTTTCCTTACAAAATCTTAACAGCTTCCGCTTTGTTTACGAATGTAAGAAAACGGTGTTAAAGGATCAACATCGCATCCCCAAAACTGAAAAAGCGGTATTTCTGCCTGACCGCCTCCTCGTAAGCCCGCAGAATATTCTCTCTACCGGCAAGGGCGGAAACCAGCATCAGAAGAGTCGACTCCGGCAGGTGGAAATTGGTAATGAGCGCATCCATCACCCGGAAAAGAAAAGCCTGGGTAAATAAAGATGGAGGTATCTCCCGGAGCAGGGTGCCACCCACTGCAAATCGGCACTCCCTCCTCTCCGTTTTTGTTTTTCTCCGGGAGCAGTCGTGCGGCGCTCTCCACCGTTCTGCAACTGGTCGTCCCCACGCAGATTACACGGTGACCGGAGGCCTTGGCGGAATTGATTGCATCCGCCGACTCCTTTGTCACCTGAAACCATTCCGTATGCATCCGGTGTTCTCTGACATCCTCCACTTTCACGGGTCTGAAGGTTCCCAGTCCCACGTGCAGGGTGACATGGCAGGCTTCACTCCCTTCTCTTCCACTCTTTCTAACAATTCCTTTCGTAAAATGCAGCCAGCCGTCGGCGCAGCTGCACTGCCGTCATATTTTTGCATAGACCGTATTGTACCGGTTTTCGATCCTTTAGCTCATGTTTGATATAAGGGGAAGCGGCATTTCGCCCAGCCTGTCCAGAACTTCTTCAAAAACACCTTCGTACTCGAAATGAACCAGGCGATTTCCCATCCGTAAAACCTCCCTGATCTCCGCATGCAGTGCACCGCCTCCAAATACCACCCTAGCTCCTTCACGCAACTTTTTCCCTGGACGAACCAGAGTCTCCCCAGACATCGTTTTTCTCCGCTTTAGGAGCAGAATCTCCACTGCGGCACCACCGTCTTCCTTTTGCCCGAGAAGGCGAGCCGGAATGACGCGCGTATTGTTGAGCACCAGGCAGTCTCCCTCTTGCAAGTAGTCCAGAATTTCATGAAACACATGATGAGACATCTCTCCCGTTTTCTTATGAAGGACCAGGAGCCTGGAAGAGGCGCGATCCTGCAAGGGATCCTGTGCAATCAATTCTTTCGGCAGGTCAAAATTGTAATCAGAGGTGGAAAACCCTTCCTTCCTTTCCCCCATGACGATCACTCGTTTCTAAGAGAGGTGTGCTTTAAAAAGGCAATATATCCGCGATACGCTTCATAAAGATCCGCCTTGGACGTTGCCTCGTAGGGTGCATGCATGCTGAGAACCGGCACGCCGGAATCAATGACATTCATTCCGTAAAGTGCAAGAATATAGGCTATCGTGCCACCGCCGCCCAGATCGACTCTGCCCAGCTCCGCCGTTTGGAAGTTCACCTTTTCTTTTTCAAAAATGGCGCGCAGATGTGCCAGATACTCCGCATTGGCATCATTGCTGCCTGCTTTTCCATGTGTACCGGTGAATTTGTTAAACACCATACCGCCACCGACATAAGCCACATTCTTTTTCGAAAGCAGAAGCAAACTGCGGATCATAGGAACTGGAAACATCGGAAGAAAGCATGCAGGGAATTGGCCAGGCATCTGCGCAACTTCAGCTCGCTGTAATCTCCCATTAACTCCATCACTCTCCGCCACGGCATTCTCAAAGAAATGAGAACGCATGCCGGTTGCCGACAGAACCGATTTCCTCTTTATCCACCAGAATGCTGCAAAGCGGTTCTTTTGATGTCTTTGGTATCAAAAATAGCTTTAGCGGAAGGATAGGCGCAGACGCGGTCGTCCTGCCCATAAGCTAAAAATCGAGGAGCGATCAAAGCCCGCATCCTCGTGCAGGACCTGCCGGCACGATTTCCAGCTCGGCAGAGATAAAAGTCCTCTTCTTCAAAAACCGTACTGGTCTTTCAGGATCGCAAGGATGCCTCGCTTCACGGCACCGCTTATTTTTGACTGACACGCTTTTTCTTCTTTTTCCTCCCGGAAAGCATAGCGCTGCCCCTTCGTCAGCTTGTCGTCGTCCTGTCTTCCTCTCTTCCTTTTCTTCCCTCTCAATCACCAGAGGTTTGTTGCCGATAATCAAATCCAGCATTTCTCCCTCAATGACTTCGGTGGCTTTCTTGGTCATCTGCTCCTGTAGCCAGGTGAATCAGGAGGTCGGAAAAAGAAGAAGACCGGATCCTCCTCATCCCTCCCCACCGTTAACTGCACCGTTGAGCCATCCTTTTGACGACTACTCCATGCAACGCAAGCGGCATTGCAACATATTGATATTTCTTGATGCCGCCATAATAATGCGTGTCCAGATAAGCGAACCCTCCCTCCTCATAGAGAGGGTTCTGCTTCACATCCAAACGGGGAGAGTCGATATGCGCCCAGGATGTTCATCCTGTTTTCCATCGGTTCCTCTCCAATATGAAAGAGGACAATGGACTTATTCATCCATACGCTGTAAATTTTGTCTCCCTTCTTCACCTTTTTTCTTTTTCCAGCAAAAGAGGTCAGTTCTACAAATCCTTCCGCCTCCGCCATATTCACCAGTTGGTCTACGCACTGCGCTCCGTCTTTCCCTGATCCAGAAACTTCTTGTATCCTTCTGCAAATGCGAATGCTTCCTTCTCCTGCTTCTGAGTATAGGTTATCCACGTATTTTTACGAATCATCTTACCCTCCTTGATTCTCCCTATGGGGCTAGTCAAAAATCTCTCTCTGCCATTTTTCCTTGTGAAAATGCACTTGTATCAACTTCTCAGTTCAATTTTCATTTCCTTTAATCCATTTTAAGATACGGTCCATGCAGCTGTTTACTTCTTCATCCGACAGCGTCCGCTTCGCACTGCGGAAGGACAGCGAATAAAGTCATGGACTTGTAGCCTTTTTGAATCTGCGCCTTCATATAAATCAAAAGCTCTAATTTCTCAAGGTATTCTCCGGCACAGTTCCGAATGGTCTGCTCGATTTCTCCCGCTAGAATTTCCCTCGGCACCACCATCGAAAGATCCCTGAAAGAGCAGGAAACCTGGCAATGCCATGATAGCGCCTCTCAAAGGTGGCATAAGGAAGAACGGAGGAATATCAATGACAGCCAGATACACACGGTCTTTTGATTCCATAGTTCGCCGCCACCAGCGGATGCAGCTCTCCCAGATAACCGATTTTTCACCCAGTTCTTCTGTTTTCGGATCCTGATACTGGATTTCCGCCTGTCTGCCCGGATGCAGATAGGGCCGACCCTGGATGCCCTCATAGAGCGTTTCCTTTGGATTCAGCTGCATGTGCTCAGCATGTTCAGACTCTCCAGAAACTCTTCCACTACCCCTTCATGGTGTAAAATCTCCTTCCCATAAAAAGCCGAGTGTAAACTGTTCCCTCTCATCCGGAAGGTCTTTTAGCGGAAGTTCCTGGGCAGATAGATATTGGCGATTTCATACAGACGCACATCCTTGTTTCTGCGACTGTAATTGGTGGAAAGACTGGTGAGAATTCCCCAGCGGCAACGTCCTCATAATGGAGAAATCTTCCCCAAGCGGATTGGAAATGGTAATCGCTGCTCTCTCCTTTGCTTCCTTTGGTAAAAGAAGTTTATCAAAAATTTTCGGGCTTTTCAAAGGAATAGCAATAGGCGTGAGGAAGCCGGAAAACTGTGCCACCTCCTCCGCCTTATCCTGACGTACATCCGGAACGATTTTCCTCCGGTGGTTGCGCTGTTTTTCGGAAGCGTCACCGGAATCTTATCGTAACCGTAAAGCAGAGCCACTTCCTCTGCCAGATCGCAGGTGGCATGCAGGTCCTGACGGAAACTGGGAACGACGACTTCTCCGTTTTCTGGTCATACCCGATTTCTTCTCTTTTAAAATAATCGATCATCTCCTCTTTGAAAGCTTGGTGCCTAGGAGCGCATTGATGCGTCCCTCCTCTAACGGAATCCGCCTCAGGGGTTCGATCGGTTTTCCCGCTTCCACCATGCCTGCGACCACTGTTCCGGCGTGCAGTTCTTCCATCAGCGCACAGGCTCTGTTGATTGCCTCGATCGCATTGGCAGGATCCAGTCCCTTTTTCAAAGAAAACCGGAGGCATCCGTTCGCAGCCCGATCCTCTTGGCACTTTTCCGGATATTGGCTCCTGAAAGGTTGCCGCTTCAAAAGAGAACCGTCTGAACCTTGTCTGTAATCATGGAATTCTCACCGCCTCATGATGCCTGCGATGCCGATTTCCTTCTCCGCATCACAGATCATTAGAACATCCCTGTCCAACTGTCTTTTGACTCCGTCCAGCGTAACAAAGCTCTCTCCGTCCCTTGCACGGCGAACGAGGATCTGATTCCCTGCAACCGCCGAAAGATCATAGGCATGCATCGGCTGTCCGTATTCCAGCATCACATAGTTGGTGATGTCCACCAAATTGTTAATGGGGCGGATTCCGCAGGAAGCCAGTCTCCTCTGCATCCACTTCGGCGAGGGTGCAATATGAACATCCTTACAGATCCGTGCGCAGTAATGTGTGCAGAGATCCGAATCCTGCACCTCCACCTTGATGTAATCCTGTGCCTGATCCACCTCACTTTTTACCTGATGATCCGGTTTGTAGAAGGGAAGATCGTAGGCTGCCGCTGCCTCTCTTGCAATTCCAAGGGTCGCATAACAGTCCACGCGGTTGGAGGTGATTTCAAATTCAGAGCGTATCGTAGTCCGAGCGCCGCAACCGCATCGTCTCTGGCTGTACCCCGCTATTTTTCCTCAAAGATATACAGACCGTTTTCCGGTGCTTCCGGGTAAAAATCACGACTGCTCCCCAATTCTTCGATGGAGCACATCATACCGTAGGATTCCACCCTCTCAGCTTCCCGGCCTGAATGGGGATCCCTCCTGCTTTAAATCCGCTCCTGTCTCGTTATGCTCATGTCCATGCGAGGCGGCGACCCTTCCTCCGTCCAGAACCACAGGAACCAGATCCCCCTCCTTCATGTTCTTCGCTCCAGTTACGATTTGCACCCGACCGTCTTCTGAGACCCCAGTATTTTCCCACGCTGTTTTCCCACATCCACCTGGCAGATGACCAGTTTGTCCGCGTCGGATGGGGTTTGATCTCCTGAATCCTGCCGACCACAATCTTCTCCAGATTCTGATCAAACCGTGTATAAGTCTCCGTCTTCGTTCCAAACAGCGTCATCCGGTTGAAAAATCACGATCCGTGCAATCCAAATCCGGTACGTATGCTTTAATCCATGATAATGAAGCGTCCATTCTTTTCTGATCTCCTTTTTCCAACTGAATTTTAAAACTGATTCAGGAACTTGATGTCATTTTTCATACAAGAGGCGCATGTCATCAATTTCATATTTTAGCAGTGCGATTCTTTCCAGACCGACTCCAAAGGCAAAACCGGTGTATTTCTCAGGATCAATTCCACTCATCTCCTAGTACATGCGGATGCACCATGCCGCATCCGAGAATTTCAATCAGCCCTCTCCCTTGCAGAAACGACAACTTTGCCGCACACTGAAACAGGAAACATCCATCTCCGCCGAAGGCTCCGTGAACGGAAATGATGGGGCCGAAATTTCACCTTCGTATCTTCTCCAAAGATCTCTCTGGCAAATTCCGCCAGTGTCCCCTTCTAGATCTGACATGGTGATGTCCTGATCAGATGACAAGTCCCTCGATCTGATGGAAGGGAAGGGAGATGCGTCGCATCCACCTCATCCGCACGGAATACCCGTCCGGGCGAAATCATTTTTAATGGGAGGTGCCTTTTCCATTTCCTGACCTGGACCGAAGACGTTTGCGTCCGCAGCGAAATCACCGGAAATATAAAAGATATCCTGCTCATCGCTGGCGGATGATCGCCGGGGATATTGAGCGCCTCAAAATTATAATAAATCCCACTCGACCTCCGGTCCTTCCACCACCTGGTATCCCATCCCCACAAAGATGCGTTCTGCCTCTTTCAGGGCAATCGTGTTAGGGGTGCCATGTGCCCAACCTGCTTTTTCTTTTGCAGGAAGCGTCACGTCAATGACCTCGCTCTTTAATTTCACGTCTAACAGAGCCTCTCCATCCCCCTCTTCCGCTTCCATGGCAGCCTCAAGCGATGCAGCGCCTCGTTTACGATCTGCCCGACCTTAGGCCTGTCTTGCGGCGCAACATCCCTCATGGATTTTAAGACCCGTCAGTTGCCCCTCTTTCCAAGCACCTCTACCCGAATCCGGTTCAAATCGTTCAGGTCTTTGCTTGCTTCCAGCTGCTCCAGAACCTGTTTGTTGATCTGTTCCAATTTTTTTCTTTGATCATCTCTACCTCCGAAATCTCCGGTCACTCCCCTATCTCCGGAAAGAACACTCCTGCTACAAGCGATCTCTTGCCCTTTGCAACAAACCGCTTTTGCTCTAAAAATAACCCTGCATCTAAAAAGATGCAGGGACAGCATTCCGAGTACCACCCTGTTTCCCGAAAACTCCCAGGCACTTGTCTGATTCACTTCCTGCTCCGACGCGAAATTTCAAATCTGTGGTTCAGAGTGCTCTCACCCACCGCCATGAAGCAAGCAATCCTCTCTGGATGAACCATGCTCAGACTCTCTTAGGAGCAAGCTCCTACGTCCTCTCACCAGCCTAATGATGGGAGTGTCAGATGCTTTTGGCACTCCCATCATTACGAACTAGGGAAGGCATCTGTCAAGAACCTTTCCAGTAGCATGGGATTCATCCATCTCCTTTTTAATCATCGTTTACGTCTATTTCGATCATGAGTTTCCCTCGTTCTGCGTCGTAATATGCCTCCAGTACTTTCCTCTCCGCTTTTGGAGATCGCTCTCTGATCGGAATCATTTTTCAGTGAGGCCTGAAGATTCGCTTTGAGCCAGTTCGCTGCGCTTCCTCTTCCGCAGCCAGTATGACCTATGGTCTATAACGAAATCAGACCCAACATAGGATTTATGAAAGTATAAATATCCTGTCTTAGAAAATCAGGATGAAGAAAGATAATTCAGCCTAGACAAAATGGCTGAAAGTGTAGGCTTTTATTAGTTAAATGAGGCTAATACTGTGTTACTTATTATATCATTATCTTATCCCATTATGTTTTATTCCTATAGTTCTGTAGCTCTATACGGTATGTACTCAGTAGCAGAACCAGAGCTACCTTGATAAAAATTTTAGCGAGGTGGAGTGTAATGAAATACAAAGGAATCTATTTTTAACTTATTCAGTTTATTCTTGAAAAAGCCAATGATAAAAAAAGTTTGGGAAGGATAAGACGAAAGAAAGCTTTGCAAAAAGGACGCATTTTATATCGGAAAATGCTGGGAAAAACGGAAGATATCGGAGAGAAAAACCCCATGGCTCACAATATTTATTCCGCCTATGTTTTTCTGGCAGTATGCAGAGCCGATGACTTTTTCAGTAGAGATTTTTAGGAATATAATCGCTGCATTTATGGACAATCCCTTCATCAGAAAAGTCATGAGTTCCATAGATTTCAATAGAGAGACGGACATGAAGAAATTTGCCGAAAGAGATGCATAAGGCGGAAGAGATGGGCGGAGGCACATCCGGAATATCAGGATAAAACCTGGGATTTTCATTTTGATGAAAAGCGGCATAAGGACAGCTTTTTATTATCACTTCACAAGATGTCCTTTGGAAAAATTTGCGAGAAAAATGGCTATCTTGATTTATTACCTTTGTGCTGTGACATTGACCACATCGCGGTTGAACGAAACAAAGGAATATTGCATAGAGACAAACGCTGGCAACAGGAGGCGCAATCTGTGATTACTGGTTCGTAGGGAATCAAACAAAGAATCCAAGCTAAGAAGGATAAGATTATATGGGCTACTATTTATTCTTCTTGCTCTATTGCTTTATCATTTGTCTTGCTTTACGGTTTCTAGGACAAACTATGCTGCACTAAAGGCAGAGGAGCATCGAAAGTACGTAAAAATACTGACCTATGCCAAGTGAAGAAAATAAGAAAAACTCTATGTGAATGTTGAACCATTTTGGGCATAGAGTTTTTCTTTGTCATGGAAAATTTTCAGCGTCCGTAGGACGCGCCGTCACCCTGCAGGGTGGCGATCTTGAAGCGAGTTATCCTCAACTCAGCGTTCCTGGCGGGTAGAAACCCACTCAAAATCGCAAACATGTACATGTTTGCATTGCTTGCCGATTTGAGAAATCTTA